>Ga0315903_10000089_pt1 | contig 125641 bp, 107 predicted proteins | sample LakEriMetagenome_7_FD_203524 | JGI IMG/M metagenome (GOLD analysis project Ga0315903, IMG submission 203524) | Freshwater fungal communities from buoy surface, Lake Erie, Ohio, United States - Buoy 2 MA119 | ecosystem: Environmental > Aquatic > Freshwater > Lake | place: USA: Lake Erie, Ohio... | reverse complement strand
TTCATGAATCAGTACCTTAAATTGATTCCCACAAACCCTGACGGAGTCAATGAAGAATCTGATCAAGGGAGTTATTCACTGAAGTTCATCCGCTCAGCAACCGTCCCCAACTAGTTCGAATCCTACCCCCTCCGCTGCAAAACCACCTGTTTTCCCTGCAAAAACGAGGGTTTCGAGGCGACTCTGGCGACTCACTGGACGACTCACCAGGTACCAAGGCAGCGCACTAGACGACGCAGCATGTGCAAGCATGCACGTGCATGGACGTGCAGGAAAGCCAAAACAATTGGCCAGAAATGCGAAAAACCCTGGGAAAACCAGGGTTTTGCAGCGGAGAGGACAGGATTCGAACCTGCGGTAGGGTTTGACCCCTACGCCGATTTAGCAAACCGGTGCTTTCGACCACTCAGCCACCTCTCCGGTTACCACTCCCAGCCCCCAAATCCCCAGAAATCCCTCGCGGGGCGCGGGAATCCGAATGGCGTTCGCAGTCCCTTTATTGTGCACCATCCGAGCGGCTCCTGCAAGGTCACTCGAAGGCCCCGTCCACTACTTTCCAGCCTCTCTGCCTAGATCTCCCAAGCCTGTCATCCAATCCTCCGGGTGACTCAAATCAGTCAATCCCGGGGATCGATCGCTTTCTCGCCAGTTGCAGGTAAGCCTCTTCATGGCGCTGCACCATCCGATCGACCGAAAACTCCCTCTCCACCCGCTCCCTGGCCGCCTGCCCCATCGATTCTCTCAGCTGGGAATCGGTCACCAGCCGACGCAGCCGCTGCACCATCGTCCGCACATCGTCCCGATCAACTAGGTAACCAGTCTGCTGGTCGATCACCAGATCTCGATTCCCCGGAATGTCGCTGGCCACCACTGGCACCCCTGCCGACATCGCCTCCAGGATCGCATTCGACTGCCCTTCGTACTGACTGGCATGGAGCAGCACGTCGGCATGCGGCATCAGATCCGCCACATCCGATCGCTCCCCTAACAGCCGTACATGAGCCGCTACTTGGATCTTGTCGCGATACTCCTCCAAACTGGCTCGCTGCGGCCCCTCGCCAATCACCACCAGCATCGTTCTGGGTTCCACCAACCGTAGCAGCTCCATGCACCAAAGTGCCTCGCGATACCCCTTTTGCGGCCACAACCTACCGACCGCAAGAATCACGCGCCAGTCCGATGGAACTTGCATTCGGCGCAGTGCTTCGGGCCGATCGATTCCCGATGGGCCAGGCAACTCGACGCCGTTGGGGATGATAAGAAATCGCTCCTTATCGATCCCATGCCGCTGATAAAAATCGACGACGCCACTGCTATTGGTGAAGATGGCGTCACTGCGTCGCGCCAGCCAGCGGTCGAGCGCCAGATGCCAGCTGCTTTTCCACGGGTCGACGCTGCGCTCCCCGCCGATCACAACGGGGATTTTGGCCCAAAGTGCCGCCGTGCGTCCAAAACTATTGGCCGCGAATAGCCAAGTGTGGACGAGGTCCAGCTTTTGCTTACGAAATGCAGCCGCCAGTCTCCACCAGGCGGACGGATCCCCTTTCCACCGCTTGCCAATCACCGTGACAGGCACACTGGCTGCCTCCAGAAACGATTGCCTGGGCCCCGATCTTGTCAGGACGAAGACATGCGGATCGAAGCGGTCACGATCGAGCCGGGAGGCGAGCAGACAGAGTTGCTTTTCCGCTCCGCCTTGATCCAGCGTTGGAATGACCAAGCCAACCCGCAGCCGGCGGCTCATCCCTTCTTCTGCAGCGCCTTGAGGACCGCCGCGCCCATGTCGGCGGGAGAGGGAGCGACAACGATGCCGGCCGATTCCAGCGCCGCCACCTTTTCCGCTGCTGTTCCCTTGCCGCCGGTGATGATGGCACCAGCATGTCCCATGCGCTTTCCAGGAGGGGCGGTGCGTCCTGCGATGAAGGCCGCCACCGGTTTGGTGACATGCTTCTTCACGTACTCCGCAGCTCGTTCCTCAGCATCCCCACCGATCTCACCGATCATCAGAATCACTTCGGTCTGATCGTCGTTCTGATAGCGTTCCAGCAAGTCGATGTAGGATGTCCCGACAATCGGATCGCCGCCCAATCCGACGCAGGTGGACTGCCCAAGCCCGGCTTTGGTGGTCTGCCAGACGGCTTCGTAGGTCAGCGTCCCCGAACGGCTCATGATCCCCACCTTCCCTGGCTTGTGAATGTAGCCGGGCATGATGCCAATCTTGCATTCGCCGGGTGTGATCACGCCTGGGCAGTTGGGGCCTATCAGCACCGAATTGCTGCGACGCACGGTATCGTAGACCGAGACCATATCGATCACGGGCACCCCTTCGGTGATCGCGCAGATCACTTCAATCCCCGCATCGATCGCTTCGCGGATCGCATCGGCGGTGAATGCGGGGGGTACGAAAATCATCGATGCGTTGGCGCCCGTCTGTTGGACGGCTTCTTGAACGGTGTCGAAGACCGGGAGGCCTTCGACCGTTTCCCCGGCTTTGCCTGGCGTGACACCCCCCACCATCTTGGTTCCGTATTCCTTGCAACCCTTGGTGTGGAAGGCCCCTGCGTTCCCGGTGATTCCCTGACAAATCACCCGTGTGTTCCGATTCACAAGAATGCTCATGACGACTTACTGCCTTTGATCGATGTTTGGATTGGGTTTGGTTGTCTGCTGGAAGTCGCTGGCCAAGCAAAGCATTGACTGCAGCGACGTTGGGTGAATCACTTGATGGAGGCAACGACTTTCTTCGCGGCATCGGTGAGATCGTCGGCCGAGATGATCGCCAGACCGCTCTCCTTAAGCATCCGCTTCCCTTCCTCCACCTCGGTCCCCTCCAGTCGAACCACCAGGGGCACCTTGAAGCCGACCTCTTTACTGGCTTCGATCAGAGCGGTAGCGATGGTCGTGCAGCGGGCGATTCCGCCGAAGATATTGACCAGGATCGCCTTGACATTCGGGTCTGACAGAATGATCCGAAATGCCTCGGTCACCTGCTGGGTGTTGGCACCCCCACCGACATCAAGAAAGTTCGCCGGGGCTCCACCGTGGTACTTGATGATGTCCATCGTCGCCATCGCCAGACCGGCGCCGTTGACCAAGCAACCGATATTCCCATCCAGCTTGACATAGCTGAGCCCTGTGTTGCCGGCGCGCACCTCAGCCGGCTCCTCTTCCGTCAGGTCGCGCAGCTCTTTCAGATCCGGATGGCGGAACAAGGCGTTATCGTCAAGCGTGACTTTGGCGTCGAGCGCGATCAGTTGGCCATCCTCGGTGATGACCAGTGGATTGATTTCGACCATCGAGCAATCGAGATCGACGAAGAGTTTGCACAGCTTCTTCAGAAACCCATCGGCGGCTTTGGCGGCGCTGCCGGTGATCCCCAATTGCTTGCAGAGCTTGCGGACCTGGTAGCTTTGCAGTCCCAGCAGCGGGTCATAATGTTCGCGAATGATTTTCTCTGGCGACTCCTCCGCCACCTTCTCGATTTCCACCCCGCCTTCGCTGCTGGCCATGATGACCGGCTTGCAGGTGGCGCGGTCGACGACGATTCCAAGGTACAGTTCTCTGGCGATCTTGCATCCCTGTTCGATCAACACCTGGTTGACCTGCTTGCCTTCTTCGCCGGTCTGCAGGGTGACTAGGTGATTCCCCAAAAGGTTCTTCGCAGCCTGCGCTGCCTCGTCGGCCGACTTGACCAACTGGACGCCTCGCTGGGCAGGCACTTCCTTGATCGTCCCTTTGCCACGCCCGCCTGCATGGATCTGCGCTTTGACGACAGCGACCGGTGTCCCCATCTGACCGAAAGCCGCCTTTGCCTCTTCAGGTGTCTTGGCCACCTGATGGTTGAGAACAGGAACGTTCGCCTTTCGGAAGAGCGCCTTGGCTTGGTATTCGTGCAGTTTCATAAAGATCTTCTTGGTCTGGGGGCCAACGAGCAACAACGGTCGAAGTTGCCATTATTTAAGGCAGCCGTCAAACGGTCAAAGGGGGAAGAGGGGAAAGAACCAAGGGAACGAGACGGTCACCAGCGACCTCAGAGCACCAGAATGAGCGGTCCTTTATCGGCCGCTCGCACTTTCCCCAGCGAGTGCCGCACCGCCGAGGGCTTGCGATCTTTCGAAACCATGTTTGACGGTTTTTGTCGGTCGGCGGGGAGACGGGAATAGCCGAGCCATTTCCCGATCCCCCTGGCTCCGGGCTATATTCACCGAGTAATCGATGCGACGACCGGTGAGGCAAATCTCGCTGGGCGCCATAGTTCTGCGGGACGCGAGGTTCGACAGGAACAGGGACGATGGATTTTTTGAAGTCCAGGAATGCATGGCGGCTCCGACGAATCGCAGGCCTGCGCAGCCAGATCGCCTGGACCTGGTTCGCAATCGGCATTGGAACCCATTCCGCTCCGGTTTGCCAAAGCCAGGATGTCGGTCGCACGGCTCAGCCACAGATCGATGCTGCATCCCGGCAAGCCGATAAAGGTAGCGTGATGGAGCGATGGATCGAGCAGCTGGGGGACGATCGCTATGCGGTGCGTCGCACGGCATCGCAGCGTTTGCTGGAAGCCGGATTTGACGCGATGGAGCCTTTGCAGCGAGCCGCCTCAGGGGCCGATCCCCAGATCGCTCAGGCCGCTCAGTACCTGCTGCTGCAATTGAAGCCGCAGTGGACCCTCGACAGCGATCCGCCAGCGGTGCGGGAGCTGTTTCGAATGTACGGAGGCCAGCCGCTGGCTAGGCGTGAAGCTTTACTTCAGCAATTGATCACCCAGCCGCAGTTCCGAACCGAAGAGCTGGGGGCTCCCGTTGTTCTCGCTCGGATCGCCAGATTGGAGCCCGAGGAATCGCTCAGCCTACTAGCTGCCCTCCTGATGATCGAATCGCCTCCACCCACCGTCGAAGGAAAGCAGGCGCTAGCTGAATCGATCGGCACGGCGCTGGCGGATTGCGATCGAGCGGCCTGTCGACTGCTGCAACTTTATGGCGAGTGGCTGCGCGATGGGACTCTCTCGATCACCTCGTGGCAGGATTGGATGGCAGCGCATCCCATGGAGTCGATGGCGCCTCGAACCGCCGAAGCCTTGCAGATTCACCAGCGACTGGCGCGATGGTGTGGTGAACGATTGATGTCGGTCGATCGAAGGCAGGATGCGACCGACTTTTTGGAGAAGGCGATGCCGTCGATCGATGCCAAGCCAGCCACCATCCTGGAATGGGCCAAATGGGCGATCGACCAACGATTGCCTCAGATGACGCTGTCGCTTGCCGAACGCTTGCCGGAGGCAGCGCGGTCCGACCCGGAATTGGGATACCTGATCGCCGAAAGCTTGGTGGCGAGCGGTCGCGAGCAAGAAGGTGAGGCACGAGCGAGGCAGCTTTTGGAGCGCCAAGGGGTTGCCAGTGCGGTTCCCGATCTGCTTGAACGCCATGCGATCGCTACCAAGTTGCTGGAGCGTCGTCGCAACGCATGGGCATTGGCAGAGTACGGAAGGATTGCCGAGCAGCTGGATCCTTTGATCCCCTTTCACCTGGCACCGCTTCGAACCTACAGCAGCCTGCTGATGGAATCGGAGCGATGGAAGGATGGAGAGAAACTATGGGAGCCCATCGCTCAGCGGCTGCAGACCGAACCACTCTACGTGGCGCAGGTCGATCGATCCCCGGAGAAAGAACGAGACACCAATAGTTCACTATCCAACCGGTTCCTCGGCAATTACTGGTACTTTCGCGCCAAGGCAGCCGGGGACGGCCCAACGCGCCAGCAAGCGACGATCGAGGCATGGAAAAGCCTACCTTATGACACCGACGTGCTGATCGAACTAGCCAAATGGTCTCGAGAAGGGGAGGGGAGGAGCGGGCAGCAGCCGACGGAGCAGGAAGTGCGAGGAGCGTTGGAGGCTGCAGCGACGAAACTGCGGAACCGTCGGCAGAAGGTGGAGCAGGATTTACGGAGTGCGGGGGAGGATCGGCGCTTCTATCTGCTGCTAGATCGCGCTGACGCATGCAATCAACTGGCATGGCTGCTTGCAAATACTGGCGGCGATCTTCAGGAGGCCCTTGCCTCGGCCAAACAAGCGACGGCCGATCGCCCCAAGACAGCGGCCTTCGCCGATACCCTCGCCGCCGTCTACTGGGCTCAGGGGAATCGCCCCGAGGCGATCGCATGGCAGAAGAAGGCGATTGAGCTGGAGCCGACGGGGATCGGCTATCGCAAGACGCTGGAGCGATACCAGAGCCAGTAGGTGGGACATCGCGACCGCTCGAACGAAATAGCCTGCGCGCGATCCGTGGCTACTCGTAGGATCTTCCGAGATCTCCCTGCAGAGGAACAGTACGCGTTCTATCGCGATCTGCTGCTGAGCTTCCCAAAGGCAAGTCCATGAACCACGTAAAAATGAACTACCCCTGACCGAATACAATCCGATATCTCCCTGCAGAGGAACAGTACGCGTTCTATCGCGATCTGCTGCTGAGCTTCCCAAAGGCAAGTCCATGAACCACGAAAGGCACGAAAAACACGAAAGAGGGGGCAGCCAATGACTGAAAAGATCCTATTCAAAGACGAAAGCTACGCGATCCAAGGCGCCATCTTCGATGTCTATCGAGAAATGGGGTGTGGTTTTTTGGAGTCCGTTTACCAAGAGTGTTTAGAAAAAGAATTTCGCCTTCAAAACATCCCGTTCGTATCCCAAGCAGAGCTGAAATTGACCTACAAAGGTGAACCTCTGCTGCAGACCTACAAGCCTGATTTCATTTGCTTCAACCAGATCATTGTCGAACTCAAAGCGGTAAAAGCAATCGCTCCAGAACACCAAGCACAAGTCATCAACTACCTGAAAGCAAGCGGTATAAAACTTGGATTTCTGGTCAACTTTGGGGATTACCCGAAAGCAACGATCGTCCGGCTAGCACTTTAACTTCCTTGACGCCTAAAGGGCTGAAGAACTTAAGTGAAATCGCCCCTGTTCCTTTTCGTGCCTTTCGTGTTTTTCGTGGTTAAACATGAACTACCCCTGACCGAATAGAATCCGATATCTCCCTGCATAGGAACAGTACGCGTTCTATCGCGATCTGCTGCTGAGCTTCGCAAAGGCAAGTCCATGAACCACGAAAGGCACGAAAAGCACGAAAGAGCGGGCAGCCAATGACTGAAAAGATCCTATTCAAAGACGAAAGCTACGCGATCCAAGGCGCCATCTTCGATGTCTATCGGGAAATGGGGTGTGGTTTTTTGGAGTCCGTTTACCAAGAGTGTTTAGAAAAAGAATTTCGCCTTCAAAACATCCCCTTCGTATCCCAAGCAGAGCTGAAATTGACCTACAAAGGTGAACCTCTGCTGCAGACCTACAAGCCTGATTTCATTTGCTTCAACCAGATCATTGTCGAACTCAAAGCGGTAAAAGCAATCGCTCCAGAACACCAAGCACAAGTCATCAACTACCTGAAAGCAAGCGGTATGAAACTTGGATTTCTGGTCAACTTTGGGGATTACCCGAAAGCAACGATCGTCCGGCTGGCACTTTAATTTCCTTGACGCCTAAAAGGCTGAAAAAATTAGGTGAAATCGCCCCTGTTCCTTTTCGTGCCTTTCGTGTTTTTCGTGGTTAAACATGAACTACCCCTGACCGAATACAATCCGATATCTCCCTGCAGAGGAACAGTACGAGTCCTATCGCGATCTGCTGCTGAGCTTCGCAAAGGCAAGTCCATGAACCACGAAAGGCACGAAAAGCACGAAAGAGGGGGCAGCCAATGACTGAAAAGATCCTATTCAAAGACGAAAGCTACGCGATCCAAGGCGCCATCTTCGATGTCTATCGGGAAATGGGGTGTGGTTTTTTTCGTACTCGCGCTGGTACTCAATGAAATGGTACTCAGGCTCGAAAAGAATCGCTGGGACACTGGGGCATCGAGTACGGGGACGTGTACCGTCCGCTGCGGCGGACTGAGTACGAGAAACTAAAGCATAGACCCAAGAAATTGCCCGAAGAAATCCCTTAGGGAGTAGGAGATCGATTCCGATTTGGCCTCGAACGTCGCTATCGGCTAGCGATCGGGGTCCATGCCGGGAAGCCAACTTTGGCGATCGCTTTCTGGCGGGCGCGTCGAGCGACCGGAACGGCGATTCGGTTTGCGTGCTGAAGGAGTTGGCGACTGGGAGGCAGTGTGAGTCGGTAGATCCGATGGAATCGGCGGCTTGATTGGCAGAGGGTCGCGCCGTCGTCGGCTGGCATGTTTGGCCGCAATGGCTCGCAGACCCTCCTGTGTCTGCGGATCCCGCCGCACGCGTGCGATCTGCTCCTTCGCTTGCCGTACGGCGGCCGCATGGTCGACGATGGGAAAGGGATAATCGACCCCCAATCGACAACCATAGCGAGCCTGATCGTCGAGGCTCATTTTCGAGGGTGACCAGAGGAACTCGTCGGGGACTTGCGACAATTCCGGGAGATAGCGGCGAACAAATTGCCCCGTAGGATCTTGCTCCCTCCCCTGTTTCTCTGGCGAGTAGATCCGAAGCGTATTGATACCGGTGACCCCCGACTGCATCTGGATCTGAGGGTAGTGAATCCCCGGTTCGAAGTCGAGAAAATGTTTCGCGAGGAACTGAGCGGGGCGTTGCCAGTGCAGCCAGAGATCGTAGGACGCAAACGATACCAGCATGGCTCGCATCCGAAAGTTGATCCATCGATGCTGACGGAGGTACCGCATGCAGGCATCGATCATCGGATAACCGGTCTTCCCCTCACACCATGCCGCGAAACGCGCCTCGTCGAATGCTGCCTCCCGCAAGCCATCGTACGCGCGGCACATGTTGTGAAACTCCAGTTGCGGTTCATCCTCCAGCTTCTGCATGAAGTGACAGTGCCATGCCAGACGCGATCGAAAGCTGTTGAGCGATTTGCCCCAGGATGAATGGTCTTGGACGGAGTGCGGCGGCGGATTCCATCGCATCTGTTCCAATTGCTGATACGCTTGACGCACCGTGATGCAGCCCCATGCAAAATAGGGGCTCAGCCGCGAGCAGCCGTGCTGAGCGGTGATGGGACTGGAGATCTGAGTTCGATAGTGGATGCCGCGAGCGGAAAGGAATGTATTGAGTAGTTGATGGGCGTGGGAAGCGCCACCGGGCTGCAAATCGGTGGCAGGCTGGCCGTGCATTTTGTCGGCAAAGGCCATTGGGTCATCGCCACGCTGAAACCCCTCCGGCAGTTCGATGCGCGTCGGGGGTTGGACGAGCGGCTCGGAAACCCATCGGTGCCAGTGGCCGGCCCAGCGGTCTCGACTGGCCAGCCGCCGCACCACCCCATCCTGTCGGAATTCGACCCAGGGGACTCGATGCTCCTTGCACCACTTCGCTACCTGACGATCTCGTTGATAAGTCCACCAGGAACCTGTCTCCTCATGACTGACCAACTCCTTAAGAAGGAACTTGCTCGACAGTTCTTCGAGAATCGTCTTCATCTCACCAACGCGGATCATCAAATCTCCACCCATCGCCTGTAGCCGCTCCCGGAGTTCCAGCGCCGACTGCATCGCGAAGAGGAAGTGGGAGCGATCCATTTCGGGCGATCGCCACCAATCTGGTTCGATCACCCAAAGTGGAATGACCTGTCCGTTCGATGCCGCACGAGCCAGGGGCGGATGGTCCTCCAGTCGGAAATCCCGCTTGAACCAGACGATCGTGACAGCCGGTCTTTCAAGCATCAGGGGATCTGCCAGAATGAAGGGTTCGAGTTCTGTGATGAGGTGCACCATGGCAATCGCAGGGATTGTTGTCGGATGGCAAGCTGACTGTGATCGATCGGAGGCACCGGATGGAAATGAGACGCCCGCGATGGAGCTGGATTGTTGCCTGTGGGTTGGTGTTGCTGCTTGGGATCGGCTCGCGCAAAATCCCAGGAGTATTCCCGGAGGTCTTCGGGAAATACCCCGGAGACGTTCTTTGGGCATTGGCGGTCTACTGCGGCTGGGCGATTGTGATGCCAACTGCTTCGGTGAGGCGAGTGGTGCTGTGCGCGTTGGCAAGCAGCTTCCTAGTGGAAGGCTCGCAGCTTTATCACGCTCCTTGGATCGACAGAATCCGTCGGACCACACTTGGTCATTTGGTGCTGGGATTCACTTTTCACTCTTGGGATTTTCTCGCCTACGCCATCGGGATCGCTGTGGGCTGTCTTTTGGATCTAGTTCAAAGCCACCAGAGCCGGCGAAGCAAGGAATCTTGATCGACTGTGGGAATCCAGCCAAAACGAACACCAATCGATTGCAGGAGCTGGGCACGTGGAGCCAGATCAGGTGGCAATCTCAGGGATCGAGACCATAATGGTAGGATGAGGCGTCATGCCTTCCACTTACCTGGTTTCCCATCCTTGGCCGTACGAATGCGAAAGTCCATGACGCTATTGATTGCTGATCGGTCGATCCGTTTTTTTCTGAGGGCAGCGGCGTTGGGATGGTGCTTGCTGCCAGCGATCGATCACTGTGGATTGCGGGCCGCGGAAGGTCAGCAGGACAATCCAAGTGGGCAAGCAGGAGACGGGATCAAGCCGGGGCATTCGTTTCACGGGGAAGCATTCAACGAGGGGCCTCGGCAGGCGGCGGAGCTGATGCCGGGTCTTTATCCGGTGCAATTTCCGATCAGTTCCAGCCCTTTGGCGCAGAAGTTCATCGAGCAGGGGATTTCGCAGCTTCATGGATTCTGGTTTTGGGAGGCCGAACGATCGTTTCGTCAGGCGGCGGCGATCGATCCCCAGTGCTCGATGGCCTATGTCGGGATGGCCTGGGCAAACAATCGGAATGAGGAGCGAGCGAAGAAGTTTTTGTTGGAAGCCAACAAGTATCGGGAGAAGAGCAGCGACCGCGAGAAGCGGTATCTGGATGCCTATCGCAGGTACTATGGACTGGATCGAGCTGAGGGGGACAAGGATGGGAGGAGCCGGGCCGATAAGGCGCGCGATTTGATTGGAGACCTGGAGAAGATCGCGATCGATTTCCCCGAAGACTTGGAGGCCAAGGCGCTGCTTTGCTATCGGCTGTGGGAAAGCATCCATGAGGAGTTGCCGATCACCAGCCATCTGGCGATCGATGCGCTCCTAGAACAGATTTTCGCCAAGGCGCCAATGCATCCCGCGCATCACTATCGGATTCATCTTTGGGATCATTCGCGAGCCAAGTTGGCGGTTCAGTCGGCGGTGCGTTGTGGACCAGCGTCCCCAGCGATCGCTCACATGTGGCACATGCCGGGCCACACTTTTTCGGAACTCCATCGGTACCACGATGCGGTCTATCAGCAGGAGGCATCGGCACGGGTCGATCATGCCTACATGATGCGACAGCGGGTGCTGCCCGATCAAATCCATAATTTCGCTCACAACAACGAATGGTTGATTCGCAACCTTCTGTTCATCGGGCGAGTCGACGATGCGATCGACCTGGCTCGCAACATGATCTCCCTTCCCAGGCATCCCAAGTACAACAAAGCCGATGGTGGGGGTAGCAGTGGTCTGGGGCGAGATCGGCTGCTGGAATCTCTGTTGCAGTATCGGCTCTGGGGCCGGCTGTTGCAGCTGAAGGATGCTCCCGAATTGGAAGAAACGCAGGAGGATGAGTGGAAGGCCGAGCGGTCGGCAGCGTTGGCGATCGCTGGCATTGCAGGGGGTGATCCGGAAACGGGAGCGCACTATGCGGCGCAGATCCAAGACCGTTGCAAGGAGCTGGAAGAGGAAGTGGCGAGGCTGATGGAAGAGCCACCGGTGCCGCCAGATCGAGCGGCCACCAGTGATTGGCAGCGCCAGCAGCAGGAGCAATTCAAGAAGAAGCAGGAAGAGCGAAGGAAGCAACTGGAGTCGAAGAAACAGGAAGCCAAGCGATGGCAGCGCGGCAAGCACGAAATCGCCGCTCATCGCGCCGCTTCGGAACAGAAGTGGAATGAAGCGCTGGAGGCGTATGAGCCATCGGATCGCAAGAGTCAGTTGCAGAAGGCCGAATGGCTGGCGATGGCGGGAAAGCACCAGGAGGCGATCGACCTAGTACAAAAGTCGGTCCAGGAACGCCCAGGAGAGGTTCTTCCACTGGCCGTGGCTGTCCATGTCTACATGCTTGCAGGCAAGGAAGCGGAGGCGAAGGAACGCTTTGAATCGCTGAGGAAACTAGCCGCCGATGCCGACCTGGAGATGCCACTGCTGGCGAGGCTGAATCCGTTGGCGATCGCCTGGGGCCATGGAGCCTCCTGGGCGACGCCTTATGACATTCCCGAGGAACTCAAGGGCAGGACACCTCTGGAAACGTTGGGGCCATTCCGTTGGTCTCCCTACCAAGCTCCCTCCTGGTCGTTGCAACGATCCGATGGGCAGGTGATCGATTCGCAGGCTTTGGCCGGCAAGCCAACGGTGTTGGTTTTCTACCTGGGGTTTGGATGCCTGCACTGCGTGGAGCAACTGAAGAAACTGGAACCCAAGCGAGAGGAATTCCAGTCGTCTGGATTGCAGATGATCGCGGTCAGCACCGAATCGCAGGAATTGCTGCTGAAAGGGATGAGCACCTACGATCAACCGCTTTCGATTCCCCTGCTGGCCGATCCGACGCATCGTGTCTTCCGCGACTTTGGCTGCTACGATGACTTCGAGCAGACGCCGCTGCACGGTACCTTCGTGATTGATGCTCAGGGCCGCGTGGTCTGGCAGGACATCAGCCATGAACCCTTCATGGATATCGATTTTCTTTTAAAGGAAGCGGTCCGGCAACTGAAGCTGACGCGGCCCTGATGTCGGTGGGCCGCAGGGGATGGAGGTGTTTTCATCGATGGCCAGACGCCCCCCGCAAGACGATTCGAACGCCCCACAATGGCTGATCCAAAAGGCTCGGGTGATTCTTCCCGATCGCATCACGGAACCGTGCGATGTGCTGATCCAGAAAGGATGCATCGCTGCGATCGGTCTGCGAGGAAAAGAACGATTGCGGCGAGATCCCGAGGAGGTGCGCCAGATCGATATTCAGGGGGACTATCTAGCGCCGGGGATGGTCGACATTCATGTGCATGGCGGTCGCGGAACCGACTTCATGGACGGAACGCTGGATGCCTTTCGCATCGCCTGCACCGCGCATCTTCAGCATGGCACAACCACCATTCTTCCCACCTCCACCACCGCCTCTCCCGATCAGATCGATCGTTTTCTGACGGCAGCGGGTCAGTACCGAGACGGATGGAATCGGTCCTGGGGCGCCTGGATGCCAGGCGTTCATCTCTACGGGCCTTTCTTCGCCGCGGGGAAGACTGGTTGTCACTCGCCAGAAGAAGCGCGCGCGCCGGAGGCACGGGAGTATCTCAAGTATCTGCGAAGCGGACTGGTTTTGGTGGCGACCTCGGCGGCGGAGCTGCCGGGAGCGGTGGGATTTTACCGAGCTGCACTGGGTGCCGGGTGCCTAGTAACCTGCGGTCATTCCAACGCCACTTGGGGCGAGATGGCGGCGGGTTGGCGAGCCGGGATGAGGCATGTCGACCATTTTTGGTGCGCGATGAGCTCGATCCCGTCGCTTCGGGCAAGGTGCGGAGTCCCGATGCAGGCAAGCATGGCCGAGTTCGTGCTGGCGGAACCGACGATGAGCACCGAAGTGATCGCTGACGGATGCCACTTGTCACCCGAACTGCTTCAGTTTGCGCGGCGGATGATCGGGCCGGATCGGCTGTGCTTGGTGACCGACAGCAATCGAGCGATGGATATGCCCCCTGGTCGCTATCGATTCGGAAACGCCCAGTCAGGCCCGTGGTTTGAAAGTGATGGCCAAGTCGGCTGGGCATCCACTGGATCTCTGGCCTCCTCGGTGCAGGGAATGGACCACATGGTGCGTGGTATGGTGCGTCAGGGGAAAGCGACACTGTTTGAAGCCTTTCGAATGGCCTCGCTGACTCCAGCAAGGTTGATTGGCCTGGATGCTCAGGTAGGCAGCATCGCACCAGGAAAGAAAGCAGACCTTCTGGTGTTCAGCAAGAGCTTGAAACTGAAATCGGTCATGCTGCACGGCGAATGGGTCCACGGCTCCATGGCTCGCGGCAACTCAAGCCTTTCCTAGGCAGCGTTGATTTCCAGCCACTGGGAGCGGAGCATCCCATCTCTCGGTGCGTCCAGAGGATGTTCGGCTGGGAAGCGTCTCTCCGCCGACGTCGATCACGTAAAATTACGGTCCCCAAGTGATTCCTGTTTTTATGCCTGTTTTCCGACTGTCCGATGGTCGGACGTGTGGGTTTCGTCGGTTCCGTCTTACTTTCCTGGCCTGCAGTGCTGGTCTAGAATGCAGGCATCGGCGAGTCACCGGGGCCTCGCGCTGCGGGGCGTCAGCCGAGCAGACCACCGGATCCAACGAGTTTTCCTGCTCGAACAACCTCTGCTACCAACGTGGAACCCAGTTGAACCATGGACGATCAGCAGAGAAGCTCCCACCTGAAGGAGGCTCAGTGCGAGTCTGACGAGTGGAAGGAATGGTATCGACTCACGCCAATCGAGAGGATGCGCGAATCGATGAAACTTTGGCGATTCTATCTCGAAGCAGGTGGCTCTCTTGATCCCGAACCCGATTCTCAGAGTCCTTTCGACGCTGTCATGCCACATGGTCAGGCACCTGCTTATCGGAGGTCAGGCGTGCGTATTGTACGGCGCAGCGGAGTTTAGCAGAGACTGCGATGTCGTTGTCTTGGTAAACGACGAGAACCTTCGAAACCTCAGCGCCGCGTTGGCCGAGCTCCATGCGGAGTGCATTGCAGTTCCTGAATTTAGGGCGGAGTATCTTCTTCGCGGTCATGCGATCCACTTCCGGTGCCATCATCCTGACGTTACCGGTCTTCGAATCGATGTGATGAGCAAAATGCGTTCATGTGATCCGTTCGAGCAGCTGTGGCAGAGACGGACCACGATTGAAGACACGCAGGCCAACGCAACCTACGAAGTTCTGGCGATAGAGGATCTGGTTCGAGCGAAAAAAACTCAAAGGGACAAAGTCTGGCCGATGATTCGGCGTTTGGTAGAAGCCCACTACGATGAAAATCGAGAGATCGCGAACCGAGCTATGGTCCATTTTTGGTTCAGGGAGTCCCGAACACCCTCGATGCTAATGGAACTTATCCGCCAATTTCCGGAAGAGGTTGCATCCGCAGTATCGGAACGCCCTTGGCTTGGGGAGATTGTGACTCTGGATAACAAACAAATCGAGAACTTTCTTCGGGAGGAAGAAGACATCCAGAGGCAGGCTGACGAAGCCTACTGGAAGCCGCTGAAGGAAGAATTGACGCAGATGCGTCTGAATCGGGAACGCCGCAAGCATTGAATGGATTCCAGCCGACCTTTTTCCAGTCGCTTCCAGCAAAGGCGCTTCAATGGACAGGAATTGACATCCGTACCGAAGCGGGGAGATCATTCACGGCGGCTGGGAATGCGGAAGCCCCACCCCGTGGGCTGCTTCCATAGACCGAATGTTGATCGAAAGCCGCGTGATGTTCCGATCTGGTCAGTAGCCGGCGGCCTGGCCATCCTTGCGTGATTCGCTGGCACCCAGGTAGATGTCGCGCTGAGCGTCGTACTGGATCGCCTGATAGCCGCCGAAGTTGCCCAGATCGTATCCCAAGGAATGGCCCCGCGCCATCAGGTCACGGATGGTCTGCGCTGCGAATCCGCTTTCCAGCGACACTCTTCCGCCATCCTCCATCCGCTCGCCCGTCGGTTCGCTGGATCCTTCGTGCACCACGCGAGGTGCATCCCCCGCTTCCTGGCAATTCATTCCGAAGTCGATCATGTTCAGGACGATCTGAGCGTGTCCCTGTGGCTGAGTGGCTCCTCCCATCACTCCGAAACTGAGAAAAGGTTTCCCGTCTTTGGTGATGAAGCCAGGGATGATCGTATGGAAGGGACGTTTCCCAGGCTGGTACGAGTTGGCTTGTCCAGGCGTTGGGTCGAAGAGTTCGCCGCGATCCTGGAGGCAGAAACCGAGTTGATCGGGGCACATCCCGGACCCGAAGCCACGATAGTTGCTTTGGATAAGCGACACCATGTTTCGATCCGGGTCGGCCGTGGTCAGATAGATCGTATCCCCCTGTTTGAGAGCCGGGTTTCCTGCGTCGTATCGCAGAGCCGATCGATTGCCGATCAATCGACTTCGCTCATTCAAATAATCCCGGTCGACCAACCCCTCGATCGGCACCTTCGCAAATTCGGGATCTGCGTAGTATCGGGCGCGATCCTCGAAGGCCAGCTTCTTCGCCTCGACGAACCAGTGCAAATGGTCGGTGCTTCCAAATCCAGCTTGGGCGATTGGAAAGCGTTCCAGCATGCCGAGGATTTGAAGAGCGGCCAGTCCCTGGCTGTTGGGTGGCAATTCCCAGACACGGTAGCCGCGGTAATCGAGCCCTACTGGTTGCACCCATTCGCTGCGATGTTTCTTCAAATCCTCCAGCGACAGGTAGCCACCATGCTGCTTCATGAAGCGATCGATGCGCTGTGCGATCGCGCCTTGGTAGAACGCATCACGGCCTTCGTCGGCGATTTGCTGAAGGGTATCGGCGAGCAGCGGATTGCGGAAGATGTCCCCTTTGGACGGAGCCCTTCCTCCCGGCAGAAATGTCTCGGCAAATCCAGGAAATCGCGCCAGCCCTTCGCTACGGCGCCAGTAGTAGGCGATCAGTTCTGAGACGGGAAAACCCTCGCGAGCGTAGCGGATGGCGGGGGCGAGCACCTGCGGCATTGGCAGCTTGCCAAACTTCCGGTGCAATTCGAACCATCCATCGACGCATCCTGGTACGGAGACAGGCAGTGGGCCTGTTGGAGGGATCGATTGGCGCCCCGCTTTTTCCAACTCCTCCCGCAATCGCTCGATCGACAAACTCTCTGGAGACCGGCCGCTGGCGTTGAGCCCATGGAGCTTCTGGTCGGATTGGATCCAAACGATGGCGAACAGGTCGCCACCGATACCGTTGCCGGTAGGTTCCATCAGTCCTAAGGTGGCATTGGCAGCGATCGCCGCGTCGATCGCATTGCCTCCCTGCTTCATGATGTCGAGCGCCACTTGCGTCGCCAACGGCTGACTGGTGGCGGCCATGGCGTGCTGCGCGATCACTTCCGATCGTGTGGCGAATGGCTGTCCGGTGATACGATCTTGCGCGGCAGCATCGATCGTCAAACAGCCGAACAGCATGCTGCAAAGTGATAACTTGCAGTTCCACTCTCGCATGAAGCCTCCTCCGCCCCTGAGAACTGATCGTGATCGATACAAATCGTTGCGGACGGTCAGGGCTGACTGCCGACACAGACCAGCCTTTCGGTCCGGACACCATCCTTCGTGCTGGCGACTCGGCAATACAGTTTGCCGTCGACAAACACTTGCGAAGCGAATGATTCGTCTCCCAGCTGATTCTTGGCGACTTCCTTATAGCCTTCGCCAGTCGCCTGGAAGACCCAGGTGGTCCCCAGTTCGTTGGTGGCCAGGATCTTATCGCCGATCAGCAAGGGGGAGGCGGAGACGGGGCCTTTGAGCCGTTCCTTCCAAAGTTCCTTCCCGGTGGCCGCTTCCCAGCAATACGCGACGCCTTGATCGCTGAAGGCGTAGACCAGGCCTCGATCGACCAGCATCGATTGCTCGTAGCACTTCACGTTATTCTTCCAGAGGATTTGGCCCGATCCATCGGCTTTGACCGCCACCGTCTCTGCCTTGGGAAAACCTCCACTCGCGAATACGACATCCCCTTCCCAGACTGCGGTACCGCAGGTGGCCAGCGTCAGGCATGGGGTGGTCCAAAGCTGCTTGCCGTTGGTTGGATCGTAGGCCGACATCGCCTCAAAGCCACTCAGCAGAAGCTGATCTTTGCCGGCGACCTGGCCGACGATTGGGGAAGACCAGACCAGCATGCGAGGCATTTCCTGGGACCAAACTTCCTTGCCTGTCTCGAGGTCGAAAGCCTTCATCCAGGAAGCGCGGTCGCAATTGGCGGTGACGATCAGAGTCGATCCGTAGATGGTGGGCGACGCCGCATAGCCGTACTCGTACAGCTTGGGGGAGAAGGGGCCCGCATCGACTCGCCAGAGGATGTTTCCACCCGAATCCAGTTTCACCAGATCGATCTTATCGTGATGGTGGAAGGGGGCATAGAAGGCCGAGCCGTCCGAAGCGATCGTGGAGGAGGCATGGGTGTTTTTGGGATGGAGTTTTGGTAGCCCGCCTTGACTGATCGGTGTCTGCCATAGCTGCTTCCCGGTGGCGCGATCCAGGCCCACCACGCTTTGCGTCTGGGTCGCTTCGTCACAGGTTTCCAGTACGATCCGATCGCCAGCGATGCAGGGACTACTATGCCCCCGTCCGGGCAGCGGTTGGCTCCAGACCACCCCCTCCGTGTCACTCCACTTGGTCACCAGACCTTCTGCCTGCGCGACGACCGCTTTCCCTGATGGCCCGCGCCAAAGACGCCAGTCTTCTGCCTGAGCGATCGGGGCCACCATCGAACCAGCACCCAGCACGCACGTCGCCAACAAACGCCTCATCACCACGCCTCACTTCCTTCGCCGGGGAATCGTCTCCATGTCGTCTGCACGACTGCCTTGGTTCCATGCCGCTATTGTAGCCAACAGCAAGAGCCGATGAGTCTGGGATGGAGTTACTGATAGGAGCCATCAACTCCTTGACGGAGAGAGGCCCCGTTGCGGCGACTGTTTGGCATCGCCCGGTAAACCGGCTCGTTGCATCCGCAGACGACAGACTAGAAGCCGGTCGCAAGGGTGGACGCGATATTCGGTCTCGGGTGAAGATTGCTGAATGGCTGTGAGATATTTTGGGCGGAGTCTAAAAACCGCCTGGGGAGGAAAACCCCGAGTAGCCATCGAATTCCGAAAGGCGCTCTGGGGCCTTATCGAGGAATCGCGTGTACTCACGTTCCCAGAGCAAATCGACTTCCCCGATGGGGCCATTGCGTTGCTTGGCGATGATGATCTGGGCTTGACCCGCGTACTGTGTGGCGGCTTCGCCGCGGTGATAGTACTCTTCGCGGTGGACGAACATGACAACGTCCGCATCCTGTTCGATCGCTCCCGATTCCCGGAGGTGGCTGAGTCGTGGTGTGTGATCCTTCCCTTCTTCGGCCTGTCGATTGAGCTGTGCGAGGCAGAGGACGGGGACTTGCTGTTGGCGAGCCAGAATTTTCAGTCGCCTAGCGATCTTGGCGACTTGCTCCTGTCTTGGATCACGCTGATTCTCTGGCTCGATCAACTGCAGGTAGTCGATGACGATCAGGCCCAGATGCCCATGCTTCTGCTTGACTTGTTGGTCGATGCGTCGAGCCACAGCGGCGATTTCGCTGACCGAACGGCTGGGAGAGTCGTCGACGAAGAGCGGTGCCTGAGAGATCTGCATGGCCGAACTGACAAGTCGCTGACGATCATCGGAGGAAATGGTTCCATTGCGAAGTCGGCTGCCGTTGACGCGAGCGACGGAGCAGAGGAGTCGATCGGCCAGTTCGATCGCCGACATTTCCAGGCTGACAAAAAGGACGGGGGCTTTCCCTTGGAGCGTCGCATGTTCGGCGATATTCATCGCCAGGGCAGTCTTTCCCATGCTGGGACGCGCAGCAAGGATCACTAATTCCCCATTGTGAAGGCCGCCGGTCATCTTGTCGAAATCGGCGAAGTGGGTCATGACACCCCCTTCCAGTTTTTCGCCGCGGAGCCGTGCGTCGATCCGCTTCATCGCTTCCTTGAGGACATCGGAGATGCTGGAAGTGGCGGTGGCATTCCGTTCGTCCTGAACCTTCAGGATCTTCGACTCGGCGGTCGCCACCAACTCACTGACTTCCGTAGTCCCGCCGTAGGCTTCGTGAAGGATTTCGCTGGAAGTATCGATCAAGCGGCGCAGCACTGCCTTATCGACGACGATCTTGGCGTAGAAGGTTGCGTGGGCAGCGTGGGGAACCGACCGAGCAAGATCGGCCAGCATCGCCACTCCTCCCACCTCATCCAGCTGCCCTTTCTTTTTGAGCGAGTTGGCGAGGATCATCGGATCCATCGACCGCCCTTCGTCGTAGATCGACTTGATGTGAGCGAAAATCTTCTGATGGGCCGAATCGTAGAAGTCATCTTCCCGAATTTCCAGCAACAGATCATTGACGATCCGAGGATCGATCATCATCGATCCCAGCACGGCAGCCTCGGCCTGCAAATCGTAAGGGGGACTGCGATCCTGAAGCTCTGAAAAAGAAATCGGCTTCTTGACCCCGCCATCCTTGCGGAAATTCTTTACCTCCCCCGACATCGCTCCTCCTGACCTTCGGCGTCTGCCGAATCCAATCACTCCATCCCCATTCTTCGTGCCACCCCCAATCGCCGCCTCCATTGGAAGCCGCAGCAGGCATCCTAGCAAGTCGATGGGACGATGCCATGGGCACCCCAGATTTAGTGCCTCGAAGACCGCTCGTACAAGATAACCCTCCCGCCGGATGCCCTGCAAAATCGGGGCGAATCCTGAAATCTCTCGGCTTGAATTCGCTTCATGACAAGTGAAGTTTTGGTCTACAATCGCTGGCGTGAATCACTCGCTGAGGACAGACCATTTTTCAACAGGACTCCGCTCATGGCGACCCCATTCCTCCGGCTGGCCAACCAATGCCTTGTGGCCAATCTGGCTGTATGGACATTCCTTTCCGTTGCAGGGGGGATCGATCGCGAACTGGCAGGTCAGGAGCCTCCCGCGACGATCGAAACTACGGCGAAAGCCTGGTACGACCTTTTCGATGGGAAATCGTGGCGTGGCTGGGAGGAGGATCGAAAAGAGTTTTGGCGAATCGAGAATGGCGCGCTGGTAGCCGGTTCGCTGGACAAACGATTTCCTCGCAATGAGTTTCTTTGCACGCTGGAGGAGTTCGGCGACTTCGAACTGCAGCTGCAATATCGGATTGAAGGGACCGAAGGATTCGTCAATGGCGGCGTGCAGTTCCGCTCTCAGCGGATCGCCGATCATCATGAAATGACGGGCTACCAAGCGGACCTAGGCGCCGGTTACGACGGATCGCTCTACGACGAAAGTCGACGCAACAAGTTTCTGGCCGAGGCGGAGGCGGAAGTATTGCAAAAAGCGCTGAAGAAGGATGACTGGAACCACTATCGGATCCGCGCTCAGGGAGATCGCATCCAATTGTGGTTGAATGAAGTCCAAACGGTCGACTATCGCGAGACCGATCCATCGATCCCGCGCACTGGTCGGATCGCGGTGCAGATCCATGGAGATGGTGTCACCAAGGTCCAGTTCCGCCATTTACAGCTTCGCAAGCTGCCAACCACACCGGTTCCCTAGATTCCAACGAAGACCGACGAACTGGCGACTTGATTTCCTATCCATCCGGCAATTCCGTGGGTCCGTGGTCCACGGTGGAACGAAACGTCCCTAATTGCGCTAAATGAACCTTGATGGCGAGACTGGGCCACACAGCCTGAATGGACCGATTGAGTCCCCTTGCGTCTGTGTGCCCCTCGTGACTCCATGAGATCCACTCCCTGAGGTGAACCGCCGCGTCCAAAGCACAAGGTGCCCCATCCTTGCTCATGCTTCGCCTTTTTCGCGGCTCCCCGGCAACAGCGGCACCGACTCTTTTCCGTGAAACAGGCGTCGATGGAGTTGCTGATCGAAGTCGGTCGCAGCGGCAATCAGATGACTCGAGGAAGTACCAACGGTGACGGCGCTCAAGATAGGAGCACCCTCTTCGATTGCCGCATTGGCGTGGGGTAGATCGGCTAGATAGCGCAGACCGGTTGCATGATTGGCGGGCACGGTCGATCCCTGAAAGCGATGATCCCAGAGCCACTGAGCCGTGGGGGAATCGACCTGCCCGTTGGACCTCGCGTAATGAATCGATTTGCCCCACAACAGATCGGTAGCTGGTTTCCTACCGGAAGGCCAAGATCGATCCTCGGTTGGCTTTCCCGCCACGCATTCCCAGTGGGCTTGGCTAAGATTCTGACCGCTCCACCGTTCCACCAGTTCCGTCAGCCCGGTCCATCGTGGATTGATTTCCAAAAGATAGGGAGGTCCCTGTTCGGGAACCATCCAATCGGCCTGCCAAAGCCCTAGAGCCGGCAAGTCGTCCTGAACCACTTCAGCGAAACGAATCCAAGAATCGCAAACGTCCTGTCGCTGCGGTGCGGGCCCCCAACCACCACGAAAGGCATGGGGTGCCGGAGCCGGGAGATGATCTGCATTCCAGTGCTCGACACAGCCAAGAAAGTGCACCTGGCCAGGGCGTGTCAGGAAGAATGTCCCAAAGCTTCGGCCCTCGACCCATCGCTGCAGTAGCCAATGCCGGGAGGGATCCGGAGAGATGGCCGGTTGCCATGGCGTCACATGGAATCCGCCCGCGTGATGCAGTGATTTGATCAGCCATCTTGGATTGTCGGCACGAAAGCCATTTCCATGGGGGCGCGCAGGCTGCGATCGCAGGGGAAAGGTTTGAGGAAATCGGCACCCGGATCTATTAGCCCAGCGCTGCCAGGCGCGAAGGTGGCGTAGGCGAGCCATCGCGGGAAGACTAGGCGCGGCCAAGGACATGGCTCCGCTGAGCCACCGAAGACAGCCTCGCTGATGCTCCATTCCGCCTGCTAGAAACAGCCACGGTGGCGAGGATCGGCGGGATGCTGCTAGGTCGGCATTTCGCAACAGCCGCCAAGCTGGCGCCAGAGCAGGGCAGGGAAGATCCCGATCGGCAAACTGATCGCATGCACCTCCTAGGTCGCTCCATTGGACCAACGATTGAGCCAGGGAGCGGCAACTGGCGCCGATCGCATAAGTGACCGGCCGATCGCTGGTTGCACCAAGCGGCTTCATGGCGATGTCTCACCGATCGTGTTGCAGTGGTTGGGTCGGGGACGGTTATCTGGTGTGGCGTGCATGGAGCGATCGCCGTCCATGGGCAGAGGATGGAAACAAAGAGTCCGCGAGATGACGTGTGGTGGCTGGCGAAGGCTCTTGCAACCCACGCGTCCTGGCAATGCATGGTAGAGACGAGTCGTTCGCCGGACATTGTAGCAGTCGACTTGTGATGGCCAATGGATTTCTCCCTATCGGTTTTGCCAGATCGGTTTCGCTGAAATAGCGGAACAGCCCGCGTCTTGATGGTATCGCGTAGAATAAGCGTTTCGCCCAAAGACCATCGCTCACACCAGTACCTGTTCACCCAAAAGCGATGGCTCGCGGACCACCCCCTTGGGCCGTGGAAGGAAATCCTTCGGCAGGGGCACGAAGCATTTCAGAAAGTTGTAGGATTGCCGATGGAGATTCGGTTAGCGGACTTGCAGAGCTTGGTCGATCAGCGAGCGATTGAGGCGATGCTGGCGGCATATGCGATTGAGCCGACGGGAAATGGGGAGCCGCTTCCTGGATCGGTGATGGCGGCCCTGATCCCAGGGCTTTCTGAGTTGCCCACGACGCGTGTTTTTTTGGCATGGGATGGTGCAACGCCGATCGGAATGGGGGTCTGCTTCCTTGGCTTCTCAACCTTCATGGGGAAAAAGACCCTGAACATCCACGACTTGGTGGTGATCGCCGCTCACCGAGGCCAGGGAGTCGGCGGGATGCTGCTGGCGGCTATCGAAACGCAGGCCGCGCAGTGGGGGGTAGGAAAGATCACGCTGGAGGTGCTGGAGCACAATCGCGCGGCTAGGGCTCTCTACCATCGCGTTGGATTTTCTCAGGTTCAGGGAGGGCCGGGTTTGGGCGGTACCCTTTTCTACCAAAAAAAAATCGCCCCGTACGCTTGAGAAATTTCGTCGGGAGACGGCCGATGCGCGACCTGCACAAGGACACCACTTCCTGACCTTCCATGCGGAATATTTTTGGCAGGATGCGGAGAAGCAAACCTGGAGAGTGCAGGGATTTGCCTTTCGGACGGGGGGAGGGAAAATTCCACACAGAGATCGGGTGACGGGGAGGTGAACCTGGAAGGCCTTCTAGGCGTAGGAAGTCCAGAGGTGGCCGCCGTGCAGACTTGCTGGGAAAGTAAGGCGACCGACCAGCGACATCGAACGGTGTCTCGGATGGCCCTGAGGCGGTAAAAGTAGACGATGGATGCTCACGAAGCCAATTCGATCTCGGATGAAACTCTGCTGGGGTTTCTTCTGGGGGCATTAGACGCGCCCACCATGTCGCAGGTGGCGCAGCGGATCGCTGAGTCGGAGGAGCTTGAGGAGCGGCTTTTGGCGTTGCAGCAGAGGCTGTTGCCTTTCGCCGATGCAGTCGACGATCTACCGATTCCTGAGGGGTTGGCGAGTCGGACGCTGGATGCGATTGCTGCTGCGCCCCAAATGGAGTCGGCAGAGCCAACGGGATGCAGCGATTCCTCCGCCTCCTCACCGCTACGGCCCTCTGCCGCTCAGGAAGGTCTGTCGCGTACTGCACGCCAAGTTTGGTGGGATTTCGCGGGCATGGCGATGGGCGTGGCGATCTGCATCGGCTTGCTGCTGCCTGCGTTGATGCAATCGCGGGAGCAGGCAAGGCGGGAACAATGCAGCAGGAATTTGGCGCAGCTTGGGTTCTCCCTGTCGCAGTTTGCCAGCCTCAGTCCGCAGCGTCATCTGCCTCAAATCGCTTTGCAGGGGCCGATGTCCTTCGCTGGATCCTATGCATTGCAGCTGAACGATGCAGGCATCCTGGAAGATGCGGGCCAGTTGTGGTGCCCGTCTCTGGGTGGGCTTTGGCTAGTGCAGGGAAGCTTGCCCTCCGAGAGTGCGATGCGAGAATCATCGGATCATTTCCAAAGCTACTGGCAGCAGCTTGCGGGCGGAAGCTACGCGTACAACCTCGGCTACTGGTCCGAGGGAGTCTATTCGGCTCCCAGACTGGATGGCAGGGCAAACTACGCCATCCTAGCCGACAGCCCCCTGGAAGATGAGGGACGGGATCAGTGGCTGGTCCATGGTGGCAGAGGAATCAATATCCTCTTCGAAGACGGCCAAGTTCGCTTCGTCCCTGTGCTACCGCAGTTGAGTCTCCCGGATCATCCTTACTTCAATCGTCGCGGCGTTCGGGAAGCCGGGGTCGATCCCGACGACAGTTCGCTAGGGCCTAGCCAAAGCCCTCCGATGCGAAGTTCTGGCCCCTAGCGGCAGCGATCTCGCGCCATTGGGTTCAGCCTTCGCCTGAAATGGCTCTCACAATCAGCTCTTCCAGACCTTCCCATCCGGGTCCGGAATGGCTCGGGTGGCATTCCGGGTGTCGATCACCAAGTTGGAGGCATCAACGATCAGCCGGTAATCGAATGCCGAATGATCGGTGGCGATGATGCAGCAATCGAGTTGCTGGAGGTATCGAGCTGAAAGGGGCTGAGCGGTAAGGGCGGGGACATCGAAGGAACGCATGGCAGGTAGATTCGGAATATGCGGGTCGGAGTAACTCAGTTGTGCTCCGCGCTCTCCAAGCAGTTCCATCAACTTGAAGCTTGGGCTTTCCCTCGGGTCATCGATATCCTTCTTGTAGGCGACTCCGAGGATACCGATCTTGGCTCCCCGTATCGGCTTGCCGATCGTGTTGAGCGCTTCGGCCGTACGATCCACTACGAAACGTGGCATCGAGGTATTGATCTCGCCTGCCAGTTCGATGAATCGAGTGGGCAGTTCGTGACACCGCGCCAGCCAAGTGAGGTAGAACGGGTCGATGGGGATGCAGTGGCCACCAAGTCCCGGACCGGGATAAAACGCTTGGAAGCCGAAGGGCTTGGTCTTGGCGGCATCGATGGTTTCCCAAATATCGATCCCCAGGTGCAGGAACAGCACTTTCAGTTCGTTGACCATTGCGATGTTGACGCTGCGATAGGTGTTCTCCAAAATCTTGCATGCTTCAGCCACTTCGCATGAAGAGACAGGGACAACTTGCTTCATCGCTCGCGAATAGATCGCAACGGCCTTCTGAAGACTGAGCGGATCCATCCCGCCGACGACTTTAGGGATCGTCTGCGTGGAAAAAGAGGGATTGCCCGGGTCCTCTCGTTCGGGGCTGAAAGCGAGGAAGTAGTCGGTGCCGCACCGAAGCCCCGATCGATCGAGTATGGGGCCGACGATATCTCGCGTCGTGCCAGGGTAGGTGGTGCTCTCCAGAACCACCAGTTGACCTGGTCGCAGAGCAGCTGCAATCGCTTCGGCTGTCGATTCGATATAGGAAAGGTCGGGGTCTCGGGACTTGGTCAGAGGCGTCGGCACGCAAATCAAAATTGCATCCGGTTCACTCAATCGCTTCATATCCTCGGTAGGAATGAAGCTCCCTGACTTGATCGCATCGGTCAACCATTTTGCATCATGATGCCGAATGTAACTTTGCCCGCGGCGGAGTAGGTCGATTTTATTTGCATCGATATCGAAGCCATAGGTTGGCACCCCCGAAGTGACGAAGGTTTTCGCCAATGGCAGCCCGACATACCCCAAACCGATGATGCCTACGGAATTCACAGCAAAGCGCCTTCAAAAAAGGAGTGACTGCATGAGCTGCCTGCGGCTTGGTGCATCCGGTCACCCGCCCCCTCAGCTCATCATTCGATTGCGATTTCCTATCATGATAGTACACTTGATCGAACTTCGTGCAGGAAGTTCGTTCGGCCCCTTGAAGCAAAAGGTCGCTCGAATCGATCGAACCGGATAGATCGAACTTAACGTCATCAACGCTAGGTACGGACCAGCAGGTGATGGCGATTTCCCAGGCGGGAGAGCCCTAATGCAGGATGGCATGATTTCTGTTCCGCTCGGCACCACCCGCTTCCAACCCAATCGGCGGCAACTCCTGGGGCTCGGTGCCGGATTCTGTCTGCATCGATGGCCAATGGTGGCCCCGCAAGTTGCCAGGGCAACTGAATCCCTTTCGGATCCTTTTCAGATCTGTGTCTTTGCGAAGCCGTTTCAGAGGATGGAGCTTCAGAGTTTAGCGGAGCTGATTGGAGGTTGGCCGGTTGCGGGAATCGAGGCGACGGTCAGGCAGGGGGGGCAGGTGGAACCTGCCGAGGCGTCGGAGAAACTCCCTCGACTTCTGGAAGCACTGAGAGCGCGCGATCGCCACTTCCACATCCTGACCACCGACATTCAGCGTGGAGACCATCCGGACGTTGGGAGGGTTTTGGAAGTGGCGGCCAAGGAAGGGGTCAAGTACTTTCGCATGGCCTACTACAAGTACGATTTATCTCAGCCTCTACTCCCGCAACTGGAACAATTCGCTGGGCAGGCAAGGTCGCTTGCCGACGTCTGCAAGGACTTGGGAATGACGGCTCTTTATCAGAATCATGCTGGCGCTGGGTATGTCGGCGCCCCAGTGCTCGACCTTCTGGAAGTCTTCTGCGACCTACCCGTGCAGCAGATAGCGCTGGCGCTCGATCTCAGGCACACCACCGTAGAAGCCACCAGTTCCTGGGAAACCATCTACGCACGGATGAAGGAACGCATTGGAGCGATTTTTCTGAAGGATGCCGTGGTGGAGCGGGGGGAGGCGCGAGATGTGCCACTGGGAGAAGGCCCCCATGTCCAGGCCTTCTTTCGGAAAGTGCTCCGAGACGGGGTGAAGGTTCCGCTATCGCTTCATATGGAGCATATCGATCATCAACCCGACCGCTTGCTTCCAGACCGGATCGATGCGACGGTGCGCGATTTGGCGACGCTGCAGCAATGGATTCAGAATCGTTAGTCTCATAAAAAAACCTCCGGACATGCCGGAGGTTTTCAATCGATCGATTGCTGAAACGATCCTCGTTGCAGCAAGAGCAACCTTCTCGCGGGATCAGTCCCACCACCAGCGGCCTTCGGCCAAGTCACTGGCAGGTGCCGACTTCGTAGCCTGCTGGCCGACCGCCTCATCGACCGCGGCTTGGTCCTTCAGCAGACTCTTCGTGGCGATGGTGACTCCGCCTCCAATTGGCGTCATTAGAGTCGATCCACGCCAGACGGCGTTGACAGCCGATTCGACCTGAGTCGGCGCCATCTTGCCCTGCACGGGCAGTTTGCTTTCTGCAGCGAAGGCTCCCAAACTCCAGTTGGCCTTCCCATAGAGTTCCGACGACTGGATGAAAGCGGCAGCGATCGTCAGGTCGAAAAGGTTCCGCATTTCCATGTAGATCGGATTCGCCTTGGCGATCGCTTCGTACTTGGAGCTGAATTCCTTGGTGAATCCCTGGCTGGCGCGATCCTGCGTCGACCCGGCGGATGCACGGACGCCGGTCTGGGAGACGAATTCGTCTTCGCCTACTAGCTTGACACCAACGCCATCCAATTGCAGGGCATTGCGATCGGGGCTGACTTTGACGGCATCGTAGTTGGGAACAAAGTACCATCGCTGCATCTGATTGGCCTTCCGCGAGGACGGGTTGGCGCGTTCCACCCAACTGGTGAACTGAGGCAGTGGCTTATCGAGCCCGATTCCGATCAGCTTCATGCGGTAATCCGCTTCCACAAGCACCTGAGCAAAGTGGGTGCTGGCAGGGACTCCATGGACCGTAACCTTCTGATATCCAAGATGATTGCGAAGGGCACTGGCGATCGCCACATCGGAGTTCCCTCCCACCTGACCTCCCAGTTGGTTCAGGAAGGCTTGCATGCGCTGCAGCCCTTCCTGAGTGGGATCGATCGAGCAACCAACCACGACGCCTCGTTTGGCCTCTGGACCAAAGGTGCGCAGGGCAACGATCAGGTCATCCAGACGCAGCGTCGGGGATCCTGACCCAAAGCCGACCAAACGGCCCGTGGCATCGATATCGACTTCCTCGGCAGGGCCTGCCAAGACGATGTCCTGAGTCTCTGGGAGGTAGAAGACATATTCGACGCGAGTGAGCCCGGCCAACGTCATCATGTCACGACTTGGCAGCTTGCCGGCTTCCAGACGCGCGGCGACGGCCGATTCGAGTCGATTGAGCGACACTTTGCGTAGTTGGCTGGCTGACTGCAACGCCTTAGGGCGACTCTGTCGCGCTGCGGCTCGCTGTGCGTAGATCAGCTGGGGATCGATTCGACTGACGCGCAGCACCCCATCGGCGTCCACTTCCACACCGGCGACTGGTGGCACATTGTCGCTGCCATCGCCACCTCCTCCATCGCCACCACCCCCACCACCTCCTCCACCATCGCCTCCACCGCCTTGAGCGAGGAGGAGCGAAGGGATCAGTAGCGCGGTGCAAAGCGCCATCCCGATCTGGGTAAGCCAACGCAAACGGAATCGGCAATTCATGGGTCGCAGTCCTCAAATCGAGACAGTCAGGTGCGGTCGACCGCCGCTCATCGGCTGGAAAAAATAGAGCAACTGGAGAAGCGAGTCGTTCTTGTAAGGATAATCAGCATCGCAAGGGCAGGCAACGATTTTGGGCCAATCCCAGGTTGATCCCTTTGGCTAGCAATCCTATCTATCGACGGTTTTGGAGTGGGAAGTGAGGGGGAAGTGTGCGATTCAGTGGAAATCTTGAGAATTCTTAAAGTTGCCTTGACCTGACCGTCTGCCGGTCGCTAATTACACCGCCTGCGAAGGGTGGAACGACCGGCCGAGACCGGACAGTGCAGGCGACTGCCTGAAACCCCCTGAAACTAGGGTCTCTTCGGGAAGGCAGTCCATGGCCAAGGAAGGCCGTCAAGCCGAGGCAAGAGGAGCGAACCGGGCCTCTGGCGGTGCTGGAATCCGCTGGTTGTCGTTGTGCTTTGCCATTTTTCTAGGCCAACAAGGCCTTCGCGTCCCGCTTGCTTGGGGACAGTATCCCATCCCCTCGATTCCTCAGTCCAATGCCCCCGTCTCGGTACTCCCTTCCTCGTCACTGCCCTTACCATCCACCTTTGGGGCACCACCTGCCAGCTACGGCTCACCGGTGGCTCCCACCGCCGCAGCCCCGACGGGTGTTCCGCCGGGAGTCTATCCATCGGGAAGTGGCCCTTATCCGGCGCCTCCTTCGCTGGCAGCTCCGGGAGGGGTCTATCCAGGTGCATCGCCTGCGGGGATCGACCCATTTGCGACCTTGCGCCCCAACACGGCCCCCGCATCGACGTCGGCCAATTGGTATCCCACACCCGGTACCACCTACCCGACGAATCCTGGCATCTATCCAATGAACCAAGTACCGACGGCGACCGTGCCGACATCGGCAAATCCCTATGGAGCCGGTTGGCCGGCCACCGGGTATCCGCCGATGCCCGCCGCGACGTATGGGGCACCCGCGGCGTATGGCGCACCGGGGAGCTACTACAATCCTGGAAGCACGATCGTGCCCAACGGCATGGTGCCGGTGGCCGGATCCGGTGGATGGTATCCCAGTGGGGCGACAGCCACATCCGCTGCGCCTCCTGGTTACTATCCAGGGGCGGGGTACCCAACCTATCCGACCGGTGGCTACCCTGGTGGCACGTATCCCGGAAGCTGGGCGGCAGATCCCTGGGGAGCCAGTGGCTGGGGGGTGCAGCCGACGACCACCAGCAGTTGGGGAAGCTGGACCGGAACCGGGCCGCTGATCGCCAACCCAACCGCCTACACATCGTCTCGGTGCTGCCTGGGGCCTCGTTTTCGCTACACCTGGGTTTCAGGAGACGATGATCCTGAATCGCTGCAGCAGCATGACGGTGATGTGTCGCTGGTCCTCCACGTCCCGCAGTTTCTAGGTTGCACCCAACCACTCTACATCGTCCCGTCCTTCTCGATGCATCTTTTGGATGGCCCCACGAAACCGACCGCCGATCTTCCAGGCCAGCTATACAGCGCTTTTGTCGATTTAGGCTGGGAGTCGGACCCCAATTTAACGATTGGTTTTGACCTTGGCCTGCGCACCGGGGTGTTCTCTGATTTCGACACACTGGTCAGCGACAGCTACCGCATCATGGGAAAGGCGTTTGGCCGGTTGCGGCTGACGCCCAATTGCACCGCCCGTGCGGGGATCTACTACATCGATCGGAACCGCTACGTGATGATCCCAGCTGGTGGCATTTTATGGACCCCCAATCCGAACTCGAGGATCGATCTCTTTTTTCCTGAGCCGAAAATTGAGCATTATCTTTCGACCTGGGGCACCAACGATGTTTGGTGGTATGCAACCGGCTACTACGGTGGCGGCGCTTGGACGGTGACGCGTGCATCGGGCGAAGAGGACCGGATCGATATCAATGATTGGCGCGTGGCGATAGGAATCGAGTGGGGACGCAACGATCAGATTCGGCGTGGTCAAAGGGTAGGTTTCATCGAAGGGGGCTATGTCTTCGATCGCGAGCTTCTATTTAAGCACCGGACAGAAGACAACACGGACCTGGAAGATGCCTTCGTCGTTCGCATCGGTTTCGGCTATTGATCGACGAGCCGCCGACCGGCAGAGCAGAATAGAAAAGGCTCAGGACTTAGCTTCCGAGCCTAGCCACCTAACAGGCAGGAACTAAAAAAGAAAAACTCCCGGTTTCAGGGCGCCGGGAGTTTTCTAAGGTTTCAAAACCGCAAAGGGTTAGGGCGTTTGCTCCCATGCCTTCTTGGAGCTTGGGGTGATCCATCCACGTGACGCTCCAACCGTTCCAAGCGTCACCACGCGATTAGCTTCGGATGCCCAAATTGGACAGCACTTGCTCGCAGCCCGAGGTCAGCCGACGAATCTTGTCTGCCAACACCAATTTTTCGCTTTTGGAAGCCTTCTTTGCCTTTCGCGAAAACACCGCCAACTTCTGCTTGCGATGTCGTCGGCGACGAAGTTCTCTCTGCCGTTCGGTGCCTGCCATGATTCAAGTCCTTCTAGCGGATGTACAAAAAAATGGGACCAAGAGGTCAAAGCAACCACGACGAACGGGATGGTCGCCCGTGGACTTCCTGATCCGGATCGCTCGATCGGGTGTCATCGCACCCGAGCCCGCAGTCTGGTGGATGAAAATAGTGGTTCGGGGGCAGAAGGTCAACGGTTCCCCAATCGGCTGCCCCCCCTGAATACTCAGGATCGACCCCCGTAGCATCACTCCTTTTCGAAATCGCTGAATCACTCTTTGCTTCCTTTCTTCCTGGCTATTCAACCGCAGGCTTGGGTGGCAAAATAGCGACTGGGGTGAAATAGACGGTCGGTTTCAGCAGAAACCGACTGCTTGCTCAGGAATCTCTGGCCTTTCGAAGGTGGCCGACCACCGGGAACCGCCAGGGGCTCTGGGCACCACCTCCCAAATCAGAACATTTCAGGGAAGACCATAGGGAAAGCCTCGAGGTGAACGCAGTGGAACAGGGGGATGCAGGGCAAAGCACGATGGCTGTCGTGCTGGCGGGAGGGCGGGGCACCCGCATGCAGAGCGACCTGCCAAAGGTGCTTTTTCCGGTTCATGGCCGCCCAATGATCCACTGGGTGCTCGACGCGCTGGATCGAGCGGGGGTGGAGCAGAAAATCGTTGTGGTTGGGTACCGCGCGGAGCTGGTGCGACAGGAGCTGAGCGATCGGGCGGGAGTTCGCTTCGCCTTGCAGGAGCAGCAACTGGGGACAGGGCATGCCGTCCAGATGGCGATCCCTTACCTGAACGAGCATACGGGCGACGTGCTGGTGGTGGCTGGCGATTCGCCGATGGTCCAATCAAGTTCCTTGCTGCGGCTTATCAAGCGATTCTCTGCGTCGGAAGCAGCCTGCTTGTTGGGAACGCTCATCAAGGAAAACCCGAAAGGTCTGGGGCGGATCCTCAGAGACGCTGAGGGGGAATTTTCAGGGATCGTCGAAGAAAAGGACGCAACGGAATCGCAGAAGGCGATTCGCGAGGTGAACATGAGCACCTATCTGTTTCGCGTCCGGCCGCTTCTGGAAGCTTTGGCGGCCTTGGGGAATGAGAATGCCCAGGGAGAATACTACCTGACCGATTGCCCCTCGCTGATGATGTCCCGCGGCTACTCGGTAGAAGCTCGAGCGGAACTGGAGCCCTGTGAGTCGCTCAGCATCAACACCCTCGATGAGCTTCAATTGGTCGAAGCGGCCATGAAGGAGATGGGCTATCCATGCGCGAGCTGAAAATTTTTAGTGGGCGAGCCAACTTGGCTCTTGCGCGAGATATTTGCCAATTCCTTCACCTCGATATCGGATCGATCTCCCTGGGTAAATTCCCAGACGGCGAGAACTTCTGCAAGATCGAAGACGACGTGCGAGGGCGCGATGTCTATTTGATCCAGCCCACCTCGCCGCCGGTCAATGACAACCTGATGGAGCTGTTGATCATGATCGACAGTTGCAAGAGGGCCAGCGCGGCAAGAATCACCGCAGTGATTCCCTACTTTGGTTACGCGCGACAAGACCGCAAGGATGAAGGCAGGGTGCCGATCACAGCCAAACTGGCGGCAAATATTATCACGCGAGCCGGTGCTGATCGCGTGCTGACGATGGACCTGCACGCCCCGCAGATCCAGGGGTTTTTCGATGTTCCGGTCGATCATCTCTACGCCGCTCCGGTGCTCAATCAACACTTTCTGGCGATGGGAATCGACCCTTCGGAAATCGTGGTGGTCAGCCCGGACGAAGGGAGTATCAAACGAGCCATCGGGCACTCCAAGAGGATGGGCGGAAAGCTGGCGATCGTCGACAAACGTCGCGATAACGCGATGGAAACGCGACAGAAGAACATCATCGGCGGACCGATCGAAGGGAAGATCTGCCTCATGTTCGATGACATGATCAGTACCGCTGGTTCCATTTGCGGAGCTGCCACTTTGGTTCACGAAGCGGGAGCCAAACGGATCCATGTCGCTGCGACTCATGGAGTCCTGTGTGGACCCGCGATTCAGCGTCTGAAAGAGGCGCCCATCGACACGGTTGTCATCACCAACTCCATCCCTTTGACCACCGACAAAATCATCCCCAAGATGACGGTACTTTCGGTGGCCCCACTGCTGGCTGAAGCGATCAAGCGAATCCATCACAACAAATCGATCAGCCAGATGTTCGGAGCCGAAAGGGAGTAGCCCATTTCGCAGTCATGTCTCCGGGGGAAAGGCAGCTGCCTTTCCATAGTCGGTGACTGCAGCTCAACGAAGCCCCTCTTCGGGCCCTGTCGGCTCCTCGGAATGTAGCTCACGATCAGAAGACCTACCCACCAAGGCTCGCCCTCTCAAGATGGGCGCCCCATTGGCAGGATGCCCAAATCAATCCTCTGAGGATTCCTCCGGAGGTCCGCTGCGGAAGACGGCGACAATGTCTTCCACCGGCACAACGAACAGCTGGTTGTTCTGCTCGAGGTCCACTGGAATGGCATTCTTGGGGTGGAAGAGGATTTTGTCGTACTGCCGCAGTGGCATGTCCTCATCATGCTCCACCTGCCGGCTGATCGTAACGATCCGCCCAGTGATGGTCGGGATTTCGGCGACATCCGGCAGAGCGATCCCTCCCTTGGTCTGACGCTTCGGCTCATCCTTGAGCACCAGGACGCGTGCCCCGATCGGTTCGATGTAGGACAACTCCGCCCTTTTTTTTGCCATTGTGCCCGCTCTTCCCAAAACGACGATCGTTCCCACAAACCCACAGGCCAACCAGTGTCAATCAACGGATACCAGCTGGGCCGACCTCTTCCACTGCGTACGGCGTGACTTATCTTTTCCAGGTAGCAAGCCCCCACCTCTATTATGCGTGCCACACCACAGCTTCCAACCCCAGCGGGGAAAGCCCGATCGGCCCCCCCCGAAAGGGCATGCGAGAAAATGCCAACTCGCGTCGATCCGGCTGCTTTTGGACTTGCGACCCTCCTATTTTTCGTCATACTTTCCCGTTTCCCCAAGACCAACTGGACCGAATCGGATTCCTTCACCCTCCGGGTGGCGGGATCGGTAGATGCTTTGTCGTCGCAAGTCCGATTCGGCTGGCTGAACCGAGATCGCTAGTGATTCGGGATGCAGCGACTCGATTTTTGGTTTGGGCATCAGGCAAGATTGGCGCTGTCGAGGGACGCGTCGAGCGACCGGAAGTCACGCTGGAACAGTGAACCATGATTGAAACGATTGAAGCCGTTGTTCGCGATGCGGTGGGAACCCGCCAGGTAATGAAACTGCGTGGCAAGAGGATGGTGCCAGCGATTCTTTACGGGCATGGAGAGGCGAATGTCCTTCTTTCGCTCCGTGAGGAAACCGTCGCTAAGTTGCTCAAGAGCGGTGCTCGGCTGGTCAATTTGACAGGGGCAATTAAGGACACCGCCCTAGTGCGAGACATGCAGTGGGACAGCATGGGCAACGAGGTGATCCATCTCGATTTTGCACGCGTGTCGGCGACTGAAATGGTCGATGTGACTCTACCGGTCGTCCTCCATGGGGAAGCGATTGGGCTGTCGCAGGGTGGACAGTTGCGATTCCAGTCGCACCAGTTGGCGATCCGATGCCCAGCCGGTCAGTTGCCCGAGCATATTGTGGTGGACGTGACACAATTGCAGGTTGGACAAGCGATTCACGCTGGGGAAGTCAAACTGCCAGTGGGAGCCGTCACGGTGACCCCCGCCAACGAAGTGGTGGTGCAGGTTGTGGTTCCTTCGGCTGCATCGGACGAGGCGGCTACGGCGACTGGGGCGGAGCCGGAGTTGATCCGCAAGGAGAAGGCAGCGGCAGAAGAGAAGGATAAGAAGTAAACAACTGGGTACTGGAACGATCACCTGGTTTTTCTGAGGTGGATCACTCCGCGACCTGATGGGCTGGCGCAATTTGAGGGGCTAGCACGATGGGAAGTGGCAAATCGGATGGCTCCGGCCAGTCGCTGCCCTCCTCTGGCAATTCGGCAACGGCAACCGCGGCCATTCGCGGCGAAGCTTGGGGAATCGTGGGCCTTGGGAATCCAGGAAGCAAGTACCAGGAGACAAGACACAACATTGGGTTTGCAGTAGTCGATCGGCTGGCCAAGCAGTTCGGCTCTGGAAGTCCCTCCAGCAAATTCGAGAGCCTTTGGCAGACTGTCGAGATTCAAGGTCGGCGTGGTCACTTACTTTGGCCGCAGACCTTTATGAATTGCAGCGGCCGGGCGGTCGGACAACTGGTAAAGTTTTTTAGAATCCCGGCATCGCGGGTCCTGGTGGTTTGCGATGATTTGGATTTGCCCTTGGGGCGAATTCGGATTCGAGCCAAGGGGTCCAGTGGTGGTCAGAAAGGACTGGCGGATATTCTGCAGGTCCTAGGCACCCAGGAGATTCCAAGGCTTCGAATTGGCATCGATCCCGTACCTTCGGGGTGGGATGCCGCCGATTATGTCCTGAGCCGTTTCAAGAAGCAGGAACAACCGGAGGTGGATCTGGCGATTCAGAAAGCGGTCGATGCAGCCGCCGACTGGGTCGGACTGGGGATCGACACCTGCATGAATCGACACAACCGCAACGATTGAACCATCGCTCGCAGCCATTACCAGGAGACGCCAAGTTGCCAACTCATAATTACGAATGCCTGTTCATTCTGGACAGCAACCGCTACTCACGAGATCCCAACGCCGCCGCTCAGTCGGTCAAAGAGATGATCGAGCAGATTGGTGGGGAAATCCTCGTCAGTCGGCTTTGGGCCGAGCAACGGTTGGCCTATCCAATCGACGGTCATCAGAAGGGAACTTATTGGCTGGTTTACTTCCGCGGGGAAAGCCGTCGAGTGAACGACCTGAACCGCATCTGCGAGCTAAACGATTTAGTTGTTCGCCATCTGGTCACCTCGGTCAATCCGCGTTTGATCGATGCCCTGGTGGCTCACGCCACCGGTCAGCAACCGTTGCCAACACCAGATGTCGAAGCGAGAAAAACCGTTGCGGTCGGAATCGACGATGAGGAGGAAGAACTGGCTGATTCTTGATTGCCCACTGTCAGGACTCACCCAAAGAGTTGCCTTGTGTACACCATCCTGTTAACCTAGCCGTATACGTCATCCGTTTCGCAGGAACCAGGAGTTGCATCATGGCGAGTTTCAATCGTGTGATTCTGATGGGCAATACCACCCGCGACATCGAACTGCGGCACACTTCCACCAGCAAGACTCCGGTCTGTGAAGTTGGGTTGGCCGTGAACGATCGGCGCAAAAATCCCTCGGGGGAATGGGTTGAGGAGACGCTGTTTGTCGATATCACCTTTTTCGGGCGTAACGCAGAGATCGCAAGTCAGTACCTTCCGAAGGGATCCCCGGTACTGGTGGAAGGACGTTTGAAGCTAGATACCTGGGAAAAGGACGGAGAGAAGAAGAGCAAAATGCGGGTGGTTTGCGACCGCCTGCAGCTGCTGGGGACTCGTGGCGGTGCAGCCGAATCACGAGCCAGGGCGGCGGCCGAAGAAGGGGAAGCGTATGGCCCCTCCAGCGGTGAACGGGACGAGTCCGAGGCGTATCCCTCGGACAGCATTCCGTTTTAAAACGTAACGGAATGACGAGAATTTGGTGCGCGAAGGAGCTTCGGCTGGTACCCGCCGAGGCTCTGCTGCCACCCACTAACCAAAGTGCCATCCAGAACAGGGCGATCGTTATGACCAAGTCGACCACTTCGATGTTCAAGAGGCTCCCTAAAGGACCCAACGGCGGGATCGAACTGCTGTTGATTCAGTCGGTTGATCACCTCGGCAAATCCGGTGACGTTGTGGAAGTCAAAGCCGGGTACGCAAACAATTACTTGCTTCCTGAGGGTCTTGCGATTGTCGCCACCGAGCATCACAAGAGGATGGTCGACAAACACAAGGCGAAGTTGAAGGAACTAGAGAAGAAGCGGCTGGCAGGTTTGGTCGCGCTAGCTGACCAGATTGGGAAGCAGTCGATCAACATCGAAGCCAACGCCAACGACGAAGGTCATCTCTACGGTAGCGTTGGAGCCCATGAGATTGTTCGCGAACTGAAGGCCAATGGCATTCAGATCTCGGACGATCAGGTGCGATTGTCTGGTCCACTGAAGGAATTGGGACGTTACACCGTCAAGATCCATCTTCATCAGGATGTGGAAGCTGATTTGAAAGTCTGGGTGGTACCTTCCGCCAACTCTTGATGGCTGGTTTTAAGAACCTAGAACTCTACAGCTCGCGGAGATCCAATTCGGATTTTGCGAGCACAACGCTGAACCAGCCTCTGATTCTTCCAGGGGCTTGGCGATGCAGTCAGTCGTAGGAAACGGCTACGATTGCGGAAATGAACATGGGGCTGTGGCGGAATTGGCAGACGCGCTAGACTTAGGATCTAGTTCCGTAAGGAGTGCAGGTTCGATTCCTGTCAGCCCTACTCGATCGACTCGCCCGATTTGGCTTTTCGGCTCTTCTCTGCCAAGCCGGGGCATGAGTCGGATTCTCTTTAGGACCTTCTCCTAACACTTCTTATTCGGGGTAACGCAGGCCGAATCCGATGGTTTGCATTTCGTATGGACTATGCTGCCTTGCCACGTAGGAAGCCATGCTTGCATTCAATCACTCCATCGGTGCCACCCACCTTTCTAATCGGTGCCACCCACCTTTTGGGTTTTTCCGCATCACCTTTCTAATCGGTGCCACCCACCTTTCTAATCGGTGCCACCCACCTTTTGGGTTTTTCCGCATGGACGAGCCGGCCATGCCACGCGGTCGGCCACCTCTGGCGGGATCCAATGCTTGCATTCAATCGGTGCTGGCATTCAATCGGTGCCACCCACCTTTCTAATCGGTGCCATCCACCTTTTGGGTTTTTCCGCATGGACGAGACGGCCATGCCACGCCGGCGGCCACCTCTGGCGGGATCCAATGCTGGCATTCAATCGGTGCCACCCACCTTCCTAATCGGTGCCACCCACCTTTTGGGTTTTTCCATATGGACGAGCCGGCCATGCCACGCGGGCGGCCACCTCTGGCGGGATCCAATGCTGGCATTCAATCGGTGCCACCCACCTTTCTAATCGGTGCCACCCACCTTTTGGGTTTTTCCGCATGGACGAGACGGCCATGCCACGCGGGCGGCATACTATCGGTGCTAGAGACTTTTTGATGGTCGGCATAGGCTCTGCTGGGGTCTTGCCAAAAGGTAGGTGGCGGCCATTGGGCAAGCCGCCTTTTTTTGAGTCTGACTTCCGGAAGGTGTTTCGAGCCCTTTTTCCTGATGCAATCGATCTTGCCTCGCCAACCTTGGTGCCGCTATTCTCCCGACGAATCGATTGGAGAGCAATGGATCGGAGAACCCCTCGAACGCTCGATCACCTCCGTGCTTGATCGACGATCCGAAGCGGTTTCACAATTCAAGGAAAGAGAAACCATGAAGCGTTGGATGCTTGCGGCGACTTTGGGAATCACCTCGCTGGGCCTCGGATGTGGAAAAAGCGGCTCGACTGCCAGCACTCCATCATCGGGAGATTCTTCCGCTCAGGTGGCCAAAGCGACTGAGACGAACAATGAAGCACCGGAGGCAGCCGAAGTCGTCGCTCAGTTCCTTGAAAGCGTTAAAAAGGGAGATCGCGATCGCGTGGCAGGGCTTTTAACCGACTTGGCGATCGAATCTCTGGACAAAGCAGGGATCGAAGTGGCACCTCCCGGTAGTCCGCAAGCAACTTTCGAGCTCGGAGAGACTCGCTATACCGATACCGACAAGGATGCAGCCTATGTGGAACTGGCGTGGACGGAGCCGGCGGAGCAAGGAGGCGTTCCTGTTCGCAGTGAAGCACTCTTCGCGTTGAGAAAAGAACCCAACGGATGGCGAATCGCAGGGATGGTGTTGGACAATGGACCAAACCAGCCGCCCGAAATCATCGACTTCGAAAACATCGCAGCATTGGCTCCTCAGGGCGCGTCGCCTGCCAGTGCCACTGGACCTTCAGCACCGGGTGACACGCTGGTAGCACCGGCTTCTGGCACCGCAGCACAGACTGCAGACCGGGCCGCCCTTCCGCAGACCCCACCATCGCTTCAGCAACCTGGCTTTGGTTCACCCGGTCAGGTGCCTCCTGTGAATCTACAACAGCCCCCTGCCGGATTTGCTCCAGGCGCTGCCAATCAATTGGCAACTCCCCCATCGCTGCAGCCTGGTGTGAACCGGTAGGGGAACACCAGAGGCTCTCTTAGTTGGAGTTCTTTCGTAGAGACTCCAAAAGATGGCTCAACGATAGACTCCCGTGCTTGCTAGAAGCGAGGCTGTCAAAGACCAGTTCATTCATATTCAGCGCGGATCGAGGTACTTGGCGATGAAGCGGATTTTGGCTGCGTTGAAGAACAATCGTCGGACGATGCTCTTAGTCTTTCTTGCCCTGACATTGCCCAAGACGGCGCCGGGACAACAGATCGGCTCGCCGGTGGAAGAGGCAGAGTCAATGCTGCAGCTGAATCTCGTTGAGCTGGAGGATCAGTTAGTCAACGGGCTAAGAGCTGTCACTGGGGAACAGCGCGCATTCCTGAGGACTGTCGTCAAAGCGGTGGAAGATCGCCGGATTCCGCGTTCGATGGTCAATGTTCTGTTCGTGTGGTCTCGGGAACGCAATCCGAAGTATCCTTTCCCCTATTTTCGGCTTGCGATTACGACGCTTGCCGATCGCCGCGGAGTGAATCTCTAGAGATCGACACCGACTCCGTCGAACCTTTTGCACTTCGCCCATTCCTCCACTGCTCAGGTTCGTTGACATTCGGGTAATTTTTTTCAAGCTTCCCGCGACGCCATCCGATCGATTCAGTGGCTGCGAGGTCCGCCAAAAGGGATTTTGGAGCGATCGCATTGGCCGGTGCCGCTGCAGAGCCGACAGCCTTCACTTCGGTCCCCCGTCCCGTTACATCGCGGACACGTCGACTTCTTGTTTGTCAGACCGATTCCGTCGGTGATGAGCGTCCAGATACCAGCGTCCCCTTGGGCATAGTACCAGCCTCGCCCCTCGCATGTCTGACACTGCCGGCAAACACCGCTTCCCAAGCATTGGGGGCAGGTCACCATCGATTGATTCTCCATACTAGCAGACGAAAGGAATTCGAATCTTCAGACGAATTTGAGTCGCTATCGGGCCTGTCCATAAGGGTGCCTTGTACCGCAGGCGCTACATCGTGGCTCCATGGCAACGTAGCATTCCAGGCAATAGGGGTCGCAGAACGATCGACGTGTGCAGCAATTCAAATGGACTGCGGTCCCCGGACAGATGGTATCGCGGCAATGAAGGCACTTGGTCAATCCCTTCAATAATCCGGTAGCACTCAAGATGAATTTCGAAACAACGTAGGTAAACGGGTCCATGGCAGCTCCAAGATCGGGGAAAAGTGCTATGCATCTTGACTTCCATTTCTGTCGCCGCTTCAGTCGCGGTAACAGGTTGGATCTATCGGACTCTGGAACAGGCCTCTCTCAAAGTCCTGCCAACGTCACTGCGATTGGCGACAATTCCCGGAGGACCAAATACAACGAGTCATCGCTGTCGCAGGTGTGGAAAAAGGCAGCCACATGGCGATTGCTCGGTGGCTGCTCTCTGTCCACATCCTTGGGAAGAAGTCAAAACGTCAGCCGTCGCGCACGAGTTCTTCTGCAAATGTCGCTTTCTTCATCGAGGTCTTTGGTCCTGACGATGCTCACGGCGGATTCTCAAACCCCCGAGAACCGATAGCAGCACCATCGCCGTCCCCGATGCTGGCTCGGGAACCGCTCCTGTCGGCTGAGCGGAGATCACGGCAGCCAGCCCGACGCCGTCACCACCCCAGTTGCCTTGAGCGCCAACGGCGAACTCCAAAAAGTTGCCGGCCGCGAGGGTAACAACTTGGTCGAAAGAGACTGAATTGACGACACTGGCAGCGATCGCGCTGGTAAAAATCGCGGTTGTGTTCTGATAGATCGTCACATCCGAAGTGGCGCTGGTTGCATTTTGAAATCGCCCTGCAACACGCCAAGCTCCCGAGCTTGGCGCGGTCCACCGCACCACCGATGGGGTTAGATTCTCGGCTGGATGCATCACGAGAAGATCGGTCGTCCACTGGTTGGATGGCGGCAACGGACCACCAGAAACATTCTTCGCCACATACGGAAAATTCCCATAAATTGTCGAGAAGCTGCCTCGCCAAGTCTGAACACTGGCATCGCTATAGGGATTGGTCAGGAAAATCGATGAATTGACTCCCTGGCGATAGCTCCAAACTCCATTGACGTTCTGGTAATCCGCGAGAGAAAAATCTTCGACCGCGCTGTAGACAGCTCCTTGGAGCCGCGGGAGTGTGGTGAAACTTGTCACGATTCCGATCAGCAAAGAAAGAAATTTCCATCGCCAACACGATCTGAAACACTTCATCATGAGATCGACCCCTTTCAGGAAAACGTTTGATCCTTGGGAACCGGAACGATATTCTCAAAGCCCAGGCGGAGAGGGCGTCCATACCAAGTACGACAGGGATCGACACCCATTTGAAAATTTGGGTCGGATGAAGGAGCCATAGGGCCGTGCGAAAGCCAACCGCAACTCCGAATTTCAATCGGACCACCAGTGTCCTATTGCTGGAAAAAATTCAGCGATGGGATGATCGCGAGGCGTGGGAGGAGTTCTTCTTGCGGTATCATCCGATGCTGATGCGATGGACTGAAGCGCAGGTGCGCGACCGGGGCGACGCGGCGGAACTGGTTCAACTGATCTGGTTTGACCTCGTGCGTCGCATCCAGAAATTTTCCTACAACCCCCGGCGCTCCTTCCGTGGGTGGCTGTGGCGGGTCCATCGCAATCGGATGCTCGACTTCTTCAAGGTGCGGCAACGTTATGAACGACACCTGAGGCACTTCGCGCTTCAGCAGCAGGGCGATCTCCCGAGAAACGCCGCTCCCCCCACCATCGACAGCAGCTGCCACTCCTTCGCCAAATCCGATCGCCGCGTTCAGGAACTCGATCGCTTGATAGGTATCCAGGACCAAGTCAAACAGAGGGTCTCGGAGAAGTCTTGGACGATCTTCTGGCAGGTGGCAGTCGAGGGGCGCCCGCTATCGGATGTCGCCAAAGACCACTCGATGAAGTATGGATCGGCCTTCGCAGCCTACAGCCGCGTGACCAAAATGCTTCGACAAGAGGCTCTTCGCCAATGACCCATGCCAAGGAACGGTTCGATCGACGTGGCGACCGTTGCCCCAGCAAGGAGCGACTGACGATCCTGGTGGACAGCCTGCAGGCGGCGACTGCCCCCAGCAGCTCCAGGCCCTCGATCGGAGCATCGTTTCAACCTTCTTTGGAACTGCACCTGGAAAGGTGCGAATCGTGCCGAGAGTGGCTGGATGAATATGTTTCCCGCCACGCCAGCGGATGGACAGCACTCCTTCCCAAAACCATCCCTGGGTACCGGTGGATCAGGAAACTTGGCCAAGGTGGTCAGGGAAGCGTCTACCTTGCCTTGGAATTGGCAACTCAACGGAACGTCGCTTTAAAACTGTTACCCAGGACCGAATCCATCGTCGCTGCACGATCTGTTGGATGGCAGCGTGAGGTGATGCTGGCGGCGAGGATGGAGCACCCCAATCTGGTACGGCTTTATTCCATCCAGGAGACAGACGACTGGGTCGTTCTAGTGTTTGAGTATGTCGCTGCTGGAACGCTGCAAGACAACCTGGGACTTCTGACCGATCCAACGGAAACGATCGAGCTGATCAGGCAGATTGCATGCGGAGTTCACCACATCCACCAACAGGGAATTCTGCATCTGGACATCAAGCCTTCCAATGTGCTGCTTGCACCATCGCTCGATCAGCCCCACATCCGCTGGACGCCCAAAATCTCCGACTTTGGAATCGCCAGGCCGATCTCCCATCGCGATCCAATTGCCTCCGACTCGCTTCCCCCAGCAGGCACTTTATCCTATATGGCTCCCGAACAAGTCATCGGCATGCCGGGACTGTTGTCACCCGCGACCGATGTCTTCGCTCTTGGGCGATTGCTTCAGACATGCCTAGTCCCACCGTCCAATATCGAGGGGAACACGAGTCTTTCTGCCCCCAGCGAGCAGAGGATTAAGGAGTTGCAGAGAGTGGTTGAGCGCTGCTTGCAGGACGCCCCACCCGCCCGCTTTCAATCTGCAGAGGACCTGGCCAACGCACTTCACCTCTGGCTGCAGAAATCACGCCAGCTCAGCGCACAGGCGAAGAGCAGAAAAGGCTCCCGAAGAATGTCCGCTGTCCTTGCGACGCTGCTTCTAGCCACCCTAGTCGGTGCCCTCTTCCAGCCCGTCGCGAAATGGCCTGATGCCTTTTTCGTGAAGACTCGTCTACTCGGAAATGAGCTCCCCGGTCCTTCGACCTTGCAAAACTGGATCTCTGATCTGGACCTCCCCGCGGACGCATTGAGTGAGCCAATATCGCTGCGGCTATCGGCCTCTAGTCAACACTGGACAAAGATGGCTCTGAACAAGCCTGCCAACCGGGAGACCATCGAATTGTCGCTCCGCTTTGCCATGATGCAGAGAGCGGCAGCGGAGAGGATTTCCGGATCGCTGAATACCCAGTACATTCCACTAGCTAGGCAGTTGCTGCTGCATGCCTTAAGCCTTGCTGAACGGGCTCAAGAGATCGATGCCGGGAATCACGACGCGGTCAAGGAACGTCTTCAAGCGAATTACCATCTCGGGGTCCTACGATGCACGCGCGACGATCTCGTGGAGCCCCACCAGCCCGAGTCGCTACGATGGGCACATCTGGCGGAGACCATCCGACTAGCAAGCGTTCTTGAAGACCCCGTCCAAAAGACCTTCTGGATTTGCCGCAGCTTCGATGAATTGCGGCTCAGTCGTAAGTTGGCCAGTTGGAAGGGACAGCAGGAATTGGCCAATTCGCTAGAACAACTGGAATGCTCTCTGCTGCCGCATCTCGAACCGGCCGACAGCACTGCATCCACCCCCGACTTCCAGATACGAAAGAAGTGGATTCTAGATTTGATGGAGCGACGGTCGACAGAAAACCCCAACTGGAACCTGCAAACGCTATCCGATGACTTGATGGGCTGGATCGCCCAACTGGCCAACTGGACGATATCGGAAGATGCCACTAGGCTTGCCCAGGAAAGGTTGGCAACCTTTTTTGCCGATGAGATCTTCCTGAAGACAGCCACGCCGCTCCAGGAGATCCCATTGCTGGACGATCTTTGCGACATGCTGCATCGGACGGAGCATGGAAAGAAGCTGATTGGAAAGGTTGTCCACGAAGATCTGATCCGTTACGTCGCATCGATCAGCACGCGCTGCCGTTTGGAAGGGAATCTGGATCTAGCCGAGTCGATTCAGGAGCGATACTTGGCGATTTGTGATCATTTTCTCCTGCGATTCCCTGACGAACCTGAACTCCATCTGGCCCGCAGCGAGGCCTTGCTGCAAGGGTGGAAGAACGCCCTTCGACGCGAGGACGACCAGATGGCGCTGGCCACTTTAGACGGCTCATTCCAAGCCGCGCAGCAGGCCCTCAATCTGGCTCCCCATCATCCACTAGCGCAACATCAAGTCGCCGACCGATCGAAACGGAGGATACGATTTCAAGTCGAGCATCCGGCCCCGGTACCTACGAAAAATGGTGCGAATTCCATCGACCAACGAAGGCTCGATGACGACTCACCGCTGGATGCCAACCTGTAAGCAGGGACGTATCGCGCGAGCAGTGCGGTTCGGATGGCATTTCCGATTCGGCAACGCAAAGCCATCGCAACCGTCCGTACGCTTGCAAGGAATGGTATCGGTGGGAAAATAAGCTGTTCGGTCGTCGACTGCGCTGCGGAATTTGAATGCCATTGAGAATGCGATGATGAATATCCCCAACTACCCAGGAGTCGTTCGAGACCTGAAACCGTTGCGGATCGGGCCGCTGGTAGTGGATCCGCCGATTCTGCAAGCACCGATGGCAGGATTTACCAATTTCGCTTTTCGGCAGGTGGTCCGCGAATATGGTGGTGCCGGCCTCCAGGCGACGGAAATGGTCAATGCCAGAGGCTTCGTCTGGCTCGATGAACATGACTGCGAGCATCCGGACCGACTCTGGGGAGTCCGAGACGAACCGAGGCCGCTGGCTGTTCAGATCTGGGACAACGACCCCGAGACGATGGCCAAAGTCGGTAGGCGACTGGTCGAAGAGTATCAGGTCTCCGTCGTCGACATCAACTTCGGTTGCCCTGTGAAACAGGTGACCGAGAAAGCGCATAGCGGTTCGTATCTACTCCGCTACCCCGACCGCATGCATGCGATCATCTCCAGACTGGTGGAAGTCTGCGATCCAACCCCTGTGACCGCAAAAATCCGCTTGGGATGCACTCGCGATACGATGAATGCAATCGAAGTGGCTCGGACCGTCGAGCGGGCGGGGGCAGCGGCGTTGACAGTGCATGGTCGCGTCGCAGCAGATTTTTTTAAAGGCTCTGCCGACTGGGATCGCATCGCGGAAATCAAACAACACCTGCATCGCATCCCACTGATCGGCAATGGCGACTTGGAAACCGCCGAGCAGGTGGTGGAGGCATTCAACCGGTATCCGGTCGACGGCGTCATGATCGCTCGAGCCAGCCTGGGGCGACCTTGGCTGTTCGCACAGGCCGCTGCCGCGCTACGCGGGGAGCAGGTGCCTGAGGAACCCAGCCTGGAGCAGCAGAGGCGGTGCATGTTGCATCATTACCAATTGGTAGTGGATCGATTCGGCCCTCAAAAGGGAACACATCTCATGCGGAAGTATGCCTGCTGCTACGCACAGGGTAAATTTGGGGCGCGCCTCTTCCGAACCCACGTAGCCCATGTCGAGACACCCGAGGAGTTCTATCGGGTGGTGGAAGAGCATTTCCCACGCGAGAAACCGGTCGCTACGGAAGGGGTTTGAGCGATAGGCGATTGCAGATTCGCGGTGCTTGTAAAAGCGGTCCGGCTCTCGCCCCGCTTGCGGGGAGAGAGGGGATTTTTCCTCAGTATGAACCAAGAGGAAAGCGGCCATCCGGCAATTCCGTGGGTCGTATCTGTCGGGCCAACCGGAATAGGCGGAATGGAGTCGTAGGGGCAAGGGCTACGGATGCAAGGCGTGCGATGGATCTCACCCTAGCCTTGGAAGAGTCGCGAGGAACCAGCGGGGAGGGCCTTTTCTTTCAGATCAATCCATCGCGGACCATTCTGACCATACGTACCAATACTGTATCCCCCGCACCGCTACGTCACGCCTCCTCAGCGACCCTCCCTGAGGGAGGGTAAAAAAACGGATTTCACCCTAGCCTTGGGAGGGTGAATGGGAGCTGTGGCCACCGGCACTTATTGAGTCGTGGCAGTCAAGCGATCGTAAGGCCACACAAAGCCCGGATGGACCGAGGAGAGAGGGGAGTTGCTACTGCAGCACGGGCGGGATGCCCGTGCCACGGGGTGCGCAAAAACAACTCCCTGTCAGCTTTTCTCAATGAGCCAAGTTTCTTGCGTGAGCCATGGCATCCTCGGCCAACTGGATATACTTCCGTTCGCCCGTCCCGGCAAAGGCACGCTGGTAGGTGATGCTGAGCGCCGAAAAATTGAACGCGTCATTGGGTTCCAGCTCACATGCCTTCACCGCATGCTCAATCGCTCGATCATGCACCCCGGTCTGCGTGAAAATCCTGGCCAGGGTCAGGTGCGACAGCACATGCGCGGGGTCTTCCACTAGGATTTCTTCCAGAATGGCAATCGACTCGGGATACTGCCCGGCGTCCTTCAGTTTTTCCGCTTCGTTGTATCTGGCGACTAGGTCAGACATGGGCAAGACTCCTGAAAATCATGAGGGATATTGAGCCGAGGGATTGGTCTCAGGGCGCGGCTGTCGATTGCAAGTCCGCTTGCCGCAAGCGTGATGCGTCGCAAGATTTTCACTCGACTGCGGATGCTTTCAAGTAGCAAAGCGAGGAAACTGTTCGAGAAAAATTTTCGCACCCTTGCGACAGGGTCGCTCGCTCATTCAAGCCAATTCCTCTCGGAATTTCTTCAGGTCCTTTTCCTTACCGACCAGCAACACCATCTGCTCGTCATTGAGTCGAAAATCACCGTCTGGAAACATCGACAGTTTGCCTGTCAGCGCTTCCTTGACTCCAATCACCCAGACACCGAACCGCTTTCTCAGGTCGGTCTCCAGCAGGGTCTTCCCGGCGAGGCTGGCTGGCATGGCGAATTCTACGAAGCTGTACTCGGGGTCGATCGGTAGAAAATCGATGAAACTGGGCCAGGTGAGTCGATCGGCCAGCTGGAGCGCCATTTCGGTTTCGGGAAAGATGACGCGTTCGACCCCCAGCGACTTGAGCAGTTTCCCGTGCTCGGGGGTAACCCCTTTGACGATGATGTGCCTCGCCCCCAGCTCCTTCGCGTGCAAGGTAGCCAGCAGGCTTCGCGTGATGTCTTCGCCCAGCGAGATCACCACCCCATCCGCCTTGTCCAGCGAGAGAGCAGCAAGTGACGCGCGGTCGGTGGCATCACCGATGACCGCTTCGAATAGTTCGTCCTGCATCGCCTCGACATGGTCCGCCGTCGCGTCGATCCCGGTGACGCGCACGCCGTTACTTTCCAATTTCTTGGCCAATGCCGACCCAAAAGATCCTAGGCCGATGACAACAAATCGTTTGACCGTAGCCATTTAAATTACCCTACCAGAGGTTCTTGCGTCGCATACTGAACTGGCGACTCTTTGGTGTCTCGCGAAACCGCCGCAAACACCGACAGCGGGCCGACTCGCCCCAGAAACATCAACAGGATGATCACCAAGCGGCCCATCGTTCCAAGCTGGGTGGTGTAGCCGGTGGTAAGACCGACGGTGCCCAGAGCCGAAGCGACTTCGAATGCAGCATCCAGAAAGTCATGCGATTGATTGCGGTGGCTGGCATGCGATTGATCGGCAATGCACAGCATCGTCAGGGCGATGGCCCCAATCATCATGAAGATCACCAAACTGGCCATCGCACGATCGACCGAATGCTCGGGTATCGTCCTCCGAAACACGGTGACTCGCGAATGCCCCTGGAAGCGCCGCCACGCTTGCGCGCAAAGGATGGCAACCGTCGACACCTTCACACCACCGGCAGTCGAACAGGCTCCTGCGCCTATCAACATCAATAGGATGGAAAGAAAGAGCGTCGCGTTGGAGAATTCTGCTAGGTCGATCGAATTGAACCCGGCTGTCCGGCAAGAAATGCTATGGAATATTGGAATCAGGATCTGATTCAACCATGGCTTGCCTACCAGTACGCCATCCCACTCCATCGCTGCCACTGCCAGTGCGCCACCAACCACCAGCACCGAAGTCGTCAGCAAGGTTAAGCGGGTGTGCAGGTGGAGGTGGTCCCAGCGTTTGGGGCCGCTGGTTCGAAAGCTGCGGTAGACATCGATGATCACCGGAAAGCCGATCCCGCCTAACATGATCAGGATCGAAAGAGTCAAGTTGACCGCGAGGTCTCCCTGATACGGTGTGATCGACTGGTCATGCAATGCAAAACCGGCATTGCAGAAGGCGGAGATCGAGTGAAAGACGGCATGATAGAGCGCGGTCATCGGGGGCAAATCCCAGACAAAGCGCGCGAAGAGAATCATCGCACCAATCGCCTCGATCAACCCCGTCACAAAGAAAATGCGCCACAGCACCCAGCGCAAATCCTCGTTGGAGTTCGACCCCAGCGTCTCGGCCACCACGGCGCGCTGCCTGAGCCCCGTTCGGCCTGCCAGAGCGGTCAAGACGAAGGTGGTGATGGTCATGATGCCGATCCCACCCAGCTGGATTAGCCCCAGGATCACCAGTTGCCCGAAAAGCGTAAAATCTTGGACCGTGCTCCGAACGCTCAGCCCCGTCACGCACAGCGCGCTGGTGGCGGTGAACATCGCATCCAGCCAACTGATCGGTGCCTCTGGCTTGGCGCCACTCCACGGACTCTTCAGTAGCAAAGTGCCAAGCAGGATACCGCCGGCAAACCAAGCCGTGGTGACGCGAGCGGGGTAGCGGACAAGAGAGCCTGCCAGCTTGGGCATCTTGAGATTCAGCTTCCCTCAGGAAGCGACTCCGACAAGGGCGGACAGGATCTTACTAGCTTTCTCTACATCGAGCCACGCTCAGGGTGGCGAAAGCCTTGTCCGCATCGACGCCGCATCAACACATCGACGCTGCATCGACTAGAGTTCAATGTAATCTTCGCTAACTCCGCCTGCAACGGCGCTCCCCTACGCGAAACTTCTGCAGCCTCAAATGGCAAAAATTATCCCCCAAATACCACAACAACGAAGCAAAGACCTCCGTAAGGGGCTCAGAATCAGTGGAACTGACGGCATTCGCCGCTTCCGTGGAAGAGTCGAGAAGCCGGCTGGAGTTTCATTCGTCGGGTGCGTCAGCCGTATGTCGAACGAATGATTTCTGGCGATCTCAGAGATCGGATCGCAGCTGGGGAAGGTGGCAGGATCCCGACGGCGGCAAATGCAGCACAACGAAACATCGATGAGCTTTTGAGGTTTTTGAGCACCAGCACCATCCTAGCTGCGTCAGCCCTTCGGTCGGCATCGCCCCACCAGAAACCAGACGCCTCGCGCCGCTCCGCTAGAATCTCCTACGTTTCCGAAAGGGCAGGATGCCCTCCAGTGAGCCCTTTTCCAGGAATCGATTCCATGCATCCCGCCTCGTCTCTTGCTCGCGTCGCCATCTTACTTCTTCTTCTCCCGATCGTCTCACAAGTCGCATCTGCCGCACCGCCCCTGAAAATCTTCTTGCTGGCTGGCCAGTCGAACATGGAGGGGCATGCGCACGTCAGGACGATCGAGCATCTGGCGATGCAGGAGGAAAGCCGACCGCTAATGGAGGCAATGGTCCAGCCCGATAGGACACCCAAAACACACCCGCTCATCTGGATCACTTCCCTCAACTCCCAAGGGATCCAAAGCGGACCATTGACGATTGGCTATGGGGCCACCAAAGAGAAAATTGGTCCCGAACTGACCTTTGGTTACTTCCTTCAGCAGAGGCTTGGGGAACCGATCTTGCTGATCAAAACCGCGTGGGGAGGAAGAAGTCTGCATACCGACTTTCGTCCACCTAGCGCAGGGCCTTACCAATTCTCCGAGACGGAGAAGGAACGGCTGCGACGCGAGGGGAAAGATCTGGGGGAAGTCGAGCGACAGAAGCAGGAAGCGACGGGGGTGGCGTATCGCGCCATGGTGGCGCACGTTCAAGCAGTGCTCGATCGAATCGACAAGGAAGTGCCTTTCTATGATCGCCAGGGAGGCTATGAATTGGCTGGCGTTGCCTGGCTGCAAGGCTGGAACGACATGGTGGATGGAACGGTATACCCTCAGAGAGGTCAGCCGGGAGGGTACGACGAGTACAGCAAACTGCTGGCGCAGTGGATTCGCGACGTGCGAAGAGATCTTGGCGTGCCCAACCTGCCGGTGGTGATTGGCGTGATGGGAGTCGGTGGACCGACCGCTCTGTACGATGCCGAGCAGAAGCGCTATGCCGCCATCCATCAGACTTTTCGGGACGCGATGGCGGCCCCCGCATCGCTACCCGAGTTTCAAGGCCGCGTCATCGCGTTGCGGACCGAAGCCTACTGGGATTTGGAGCTATCTGGAGTGGTGCAGCGCGATGCCAAACTGGTTCAGGAGTCGAAACGGGTCGCCAAGGAGCGGCAGTGGGATGACAAGGCGAGGCAGGCATGGATTGACGCACAGCGCGGGGAGACATTCAGCGAACGAGAGAGGGAGCTATTGCGGAAAGGGGTATCGAACGCCGAGTTTCACTACCTAGGGTCAGCCAGGATCCTCGGCGGCATCGGCCACGGCATGGCCGATGCCATGGCCGAGCTGATCAGCCAATGAGAAGACAGCCGGGGGAACCCGTCAGGCCATCCGCAGTGGCAGGACGAGAGCGGCAGTAAGAAAGGAATGCAGCATCACCCACCGGTGGCTGTCGCCACTGGCCGTTCTACTGCCGGCCCTTCGGGCCTGGATTGCAATGCGATGAAACTCCATCGATGCAACACAACGAGTCTTTCTATCTACAACACCAGCCCCGGAGGGGCGGCATGGCCGATGCCTTGGGAGAAATGATGGATCGATGAGCTGTGTGTTGGCTCCGCTTCATCACCATCATTCGCATGGCGATTTGGGTCGCACATCGACTTGTTCATCGCAGCAAAAATCTTTGCGAGCACACCGGTTTTCCGCCGCGTGAGTGCAGAAAAAAACCCCGTGTTGCCACGGGGTGGAGCGGAGGGCACGGGACTCGAACCCGCAACCCCTTACGGGGCACTTCATTTCCAATGAAGCCGCTAGCCATTCGCTTACCCTCCTGAGTTGAGCGGCTGCGGTGAACTAAAAAGGATAACCTCACCAGGGATCGAAACAAGCCGACTTGGGTGGAAAATCAGCCGGTCCACCGAGTTTCCCGACCCCATCGACGAATCCCGTCCGAGAAATCCGATCGATACCATCTGAGTGGAATCGCTCACGCGGCCTTCCCACCGCCTCACGCCGCTGCGATTCGGACTGCAGCGATCGATTTTGGCGTGCGGAGCCAACGTTCTGAGTCCTAGCGGATGACCGCGATCCGTTCGGTGGATAGGGCGAGATGGCAGAGCCGGACGGCGGGCGGTGTTTCGCGAAGATCGACTTCACCCGAAGCCATGAGTCTATCGGTGGGGCATGCAGGGGTCATCAAAAGAAAAGACCCAGAGCGATTCGGATCACCGAACCACTCTGGGCGCTTCAAGAAGGCTCGCAGTCGATTCAGCGGCAAAACCTTACCAGGGGCCACGAACCGAGTAGACTCCGAACTGATCGGTATGCGATGGCCAGACCGGAGTCGCGTAGAACAATCCACCCTGGCCACTCTGCGGTGCCGATCGACCAAACTGGTGGTAGAGCGGGGTCATGGTGTTCTGACTGACGCCCCACGAATAATTCTGCTGCATGGTTCCATTAGGCGGCACTACCAGAGCGGTCGGCTGCCCGAACTGAAGGTAATAGAATCGGCCATGCCATGGACGCAACTCCGCCTCCTGTCGCGCCCAAGTATCTCCGTAGGTGCCGGGATGATGATCGGCCAGTCGGGAGAAGAAGCGATTGGGATACTGAGCCATCGCTTCGCTGGCGCTGGCCAGGACAAGCAGGAAGCAGAATGCCGGGAGGGCTTTTGCCAAGGGTCGCAACATGAGTCAGCTCTTTCGGATGAAGGAAAAGTCGGTGGATCGAGTCAGCTTCCCTCCCTGGCAGCTGGCTCCCTTAGGTGACTATCGATTCGATCAACGAGGCAGCTCGAAGAAGCGGAACGTCCTACGCACCGCCGTGTGCACAGGAGGAGCGTAGTAGTGAGCGCTGGTCCGGTTCAGGCCACGCCCCTGATCGTAATAGGAGTGGTAGGTGTCTTTGTGCTGATAGAGAAACTCATGGGGCCAGAAGGGCTGGTAGGTGTTGTAGGTGTGCCCAACCCATCCTGGAACTGGACGAGGCGAGATGTAAAGTCCAGCGGTGGCTTGGTTCGAGGCACCGCGGACAAAGTAGTTGTGAAACAGTGGCTGGTATCCATCACCGATCGTGCCGTAGGGCGTGACCGACTGTCCAGGTCCAACCCAGCCTTGCTGAGCGGAAGCCTGAGTGGTGATGCAGAGAGCGGCCAGAAGGCCAAGCCATCGCAGGCGATACGTCTTCGACAATTTGCTGCTCATTTCGTACTCCTTCACGCCAGTTCCGTTGGAGGACGACTTTCGTGTATCGCCCTGGTTAGGTCTCTTTTCGGCCCAGGATCGAGGCAGATCGGACAAAAAATAGTGACTCAACGCAGCAACTCCCAGGTCGATCGCCTCCCTTTTCGGTGCAGCCGTCAGGGGCTGCAAAGTTTCACAGCATGCCGAACGGTTTTCATCGTCTGTGCCGCTTGGGGCTTGTTGCTCGGTCCAATCAGGATTCTGTAGGTCCAAGGCCACCGACTTCTGAAAACACGACAGCCTGGAAGCGCCGCCCAATTCATGGGTACGGCTCGCCCCCTCCGGTGGCATTTCATGATTGATTCCAGTCGGACCATTGAAGCGATTGCACCCCACGCAAATCCCGGATGGACCTATTTTTCACCCTCGGGATCCAAGCGGCTCAGGTCTGCCGTAAAGAGATGAGGAATGGTAAAATCGAAGGAGATTCTCGGGTCGACTGCAGCCTGGGAATTGGTGTTTTGCCGTGCAGGGAAGGGAAAGTCCCGGATCGGGAAGGGATGGTATGGCCAAGCCGCGTGTCATGATTCTGAGGGCCCCTGGCACCAACTGTGATGGTGAAACAGCCTTTGCCTTCCAGAGGGCAGGGGCCGAGCCGACGGCGGTCCACATTCTGCAGTGGATCGAACAGCCGACCATTTCGGAAAGCTTTCAGATTCTCTGCTTCCCAGGCGGATTCAGCTTTGGAGACGACATCGCGGCGGGGCGGATTCTGGCATCCAAGATCCACACTCACTTGGCCGATGCGATTCACAAATTTCAGACAGAAGACAAGTTGGTCCTCGGAATCTGCAACGGCTTTCAAATCATGATGCGTTTGGGGATCTTCTTCGACGCTCCGCCCGAAAAGCCACCAGCGACACTTTGCTGGAATCGCCAGGGTCGCTATGAAGATCGCTGGGTGCACCTAGCGGTCCAACGTCAAGACAGCCCATTCCTGCGCGGGATCGACACGATGTTTCTCCCGATCGCTCACGCCGAAGGACGCATCGTCTTTGCCAGTCGTCAGACGCAGCAGGAACTGGAGTCCCAAGGGCAACTGGCGGTTCGTTATGCAACCAGCGAAGGGATCACCGACCACGACGATATTCTGCCTTTTCCGGTCAACCCGAACGGCGCGGAAGGCAATGTCGCTGGACTGTGCGATCCGACAGGGCGAATCCTGGGACTGATGCCGCATCCCGAACGGCACATTGACCCGACGCATCATCCTGCCTGGACGCGTTTCGATTCGCTCCCTGCGGAAGGGGATGGCATGGCGATCTTTCGCAATGCAGCAGGTTACTTCGTTTAAGACCATGGTGCCGCGTAGGCATCCGTATTCGAATGAATCGCGGCTTTGAGGTGATCAGCAAGTCATGGCAAGTGTGCAACCGACGAAGCGTTGTCTGGAGAAGAGTCGCGCTGCATTTGAACGAGCGAAGAGCAAGATTCCGGGTGGAGTCAATTCGCCGGCAAGAGCCTTTGGCGCGGTCGGCGGACATCCGCTTTTCATCGCCTCTGCCAAGGGTCCCTATCTTTACGACCTCGACGGCCATCGTTATCTGGACTACATCGTCAGCTGGGGGCCGATGATTCTTGGGCATGCCCACCCGCGCGTCCTGGAAGCGATTGCTCAAGCCGCACAGCTGGGGACTAGCTATGGTGCGCCGACGGAACGAGAGTCGGAGTTGGTGGAATGGATGCAGCGGGCGATGCCGTCGCTGGAACGGGTGCGACTAGTCAGTAGCGGTACGGAAGCGACGATGAGTGCGATTCGCCTGGCGCGCGGTGCTACAGGCCGAGCTGGAATCATCAAGTTCGCTGGAAATTATCATGGGCATGCCGACGCCCTGCTGGTCTCCGCCGGCTCATCTGCCGCCACGCTGGGCGTGCCGGATTCTCCTGGGGTCACCGAAGGGGCCAGCCGCGACACGATTGTCCTGGAGTACAACGACCTGGGGCAGTTGGAGCGGACGTTTGCCGAGCGGGGGGACCAGATTGCGGGTGTGATTCTGGAACCGGTGGTAGGCAACATGGGACTAGTGGTACCGACCAACGCGTTTCTTGCAGCGCTGCGTGATTTATGCACACGGTATGGTGCCGCCCTGATCTTCGATGAAGTGATGACAGGGTTCCGAGTCGCCTTGGGGGGAGCCCAGAGCCTGTGGGGGATCGAGCCCGATATCACAACGCTGGGGAAGATTGTCGGTGGTGGGTTGCCTCTAGGAGCCTATGGCGGAAAAGCGGCATGGATGGACCAGGTGCTTCCGGCTGGAAAAGTCTTTCAAGCCGGAACGCTCAGCGGCAACCCATTGGCCACTGCTGCCGGTCTGGAAACCATCCGGATGCTGATCGAAGAGTCGCCGTATGAGATGCTTGATTCACGTGGCCGCAGGCTGGGTGAAGGACTGTCTAAGGCCGCCTCTGAAGCAGGCATCGCTCATCAATTGCAAAGGGTCGGCAGCATGATGACCCTTTTCTTCAACGACCATCCGGTGACCAACTGGACGCAAGCCGATCGATCGGACCGATCCCGTTACGCCGATTTCTTCTGGGGGATGATTCATCAAGGACATTATTTCCCTTGCAGTCAGTTCGAGGCACTTTTCTTTTCGATTCAGCATGAGCCAGGGATGATCGAAGAGACGATCGAGGCGGCGGTCCGGACCCTGCAGTGGATGGCTGACGGAATCCGACTACGTCCATGAAGCGGTCCGAGCTGCGCTGAGTTCAAGCCCTCCCCGCTCGTACCTCGCGACCCTCCCAAGGGGAGGGTGAAGTAGGGTTGGGCGATGCAACTGCAAATGACCCGCCCTCCCCGCTCGTGCCTCGCAAACCTCCCAAGGGGAGGGTGAAGTAGGACAGGGTGATGACACTGGACTAGAAGTTGGTTCACCCCATTAACTTCAACTTGTTTTGTCCGATGGGGGTGCTAACGCAAATTCGAAATACTTCGAAATGGGTCTATGCTGCGGGGTTGCAGATGCGTCATTTTGCGAAATCCAAGTGGACACAAATTCCAAAAGTTCAAACGAAAAAGAGTGGAACTCACCCTCCCGCTGGGAGAGTCGCGGAGGAGGAACGACGACGCGGGGAGGGCACGCCAGCCTGCGAACGGACATTTTCACAGCCTTTAGCATCAAAGGAATTTCGTCGCGGACTTCGAAAGCAATCGACGAAAAGCGAAGGCTTGCTATGGAGTCTATTGCGAGCCAGCCAAGTTTGCGGACTGAAATTCCGGCGGCAGTATTCCATCGGTAAATGGATCGTTGATTTCGCGTGTGTACCAATGCGACTGGTGGTTGAAATCGATGGTGGCTACCACGACCATGTGGTGGAGCCCGATTTGGAGCGGGAGCGTCAACTCCAGACGCTCGGTTGGGATATTCTTCGGTTCACGGATGAAGATGTCGAGCAGGATGCGGAAGAAGTTGCTGCTAGGATCGCAAGGCATCTTGGGCTGGAATGCGAATTGAAGAGGAGAAAGAAGACGGGGTCGGGGATGAATGCACAAAAACGCTCGGCACTTACCGAATCCGCACCCGCCCTCCCTGCTCGTGCCTCGCGACCCTCCCAAGGGGAGGGTGAAGTAGGGTTGGGCGATACAACTGCATATGACCCGCCCTCCCCGCTCGTACCTCGCGACCCTCCCAAGGGGAGGGTGAAGTAGGGTTAGCCGATGCAACTGCATATGACCCGCCCTCCCCGCTCGTGCCTCGCGACCCTCCCAAGGGGAGGGTGAAGTAGGGTTAGCCGATGCAACTGCATATGCCCCGCCCTCCCCGCTCGTGCCTCGCGACCCTCCCAAGGGGAGGGTGAAGTAGGACAGGGTGATGACACGCCCCTTGCTGCCGAAATACAGTACCAAAATACGATTCGGAATCTGCATTCTTTTCCAGCGAGACGTTGTCATGGCGATTCGTTTTCATTTGTTTGCTTTCGTGGCGTTGATGCTGGCTTCCCATGCGATCGGAGCTGATTGGGCTCAGTTTCGCGGAGGGAGTCAGATGAGCCATGCGGGTGCCTCGAGCGCTCCGGTGTCGTGGGCCAAGGGAACGACACCCGCATGGCGTACGGAGATCCCAGGTTCTGGATGGTCGCAGCCGATCGTCGCTCAGGGAAAAATCTTCTTGACGACCGCCATCTCCAAGACCCCCGACAAACCGAAGGGCATGATGGGCGGGGTGATGGACCCCAGCACGATGGGCAAGCCTGCCATGCCGAAGGATCCAATTCAGTTTGCGGTGATCTGCATCGATCCTAAGAGCGGTTCGATTGTTTGGCAAAAGGTGGTTGCCGAAGCGATTCCCACCACGGGCAAGCATGCCTCGAATACCTACGCCACGGAGACGCCTTGTGCATCGAGCGACACTTTGTATGCGTACTTTGGAGCGATTGGGCGCGTTGCAGCGATGGACTTCGAAGGAAACATCAAGTGGACGCAGGACTTCGGTCCCCAGCCAACCAACAACCAGTTTGGCACTGGCGCTTCGTTGGTCTTGTTCGATGACGCATTGGTGGTTCAGCGCTACAATGAGCAGGAAGGCAAACTGCTCTGCCTCAACACCTCCGACGGATCGACTCGTTGGACTGCCGAAAGGTCACCGGGAACCTCCTGGGCAACGCCGATCGTCTGGAGCAATCAAGGCCAGCAGCAGGTGGTTGCGGCGGGTCAGGGAATGGTGTTGGGCTACGACCTGAAAAGCGGGGAAGAGCAATGGCGCCTGGGTGGACTTGATACTTCGTTTTCTTGTTCGTTGGTGGCCGATGAAAGTGGTGTCTACATCGGCACCAGCAGCCCAGGTAGTAGCGCGCCGATCTGTGCCGTTCGCTCTGGCCAGAAAGGGGATCTGACGCTGCCCAAGGGTGCCAAATCGAGCGAGTCGGTTCTTTGGGCCAAGACGAAAAGTGGAGCGGGGATGCCATCGCCTGTCCTCGTTCAAGGACTGCTCTATTACTTTGGAAATACGATCACCTGCTACGACGCCAAGACGGGCGAGGAGAAGTTCCGCAAGCGGATGCCTGGAGGCACCCTGGCGGCCGGTTGCCCACTGGTGATCGGCGATCAGATTCTGGTGGTCAACGAACGTGGCACCGTGGTCACCCTTCGGTCGGGCAGCGAGTATGTCGACCCGCAGGAATCGGAAATCGCTGCAGAGGGTGAGTTTTTCTGGGCGACCCCCGCAGCGATGGACCAAGCCCTTCTGGTTCGATCGTCGGCAGCGCTCTATTGCTTCGGGACACCTTAGTCGTTTTTTTGGTTAGATCCTGACGGTGGTGCGGAGTGTGACGATCCCCGCACCAAATCCGATCAGGAAAGAGGATCGCTCGCCCTTCAAGGATTTGACGGAGGAGCTAAACTTTCACCGAAGAGATACCGATCGTGGGCATGCAGGATGCGCGAGGGGCTATCCCTATAGAGGCTCTAGGCACTTGTTTTTTGGGTGAGGGAAAGGGCGATGGTTCGAAGCTTCTTGATCACCGGTTTGTTCGTGTGCGTCATGGCGATGTCGGGGGAAGCCCGTGAGCCTGGGTGGGACTGGCGCGTGGTGACCTTTGGAGACCAAAGGGAGAAGATTCAAGACACGCCGATCCTGGAAAGGGATTATCGACCGTTGCATTTTTATGGGAATACGGTTCGGCGGATGCACTACCGCGGTAGTCCGTTGCCATTGCCCAAATCGGTCGTTCCTCCGCGTACCCGCACGAACCGTTAAGAACTTTCTTGGCAGTTCCGAATCAGGTGGGGTAGCGGGGAAAAAGAGCCCCACTCCGGCACGATGCGGCCGAAGGCAGTCGCGTCGACTTTCATGTGGAACGGCGCAACCGGTTGGCTTCCTATCAGCTAACGACTCCTACTGGAGGTCGTGCTCCCTGCTAAGGCGGTGGGAGAGACTGCCAGAGCTAGGGTGTCCATGGAGCGGCGTTCATTGTGGGCGGTTCCAAGCGGATGGAGCGGAGCGGTTTCCGCGCACGATCCTCGTAGACGCACCCACCTTCGATGCTTTCTTAGAAGATCGCAGGCGGTCCACTTTCTTCACAGTGCCGTTTTCGACTAGCGCTGCCGTTCCCAGTGCGCACCTAAGCAGTCGAAAGTAGGTCCTAGGTAGCCTGTACGCTCTTCGCATCAGCGGAGCAGCGATTCGTCATGGAAGTGATGGAACTCCAGCCAATTCCAGTCTTTTTTTGCTCGATCGGTCTCTCGGAGTGCATCATATATTTTCGCGCGATGGTATCTCAGCACCGCCGCAGTCTGGACCGCCGACTGCTCGACCATTTCATAACGTCTTCGCGGTTGGGATTCCGCCAGAACAGCTTTCATTCGGTCTCGATGTTGCTGGAGTGCGGAAGGAACTTCGGTGTTCGATGACGGCTCCATCAACTTGGCAACCGAATCGTCTCCTTCGCCGACGTAGACTCCATTTTCGCTCGCCGCTTTCTCGAACTCTTCCACTGCCCTCTGGGCAACGCGAGCCGCATCTTCGTATTTCTGAGCCTGAAATAGGACCCAGGCTTTGGTATCCAGAAGCGATGCATCGGGAAGGAACTGCAACGCGGTATCGATTTCTATCAAAGCCGTTTCCAGATCAACCCCCGCCATCGCCTTCATGTAAGCGACTTGATTGAGGAAAGCGGGAGACGATCTGGCATCGGGCGGGGTTGAAATCTGTAAAGCCTGCAGGGCTCGTGAGTAATCCTGTCCGGAAGCGAAAAAACGACTTGCGCGCAGGCCGGCCTGTGCTGCCACCGAGGGGTTCCCTTGCAGTTTCAGGGTCTTCAGCAATCCGAGAGCACGCTCGCTGTCCCCCTGCTCAATCAGCAAATTCATCATCAGCTCGGAGTAATCCGCCGATGCCACGACCTCCCGGCTCCAGCTTTCCGCCTGTTCCATCGATCGACTGGCCTGATCGAGCTTTCCGTCGCGAAAGTGATTCCCCGCCTCAGCAACCTTCCAAAGTCCAATTTCGTAAGGAATCCAGCGTCTGGCGATGGGGAGTACGCACGAAAGGACGACGATGGCCATCAGAAGGAAAGAGCCTCGTTGCATCCGACGCATCAGGGAAACCTTATCGATCTAAGCCGGGGTGAGACGACGCATGCGGAGCGATTGGGGGGGGAGGCGGCCCGTGCAAAGCTTCGCTCACTCAGCTTGGCGAGCCCGGGGGCGGATCAGGAGATGGGAGTCGGAGGGATACTTACGGTGCCAAGCTTCGCTGAGTAGATTCATGGCAGTATGGACTCGGCTTTTGACCGTACCGACCGGAACTCCAAGGATCGCGCTAATTTCGGAGTATTTGAGCGACTGGAAGAAGGCAAGATGAATCAGCCGCTGCATGGGCGCTGGCAGTTCGTTCAGCACCTCCCCCAACCGCTCGGAGACCTCCTTCGACTCGACCACCTCCAGAGGAGCGGAGCCTCGGTCGATCAACCAGCTACCTTCGGCTGTCGCGGGGCTGCTGTGAGCGTCGGAGATGGGAGCATCGAGGCTGGGGATTCGAAATTTTTTGTTCTGCCGTTGGCAGTCGATCGCCTTGTTGGTAGCGATGGCATAAAGCCAAGGGCGAAATCGTCGCCCTGCTTCAAACTGGTCGCGACGCAAATGGACCGCCAGAAAGGTGGCCTGGAAGGTATCTTCTGCCAACCCTGGGTCTCCCAGGAAACGCCGCAGGTAGACGAACAATTCCCGTTCGTAGCGACGCACCAACTCCCCGAAAATTTCCCGATCCTGTTCCACTTGGTAGGCCAGCAACAGTGCTTCATCGTCTTCTTGACGAAGATCGACCGGTTTTCGGCTGCGAGCGGTGGAAGTCATCCGCGACTCCAAAACCGCCTTGGGGAGCGGTAGATGAGAAGAGGCGATTGGAAATGCAAGGTTTAGCCAGTCTAGTGTATGCCAAGGGTGGGCAAATCGACAAGGTTCCCGGGATTTGCCAGGGGTGGACATCTCATGGGTCCGCTGCAACCGTTAAAACTGCTCCAAAGGGCAGCCGAGCGTCACTGAGCCACTTGGGGGGAGCCGCTGGCGAGAGAATCGGCGGCGCGGCGTTTGATATTGGCGTAAGATGAAAGGGTTGGTGAAAAGTTTCGAAGTGGGTGGTTTGGAGCACGAAAAATGGCGTCAGGGGGTAGCTCAGGGGGGCACCGCGTCGATTCCGGGGGCAGGAATTCTGCTCTCGGCTCTGCGTCCGCGGCATCCCTTCTTGCGTCGGCTTTCCTGAAATTCGCCTCGCGATACCTTCTGCTTTTGGTTGCGGTTGTCGGTTTGGAGAGGGTGCAAGGACAGTCCCCCGATCCGCCGGGGACGGAGCGGATTCCAGGGAAGTTACCCGATCTTTTCCAGAAGGGATCGTGGTGGCCCGACTCGGTTTATTTGCTCGATGAACAGGGGAACCCCATCTGGGTGCCGACGACGGCGTACGAGGAATTCGAGCGATTCCTTGGGGATCGGCAATCGGCGGAGAAGTCGCAGGTTCCCGTGGCGATTCTGGAGTCGATGGTGGGGGAGGTGGTGATCCGGGATACCACGGCGGAATTTCATTGGCACCTACGAGCGAAAACGGTCGATCCAAGCGGCGGTGCCGCTCGGCTTGGAATTGGACTCGCCAACCAGCATTGGAGGACCGAGTCACCCGAAACCGCACTTCAGGGAGATGGGAGCCTCCAGATCGCAGTGCAGGGAGGCTACGACTGGCTGCTTCCCGAGAAGGGCTCGGAACGCCCAGAGATTCGTTTCAACACGGTGGCTAAAGTGACTGGATCGAATCGGCAGCGATCGCTGATGATCCCCCTTCCCGATGCACCGGTCGTACTGAAGCTGCGAATTGCCGGGGCAGGGCAGGAGGTCCAGGTACGAGGCTCGGGCTTCCCCACGGTGGAAGTGGAGTCGGCGACGGAATCGACTTCCGAAACCATGGCGGTCGTTCGTGTCTCGGGGGGACCAATCACTCTCTCCTGGCAGCCAAGCAGTTCCGATGGACAGTTGGTTGCCAGATCGATCGAAACCATCACCCGCGTGACGCTGAACGGCGAAGGCCGGCCCTGGAGCTGTTCGACGAGGATGTTGCTACCTCGGGGGGAAGGATTCCAGTCGCCGAGGTGGGAGGTTCGATTGCCACCGGGAGCCCGTTGGGTGGCCGAACCGGGGGCATCGATTGACCCGCTGCTTTGGACAGAGGTCAAGCGTGAGGCGGCGGAAGGGGAGGCGCCGGGAACGACGCTGATGCTGGATGCTCGGTCTGCAGAGGGAAGCGGGGAGGCAATGGAGGCAACTTTAGGGTGGGAATGGCCTGCCGAATGGGTTGCTGCTGGAGGCAGAATCCTGGAGGTGCCATGGATTGAAGGAGTCGCGAGGCACGAGGGGCGTCTGGAAGTGGAGGTTCCTAGAGACCATCGATTCGCATGGGAACCGTCTCCCGGCGTTGCAGGGTATCAGTTGACGCGACCTACCGAAGGAAGCTCCAAGGCGCTCCATAGCTTTCGATTCGTCTCCCAGCCATTTTCGCTGACGACCGTTTTTGAAAAGCTGGAATCTCGTTGGCGGCCCCGACCACTGTACGGTTTGGGATTTGCCGCGGATCGCATTCAGCTGGAAGGACTGATCGAATTCCCCAATGTGACCGAAGGATTCAACGACCTGCAGGTGCAACTGAAGGACTGGACGCTGGAGAGCGTGGAAGTGGATGGCCGGAGACTGGAAGCCACTTTGGACGGAGAGTTCTGGCTTCGTCCGGAGAAGGAATTAGCGTCCGCCAACGGCATCACCTCGCCATCCCCACCCAATACCCCCGGCTCCCTTCGCTTCTCTGCTTACCGTCCCTGGACCCCCGACGGCATGGAGTTGCGCATTGAACTGCCCAAGATTTCGGTCCTGGCTCCCGCTTCGGGGGAGCGATTGATCGATCAGGGCGCAGGATTGTTGAGCGTTGGACATGTGGCGGAACTGCAGGAGGTTGGACCGCATGGTAGCGAGGGGATGCGCGCGGAATTGGCAGGTTCGTCCGGATTGGCCGATCTCTTGCCCGAACCGATGCAGGAGGCTTCGCGATGGTACCGCTTTCAAGGTTCGCAAGCCCCTGCAGCGTGGTCGGGGCGCTGGACGGTCTTGCCAGCCCAGCAGTTGGCCAGAAGGAACATCGTCCTCCGGGTTGGCCCGCAGTCGATCGAGTGCGATCAGGAAATCGCTTTGGAGATTCGCAATCGTCCATTGGAGCGGCTTGCACTTCTGTTGCCACGGTTCCCCAATGAAGTCCGCGGCATTCCGATCACCGCCCCGGCGGTTCGATGGAATGGAAAGGAGATTCAAGGATCGTTGCTGGATCGCAGTAAGATCACAGATTCATGGAACACCGATTTCCCAATCGATCGCTGGGAACTTTGGGAATTCCAGGTGGATAGTGGCATTGGACAGGCGATCTGTACGATCCGCAGCGTCCAGCCGATGGAAGTCCCCTCCGCCGGTCAATGGGAAGAGTCGAAACTTCAGATTCCAGGTCCCCCACCTTCCGATGCCTTGCAGTGGCTGGGAGGGGATTTGAAGGTGGAGCAATCGGACCGAATCGAATGCGATTTTGCAGGTTCCCTGGATTCCCTTGGGGCCCCCGCCGACAGCTCTTCCTCCCCACTTAGGAATCAGCGTCTTTTCGAGCTGCCGATGAAGGTACGTCGAGTCGAGTCGCTGGCGAGTGATGGCCCAAGGATCTGGCGATGCTGGCAACAAACGACGGCAAGAAAAGGACAGCAGCGCGACCGGATCGTGATGCAACTGCAAAGCACTTTACGCACTCTGCGGGTTCGAGTCGACCAGCGATCTGGGGCGGCTGTGACCGAGTTTTTCATCGATGGGAAGCCGGCTGCAGGCCAGCCTATTGCAAACAACGATCCTTCGAGCGGTGAGGCTTGGGAGCTGGTGCTGCCTGAGTCGAACGAGCCATCTCCGATGCATCAGCTTGAGATCTGGAGCTGGAAGGAACCGAGTTGGCAGTGGGTCCGAGACGTGCGAGGCATCCGTTGGTCGATCGAAGGTGCCACGTGGATGGGACCTTTGATGTGGGAGGCAGTTTTGCCGCGACGAGAGACGTTGCTTTGGACCCCTGGCCGATGGAGCCCCGAGTACCAGTGGCAGTGGACGAAGGAAGGTTGGAGTCGGCTCAGCAATCGGACTTCCAGCGAATTGGAGTTGTGGGCCAATGGGCGAGCCGAGGGAGCCATGCCTGCGACACCTTCATCAGCGGCGGATACCGAAAGCGCGAGATACTTGTTCAGCAGCCTTGGCCCGGCGGAGCAATTGCAGGTGGTGGTCGTGCCCCGTTCTCTTCTTTGGGGAGCGACAGGAACAATCCTATTGCTAGTCGCTTGGTGCTGGCGGCAGTTAGGGGCGATCTCGCGATGGCGATTGATCCCGCTGGCTACCCTGGCAATGCTTGGCCTAGCGGGCATCTCCAGCGACTGGGCGTGGCTGATGATGATGGCATTGCCTTTGGCTCTGTTGCTTTGGGCGGTCGTCGCCATGACGGAAGCTTTGTTGCGCATCGGAGACCGACGGACCAGTGTCTTTGGCAGACGCGGCCCGCCGATCGAACGATGGTCCCGATCCCAGGAATCCCCCGCAGGATCGATAGCCGGCAGCCCCGCTTCCAGCGGGTCCGTTATCACGGGCCCACCTTCGCATGGTTCGACGAAGGAGCATCCCCAACCGCTAAGCCATTCCCTGCCGGGTGGTTCCACATGAGTCGACGCATGACCAGCCGGTGCCGTTCGATTCGTCTGAGGGACCCCATGAACGGTCTCTTGATGTGGTTCCTTGCTTCCTTTGTTGGAATCGTCTCCGTGGTGGGGCGCGCCCAGGAACCTTCACCAAGTTACCGGCGCATTTTTGTCCCGGAAGAGCAACTACCGAGGTTGGGGTTGGAACAGTTTCTTCCGATTCGAACTTCGGAATTATTGGCACGCTTGGAACAAGACCCTGACCCTGCCTCCAGGGTGAAGGAAGCGCCTCGGCTTGTCGATGCCTTCATGACCGCTCGCCTGGTCGGCAACGATTTGGTCTCCGACTGCTCGCGTTGGAGATTCGAGTGGAACGATGAGGCACCCAGGGAGTACCAGCTTCCAGGGGAGATCGCCATGCAGCCGATGGCGGCCAGTTGGATCCCAGACGACGGCATCGATGCAATCGGACAGTTGACACTGACGCCAGATGGCACGCGACGACTGCGGATCGATCGATCGGGCGACTATTGGTGGGGATGGAGCCTACGATCGCAACCAAGCTCCTCCTATCGCAAGGAACTTTCTTTTCGACTGCGCATGCCATCTTCGCCCCAAACGCGATTGATCCTCAAGCTGCCCGCATCCTGGACGGTTGAGAGCGATCAGGCGGTGGTGCAACGCGTCGAGGAAGAGCGGGATCCGCTGCCAGCCAAATGGCCCAGTCCAGATCGGGATCGTCGCAATTCCAACGCCACTTGGTGGCAAGTCGATTTCTCAGGAGTCGAGGAATTAGGACTGGTGCTTCGGCCCGGTATCTCCCAACGAGAAGTGACATCGCTCAAACGGATCGATCGCCAGGTCACTCAGTACAACTGGGGAATCGACGGATTGCGAATGACCAGTCGCTGGGAAGTCGATTCGAAAACCCAGTCCCCCGATGGCTGGATCCTGCGGCTGACATCTCCGCTCCAAATTCTGCGGCTGACGTGGAACGATCGACCAGTGGCTTGGTCTCAGCAAGGCAACACATTGACGATCCAGAACGTCGTGCGCGAAGAATCGACAGCGGAAAAGCCGCTGGATGCCCCTGGCGTCTCCAAGCCTAGTTCGACGTCGGGCGATGAGCCTTCGTCGATCGATCCAGAGGGAACCGGGAATCCGCATTTGACCCTGGAGGCACGTATCGCGCTTCCCAAGGAACTGGCACAGGATCATGGCCTTTGGCCTCAGGCCGGTAGCCCTCTGGCAGACGCCCCTTGGGTGGAACTGGAAGGGGCTTTCATCGAAGACGGGGCGAGCGTGATTCAGGGAACTGGTCCACTCGCATTTCACCATCTCAAGGTGCAGGCGCCATGGGCATTCCGAAGTATCGAGCCGAAAGAACCCTCATCGACCAGCAACGGCTGGATCACCGAATGGAGCGGTACGGCTCCTTCCATCCAATGGCAATTGCAACGATCGAGTCAGTGGATGGCCGTCGACCAACTCACCTCCTTCCGGCTGCAGGAGGAATTCCCGACGGCCATTGTCACTGTGGAAGTTCAGGCCGGAGCGTCGACCCGATCACTTTTGGATTTCACGCTCCAGGAAGGATGGACGATTCAGTCGGCGATCTCTTTGACTCCGGATGTCGTTGCCACGTTGGACACGGCACCGTCCTCGGGTGCGTTTCGCCGCCTGATTCTGGATGCGCCGGTTAGCGAATCGTGCCGACTGGAACTTCAATTGGCCGGCGTCTTCAGCGCGTCCGACAGGGATTATCGAACGATCGCCCTAAAGCCTCTATTGGTTTGGAAGGAAGCGCTTCAGAAGGAGACCTTCTGGGTCGAAAACACAGGTGCTTTTTCTCTGGTACCTTCGCCGGAGCTATTTCGGTATCGCATCTACGACGACGACTTGGCCGACTGGCAGCGCCAACGGATGCCACGACTCGGAGATCTTTGGATGCTTCGTCCGCCCGCTGGCTTCTCCGGCCAATTGACAGTCCAGCAGGCGCCACCAACCATTCTGACCCGAACCGAGACATCGGTCGCTCCCTCGCCAGAAGGAATCGGAGTGCTCTACAGTTGTGAAGTGCAGAGCCTGAGTGGCAGAGTACCGGAACTGGAGATTCGATGGAGCCAACCGCAACAGAATCAAGTGTTCTGGCGCATCGCAAAGGACCAGCAACCGCGATCGGTGCAAAGGCAAACTGAGGGATTCATTCAGCCTTTGGATTCCAGCGAGCAGTCGGTACGTCTTCCGATCCAGTTGTCCCCTTCGGAGACGATTCGACTGGAGGGTTTATGCAACCTGAAGAAAGGGACTCCACAGGAACTCGCCGTCCTGCCCCTTCCCCTCGTCGTCGATGCCACTCCGCAACGCAGCCTGCTTCGCGTCGATCGAGCGATTCCAGTGCAGTTTACGGGAGCGATACCCGACCTCTTGCCATTTGGGATTCTCGAGCCGTCAAGCGGTCACCCATGGGATGTGTACCGCTACAACAGTTTCAGTCCTCCCAGCCCGCAGATAGCGCCTGCCGCAGAGCAACAGAATGGAGACATGTGGATTTCGAAGCAACGGGTCGACCACCTTTGGCGACCTGAAGGACAGATGCTGCATCAGGTCGACTGGGAGCTCGAAGGAAGATTCGATACCACCTGGACCTTCCGAGTCCCACCATCCTGGCAGTGCATCTCCGCTCGAATCAATGGTCAGGAGTGGATCGGAAGACTCCGAAAATCTGCCGACGGTGCACTGACATGGAACCTGTCTCATCTTCCCGGAACAGCGGAGCGGACAGCACGCAATCGAGCGACCCTGGATTTCGTTCATGCGGAGAGTACGGATCGCACCTTGGAGGCTCAGGGGAACGATGGGGCCTCATCGCTTTGGCCCGATTCGGCTGTGGCGGCCCGACGTTTCGCCACCCAGTTTTTCCGAGCCAGCCAACTCCCTGACGACGCGCTTCAGACTCCAGTGGTTCCATGGCCGATCGGCCAGTCGATCGAGTCGATTTGGACGGCAGACGGCTATGAGGTCATCGGAAAAACTTCGGACCGGATGAATTGGTTCGAACGAAGCCAAAGGGTTCTGCCGTGGCATTGGACTGCCCCATGGCTAGTTGGAGGAGGCCCCTGGCAAATTGGACAAGAAAGCGACAGCCCGGCGGCAGTGGATTTCCCTGAACGGTGGCGAACTTCGGATCGAATCAAGGCAGTCGGATGGGTTGCCATGGAAGCCGGACGTCTCCAAGATTCCTCGTGGCAAAGGCATGCGATGCTGATTCCTCGGAGTGTCCTTCAGGTTGCATGGACCGCCTGGGCGCTGCTGATTGGGGCGTTGGCATGGCGATGGCTGAGTCGCTTTCGGCGACTGACTCTGGCGATCTCCCTGCTCATTGCCATGCTATGGCTGGGCCCGGCATCGGTGATCTCCTTGGTTCAGGCAAGCTTGCTGGGCCTCTGGTTCGCCACGGCTCTGCGCAGTGTCGCCGAGATGATTCATCACAAGGGCGTTTCAAGCGATCCAGAGAAGAGGGCAGGGCAGGTGGTGCGCACCGCAGCGGCCACCGGCGTGCTTGTTCTTGCCGTCACACCCCTAGGATCGAATTCGCTGCTTGGCCAAAGCGGCTCAGCGGCCGCGCCCACCTCGCGGACTTCGAATGCGCCGCAGCGACCAAATGATCCCCAAACGATTGGGGGCTCCCTCGATTCACTCGATCCGATCCCGATTTTGATCCCGATCGATTCCGCAGGAAAGGTTGCAGGAAATCACTGCTACATCCCCAAGGAATTGGTGGAACGATGGATGGCCGAGCGACTCAAGCCTTCAGGAAAGATCGATCCAGCCACCTGGATTTCCGCTCGTTATCTTTGCGAATTCGCCTCGCCACTGGGAACTGAGTCGACCAATCGCGATCAGTTGACCGCCACACTGGACGTCCTGGTGGAGAATCTCGACCGGCCCGTATCGATCCCATTTTCTCGCGAAGCCGCTCGCTTGATTCGATTCCAGTCGAACGACTACGAAGTCCCAATTGGCGATCGCGTTCGATGGGAAAATGGAGCCCTTCTTTGGAAACCAGAGAGGGAAGGCCGGCATAGGATCAAACTGGTGATGCAGCCGGTTGCTTCCAAGAAGGACGACGAAACGGAATCGCTGGAGGTGCCCATCCTTCCGATTGCGACTGCCACCATTGAAATGGTATCCAGCGATAGCAGTCTGACCGATCTGGATGTGGAATCGATCGGCCAGCGCAGCGAACCGGCTCTCGGAAGAGTCACTGCCAGTCTGGGGCCATTGGACCGATTGAAGATTCAATGGCGACGACGTCCCGCTTTGCAGAGACGTACCACCAACGAGTTCCGCGCCGCTTCGTGGCTGGATTTGACCCAGCACCCTCCTCGCGTCCATACCCTTTTCTGGTTCCCCACTCCTGAATGGCCCGCGGGTGCGATGGAATGGGAGGTCTCTAGCGACTGGACACCGGTGGAGGATGAACGATCGGTGGGGCGCATCACCGAGACCGCCAGTGGCAGCAGCATGGCCAAAAAACGCTACCGGGCGGTCTGGCCGGAAGGACCACAAGCAGCTTCTGGCTCTCCCGGCCAACCGGTCTTGCATACCGAATGGGTTCCATCGAATTCTCAAGCCAACCTTCTGGCTTTTCCTCTTCCCGAACTTCTCACCGGGCGACTGACTGACCACCGCCTCGCCCTTTCAGTCGGCCCTCAGGATCCCTGGAAGATCGAAGGGATTCAGTCGTGGCCCAACGTCGACCCATCGGAGTGGATTGGATCTGCTCCCTTTGCCGAAGCGAAGGGGGAACCTTTTTTTCTGCGCGTGCCTCCTGGAGCCACCCCTCCCCTGCTGCGGTTCCAGAAATCGAATCCGAATACCGATCTTGTGATGGAATCCCGTTGGATTTTCCACCCGACCGTGCTGCAGTGGCAATGCCAGATCGAAAGTCGTTCCAGCATGCCTCAATGGAGCTCCATTCCGCTGGTGATCCCGGGAACGATTCCCTTGGACGGCGTTCGCATCGTTGGAGACAGCGATCCACTGCCGGTGGCGAGCCTGAATTCGATCGATGCGACACTGATCGCTATCCCAGCCGCCAATCAGGCATCGCGGCTTCGCCGAATCACTCTGGAAGGAAATCTGCCGATCCGACCTGGGAGCATGCACCCCTTACCACTGATCATCCCTTTGGGAGATTTCGTCACCAGGCATCGCGTGGAGACGTACCGATCTCACGAAGCCCGTGTGCTGTGGGAAGGGGGCGATGTTTGGGATGAAACCGCTCCCTTTGGCATCCCAACCAACAACGAACTGCTCGCCAAGTTGATTGTGCCGATGTGGACGCGTGAGCTAATGACGCGAGGAGGACCAGCGACCTCCGGAAACAACGAGGATCTGTCCGCTCGCGTCGATTCGGTAGCTCGATTCACCGTAGCTAGAGAAACGGTCATCACCGGGGGGAGAACTTGGATTCGCTGGGATCCAACTGCACCTTCTGGCCAACTTCGCATCGATGGTGAACTGCAAAGTGAGAGCGATATTCCGCCCTCGTTGCTGCTGGAGATGCCTGAAGAGTTGGTCACGCCGAAGTTCGACTGCCCCTGGGTGCGTCAAAAATCCTCGCGCACCGGCCGCTCCCTGCTCCTGCTAACCCCATTGCCACAAGCCGACAGCATCTATCGATTCACCGGAGAACTCAGCTTACCTCCTGTTACCAACAGCCGCTCTTCCCCGCCCGAGATACGTTGGATCGAAAGTGGTGCGCTGCAGCACTACGCGATGCTCCCGGAGAAAATCGAGCAGCGAGGGGCGTTGTGGAGTGGCGAAGGTGTGCGACAACTGGCCAACGCAGAAGCCGTCGCACTACTACCCCCAGGTCTTGCGATTACCGGTGGGTTCCTTCCATACGAAGTTGGCTCATCGAATGGCACGCTGCAACTGCAACTTCCGGAAACTCCCGATGCCGCTCCTAGGATTCCGCTGGCAATCCACCATCTGTCCAAAGCGCCCCGACAAGATCAACCAACCAGCCATTGGCAGATCCGAAGTCAGTGGTTTCTGACAAATAGCGTTGCCGATGCGATGCAGATTGAGCTGCCGCAAGGATGGGAGTGCAGACATGTCATCTTGGGCGATCGAGTCCTGGAGTTTCGCTCGACAAGCCAACCCCAGAGAACAGCTTCGGAAATGTCAAGCTCCAGCACCGGTTCTGTCGTCACCATCGCTTTACCGAATTCCTCGCTGCCGACCATGTTGCAAATGATCGCAACCTGCGATCGCTCGATTCTCGAAGGCACGCTGCATCCCCCCATACCCTGGAACACCCCAGTCGATCGCGACCACTGGCAACTGGATCGATCGGCCAGTATCCTCGCCGCCCCATCCGATGCGGGAGACCAGAGAGAAGTACTTCTTTCGACTCAGATCGACGTGATCACCGAGTTGATCGAAGGGGCGGTGGCGGATCTGGTGGCACTTCCAAGGACCGAGCGGTTGGCATGGTACCATCGCTGGCGGTCGATCTTGATGACGAAAGTCTATCAGCGACGATCGATCGATCCCGTTGAACGCGATCCGATGGCAAGTCCTCCCTCCGGTGTCCCCCTTGCCACCCAACCCGTCTCAGACATCCTAGCCATCGACCGTCGACTGGATTCCACAGAGTCCGCAGCCGAAGAAACGACGGCGACGCTTGTCGATTCGGTGGGAATGGTCGATCCAACGATGGTTGCTGGTAGGGCTCTTCCAATTCGCACCCAACATGAGGGTTCGCTGCTAGATCGATGGAGGACCGAACTACGCAACCGGCCTCAAACCCTGCTGGCTTGCATTGTCATGCTCGCAGTCCTCCTAGTCCTCTGGATGATTCATGGCTGGGGCTGGCGTCACGTTCATCACCAGCCATGGATGGCCATGGCGATCTGGGGCTTGGCCAGCCTAAGCCTCGGGAGCTTGGCCTGGGTCGGGGCTGTTGGGCTAGCGGTTGCTCTACTGGGCCTCCTTTTGGAATATCGCCACACCGATCGCCCTGCCGTCGATCGACTCAGCAGCAAAAGCTAGCAACCCCTCGTGCGACCTCCTCGCCCCATCCTTTGCTCCGCACGGGTGGGACGATCGCAGGCGATTGTTCCTCACGAATTTTCAGGAAACCACTGGGCCTGAAATCTCCTCGCAACCGATACAGCTTACCAGCGGATGTCAGAATCCCCGCAGGCGGCTGCGTCGCCTGCGCTGGTGATCGTCTGGCTATCAGGTAGAGCGAAGCTGTTTGGAAGATCGAACAACTGCAAGCAAGGTTCGAACGATGAAGCGAACAAGCACATCCAACCATCTCCGTCTTGCGGGGCTCTTGGTTTTCGCATCGATCTGCAGCGGTTGCCACCTTTGCGGATGCGAGCACGATTGGGATTACGCTGGTGTCGGCGGGAAGCATCCAAGATCCAGCCCCACTCACGGCCGCGTTGGGTCTCCGATGAGCGATCCTGCCATGGGGCCTGCTGCGGGAACTGCCTCGTGGTCGATGGACGCCTCAATGGAAGCTACTGCAGCTCCGTAGGCCACTCCCTGCTCGATTTCTCCATAGCCAACTCCCGATTGTCCAAGGAGGGAAATTTCTCGGCCCCTCCGCCCCGCAATGGAAGCTGTGCAGCCGGACCTCTTCAGGCCCCCACCGGTTGGCGACTCGCTAAACTACATCTAGCGTTTCCCGCTGGATTACATAGGCATCGACAGAAGCGGAGCTGTTTTCCATGGCCAGCCAATCTCGCGTCGGACAGGATCGTTCGGATCGGAAGAGAAGTGAACTATCGATCGGCGAGTATTTGATCCAGCGACTGGAAGATTATGGGATCACCGACGTTTTCGGCATTCCTGGGGATTACGTCCTTTCCTTCTACAGCATGCTGGAGAAGAGTCCCATTCGCGTCGTGGGATGCACGCGGGAAGACTGCGCTGGATTCGCGGCCGACGCGTACGCTAGGATCAAGGGAATGGGTGCCGTCTGCGTCACCTACTGCGTGGGCGGACTTAGCATCTGCAACAGCGTGGCTGGAGCCTTTGCCGAGAAATCCCCCGTCGTGGTCATCACCGGCTCTCCGGGATTGAATGAACGAGTCAACAATCCGCTGCTGCACCATAAGGTCCGAGACTTTTCGACCCAATATGAGGTCTTTGAAAAACTCTGCATCGCGGTGACAGAACTCACCGATCCGCTGACGGCGTTTCGAGAAATCGATCGAGTCCTGGATGCATGCCATCGGTTCAAACGGCCTGTCTATATCGAGATCCCTCGCGACATGGTTCATGTCGTGCCCACCATCTCCCATCCCTATCGACAGACGACTCAGACCCCCGATCCGCAGGCGCTCGAGGAAGCGGTTCGCGAGGCTCTTCAGATGCTGTCCAACGCCAAACGGCCCATGGTCATCGCCGGGGTGGAGATCCATCGCTTCGGGCTACAATCGATGGTGATGGAACTAGCGGAAAAGGGGAATCTCCCGATCGCCACGACCATCCTGGGCAAGAGCGTGATCAGTGAATCAGACCCTCGATTCATTGGCATCTACGAAGGTGCAATGGGGAAGGAGGAGGTGACTCGCTACGTTGAAGAGAGCGACTGTGTGATGCTGCTGGGCACCTTCATGACCGATATCAATCTAGGGATCTACACAGCGAAACTGAACGTCAGTCAGTGCGTCTACGCCACCAGCGAGCAACTGCAGATTTCCCATCACCATTACCCAGCGGTACCCTTGGGGCTTTTTCTGGAAAAGCTGATCGCTGGCGATCTCGCTCGCAGCCAACGAGAGATTCCGCCCGAACTTCGCAGCGGCGTCCCAACCTTCCAAGTGCAACCTCATGCCCCCCTGCGCATCAGTCGAATCATTCAACGCATCAACCAGTCGATCGACGGAGAAACCATCGTCATTGCCGACATCGGTGATGCCCTTTTTTCGGCCAGCGAATTGGTGATGCGAGAGCCCTCCGATTTCCTCTCCCCAGCCTATTACACCTCGATGGGATTCTCCGTCCCGGCGGCTTTAGGTGCCAGCGTGGCGAGGCCGGACGAGCGGGTCTTGGTGCTCTGCGGGGATGGAGCGTTCCAGATGACCGGCAATGAACTGGCGACCTTGGTTCGCAATCGCTACTCGCCGATCGTGATCGTCCTAGACAATCATGGATATGGTACCGAGCGATTTTTACAGGATGGTCACTGGGAGTACAACGAGATCGGCAGATGGAACTACTCCAAACTGCCAGAAGTCTATGGCGGTGGAAAAGGCTACGTTGTCGAGGACGAGGCGTCTTTCGATCAAGTTCTCACCGAATGCTGGAAGGACCGAAGCCAACTCCATCTGATCCACGCCAAGCTGGCGGAAGGAGATGCCAGCCGTCCGCTGGAGCGACTGGCGGAGCGACTGAAGAGGCGTGTCGATCGCGGTGCCGTCGACTGATCGATTCGGCGACTTTGGTATTCCCAAGCCGTGTCGAAGGAGTGCCTAGCGACTCGGCTTCGGGGTCCGATTCACTCCATCCCCTCAGTTTCCCCTGCAATCGCAGCTTTCTATCGCCTGCGGATGACTCGATTCTCGCTCCTTCTGGCAACTGGAATTCCCATTAGCAACCGTCCCATGCGTGAGGCTGCGATCGATTAAAATGCGGGGGCGTTTGTCTACGGAGTCCAGCGATCGAGAGTCCTTTTGATGCCTCCTCTATTCCTTGTCGACGCCTTCACGCAGAGCCCCTTTGGTGGCAACCCCGCCGTCGTCTGTCTCCTGGATCATGCGGCTCCCGATTCCTGGATGCAGTCCCTGGCGATGGAGATGAATCAAGCGGAAACCGCTTTTGTTTATCCCGAACAGCGTTGGATGGTTCTGCGATGGTTTACGCCTCGGTGTGAAGTCGATCTTTGCGGCCATGCGACGCTTGCCGCTGCCTTCATTTTGTGGCAGCAGCAGAGGGTGGCGCGCGACCAGGAGATCGTCTTGCAGACGCGCAGCGGTGCTCTCCGTGCAACCTTGCTTGGGGATGGCAGGATTGAGCTCGACTTTCCACTCGAATCGGCATCGGTGGAAGAACCTCCGGCTGGGTATGAAGATGCCCTTGGTTTGACGCGGCCACCCATCTCCGTCCTCCGCAATCGGATGGATTGGCTGGTCCATGTCGATGGTGCCGAGGAACTTCGACAGCTATCGCCGGATTTTCCGAGCCTTGCGAGACTTCCAGGGCGAGGCTGGATCATCACCTCGGGAAGCGATGACCCACGTTACGACTTCCTGAGCCGATTTTTCGGGCCTTCGGTAGGTATCGATGAAGACTCGGTCACCGGATCAGCTCATTGCTGCCTAGTGTCATACTGGAGCGAAATTCTCTCGAAATCGAAGTTGGTTGGCTATCAGGCATCGCGGCGAGGCGGAGTGGTGACAGTGGAATCGCATGGATCCCGCGCGATTCTCAGCGGACATGCAGCACTCGTCTTCTCCGGCCATTGCCACGCCTCATGGCGGTGATGAGAATTCGAACCGCCAGCTAGCCACCTGGATACTGGCTGCGGCGACCGTTGTCCTGTCGATCGGTGGCAGGAAGAGAGTCTCACCGATTCCTTGCCCCATCCCTCTCGTCCGCTCGCCATCGATCCAATAGCTTTAGGTACCGATCGCTCAAGTGATCCCGGTCATAATGACGACGGACCCAAGCACAAGCGTCCTGTCCCATTTGATTCGCCTGATCCGGATGCCTCATCATCCACCGTACGGCTTCGACCAATTCGTCCGCATTCTCAGGTTCGATCACCATCCCACCTCCAGCCAATTCAACCAGCTTCGCCGCTTCGCCTCGAACCCCCAAAATAATTGGCTTGGACATCCCGAATGCTTCGAAGATCTTCGATGGCAAGACGGTTTCAAATAGAGGCTGTGCCTTGAGATGCACTAGGCATGCATCGCAGACCTGCAACCAGTCGGGGATCTGCTCCTTGGGGACTCGACCGGTGAATCGAACGTTGGTAAGTCCGCTAGCGTCCGCTTGCTCCTGCAATGATGCCCTCACGGCGCCATCCCCGACAATCAGGAACTGCACAGAGGATAAATCAGGATCCTTCAAGCATCGCTGAGCGGCCTTCAGCACCACCTCCAGTCCGCAGGCCATGCCAATCGTCCCCAGGTAGCCGCAGACGAATCGATTCGAAAGATCGTACTGCTTCCGGATCGCTTGTGCCCCTTCGGACGTCGCGCCAGCCAAAATGTCCCAGTCGACCCCATTGGGAACCACCTCAATCTTGGACTCGGGCACCCCCCGTTCGATCAGCTGTCTTTTGTATCCGTCGCCAACGGTGACGATCCAATCGGCCTGCTGATACATCGTTTTTTCCAGCCATCGGAGGACAGACAAGACCGCGCGGCCCCGCAACGCCCCGACCGCCTGAATCGATTCTGGCCAGATGTCTCGTATCTCCAGCACCAGCGGAATTCTGCGCCGCGCCCCGGGGCGAAGGATTCGGAAGACCCATTTCTGGATCACTCCAGCCCAGCCGCAGAAGAACTGTGGCGAAGTGGCGATCAGAATATCGGGGCGAGGCTGGAAAGGAGCCAGCAAACAAACGCTCCAAAGGAACGATAGGTAATTGACGATTCGAAGCGAGGTTCCGCGATTGGCCGCCAGGAACGTCCAGACTCGTTGGACTTCGACTTGATGCCGCGTCTCCCGCTGGGGCCACCATCGATTGCGATATCCCGAGTAAACCTTGCCGTCGGGAACATTTGGAACGCAAGTGATGACCCGGACTGAATGCCCCCTGTCGCTCCATCGCCTAGTCAACGCATCGACACGCGTCGCAGGAGCATTTCCTTCCGGTGCATAATAATGAGTCAGAAAGAGGATTTTCATGGCGGACTTGATTCTCTCTCTTGGCGAAGTTGGATTCGGTCGGGTGCCTCCCCATGCTGCCATTTCCAGTGGGCGACGCATGGCTCACCCTCGACGGGATTCCAAAAAACCAACAGGTTGGGACGCAGGATGCGAACTCCCATTTGCGGACTGTAGGGCGACTGCATCAAATCCACAAGATCGGCTCCCTCCACCATCAGTTCCGCACGCCCTCCTGGCCCTTCGAAGACCCACCGATCGGCCAGCTGCTGGCTTACCCATCCCGGCGCCAAATGCCAGTGGCTGACTGCCTTGCGCCCCATCGCACCCTCAAGCCAGTCGTGGACAACCAAGTGACCTGGGGTCCAATGCCAACGCCGGCGATGAATCGTCGGTGCGTAGCCCGCATGTGACGCTTCCAGGGTCAAATGTCGATCGCTGAACTGAAAGTCCAGAACGGTCGGTTTCACCCGCTTCCCCACCCGAAAGCTCGACCACACTTCGCATGAATTCTCTCCATCGACCGTGACCGTGTTATGGGCAGCAGTCGATCGATCCCAATCTCGCTGCGGACTGGCGAGATAGTGAAAGACTCCTGTATCGGTCAACAAAGACTCCGATTGCCTCGACCATTCGAAGGTGAACAGATCGGCATGCCCATGACCGGGCTGGTGATCCGGACCGATGGGTGCAGCATCGATCCAAAGCGACTCCCCATCTTGGGAATGAAATCCATAATATCCCGCATCAGGCAACGCCCAGGCCCCGGGACACCTGCGATGGCGCACCGAATCGGGAATGCTGTAGACTCCCTGCATGCTGTCGTTGAACAAAGCAGGTTGGTCGTTGGAATGCAACAGCAGACCGGTCGCCTTCCTCATCCGCTCGACCGTCTCCTCTAGTTGCCGCCTGAGTACGCCATGACACCTGGGGGCCAGCACCTCCAACAACCAAAGAACTCGAAGCTGGTACATCGGACTCCGCTCGTAATGGACACCATCCGGTAGCACCTGCTGTTGGCACTCGACAAGTAGCCACTGCTCGATCTGCTTGGCCCGGGCCTGCCAGCTGTCAGGTAGCTTTAGATAGAACAATCCCAACTGCAGAGCCGCCAAGTTTTCCAAGAGGTGATTGGCCCCCAGATGCCATTCCACATGGCACTCCAGCCATCGCCATTGATCTCCGTAGCTTTGCATCAGCTGTTGCCAGAACTCTGCGTCTCCCTGGAGACTCTCCCGGTTCTGTTCCAGCAACAACAGACTCCAATTGATCAGTCGCAGGGAGAGTGGATAGGGCTGCCAGCCGACTGCCTTCGTCGAACAACGATGCCCTTCGATCCAATGGGAGACCATCTGCTTGAGTATCTCGATGTCGCGGGTTGGCAACCACCAAAGCCAGTCGTGGTAATGGAGGTGGTAACGCCAAAGAAGGGGTGCCTCATCGGCATCCCAATCGATCGGCCGGACAAGTGATCGTGTTTCCCGTTGGAAGCAGAAGGTGGCGGTATCCAAGTCGATCAGGGACTTGGTCCCCTCAGGGCAGTGGACCGGCGCCCCTGTCTCGATGGGCATGTTCGTTCGAAGGACCATCGGGCAGCCTCGCCTCAGGCTTGCCGTCGATGGCTCCAGCATCGGCATCATCCGTCGCAGGCGGTGCTTGAGCAATGCCCAGCGTTGAGGCCATGGAATCGGCTGGATCGTCCTCCAGAGCTGACCGACCCGCATCACCAATGTTCCTGGAACGCAAAGGGTGCCATCGGTGCGCTGGGGGCATCGCCTTGCGAGCGAAAAAGCGATGGGACAGACCATACGGTCTCCGCTCTGGTATGCTTCCAACTGAAATGCAATGGGAAGAGCCGATCGGCGTGAGCTGCCTGGGATGGATCCTTCTTCCGCAGCATCTTCTCGACTTCGCTTTTCGCGCGATCCCGCGTCTCCAAAAACCCCTGGTGCATGCGCTGCACCGTCGCCTCGGAAAGCGGCTGATCAGCGAAAAGGACAACCTGAAACTGGTAGGTGTTGGGAAGTCGGGCTTTCGCGACTTCCTTGAGCAGACCGGGGAGGGTTTGACGGGCCCGTTCCTGAATCGAATTGTCACGCAGTCGGTGCCGCACCTCATCGGGTTTGGGGATGTAGTGCTGCCCAAGCTCATCCAAGAAACAAAAGAGGACTCGGCCGTGCTGTCCGTACTTATTCTTCAGCTTCATTTCCACCCAAGGCCAACCCTGATCTCCTGGATCCGACTCCATGAGGTCGTAGCCGGTCACCTCCCACCCCGTGTTTTCGTAGCAGACGTAGAGCCGGTGCCAACCGGTGAATGGGAAATCAAGCGACGCGGTTAGAAGATGCCCACCTGCCATTCGATACGTCCATGTCCGAGAATACGAACCAAAGATGCTAGTTCGCTCCCTCTTCTCCTCCTGAAAACGTACGCGCTTCGCCTCCACCTTCAACATCTCTGGCATTCCCTCCTCCCCCGGAAAAAACTGCTCGTCCTGTTCGGTGATACGAGGGGCGCGAAGGTCGTTAAGCAAGGTCTGGAAGGTGAGCCAGCCGGTGGGGATCGCGGCGGCCAGCAGGCCGACGGCCAGCAAAGCGACGCCCCCCAAGGCGATCTGAAATGCAATCCCCGCAGGCTCTTGTCGCTCCTCGGGAACAGTGCGTGGCTTGCGGTTGAACCATCCGATCCACTGGTTTTCCTGCAAGTCGTTTCGATCGACTGGAATGGGCGCTTCGAAAATCTGCAACAGCAAGGCACTGAGCATCCAACCGAGGGCTGCAATCGCAAAGGTCGCCGCCCCCAGAATCGTATGCCAGATGCCATGGGTCAAATCGGCTTGGAAGTAATGCCAAGCGACAACGATCGTCGCCAATCGAAGAAAGTTGCCGAGGCCCGACCAAAGCGGGATGGTGAGCAGCGACAGCAGGGTCACTTTCCCGCTGGTCTGCTGCAGCAGCGAGACGCCAAGAGCGATGGCGGCCAGGCTGTACATGCTGGTGACGCCGCTGCATGCCTCCTCCACAAACAGCCTCTTGTCCTCCAGTTGCAGAATCGTTCCCTGGCGTGAGTACGGGATCGCCATCCCATCCATGAGCGCGGCCGTAGCCCAGGTGGAAAGCTGCTGGAGCCAAAGAATGAGTTCGTTGTCGAGATTGAATGGCAGTGGCAGCGTGATGGCCAGCAATCCAACCATCGCAAGAATGGCTCCCATCGGCGAGCGAGCACACTGCAGAAAGGCCAGGAAGGCAAACCAAAGAATGGCCGACAGGTGCGCCAACCAGGGAGAGAAATACCACGCCGCCCCCAGTCCCACCACCGCGCCCGCAGAGGCCGTTGCGATCGCTAAAGCTCTTCGCAAACCTGTCGGTTGCTGCGACCGGCTGATTTGGGTCGATAGAAAGTAGACCGCAGCGGACCATGCGAGTGGATAGAACTGAAGATGTTCCTGCTGCCAGAGATTCCGCCCCTCCAGGACCAAAAGGGGGCTTAGACCCAGCATCGCCAGCACAGCCAGAATCCAAGCTTTATGGTTCAGGATCTGCATCGGAAGATTCCTTTCCCAGCAAATGAGGCAATCCATCCCGCAAACTCTCTACCGCCAAAATCGACGCTGCAGTGACCGCACGCAATTGCTCCCAGGGAATCAGCTCCACCGACTCCCCTCGCAGCGCCGCACTCCAGGCGGCGATCTCGGCGCGATGCCCCTTATCAGGAACGGCGCTCAGGCGTTTGGTCTTTCCTTTGGAGGTAACCTTCAACGTGCGATAGTCCTCCATGGAGATCACCATCCCGCCGCCGATCACTTCCAGAGACTCCTTGCCGATGCTGCGGTCACCTCCTGCCAAGTAGCCGATGCTGCAGACACTTCCATCCGACAACCGAAGCAGCAAGAAGGCTTGGTCGTCGGTGACGGAACTACCAGGGTCGGCGATCGATTCGGCATAAACTCGCACCGGTAGCGCACCGGTCAGGTAAACAGCCAAATCGATGGCATGGCACGCCTCCCCGATCAGTCGGCCTCCTCCTTCTCCAATTTCCTGGACCCAGTGACTGGCAGGGATGGTGCCGACATTCATCCTAAAGGAAATAGTCCATGGATGGGATCTGCCCGCCATGGCTCGGCGAACCTGCTGAATCATCGGGGCATAGCGTCGATTGAAACCGACCTGCAATCGCCGAGGGTCTCCGGTAACTCCATGCCGTTCCACCAGCTCGTCTATCCTCCGCAATTCCTCCATGGTCAGGCAGAGCGGTTTTTCTACGAGGATCGGTTTCCCTAGCTCCAACGCCTTGCAGACTTGGTCGGCATGCAAGTCGTGGCGCGTCACGGCAACCAAAGCGTCGACATCGGGCGACTGCAGCAACTGATCCGAATCGGTGGTGGCAAATGAGGCATGGCTTTCGCGAGCGGCATTCCAGGCGGTGACCCCTCGAGCACTGGAAACCGCCTCGATGGCGATCCCTGGCTGCGACTGCAGCATGGGAATGAGAACCGCATTGGCGTAGTTTCCCGCCCCGAGCACCGCAAGGCGCACTCGATCGCTAGGCCGTGTTGACTTGGTCGCGTTCAGGTAGATCGTTTGATCCAGAGGCTGGGTAACGATCTGCGGCTTGGCATACTGAAGCACCATGCCAAGATGACGGGAGGCAGGGTCGTCTAGCAAGGAATAGGCCTCCATCGCTCGCTCGATCGCAATCCGATGCGTAATCAGTGGCTCGACATCCAAATCGCTCGAGGCGATCAGATCGACGACAGCCTGGAGGTTGCGTTGTTCGGTCCAACGGACATGAGCTGCCGGATAATCGCGGCCTCGTTCTTCGTAATTAGGATCGTACCGTCCCGGTCCGTAGGAGCAGGAGACGACAAACTCGGCCTCCTTGAAGTACCAAGGTCGCCGATCCAGTTCCAAGGGGACCACTCCGATCAGGACGACGCGCCCCTTCGGTCGCACCGCCTGAATCGCCAGATCCATCGGTCCTGGGGCCGAAGTGCTGGCGGCGATCAGGACGGCATCAAACCCCAGTCCGCGCCCCCAATGCTCCAGCTCTGCGGGCTCCCACTGAGCGGCTGCGTGAATCGCCCCCATCCGGATCGCCAGTTCGTTCTTCCAGGCAGCCGGATCGACCCCGCAGACCCGAAGCCCTGCTGCACGAGCCAACCCAACCGTCAACTGACCGATCAGCCCCAGGCCGATGACCAGGACCGAGCTGCCGACTTCGCAGCGGGCCAACCGAAGTCCCTGAAGCGCGATGCTTCCCAGAATGCCAAAGGCCGCATGATCGGCGGACACCTTACCATCGACTGCTGCCACCAGATGCTTGGGGACCGAAACGATCTCGGCATGGGGGCCGTTGGAAGCCACCCGCTGCCCCGGTTTGAACTGCTCCACACCCGCTCCACAGGCCAGGACGATACCCGACGAGCTGTATCCAATTTTGTTCGGCTCCTGCAGCTTTCGCTGCACCTGCGTCCAAGTCGATTTCCAACCTTCCTGTCGGATTTTTTCGAGCACTCGGCGCACTTGGTCGGGCCGGTCCAGTGCCTTACCCAGCAACGACTTCTTGCCGATATCGATCGCCATTTTCTCGGTGCCAGCGGAGACGACTGAAGATTCGTTGGCGATCAAAACCTCCCCTGGAAGAACACCTGGCGCAGGGATCTCTTCGAGTGCGATCCTGCCATTCTTCCAGTTCTGCAGCAATTGCTTCATCTTCGATGCCCTGTGAATGCCCCTTCGCCAGCCGGAATCAGATGGTTGGACTCACCACGCTTAGTCTAATTGAACGCAGGGAGGAATCGGCCCCTGCCCCAAAAGCCAGCGGTAGCAATCAGCCATCAAGTCACCCAGCGTCCCCCAGGAGAACGCTTCGTCGATCCACTTTCTTCCACGCTCCCCCATCCGAAAACGTTCGGCAGCTTCAAGCCGCATCGCTTGCTCCAGCGCCTGCACCAAGGGGTCGACTCCTAGTTCCACCCACCATCCACAGCGCGAGGTTTCCAGCCCCTGCCAGGGGGTCCGGCGGCTTGCGATCACCGGCACTCCGCTCGCCAACGCTTCGGCGATCGTCATTCCAAAATTCTCGGTATGGCTCGGTAAAATGTAGAGACTTGCCGAGCGATAGAGCTCTTCCTTTTTGGCTCCATAGGCTTCCGGATGCCAGACGACTCGGTCGATGGAGGCAGCCTGATGCCTCAGTTGGCTTAGATATTGCGCGTCCCCTGGGCCACATAGATGAAGCTCCCACAGGGAGTGCTTGGCATGGATGCGTCGCCACGCTTCCAGCAACTCGGGAATTCCCTTGACTGGATGAATTCTCCCTAGAAACAAGAGGCGATACGGAGGCTCATGCGGTTGAGCTGCCGCTAGCTGGGGCAGATCGACTCCATTGGGGACGATGGCGATTGGCTGTCGGAATCCTCGGCGACGTATCGACTCCGCTTCGTCCTCGCTGGTCGCATGAAACAAATCGGCCTTCTGCAGAGTCCTGGCCTGCCCCAACCGCCACAGGACCGCTTTCTGCAGGCGGGAACGCTGCCATGCCCAGTCGGCCAGGGTGCCGCGGGGCGCCACCACCAGTTTGCATCCACGCGGGAGAACCACCCGCCCGCAATAGACATTGGGCATCATCCAGAGGCCATGATTGTGCAGCACCGACGTCTGGCCAACCGCTGCCTGCAAGCCTCGCTTCATTGCGGTGGAGACCCCCAAGCGTCGCGGCCACAGCAGATCGTCGCGGTACCAGTGAATCGGCACGCTCCATCGGTCGCACCTTGGCCGATCTCCCCCCACATGCAAATGGGCCCGCCAGCCGGAGAGTTGCAAGGCCTCGCAAAGCTTGGGGACCGAGTACGAAGGGCCCGACGCTTCGGTGGCGATCGACGCGATCACATGGTCGCAGCGCGGCGGGGCTGGGTAGCTCATCGCACTGCCTTTCCTGTTCGACTGACATGGCTAGCCAGCCAATGCCCCAGGACTCCCAGCATCCAATAGGTCGACCAGCGGTGCATGAGCCGCCCTGCCTTTAGCGAAGCAGCCATTTCGCCAAGATAGAGTCGCTCCACCAACCCATCATAGCTCCCCAACGACTCCATCCCCTCCAAGACGCTTGGCCGAAGCGGCCCCAGCAGCCACTCCCGATACGGAAGAGAGAACCCCCGCTTGGGTCTCGATGCAGCTGCCATGGTCCGCGGTCCCGCAATCGATGCAAGCGCAAGTTTCGTAGGTTTGCCATTGCCCACGATCGGTTGCCCCATCGCCCATTCCCAGAGGTCTTGGTCGAGCAGCGGAAGGCGCAGTTCTAGGGAGTGAGCCATGCTGGCCTGATCGGAAACGCGAAGGAGCGTATCGCGCATGTAATAGTCCGCTTCCATCCTCCGAATCACACTACCCCAGTCGGCTTGATCCCAACCTGTAGGTCGCGGCCGGTCGGATGGCAAGCTGTTGGAGTCCAATCCCTCTGCCTCCAGTCCCATCCGCTTCAGATCGGTCTGTCGAAACAGCCTTCTTTTCCAGAGCACCGCATCGGCCAGCCTCCTCGGAGATTCGCTCAACGCCTCCAGTTGCCCTCGATATTTCGCCAACCCACCGCGATTGCCGGCCCATCGCAGCAACTGGCTCAGCCCTCCACCGCTGAGAGTGTCTCCCCAAGCGATCGCCTGAAGCCCTGGCATCCAACGAGGCAGGGAACGAAAAATCTGATAGCCTCCGAAGGCTTCATCTCCACCAAGTCCACTCAGCGCTACCTTGATCCCCTCCCGATGGCACGCTCCGGAGATCAGGAACGTATTGAGCCCATCCAGGGTTGGCTGGTCGAGTGAATCAAGCCATTGGTGGAACCAATCGATCGGCTGGTTCTCCTGAAGGACCACCGATCGATGTTCGATACCCAGTGCTGCCGCCGTCTCAGCCGCCGCACTGGCTTCATCCAATCCGCGATCACCGGGAAATCCCACCGACAGCGCCAGCAGCCCCTCGCGTTTCTCTCGTGCCGCCACTTCCGCCACTGCGGTGCTATCGACTCCCGCAGAAAGGAAGATAGCTACCGGCACATCGCTCTCCAGATGCCTGGACACCGCCTTGTGCAATCGTTCCGTTCCTTCGCTGGAATTGGATTGAAATCCGGGCGTAGGGTAGTCCCAATATCGCTCGATCGGCCCCAGCTCAACCCGCACCGCATCCACTTTCACTTCCATCCAGCTGGCGGGTGGAAACACCCGAAAGCCCTGCCAAACCGTCAACGGCTCAGCCACCGCTCCGTACGCCAGAAGGCTTGCCAAACCCGCGCGATCCAGAACCGCCTCCCCGGGGAATGCCTTCACGAGCGCCTTCAGATCGGAAGCGGCCGCAAAACGATTTCCCGACAAGCGATAGTAGAGCGGCTTCATGCCGATGAAGTCGCGGGCAAGCAGCAGTTTTCTACTTCGATCGTCCCAGATCGCCAAGGCGAACATGCCCCGCACGCGCCGCAGCACATCGCGTCCCCATTGCAGATATCCTGCGAGCAACACTTCGGTATCGCTGCGACCGCGGAACACGTGCCCAGCCTCCAATAGCTGTTGCCTCAGTTCGCGGTAGTTGTAGATCTCGCCATTGAAACTAATCGCGGCAGGCCCACGCTCCATCGGCTGATGGCCCAATGGCGACAGATCGATGATCGCCAATCGGCGATGCCCCATCTGCAGTTGATGCTCCCCCAGATCACGCACAAGCTGACCACTGCTGTCGGGCCCGCGATGGACCATCGCTTGCAGCATGCTAGCGCAGGCAGCTTCCGGGGCTGCCGCTTTGCGATCGAGAATCACAGCTATCCCACACATGGTTCGGCTCTTCCCGCCGTCCACTTATGGCCGGCTCATCTCACCTCCCCGGACGTCACCTCAGGGAGCTAGGTGCGCCAACAGGGGATACTCCAGAGCCCCAGCGGATGCCGGCCGCGGGGGTCGCATGCACCAATTTTTCCCAGAAAATCATGAGCGGGCAGACCACCACGAAGAGCAGGAAAAATAGGTTGATGTTGCCTCCGAAACTACTTTCAAAGTAACGCAGCGTCTCGACAAACAGCAGGGTACACCCGGCAGCAGCCGCCGGGTTGTGCTTCATACGAGGCATGGCGATGCGACAAAAATAAGCCATCAACGCCCCGTTGATCAGCATGCCAAGAATCACGGCTGGCCACCCCCAGTTGAAGAAGAGAGCCCCCGCGATCGCCCCAGCGTCTGTGGAAGTGGTCGCTTTCTCCTCGTACGACGCCAAGCCTAAGACGGCTGAACATTTGGCGCCAGGCCGAAAGATCGGCTTCTCCGACCAAAGGATTCGAGGGACCAGCGAGACGATTTCGTCGAGGAAAAACTCCCCTTCCAGCGTCCCGTAGATGATCGTCAGGCGATAAAAGCAAGCCGCAGTCGCACCGATGCAATGTCGCTGCACCAACCCCCAGAAGCCCCGTCGCGGAAACTCATGGGTCTCGCGAAACGCATCTGTCCCAGGGATCGCTCCTTCCAAGGCCGCCACCAAGTCAGGTAACACTGGATACGATTCGACTCGCTGGGAATCGCCGCGAGAACGCCGAATTTCATTGAATGGGAAAAAAACGAGCGCCACTCCCAGCAGCGTGATGGCCAGGGGCACCATCCTTTTGAACGTCTGGACCAAGTCGCCTCGCCCCCAATCGGCACGCAACTGGTTCACTTTGTAAAACACGATTGGCAAGCCAGCAATCAACACGCCGCTCTTCATGTACCCACCCAGGCTCAGCGCACAATCCAACAGGACAAACCCGTATGCGCCCCAGCGGATCCATGTCTTGTAGCGCGTCTGCGATTCACTGAAAACCAGCATCAGGTAACTGGCGGCTACAGGCAGAACGGTCGCCATCAGTTTCGGCAGAAAGCTGGTGCGAACCATGGAAATGCCGAGGACTCCCAGCAGTTTGAAGAACCAACCAACTGCAAGGCAAAGAGCGATGGAGAGGAGCGTGGTTCGCACCGAGAGATGTCGCTGCGGCATCATCGTGCCGGCCGCCACCGAAAGATTCCGGTCGACCAAACAATAACTGGCGATGAAAAGCCAGTCGGCTGCCGTCAGAAGGAACTGCCCATAAAGCAGGTCGGCATCGACCGGAAACCGCCCGACCCGCAGTTCGTAAAAAAGACCCGAAGCATAGATCATCGCAAGATGAAATGCACCCAAACCGATCCGCAGCAGCCCGGCGATCAAATAGGTGATGAAAGGGGTTAGCCCCGCCGGAGAAGAACGAAACTCGCTGAAAAGCAATCCACCGTAGGCGATGATGTTCAGCACCGCGCTGACCATCAACGTCTCCAGCCGCATCGGCTCCACCATCAACCACAGCATCGCCAGATGGTAGGCTTGAAAAAGCAGAAACAGGACTCGGCTGCGATTGGCCTGTCGGACCAACGTCGGCCATGGCAACTGGATTCCTGGACTCCCTGTCATTTCTGGCCTCTCGCTCCCTGAACTGCCCCACCTCACGACCACCAGCTACCTGCTCCATCCGCAGGCGTGCTACCGAGCCCCGCCGGTCGCAAGTCCGACCAGAAACTGCTAATGCATTCGGCGATCGGGGGTTGGCAACCCAAGCAATTTCCAGGTCCGCTCCCGGAATCGGTCAAATCCGAACTCCGACTGCCATCGACGATGTCCCTGCTCCCCTAAAGTTTGCCGCAAGCCGCCATTTTCCAAAAGCCTGCTTAACAGCAATAACATTTTATCCCGGTCCCTCGGATCGACCAGAAACCCGGTTTCACCGTCTTGAACCACCTCCCCAGCAGCCCCCTGGTCTCCTGCAATGCAGGGAAGGCCAGCGGCCATGGCGTCCAGATAAACCAGCCCGAATCCTTCCCGCTGGCTAGGCATCGCAAAGACCGCCGCTTGGCGATACTCCTCTCGCAACTGCTCGTCGGACAACCTTCCAAGGAAATGGACTGCCTGCTGCAGCCCCAAACGATTGGCTCTCTCTTGAAGCCTGTCCAGGTCGTCGCCTCCCCCCACCAGTCGCAACTGGGTCCCGGGAAATCGTTCCAGGATCGCTGGCCATAGGTCGATCAGCTCATCGTGCCCTTTGTAGCGCTCCTGAATATTCATTCTTCCAACCAGCAGCACGCGCAATGGGCCGGTGGCTTGATGAGAAGGGCGCACCAGCAACGGGTCGCGCAGCGCCAATGGCCAAAGGTGGTTCGGGGTTTTCCGGAAGCCCGGATTCGCCTCGGAAAATCGATCGATAGTGCACTGCGAAATCGACCAGAAGTCCGAGGCGCCATTGGCTCCCCAGCGCTGATGTCCCTCCAAAGGACCCCAGGCATCAATTCCATAGAGGACCACATGCAGTGGAGCCCTTGGAAATGCCATCAACCTACCCACGGAAGCGACTGCAAGATGCATCGCCAAGACCCTGTCCCAGCGCCGCAACCAAGGGATCGAGGCCACCAATTGACTTCTTCTTCCCCCCAGCAGCGCGGTCTGAACGCGAGGGTCATCCAATGGTATGGGCAACTGATGATCATTCAGCGACAGGACAAATAGATGCTCGACCCCTGGATGCTCCAATAGACTGGCCAAGACCATGCGGTTGACCAGTTCAATTCCGCCGTGCGTCCCGGCTTGTGTCATCAGCATCGCAATGCGCATCAGACCATCCCTCCTGCAGTTGGCGTGGAGTCTTCGCGGTCGGCGGTGCTGGGCCGCTGGATGATCGCCCCCATCTCCATTTCGCTGGTACGCTTCCACAAAACTCGTTGCAACCGCGTGGTCCATTCGGTGGCCCACGATTTGAGAGCCGTCGATGCCAAGGTGACAAAAAGCAGGCCCACGACCAGACAGGTCAGCACCAACGAGAGTAGCGGCGGCATGGCCAGCGCGTCTCGCATTGCACCCGCCGGCAGCCAGAGGATTCCCGCCAGCACACCCAACACCAGCGCCTCCTGGATGGCGCCGCGCCAAGCCGTTTTATCACGCTGCAATGCAATGCCCAGGCATGCCAGCGACCCCACTGCCATCGACATCGCGTGGAGCGGTGCTAGCCATGAAGAGGGCATCCCAAGGAGCACCAGGCCGGCGACGGCACCACCTAGCACCGCTTGGATCCCATAGACAGCGACCGCCGCTGGCCAACGTCCCTGCGAATGCAGCAGGCTCATCGAAAGATGCATCGCAGGCTGGTAGATGAATCCCAATGCCAAGGCAGAGATCACCGGTGCAGCCGGCAACCAACGAGAACTGAAAAACAGCTCGATCAAATCCCAAGCCACCAGCGACAATCCCACACAGGCGGGAACCAGTAGCATCCCTAGCGAACGCACCGATCGTCGCAGCGCCCAGCTTTGCCTTCTCCATTCGCCCTCCATGCTGGCAAACGCCGGAATGAATATCGACGCCAGGGAGGCGCTCAAAAGGTAAGCGGCTTGGCCCGCCAGTCCATGTCCCCAGGCATAGATCCCCAACCAGTCGGTCGAAACACCGAACGACAGAATCAAGAAGAAAACCTGAGGCGAAAACTGCGTCATGAAGGCGCTGAACATCCACCCCAGAGCACCGATCCAAAGACGGGGCCACCGAGACAGATCGGGGGAGATCCAGGGGATCGGCGGCGCCAGGCGTTTGAGCGCCAACACCTTCAAACCGATGGAGATCGGATGGCATAGCACCAAGGAGTAGACCCCAGCCCCACCAAGCACCAACAGGATCTGAAATCCAAAGCGGCTGAAAGACTGCACGCTAGAGGCCAAATTCAGGCTGCCAAAACGCATGTGCCTGGACAACCATACCGACTCCACCAATCCCAACGAATCGAGGGGCAACGTCAATGCCTGCAGCATCAGCAGCAGCGCCAGTTTGGGTTCGCCATAAGCGTCTGCAATCCATGGTGCTGCCAGCATCATGGCCACCATGAGGACCAACCCCTGGACACACGAGAGATAAAACCCTTGGATTCCATCCCGAAGCAATCGTCCTTTACCACGCAGCAGTTGGAGATAGATACCGCTGACGCTTTGAAACAGCTGCGCTGCCGAGTAAATCGCCAGGACGATCGATACCTGTCCAAAATCTTGAGGCATCAGATACCAGGCGCTAATCCATTGAGCTGCCAGCGACAACAGTTTGCTGACCAGCGATAGCCCAAGTCCAACAACCGCCCCGTGAGTCACGCGGTCCCCGAGACTCCCCTTCGTCCGATGCTCGGCAGCGGAATTCGCAGTTCGGACCATCGCTCTGTGCCCCTTACGGAACCGTCCGGTCCTCGATTCCATCAATCGACTTTCGATCGCATGCGATCCGTTCCCCGCGCGAACCAGGGAGCAATCGTCCTGACCCTGTGCAAGAGATCGGGGCGAATCAGCAGAAAATTATTCTCGACAAACGTTTCCAGTTCGGGACGCCAGCCGTCGTAAAGTTCCAACCCAAGGTAGGTCACTTTCCCGACGCGATAGCCCCATCGTTCCGCCAGGTCGAATACATCGCGAAGGAACTTTCGATCACCAATCCACCGCCAATTGTATTCAAACTGCGCTGCACCAATCCGTTGGCTGGAGAACATCCGGTCGGCGCCCACAAGTATCGCTGCATCATGCCCTTCGGCATCGATCTTCAACCAATCGATCTTTTCGATACCCCGTTCCTGGCAGTAACGATCTAGCGTCTCCAAAGGAACGCGATGAGCCGAACGGTCGGTGCCGTCGGCGACCGCAACTAAGGAATTGGTCCCTTCGTTGGCACCCAGCACCAGGAGCTGCCCGACTCCCGACTGATGGGACAAGGCAAGCTCCTCGATCTCAGCCACCCGCCGACTCAGCCAGGGCCGCAGTCGTCCCTTCAGCGTCTGCGCCGTCTCCGGAAATGGCTCGAAAGCAATCCACCGAACCGGCCTTTCAACTCCCTCGGGGAAGAGAAACTCCAACATCGCAGCGGAGTAGTCCCCAACATTCGCCCCAACGTCCATCGCGCAGATCGCAGCGATCGGATCGATTCCACCGAGAAACTGCCGAGCGATCAGCAGCTCGCCATCGCTGTCCATCGCATTGCAGCCATCGGCGCGACCGGCATTCAGCAGGAAACGGCCCATGCGTACCGTCGCATGGCGTCCTAGCAGCCAGGTGATCCACCGAGCCGCTTGCGCCCGTATTCCGATCGATCGCCCCATGGATTGTCCCCAATTATCGATGACCTTTGTCGGCCGCTGGCGATCGGTGCCTTCACGCTCCTCAGCGGTTCAGGCACCTGACGAGGCGGTATGTGCCCATCGAAACCCCTGGCCGATGCGATAGACGGAGAGCCCTGCGCGATTCATCCGATCGGCGTCGATGACACGCCTGCCATCAAAAATCAGTTTCGGACCAACCATCCGATCGGACAGTCTCCCTGGATCGATCGAACGGAATTGATCCCATTCGGTGAGGACCGCCACCGCCTGCGCCTGATCGGCAGCGACGTAAGGATCCTCGACCACCTGAACGTGATCCACCAGCCAATCCAGCTCCCCCTGCCTTCCTCGTTCGGCAAGCGCCTTGCGCAAATCGTGCATGATTGTCTTGGCGTCGACCTGCGGATCGTAAATCGCCAATCTCGCCCGCTCCCCAATCAAATCGATGCAGACATCGATCGCCGGAGTTTCCCGAGTGTCGTTGGTATCTTTTTTGAAGGCGAACCCCCAGATAGCGATCTTCTTGTCCGACAGAGTGTTGTTCATCGAACTGGCGATCTGTCGGCTGAAACGGCTCTTTTGATACTGGTTCATCAACACCACCTGCTCCCAGTAATGAGCCACCTCCGGCAGACCGAAGTGCTCGCACAGGTACACCAGGTTCAGGATGTCCTTCTGGAAACAGGATCCACCAAAGCCAACCGAGGCCTTGAGAAACTTTGGACCGATGCGCGAATCGCTGCCGATCGCGCGAGCCACTTCATCGACGTCGGCCCCCGTCGCTTCGCAAAGCGCGGAAATGGAGTTGATGGAGGAGACTCGCTGCGCCAAAAAAGCGTTCGCGGTCAATTTCGACAACTCGCTGCTCCAAAGGTTGGTCGTCAGGATTCTTTCCCGAGGCACCCAGCGGGCATAGATATCCGCCAGTTTCTCCACCGCCGATGCGCCATCCCCTCCGATCAAGACGCGATCGGGTTGCAAGAGGTCAGCAACGGCCGTTCCCTCCGCCAGAAACTCGGGATTGCTCAAGACATCAAACGTCGCATTGTTCGCTTCGGAGGCAAGGATCTGGCGGACTGCTGCTGCAGTCCGCACCGGAACCGTCGACTTCTCGACGATGATCTTGTGTCCTTTCGAGACGCGCGCGATCTGCCTAGCACACTTCTCGACAAACTCCAGGTTCGCTGCCCGCCCCGCTCCCTGACCAAACGCCTTGGTCGGCGTATTGACCGAGATGAAAATGATGTCCGCCTCCGCGATAGCTGAATCCACCTTGCAAGAGAAGAATAGATTGCGATCACGAGCTTCCCGGACCACCTCGTCCAAACCTGGTTCGTAAACGGGTAACTGCGATGAATTCCAAGCGGCGATTCTCGACTCATTCAAGTCGACGACATGGACTTGAATTTCCGGGCACTGCTTCGCGATCATCGCCATGGTGGGACCGCCAACGTATCCAGCACCGATACAACAGATTTTCATGTCAACTATCCAACGAGTACGGTGCATTCCAATTTCTGCCATCGCGGACTGGATCCTTTTCCCCCAGATCCCTGGCAGAAGACAGAATTTCAATCGTAATCGTCGACTGCCGTTGACTCCACCCCTAAGGAAGAAGGTGCAAAGAATCTGCGATCGACGCACTCCGCGCCGGCGATCCGCTTCAGCGAATTCACGCTAGATGAGGGGTCCCGTTGCAACCACGTCGGGATGCGAGGGCTCACCGGGTAATTGGGGCCGAACTGCGACATTACCCTCATTGACCAACGCTTCGATCTGCGGTGCCAGATTCTGAAGCAGCCCTCCCAGCATCCCCAATGTCATCAGGTAACTGGAATCATCCAAAGCCCCAGAAACGTCCAGCCTGCCCACCAATCGGCCTTGGGCAATAATCGGGAAGCGGGTCACCCAACGTTGGTCGGCAGGCAATTCACTGGCTCTCTCCCAGTTGGCATGAAACCCTTCGTGGAGCCATGGGACGTTGACGTCCATGCAGACCTTGAGTAACTGCCGCTGAAGAGCCAACTCCACCAGCGACTTCCAGATACGTTCCCAGTTCCGATGTCCCTGCAAGATCACCGTCGCCTGATGCGGAGAATTGGGCGAAATCCATCCCTGTGGAAGAAATCGCTCCAGAAGATGCTTGAGCTTGTTGACCAGAAGCCGAAGCTCCACATAACCAAACCAGCGAGCAAAAATGAGACAGGAAAGAATCGCCGCCATGGCGACAACGGGGATGAAATCGTTCCCCAGCGCCACGCCGAGGCAGGCGGCCATCGCCACAAGACCACCCATCAGCGTGACCAGCAGGATCATGGCGCGGTTGCTGAACCCTACCCGCATCAGATTGTGATGAATATGCCCACGGTCTCCCGTGAAGATGCTGCGACCTGTCAGCTTTCTGCGGATGATCGCCATCGCCGAATCGAACAGAGGAAGGGAAAGGACAGCAACTGGCACAAGCACGCTAAAAGCCGTTGCCTCCTTCAGCGATGAACGCAGACCAATGGCTCCCAGAAGCAGGCCCACCAGCATGCTTCCGGAGTCGCCCAGAAAGATTTTGGCAGGTGGAAAGTTGTGGACCAGGAATCCCAGCAGTGCGCCGGCCAGGGAAGAACAGATCAACGCATCGGCCAATTTCCCAGTCATCAGCGCCATCGAACCAAGGGCCGCCGCGGCGATCCAGCCCACCGTTGAGGCCAAACCATCTGCCCCATCAATCAGATTGATCGCGTTGATCGTCAACAGGATCCAAAGAATCGAAAGCGGTACGCTCAGCAACCCAAGGTCGATGTCCCAACCCAGCACATTGACAACCGACATTTGAAAGCCTGCGGCGACCAACAGCCCACAGATGCAGATCTGCCCAAGCAACTTTCGGGGACCGCTGAGTGCGCGGAAGTCATCCTGCATTCCAAGAAGAACAATCAGCAACGAACAGACCGCTAGTGCCCACATCGCCTTGGGCTGCTGCCACACTTGGTCCATCAAGTCGCCAGAAGCTCCCAGCCCCCAAAGGACGGCAAGCAGCGTCGAGACGAGAACAACGACCCCCCCTGCGACGGGTACCGGACCGCGATGCAGTTTGCGATTGGGATCAGGATGGTCCACCAACCCAATTTGAATCGCCAGCCGCCGAACCAACGGGGTCGATAGCAACGCAATCACAAAAGCGACAGGCATTGCAAGAACCTGGATTGGAAGCTCCCAAGCCAACGTGCCGCCTCCTTATCATCCTCCCATCAGGGAGTCGCTCAGGGCCCTACGCACCATGCGTGAGTCATTACCATCGACTTGAGATCCGACGCCGGGACGAGGTCATCGATCGAGCCCCGATCCGTCTTCAATGTGACAGACGTGCCCTTCGGAGTAGCTCGTCGTCGGCTTGATTAGACTTCCAATCCGTCCCGAATCAGCGTAACGGTTTTCAACACAACCCGCACCCGGTTCCCTGGGAATTCACCAAACTTTCATTCCCTCCCACAAAACAGCAACCTGCCGAGACGGCAGGTTGCCAAACCACGATCCGTTTTCCTCTGATGCTGCTGTCAGTTACCGTCGGATGATCGACTGAATTCCGAAGGTGAAGAAGCTGCCTAGCCCAAAGTTCAGAACCTCTTCCTCGCACTTGTATCGCAAGATCAACGTATCTCCCGCCTGGACGAGGATCCGGTCGCTTGGATTGTTCAGGGCACGTGCTAGGTCGACTTCGATGATGATCTGGCCATCGCAGGGAGTCTTCCGGAGAACATACAGCATTCCGGGAGGCACCCCACCGATACTCTGGATCCCGAAGCCACCACCGCCGCCGCCGCCGTTGCGAGGCGACGCCACCCCCTGACCGGCCAGCGCCATCGCTCCGAAAACATCCAGGTCATAGTCTCGCGGCAACAGGAACTCGCCGCCGTTCAGCAAACCCCCAGTGTAGAAGACCTCCGCCTCTCGCGACTCGATGTAGACGATATCCCCATCCTTCAGGATGATGTCCTCCTGTCGGAAGCTGGGAACCACCCCTGGTGGTAGCCGCAGAGGAATCCTCAAGATTGCAGGATCCTCGGGCAGCGGAGGTGGGCAGAGGCATGGATTCGGATTGCACGACATCCTCTGGTAAAAGTCTCTCACGAACTGATCGCGCCGATTGCGATCCAGCTGGCTGGCGCGGAGAATTTTTACTTCATTCTTCGCATTGACTCCAGGCAGACCTCCGCTTTCCATCAGTGCGTTGAGCACATCATTCTTGCCGGCTGTCAGTTTGATCAGACTTCCCTTAGCGCTTTCGTCGGTCCCGCGAGTGAACCCGCCACGACCTCCCATTCCTCCACCGACCGTCCCAGCAACGTCCTGGCGAACTACCACCACATCAATCGTCCGCTCGCGGATCAGTGTCACGATCGGTGATACCAACTTCCCATCACCTTCGTTGAGAATTCTGTTCTCAAGATAGGTTCGGCGGATCAGCTCCTGGACCTGCTCGACAGTCAAACCCCGAACATTCAGGGGCCGAATCAACGGCAAAGTGATCGTCCCATTCCCGAGAACAGTTACAGGGTAACCCAGTGACGGCGGGAGTGTGCTATTGGCGTCCGGGAAGTTGACCGGAGGAAGCGGCGGCAGTTCATCCGGCTTGGTGAAGGGAAGAATTCCCTCCAGGTAAATTCCGAGAATGTCCCCTTCATCCAGCTGATACTGCCGAGGCGGCTCTTGGGCCAAGCGGCTGACGTCGACAGGAACCAAATTGTTTTTAGGCGCCGTCAAAAACTGCGGCGGAACCCGATGCGCGGGGATGCCGGAGATCGGTGCCGTGATGCTGGTGCAGCCCACCGATCCGGTCAGGGCTAAAGCCAACAGGACCATCCCCCTGGCTTGTCGAAAAAGCCATCTGGCCGAGCATCGATGGAGATTGTCCGATATGAATCTTTGCATGGCTTCCTCGCTTCCTTGCTTGGGAGCGTCCTTCGCAGTCATCGAAATGAGATGGTTCAGAAATCGTGCGTCGCATCCCACTCCGTCGGGATGCTCTCATCGGATCGTTCGTAATCAATCGGTTACAAACCGTTGGCTACCGGCGTCGGGAGCAGCGATTGGGGGCCCACCGGCACGCCAGGCAACGCAGTGCCGCCAGGTATCGCGCCCTGCAACCCCTCCGTTACCCCTTCTCCCAGTCGAGGTGCCCCTGATAGTGGCGATTGCGGTGGAATCATCTCGCCATACGTCGTCGCCCCAGGTCCCACGCTACCGGGCGTTCCTACCGGCGCACCCCAGGCCGAAGGTGCTGCCACCGGATAAGCTCCAACCTGATTGGGTGCCATCAAACCAAACTGGGCATATTCTTGATGGCTACCAACGGAGGTCTGAATCTGAGACCAATTGCCGATGCCATCCTCCTCCGCCGCGCGAGCACCATGTGGAAAGCCTGCAAACCAGGCCGCCACTTTCCCCTGCCCTTCAGGAGACTGATACTTCCACGACCAGTACTCGCGATCGGGAAATGTCGGCGTGCAACCGTTGCCACCCGTAGCAACCGATTGATAGCCTGCAAGGAACCCCTTGCTGAAGTCATGCAAGTACCGCTGGTTGCAGAAATGCTGCTTCCGCTGGTGCCATGCTTTGGTCGCCCAGGCACGATTGCGATAGGACATCACGCAATCGTCCATGTGGTTAGTGTTCTTGATGTAGGTGTGGGCGTTCTGCACGATCGAACATCCCGTCGCAGGGATCATCGATAGACCGCAGAGCATCATGAGCCATTTCGGCCAGGATGCCGCCCGCTTGGACTCCTGTCGCCACCTGGGACGTCCATCCCCCCCGGCGAGGATTCGGCTATTTGATCGATGCATCGCTCGATTCCCTCAACATTTCCTGTCGGTCCTTGCGACCAAGCACCCCTCCTGGGCACTCCAGTTCCCTCGCCAAAGACCCTGGGTGAGTTATCGAATTCCGGCAGTGCCGAATTGAACGATTCTTTCTTCCTCAACGACTTATCTCGACAAATCAATTTCTCCGAACTTACCCATTCGGCCGAATATCCTTGCTAGCATCCTCCCGGCAACTCGTTTGTCTCACGCGAAGACGCTAAAAAAACGCGAATCAAGACAGGTCACCGTTCGCTAACCCGCACATGACAGCCCTTTTCCCTCCCGATTCGCATGGCAACGGAAGGCTTCAGCCCAAAGAAAAAGCGGCCATCGGGGATTGTTGTGGGCAGTGATCCAAGACAACCAAAGGAAAACCTCTCGCTTGGCTGCTAGGCGAGGGAGTTCCTGAATCGTGATGGCCCTTTGGATCGGGTGCGGGGGTCGGGCCCGAAGGACCGACACAGAAAATGCCGTCGACCACAGCACCCCGCCGTCTCCCAGAGGGAAGGTGAGACCCACTTTTCACCCGATGATGGCTTCGTGCCTACGGGGCCACTGGTGAGCCGCGAAAAGGAGTTGCGAAATATCGCAGGAGATCAAACGGAGGGAGTATTTCGTCCATCTAGAACTCTTCTGCGTGGCAATCGAATGGAAGGCACCCCGATCCAGCTGCCCTCAGGAGGCCACCGGATTGCACGTTTTGTGATGCGGGAATCAGGCTGCACTTGTCTTGGGGCGATCGTCGACGGGGGGCGACGTGCAGAAAAAGCGACATAAAAGATGGTCCGATCAAGCTTTTCAGGCCGCTCTATTTTGCGGCTCCAAAGAAAGCTGGCATCAACTGCCCACACGCAAAAAAAGCAGCAAGATGGAAACCCAAAGTGGCGGAAGGGGATCATCCGATACTGAATAGGGTCATGGCAAACCAGTTTCAATCAACCGCTAGCGCAATGGGCCCCCGTTGTGGCAAGCCCGAATCGCTCCCTTCGCGACCAATCACACGGTTCCTGGCCATCGAACGGATCGACCATGCAGACACTTTGGCCACCCCACCCTAGAGACTGGCTTCAGTCAGCCTGTGTGGTTGCTCTTCTGGTCGCCGTGGCGATGCTGCCCTGGGAAAATGGCTCACTCTCTTGGACCAGTCAAGCCCGCTGGCTTCCGATGGGCTGGGGGATCCTCGTCGGCGGACTGTTGATTGCCGCCACAAGCAAGTCGGAACGTCGCCGCGTTCCTACCCTGTCGCTCTGCCTGCTCGCTTTGGCCGCCTTCGCCTGGCTGCAATCGACTCCCATTCCTGGTTGGCACTCCGGCCCGATGGCAGATCTTTGGAGCCCTGGGGTGGCATGGAAGCATTGGGCCATGGGATTCCAGCCACTCCCCGGGACCGCGTGGTTTCATCCCGACGTCCAGCGTCTGCTTGAGTCGGTCCCACAGCCAGAAAACCACCAAGGTCCCTCTGGTCACTCCTTTCCGTCGCTCACCGATGCCACCCGGGAACCGCCTGGGGTGGCATGGAGCCTTTCGCCGGAACTGACCGGCGCGGCGATGGGACTGCTTGTCCTTTGCAGCCTCGGGATCTGGATTGGATTTCAGGCATTTCGATTGAACTGGCATCGCCTGGCGCTGCTGACGGTGATCTCGGCGTTAGGGGGAGTGGTGGCCTGCATGGACCTGGCCGATCGCGTCGCCTGGCGTCCCGATGTGCCTGGAGTCGCGAAGGTGGCTTCCGTGGGACCATTTCTCAATAAGAACCAAGGAGCAGCGTTTCTCTTGCTGGCCCTTTGTGCCAATCTGGGCCTATTGATCGACGCGCTGCGCCGACGCCAGCGATTCCCGCCGCTAATCAGTCCCTCCGACGACTTCTGGGATCGATGGAATGACTTCTGGGCCAATCAACTGCTTGCCCTGCGCGGCTTGCGCCCCATTCACTTGGCGTTGGGAGTTCACGCGCTGCTACTGATCACCGGCCTGGCCAACACCCTCTCCCGCGGCGGTTTAATCGCCGGGATTCTTGCTACCTTTTACGCGATCTATGGCGCCAACCCTCGTCGAGGATTCGCCTCCGCCCTCTTCTGGGCCGGCTGCATGCTGGTGGCAGGGGGCCTCTTCCTGGGGCTCTTTGGACTCAACGACCCCGTACTGCAGCGATTCCAAGAAATCGGCACCCAGGGAACGGACACCGAAGCCAACCGACCATTGATCTGGAGGGTTTCCCTTCAAGCTTGGCTCTACTTCTTCGCCACCGGTAGCGGGCTGGGCACCTTTCGCTATGCATGCCTTCCCTTCCTGCCGATGCACTTGCCAGGATGGACATGGTATGCCGAAAGCCTACTCTTGCAGATGCTGGTCGAATTCGGATGCTTCGGGCTGATCATTCTTCTCGTCGCAGGGGTGAAGATTTTCAATTTGGCTCGCTGGACCCATAGCGAACTGCGAGACAAGCGATCGGTTGCTGCAGGAATTGCTACCCTGACGGCTCTTCTGGCGATCGGTTTCCACAATGCGATCGACTTTCGACTGATCTCCCCTGCCGTTTCGTTCCCCATGGCCCTCCTGCTTGGGTCCCATCTCCGAGGGCTGGCAGAACCGAAAACAGCATCGCACTCGCGTGGATCAAGCCGCCAGGCGTCATTGGCCGCCAAGCGAGAGGACGCAATCGACAAGTACCAGCGATGGACTCTCCCTATCGGCCTTGGCGCGATTGGGCTGTGGGCGATCCTCCTCAATGCATGCCAGCCCGTGCTGCAAAGACAAGCCAAACAGGAGCAATTCGAACAAGCTTGGAATGCCCTGCAAAGTCCCACAGCGCTGCGGCCCGGCATGCCCCCGGATGATCCATCCCAGGACGGCATCGAAGCCGCCCAATGGGCCTCGCTGGATTGGCCTCGCGCAGAGATCGATGTCTGGAGGTGGCGCCGACGAGTCGCTGCCGAATGCCCCTCATCGATCGATCGCGATGCCTTTCGAACTGTCACCCATCCACTGGCGATCGCCTCCTTTCGGTTGCACCAAGCAGCCGATCCATCCCAACCGATCCCATGGCCCGCTGAGTTCGGCGGACCAACCGGCAAAGCTTTGATCGCAAGAAGCCACGCTAGCTTCCTGAAAGCGATCGCCAAGGACCCGATGGATGGCAGAAGTCATCGCGGTGCCTTTCGAACCCTGTGGGACCAACCGGGAGCGATTGGAGAGCAGAACCAGCGGCTGATACGCTGCGCCCTGCTGAACAAGAACCGAGCCAACGATCTGGTCGAAATCGCGATGTACAGCCAGCGACTGGGACAAAATGACCTGGCAAACCTCTGCTCGAAATTCGCTCTAAGGCAAGAACCACGGCAGGCCCTAGTGATCGCCAGTCAAATCGCCGAAACCGCCTCCGACCCAGCCGCCATTGATCTGTTCCCGCCGGATGATGCCGTCTACGACACATTGCTCTCCTCTCCACTGGCCGACCCGCAACGATTTCCGAAAACACGTCATAACATCGCCGCTCGTTGGAAAGAGCTGATCGATAGCCACCCCCCCAACAACCTCAATCGCTGGCAACGCTTAGCGCAATGGGCGAATCGCCTAAAAGATCCCCCGATCGAACAGCAGGCCTACCAGGAATTGATCCGGCTAGCCCCGACCGAGCCGACGCACTACATCGGATTGGCCCGTTCCCTTCAAGCCCAGGGGAAAATCCAACCAGCCATCGATGCCATCGTCGCAGCGATCAAAAGCTGCGGTGCCAGTCGACAACTTGCGGATCTCTATCAGCAGTTGCGAGAGGCAAGAGACAGACAGCTTTCCCCAAAATGAAGCTGCTTTTGACACCCCGATAGGTCACAGGAACGCCACGACAAGAAACCAAACAAACCACCAAGTGTCCTGATAGATTTTCGCTAACCGGAAAAAATTCTCTGGAAAGTCCAGTCTCTCGGGAATTCCGCTGCGCTCCCCGGATTTCTACATCCGATATTTATGAAGTTAGGGATTGTGACACCCATTACCATGGGTTCTCATAAAATGATCCGATGTGCGGAATTGGCTTCGCCACCCGCATGGATTTTGCTCGGATTGTCGATGAAATTCCGAAGCCTGCCCCACCCTAAAAAGCAGGGTGGATCCGCAATCGAAGTCTGAACATGGAGAAGGTCGGGATGCTACAAGCCGCTGCCAACTCGATGGGGATGGGGGATTCACCGATGGCCCAGCAGGGTCAACCGGACCTCATACAGATGCTTTGGCGTTGGAAATGGCTGTCATTGCTGGGTGCCCTCCTTGGCATTGGAGTCGGATACCTTTTCTTCCTCCAGATCGCCCCGACCTACAAGGCGATGGCAACCCTTCAAATTATCTCTCCCCAGGATGACTTGTTGCCGCTGCGATCCTTAGAGACGGGATTGGCGACGGGCGCTGGCAATCGCGCCGACGAGATTCGAGTGATCACCAGCAGCGCGGTTCTCTCCAATGCTGTCGAGATCGGCCGGCTGAATCAAGCCAGCGCTTTGGCGGGGATGGAGAAGGAAGAAATCGTCAACTGGATTCGCCAGAACCGAAAGCTTCGAGCCAATCCAGGTACCAAGGAAATGCAGACCAGCATCATCGACATTTCTTTTGAGTGCGAAGATCCAGAATTATCCGCAGACGTCGTTCGCGCTGTCGTCGCTGGATACGAAGCTTTCCTCGGGAAGGAATACCAGTCTCTCGGATCGGAGATCATCGATCAGGTGACCAAGGCTCGCGATGAGATGGATAAGAAGTTCACCGACGTCAACCAACGCTACATGGAGTTTCGAAAGCAAAGTGCACTGATCTACAACGGCGAAGAGGGCAGCGATCCCTACGCCGCCGCCCTTCTGGCGATCAATTCTCAAAAGGCAATCAACGCCATGAGAATGAACAAGATTGAAGCGGCACTGGAGCAGGCGAGGGAAGCGAACGAGGCACAGCGCCGTCCCGAAGAAATTCTTCTGATGCTTTCTGAACTGGTGAACGAAGGAATGCGTCGGGACAACGAACTGGCGAATTCCCGATTTTCGATGGAGATCCTCAGTCGCGAGCGAGCTGCCAGCGAGGCGGAGAGGATCGAAAACACATCGATCTTTCCTTTGCGAGCGGAATTGAATTCGCTTCTTGGGACCGTCGGGGAAGGTCACCCCCAGGTGATCGAACTCCAAAAGCGCATCAAGGCGCTCGAAGAATTGGTCGCCGATGTTCGCGAGAGGGAGAAGAGCCGTCGCGATGAACTGCTCAGTTCCCTAAAGGCCCTCGAAGTCGGCCCCAGTTCCCCCAGCGATCAGCTTAAGACCGTCATCGGAGGACTCCAGGAACAGCTTGCCACTCTTTCTCGCGAAGGTGACAAATTGCTCGCTGCGGCTCAAGAACAGACCAAGATGTCACAGGAACTGCAAAGCTCCATCGCACAAAACAAACTACTGAATCTGGAATTGGAATCGACCGGCGCCTTCCGCAAACAGTTGGACGAAGCCATCGCGAAAATCGGATTGATCCCCGATTATGGCCGCAAGTCGATGAAGCGACTGGAGATCTCGTCGATCGGCGAATACTCCGGACCCTTTTCGCTGAGGTATCTGCTGGCCGGGGCTCTGCTGGGAGGACTTCTGTTCTCCGCCTTGGCCTATCTTCTGGAATCGGTCGACCGGTCGTTCCGATCGCCCGACGAGATTGCGGCCGAACTGGCGGTGCCCATTCTGGGACACATCCCGCTGGGCAAAATCAGCAATAGCGACCGCAAGGATGACCATGTCGATCTCTCGGTGGTCACCCTGCACCGAAGCAAGTCTCAACAAAGCGAAGCGTTCCGCGGAGTGCGAACGGGGCTCTATTTCAACAACCGAGCTGGGGACATCAAGGTGATCCAGTTGACCAGCCCCGTGCCCGGGGATGGCAAGTCGACGATCGCGGCCAATCTAGCGGTCAGCATGGCCCAGTCAGGCAAGAAGGTCGCGCTTTTGGACGCGGACTTTCGACGCCCCAGAATTGCGAAGCTTTTCGGGATCACCGATCCGATGGGGGTCGCTCCCTACCTGACCGGCTCCATCCCGCTCGAACAGGCCATCATCCCCAGCTCCGTCGAAAATCTTTCGCTGCTGCTGGCCGGTATCAAGCCGCCCAACCCGGCAGAACTGCTCACCTCCGATCGCTTCGATGAATTGCTCCAGATCCTGCGATCCACCTACGACTACGTCATCATCGATTCCCCACCTTTGCTGGCGGTCAGCGATCCAGCCACCATCGCCGCTCGAGTCGATGGGGTCGTTCTAAACATTCGGCTCCGTCGCAACCTAAAACCGATCGCTCAGCGCGCTGTCGCCATGCTTCAGGGAGTCGACGCACGCTTGCTGGGTGTGGTGGTCAACGGCGTTGGGGCCAATCGAGGCTATGGCGGGTCGGGCTATCGATACGGTGGCTACGGTGGCAGCTATGGCTATGGCTACGGATATGGCTATGGTGGAAACTATGGATCAGCCGGCGGGGAAGGGGTGCGCGCCTATTATGAGGACGACCTGCTTCAGAAACTGGAAAATCGCAAGTCGGCCAGCTGATCGATCCGCCGATCGGCAGGGTAATCCCAATCGCACTCAGTGCAAACTTGCTCGAAAGCACCGCGGATACCAACACCCACCCTTGACCACGAACGACTCGACGTTGATCGGCTGTCGATCGCCGATGTGGCATTCTTGTATCGCATCGCATCATCGCTCAGCGGGACAAATCGCCAAACTCGCGATCAACGACCGCGGGCGGCGCGATTGATTCCACGGAACATTGCCGATTGCAATGGCAAGCCCATTGCAATAGCAAACCCAGTGCAATGGCAAGCAACGTCTCAGGGGCAAGATTCGGTTCTTTCAGATCGCTCGCGGGTCGGCGAGTGTGCCACGATTCATGAACTCTTGCAGGTTTGCGATTCGCTCGACGATGATTCGAATGGTCGCGGTCAATCGGATCGAAAGCGGATCGTATCGATGCTGACTCAAATGGCCCAAAGCCCCCCCGGGATTATGGAGGATCGAATGGAGTACGAGTACCGCGATGCTGAGGACGCGTAAGAACCAAGCCCATCAATCGGACCAACGATCCGATGAATAGGGACGGCGGAATGGGTGCGATTTGAACCTTGACCAATCTCCCCTCGGCGAGTCACAGGAAACGATCGGCCACTGTCGATGTTCCAACATTTGGGTGCGTTCGAAGATCCGCATGCAGCCACCAAGGCGGCTTACCCGACTTGACACCGTGGGCAATAAAAGGTGCTGCGCTGGGCCTGCACGATCCGCCGCACGGCCATGCCGCAGCGAGGGCAGGGAAGACCCTCGCGGCCGTAGACTTGGTGGGCCTCTTGGTACCCACCACTTTCGCCATTGACCATCAAGTAGGTTCCATCGCGCAGGGTGGATCCCCCCTGGTTGATTGCATCGAGAAGAATCGCCCGAGTACTGGCAGCGATCGCATCCCATGCCCGCTTCCCGATTCGATGGCAGCGACGCCTAGGAGAGATACCGCACCGGAAGAGGATCTCGCTGGCATAGAGATTCCCGACTCCCGCCAATTTCGCTTGGTCCATCAATGCTGGCTTGATAGGACGCTTCAATCCACCAAAAATCGCTCGTAACCGTTCCCCGTCGATCCCCAGCGCATCCGGGCCGATCGCATCGGCGCCCAATCGCTCTTTCAGCTCGGGATCGGACCAGAGAGCCAGCGTGCCTAGGCCTCGGCGGTCCCAGTAGGTGATCGTGCAGTCCGATGCACCCTGGCAATCGAGTTGCCAACGTACATGTTCGGGTGTCGGGGGATCACCGGCCAAAAGCATGCCGGCCATTTTCGGCTGGATCACCAACCACCAGTCGCCCGATAGACCGATCAGCACCCGTTTGCCAATCCGCTCGACCCGTTCGATCCTTCGCCCCACGACACCCGACTCCACTGCCTCCCAGGATGGATCGATGCGAATGGGTCGGTAACGCGAAGGGGTTTGCCTTACGGAGCGGATGGTGGAGCCGACGGACTGGGTGATTCCGCGGCGCATCGCTTCAACTTCGGGAAGTTCAGGCATGGCGATCTCTCATGACGGGCGGCTGCCGTCCTCCTCGGGCGGATCGTTTCTCTCCACGGCACGATGCCCCGAATCCGAGGCATTCGACGAGGCGCTGCCGGAATCTTGATTCATCCGCCGCAGGACTTCTTGAGCCAGCTTCGACACGCTGCGACTGGAGACCTGCTGCTTGGCCTGCTTCTTTTCCTGCTGGTCCATCCGATGCAACTCGCGCTGCAGCAACTGCAACAATGTCTGCAACATCGTGACGGCCATCGGGCCGACAAGAATTCCGATCGGCCCCAGTGTCTGCACTCCCCCCAGCACACTGAGCAGGGCCAGAAGGGGATGTAGCTGCCGTTGGCCATGAAGCACCGCCATCTTCACTACATTGTCGCTACTGCCGACCACCAGTGTCCCCCAGGCAGCCAAGGCCAGCGCCACAGGCACCTGCTGTCGCACCAGCGCCAAAAACAGACAAACGGGTACCCAGACCAAAGCTGGACCGACAAAAGGGACCATCGCGCAGGTCGTCGTCAGCAGGAACAGGAGCACCAAAGAGGGCATTCCGGCAACCCAATAACCCAGGGTCGCCAGAATACCCTGAGTGACTGCCGATAAGAGCGTCGCGAGCACCACCGCTCGACTGGTTCGTTCAAACTCCAGCAACAGCGCCTGCTCGTAGTCATCCTTCAGAGGCGACAGCCTCATCAGCGATTCCATCATCGACCGACCATCGCAAAGGAAAAAGAAAAGTGTCACGGTCAGAATGGCTGTCCCCACCGCCATCCGAATCAGAAAACCGCCTGTGGTGCTGGTCAGCGCCAGCAATTGAGGCCGAATCGATTCGATCAGCGAGGAGGTCATCTGAGCTAATTGCTCCCTGGATGGATTGGCGAGCTCTTTGGCGAAGGTGGTGATCGGGCCACCCAGAAGGTGCTGTTTGAGCTCTTGCCATCGGGTGCTGAGCGCAACACCGCGCGACTGAATCTCCAGCATGTCCACCTCGACCAGCGATTCCTTGCCATCGGGAGTGGCTTCCAGAGTGGGTGGAAAGGGAGGTGTCAGCGATGCCAAAGCCAGATGGAAGGCGGAGAAGCGTGCGGCGGCATCGGGCAGATCGGTCTGCCGACCAACCGTTCCCTCAATCCCTTGGAGTTCCACGCCGATGCGACGCGCCAGTCCCGAGACGATACCGGTGGGATCCTCCAGACGGGAAAGATCGAGTTCGGTCAAGACGCGCTGCAATTCATCGACGTCGCGCTGAATCGTTTGGATATGCTCGCCGTAGGGCATCTCTAGAGAGAACCAACGGTTCTGACGGATTTTGGCAAGTGCCACATTCATGGAATTGGAATTCAGGTGCTTGACCGCGACCGCACCTTGAATCGCTGCCGTCCCCAGAACCAGCGCTAGGGGCAGCAGCACCGTCAACAGGATCAGTGCGGTGGTGGCCCCGGCCGCCAGATGATCGCGATCCCCCAACTTGGATCGCACCATCCGATGGAACGGACGAAACACCACTGCAAGCACAGCAGCTAGAAAGATGGGGACCAGAAATCCCACCATCACCTTGTAAAAAAGTGCTCCAATCACCACGATGAAGGCGAGCAGCACGGCGAAGGAAACGATGCGGCTGGTCAATGACACGGGCATTGGATCTCCAGGACAAGCGACCGAAAGGGGGTGCAGTTCTCGGATCAGCCATTCGATTCTATCGCAATCAAACCCATGAGCATTCAGCGGGTCAGAGGATGAAGCAACGGATTGTAGCCTGGTTGAAAATCGCGGTTGCCCTCCTCGTCATCGCGGGAATCGCTCGAACTCTCCACCAAGCCTACCAGGAACTTCAGCAGCAGCGAGCGGCACAGGCCGAACAACTGAGGGAGCTTCAGGCGGAACTGGCAAGCCTGGAGGCGGGCGAAAGCGATCAAAAGAAACGGGAACAGCTCCAATCGCAAATCGCGTCGATCGAGGGTCAGCGCCTGCGATGGGACCGGATCGATCTGCGATGGCTAGCACTGAGCCTCCTTCTGGCATGGCTTGGACTGCTCCCGGCTGGCCTGTTCTGGCTAGAGACGCTGAGAAAATTTGGGCACACGTTGGAAAGTCGGCCCGTGCTCGCTGGCTACTTCCTGGGCCACCTGGGGAAATACGTTCCTGGCAAAGCCATGGTCTTTCTGCTTCGGATCCCTCCGATTCGCGCTCGAGGCGTATCGATCGCCACGGGTGTGGTTTCGATCTTTGTTGAGACGCTGGTTTGGATGGGTGTCGGCGCTGCGTGGGGCAGCCTCTCCCTGATGCGAACTCCGGTTCCCGACTGGATGGTTTGGGGATCGATCGCCTGTGGATTCGGTGCACTGCTCCCGACGTTGCCCCCCATCTTTCGACATCTCGTAGCAATCCTCTCCCGAAGTCGCGTAGGGGGACTTCCAGATGAGGTTTCACGTGGACTTGACTGGAGTCTGATGCTTTGGGGCTGGAGCATTCTTTCGCTCGGCTGGATCCTCTTGGCGGCCAGCTTAGCCACGCTTCTGCTAGCCCTGCAAGGACCATCCCAAAACCTGTCGATCAGTTCCCCCTCACTGTGGGCCGCCAGCATGGCCGCCATCTCCCTTTCGATGGTGGCCGGATTCCTTTCGCTACTCCCTGGGGGAGCCGGGGTGCGCGAACTGGTGGTCAGCCTGATCCTACAGCCTCTGGTGGGGCCAGTCGCCGCCCTGCTTGCCGCCCTCAGCATTCGCCTCGTCTCGCTCCTGGCCGAACTACTCTGGATCGGCTTGTTCCGACTCCTCCCCACCGAACCACCTTCCCAATCGCCCGAAACGCCTTTCTAATCGCCCCAAACGGAAGAACCGAACAAGTTCGGACATTCCCCGGTCGCCGATCCAGGTGACAGGAACCTTACCCTGCGTTTGTTGAGTAAACTAACGGGATTACCCCGCAGCAGGCTGAGGCCGGAGGTATGGGCCGATGACTGAACCACCCAAAGAGATTTCGCTGGTGGTGCCGGTGCTCGATGAAGCCCTCTCGATCGCCCCCTTGATGGATCAGATCCAGCGGGTCGCGACCGCACAGGCCTGGGATTACCAAGTGATCTTTGTCGACGATGGTTCGCGCGACGCCACCTGGCAGAGAATTGTCGAACAGGCAGCGGCCAACCCTCGCGTTCATGGCCTCAGGCTGCGGCGCAATTTCGGTAAAGCCACAGCACTGGCGGCTGGATTCCAAGTCGCCAATTCCCCGATAGTCGTCACGATCGACGGCGATCTACAGGATGATCCAGCGGAGATCCCCAAACTGCTGGCTGCGATCGCGCAGGGGAATGACGTGGTCAGCGGATGGAAGCAAGATCGAAAAGATCCATGGCACAAAGTCATCCCCAGCCGATTTTTCAATGCAGCGGTAGGAATGCTGACGGGTGTCCGTCTGCATGACCACAATTGCGGACTGAAGGCCTACCGCCGCGAAGTCCTTCGCGAGATCGAACTCTATGGGGAACTGCATCGCTTTGTTCCCGTCCTGGCAGCCTCTCGCGGCTTCGTGGTCGGCGAAGTGCCTGTGCGTCACCACCCTCGAAAACATGGAAAATCGAAGTACGGATGGTCCCGATTGGCCAAAGGACTGCTCGATCTTCTCACCGTCTATTTTCTGACCGGCTTTCGGCAACGGCCTTTGCACCTTCTGGGAGGCTTTGGCCTGGGGGCGCTGCTGCTGGGTGGATTGGTCCTGGCCATGTTGAGCTTTCTTTGGGTGATCACTCGAACTCTTCCTGGCTGGCCTCCCTTGCACCTCCACCAACGCGCCCTTTTCTATTTCGCTATCCTTTCGATCCTTCTGGGAGTTCAATGGCTGTCGATCGGAATCCTTGCCGAGCTGATCGTGGCGCAGAGGCCCGACACCAAACCGCTGGCGATCGCCGAGCGGGTGGGTGGTGAACTGGGTCTGTCCCACGCGGAAGACTCTCCACCAGGAGCCCAGGAATCTACATGAATCCACCTCGGAAATCCCATCGCTTCCATCGCCTGGGAATGCTCCTGATCTGCATCGCCTGGGTGATGCAATTGGCCAGACTCTTCTCGGCACCCGGCAGGATCGAATCCGCCCCATTCCATAGCGCGAACGACCGTTCGCGGTGGTGCACTGTCGCTTCGCTTGTGGAATCTGGAACGTACCAGATCGATGACTGGATCGCGCTGAAGGATGCAGACGGTAAACGCCCATGGGCCACCATCGACATGGTCAGGCACCGAGGATGGGATGGGAAGGACCACGCCTATTCCAGCAAGCCCCCGCTGCTTGCCACGCTGATCGCTGGCGTTTATTGGCCCCTTCGTCAAATCACCGGCATCTCCCTGACCGATCATCCCCATTACATGGCAAGGCTGATCCTGCTTTTCGTTCAGCTGATTCCTTTGGGCATTTTCTGGTCGATCACCTGGACGTGGATGCAGGAAAAGTTGCGCAGTCGCTGGGCCCTGACGATCGGCTTGGCGTTTTTACTTTGGGGAACCTTCCTCTCGACATTCAGTATTTCACTGAACAACCATCTTCCCGGCGCCATCGCCGTAGCGGGCAGCCTGATGCTTCTGGAGCGATCGATGCGCCCCGGTCAACCGCCGATCGCTCTTTGGCAAGGAACGCTCATGGGGGCCTTAACCGCCTTCGGCGCCACCTGCGACTTGCCCGCCCTCAGCTGGTGGGCGATCTCCGCAGCTCTTCTTACCTGGCACTTTGGCGGAAAAATGTTGGCAGCTTATCTGATCGGTGGCATCCCCATTTTGGCTGCCTTCTTGGCCACCACCTGGCTAGCTCACGGCGACCTGCGCCCCCCCTATGCCCATCGTGGGCTTGGCGAACGGATCGGGACTTTGGAAGTCGTTCGGCAGCAGACCGCGCCCGAAGCGACGGAAGCAACCCAACAGGAAGCTGCGGTCACGACGAAGGCGAAGGAAGGCGGGGAGCTAGCCAGCAGTCAACCAGCAGACACTCTCAAGCCACCGCTTGCCCCACTCGTCCAGTGGTTTCATCAGCAAGGGTTCCAGCTTTCTGATCGCGCCAGCCTCCGGAGAGCCGAACGGCTGGGGCATTGGGAACTGCACGATAGCCAGACCGGCTGGCGGTTTGCGGTCGTGCAGCAAGGGGATCGATGGGACTTGCACCACTGGGATGACTGGTACGACTACCCAGGGTCGTATTGGCTTCCCGAAAACAAGCGGGGGGTCGATCGCGGCGAACCCTCTCATGGGACCTATCTTTGGCATTCCCTGCTGGGCCATCACGGCATCTTCTCCCTGACTCCCTTCTGGTGGCTGGCCATCCCAGGTTTGTGGATTGCAATCCGCGATCGATCCATCGGCTCATCCCGATGGCTGTACGTTTCCATCGCCCTGGTGACTCTGGTTTGCTTGACTTTCTACTGGACGCGTCCACTGGTCGACCGCAACTACGGTGGCGTCAGTTCGGGGTTCCGCTGGACCTTCTGGATGATTCCGCTATGGATGCTGCCAACCTGGAAGTCGCTGCAAGCGATGTCCGGGTCCTCCATCCATCGCGGAATCATCGGCGCCAGCTTGATGCTAAGCATCTTTTCGGCCAGCTTTCCATGGAACAACCCGTGGGTCCATCCTTGGATCTATCAGTGGTGGAGCTATCTAGGGTGGATCCCGCAGTGAGAATGCATCGAGTCCCTGACGAACGCCGCTGTCTTTGGGCGCAGGTGGAGCTGCCACCCCACGTGAGAAGGAAGCGACCATGAAACTGAAAGTCGCCTTGGTCGGTCTGGGGAAAGACTGGCAGAGCCGTTATCTGCCGGCATTCCGCTTGCTACAGGATCGCATCCAGGTCGTCGCTGTCTACAGCGCGGTTCGGACCCTTGCCGATTCCGCGGCACGCGATCTCCAAGCGATCAGTCATACCGGATTTCGGGAGATGATCGCCAGCGAGTCGGTCGATGCGGTATTCCTGCTGGAATCCGAGTGGTATCAGACTGCGCCGCTTTCCGCCGCCTGCCAGTTTGGGAAAGCCGTTTTCATCGGGTCGGAATTTGAACTCACCGAAGCCCAGATCGAAAGAGTCCGACAACAGATCGATGCCTCCGGAGTCGCCGCGATGGCCGAATTGCCCAGGCGATTCGCCCCTGCGACTCTTCGCCTCAAGGAACTGATCGCCACTCGCCTCGGTCCGCCTCAACTGCTTTTCTGCCACCGCCGACTACCGCGAGAAAGCGACGGCGGCGCCCGCCAGGCGAAACCTCTGGAAAAACGAGCGACCAGGGAATTGCTGGAACTGATCGACTGGTGCCGCTTCATCGTCGATCACCCAGTCGATTGGGTGCAGTCTGTCCAGCATCTACAACAGAACGAACGCGTGTCGGCCAACGATCCAGTTCTCGACTACCAAGTGCTCAGCCTTGGATTTGGCAACCAAGTCCCCGCCTACCCGAACACCCTCGCGCAGATCAGTTGTGGCGCCTACATGCCTGGGAGCTGGCATGAGGCAATCGCCTACCGGCCCCCGGCCGCCATCCAAGTTGGGTGCGAACGCGGACTGGCCTTCGTCGATCTCCCCAACACCCTGGTCTGGTTCGATGAACTCGGCCGACATCAGGAAACACTCGATACCGATCTGTCCGTCGGCCAGTCGCTGCTGACCCGGTTCCACCGCTGCGTTACCTCCCTGGTCCGCTCCAACCAGTCCTTGGACGATCTTGCCACAGCCGCTCGTATCCTCCGCTTGGCCAGCGAAAGCCACCTAGCGGGCCGTCGGCTTGCGATCCACAACCCCGCTCCCCCATCGGGATCTTCCGCTTCCAATCCCCCTGAATGAGCCGGTTAAGGCGAAAACTGCCCTGATGACCTGAAAGACCCGGAAAAACAATCTGAGTCGAATAGGGGCTTTAGGCAGACAAAGCCGGATCGCTCCGTCTTTGCGGTCATGGCGGGCTTGGATCGATTGAATCTCAGGCGAATCAGGCAAAATCGATCAATCCGCTCCCCTTTTTGCTTGGCCTTTACCGCTGCCCCTCAGATTCTCTCTCAAGAGTTCCGATAGGAATGCTAGCACTTGTCGACTGGTTGTCAGGCGCGCTCCCATTCGTATACTCGCAAACTCCAGGAAGGCGGCAAAGCTTTCCTGATCGTTGCGGTCTGCTTGATGGGATCGCCTTTCCTCATCCGACGAGTCTGCCAAGGAGGACCACGTACCGGAATCGGATTCTGTTGTTTCCTTTTCTCTAAAGGACTCCTTGATGATGGCTCGTTGGATGCTGCTGACACTTCTCTGGCTGGCTGGAGCCAAAGCCGTAAACGAACCGATGACCTACGAAGCCGCCTACGCCAAAGCCCAGCGGGAGAAAAAGCCGCTGGTGGTGCTGGTGGGTGCCGACTGGTGCGGCGCTTGCAAAACCATGAAGGCGTCGACGATCGCGAAGATGCGCGAATCGGGGGATTTCGATCAGGTCGTCTACACCACGATCGATAAAGACGCCCAACCGGACTTGGCCCGCAAACTGATGGAAGGGAACTCCCTCCCTCAGATCGTGGTCTTCCACAAAAGTGACGATGGCTGGAAACGAATCGCTGTCTCGGGTATCCAATCTGAGAATCGGGTGCGAGAATTGATCCGCCAAGCGGCTCATGACCAGCAGCCCGATCGCGTCATTCGCTGACCTTCCACCCCGGCCGTTCAGCTCCGAAGGGATTTTCTGATGCCGTTTCCGAAAGGATTCGAACACATTGTGCGGGAGCAAGAGCCGCTGGCTCCCTACACATGGCTGAGAATTGGCGGTTTGGCTCGATTCTTCTGCGAACCCAACACCACCGAAGAACTCCAGGCGGTAGTCCGACAGGCGACGGCCGAAAACCTTCCGATCCGCCTGCTGGGAGGAGGATCCAACCTGCTCGTTCGCGAAAATGGGGTCGATGGCGTCGTTCTCTGGCTGTCCGCCCCTGCCTTCTGCCACCTCCACGTCAACGACCTCCAAGTGACAGCCGGAGGAGGTGTCAAGCTGGCTCACCTGATCAGTCGCTGCGCTGCAGAGGGACTGGAAGGAATGGAACATCTGGTCGGAATTCCTGGGACTCTGGGTGGAGCCCTCCACGGAAATTCCGGAACGCTCAACGGGTCGATCGGCGACCATCTGGTTTCGGTACGCGTGATGAACTCCCAGGGGGAAGTCAGCTCTCGACCAGCCCAGTCGCTGGAGTTCGCGCACCGCAAAAGCAGCCTCGATGATTTGGTCATCCTCGATGCCACCTTCCATCTCCATCGTGGCGACGCCAAGGCGATCATGCAGCGCCTGCAGACGCTATGGATCCTCAAGAAGAGCCATCAACCTCCGTTGGCCACTCCTTCGATCATCCCATTTGTCGATCCCGCAGCCGAAAGTGTGGCGGACCTCATCCGACGCTCCAAAATCGCATCCCCAGTGGAAGGCAAAGTGCGGCTCAGCGATTCCCATCCCGGGTACCTTACCAGCGCGCCGGGTGCTACCAGCGATCAAGTGCTAGCACTGGTCCATCGCGTGCGGGAAGCAGTCGCCAAGAGCACCGGAGTGCAGTTGCGGTTGCATATGGAGGTCTGGTAACTTCCGGGGACCATGGATCCCTCGAAGCCTCTTGGCCCAGAAAGCCCTCCGTCCAAACGCAACCGCTCCGCGTGGCTTGCGATCGCAGCCCCTGTGGCTCTAGTGACGCTCGGTTACTGGCTCTGGAGCGTCTGGGGTGCTCGTACGCTTGATCGAACACTTTATGCGGTGACCCTCGCCAGCCTCCGGGTCACTCCACAACCCAATTACATCCAGACCTCGGTCGTGGAAGATGTCTTCCGCGGAAGCCAGCTGGATAAAATCTCCTTGCTCGATCGCAACGCCGCCGCTTCCATCGCCCGTGCATTTGACATGCACCCCTGGGTCCGACAGACGACGCGGGTCTGCAAGCTTTCCAGCAGCCAAATCCAAGTCGACTTGGTGTATCGCGAACCGATCGCGATGGTTGGACTCGATCCATCAGGATCCGAAACCCCCACCTCCCCGTCGGCCAAGGAGTCTTCGACTTGGTTCTTTCTGCCGGTTGACGATGAAGCGGTCCTGCTGCCTTCACACAAGACGCTGCAGACCTACCGCCCCGAGGATTTTCTCCTCATCTACGCACCTGGCCTCAGCTCGTCGGGCACCCTGGTGGGAGAGCAATTCCGGGATCCTCGAGTGGTCGACGCAGTTCGTCTAGCCAAACTCCTTGCGCCGTTCCGCATGGAATGGCAGATTGAGTCGATCTATGTCTATCAGCAAGACCTGGGACCAGGAGCTGGTCGTTATCTTCTGGAGATTGCCACATTCCCTCAGCAGGGGCAGCAGCGTCGTATCATCTGGGGACATGCACCAGGAGAAGAGATTCCCGGTGAGCCGGTGGTGGCGAGGAAACTGGAGATGCTGTCGAGCCATTTGAAAAACAAAGATTCGGCCGACCCCACGCTCAACCTCAGCCAGCCCGACCCTAGTTCGGGCCGCCTCCTCCCGACCGCCCACTGAGTCTCTCAGCCACTCCCACCGATCCCCGGCGTCAACTTGCGGCTCGGTCCCCCTCGTCCGCTTCCTGCTGGGGGGTTGGCCCCACCAAGGAGTTTCCTACCCCCAGAGTCTGCGTCGAAGAGTCTGGCATCCCCGGAAACCGATCAGCTCGAAACAACCGCTCCCACATCGTGGGCCGACGCAAACGAGGGTCATCCATTCGCACTCGATGCTGCTTGCCTCGACGCGTTCGAACCAAAAGCACCCCATCCGGCTCGACCGCAACCACCCTCCAATACTTGTCGACTAGGTAGGAATAGCTTTCCCCATGCGCCGCCGGGGTGACTTCCTGAGCCCTTGGGCCAGGGGAACTGCTGTGCTTCTGTCGGGAGTAGACGACGCGGTCGCCCACCACAAAATGCCTCGACATCGCCCCAAAATCCTTTTCATTTTCAGTCAGACGCCCATCCCGGGCGAACAATCCCCACAAGGAGTTGCCAGTCGAGTCAATCTTGATGCGTTCGCACTTTCTGGAGAAGTCCGATTTTCATGATTCCTGATGAAAATCGGCAGTTTCCCCGTTTTCCCAATGGCCTTCCCTCGCCCCCGACTCCCTCTGCCGACACTTGGCCCCCTCCCCATGCTTCAAGAAATCCGAAACCGAAAACCTGCTTAGCCCTCGCTCTGGAAAAACCACCCATGAGGCAGGTGGGCGCCGCTTCGTGATCGGAAGGGGGCAGTCGCCAGCTCCATTGGCTTGCTCGGACCGCAGGGAAAATCGCATCCCAGGCCACCAACCTTCACTGCTTTCTCGTCCATCTGGAAGGATATAAGTTCGATTTGGCTTACGAAACCGGTGGAATTCCGATATCATGAGAGTCTACACCGCGTCGTCGACCTTTCTGTGCGGTGGGCAATTGGTTTTGTGGCCCCGGCGAGAGACGCTGGTTCGTAGCCCTCCGATTGACCCTCCTTTGCCCTTTCGACCCCGACTCCAGCACCATGAAGTTTCGGGGCCTTGGGTTGGCTTAAGGGAGTGCCCGACGACGGAAGGAGCCGGTCAAAACTCCGAAAGTCCATGGATGAACTCCGCGATCTCGACCCCGCGATTGGCCGCGAGGGTCTCGCGTCCCATGGCCCGCAATGGCGAACCGTTCCAATCGATCCAAGCTAGGACCACAAAAACCACCCATGTCCGACCACTGGCAAAACCTTGCAGACAAACTGAAAACCCCTTCCCCCAACCCGATCCCCAGGAAGAGCAGTGCGCCTCCTGAGAAAAGCCTAGGGGATACTCCAGGGAACGAAGCAACCCCAGCAACTCCCCCTGCTGCGAAGCCTCCCACCCCCGAAGCTTCCAATCTCAAGCCAACTCCGAAGAAAAGCTCGTCTTGGGATGCCATTTCCAAGTTTTTGGGTATCGGAGGCGGCTCGTCTTCGGAGAGCCCCGCGAAGGCCGATTCGGGCGGCTTTGGTTTTTGGGGAACTCCCTCAAAGCCAACGGCCCCTGCAAGCCCTGAAAAGCCCGCTTCGCTGCCCCCTTCGGTGACTCCGCCCCGAATTCCGGACGAACCGCCAGCCTCGGTGCAGGACACGTTCGGAACGCAAGGCAGAAAACGGCGCGGCAAACCGAGTCTCTGGGAGACGCCGGAGGAAGCCGTTGCAGCACCCCCTTCGTCAGAAGCAAACAGCCGTTCTCAATCGGATGTCGAACCAGCCCCAAGCAGCCCACGCAACCGCGAACCGAGACGAGACTCGGGAAGGGGTGGTGGAGCAAGCCCGACGGAAGGTCAGCGCGATGCACGCGGGTTCACCGAGCATTCAAGGACTCGCGAGGAATCACCAACTCCACGACGCGAGCAGCCGCGGAATCCAGATCCAGCGCGGGAGGCTCGACGCGAGACTCCTGCTGCAGCACCCCCGACCCGCAGTCATTCCCCCTCCCCTCGCGACTCGGAGGATGCCCCCTCCGATCGACGCGGACAGCGGCGCCCATCGCGCCGAGCCTTGGCGAGCGGGGTTGAGCCAACCACCCAAAACGTCTCCTCGGCACCAACCAACCCGGCAACTTTCTCCGACCCTCCCGCAAGGCCTAGCCGAGACAGGGATCCGTGGGATCTTGAGGAGCCCCCAGAGATTGCGGAGGCACAGTCTGTCGAGCCTTCGGATCGAGAAGCCTCGGAAGAACCAGGACCTCGACGCCGCCGACGACGCGGTCGCCGTGGCGGCCGAGGTTCCCGAACCGCAGGGGAACGTGGCGGCTCAGAGCGATCAGAAGAAGTCACCGAGGACGGTCCCCAGCCCATCGCTTCCAGTGACCGGGAGCCTGCCCCCCGCAGTCGCCCGTCGCGATCAAGAGATGCTATGGTGGAACCCGATCGGGTCGATTGGCAAGAGGAACTGGAGCCCGCGGGAGAAGCGGTGAGCGGCGAATCGTCGCGAGCTCTCAGGAAAGTTCCCACCTGGTCCGATGCGATTGCCATCCTCGTTGAGGGGAATATGGAAAACCATCGCAGAACCCCCGCAAGCAGCGGTCGCGGCCCTCGCTCGCGTCCCCAAGATGGACCCCGATCGGAGCGGCCCCAAGATGGAGGCCGCCGTCGATCGGATGCCCCTCGTTCTGAATCTCCCCGGTCGGAATCTCCCCGGTCGGATTCGCCGCGTTCTGAATCTCCCCGTTCGTATGACCGATCCGAAGATCGGCCGGCAAGAGCCCCGGCTCCCAGAAGCCACGAACCCAGAAGCGGTGGCCCGCGATCAGATGCTTACCGCGATGAACCATCATCCAGCATCGACCGACCTCGCTCCGAAGAGGATCGCCCATCCGAAGGCCGAAGACGCTACGATCGATCGCGTCCGCCCCGCAGACGGCCACCCGGGGACCAAGCACCCCCCGAACCATCGGTGGACTGAAAGCGAAAAATGAGGTCGGAGTTGGTCCCATTTCTTGCCGTTGGTACTTGACCAATCAACGATCGCTGCGACGATGTTAAAGGCAATGTCGAACACCGCCCGTCAGGGGCTCTCGCAAGGATGATGCGTGAACCTGGTCAGGACTTAACTGTAGCAGCCATAAGCGACTAAGTTCTGTGCGGGAGCCTCTGACGGGCGGTGGCGGCAAAACATCTGGCTTCTCTTCACGCCCCTTCGCTCCCGCCCACGTTTCGGCGATTGGGCCTTCTGTGGCCCATCTGGGTTTCGTGTCGGTTGTAATTCTCTCTGCCGCGACTCAAGACTTGCCTGTGGCCACAGCAACCAGTCACCGTCCCAAGAGACGGGTAAGACCTATTTGCGACTCTCATTCAGGGAAGACCAGATCTATCTCTTTACCCTCGCTCAGGGACGGTTAGCTCCATCGCACGCTTTGTCTCGGTAGCTCTCTTGCCCCTACGACTCCATCCTGCCCACTCCGGTCGGCCGGAAGGAAACGACCGACAAGATTGCCGAATGGACTAAAAAAAGATGGGGCATTCGTAAGCCTCGCACTGGGCCCCTGCAAGTCGCCCCGTCACCAAGGCACCGCGACGCTTCAGAAGTCCATCTGTCCACTCGCTCTCCGTGGCTCGGTGTCTCCGTGAGAAGCACATGGGCGAGATCAGTTTTTATCGTTCCATCGCGCCCCAGTGACCCACAGAATGCCCAGTGGAACCTGGTTTCTAGCTGGTTTTCTCCCGCCGCAGCGTTGGACTCCCAGAAGCGTCAAACCTACAACATCTAAGTTCGCAGGTGATCGCCCTTGCGATACACTGAGAAGGGATCGCCCACCCAGGTCGCTCATACCGCACTTGCGATCTTCCGCGTTCCGCTAAGCACCGCTCACGCTGGCCAATCGGAGGACTTCACGCATGCTGAGTCTATTTGAACTCTTCAAGATCGGCATAGGCCCCAGCAGCTCCCATACCGTAGGCCCGATGATCGCTGCCGGCCGCTTTGTGCGTCGCCTGGAGGCAGATGGTTTGATAGGGAAGGTTGAGTCTGTCGAGGTCGATCTTTTCGGCTCGCTTGCACTGACAGGAAAGGGACACGCGACCGACCAAGCAGTCCTCGGTGGGCTGTTGGGATTCCACCCCGCCACGCTCGATCTGGAACAGTATCGGAAAGCGCTGGAAGCGATCGAACAAACCAAGTCGCTGCCGCTTTTGGGAGGCGCCGCGGCCGTTCCGTTCGATCCAAGAAAGACGATCGTATTCCATTTTCAAGAGGCTCTTTCCTACCATCCCAATGGAATGCGATTCACCGCTCGGACCTCCACTGGCCAGTCGATCAGTGAAATCTACTACTCCGTGGGAGGCGGGTTTGTCGTGAGCGAGCAGGAAGTGGAGCGACAGAAGGGAGATGGCGACCAGAGGCAAACTGCCAACGCCGATCCTAGCGACTCGGTTCCACACCCCTTCACCTCCGCACAGGAGTTGATCGCCATGTGCAAGTCGCAGGGGAAGTCGATCGAGCAGTTGGTGATGGAGAATGAACGGAGCTGGCGCAGCGATCGTGAAATCGAAGAGGGGATGGAAGCGATTTGGCAGACGATGTCCGCATCGATCGACCGCGGATGCCGCACCGAAGGGACGCTGCCCGGAGGCTTGGGGGTGCGTCGCCGTGCTCCAGGGATCTTCCGCAATCTTCTCTCCAGCCCCGATGGCGTCGACCCTTGGCGATCGGCCGATTGGGTTTCTCTTTTTGCCTTGGCAGTCAATGAGGAAAACGCAGCCGGGGGCCGCGTCGTGACGGCACCCACCAATGGTGCTGCCGGGATCATTCCAGCGGTCCTCTCCTATGCGGTCCGATTTGAACCCTGCCTGGATCAGGCGGGCCGGGGCATCTTCCTGCGGACTGCCGCCGCCATCGGCTTCCTCTACAAACGAAACGCATCCCTTTCGGCTGCCGAGATGGGGTGCCAGGGGGAAGTCGGGGTTGCTTGTTCGATGGCAGCGGCCGGTATGGCCGCTGTCCTCGGTGGCACTCCGATGCAAGTAGAGAATGCGGCAGAGATCGGGATGGAACACAACCTGGGTCTGACCTGCGACCCAGTTGCCGGACTGGTGCAGATCCCCTGCATCGAACGCAACACGATGGGGGCCGTCAAAGCAATCAACGCGGCACGCCTAGCGGTGCTCTACGGCGATGGCAGCCATCGTGTTTCTCTCGACCGCGTCATCGAAACGATGCGACAGACTGGCATCGATATGCAAAGCAAGTACAAAGAGACTTCGCTAGGCGGTTTGGCGGTCAACGTCGTCAACTGCTAATCAGGTGACCAGCGAAAAAGCCCGACCGCGAACACACCACATCCATGCTGCCAAAAGCAACTCTTAGGCGGGTGCGTGAGTCGGTCGTCCCTCTTGCATCCCAGACACGCTCACGGCAACGACGAAGATCCTTCCAGAAATCGACAAACAGCTCGACTCCACTCCTCCGGCGACTCGATCGGGCCCAAATGACCTGTCGACGGTAGCAAAACATATTCGCCTCGCAGCATTCGCCCAGCCATCTGCTCCAGCACCTCGCCGGGTATCAGCGGATCTTCCTCCCCGGCCAGACAAAGGGTTGGACATGTGATGGAAGGCAGGCGATCCCACCAGTCAGTTCGCTCGGCCATCGCTTCCTGGGCCCAGCGGATCGCTGATGGGGGATTCGAATCGATCAACTGTCGAAGCCGTTCGGTCACCTGCGGCCGCTGGCTTCGCGTCGTCTTCCCCAGAAGCCTTTCCAACATCGGCTCGGTCACCTGCCTCACTCCTTTGACTCCCACATCGATCGCCATTTGCAACCTAGCCTGCTTCGCTTCTGCGGAATCTCCCATCGCCTTGGTCGCGCTCAGCACTAGCTTCTCTACCCGCTTTGGTTTCCACTCCCAGAATTCGTGCGCGATGTACCCTCCCATGGAAACCCCCACCAACGAGACCGTCGAATCGCCGATCCGATGATCGAGCAACTGATGGAGGTCGACGGCTAGATCCACCAAGCGATACCCCGAAAGTTCTGGCGTATTTTGTCCGAAACCACGCAGATCAGGAGCGATCACGCGATGGCGATGTGCCAGTGGACTGATCACATCCGCCCACATCTGCTTGTTCAATGGAAACGCGTGGATCAGCAACAAAGGGGTGCCACTTCCCGCTTCCCAGCAGTGCAATCGACGCCCACCCGCAATCTCGCAGCAGTGGACATGCCCAATCGAAGGATGCGATTCAATCATGATGGCGAATCCCTGCGCTGACTGCAGATCCTGACATCGACCTACCCGATCCGATCGGAATCGAAACAACCTCGAGTTGGCTCTTCAAGAATCATTGTGGCATAGGAGCATAAGCTACTAGTCTTTACCCTAGAGGTGCTTTTACTCAATGAAATAGTACTCGCACTCAAAAAATGCGTTGGGACACTGGGGTATCGAGAACGAGTGCCGTCCGCCGCGGCGGACTGAGTAAGAGAAATCAAAATAATGACCGACGAAATGCCCCGAAGCCCCCTCAGGGGCAACCGGAGCCATGGAACAACTCCAGGCTCAAATCCCATTCGGCCAGCATCGACTGAAGCAATTCCATAGGCAACCCGACGACGTTGCTGGCGCTTCCCTCCAAGAGTTGCAGCCACGGCGGGCCGTCTTGAAAACCAAAGGCTCCCGACTTCCCGACCCACGCTTCCGTATCGAGATACTCTTCCAGCGTTTCGTCCTCAATCGGATCCATCTTCAGCTTGGAGACCGCCACGCGCACACTATGGCGACCGCTGGGCCGATGCCAAAGGCACAGTCCCGAGTAGACCGCATGGACACGCCCTCGAAGCAATTGCAACATCCATCGCGCATGCGCTCGATCAGTCGGCTTGCCGAGAATGTTTCCCATGCATTCAGCGATCGTATCGCATCCGATCACATATCCCTGATCGATCTTGCCGGCGACGTTGGCCGCCTTCTGAAATCCCAACCGCGCGGCCATTTCCGGAGGTGTCTCCCTGGAACAAATCCCGCATTCGGCCCCAGCATCCGGCTCGATCACTTCAAAGACTAGGCCAGCCTCCCTCAGCAGCTCTCGTCGCCGTGGACTCTGACTGGCCAATACCAACCGCTCCTTCACCACCCAATCACCTCCACTCCATTTGATTCCCACGACAGCCCTCGACACAGCCTATCGTAAGTCGATCCGCCACTCCCTTCCAGCGAACTCTTGCGACCCACTTCAACTCCACCCGGCTTGCCCCAACCTCGGCTGTGCGTCCCACTGCTTATCCGTTAAACTTTGCGTCTTTCGCCAGGACCCCCGCAATCGCCCGTTTGCAACGGCTCTGCGGACAGCCAATCGAGCAAGGCAGCGGCCAGGAGTGAAGATGGCAGACGAAAAAGAAGGTTCGATCCGACGCAAAAAAGCGGGCCGCTCGACCGCCGAGGCGATGGCGGCCAAGCAGCGTGATATCTCGGTCAGCGAGTTTTTTGCGAAAAACAAACACCTTCTCGGGTTCGATAACCCACGCAAAGCTCTTCTGACGACCGTCAAAGAAGCGGTCGATAACTCGCTGGATGCCTGCGAGGAAGCGGGCATCATTCCGGAGGTCTGGGTGCGGATCGACCAACCGCAGCCAGGCCGTTTTCGCGTCGCAGTCCAAGACAACGGCCCTGGGATCGTCAAAAAGCAGATTCCTCTGATCTTTGGAAAGCTGCTCTATGGCAGCAAATTCCATCGGTTGCGGATGAGCCGTGGACAGCAGGGGATCGGCATCAGCGCCGCCGGCATGAACGGCATGCTCACCACCGGCAAACCCATGGCGATCCTTTCCAAAATCTCTCCTCGTTCCCCCCTCCATTATTTTCTGCTCCAGGTCGATACGCGGAAGAACGCTCCGGAAATCGTCAATGGCAAGGGGGAAGGGATCGATATCGCTGCCGGTGCTAAGGGACTTCAGTACATCAAGGACCATTCCATCGACTGGGTATCACATTACCCGGCAGATGAAGGAGCCCCCGCTCGCGAACTCGAATCGGGAACCCGAGTGACGATCGAACTGACGGCAGTCTACAAGCGAGGCCGAGGCAGTGTCGACGAGTATCTGGAACAGACGGCGATCGCCAACCCTCACGTCACGATTCATTGGCAAGATCCCGAAGGCAACGTCCGCACAATCGCTCGCAGCACCACCGAACTGCCACGCGAGGCGAAAGAAATCAAGCCGCATCCTTACGGGATTGAGCTGGGAAGGCTGATCACGCTTTTAAGCGATGATCGCAAATCGACGCTCAGCAGTTTCTTGACCCAGTCATTCAGCTGCGTCACACCCGCCGTCGCGAGGAAAATCTGCGAAGCCGCCAAGCTGAGTCCACGTAACTCCTCGTGGAAGGTAGGGCAGGGGGAGGCAGAGCGACTGTATCAGGCGATGCAGGAAACAAGAATCCGCCCGCCGTCGACCGACTGCATCGTCCCCATCGGCCAGGAACTACTGCTCAAAGGACTCAAGGCAATCGTGCCGGGAGAGTTCCACGATTCCATCACGCGCCCCCCAACCGTCTACCGCGGCTCACCCTTCCAGATCGAAGTCGCTTTGGCCTACGGCGGCGTGCTTCAAGGGCAGAAGATTTCCAAAGACGAACTGCTGGAGCGAATCCAACAGTCCGATGCGCGAACGCTCAGAAAATTCCTCGTCGATTCCTTTGCAGGTATGAACGGGGATGCCGCAGACAAGATCCTCCAGGAAACCAAACTGCCGACTCGCGGCAGTCCACGCAATCTGGGCGACACTCAACTGACGGCTTTGCACCAAGCCCTTCACGCGGTCAACACCAGCGAAGGCCAATCGATGCAAGTCTACCGGTTCGCTAACCGCGTCCCATTGCAATTCCAACCCGGTGCCTGCGCCATCACCCAGGCTGTCCTCAACACCAACTGGCGCGCTTACGGGCTCAGCCAGTCTCGCGGTTCCCTCCCCTCCGGTCCGCTCACTCTGATCGTCCACATCGCCAGCGTCTGGGTTCCGTTTACTAGCGAGTCGAAGGAGGCGGTGGCCAGCTACCCGGAGATCGAGAAGGAACTCCGACTGGCGATCCAGTCCGTGGGACGAAATCTGGCTGGCTTCCTCCGCAAGCGACAGGCAATCCAGGCCGAAGGGAATCGGCGAACCATCTTTCTTCGCTACCTTCGGGAGGTCGCTGAGGCGGTCGCGACAATCAATAAGACCGACCCAGATCCCGTCTACCAACAACTCCTCCGCGTCGCCAAACGGAAAACCTCCGTCGCCGACCTGCGACTGGATGAATTTGGCCGAGCGATCGTGGCGGCGGAGCAGGTGGGGGAGGCAGATTCCGCTGATCCAGCCAAATCGGAAAGCCAAACTCCCGCCAAGCGAAAAACGAAGACGCGGCCTAGCCGCGCCTCGTGATCGACCCAACCGCTAACCCCCTTCCGTTCCTCTGCTCCCGTCCCCAAGCCAGAGACCCATCATCATGGCTCGCAAAAAAACCAGCCCTGCCACTGAAGCCTCCCCCGAAGTCCCGGTGCAGGGAAGGGATCGCGAGACGCTCGGGAAGCTGGCCAAGCTAGCTGATCGAGTCGTCGATGCTGCAGCCAAGGAGCGGGATCCGCATCTGGATGTCCCCTCACGTAGCCTCACCAACGCGCATTACAACCGCCGCAAACGCTTCATCGAGATGGGAGATCGCACCAATCGCCGAGAGCTTTTCAACCTCAATCAGGCGCGCATCTACATGCAGACTCTGCTGGCAGGCAGTGGATGCAGTCGATTGATACGCCAAGGGAAGTCGACCAGCATCCGAGGTCTCTACTACCTGCTCAAACACACCATCGAAGGGACCAAAGAAGAGACGTTCAATGACCAGATGGAATCGGATGCCGTCATCGAAGACCTGGAAGTGATTGTCGGCGCCATCCGCGAAGAATTGCATCTGGCGGCGGAAAACCGTGGCGCGATGGTGGGGCTGCTGCAATTCAACGATTCAGGAGATGATATCGACTGCAGTCGCTTGGGATCCGGCGGATACTCCATCCCCAGCATCGTGGAACCCAATCGCATCCAGTTCAAGAAATGCCAAGCCAAATTCATCCTGCATGTTGAAAAAGGAACCGTGTGGCAACGGTTCAACGAAGACAAGTTCTGGCGGAAACATCAGTGCATCCTGACGCACGGAGGGGGCCAGCCGCCTCGAGGCGTGCGACGACTTCTCTATCGCATGCACCATGAACTCAATCTCCCAGTCTACTGCCTCTTGGACAACGACCCCTGGGGATACTACATCTACAGCGTGCTCAAGCAGGGGTCGATCAACTTGGCCTTCGAAAGCCAACGCATGGCGATCCCCGAGGCAAAGTATGTCGGCCTGAGGAGCTTTGATTACGATCGCTGCGACCTTCAGTCCAATGTGACGATCAAACTCAATGACCAAGATCGCAAACGAGCCATTCAGATCGCGAAGTACCCATGGTTTGCCGACAAGAAACCGTGGCAGGCCGAAATCAAGAAAATGCTCGACAACGGCTTCAAACTGGAAGTCGAATCGCTGGTCAGTAAGGATATCTCCTACGTCAGCGAAACCTATGTCCCCGAACGACTAGCTGCCAAAGACTGGCTCGACTGACCCCAAGCCATCGATTCTCCCCAACCCTTCGCCAAATCAGAAAGCCCCCCCACCCCCTGGATCGCGGGAGGCTGCTTGGCAACGCCAGTTCCTAGTTGCACGTGCAGCCCCTTTTGACCTATCCTCAGTACCACCAGATTCTTCTGCTTCTCCCCAATTCGATTCGGCTCAACTGCCATGGCGATCCTCAGACCCCTTTGCCGATGCATCGCCCTGGTGCTCGCCACGCCCTGGATCTTGCTCTTTCTCATCGGTCGCCTGCTCGGCCGCCCCGATCGCGCTATCGAAAACCTAAGTCAATCGCTCGCGATGCTGCCAGGCAACATTGGCTCCTTGGTCCGCTGCGCTTTCTATCGCTTCGCTCTGGCTCACTGCCATCCAACGGCTCAGATCTCCTTTGGAACGCTGGTCTCCAAGACGGCCGCCCGCTTCGGAAA
>Ga0315903_10000085_pt1 | contig 128779 bp, 126 predicted proteins | sample LakEriMetagenome_7_FD_203524 | JGI IMG/M metagenome (GOLD analysis project Ga0315903, IMG submission 203524) | Freshwater fungal communities from buoy surface, Lake Erie, Ohio, United States - Buoy 2 MA119 | ecosystem: Environmental > Aquatic > Freshwater > Lake | place: USA: Lake Erie, Ohio... | reverse complement strand
ATGTTCAGCGTTCGGACCTTAATCCGATCGAGGAGGCGCTGGGATATGAGCAGTTGATCAACGATTTCGGCTATTCCCACATTGAGCTTGCATCAGCGATCGGGAAAAGCCGCAGTTATCTGGCAAATAGTATGCGGTTGCTCAAACTACCCGACGCCGCGCGGAAGTTGGTGTCTGAGGGCGCGCTTTCCGCTGGACACGCACGCGCTTTGCTAGCTGTCGAAAATCCCGATGAAACAGCGCGGTTGGCTGTTGATAAAGGACTAAGTGTTCGCGACATCGAACGCATGGCTCAAAACAGCAAAAAAACTCAGACAAGCAACAATGCGAACACACCACGCTCCGATGATCCCAACACACGCGCTTTGGAGAAGGATCTTACGGATGCGCTTGGCTTACCTGTCACATTGCAAGTTCTAGGTGAACAGGGAAGCCTTATTGTCTCCTTTAAGACGCTCGACCAATTGGATTTGATTATCCGTAAATTGAAGCAAGGTTAGCGTCCAGCCGAATAAGCGACGTTCAGAAGAACTCTGGATACGATCTCCCGCTGGAGCCGCGGCTCTCGTCTTATGTTTCCTAGTGCTTCCTGCAGTCTCTGCAACTGAAGCGATAACGCTGACGCGCTCCATTTTCTCAGCTGCGCCGAAACGGCTGATCTCCGAGACCCGAACAAACGCGGGAATCTCTCCAGTGCCTGCTCCGCGCTCTTTCCGTTTTCGATTTCCAATCTCGCGCTAAGAAGATTCATACAATGCGCTGTAGCGAGGGAGAGTAGGGCGTTCGCCTCTGTGTGTCTGAAGGCTATCTCGACCTTTTCCGACACCCCGGTTCTGGTCCCATCAAAAGCGGAGAATATAACTTCGTCGAAATTCCAGCTCGCTGCGTCAGATACGATGTCTACGACATCCCCTTCGTCCACGGTGCGACCGCCATGGCAGTAGAGGAGAAGCTTCTCCAGCTCGCTTCTTGTCAGCAGACGATCGCCCCCTAAAGAATTCACTAGAAGCGCCCGACCAGATGCCGAAATTTGCATGTTCTGCTTGGAAAGCTCCTCGTCGATCAGAATGGAGATTTCACGCGGTCCATCAGGCCAGCAATCTAAAACCGCTGCCTTGTTCGAGCGCGAGCAAAGTTTTTTGAGAGCTGAATCCGCCTTAAGTTGTCCAGCCTCAATGAGGACTCTGTTCTCTATCTCGTCTAGGGAGAGAATGTGAGCAAGTGATTTGGTGAAATTCTTCGATCCTGCAGAAATCCAAATGATCCGTTTATCGCCGAAGAGGCTAATGGATAGCACTTCGTCCGCGAGCCGTTTCTCGTCTGTGGCTAACGCATCGCCATCGATGCGGAAAACCTCTAGATGACTAGCCTTTGATCCGCCAATGCTAGCTATTATTTTGGCGCACTGCTCTGAAACGAGCCCAGTGTCAGATCCGCAAACAAGAAACACAGAATAGGGACCTGGAAGATCCCGGAAGAATTTCTGTGCATCCTGTCGCTTGATATCAACCAAAGCAGTTTCACCGCGAAGACGAAATGTCAGAAATCAGCTTAAGGCGGATTTGCTCGGCAAGCGCTCTAGCCGCCTTCAACTCAGCGTCCCGCCCCGCTCGCATATTCGAATATCTCTGGCTCGTTCGATCATAGCTGATGAGGGTGAAAGCAACCCCTGACGCGATAGTATTGTCTGAGCTTATGGGCCTCAGTCGATATTCAGCGTCGACCATAAAACTCGCAGCGGAGGCGCGGCCGCTTACAGTGTCAATTACTGGCGTTTGAACTTTTTGATTCAAATTCACATGCAAACGATATTTGGGCGCCCCGCCCAAACCCGAGCCTGAAAAAGCGAATGCAAGTTCATTCGCTAGATAATGTCCCATGCGATCGGGTATGGGCTCAACTTTAATCGCGCTAAGCTCGCTAATGAGGCCCCCTCCCTCCGCCCCAGCCAAAAGCGGTTTGAAACAACCACCTTGCGAGATTGCGAGGAGCAAGACGCCAAAAACTCGCACTGCGTTAGAAAACGACATTGATGATCCTTTGCGGGACAATCACAACCTTTTTCACTTTTGCATCACCGACAATATTTCGGACGGCTTCCAAATTGAGAGCTTGGGCTTCCAACTCAGCCGCGTCAATGTCCTTAGCAGCCCAAATCTCGGCGCGCTTTTTACCATTCACTTGAACAGGAATGAGCACGGTGTCGTTCTCTGCGAGCGCTGGGTCAAAATCGGGCCATTTCGCCTCCGAAAGCTGGACGTCATGACCAAGGCGCTCCCAACATTCCGAAGCGAGGTGGGGCATGATTGGGCTAAGCATCGCGATCAGAAAATCAGCAGCTTCCTGAAGCGCCGTTGAAAGTTCTGCATCAACAGCGCCATCTATGGATGTGATCTTTTGGTTGAGGAAATTGGCCAGCTTTCGGATTTCGGCCACCGCTGTGTTGAAGCGCAGCCTCTCGTAATGCTGCTCAGTTCGGGCTAGCGCGCTATGTGCGAAGCGGCGAATCTGCAGTGGATCAAGATTGCATTGCGTCACAGCATCTGCGTGGGGGCTTCTAAGGTTATCTACGGCGCTGATGAGTCGCCAAACCTGCTGCGCAAAACGGGCTGCTCCCTGAACGCCCTCCTCGCTCCAAATCACGTCGCGGTCTGGAGGCGAGTCCGAAAGCACGAAAAGCCTCGCCGTATCGGCTCCATAGTCCATTATAATGTCGTCGGGATCGACGACATTCTTTTTCGACTTGGACATTTTTTCGATTGAGCCGATCCGGATCGGAGATCCGTCTTTCTTTGATTTGGCGCGCCTCGTATCGCCCACGCCCTCAATCATGACGTCGCTTGGAAACACCCAGCCGCCGCTTGCATCAGAATAGGTCTCGTGAACCACCATGCCTTGCGTAAAAAGGCCTTCGAATGGCTCTGAAAGGGACACATGTCCAGTTTGTTGCATCGCTCGCGTGAAGAAACGGGAATACAATAGGTGCAGAACTGCATGTTCAATGCCCCCAATGTATTGATTCACCGGCAACCAAGAATCGACGGCCGACCTTGTCGTCGGAGCTCCATCATTGTGTGGGTCCGTGAACCGAGCGAAATACCAGGAAGAATCCACGAATGTGTCCATAGTGTCCGTTTCACGGACGGCCGCTTGTCCGCAGCTTGGACATACGGCTGATTTCCATTTTTCGTGCCTGTCCAGCGGGTTTCCCGGACGGTCGAATGAGACGTCTTTCGGCAGTTCAATCGGGAGCTGGTCTTCGGGAACCGGCACCGTTCCACAAGCGTCGCATTTTACAATCGGAATGGGACAGCCCCAGTAGCGCTGTCGGGAAACGCCCCAATCTCTCAAGCGGTAATTGATCTGTCGCTTACCTTGGGGCTTACCCAGCAGCAACTGCGACTCTAGCCTCGAAGCAGCCTCGTTCCACGCATCATCGTTGCTCAGGCCGTCTAAGAAACTCGAGTTGATCATGATACCGGGGCCATCGTAAGCCTCGGCGGTTATTCGGAAGGTTTCTGGATTTACTTCGGCTGGGCAAACTACATGCGTGTTGTTGAGCCCATATGCGTTCGCGAAATCTAGGTCACGTTGATCGTGCGCCGGACAGCCAAACACCGCCCCCGTCCCGTATTCCATTAGAACGAAGTTAGCGATGTAAATGGGTATACGCCAACTTGGGTCGAATGGGTGTCGAGCGTCAAGGCCGGTTGCAAACCCCTTTTTCACTGCGGCCTCTAAAGCCGCAAGAGAGGTGCCGCTTTGCTTACACTCTTCAATGAACTTCGCAGCGTCAGGATTGGACTTTGAGATCTCTCTAGCTATCGGATGATCATGGGCGACTGCGATGAATTTCGCCCCGAACAATGTGTCTGGCCGCGTTGTATAGACCGCCACTTCCTCGCAAATGGGGGTGTCTATGACCTCAAAACGAAGCAGCAAGCCTTCCGATTTGCCAATCCAGTTTTTTTGCATCAATCGGACTTTCTCCGGCCAGCGATGCAGGTCGCCAAGTGAGTCGAGCAAGTCCTCTGCAAATTCGGTTATCTTAAAAAACCACTGTGTTAATTCACGCTGCTCTACGACAGCACCTGAACGCCAACCTTTTCCGTCGATGACCTGCTCATTGGCGAGAACTGTCTGGTCAATCGGGTCCCAGTTCACTTTCGCTTTTTTCCGATACACCAGCCCGGCCTTATAGAAGTCCAAGAACATCTTTTGCTGGTGCTTGTAGTAGCTCGGATCGCATGTGGCGATCTCGCGGCTCCAATCGATGGAAAGCCCCATCGTCTTCAACTGGGCGCGCATGGACGCGATGTTTTGATAAGTCCATTCCGCAGGATGCACTTTGTTTTGCATCGCGGCGTTTTCCGCCGGCATTCCGAAAGCGTCCCAACCCATCGGATGTAAGACGTTCAGTCCTTTGGCGCGTTTGAATCTGGCCACGACGTCCCCCATCGCGTAATTGCGAACGTGACCCATGTGAATGCGGCCGGAGGGATAGGGGAACATCTCCAGCACATAGTATTTGGGGCGTGGGTCATCGTTGCGGACGGCGAAGGTATTCCCAGTCTCCCAGACAGCCTGCCACTTCGCTTCCACTTCGCGGGGATTGTACCGTTCCGAGAGCATCTTGATTTCGTTGCCTGTGCTCGTTGAAAAGATGCGTTGCAATGAGCATTATTACGAAACTTGGTCAATCTTAGATGGCCGCTCGCGCGGCTCTGCGGCGATGGAAGATGCTGGAAAATCCGCTTGGCGATAATGGAGCCTTCCCTGATTTTGGTGACGCCGCAAGGCGTCTCTCCTTCATTAACGAGCGAATCGCCAGATGCTTGGACTTATCCGGTCGCGCTCCAGGCTCGGTGTGCTTAACTGCTGTCACAAAGCAGCGATCCGCAGCCGAAATCCAAGCCTTAATCTTGGCCGGTCAGCGCGTCTTCGGCGAAAACCGTGTCCAGGAAGCAGCGCGTAAATGGCCGAGCTTGCGAAAGATTCACCCCCATCTAGATCTTCGCCTGATCGGACCTCTCCAATCCAATAAGGTTCGCGAAGCCTGTGCCGTTTTCGATGCGATTGAAACGCTGGATAGGCCTTCGTTGGCAGAGGCCCTAGCAAAAGAGTTTGCAAGGATCGGCATTGTTCGGGAGCTCTATGTACAAGTTAATGTGGGTGATGAGCCTCAGAAGGCCGGAGTGTCGCTTAGCGAAGCAGATCAATTCATTCAGCGTTGTCGATCGGAGTATCACCTAAACATTGCTGGCCTGATGTGCATCCCTCCTGCTGGCCAGCAGGCAGCACCGTACTTCGCGCTTTTGTCGAAAATCGCACGCCGGCATGGCCTTGAACAGCTGTCGATGGGCATGAGCGCGGATTTCGAAATAGCTATTCAACTCGGAGCTACGCGCGTGCGAATCGGGAACGCATTGTTTCAAGCAGCTAGATGAGGATTGCGAAGTTCGCCTTCACGCGTTGGAGCAGCTTTTTCAAATCTGACGCTTCAAGCGCGACGCATCCAGCCGTGTATCCTGAGCCGCTTTTTTGATGCATGAAAATGGCGCTGCCCCGCTCGAGAACTCGCGGGCTAGTATTGTATTCGATTACGAGCAAAAGATCGTACTCATGGCCCACCACCCAAAGCTTTTCGTGACGATAAGCCGCTGGCTCTTTCCCGTGGCGATTGTATGTGAAGCTGGTCGCGTCGTCAGACCAGACATCTGCACTATTCAGATGCCTGATCTTGACAAGAGTTGAGGGCCTCTTGATCCGATCAGCACGAAAGTATGCGCAATTGATCTTGAACTTTCCTTTGGGAGTGCGCTTATCTCCTTCCCTCTTCATATAATGGGCGCCGTTCTCGCCGATATCGCATTTGAAATACACGATCCCAGCTTGGATGAAATAGCTGGAACGCCCATGTCGAAGCGCTATGGATCTCAAATGAACAGTCGCGAGCTTGCTTCCGGCTCGTTTTACCTCGGTCTTGCTGGAATCACGCCTGCGTCGCATGATGTATTCTCGTCAGCCATTCACTTTGATGTGGAGCGGAAAAAAGTTGACTCATGTCCTTCTCATTTCCGACTCCGAAGCGCTCGCCACGACACTCTTGGAGCAGATGAACCCCGGCGCTGATTTCAGACTTGAGTGGATGTCTACTGTCGACATTAAGTCAGCATCGAATGCAGCGGGAGCGATTCCAGACATATTGGTCACCGGAATACTCCACTCATCGCAAGAGGCCGTGGTCATAAACCGTTCTCTTCGACATCTTGGCTGGGACCTTCCGATGATCATTATTGCGGATCGAGGATTTGAGGCGGACGTCGGAGCTTCGATCGTCATGCAGGCGCCGTTTAGATGCTCCCAATTCCTAAAGATGATTAATTCGGCCCTCGTATCGGTTGCGACGGAACGAGACATGCTTTGGATGATTTCCGGTTGCAAATACTATCCGGGCGAGAAACAACTCGTAAATGGTGCGAACGCTATCTTTCGCCTCACCGAAAAAGAGGCAGCTATCCTGGCGCGCCTTTATAAAGCCGACGGAGAGTCGGTTTCGAGGGAAGAACTGCTTCGTGATCTCTGGGGATATCACGCCGAGGCCGAAACCCACACTGTGGAAACACACATTTACAGATTGCGGCAAAAGCTTGAGCCGGATCCAGCCCAAGCTAGCATTTTGGTGACGGATACAAACGGATACAGGCTCAACCTTGATCTTTAGATCAGATCGGCAATAACCGGGACATGGTCCGACGGTCGATCCCATCCTCTTGTTTCTTTGAAAATTTCAGTTTTTTTCACTGCGCCGGAAAGTGGCTCGCTGACCCATATGTGATCAAGACGGCGCCCCTTGTTCGCAAGAAGCCAGTTCGGGGAGCGATAACTCCACCACGTGAAGACTTTTTCCGGTTCTGGAGCTTGGTTGCGGATAGGGTCGACCCATCCCCCTGACTCAAATAGCGATATGAGCCGCTCAACTTCTTCGGGCGTGTGACTGACCACTTTGAGCAACGCTTTATGGTTCCAGACGTCATGCTCAAGAGGCGCTACGTTTAGGTCGCCCAAGAGAACTCTATTTTGGCTGGAGGCAGCCGGAGATGCGAAAAAGCTTTTCATCTCCTCAAGAAATTCAAGCTTGTGCTTGAATTTTGGATTCGCCTCCACGCTTGGAACATCCCCTCCCGCGGGCACGTAAAAGTTATGAATTTCAATGTCTGAAAAATTTGCCCCTCCAGAGCAAATTCTTGCTGAAACATGACGCGCTTCGCCTTTGGAACAAAAGTCTTGCGTCTGAATATCGTCCAGAGGCAAACGCGAGGCAATTGCGACGCCATGATAGCCCTTCTGCGCGTTCACAGCGAAGTGCTGGTAACCCATTTCTTTTAGAGATGAGAAGGGAAACTCAGCCTCTCGGCATTTTATTTCCTGAAAACAAAGAACATCAGGTCTGCTGATCTTAACGAAGCGAGAAACAGTTTCAATTCGAAGTCGAACAGAATTGATGTTCCATGTTGCTATGCGTATCGCCATAAGTCGTAACCAATCAATTGTTTCTTTGCGGCTCAGGGCGTCTCATAGCGCTCATAGTTGATCACGAATAGAGACCGCTCCGGACGTTTTGTTTGATCTATATTAGATAAACGCACCCTTGTCTCTCCCCCCTGAGCGTCCATCACGATCCATTGGGAAAGAACAAAGTCAGAGGCCCTGAAAAAAAGGTCGATCTTTGTTGTTCCACCAAACGTCGATTTATCTTCGACCCGTACGATCACGAAATCAGCATCAGAAGATACGTTGATGACGCTCGTATCCTGCGCCAGATTTATATTGGCCTTCAGGAGAAATTTGAGCGGCGTCTGACGGATGAAGTAAACATCTTGGGTATTCAGGCGCTTGTTTCTTATGGCGAGGCTGGTTCCGTCCGCGACGATCTCGAGTGGCGACGGCGCGGCATATTCAAAACGTAATCGACCAGGACGTTGAAGATACAAGCGACCGCTCGTATTCTGTCCCAAGTTATTGGTTTGCGAAAAATCGGCGATCAGGGACGTTATGCCGTTAAGCGCCGCATTGGCTTGTCGAACCACGGCTCCCTGATCGATGACTGGAGGATTCGCGGGGCTGGGAGGCTGCGGTCGCGCACCGCTTGCCGGGGCTCTTGGCGCTATCTGCAAGGGAGCGCCCTGCTGCGCTTCAGCAATGCACCAAATCGATCCACTGAAGATGAACAGAACGCTTAGGGCGAGAGCTTTTACCATGGCGGAAGGACCAGTTGGGATGGACCATGTCTATCCATCAGTTGTGGCGGATATTCGTCCATACGGAACTATCAGCGGTCGAACGCGCCGCGATCGACACCCCCACCAACCAGAATTTCGCGTTTACCCGCATGATTGGCCGGACCAACCACCCCTTCCTGCTCCATCTTTTCCACCAAAGAGGCAGCTTTGTTGTAACCGACAGACAAGCGCCTCTGTATGTAGCTCGTTGAACACTTCCCGTCGCTCAGCACAATCGCCACAGCTCGATCATAAAGGTCGCCCGACTCTTCACTGAAGGCTCCCCCCGCATCGGCGCCGCCTTCCTCGTCATCTTCCTCTGTGATGCTTTCCAGATACTCCGGCCTTCCTTGCGTCTTCAAATGCGCGACGATCTTTTCTACCTCGGCGTCTGATACAAACGGTCCATGAACACGCGAAATTCTCCCACCACCAGCCATGTAGAGCATATCGCCTTGGCCAAGTAGTTGCTCTGCTCCCTGCTCGCCCAAGATTGTACGGCTGTCAATTTTTGATGTTACCTGGAAAGAGATACGAGTTGGGAAGTTAGCTTTGATGGTGCCCGTGATCACGTCTACCGAGGGCCTTTGCGTCGCCATTATCAGATGTATCCCAGCCGCTCTAGCCATCTGAGCCAGCCGCTGGATCGCGCCTTCAATATCCTTTCCGGCCACCATCATAAGATCCGCCATCTCGTCCACGATGATGACGATGTAAGGTAGCGGAGCTAGATCCATTTCTTCCCGCTCGTAGATCGCTTCTCCGGTTTCTGGGTCGAAACCAGTTTGTACTGTACGGAATATAGTCTCCCCTTTTTCTTGAGATTCCGAAACGCGCGCATTAAATCCATCTATGTTGCGCACGCCCAATTTGGACATCTTTTTGTAACGATCTTCCATTTCTTTAACCGCCCACTTCAGCGCCACAACCGCTTTCTTCGGGTCTGTCACTACGGGCGTCAGGAGGTGCGGGATGCCATCGTAGACGGACAATTCCAGCATCTTTGGATCAATCATAATCATTCGGCATTCATCTGGCGTCATTCTATATAAGAGAGACAGGATGAACGTGTTGATGGCTACGGACTTGCCAGAGCCTGTCGTTCCCGCGACCAATAGATGAGGCATGCGGGTTAGGTCGACGATGACAGGCTCACCACCGATGGTCTTACCAAGGGCGATCGAAAGCCGATGCTTCGAACTTTCAAAATCTGAGGAAGCCAATAGTTCTCGCAAATAGACGGTCTCTCGTCTGTTGTTGGGAAGCTCAATGCCGATTGCATTACGTCCAGAGACGACCGCCACGCGCGCTGACACTGCTGACATAGACCGCGCAATATCGTCTGCTAGGCCAATAACGCGCGATGACTTGATGCCGGGCGCGGGTTCGAGTTCGTAAAGCGTGACGACTGGTCCGGGTCGTACATTCACGATGTCGCCCTTGACGCCGAAATCATCAAGAACGCCCTCAAGAAGCCTCGCATTCTGCTCCAACGCTTCCTGAGGCAGCTGACCGGACGATTGCTTTTTTGGTTCGGTGAGGAGCAGCAATTGTGGAAGCTGAAAACCGCCTTCTTCAAGGAAAGACTGTTGCGCTTCTCTGACTACGCGCTTCCCGGGCTTGATTGGAGTTGGAGAGGGAGAAATCGCGACGGAATTCAGCTTTTCCTGCGTACCTGGCGCGCTCCGATTTTCCTGACTTTCTGATGGCTGCTGAGCCTCAACTAGGTCTCCTCGAGAAAACACCGGCTCAAGGCGTTCTAAGTTTGCTGATCCTGTCGACGCGGGAACGTATAACGCCTTTTTCCGGCGCTGTAAGCGCGCCCGGAGGCTCAAGATTCCATGCGCAATGGCTCCAATGGAAATCAGAGCGAAACCAGGCTCGCTATCAGAATCGCGCCCATCTTGCTCTTGTTTCTTTTTGCCAGGGAGGGAAGGCAGCGGATCGTGGTCGTGTTGATCTTCTTTGACAGGGCTGAGCGCCGCTGTGATCGAAACGACGGCCGCTATAGCGAACATGACCCCTGCGACGGCGTGTGCGGCGGGTATAGCCTGGGAGAGCTTATGCGGAATAAGATTTATTGTGTCGCCGAGAACGCCGCCAAGGCCTGTCGGCAAAGGCCAGCTTGCTGTCGTAGGCAGCAATGAGGCCAGACCAGCTATGCAAGTGGATCCGCAGGCGAGAAGAAGGCAGCGACTTAGCGGATTGTCGATCTTGTGCCGCTGCAGCAGCAAAGCGCCCCAGACGGCTATGGGTGCGAGAAAGCCGAGGGAAGCTATGCCCCAAAGCTGCATGACAAGATCGCTGATGAGCGCTCCCGGCGCCCCTAAAGCGTTCCGCACAGGTCCGTCATGCGCGAAATTCCAGCTCGGATCTTGTGCTGACCACGTAAGCAAGGCCACGAGCGTGGCGATGACCGAACCGATCAACAGCAGACCAAAAGCCTGCGCGATTTTCCTCACAAGGAGAAGTCGAGCTGCTTCAGGAATAGTATAAATCGGAGACAGACTGCTTGAGCGCATAAGCAGACCAAAGGATGAGCGCGCCCACGGAGAAGCGGCGTTGGACTAGGAAAACAAATCGTTAGCTATCGATAGTTAAATCCCGATTAACCTTCCACCCGCCAAAAAAACGGCGCCCCTCAGGAGGGGCGCCGTGGTCGTATTTTTTTGGATCAGAGATTGTAGGCGCGTTCGCCGTGCTGAGCGAGGTCGAGCCCTTCGCGCTCCTGATCCGGAGATACCCGGAGCCCGACGACGAGGTCAACCAGCTTGAACAGGATCGCCGAACCGACGCCGGACCAGACCAGCGTCAGAAGCACGCCCTTGCACTGCGCGATCACAGCGGTGGTCAGATCATAAGCTGCGATGGCCAATTCACCCGGCTTGCTTTCGTAGTCGGGGATGCCGACGCCGCCCAATGCTTGGTTGACCAGCACGCCGGTGGCGATAGCGCCGATGATGCCGCCGATGCAGTGGATGCCGAACACATCCAGCGTATCATCATAGCCGAGCTTGTTCTTCACAGTGGCGACGAAGAAGAAGCAAGCGGCGCCAGCGATCAGGCCGAGCACCAAGGCTCCCATGGGGCCTGCGAAGCCCGACGCGGGGGTGACGGCGACGAGGCCTGCGACCGCACCAGACACCATGCCGAGAAGCGAGGGCTTGCCCTTCGCGCCCCACTCTGCGAACAGCCAGGAAAGCGCGGCGGCAGCCGTCGCCACAAAGGTGTTCACAAATGCAAGGGCTGCGGTGCCCGTAGCTTCGAGGTTCGATCCGGCGTTGAATCCGAACCAACCGACCCACAGCAAAGAGGCGCCGATCATGGTCATGGTGAGCGAGTGCGGAGCCATCATCTCACGGGGATAGCCAATTCGCTTGCCAATCATGATGCAGCCCACCAAGCCGGCGATGCCGGCGTTGATATGGACGACCGTACCGCCGGCGAAATCAAGCGCGCCCCACTGGAAGATCAGGCCAGCGTCCGCTTTCACTTCGTCTAGTTTCGCCTGCGCGGCCTTGGTGGCAGCCTCGCCGGATGCCGACGCAAGCGCCCTTGCGGCGTCGCCGATCGCATCCGGGCCGCCCCAGTACCAAACCATGTGAGCGATCGGGAAGTAAATGAAAGTGACCCACAAAGCCACGAAGAGCATGAGAGCCGAGAATTTCACGCGCTCCGCGAAGGCGCCGACGATGAGCGCTGGCGTGATGCAGGCGAAAGTCGCCTGAAACACCATGTAAGCTAGCTCCGGCACTACGACGCCGTTCGAGAACGTCGCGGCGTTGGACTCCGGCGTCACTCCCATGAGGAACGCTTTGGAGAAGCCGCCGACGAAATCATTGAGGCTTCCGCCGTTCGTGAATGCGAGGGAGTAGCCGTAGAGAACCCAAATCACAGCGACGAGTGAAACAATCATGAAAACTTGCGTCAGAATCGACAGCATGTTCTTGGAGCGAACCAAGCCACCGTAAAAGAGCGCTAGTCCTGGGATAGACATCATCAGGACCAACAAAGATGAGACCAGCAACCACGCAGTATCACCCTTGTTTGGGACTGGCGCGGCGGCTTCAGCCAAGGCTACGCCGGAGCTTGCGAGCATAAACGCTCCGGCAGTGATCGCGGTGGCGAGAGCGCCCCGCTTTTTATTTGACGTCATTTCCATTTTCGGACTCCAGGAGTTGTTTTAGAGCGCGTCAGAATCCTTTTCGCCCGTGCGGATGCGGACAGCCCGCTCCAGGGACGAAACGAAAATCTTTCCATCGCCGATCTGTCCGGTCCGGGCCGAAGCTACGATCGTATCCACGACGGTGTCCGCGAGCTCCGACGCCACTGCGACCTCGATCTTCAGCTTGGGTAGGAAGCTGACCGCGTATTCAGCGCCGCGGTAGATTTCTGTATGGCCTTTCTGGCGGCCATAACCTTTCACCTCGGTCACGGTGAGTCCGTGGACCCCGACGGCGGTGAGCGCATCGCGCACCTCGTCCAGCTTGAAAGGCTTTATGATTGCCATCACGATCTTCATTGACACACTCCGCTTGGCGCGGCTTTCCCGCGGCTGTTACGGTCCACAGCGGCGGTTTTCGATATGCGAACGCCGCCTCCAAGGCCCAGCAATCAAGGGCCGTGCCATCTTTGAATCTTGGGCAAAACAGCGATTCCACGTCCGGAATCGCACTCACTTGGCGGAATTCAAGGCGACCTACCAAATACTGATCACTCAATAGGCATGTCGACGCGTTATTGTGCCTAATTTTTACGCACTGGCTTTTGGCGCGCCGCCTGTTAGGAAAAGACAAGGAACGGGGTCCGCCTCATGCAAAAATATGACGTGGTTGTCGTAGGCGGTGGACCGGTTGGCATCATCGCCGCCATCGCCTTCAGATCGCGCTCGGGAGGCGCTTTGAGCGTCGCGGTCGTCGATCCTTATACTAGACGCAAGCCAAGCCGGGTTAGGACGTCCGCTCTCGCCCAAGGGTCTTTGGCTTTCATACGGGAATTGATTGGACCCAAGATCGATAAATTCCTCGTGGAAGTCTCGCGTATGGAGATCTCCACGAGGGGGTGGGCCCCTCCGGCCCCGCCTGCCCTTTGCTTTGAGTCCGTCACGCCGCTCGCCCACATCGTTTCTCACGCAGATTTTGAACCTGTCTTCGTCGAAACGGCGGAGGAAGCAGGCGTGGTGTTCATTTCGGACGAAGCAAAGAATTATCGCGTAGATGGCTCTTCAGCCGTGCTCCAGTTGAGAAGTGGATTAGAGGTGGCTGCTACGTTGTTAGTCGCCGCCGATGGAGAGAATTCGACTCTACGAAGCGACGCCGGGATCGAGGTGAACGAACGAGAATACCATCGGACCGCTGTCGTTGCGACGCTCTCCCATGAGGCACCCCATGATTCCATAGCGCTCCAGATATTTTATGAAGCTGGGCCCTTCGCTCTTTTGCCGCTCGAAGGGAACAGAAGCTCAATGGTATGGACTGAAACCACGCGCGTGGCTGACAAATTACTTTGTCTCGATGATGAAGAGTTGCGCTTTATGATTCAGACGAAGTCAAAAGATAGATTTGGATCTATCGTCGCAATAGAAGACGGCCCCTACGCCTTTCCTCTCCGATATCGTCATGCGCGAAGGTTTTTTGCTCCTCGGCTAGCGTTAGTAGGAGATGCGTTGCGCCGAGTGCATCCTTTAGCTGGCCAAGGATTGAATCTCGGGATGCGAGACGTAGCTGAATTGTGCCGCCTCGTTTTTGAAAGAGCCACGACAGGCCTGGATTTTGGAACGCAGATTACTCTTCAGCATTATGAAGACCGGCGGCGAACAGACAGCGTGCTCACAGCTTCCGCATTCGACGTGATGCATGATTTATTTGGAATTAGCGCCCCCGGCTCCGAGCGCGCAACCTCATTCGCCCTCCGCTGCGTCGACAGATCCGAATCTCTGAAGCGGCTGCTGATAAAGGAGGCGGCAGGCTTGAACAGAGATCACGCATTCCCGCGATGAGTTTTATTGCAGCGAAGAAGTCGATTTGTCTGCCTTCATAGCTTCAAACTCCGTTAGGGCAACAAGCATAGCGCTCCGTTCGCCAATCGTTTTCGCTTCAAGGAGCGCTTGTTTAGAGTTTGGGCCTAATGGGCTCATCATCGCGATGGCGTTAACTAGGTTCTCATCTGGCGCATGATCTACGCCGCTCCAATCGATCTTCATTTTGTTGGCGGCTGCGAAAGTTTGCAGCGCTGAGAGCAACTCCTTGCGATCGAAGGCCGCTTCGCTTCGTTCGATCAAATCATCAGCGAAGGGTTTGTAATCCATCTCGAATTCACGATAAAGCTTGCGTAATGGAAGTTCATTTGCAATGCGCATCCGAATCACGCCTGTCAGAATAACAGAATAACGACCATCTCCTGTTTCGCTGAGATGTGTGATGCGCCCAACCGTTCCGATTTGTTGCAAGGGAGCCGCACCGATCGCCCCGATATCGACTGGCTGGCAAAGCCCAATCAGTCTTTCCCCTTTCATCGCGTCATCCACCATCTGCAGATAACGCGGCTCAAAAACATTGAGAGGGAGTTGAGCTCTGGGAAAAAGGATCACCCCGGTTAGTGGGAACACGGGCAGGGTTGGCGGCAGTTCCTCGATAAACTGATAAGGTCGGTTGATGCTCATCTGCACGCCTCGAATAAATGGTCGTTGCCCGACCGCACATAAACAGTGGAGCGCCGTAACGCGAGTTCAAGCGGGGTCATGTCTAAAGCTAGACAATTTCTTCTTTTTTGCTGGGTTCTTGCAAGTAATGGGAGAAAAGGGTTTGTCTTGGCACTTGCATGTGAAGCGGGTTTACGGCATATAGCCAGCGCTGCGCGAGCAGCGTTGCGGGTGTAGCTCAGGGGTAGAGCACAACCTTGCCAAGGTTGGGGTCGAGGGTTCGAATCCCTTCGCCCGCTCCAGTTTAAGTCCTTGAACCCAAAGGACTTTCTCGAATGGAGCGCTTTTAAGCGCTGGTTCGAAAGCTCTCCAAAAACCATATACGGATCAAAAACGTATTTTGGCGTTTATCCGTTTGAGTTAAGCTTGGCTTCCGAGGCTGATTTGGCTGAGGGAGCGGGGGCGTGGACGAGCAATCGACGGCGGTGGCTAAGCGGGGACGCAAGCCGAAAGAGGCGCTGGACAGTCGCAGCTTCTTGGATGGCGCGATCTATCTGTTCAGACGCGCTGACTACAAAAAGCCGACGTGGTTCTGTCGGGTCAAAGTTCCAAAAAGAACTGGCTACATTTCCTGCTCGACCAAGACCACCGACGAGCACAAGGCGTACGCCTTCGCGGAAGACCTCTACAACAAGACATTAGCTCAGGTGCTGAGCGGACGAGACTTCAGCTCCAAGAAAGTCACTCAAGCCATCAGTGACTATGTAGGGGCATTGGAATACCTTCCAAACCAGAAATACTCGACCAAGCTGAGAGTTATGTTTCTAAAGCGCAGTCTTCCCTTCTTTGGGAACACGCGCATTAAAGAAGTCACCACCGCCAAATTATCAGAGTTTTTGGATTGGACCCGTAAGAACGCCCGTGACGGTCAGCTTTCTGAGAACACCGTCAAACGCTATGTGACCGATCTCAAGCAGTTCTTCAGCTGGTGCCTGGATCGTGGATACATCGACCAGACGCCACGCTTTCCAAGCGTTAGGGCAGACCACGCGAGACGCCCGCATTTCAATAATGCGGATTGGAGCCGCTTGACGCGCCACATGCGCGAGTTTCTGAAAGTCAAAGACGGGAACAGGAAGATCATCCGCGATCGTACAATGCTCGTGAACTATGTGCTGATCCTAGCCAATACGGGAATTCGCGTTGGTGAAGCGCGCAACCTCAAATGGCGAGATATCCGCGAGATCCCACCGCCAAAGGGCAGCAATCAGCCAGCGGACATTGCGCTTTATGTAACAGGAAAGACTGGACCGCGCGAAGTCGTCGCACGCACGCCAGATGTGAAGGAATATTTTAAACGCATCCTTGAGCTTCGAAAGGATGAGCTCGAGAATATCGCATTCAAAACGACAAAGAAGCCGAAAAAGATCACGCAGGACGACTACATTTTCTGCAATCGCGATGGAACGCCAATCACGTCATTCAAGAAGTCGTTCGCCGCGCTTTTGAAATCTGCGGACGTCGAGACTGATAGCCACGGCAATAAGCGCACGATCTATTCGCTTAGACACACCTACGCGACCTTCCGTCTGCAGGAAGGCGTTCACCAGTTCATTCTTGCGCGAAACATGGGAACGAGCACCGCCATGCTGGAGAAGCACTATGGGCATACAAGTAATGTTGCGAGTGCCGCGGAGTTGACCAAGGGTGGGCAGTTCAAGAGTGGAAAAAAGGCGGGTGCTGTCGATTGGTTGATGGAATAGAGCTTCAGGAAAGGAAGATAATGGATCGATGGTATTCGAGGTATGACTTCTGCTCTCTACCGAAACTTCTAGGCTCACATCGGCGGTCCAGGCTTAATCGGCTAACATCAATCTCATCCAACCGATGAGAGATTATAAGATCGCCAGAATCTGAAAACGAAATGAAGCCTCTATCAAAAAGTTTATCAATGGTTGGGGTCAACAAAAGACCGTTGTTTCCATCCAGTCGCTCATGACCAGATGAGCAAGATCGCCATGGCTTGATGTGACTGGCGACGAGAAACTCTAATCTTCTCACGCCAGTGACCCGACAGGAGGATTCGATGGAAATGACGTTCTTTCGAAACTCGCCCTGTCCTCTACGAGCAGAACAAATTTGACCCCTCTCCGTTTCAGACAGACTTTTGTCGCTCCTGACGAGGTCCTCGACCACATCTTCCAAGCTCGACTCGATCTGTTCGAAGCGGGGCTCCGGTACCGGAGATATCGACGCTACGTCAGTACCAGCAGCAGCTAGCACGAAATCGAGTAACTCTTTTGGAATCTCAGAAAGGTACGCTTTTTGGTTTCCATTGCCTTGCTCGTTCAGCGGAGAATATTTCTCAGGAAAAAACGATTTTATCTCATTAAAATGTCGCTTTGGGGTGAAGGGCTCTTGTAGCCGCTCCCATACCAGCGGGAGTTCCCATCCTTCGTTAGACCAGTACTCACCCTTAGACCCAAACTCCTCAGGCTTCGGAGCGCTTATAGAGTTGTCCGAGACCACGCCAAAATATTCTATTTTACCATTGGCGTACGAGAGTACGATGTCCCCAGGCTCAGCCCTTCTCATGTTGTCGTAGAAATGGCTTTTGTGCCCGCTTGCTTCCCTTTTAGGGGACCAAAGGTAGCCACCACTTATTTCCTGACGCTGTGTTTGCTTGTGGTTCACCCACCAGTATTTCATTTTTCACCGTTGTCAGAAATTTAGAGTAACTCCACCACTCGCCGCTTAGCCTCTTCCGATCCTTCGATATATCGCTGGGTCGTAGTAAGCGCAGAGTGACCAGCTAGTAGCTGCACGTCTCTAAGGCTACCTCCCACAGTCGAGATTCGTCTAGCTGCGTTAGTGATGAAAGTACGCCGCCCGCTGTGACTGCTTGCCCCCTGGAACCCTAGCATTCGATACCAGCACGCGAACTTATTCACTAGAGCGTAACTAGTTGTGCGGTCGGCTCTTTCTGTTGTCACCACAAAGGCGCTGGGGCGAGGGCTAGCAGCCGCTAGGAGCTGCCATTCGCTTAGGGCAGCCCTCAGCTCCTTGTTCAGCGGTATCACCCGCCCAGAGCGCCCTTTCGAGGCGCTATTGGTGAGTTGAATGGCGTCCCCTAACCGTCCCTCAGCATCAGTGATCATCGACCACTTCAGCGAAGCTATTTCCTTAGCTCGCAGACCTGCTTTGATTGACAGCAGGAAGATCACTCGGTCGCGTTCGGGGTAGCGGGTGTCGGCAAGGTATCCCAGGACCGCGTCGATCTGCCCCTTGGACAATATTTTCGCTTGTTTCCCTAAGCTCATGCCGAAGCCCCACTCGTTATAAGTTCCTGTTTTCAGGCAAAAATATAACGGGTGAGGAATCCTGCGGCTAGGGCGCTCTGGAGAAAACACATGTTTTTCAGTGGGTTGGGAGAACTCAAGTCAAAATATAAGTTTTAAAATGAGTGGCTTGTCCTAAACGCCCCCCTATCGATTACTGTTGCGGTTAGGGGAGGAAACCATGCCAAAAAACTGGACCACTGATGACTTACCCCCGATGGATGACGCGGCTCTATTGCGATTGCTGTCGAACGCTCGCTCAGTAGCTGAACGTGAGAAATCAAAACTTGTAGAGCCCGCCCTCGCTTTAATCCCGTTGATTGAAGCTGAATTAGCTCGTCGAGCATCAAGCCGTCCGCTCCCATCAAAAACTCAAGGGCGTCCACCGGCGTCTGAAAAGGGACGTATCGAGCGTCAGTATGCGGACGCCTTAGTTGAACTAGCCATCTCACTTAACAACCGTTTTGACCTGAGCCGAGACACGGCGATAAGGCTGTCCAGTGGATTGAAAAAGTTTACTCCTAGATCTCCATTAGGAGGAAATGGCGATGCGCTCGTTGGTGGCTCTAAGCTTGCGGGGCGAGTAGCCATCGATAGATACACAGCCTATCGACTCAAAGAAGAGACTATTTCCCTAAGCGTTATTCTGGAGAAAAATGCTCTACTGAACGAAATCAAATTTATTGTTCAAGCCTCACCCCATTTTTTGACTAACCCCCAGCCACTATCTTCAATTCGCTCAACAGTTGATGATCGTGCTAGCCTTGCGAAAGGTGAGATGGGGCAATTGTTTGATAATTTTGATGCTGCTTCAGCGTTCTATGAGAGCCTAGTAGCTAAAATCGCCCCAGCACAAAGGTAAGCGATCTAATGCCAAAGAAATGGCGTGGTGATCGATCAAACCTTCTTCCCGCTCACCAAGTAGAGCCTTATCGGCTATGGTTTGAGTTCTTACAGCTTGCATCGCAAGATGCCGATATTCAGGTAGACCATTCTATTTATGCAGAGTGGGGAAGCTATAAGTCCTCGTCGTTTGACGCGTGGTGGTCCGCGCACTGGCGCAAGCTATTTGCTGTCAATTTTGGTGCGCGAGAATTAATCGATAGCGCTGACATTAAATCAGTTGGTGAGCGTGAGATCGTAATAGCTGTCCCGCTTTATCAATCGCCATCAAAAACGGCTTCGCAGGTTCGTCAGCTTCTGGAAGATAAGGGAGCGAAAGAACGTATTAGCGATGCTCCGACAGGCTCTTTCCGTCCACGTGTTCTCGATGCGGCAGGGAATGAAATTCCAGCCACCCATCGTTTTCTGAAGAATCTCGGCAAAGTTCGACTTTATCTACGTCTCTATCGCTATTGGGTTGCGAACAGTTCACTGCCTCACCGCAGGCGACTTGAACAGACCGCAATCGACTACTTTGAGTGGGCGCAGACATGGAACCGAAAGGTGTCAGCCAAGCGTGGAGACAAACGCCCCCGTGTAGAATTGCCGGGTTGCATAACCGGGTATGTCACAAACATCCGAGCCCGAACCAACAAAGAGCTAGGGAACCACGACGACGGCAATCACCGTCGCCAATATGTCCGCTATCTGAGAAAAGCGGTTCAGATCGCACGGAATGTCGGAGCGGGCGTCTTTCCGGGACACTATGAAAAGACTGGCGGCATTCAGGTTCCAAATAGAACTGAACAGGGCTAGCGCTCCTATCTGTTCAATTGTTATGAGCCTAACTATCTGAGTTAATTTGTTTATTCTCTATTACATGGATGCAGGAAATGGTTCTTGATCCATGTTTTGGAGAAACAAATGACTGCTACGACCCTCACCTCGGTTCCGAATGGAACCCTCGAAATCATCACCCCCGCGGTTCAAAGCTATCTTGACCGCTACCATACTGCGCTTCGTAAAACCGCTCAGTCGGTTTTGGAGGTTGCTGCGACTGTCCTGGAAGCAAAGGAGCAACTCTCTCAGCCTGAGTTCGCAGCCTTCCTGCAACAAGTCGGTTTCGACGAGAAAAGCTCAACCTATAAAAAGTTCATCGCCATCGCCCGTAAAAAGGAGCTGTTAGAGCATTACGTCGATACGCTCCCAACGGCTTGGACCACGATTTACCAGTTGGCGAAACTGGATGCCGACCAGTTCGAGCAAGTACGCAATAGCGGGCAACTCAACCCGCTCATGAGCGCTAACCAGATTAGCGCCATCATTTCTGGTGGAGCCCCAGGCAACAACAACCGCGCGGCTAGCGATGTGTTCATTGCCACAATGGACTTGGACACTGCCGAGCGCATTGCTTTGCACAGTGAGCTTTCAGCGCTTTGCCAGCGCTATGGTGTCACAGTGCGTTTTGCGCCTGCCCTCATCAATTTGGTGGACGCGAGCAACAAGGATGCCGCCTGATGGTAGCCTCCTCTTTTAGCCAATCGCTTCTGTCCGAGGTGCTGCGTCCCCAGCACCTCGGGGAGTTGGCAATCCCCCAAAGCATCATCAACGGACTTCAGGCTGCGCTGGATCGAAACAGTCTGCCCAACATGTTGTTTTATGGGACACCGGGAACGGGGAAGACCAGCGCTGCGCTTATTATCGCAGCGCAATTTGAAACATATCAGCTCAACGGATCAGATCAACGCAAAGAGCGCTCAACCATCTCAGGCATTGAGCAATTTGCTGCGACTGTCTCGTTAGATGGTAGAGGCAAAGTCTGTTTCATCGATGAAGCCGACTACTTCCCCAAAGAACAACAAGCCGTTTTGCGCGGCTTGATAGAAAAATACTCAAGCAACTGTCGCTTCATTATGACAGCGAACAATAAAGCAAAAATCTCCGAAGCAATCTTATCGCGCTTTGTCGGTATTCATTTCGCAATACCAGCAAATCAGCGAAGGGAAATACTCGAGAGGTACACGAGTGATCTTCTCATAAAGCTCAGCAAGTTAAACTACCAAATCGAAAAAGACTGGTTAGTCGAGCGTGTTTTGCTTCGCTTCCCAGACTTTCGCTCCATCGCAAACGATATTGAGTTCAACAACCTCTGCAACATCTGAAAGGACCATCACATGAAGCTCACGAATAAAGCTCTCCGCGCTTGCGCTCTCGATATGGGTCTCAAGATTAACTTCGCCAATAAGCGCGAAGTAGAACTGTTCAAAAGCACAGTAGAATTTAATGCACGCCGTCGCTCTGCCGAGCAAAAGTGCGAGTTTTGGGGTTCTATCCTACGAAAGCGTGGCTGCAACGCCCGTTCCATTTGGAACCAAGCATCTCATTGGCGTGGACGCCGCATTGTAAAGCTCGCTCGCGCTGTGAGCCAGACCCAAGATCCACAATCATTGTATTGGTATTCAACCAAGTTGCGCAGCCAGAAGTGCTACGAACTCGCCAACATGTCGCATGACTACGCAACCCGCTTGGTCCGCAAGCAAAATAAGACACGTGCCTAGTCTGAAACAATTATAACTTGAACAACTTGTGTGTGGGCGCGCTTAGTCGCGTCCGCACTCAATTCATTCAACAAGCGCCTAATAGCTTCGGGCTTTAAGTCTTTGTGTAACTCGATACTACGCAGAACTTTCTTTCCTTTAAGATCGACGGTCTTCTGTGTCATGAGTTTCTCTTCAATCCGTGAGATAGACGTGCTGAGATTTCTCGATCAACTTCAGCTGAAATCCTGATATTTCGCTGGATCGCCTGACGAATGAACTGCGAGAAATTCATCCCCAAAGCGCGAGCAGCTTCCTGTCCTTCGTGCTTAAGTTGAGGTGTCATACGAACTGGAAATATGACGTCTTGTTCAGAATGGAACTGCATATAATTCTCCTTATACCAATGGATCACGGTGAACGGATGAGATCAACTGCACGTTGCAGAAAGAAACGATCTTCCCTCATGGAGGCTAAGGTCAATAACGAGAGCGACCCTTGGAACAGCATTAGCTGCGACAGCAATTCGTCGCGTGCTATTTGGTCATCTGTGTCTGCTATCAGGTCGCTGATCGCTCGCATGTCATTTGCGATGGTCTGAGCCAATAGACGAACTTGTGAATGTGGAAAGGGACTTTCAGTAATCATCAATAGTATATAGCTAGCGGGATAGCTGACTTTTGAAGATTACTTGATGTCACTCGCTTCGCTCGTGTGCTCGCTGACGCTCGCGTATTCCTGATAGAAATTAATATTCATCAGTAGTTATGAGCGAAGCGAATACTCGAGCGTATGCGAGAGTAATCAGTTCAATCATTCAATCCATAATCTGCGGAAGCATTCAGAACGCACTTCGGCATCTACTGCCGAAATGCGTCATGTGAAGGTCCTGCGTCAAGCACCCGTCACACACTCTGACTTGGAGCACCATTTAGGTAAGGGGCGGTTGCGCGGTCTCCCTTTTATGTCCAGTTCATCAACGCCAGCGTTATCGATAGCCAGTCAGACGACCATCGGCGCTTGAGGGTTACAATGTGTCCAGTAGAGCCCTCGTCGTGCTTTCAGTTCCAAATAGAACCGTCCGCTTCTAGTAAGCCAAAGCAACCAGCTGGGGAGCCAGTATAGGGGCTATAGCGGGGCAGTTTTCTACCCTTATTCCCCTGCAGTCCCAGTGCGCTGCAATGGATCTCCCTTCGCCGAGATATTGGACCCGTAGCCTCGCGACTGACGTAGGTAGGACTTGTGACTGCTGCCCCAGCTTTATCGAAGGTATTCAGGGTTATTTATACATTCTATTATCTTCGGCATCGCGCAGGTGATAATCGATCAAAGCGACTTTCGAGATATTTTGGTCTTAACAAGAGGGAGGGGAAAGTAATGTCAGTCATCCATGAAGAAAGGTCTTACTCATCGCATCCATATCTTTCTTACGCCGATAATATAGCGGCTCAATGGCAGGATATTTTTCTACTTGCAGGTCGAGTCCTTCTTGGCTGGATTTATATGCAAAGTGGGTTCAGAAAAATTTGGGATATGGCGGCAGTCGCCAAGACCTATCCCGCTCGAGGTCTTCCCGAATTTATGGCTTATGTTGCGACGCCAATAGAGCTGTTTGTAGGACTATTTTTGATAGTGGGCTTCGCCACAAGGTATTCAGCAATAGTGATTCTCGTCTTCACTATCGTCGCCAGCTTTAGCTCTCATGCTTACTGGAACTATCCTGAAGCACAGAAGATGGCTCAGTTAACGCAGTTCTGGAAGAACACCTCCATGAAGGGTGGTCTCATTCTGCTGTTCATCACAGCTGGCGGTAAATACTCTGTGGACTGGTTTCTTCGACCTAAAAAACTGTCGGATAATCAACCCGCATAAAGAACCATGTCGGGGCGTCAAAAGCGCCTCGACTTACCCATGGGGGAAAAGAATTTTCATTTCACCTTTTTTTATATTTTTAGAAATAGCCGCAGCTAAAATTTGATTGCTCATTATTTGACGAAATTAGACCAATTACTTGGATAAATACGACCGAGGTATTGATTGTTGCGCGGATCAAATACAATCCCCTCGCCCTCGCGTAAACTTATAGTTGGAAAGTTCGGACCCAACAAAGACTGAGTCAAAGTAATAGCATGCCCAACATAAATGTTATTTTTGCGGAATGGCACGCCGTTTATGACATTTGCTGATGGAGGCATCTTGAGCTGGCTCTCTAATTTACGGAGCCTATCATTTTTTTGTTTTACCATCATCCAATTGACGACTACCGCTTTGCCAAATGCTAGCCTTGCTGTTTCTTCGCAGCGACAAAACGGACTAGAGTAGACGTCACCGACCGGGATACCGTGTATACGAAATTTATTTCCTATAGCCTTGGCTTGATTTCTTCCGCGTGCATTGAGTTGTCTCTGACTATTGCAGTCACCCAATCTTTCATTTGGCGGATTAAATTTATTGGGATCCTCACCATCAGTGGTGCTGTGTCGAAAAAACACATTCAATCCGCCTTTTCTAAGGGATTGTATGAGCTCCTCCTCACTATATGCAAAGCAATTAGATGATACAAAAATCATCAGAAATGCAGTGATTATCCCCTTCAGCATATTTCATCTCCGACCACTTGATCTCTTCCTAAGAACAATAATGAATTTAATTCCGTACTGATTGTTTCAGGATCGCGGATTCAATACTAGAAAGACATCCAAGAACCTCCAAGCCATCGCAGCTTATGTCAATAGAGGTGGCAGTGAAACCGTTGAAGACGAACGTGGACTGACAGTGGGGGAAGTGCAGCAGCTTGATGCGCTATATGTCTGGCTAATGAACAGACGCAAGGACAAGCGTGGTTACTTGCTTGGAACTAGTGGGCGCTGATGGGGAACGGTTCAATCGCTTCGCGATTACTCGCTACGCTCGTGGCTTCTAATGGAATATTGGATTTGGTTGCACCTAATTCGGTGTGTTGAATGCTTCTATTTTAGTTCAATGCAAAGTCTTACTCACAAGATGTGTTCTATAACTGATAGATATAAGCCTGCGACACAGAGTGCTTCTGGCTTAACTCAGCTACGCTCGCACCTTTGTTGCGTTCCGCTTTCAGCATCTTACGGAACTCGGCTAACTCTTTACCAGAGCGACGCTTCCGTTTCTTAGGAGCTGCTGGCGTCGACTTACCGGAAGATTTGGAGCCAGAATTAGCTTCAATCAGCTTTTGCGCAATCGAAACAAACTTTTTAAGCAGTGCGATTTCGTCGGCTGAAAGAGACATATAATCCTCACTGATAAGTAGCTAGCTAAGTTGCACTGGAACTAGTTACTATCTCGATAATTCCAATAACCCAGTGGTGAAATAAATCTTACTCCCTAAAAGTATGCTCTGAAGCTTTTCTAATATTTTTGTTTTTTAGGAATAACACCGCGAACGCCGCCCCTCGGATCAGGCATATCACCATCGCGGCGCGGAATGAGGTGAACGTGACAGTGAAAGATTGTCTGCCCAGCTGACTGACCAGAATTCATTCCGATATTAAATCCCGATACAGAAGCGTCAGATTTTTCAATTTCAGCTTTTAGCTCATCTACAAGTTGGAATATGGCGTTCCGTTCTGGCTTATAGAGGTCGAAGAAAGTTTCAACATGACGCTTTGGGATGACTAAGCTGTGTAAATGCGTCACGGGGAACCCATCGCGGATTGCGTAAGCCAGTTCATTTTCAAGAACAACCCTATCCTTTGGCATTTCGCAGAATAGACACTCAGAAATCCGATCTTTGTAGAATGCCAGCACACCACGGAAATCAGTATCGTCACGATTATTCTTCGTTCCATTACACGAAGTACAGAGCACCTGAAAATTGCTTATTTCGTCTGATCCGCCTTTGCTGCGTGGAATGATATGATCAATCTCAAGTGCTCGAATTTCGGTAGAGACGCCGCATAGTTCGCAGCGAGAGCCAGCGCGTTTGAGAACTTCATAACGTATTGTCCCTGACACGTATCCTTCAGAATTTCGCCGATGGGACCATGGGTCAGATCGCGTATCTAGGAAATCCCGAAGCTTCTCATCGCAAATTTTAATAAGACTTGAAATTTCATCGGTCGAAAGTTGGTCAAACCCCTTCAACGTGTATGTCTGACCCTGCTTCTCAGTAATCTTTCGGCTCTTCGTCAGGACGGTTCCGACCATCCGTTTCGTAATTTGCTCGTAATATTCAATCTGCGCGCGATCTTCAGCCAGAAGCGCTTTAGCAATGTGGGTTACAGATGCAACACCATTGGAAGCCAATAGCGCACGAATCATCACCGGCTGATAAACATGAGTCATGCGCATTTGGGCTGTGAGAAATTCTCTCAAATGCTCAAATGCTGCGCTCATTCTGCAATTCCGCTTTCGGTAACTCGGATGGCTTTATCAATTTCAACTCTTCTGACTAGAAAATTGTAATTGTTTCGTTCGCGAGGGATCTCTCTTCGAACAATAAAGTTGATATCTTTTCCCTCTTTGCCTTGAAGCGCCTTGAACACATCGTCATGAGAGTTGATGAGGTTGCCATCGATAGAATGGATTACGTCATCAATTCGAATAGATGCTTCTTCACCGAATGAAGAGCGCTCGACATATTGCACATTGATGATTGGCTTATCTGAGGGGGCGTTGGGTGGATAAGATAGAAGAAGACCCGACACAAATACACCTCGTTGGACGAGCTGTTTTCGTTCTTTTGGAACTGAGACCGTAACGTTCTGTTCTTTTCCAGCACGAGAAATCTTAATCGACAAATCGTTATGACCACGAGCCTTATCTATCACTCTGGATGCATAGCGAGCGCTTTCGTCGCCATTCACGGCAAGAATACGATCGCCTATCTTGAGCGTATTCGCCCAATCACCCTTTACGTCCCCTACAATAAGTTCACGATCTCTCATCGTTTCAGCAAATCGTATAGGCAATTCAGGCGGCGCGGCTTCTTTGCTAGCTTTCAATAGCTCAACGATTGTACAAGCAAGCTTGGAGGGAACTGCGAAATATAATCCTTCAGATTGTGATCTACTGAGTCCAGAGGCATTGATTCCGAGAATAATACCGGACTTCTCATCCATTAGCGGTCCCCCAGAGTTGCCCGGGTTTAACGCAGCATCCGTTTGAAGAACCTCCACGCCATTAAACGATTTAGAGCCGCTGATGATGCCGCGGGTCGCTGTATAATCGAGACTCCATGGATGACCAAAAGCGATGACAGGTCTTCCAGCATTGGGCTCGCCAACGCAGTCAAGTTTTGCAACTAGAGCTGATTGTGGAATTTTAGCGGGGTCAATTTTAAGAATAGCCAAATCAAGGTGGGTATCGATGTAAAAGCGCTGGACGAGTGTGCTAGGAAGCCCCTTAAAATTGACACGGATTTTAGCAGGCGCTCTGCGAGCTACATGCGCATTCGTCATAATCCATCCGCGCTCGCGGTCGATTAGAAATCCAGCGCCTCTCGATGTGCTCTTGTTTTCTTCCCCAAAGGGATATTCGACAGCCGCAGAAATCTGCACCGTGAAGCGGTTCGCGTCTTCGATCACATCCGCTTTGGCGGGTTCGTAAATGGGAATGAGAAAAACGCTGGCGGTCAGGATGGATCGAATCATCGGCGTAGCCCCTCTTCGAGAGCATTATAGCTCTAGCTTAGAGAGGCAGCCCTGACAGGCGTCGTCAGGGTTGCCAATTTGTCGGAGTTTTCGTCAGGCAGCTTTCTGTTTCGAAGCAGCACTTTCGCCTTGAGCTTTGGCAGTCTCCAAGGCGGCGTCTAGCTCGCCAGCTTTAGCTGCCGCTATGAGTGTCTCTAGGACGCTCTGAAGCTTTTCGTGGGGACCCACCGCCACAGCAGGTTTCCCCTTTTCCAGCTCAAGCGTCTTCAGACCGCTACGGAGTACAAGGACAAGATTTCCTGAGCCGTCAGTACGCCACCACGAACGGATGTGTTTATGGACGTCTACGGGAGATCTCAGTCCATCCTCGGACCGCCTCCAGCGCCTCACTACGGGGGCATAGGCTGGATCCTTAGCGAGCTGGAGCTGGTCTTGTAAGCGGTCGATGAGTTTCTGTCGGCGCACCAGTTTGGGATTGCGGGCGACTTGCTGCGGGCTGACGGTGAACGTGAGAGATTTAAGAATGGTCATGCTGTTCTCCTTCGGTTGAGCGAACAGCAATCTCATTTAAGCGGCTTGAAATAGGAAATAAAGCAGAAAACCAAAAATGTGAGCGAGAATGCATATCGCTCTTAGAGAAGACATTAACTCAAATAATCAGTTAATTATGGGGTTCCAAATGGAACGGTCAGGTTCAGATAAAATTCCTATCTTTTTAAACGGATTATAAACGGAGTGCTTTATTCATCACAAAAGCATCTAAAAATGGGCTCTAATAAGGGCATGGCGTTTTTGCCAAGGTTGGGGTCGAGGGTTCGAATCCCTTCGCCCGCTCCAGTTCAGTCGCCCCACTGAACGATTGCGATCTCATCTACAAATAAAGTTCAACTTGCAGTCGTCAGGGCCATTGCCTTAACGCTAGGCCGATTTCTTTTGGAGAAAATCATGAGGCTCGAAGCGATTCCGGTCGGTAATGATCCGCCACACGAAGTGAATGTCGTGATCGAGGTGCCCATCGGCGGCGAGCCCATCAAATATGAGATGGATAAGGAAGCAGGGGCCCTGATCGTAGATCGGTTTCTCTACACGGCTATGCGCTACCCAGGGAATTATGGATTCATTCCCCACACCCTTTCGGCGGATGGAGACCCTTGCGATGTGATCATCGCCAATACGCGTGCAATCATACCAGGCGCTGTGATGAGTTGCAGGGTCGTGGGAGTCCTGCTCATGGAGGATGAGGCTGGCGGCGACGAGAAGATAATTGCTGTTCCCTCAACCAAGCTGACCCGACGCTATGAGAAGGTTCAAAACTACTCAGACCTTCCCAGCATCACGCTGGAACAAATCGAACATTTTTTCAGCCATTACAAAGATCTTGAACAAGGCAAATGGGTCAAGGTCACGGGTTGGGGAGACGCAGCGCACGCCCGACGGCTGGTCGCAGAATCAATAGCGCGCGCCAAAGCCAAATAGACTCAATCTTTACGAGTGAGCAGAAACACAGCCTGCTCACCAAAAAGATTCCAGAACCACCAGGGCGCTCTCATCCGGATAGGCCCTCCCGACTGATCAAGGGCGACCGCCTGCTCGATATGAGCGCCAAGGGTTTTCGAGAGATCGACAAAGTCCCTGATCGTGCAGAAATGAATGTTCTGCGTTTCATACCATTGACTCGAAAGCCCTCTGGTCACGGGCATCCTACCGAGGAATAAGAGTTGTAGCCGAATACGCCAATGCCCGAAATTAGGTATTGAGACGACCGCTTTCTTTCCAATACGGAGCATTTCCTCCAGTACGACTTTGGGCCTTCTTGTCGCCTGAAGCGTTTGCGACAGGATCACGTAGTCGAAGACATCGTCGGGATAGTCGGAAAGATCTGAATCAGCGTCCCCCTGTATCACCGAAAGCCCATTTGCAACGCAGTGGTTTACTCCTAGCTGTGAAAGTTCGACGCCACGAGCGTCGACCTGCTTTTCATCCCGTAGCATGACGAGCAATGCTCCATCCCCGCATCCTACGTCAAGAACGCGAGACGACGGTTCGATCATGTCTGCGATTACCGCGTGATCGCGTCGCACTTTTCCGTTCTTCGCGTTAGAACCCGCCGTCGTCATCGGTCAGAAACTTTCTATTTCGTGATCGCAAGCCCGCGTACCGCCGCCGCAGCTTCAATGAAACCGCGTGTTGTGGCCAGCAGCTCCGGAACATCCAAAAGAAAAGCGTCGTGTCCTTTATTCGTGTCGATCTCTACGAACGAGACCGAGGAGCCGCTTGCGTTAAGAGCATGCACAACAGCACGTGATTCAGACGTAGGGAAAAGCCAGTCAGATGTGAAGGAAACAACGCAGAAGCGCGCTTGAGAAGCTTGAAAAGCCTTTGCGAGACTCCCGCCGTAATCCGCAGCAAGGTCGAAGTAATCCATTGCGCGGGTGACATAAAGATAGGAATTCGCATCAAATCGCTCAACAAAAGTTGAACCTTGATGTCTCAGGTAGCTCTCGATCTGAAAATCAGCGTCGAAAGAGAAGGTCGGAGCCTCTCTCCCTTGAAATTTACGGCCAAACTTTCGATGAAGAGAATCATCTGACATATATGTGATGTGCGCCGCCATGCGTGCGACCGCTAGTCCTTTTTCTGGGCGCACGCCAGCTTCTACATATTTTCCGCCTCGCCAATTCGGATCAGCCATCACCGCCTGTCGACCAACCTCATGAAACGCAATATTTTGCGATGAATGGCGTGCGGCAGTGGCGATCGGCAATGCAGAGAATACGCGGTCAGGATAGAGCGCGGCCCATTGCAGAACTTGCATTCCGCCCATTGAGCCGCCGGCCACGCAAAACAATTGCTCGATCCCTAGGTGATCGAGCAGCAGAGCCTGGACTTTCACCATGTCCTTGATCGTCACTACTGGCATATCAAGGCCGAAGATTTTACCAGTCGTGGGGTTTACCGACGCCGGCCCCGTAGTGCCCATGCAGCCGCCGAGCACGTTTGAGCAAATAACAAAGAAGCGGTTCGTGTCGATTGGCCGTCCTGGCCCAACCATGACTTCCCACCACCCGCTTTTTTTCGTGATCGGGTGCTCATTCGCGACGTGCTGGTCCCCCGTCAGAGCATGGCAGATGAGAACTGCGTTTGAACGATCTGAATTAAGTGTGCCGTATGTCTGGTAAGCGACTTGAATGGGGGGCAGGCCCACGCCGCACTCCATCTTGAGGCCACCGAGAGGCTCAAGCTTTACTACCCTGCTGCTTGGGACGTTGGCCTCATCTCCGGCCCAAGGGGATACGTGGGAGGCGGTCAATTGCAGCCCTCTTTGTTCGATTTTTCGAACGATCCGTGCGTTTTATAGGAGCGGTTGCTTAGGAGCGTCAATGCCTGGACTTGTGCGTTTTGCTAGGGCCGCTAGCCCTGTTATTAGGACAGCGCACGGTAACCGCGCATTCACGAACTAATTCCGGAGCATTCTCGATGTCGAATGATCGGCCTGCGCCTCGCGCTGGAATCATGGAAATCGACGCCTACGTGCCTGGAAAAAACCCGTCTCAGCGCGGCGGTCCGGTTTACAAATTGTCGTCCAATGAGACCCCGCTTGGGCCTTCCGCCGCCGCCCGGAATGCCTTTCTCGCTGCTGCGTCTAGCCTAGAGCTTTACCCCGATGGGTCTGCTCACAGCCTGCGGGAATCGATCGCGCAGCGCTTTGGGATAGATCAGAGGCGCATTGTCTGCGGCAATGGTTCTGACGATCTTCTGCATTTGCTCGCGGCCGCATATGTTGGACCAGGCGACGAAGGGATTCTGACCGCCCATGGATTTCAAATTTTCCAAATAGCAATTCAAGCTGCAGGTGGACGCCCGATTTACGCGCGTGAACATAATCTGACCGCTTCGGTGGATGAAATTCTTTCGTGCGTCACGCAGCGCACAAAGATCGTTTTCCTCGCCAATCCAAACAATCCAACGGGAACTTATCTGCCCGCCGCCGAAATCGTTCGACTGGCTGATTTCCTACCGTCACGGGTATTGCTTGTGCTGGATGGAGCTTACGCCGAGTACGTGACGGCAGATGATTACATTTCTGGCTTGGAACTCGTACACGAAAGACAGAATGTAGTCATTACTCGCACATTTTCTAAAATCCATGGTCTCGCATCTTTACGCGTGGGTTGGGCCTTTGCGCCTGAGCACATTTGTGAGGTCCTTCATAGGATCCGCGGGCCATTCAATGTCTCAAGTCCTGCCATAGCCGCCGCCGTCGCCGCGATCGGCGATGAGCTGTATGTGTTAAGCTCCATCGATCATACGCAGAAATGGCGAGACTGGCTGACAAGCGGATTGCAGGACATCGGTTTGAAAGTCACTCCAAGCGTCGCCAATTTCATTCTAGTTCAGTTTCCCGATGCAATTGGTGATGATGCGCAGCGCGCAGAGATGTTCCTTTCGCAAAGAGGTATTCTTGTGCGAGGAGTCGCCTCTTACAGGATACGAAACGCTCTTAGGATTACTATCGGGGAACAGGCCGCAAACGAGGCAGTGCTTGCTGCGCTTAAGGAGTTTATGGCGCACAATTGACTTTGTTGCGCATGTTTCGTGGATGGATTTAATCGATGTTTGATCGTCTCACCATCGTTGGACTTGGCCTCATTGGCTCATCTTTGGCGCGCGCGGCTAAATCCTATGGCCTAGCGAAGTGCGTCGTCGCTTATGACCGAGATACGGCCGTCCGTGCCCGCGTTAAGGAACTCGGCATCTCCGACTGGATCGCCGATGACATCGGAACGGCGGTCCAAGACTCTGACTTTGTGATCGTTTGCGTTCCTGTGGGCGCCACCGCAAGCGTAGCGCGCGCAATGAGCGATTATCTTAAGCCCGGCGCCATTATTTCAGACGTCGGTTCTGTGAAATCGGCGGTTTACGAAGCTTTCCTTGAAAACCTTCCTCAGCACGTTCATATCGTGCCCGCTCATCCCGTGGCCGGAACCGAGTATTCCGGCCCGGACGCTGGTTTCGCCACTTTGTTCCGTGACCGTTGGTGCATTGTCACTCCGCCGAGCGATGCTTCCCCCGACGTCGTCGAGAAAGTTCGCGCTTTCTGGGCCGCATGCGGAGCAAACGTGGAACTCATGAGTGCTCAGCACCATGATCTTGTACTTGCAATTACAAGTCATGTGCCACATCTGATCGCCTACAATATCGTTGGAACTGCGGCCGATCTCGAAGAAGTCACCCAGTCGGAGGTCATCAAGTTTTCGGCGGGCGGCTTCCGTGACTTCACGAGAATTGCTGCATCTGATCCAACGATGTGGCGCGATATTTTTTTGAACAACAAGGATGCCGTTTTAGAAATGCTTGGACGATTCAATGAAGACCTACTCGCGCTTCAAAGGATGATACGATGGGGCGACGGACAAGGGCTTTTCGATCTGTTCACTCGGACACGTGCAATTAGGCGCAGCATCATCGAACAAGGACAAGAAACGTCGGCGCCTAATTTTGGCAGGGAAAAAACACCCTAGCAACCAGCTTCAAGCTAGGCGTGCGTCCTTAAGCAAGCGCATCACTACGACGCGTGAGACGATGCCAGTGACACTGGCCATAGCGAGCGCGACAAGCAACATGATAGCCATCATCACGAGGTCAACCTCAATACGCCCGAAAAGCGCTTCTATTTGTTCGCCGGAACGAGTCGATAGCATACGTTCCGACATTCGGCCTGCAAACCAAATAAGCGCTCCCGCGACCGCGGCTCCCATAGTGGCTCCAATTAGACCAACCTTTAGAAAGTGCCGCTGAAATTCTTGAGCAATAAAGGCATCCGACGCTCCAACAAAATGCAAAACCTCGACAACCTCACGACTGCTCGCCATTGCGCCTCTCGTAGCAAAACTGACCGCCAATCCCATGGCGAGCACGAATAGAGATAGAATGAAGAATGAGACGCCGATTAGTGCGTCCGACATCCTTTCGAGCAAATTGCGCCACGTCTTGTGATCATCGACGAGAGCATTCGGAACCTCGCGTTTGATTGCGTCGGACAGCGCGCCCACGTTTAGATCTTCGGGTGATTTGATCCTAACCACAATTAAACGGGGAACGGGCAAATCTTTCAGGTCAAAACCAGACCCAAGCCAGGGGCGCAGTAACTCGGTAGAGTCTGCTTGTGATAAAACATACGCTTTTTCCACGCCTGGGAAGCGCGTCACAATTTTTTCAGCAATTGAAAGGTCCGACGCAGCATCTCGCCCAATAGCCGGCTTGATTTGAATTGTGATTTCGTTTGAGAGTGAAGCGCTCCACTCTTTAGAAGCGCTTCGCATCATGGAGGCGCTGCCTCCCGCCAAAGCCGCAAGAAATGTCATTATTGCGATCACGGTGATGAGCGCTCTATTTGCTACCGAGTCAGTGTTCACGACGCGTAGGTCTGGCACGGGCGCGCTTCTTCTGATTGCGCTCCAGACCGTCAAAACGAAATCGATGGGAAATCTCGCGAATCTATTCATAGACCTGCAATCGCCCTTCAGCGAGAACGAGGCGTCGCGCGAAACTGAATTGATCCATCAAATTCAGATCGTGGGTGGCGATAATGATTGAGGTGCCGGATTTGTGAAGTTCTATAAATAGTCTAAGCAACCGCCGCGCAAGACTTGGATCCACATTGCCGGTAGGTTCATCGGCAATTAAGATCTCCGGCTGACCAATCAGAGCTCTGGCGATTGCCGCTCGTTGCTTCTCTCCGCCTGATAAGATTGGCGGATATGCGTCCACTCTTTCTCCCAGCCCTACCCAACGCAGCAATTCGATCACTTCCGACCTAAAGCTAAGCTCGTCTTTGCCCTGAACAAATAGCGGAAGGGCGACGTTCTGATACGTCGTTAAATGATCGAGCAGTCGAAAATCCTGAAAGACAACTCCGATCCGACGTCGGAATGATGTGACTTCCTCTTGTGATAGTGACGTGGTCTCTTTGCCAAACAATTGAATAAGCCCACGTGTCGGTCTAAGCGACATTAGAATGAGCTTCAGCAGCGTGGTCTTCCCAGCGCCCGATGGTCCCGTGAGGAACTGGAAAGACCGCCCCTCAAGATCGAAGCTGATGTCATGGAGGACTTCTGTGCCCGACCCGTATCGAAGCCCGACGTTTTCGAACCGAATCACTTTCGCCTCGCCCAGAGAAGCGGGAAAGCTACAATAAGCGCTTTACCTCATGCAAAACGACAGAAGTAAGTAATCTTGCCTCTGCCGTTCGCTTGGCTCAACTGTTCTTTGGGAAATGAACAATCGTGCCGTGGGGGACCGCTCCTTCCTCCACTATCTCTCCGAAAGTTCTTCCATTGATCGACAAACCGCCTTTTTCTACGCTTATTGTTACGGTCTGGCCGTTCTGAACCTCGCCGCTGAGGAGCAGATGAGCGAGTGGGTCCTGGACGTTTTTCTGGATCACTCGTTTGAGAGGACGGGCTCCATATGTTGGATCATAACCTTTTTCAGCGAGCCAGGCTTTGGCTGCGCCATCTAGCCCGATCTTGATCTTGCGATCCTCAAGCAAACGCTCAAGACGCGAGAGCTGAATATCGACGATCGCTGACATATCGCTGCGCTTAAGACGATGGAACAAGATTATTTCGTCCACACGATTAAGGAATTCCGGTCGAAAATGACTTTTCACCGCTTGCATGACTTGTTGTCGGAGTGCGTGTGAATCTTCGCCCTCTCTTTGCCCAACCAGCAAATCCGCGCCAAGATTAGATGTCATAATAATAATCACGTTCCGAAAATCGACAGTACGGCCCTGTCCGTCCGTAAGGCGTCCATCGTCCAAAACTTGGAGCAAGACGTTAAACACGTCTGGGTGAGCCTTTTCGATCTCATCGAAAAGGATGACTTGGTAGGGCCGGCGGCGGACGGCTTCCGTTAGGGCGCCGCCTTCCTCATAGCCGACGTAGCCCGGGGGGGCTCCAATGAGCCGGGCAACTGCGTGTTTTTCCATGTATTCAGACATGTCTACACGCAAAAGCGCAGCGTCATCATCGAACATGAATCCAGCAAGCGCCTTGGTTAGTTCAGTTTTGCCGACGCCTGTTGGGCCCAGGAACATAAACGAGCCAATCGGGCGTTGCGGATCCTGCAATCCTGCTCGGGCTCTGCGGACCGCGGTAGAAACCGCGTGGACTGCTTCGGATTGACCTACGACTCGTCTGGAAAGATGCTCCTCCATTTGAAGAAGCTTTTCCCTTTCACCTTCCAGCATCTTGTCAACGGGAACGCCGGTCCATCGAGAAACGACCTGCGCGATGTCTTCGGAGCGCACGACCTCGTTTAATAGAACGCCGTCTTCCACCGCGCTTTCGGAGTCCCGAAGTTTTGATTCAAGGTCCGGCAGGATGCCGTAGGCGATACGCCCAGCCTCCGCATAATCGCCACGTCTCTGCGCGATTACGAGTTCGTTACGTGCTTTTTCAATTTCTTCCTTCAGCTTCTGACCTAGACCTATCTTCGCTTTCTCGGATTTCCACCTTTCTGAGAGATCCTTTGCGCGTCCTTCAAGCTCTTCAAGGTCAGAATCTATGCGCGAAAGGCGATCAATTGAAGCCTTGTCGTGTTCCTTCTTCAAGGCTTCCTGTTCGATTTTGAGCTGAATGATGCGCCGATCAAGCTCATCCAGCTCTTCCGGCTTTGAATCGACTTGCATCCGCAATCTAGCCGCAGCCTCGTCAATCAGATCGATCGCTTTGTCTGGCAGAAAACGGTCCGTAATGTACCGATTGGAAAGTGTAGCTGCGGCGACGATTGCGGCGTCTGCGATGCGTACGCCGTGGTGGAGCTCGTACTTTTCCTTCAGACCGCGCAATATGGAAATAGTATCTTCCACATTTGGTTCTGAAACGAATACGGGCTGAAAGCGGCGTGCAAGAGCGGCATCTTTTTCTACATGCTTTCTATATTCGTCTAGCGTTGTTGCGCCGATGCAATGAAGCTCGCCTCGTGCGAGGGCAGGCTTAAGAAGGTTTGAGGCATCCATTGCGCCATCCGCCTTGCCCGCTCCTACGATTGTATGCATTTCGTCAATGAACAGAATGACGCTTCCTTCGGATGCTGTAACCTCAGACAGAACCCCTTTGAGGCGCTCTTCGAATTCTCCTCGATACTTTGCGCCTGCGATCAGTGCGCCCATGTCAAGCGCAAGTAGTTGTTTATCTTTGAGTGGTTCGGGCACGTCACCTTCGAAGATCCGCCGCGCCAATCCTTCCACGATTGCTGTCTTTCCGACGCCGGGCTCTCCTATAAGAACCGGATTATTCTTTGTTCGACGCGAAAGAACCTGAATCGCACGCCTTATTTCTTCGTCGCGACCTATGACCGGATCAAGCTTCCCTTGTCGAGCGGCTTCGGTAAGGTCACGGGCATACTTCTTGAGCGCGTCGTAGCTGCTTTCAGCTGACGCATTATCTGCCGTGCGGCCTTTGCGAAGAGCTTCGATTGCGCTGTTCAGAGCCTGGGGCGATACGCCCGCAGCACTAAGTATCTTTCCCCCTTCGCTGCTTTTTTCTAAAGCGATCGCGAGCAGAAGTCGCTCAACGGTTACGAATGAATCCGCCGCCTTCTGCGCGAGCTTTTCTGCATTGTCTAGAATTCGGGCGGTGGTGGGCGCAAGATACAATTGACCTGCGCCAGCGCCCTGCACCTTGGGAAGTCGTGAGAGCGCAATTTCTGTTTGAACAAGCGCCTCGCGAGCAACGCCACCCGCCTTCTCAATAAGTCCGGACGCCAGTCCCTGCTCATCGTCGAGCAAGCATTTCAAAACGTGCTCGGGGGTGAACTGCTGGTGCGACTCACGCAGCGCGAGGCTTTGCGCCGCTTGGATGAAGCCGCGTGTACGTTCAGTGTATCTGTCAAGATTCATATTGAGACCTCCTGACACAAGGACTCCCTATTGGGGCGATCCTTGATGACGGAGCCCTTAAAGGCGCTCGATTCCTATGTAGGTTGGTCCTCCATCCAATAAAAGGACGGTCTCGATAAATGTGAAGGGCTCTCCTCCTGGGAGGAGAGCCCTCACTTTTTACTGCCCAGGCGCGAGATCGCTCGCTGGGACTTCGGGAGCGCCGTCCCCCTCCGAAGGGCCTTCCCCTCTACGACGCCGGCGCCGGTTCCGCAGATGGTAGCTAGCCGAATCATGTTCGTTTTCGGCGGGGGCGTTGCCAGGCTGCGGCGCATTCAAGGCGGGCTGTCTGGCTCCGCCGCCAGTGATGAAGGCAGGCAGTCCATTGGACGGGGCCTCGCCCTCAATCGGCCGCTGCTCGAAACGAGGTTGCTCCTGCGGGTCGCGCCGATTGTCACGACCATGACGGTTGCGATTCTGTCCGCCACGGTCAGGGAATGGTTGTCTTTCCGGGCGTGGTCCGCGATCGGGCTGCGCATACGGCTGTTGAGGGGCTGGGAAATGCGCTTGAGGCTGTGGCTGGTTGAAGACGGGCTGGGGCTGCGGACGCTCCTGGGGGGATGCGAATCGGTCCACAACCCCGAAATCGTCCTCGTCATCTTCTTCTTCCTGCTCGGCCTGATCAGGCGCACGCATGAAGCCGTTCTGCGCCTGTTGCTGCGCCAGTTGAGCCGCTGCGATCAGGCGGAAGTAGTGCTCTGCATGTTGAAGATAACTTTCCGCCATCACAGGGTCGCCGGACGAATGGGCGTCCCGCGCCAGCTGCAGATACTTCTCTGCGACGTGGTGCGCTGTTCCTCGGATTTTGACGTCTGGCCCATTTGATTCGTAGGTCCGGGTGAGCGGGTTGGGGCCCTTCCGATTATTGCGGCCCCGCATGCGCTTGTTTTGACCAGGTCTCATAGAGTTTCCTTATACGCAGAGCCGTGCATCGCCTCGACCGTTCCAAATTTTTCGAGCGTGAAGAAGAGCTTTCAGAAGGCCGGGGCTAGTACTGCAGAGCAGAACGCCTATCCAAAGCCATTCCGAGAGCCACAAAAACCCGCAACCAGCTAGAAGCTACACGGTTCGGATAAGCCGCAGACCAGCGCTATAGGCGATCAGGACACGAGCGGCTCGATCCAACCTAATCACTTTTGCTTCTCGAGCCAAGGGGCGACTTTCAAGATTTATCAGCGCCCCAGAAAACGACCCTGTCATGGCCAAGAAGATCCTTGCGAACCGTTCCAACAACTCCAGACCGAGCGAGGAGCTCCAATAGGCCTGAGGCTTGATCATAACCGATTTCGACGGCGCACAGACCTCCATTTTTGAGCCATCCGCCGTGAATCGCAATCAGAGACCTATAAAGATCGAGCCCGTCCGGTCCGCCATCCAAGGCCAGGCGCGGATCATAAAGGCGTACTTCGTCGTCGAGCAAGCTGATCTGGTCTGACGGAATATATGGCGGATTTGACACCACAAGATCAAACGGCCCGGCGTGAAAATCCCGCATATCGGCGCAGTGAACCGTCGCGCGCTGGCCCACGCCCACCCGATCGAGGTTAGCTCGGGCCAATAGACAAGCTTCGGAGCTCACGTCTATCCCGACGCCCTGCGCCTCTGGCAGTTCTGACAGCAACGCGCACAGGATAGCGCCCGAGCCGACGCCAACATCCAATATCCTTAGGCTTTGATCTGTTCTTTTCCCCAGCCATGCAAGGCAAGTTTCGATCAGGCATTCCGTGTCGGGCCGGGGATCAAGGCAGGCGGGACCGATCACTAGCTCGTGCCCCCAAAAATTCTTGCGCCCTATTACGCGGGAGACAGGCTCCCGCAAGAGCCGCCGTCGAACCATTTCCCGCAGATTCAAAACGGCGGCGTCCGACAGCGCGCTGTCCGGCTCCGTAATCAACGAGATTGGTCGGCAATCCGCGGCGGCGCACACAAGCAGTTTTGCGCTCTCAGCGGCCTCAGGAACTCCATTGGCGGCGAAGAGCTCTGTCAGCTTTAGGCGAACTTCGCCCACGAGCGATGGTGCAGCTAAAGCCTCTTCAATGCGCAGGTGCAATGGTTGCGAACTCCAATTTGCGCTTCAGTGCGCTCCGGCTTGAGTCGTTGCAAGAAAAAAGACCGGCCGGAGACTTGCTCCGACCGGCCAAACCGCTCTTCCTTCGATGACCGCGCCGTCCTGGGGGGCTGGGGGGCTGACGATATCCAGAACGACCCGCCACTCGAAGAGCGATAAGGTCAATCTCGCCGCAAAAATCGGCGCGCTTTAGTTTCAATGGCGGCGAAATCATGAATTCTGGTAAAGTTTCCCAAAACGGAGGTAGGACGAATGTCAGAGCGGCGGCAGGGGTCCACGAGCGTCGTGACCCCATTATTTCCCGTCAGAAACTCTGATTCAGCGCCGGTGGTCTTCACACGACTCGAGTTAAACGCATTATTGCAAAGTTATGGACGAGGGGTAGCAGAGGGAGATTGGCGAGATTACGCGCTCGATTTCACAAAACACGCTGCTGTTTTTTCGATCTTTCGCCGTTCCGCCGAGGCGGCCCTCTTTCGCATTGAGAAGAGGCCCGCGCTTGCTAACCGCCAGGGCGCTTATGCTATCGTTGATCAACGCGGCGTCACCCTTCGGCGTGGGCATGAACTTGCGCGTGTTTTACTAGCGTTGCGCCCTATGAAACGTTTGAAGTGAAAAGGGCCCCTTGCGGGGCCCTTTCCATTACTCCTCCCGGGATCCGGTCAGAGTGAGTATGAACTGGAACATGTTGATGAAGTTCAGGTAGAGACTGAGCGCCCCCATCACTGACGACTTCTGCAGCAAAGCTCCATCCTGAGACAGGTAGTCGTAATCTTCCTTCAGGCGCTGCGTGTCCCAAGCAGTGAGCCCCGCGAAGATGAGCAGGCCGATCGCGCTGATAGCGAAGCCAAGCACGCCTGACTGCAAGAAAATATTGAGAATGCTAGCAACCACGAGGCCAATAAGGCCCATGACCAGGAAAGAGCCCATTCCCGAGAGGCTACGCTTAGTGGTGTAGCCGTAGAGGCTCAATCCGCCAAAAGCGATGGTTGTGACCAACAACGCGTTCACGATGCTGCCCACCTTGAAGACGAGGCCGATCCAGCCAAGCGAAAGGCCCATCACCGCCGCGAACGCCCAAAAGGTCGCCAGCAGGGACGTGTAGCTCATGCGTTCGAAACGCCATGAGAGCACAAAGACGAAAGCGAGCGGCGCGAGCATGATCGCCCAGCGCAACGGCGAGCCGTACAGAGCCTGCACGACAGGATTGGTGCGACCGAGCATGAACACGCCAATCGCGACCAGCGCCGAAATACCAAGCGCCAACGTCATGTGGTTATAGATGCCAAGCATGTAAGAGCGCAGGCCTTGGTCGATCTCGGCTGCGCCGGACCGGGCTACGCCAGAACCCCAGCGGGCGGTCACGTTACGATCGAAGTCGGACATTGTTCCCTCTCTCATAGCTTCACCGCCAATGGGACGGTTGACACCAATATGGCTTCATCGACGAGCTGGCACAAGAGGATTGAGCCGATGTGGCCGCCGAATCGATGTCCAGAAAGGTCGAATTTTCAATGCTCTACGTAAAAATACGGAGAGTCACTGCGGGCTCTTCAGGCGTAGCGACGGCCGTTTGAGCCCCTGCCAAGTCATGGATAGGCCCAGCAAGGTCACGAGCGCGACCGCGCCTGCTCCAGAGCCAAGCAGCGCAGCGAGCGGCAACTCCATGCTTTCGACCTCGAAGGCCTTATAAAGCAACGTCCATGCTCCGGCCCCGCTCAGAAGAAGCCCGACCCCCCAAGCGATCAGTCCTAAGATCAAAAATTCAAGCCCGAAAGCCAGGAGCAGCTTCCTTCGAGTAGCTCCGAGCGCGACCAGTATCGCGGCTTCCCGCATACGCGATTCCTGACTTGCGGCTAACGCTCCACCCAGAACGAGCACGCTCGAGGCGAACACAACCAGAGAGAGGCTTAAAACTCCTGTCCGCAAACGTCTCGCGACTTGGGCGAGCTGCTCCAGCGCGTCTCTGACCTGGACGCTTACAACGCCAGGCAGTTCACGCCCAAGCGAACGAATGAACCCTTGCTGGGCATTTGAATCCGATTGGAAATGAACCGTTGCGATCTGCATGAAGGGCGCGCCAGCGAATGTGTTGGGCGAAAACACGAAGACAAAATTGATCCCCATTGAGCTCCACTCAAGCCTCCGGAGACTAGCGATCGTGGCCGTGACGTTGCGGCCCATAACGCTCATGGTGATTTGGTCGCCCAAATCTACCCCGAGTCCCTTCGCAATCTCGGCGTCCACTGAAACGATCGGAGGTCCTCTATAATCTTTGCTCCACCAAGCTCCAGCCACAAGCTGCGAGTTTTTTGGTAGCTCTTCTGCGAAGGTAATGCCGCGATCGCTTTCCAGGACCCATGCGGCGCTCTCCCGCACTTGTTTCCGGTTGATTTCCTCTCCGTTAAGACCGGTTAATCTACCGCGCATCATCGGAGTCATTTCAAGCTCTGCGTCTGGCGCGCTCTTGAGTAGAAGGCTCTTTACGCGCTCAGCCTCGCGAATTGGTATGTCGAGGAGAAACAAGTCAGGAGCTTTCGCTGCGAGCCCCCGAGTCAATTGCCCTTGCAGATTATGGTCCACGAAAGTCAACATAGACAGCATCGTGAGGCCTAACCCAAATGTCACGATAACTGGTCTAGTCAATGACCGCGGTCGAGCCGCGTTCGCCATCGCGAAACGAACGAGAAAATTTTTCGATCTTGGAGTGCGACCACAAAGAAACTTCACTAGCTCGCCGAGCAAAATGAGCAGGACAACGCAAGCGACGGAACCGCCAAGAAAATAGATTGCGAGCTTCGCATAATTCAAGAGATGAAGAGCCGTTAGAAGAGTGACAGCGAAGGCCCCTGCCGCGCTCACCCAATAGCGTATTCTAAGCCGTTTTTTTATTCTCTCGGAGTCCGCCCGTAGAATATGTGTCGTTGATAAATCATGCACGCTTCCGAGTGGAAGGATTGCGAACGCGCTCGCACCAAATACGCCAACCAATACGCTCAAGAGCACTTCTCTTGCGAAAACCGCAGGCTCTAAAGGAAGTCCAATAAGATCTGAGATGAAAGATCCTATAAAGAATGGCGCAGCCACGCCTATAGATGCGCCAATCACTGCGCCGAAAAAGGCGATTATCGCTACTTCAGAAAGCGCCATTATGAAAATGAACGACCCCGTTGCGCCAAGAGATTTAAGGATGGCGAAATCTCTTGTCCGTTTCTCGAGAAAAAGGCGTACTGCATTGGCGACGCCAATGCCTCCGATTACGAGCGTTAGAAGCCCAACAGCAATTAAGAAGGTCTCGAACCTCTCGATATTTCTACGTACGCCTGGTGACGCATCATCTCGGGTCCGCACCTGCCAGCCGGCATTCGGAAACTCTTTTTCCATCAATTTAAGCGTGGATCCAAGAACGGTTTGATCGTGTAATGCAACCCGAGAAATCCAGCGCGTTAGAGATCCCTCTTGAACTAATCCGTTCGCCTTTGCGCCATCTAGAGAAATGATCGCTCTTGGGCCGAAACCAATTCCCGATGATAATCGATCAGGTTCCGCTTCAATGGTTCCTCGTAATTCAAACTGACCGTCGCCGATAAATATTTTATCGCCAATATTCACGCCAAGGCGCTCTAACAGACTCCTTTCGACAATAGCCCCGAAAATTTCGTTTTTTTTGATCAGGCTCCTGAGAGGCGCGTCTGGAACCGATGAAAACTTACCCGTCAGCGGATAAGCGTCATCGACAGCCTTCACCTCGACGAGCGTCGACTCTCCTTTGTTGCTGCGGCCCATTGCTCTTGTCAGCGCGACCGTTGATATCGCGCCTAACTTTGAAATGAGAAGTTTCTCTTCACTGCTTATATCTGCATGCACAACCGTTAGCGAAAAATCTCCGCCAAGTATGACCCGGCCTTGTTTGCGTAATCCATTCGAAATGCTTTCGGAGAGAGAGGCAACTAGGACAATCATACAAACGCTCAACGCGACGCACGCCATACAAAGCCGGAGGCTTCCGAGGCCGCCTCGTAGATCCCGCCATGCAAGAGTAAAAATCTTGCGTGCTCCACGGCGTAAATTGTTTTGGCTCATTGCGTCACCGATGCAGAAGGTTCAAGCACGCCTGACTTTATCAGGAAGGTCCGATCGCAGGCTTCCGCAAGTGAAAGATCGTGCGTTATCAGCACCAAGCTTGTGTTTCGCTCACGGGGTAGACGCAAGAGAAGGTTGGTGATCGTCTTGCCCGTTTCTTCATCGAGATTTCCAGTAGGCTCATCTGCGAGGATGATAGCCGGAGCGGGCGCCAAGGCGCGTGCGATGGCGACGCGTTGTTGTTCGCCTCCTGAAAGCTGAGAGGGAAAATGGTGCGCTCTGTCTGCAAGGCCAACCGCCTGAAGCTCTACAAGCGCGGTCTTGAATGGATCGGGATGGCCATTAAATTCGAGGGGAATAGCAACGTTCTCCAAAGCCGTCATCGTGGACACGAGATGAAAAGATTGGAAGATGATACCAATTCGCTTACCGCGAAATCGAGAGACGTCATCCTCGCTCATCGAAGTGATGTCCCTACCTTCGATGCTTACGCGACCTGAATCAGGCTTTTCCAATCCGGCCATGGCCATCAAAAGGGTGGACTTTCCCGATCCAGACTTCCCCACGAGCGCAACGGATTCACCGGAGCGAGCTTGCATGGTTACGCCCCGCAATACATGGACGCGTGAGCTTTCGGAGCCAAGGCTGAGATGCACATCATGAACCTCGATCGCAAAGCTCATTTCTCTTACCCCATTAGAGTCTTATGGCGCTGGAATATCGCAGCGCTCTCCATCCTAGCTACATTTGTATTCGGCCTGACGACGTCAACATCAGCGCAATCAGACGCTCCCAAAAGAATCGTTGTTCTCGGCGACAGCCTTACGGCGGGCTATCAATTACCCGCGGCGGATGGCTTCACAAGCGTTTTGCAGGCAAATCTGCGGGCGAAAGGCATTTCAGTAGAGGTCGTTAACGCCAGCGTGTCCGGAGACACAGCATCCGCGGGGCTAGAACGATTTGATTGGTCACTCGGCTCAGGCGCCGACGCTGTTATCGTTGAGCTTGGCGCAAATGACATGTTGAGGGGAATTGATGTTCAAGTGACGTATGGAGCTCTCGACAGAATCATTAGCAAGCTTAAGGAGCGAAAAATTCCGGTGCTTCTGGCCGGCATGAAGGCGTCTAGATCCGTTGGATCCGAATATAGGGACGCGTTTGACGCTTTGTACACCAGGCTGGCCGAGAAGCACGAGGTGCTTCTTTACCCCTTTTTCCTTCAAGGGGTGGCTGGGCAGTCGGAATTCAACCTTCAGGATGGCATACATCCAAACTCCGCCGGCGTGCGTCGTATCGTGGAAAACATTACGCCATACGTCTTGAGGCTTTTAGCGGCGAGCGCGCCGTAGCTTTCTGACGCTCATGGATCGAGGACGCTGTCCCAGTAAAGGTAATCCAACCAGCTCTCGTGAAGATGGTTGGGCGGGAAACGCCGTCCGTTCTGGTTTAGATCGCTGACGCTCGGTTGAAATGGCTTCCGAGCAGGCCACATGAGCGCTTCGGAAGGAAGCTTGTCCGCTTTTCGCATATTGCATGCCGAACAGGCTGCGACCACGTTATCCCACGTGGTAAGCCCGCCTTTTGAGCGCGGTAAGACATGATCGAACGTAAGGTCTTCCGGAGAGCCGCAATACTGACACATGAATTTGTCACGCAGGAATACATTGAAACGCGTGAACGCAGGCGTTCTGGCAGGCTTCACAAAGGTCTTTAGCGATACGACAGATGGCAATCGCATTTCAAAACTGGGACTGCGGACCTTCCGATCATATTCAGAAATCACGTTCACGCGATCGAGACATGCCGCCTTGATAGCTTCCTGCCAAGGCCAGATAGATAAGGGAAAGTAACTCAGCGGGCGAAAGTCCGCATTCAGCACCAGCGCAGGACAAGCCTCCGGCGACACGTTAGGCTGGAAATGCGTCGTCAAATTCGACACTCCTCGATCATATTCATGAGTCGAAGGCGCCGTTCACCCAGCTTCCGCTAGTGTGCAGCTCTGCTAGCGGGTAGGCACAGGCACGCCGCTTCGGTAGTCATAAAATCCACGTTTGGTCTTTCGTCCTAGCCAGCCTGCTTCCACATATTTCACAAGAAGTGGGCATGGGCGGTACTTCGAATCCGCAAGTCCTTCATGGAGAACTTGCATGACGGATAGGCATGTATCCAGCCCGATGAAGTCAGCGAGCTGAAGCGGCCCCATAGGATGGTTCGCGCCCAACTTCATAGCTGTATCGATCGCCTCGACCGAGCCTACGCCCTCATAGAGAGTGTAGACCGCTTCATTGATCATGGGCAGCAAGATGCGATTGACTATGAATGCCGGGAAGTCTTCCGCGACCGTAGCGGTTTTTCCAAGTCGTTCGATCAGGTCTTTTGCGGCTTCAAAAGTCGTATCGTCTGTTGCGATGCCTCGAATGACTTCGACCAACTGCATCACGGGGACGGGATTCATAAAATGAATGCCGATGAACTTCTCAGGACGATCAGTTGCGGAAGCAAGACGTGTAATTGAAATGGAAGATGTGTTTGAGGCAAGAAGCGCGTCAGGGGAGAGAATTGGGCAAAGTTTCGCGAAAATTTTCCGCTTCAGGTCCTCATTTTCCGACGCCGCTTCGATCACGAGATCGCAATCAGCAAGATCTGAATAATCCGTCGAAGGCGTGATCCGTTCGAGAGCCGCTTTGCGATCGTCCTCAGACAGCTGCGACTTGCTCACTTGTCGCGCCAAGTTCCCGTTAATTGTGGCGAGACCCGTTTGAACCCGTTCCTCGGAAAGATCGTTCAAGACGACCTGAAGTCCCGCCACTGCGCTGACATGCGCTATGCCCGACCCCATCTGGCCGGCGCCGACAACGCCTATCTTTTTGATATTCAAAGACATAATAGCCACCGCGCTTGGAAGGACGGACGTTCCGAATCATCATATGTCAGGAATGCTTAGCCGCCAACGGCGAGACCTTCTTGGAGAGCTCCTCCTTTAGCTCAGGCAGGGCCTTGAAGAGGTCCGCCACTAGTCCAAAATCCGCGACCTGGAAAATCGGGGCTTCCTCGTCTTTGTTGATGGCGACAATGACTTTGGAGTCTTTCATGCCGGCCAAATGCTGGATGGCTCCTGAGATTCCCACAGCCAAATACAAATCTGGCGCGACGATTTTTCCTGTTTGGCCTACCTGCAAGTCGTTGGGTGCGTAGCCGGCGTCAACCGCTGCGCGTGACGCGCCGATGGCCGCGCCAAGGACATCGGCGACAGGGCCAATGAACCGATCAAAGTTCTCCGAGCTCTGTAGACCTCTTCCACCGGATATCACGATCTTGGCCGAGGAAAGATCGGGTCGTGTGGATTGGGATGCTATTTCCTCCTTGAAGAGGCTAAGTGGCGACGGGTCCGACCAAGCTAGCGCCTCAATCGGCGCGCCCCTTTCTCCGTCGATGACGCGTGGAAATGCAGAGGTGCGGGCAGTGATCACCAGCTTGGCATCTTTCGACTCTACCACCTGTATAGCATTTCCCGCATAGACCGGACGTTCGAAGCGCTTGTGCCCGAGGACGCGGGTGACTTCCGAGATTTGCATCACATCTAACATCGCCGCCACTCTCGGCAGGGCGCTCTTGCAGAGTGATGAGGCGGATCCCACAATGGCGTCATAGTCCTCGGCAATGCTAAGCACCAGTGACGCTAGCGTCTCATCGGTGCAACTCTCCCCTACTTCAGCTGCGTGCAGAACTTTCTCCACACCATCTAGCCGAGAGACAGCTGCGATCGCATAAGCCGAATCGCCTAAGGCCAGCGCATGCACTGGACCGCCAACTTCTAATGCGCACGCTGCTGCGCTTCTTGTCGTTTCCGACATTGCGCCATTTCTGATGTCGGCAATGAGAAGGGTCGTCATGAGAGCACCCCCGCCTCCGTCTGTAAGCGCTCGACGAGCTCAGATACGTTTGACACGATTACGCCAGCTTTTCTCGCTGGCGGATCTTTTGTTTCGATGATTTGCAGCCGGGAAACAACGTCCACTCCCAGAGCCTCCGGGGTCAATTCTTCTATTGGCTTCTTTTTCGCTTTCATAATGTTGGGCAATGAAGCGTAGCGGGGCTCGTTCAATCTCAGATCCGCTGTGATAACAATTGGCATTCGGGCCTCGATTTGCTGGAGGCCCCCATCAACCTCACGCAAAACGCTCACCGCTTCGCCGGCGATCTTAACTTGCGAAGCGAATGTCGCCTGACTCCATCCGAGCAGTCCCGCCAGCATCTGGCCTGTCTGATTGAAATCGTCGTCAATCGCCTGTTTGCCCATAAGCACGATGCTGGGCTTTTCAGACGCTACGATCTCCCTCAGTATTTTTGCAACGGCCAATGGCTCCAAGAGCCCGTCGTGTTTGACAAGGATCCCTCGGTCGGCGCCCATAGCAAGACCGCTTCTGATTGTCTCAGTTGCTTGTGAAGGGCCCGCAGAAACGAGCACCACTTCGGTCGCATGGCCTGCTTCCTTGAGACGCAACGCCTCTTCCAGTGCGATCTCGTCGAACGGATTCATCGACATTTTGACGTTGGTGAGATCAACGCCGCTGCCGTCGGTCCTCACTCTGACTTTCACGTTGTAGTCGACGACACGCTTGCAAGTGACCAGGATCTTCAACTCAAGAACCCCCCAGAATCATTCAAAAGACGCACAAGCGCTTCGCTAGCGGTTTTTTCCCGGCGTCCAAAGGATATCTCCGTCCCTCAGGCGATTAAGCGCTCTGGCCGCGACAAACAGGAAATCGGAAAGCCTGTTAATGTATTTAAGCGCGGGCTCGCCTACGGGCTCGCCCTCCTTGAGGGATAGCTCCACGATGAGCCGCTCCGCTCTTCTGCAAATCGTCCGTGAGACATGCAAGCCGGCGGCGCCAGCTGTCCCCGCAGGCAGGACAAAGGATTTGAGCGGCTCAAGGCTCGCATTTAGAAGATCGATTTCCGCCTCAAGCCGCACCACCTGAGGCTCGACGATGCGCAGCGGTTCATATCCAAGCTCCGCGCCCCTATCGGGCGTGCACAGGTCCGCACCGAGGTCGAAGAGGTCGTTTTGGACCCGCTCCAGCATGGCGTCGATTTCCGGGGACTCCGTCCGGATGCTGCATCGGGCAAGCCCTATCGCCGAGTTCGTCTCGTCTACAGTCCCATATGCAGCGACCCTTAGATCGAATTTTGGACGTCTCTCGCCATCCCCTAAGGACGTCGACCCTGCATCACCAGTGCGCGTGTAGATCCTATTGAGCGTAACCATGTTGTGATTCAGCCTTTAAACCATAAAACGGCAAAGATGAGCACGATAGCGAGACCTTGGAGCCCCACGCGCCAACGCATCAGTTTCTGAGAAAGCGAAGGGCTGCCGCCCCTCAGCATGTTCGCGAGCCCCAAAACGAGAACCACGCCCACGGCGCCAGTCGCTAAGGCCACGGTCAAACTAGGCAAGGTCATTAATCACCATCGCTCTCATCAATAGCGCCGTAAAAGCCGTTCCAGATAGTCCAGCTCGATTGAGGGCCGGTTAGGGTCCGCGAGCCGGCGGCGCAATTCTTCTAGCAATTGCTGCGCGCGTTGAGGAGCTGGCGTTCCAAGCGGATCATAGGCGCTTCGCGATTGGTCGCCGCGCGAACGAGACTCCCGACCAAGCGGGTCCGAACTCGCGTTCCGTCCCGCCTGGCCCGGCTGCCCACCAGCTTGCGCGCCCTCGTTTTGGTCGCCTTGCTGCATTTGTCGCGCCAACGATTCCGCGCCGCGCCTCAGGCCATCGATCGCGCGTCCCTGTGCATCCACGGCCTCCTGCCGGCCAGCGCCTCCTCTGCCCAGTTGCTGTTCCGCTTCGCGCATCGCCCCCTCGGCGTCCTCAAGGCCCTCATCGGTGCGCATGCCGAACTCCCGCATGCGTCGCTGCAAATCCTGAAGTCGCTGACGCAACTCTCCTTGGCCTTGCTGCAGATCCTGATCTCCCTCGCCTTCGCCGCGTTGCTGGTTTGCATTCGGTCGGAATGTGCGATCCCGCAATTGCTGCTGGTCGCGCATCATTTGGTCGAGCTGATTAAGGGCGCGATTGGTTTGCTGCGCCGAACGTTCCTGCCCCTTCTTTGCGGATTGAAGGTTTTTGAGCAGATCTTGGAGCTGACTCAGCGCGCGCTTGGCGTCCTCGGGATTTCCGGAGCGCGCCAGGCGCTCTATTTCATCGAGCATTCTTTGAAGATCCTGAGAGGTGATCATGCGCTCAGGATCAGGCCGATCGTTTTGTTCCTGTCTCTGATCTTGTCTCTCGGAGTTTTCCGCAAGCTCACGGAGGAAACGGTCCAACGCCGAGCGTAACTCGTCCATCAACCGGCGCAGTTCATCCTGCTCGGCACCTCGTTCAAGCGCCGCGCGCAGGTTCTCTTGCGCCGCTCGTAAAGCCTGTTCGGCTGAAGACATGTCGCCTTCTTCAATCTGTAAGGCCATTTCCCACATCAGCCCAACAATTGAACGCAGATCGTCGTCGGTGCGCGCTGAGTGGAGCTGATTGAGTAGAACGCGTATGCCGAGATGCTGGCCAGCGCTGATCGGAAAACGATCAGGAGCCGTTGAGATAGCGTCGAGAGCGGCAAGGACAAAGCGCTTTTCCTTTGGGAAAAACACTAAGTTTCGACGTTGTTCGATCAAGGCTTTTGCAAGCGGCTTACTGAACTCTCGCTCGGGAGCGTAAATGCGTAAGTCTTCGCTTTCCCCAACGTTGCCCCCTTCGTCGCGGGCCAGAAGCCTAATTGTCGTCTCTGCGCCCGCCCACGGATGCTCGACCAGGTTTGTTAATGTGTTCGCCTCGCCCTTCTGTCCTCCGGCAGGCAAAGCGAGAGGAATCGTCGGGGCTTCGAAAAGTGGCGCGCCTGAGCTTTTTCTTCCGCGTATTTGAGGATCGCTAAGCACTGCCTCAGCGGAGGCTACGCCATAGTCATCGGTCATTTGATACGCAAGCGAAAGCATCCCCTTCCCATCCGTCGCAGGCGCTCCGCGGAATCCGATCGCGGGGGGCTTGTCCGCTATGGCCGTTAAGTCGAATGTCAATCGCGTTCCAGAAAACGCGCGCAAAACAATACGGCTGTCTTTCCGCAATACAAACCGCGCCTCTTGGGCCGACGGGAACGCTGCGCCTTGCGCATCATCGGACGAGACTCGTTCGAGACCTTCCACTGAGATGATGACGTCCGCCAGTTTTTCAGGGCTTCGTACGACAACTATTGATCCGACGGGCGCCTCCATGGCCTGAATGTTCGTGGAGGCGCCGCCGGACGAGAACAGTACGATCGGCGCGCGTCCTGTATAGGCCGGCGGATCTATCCATGCATCCAACCGACGCAGCCGTTCACGGGCTTCCGGAGACGATAGGTCGAATGCTGCAAGAACCCGTTGTAGTTTCTCCGGTCCGGCGATGAAGCCGCTGGCAACCATCGCCACGATGAGGGCTGCTCTGATCGCAAATGGATCACGCAGAGCGGTTCCCGGTGTGAATTGAGGCGCTGAGAGCTGTCCTGCATTCGCGGAAGCCTCTTCTTGATGGAGAGCCCACAAGCGCCTAGCCAGAGCATTGTCGCTGGCGTTCGAATCCAGCGTGGCGCTTACCGGCCGGTGGGCGCGTTGGCTCAGCTTATCGAGACGCTTGACCGCATCTTGCTCTGTCGCCCTACGAACCTGCACCGCGAGGAGGGCCGGCGCCAGAAAAGCTACGCCGACGAGCGCCCAGAGGATAATTTTCACCCAGAATGGCGCATATAACCAACCGCCGAGCCAAGAAATTGTCAGAAAAACGCAAAACGCGCTGAAAAGGGCCATAAAGCTAGGCCATAACCGTTCCAGCTGAATGAACCAGCGGGCGAAGCTGCGCAGCCGCGCCAGACGGGCGGCCGGACCGTTTGAGCGTCTCTCGTCCGTAGAACTCGCCCTTGTCTCCACAAGCTGCTCCAGTTCACGAGAAAAAGGCCGCCTTGCAACTCTTTACTTCAGCCACGGCGGAACGGTGTCCAATTCTATCAGGCTTTCGTATGTAGTGCGCGGTCTCACTACGGCCCAGTCGTGCCCATTGACCAAAACCTCCGGGACGAGCAGACGCGAATTATAGGTGCTAGCCTGAACCGCGCCATAGGCGCCGGCCGACATGACCGCGAGATAATCGCCCGGCTTACATTCGGGCATCTCGCGGCCGATCGCCAGATAGTCCCCGGTTTCGCATACTGGTCCGACGACGTCGGCGATCCAGGAGGGCGCGCCCGTCTCCTCGACGACGGGCTGGATCTCATGATGAGCGTCGTACAAAGTTGGTCGGATCAAGTCGTTCATCGCCGCATCGACGATCACGAAACGTCGATTTTCCCCTTGCTTCACATAGAGCACCTTGCAAACCAGCACGCCGGCGTTTCCGACGAGCAAGCGCCCGGGCTCAAGCACCAGTTTGCAACCGAGCCCACCAAGCCGTCTCTTCACAATTTCAGCGTATTTCACCGGCGAATAAACGTCTGCGTCCTCATTGGATCGATACGGAATTCCTAAACCGCCGCCGATGTCCAAATGATGGATGTCGAAACCGTCGGCGCGCAATTGGCCGACGAATTCCGCGAGCAGCGTGAATGCGTCGTCAAAGGGCTTAAGATCCGTGATCTGTGAACCAATGTGCATATCCACGCCGGTTGGCGTCACGCCCCCCAGCTTCCGCGCGCGCGCATAAACTTCGCGCGCGCGAGAAATAGGAACGCCGAATTTGTTCTCAGCCTTTCCCGTTGAAATTTTCTTATGGGTTTTCGCATCCACATCTGGATTTACACGCAACGAGACATGCGCGTGCGTTCCTTTAGATTGCGCGATGCGCGAGATCGTCTCCAGCTCAGGCTCGGATTCCACATTGAAACAGAATATGCCGTAATCAAGCGCAAGCGCTATTTCGCCTTCGGTCTTCCCAACGCCAGAGAAGGTGATCCGATCGCCGGGCACGCCAGCCGCTTTCGCGCGCAGCAGTTCGCCCTCTGAGACGATGTCCATTCCCGCGCCTAGCTTCGCGAGCGTGCGCAGCACCGCTTGGTTGGAATTCGCCTTCATTGCGAAACAGACAAGCGCATCAATATCGGAGAAGGCGTTGGCGAACACCTCGAAGTGGCGGGTGAGCGTTGCAGCCGAATAGCAATAGAACGGCGTCTGCACCTCGGAGGCGATCTTTCTTAGGTCCACCCGCTCTGCATGCAAGGCGCCTTCGATGTAGGAGAAGTGGTGCATTTCACATCAAATTTTCACAAGAGGGGATCGAGCACGAACGGACGCTTTGGCCCGCGCGTCCCAGCGAGATCGAGCTCATCTGCGCTTTCCGATCCATTGCGCGCAGTAGAACCTCGGACGTCTTTTTGAGTCGCCGCATCAGCGGACGGCCCGGTTGGCGTTTCGAGCTGACTTTTGCGTCCACAGCCGGAAACGAATAGGCTCGCGCCTAGCATAAAGCAGATGAATAGCGTCTTTGCATTCATGCCCATGGCGCACCTTTCTATGATTTGAGCTTGGCCACCCACCATTGCGCTCTCGGGCCCACTAGGGCAGGGCTTGTCCCACCGTAGCTGGTGCGGCTCGCCACTGACTGATCTACGCCAAGGACGGTGAATACTTCATCAGTGATGCGGGGCTCGACGGCTTGCATCTGCGCCAAACTCAATTCACTCAAGTCACAAGCTTGATCCGACGCGAGCTTGACGATCGAGCCGGTCACATGGTGGGCTTGGCGGAAAGGAAGACCCAAAACGCGGACGAGCCAGTCTGCAAGGTCTGTTGCGGTGCTGAACCCAGCGCCAGCAGAGCGGCGCATCGCTTCAGCATTCACTTCCATGTCATTGATCATGCCAGACATTGCCGCAACGCAGAGAGACAGCGATTGAATCGCGTCAAATGCGCCTTCTTTGTCTTCCTGCATGTCTTTCGAATAGGTGAGCGGAAGCCCCTTCATGACGATGAGCAGGGCGGTCAGCGCTCCAATCACGCGGCCGGTCTTGCCGCGCACTAGTTCCGCTGCATCCGGATTACGCTTTTGCGGCATAATCGACGAGCCCGTCGTGAACTTGTCTGAAAGGCGAACAAACCCGAACTGCGGCGTCACCCAGAGAACAATCTCCTCGGCCAGACGCGACAAGTGGACTGCGCAGATCGAGGCCGCCGCCAAAGCCTCGAGCACGAAATCGCGGTCGGAGACGCTATCCAGAGAATTGGCTGTGGGCCTGTCGAAACCAAGCTCTGTCGCTGTTTTGTGACGGTCGATCGGAAAAGACGTTCCAGCCAAAGCCGCAGCGCCAAGCGGGCACTCGTTCAGGCGGCGGCGCGCGTCGGCGAATCGGCCCCTATCGCGATTCAGCATTTCGACATAGGCAAGCAAGTGATGCCCAAAGGTCACTGGCTGCGCCGATTGCATGTGGGTGAAGCCCGGCATAACAGTCGCAGCATGCGCTACAGCCTTCTCCGCCAGCGTGAGCTGCAGTTGCTTGAGCTGTCCATCGATCTGGTCCACGCCGTCGCGAATCCACAAGCGGAAATCCACCGCGACTTGATCGTTGCGGGAGCGCGCGGTGTGCAGGCGGCCCGCGTCGGGCCCGAGGATCTCCGCAAGCCGCGCTTCGACATTCATATGAATGTCTTCCAGGGCCCGGGAAAACTGAAGCTCTCCGGAAGCGATTTCCGCTCCTACTCGGTCCAGCCCGGACGAAATGCGATCCGCTATTTCGGCGGACAATATCCCAGTTGACCCGAGCATTGAGACATGCGCCTTGGAGGCTCTTATATCCTGAGCCGCAAGACGGTAGTCAAAACCGATGGAGGCGTTAATTTCCTCCATGATCTCGTCTGGGCCGCTTGAAAAACGGCCGCCCCACATCCTGTTGCTCATAACTGAATCTCCGAACCGGTTGACGCCATGCCAGATGAAAATGAAATGCGCCCCAATGCGGCCCATTCCAGTCCTCGACGCTGGCTCGCCAACCGTAGCTTGCTCGCTCTTTTCGCCCTGGGCGCCGTGAGTCTAGTCCTATACGGGACCATAGACCGCGCAGGCAAGAAAGAGCCCTCCGGATCAGGTGGGCGCTGCGCGGCTTCGCAAAGCATGGCGCGCCTTACGCAGCCATTCGCGAGAGGTGAGCTCGCGGCCCTGGTTCCAACCCAGCGCTCCACGCCCATGGCGCAGCTCTCGTTCGCGGGACCTGGAGGCGAGGGCCTCTCCCTTGAGCGTTTCGCCGGCAGGGTGGTCCTTCTAAACCTTTGGGCGACCTGGTGTCTGCCTTGTCGCGCCGAAATGCCCGCTCTGGATCGGTTAGAGGCGGCCCGCGGGGGAGAAAAATTTGAAGTGGTCGCCATTAACATCGACACAGCGCGCCTAGAGCGTCGGGAAGCTTTTCTCAAAGAGGCCGGAGTGGAGCGCCTGCGATTCTATTCGGATAAGTCCGCAGTGGTTTTTCAGGAGCTCAAGGCGGCAGGGAAGGCCTCGGGTTTGCCGACGACGGTCCTGATAGGCCCCGATGGGTGCGACATTGCGACCATGGCGGGGGCCGCAGAATGGGATTCGGAAGAAGCCAAGAATCTCATATCTAAACTACTGGAAAATTTGAGAAATAATCAAGATTTGACCCCGAATGGCCCTTCCTAAGGTCTACAGCGGAAATGTTGCGCTGTGGCCTCTGTTCATTTAGTTGATGCCAAGAAATCAACAGATCGAGAGGGCTCCCCATGGTGACCACGGACAGAAGCCAGTCGAACCGCGACGCGGCGCGTCCGCTCTCCCCCCATCTGCAAGTCTATCGCTTCGCCTTGACCATGGCGATGTCGATTGCACATCGCATTACAGGGGCAGGCCTTTATCTGGGTACGTTGCTGCTCGCCTGGTGGCTTGTCGCCGCCGCCGCGGATGCGTCTTCTTTCGCCTTTGTCTCCGGATTTCTCAGCAGTTTCTTCGGGCGACTGATCCTGTTTGGATTCACTTGGGCGCTGTTCCATCACATGCTCGGCGGCGTGCGCCATTTCATTTGGGACCTCGGCTATGGAATGGATCACCCCGAACGCGAATATCTCGCTCAGGGTACGCTGATCGGCGGCCTGGCGCTGACGGTTCTCGTCTGGATCGTCGCTTACGTGGTTCGTTGAGGCGCAGGGGAAGTCATGACCGGCAATTCCAAATCAATCCGCACGCCGACGGCTAAGGTTCGCCACCTTGGGTCCGCTCGATCCGGCACTCGTCACGCCTGGCGCATGCGCGTCACCTCCATGGCGCTGATCCCGCTGACCATCGGCTTTGTATGGATCCTACTGACCACTGTTGGAAAGGATCAAGGCGCGGTGCGCGCGGCCCTTGGCCAGCCCTGGGCGGCCATTCTTCTGCTCCTCTTCGTTCCGACGTCGATTTACCACATGATGCTCGGGATGCAGACGATCATAGAAGATTATGTTCACGCGGAACATGCAAAATCGTTCGCCTTGCTCGCGAACATGTTCTTTTCCGCGGTAGTCGGAGTCGCCTGCGTCTATGCGATTCTAAGGCTGAGTTTTGTCTGACGTTCGCTATTTCGCGCGTCGGTTCTAGGGATGGATGAAGGGGTAAAACTCATGGCAAATGCTTCGGCTAACGGCTCTGCGGCGCCTGGCGTTGTCGGCGCCGCATATCCGATCACGGACCATACGTTCGACGTCGTCGTCGTCGGCGCCGGCGGCGCCGGGCTGCGGGCTACGGTGGGTTGTTCCCAAGCCGGCCTGCGTACGGCCTGTATCTCCAAGGTTTTCCCGACGCGCTCCCACACGGTGGCGGCGCAGGGCGGCATTTCCGCTGCTCTCGGCAATATGGGTCCAGACGACTGGCGCTGGCATATGTACGACACGGTTAAAGGTTCGGACTGGCTCGGCGACCAAGACTCAATCGAGTATTTGTGCCGCAATGCGCCGGCCGCTGTTTACGAGCTGGAGCATTGGGGCGTTCCGTTTTCGCGCACTGAAGAGGGCAAGATTTATCAGCGCCCCTTCGGTGGCATGACGACCGATTATGGAAAAGGAACGGCGCAGCGCACCTGCGCTGCCGCTGACCGCACGGGGCATGCGATTTTGCACACTCTGTACGGCCAGGCGCTTCGCAATAAGACTGAATTCTTCATCGAATACTTCGCAATCGACCTGATCATGGATCAGGCCGACCGTTGCCGCGGCGTCGTCTGCATCAAGATGGACGATGGAACCATCCACCGGTTCCGCGCCAGCCAGACGATCCTAGCGACGGGTGGTTATGGCCGCGCGTATTTTTCTGCCACCTCAGCGCACACCTGCACTGGAGACGGCAATGCGATGGCGCTTCGCGCTGGACTGCCGTTGCAGGACATGGAATTCGTTCAGTTCCATCCGACGGGGATCTATGGCTCCGGATGCCTCATCACCGAGGGCGCCCGAGGCGAGGGTGGTTATGTGACCAATTCCGTGGGTGAACGCTTCATGGAGCGTTACGCGCCTTCGGCCAAGGATCTGGCTTCCCGCGACGTGGTCTCGCGCGCGATGACGATCGAGATCCGCGAGGGGCGCGGCGTCGGCAAGCACAAAGATCACATTTATTTGCATCTCGATCATCTGGATCCCAAGATCCTTCACGAGCGGCTTCCCGGCATCTCCGAAAGCGCACGCATCTTTGCTGGCGTGGACGTCACGAAAGAGCCGATACCCGTCCTTCCGACCGTCCACTACAATATGGGCGGCATTCCCACCAATTATCACGGCGAAGTCGTCACTAAGCAGAATGGTGACCCTGACTCGATCGTCCCGGGATTGATGGCGCTGGGCGAGGCCGCCTGCGTCTCAATCCATGGCGCTAATCGACTAGGTTCGAATTCCCTCATCGATCTGGTGGTCTTTGGCCGTGCGGCAGGCATTCGTGCGGCTGAACTCGTCAAGCCCGGCGAATCCCAGCCCGACCTGCCGAAGGATTCTTCTGACCGCGCTCTCTCGCGGCTTGACAAATTCCGCTGGTCCAAAGGTGGGACGCCGACGGCGCAGCTGCGCGACAAGATGCAGCGCACGATGCAAAACAACTGCGCCGTGTTCCGCACCGGCGAGGTTCTTGAGGAAGGTTCAAAGCTCATTCACGAAGTCTGGCAGGGCGTCGCGGATGTGGGCGTTACTGATCGTTCGCTAATCTGGAACTCTGACTTGATCGAGACCCTTGAGTTTGACAACCTGATTATTCAGGCGGTCGTCACAATGGACTCAGCAGTTGAGCGGAAAGAGAGCCGCGGCGCTCATGCGCGTGAGGATCATCCGGATCGGGACGATGCGAACTGGATGAAGCATACGCTTGCATGGGCGAATGATGAGACGAAACGGATCGCAATCGATTTCCGGCCCGTTCATACCTACACGATGACCAACGAGGTCAGTTACATTGAGCCTAAGGCTCGCGTGTACTGATCGGGAGTTGAAACCATGGTTGAATTCGCTCTCCCTCGTAACTCTCGGCCCGTCCCGGGCAAGACATGGCCGAAGCCAGCCGGCGCGACGAACATCCGGGAGTTCCGGGTGTATCGCTGGAATCCCGAAGACGGAGAAAATCCGCGGATTGACACATATTTCGTCAATATGGACGATTGCGGCCCCATGGTGCTGGACGCGATCATCTGGATTAAGAACAACATTGATCCGACTTTGACCTTCCGCCGCTCATGTCGTGAAGGCATTTGCGGTTCTTGCGCGATGAACATCGATGGCACGAACACCCTCGCGTGCACGAAGGACATGAGCACCATTTCGGGAGCGGTGAAGATCTATCCCTTGCCCCATATGCAAGTGGTCAAGGACCTCGTGCCAGACCTGACCGGCTTCTATGCGCAGCACGCCTCGATCGAACCTTGGCTCAAGACTGATACGCCCGCGCCTGAAAACGAATGGGGTCAGTCGCCGGAAGATCGGAGCAAGCTCGACGGGCTTTATGAGTGCATTCTCTGTGCTTGCTGCTCGACGTCCTGTCCGAGTTATTGGTGGAACGGCGATCGTTACCTAGGCCCGGCCGCACTTCTGCAAGCTTATCGTTGGCTGGCGGACTCGCGCGATGAGTCCACAGGTGAGCGGCTTGACTTCCTTGAAGACCCGTTTCGTTTGTATCGTTGTCACACCATCATGAACTGCGCGAAGACTTGCCCGAAGGGCCTGAACCCCGCGAAGGCTATTGCGGAGATCAAGAATATGATGGTCGCGCGTCAGATTTGATCCACCTGCGCGAGCTCGGCGGCGCTTTGATTGCGCGGCCGAGCCCGTCGCTTCAACCCAAGTCAACTTCATTGCCTGATCGCGTCTCTTCCCTTTACGAAGCTAAAGTTCGGGATGGCGCGATCGAGCCCGACGCGGCGCAGCGTCGGCTCGTGAAACTCTTTGATGATTTATCCGACGAGTTAAGCGCATTCGCAAAGCTGCGACGCAAGAGCGTCGTCGCCCGTATGTTCGCGAAGAAGCTCGCTATCCCGCGGGGGCTGTATATTTGGGGTGAAGTTGGGCGTGGAAAGACCATGCTGATGGATCTCTTCTACGACTCGCTGGACGCGGATGAAAAAAGACGCGTCCACTTTCATGAGTTCATGCAGGATGTGCACGCCCGCATCCATAATTGGCGCCTTGCAAAGAAAGAAGGACGCGCCCTCGGAGACGATCCTATCGCGCCTCTGGCGGAGGACCTGATTCAACATGCCTGGCTTCTCTGCTTTGATGAATTCGTCGTGACTGACATTGCTGATGCGATGTTGCTCGGCAGGCTTTTCACGGCGCTTTTTGACCGCGGCTGCGTCGTGGTCGCGACCTCTAATGTCGAGCCGTCCCAGCTTTATCGTAACGGATTGAACCGGGCGCTCTTCCTTCCCTTTATCAAATTGCTGCAAGAGCGTGTCGATGTCTTCCGGCTCGACGCCCGCACTGACTTCCGTCTGGAAAAGCTCGATAATCTCCCGATCTACCATTATCCCGCCGATCACAATGCGCGTGGCGCCTTGACGGACGCATTTCACTCATTGTCCGGCGACAAGGTTGGTCGTCCCATGGTTCTGCAGGTTTTGGGACGTGAACTGACGATCAGTCAGGCCGCCAATCATGTTGCGCGTTTTAGTTTCGATGAATTATGTGGACGGCCTCTTGGAGCCGCTGATTATCTTGCGATCGCCGACAATTTTCACACGATTGTGTTGGATGGCGCGCCGGCGATGACTGTTAGCCAGCGAAACGAGGCGAAGCGCTTCATTAATCTGATAGATACACTGTATGATCGTCGCGTGAAGCTCATCATTTCCGCAGCAGCTCCGCCGCAAGATCTTTATGTAGCAGACAGCGGTGTGGAGGCTTTTGAATTTCAGAGGACCGTGTCGAGGCTTATCGAAATGCAGTCCCGCGACTATCTCGCGCTCCCCCACGGCCTGGCGGATTCAGGCGGCAGCGGGGATGCGACTGGTCTGGTGGAGACCTGAAAATGGCTCGCGCGTCAGTGGAACCCTCGGACGCCCGCATTCTTCAAATCGCCGCTGAGCACGTCCGCCGATATGGCGCAGCGAAGACGACCGTTGTCGCGGTCGCCGCCGAGGCGGGAATGTCGCACGCGAACGTTTATCGTTACTTCCCCTCCAAGCGGTCGCTGATAGAAGCTTTGTTGGAGCAATGGCTTAAACCGCTGGAGGCTGGTTTGCATGAGATCGCAGACGCTCCCGATCCAGCAGATGACAAACTCGAGAGAATTGTTTCGGCGGTTTATCGCGCCTACCGGAACAAGGTCGAGACTGATCCACATTTGTTCGCCATTTTCGCGGAAGTCATCGAAGCTGGCCGCGCTGCAGGGCGGCGCCATCGCGCAAAGATACAGGGCGAAATCAGTCGCGTGGTCGACGAGGGAATGTCCAGCGGCGTATTCAGACCAGCGGACCAGCGACGGGCGGTGGCGCTGGTCTTTGATGGCCTCCATAGGTTCCTTCACCCGGTTTCGATCCGCCTAGATCGCGACATTCCGCGAGAACAGGCGGACGCCAGATTTGAGCGTTTGACGTCAATCGTTCTGCGCGCGCTTGGCACCAGAAGTTGAGCAAACTGGGGATACAAGTTACAAAAAATGTAATTTGAAATGCCATTTTCTAACCAGACAAGCTTCAGCATCAATTCAGCGTAACTCAATCTAACCATTTAAATTTAAAGGGCTATTGGTCGCGCGCAGTAGTTCTGCGATGCATTTGCGCGCTCTACTAGACCATTGTCCTGCAAACCAGACCCTTGCCACCAAGACTTAGGAGGCGCAAAGAGCCGCCACACGTGAAAGCGTTTCGGCTCAATCCAAAACGAGGTCGGTCCACATGGCGCGTAATAAGATTGCACTCATCGGCTCTGGGCAAATTGGCGGCACCCTTGCCTTGCTGGCCGGCCTCAAGGAGCTTGGCGACATTGTCATGTTCGACATCGCCGATGGCATTCCTCAGGGTAAGGCGCTGGACATCGCGGAAGCTTCTCCCGTCGAGGGCTTTGATAGCCGGCTGTCCGGCGCGAGCGATTACGCCGCGATCGCGGGCGCTGACGTCATCATCGTGACGGCTGGGGTTCCGCGCAAGCCCGGCATGAGCCGCGACGATCTCCTCGGGATTAACCTCAAGGTCATGGAGAGCGTCGGCGCGGGCATCAAGCAGCATGCGCCGAACGCCTTCGTCATCTGCATCACCAATCCTCTCGACGCAATGGTATGGGCGCTCCAGAAGGCCTGTGGCCTGCCGTCCAACAAGGTCGTCGGCATGGCCGGGGTTCTCGACTCCGCACGCTTCCGCTGGTTCCTTGCTGAAGAGTTCAATGTTTCCGTTGAGGACGTCACGGCCTTCGTGTTGGGCGGCCACGGCGACGACATGGTTCCTTCGGTGCGCTATTCGACGGTCGCAGGCATTCCGCTGCCCGATCTGGTGAAGATGGGATGGACCACTCAGGAAAAGATCGACGCGATCGTGAAGCGCACGCGCGGCGGCGGCGGAGAGATCGTCAATCTGCTGAAAACCGGCTCCGCCTTCTACGCGCCCGCGTCCTCCGCCATCGCCATGGCCGAGAGCTACCTGCGCGACAAGCGTCGCGTCCTGCCGTGCGCCGCATATCTGAACGGCCAGTATGGCGTGAAAGACATGTATGTCGGTGTGCCTGTCGTCATCGGCGCCAACGGCGTTGAAAAGATCGTCGAGATCAGCCTCGACGCGGCCGAGAAAGAAATGTTCGCCACCTCGGTCAAGTCCGTGCAGACGCTTGTGGACGCCTGCAAGACGATCAATCCCGCGTTCGCCTGACGCCAAACGGCAAGGGCTCGCGCTTGCGAGCCCTTCGTCTGCGCGACGGAATCAAGGACATCCCATGAACATTCATGAATATCAGGCGAAAGCCATTCTCAAGGAATTCGGCGCTCCCGTGTCACGCGGCGTCGCCATTCTGAAGTCGGAAGACGCCGCAGCCGCTGCGAAAGAGCTTGGAGGGCCGCTCTGGGTCGTTAAGTCCCAGATCCATGCAGGCGGACGCGGCAAAGGCAAATTCAAAGAAGCAAGCGCCGGCGACAAGGGCGGCGTGCGTCTAGCCAAATCCGTGGACGAGGTGGTCCAGTTCGCCAAGCAGATGCTTGGCTCTACGCTGGTGACGATCCAGACCGGTCCTGCGGGCAAGCAGGTGAACCGCCTGTACATCGAAGACGGCTCGGACATCGCAAAGGAATTCTATCTTTCCGCGTTGGTCGACCGCGTCACTTCGCGCGTCTCTTTCGTCGTCTCGACGGAAGGCGGCATGGACATTGAACAGGTCGCCCATGATACGCCGGAAAAGATCCTAACCTTCTCAGTCGATCCAGCCACCGGGGTCATGCCGCATCATGGCCGGACGGTCGCCAAGGCGCTGGGTCTGTCCGGGGATCTCGCCAAACAAGCGGACAAGTTACTCAACCAGATTTATCGCGCTTTCGTCGAGAAAGACATGTCGATGCTGGAAATCAACCCGCTGATCGTCACGAAGGACGGTCAGCTGCGTTGTCTCGACGCGAAAGTTTCTTTCGACTCCAACGCGCTCTACCGCCATCCGGACGTTATGGCGCTTCGCGATGAGACGGAAGAAGACGCTAAGGAAATCGAAGCGTCCAAGTATGATCTGAACTACATCACGCTCGACGGCACCATCGGCTGCATGGTCAATGGCGCCGGCCTCGCCATGGCGACCATGGACATCATCAAGCTGTATGGTGAGGCCCCCGCTAACTTCCTCGACGTCGGCGGCGGCGCGAGCAAGGAGAAAGTCACCGCGGCTTTCAAGATCATTACTGCCGACCCAAACGTCAAAGGCATCCTGATTAACATCTTCGGCGGGATTATGCGCTGCGACGTAATCGCAGAAGGCGTTATCGCCGCCGTCAAAGAGGTCGGGCTCAAGGTTCCGCTGGTTGTTCGCCTCGAAGGCACCAACGTGGACCTCGGCAAGAAGATCATCAGCGAGTCCGGCTTGAACGTGATCCCTGCCGATGACCTCGACGATGCTGCGCAGAAAATCGTGAAGGCCGTGAAGGAGGCTGTCTGATGTCCGTTCTGATCGACCGCAACACGAAAGTCATCTGCCAGGGTTTCACCGGAAAGAACGGTACGTTTCATTCCGAGCAGGCGATTGCTTACGGCACGAAAATGGTCGGCGGCACGTCGCCCGGTAAGGGTGGCTCTACGCATCTCGGCTTGCCGGTGTTCGACACGGTGATGGAAGCGAAGGCCGCCACCGGCGCCGACGCATCTGTCATTTATGTGCCGCCGCCGGGTGCAGCTGACGCCATCTGCGAGGCGATTGACGCTGAGATCCCGTTGATAGTCTGCATCACCGAGGGCATTCCCGTCACGGACATGATCCGCGTGAAGCGCTCATTGACTGGCTCGAAATCTCGGCTGATAGGCCCCAATTGTCCCGGCGTGATGACGGCTGGCGAGTGCAAGATCGGCATTATGCCCGGAAACATTTTTCAGCCGGGCAGCGTCGGCATCGTCTCCCGCTCCGGCACGCTCACCTATGAAGCGGTCTTCCAGACCACGCGGGAAGGGCTTGGTCAGACCACGGCGGTGGGCATCGGCGGCGATCCCGTCAAGGGCACGGAGTTCATCGACGTGCTCGAGATGTTCCTCGCCGACGAGAACACGAAGTCCATCATCATGATTGGCGAGATTGGCGGATCGGCTGAAGAAGACGCCGCTCAATTCCTCAAGGACGAGGCGAAGCGGGGACGCAAAAAGCCGATGGTCGGCTTCATTGCGGGCCGCACCGCCCCGCCTGGACGTCGCATGGGTCATGCCGGCGCGATCATCTCGGGCGGCAAGGGCGGCGCTGAAGACAAGATCGCCGCGATGGAGGCGGCGGGCATCCGCGTGTCGCCTTCCCCGGCGCGACTGGGCAAGACGCTTGTGGAAGTCCTCAAGGGCTGATCTTCAAGATTGCATGCGAAATGCGCTGCGCCTACGGGCGCGGCGACCAACAACATGAGGCTGGTTCAATGGCGCGTCAGGACCTGAACGAATCTTTGCTGCAGACGTCGTTCCTGTACGGGGGCAACGCCGCCTATATCGAAGATCTCTACGCTCGCTACCAGGCCGATCCGGCCAGCGTGGAGCCCGCGTGGCGCGAGTTCTTCGGCGCCTTGTCCGACGATCCGGCGGCTGTGAAGAAAAGCGCGACCGGGGCGTCGTGGAAAAAGCCGAACTGGCCCATTCATGCGAATGGTGAACTTGTTTCCGCACTTGATGGAAACTGGGCCCAGGTCGAGAAGGCTGTAGGCCAGAAGATCAGCGCGAAGGCGAGCGAAAAGGGCGCTTCCGTTTCTGAGGCCGACGTCCAGCAGGCGACGCGCGACAGCGTGCGCGCGCTCATGATGATCCGCGCGTATCGCATGCGCGGCCATTTGCATGCCCAACTGGATCCTCTTGGCATGGAGCCAATCAAGGATCACGAGGAGCTTCATCCCGCGAGCTACGGGTTCACGGAAGCGGATTACGGACGCAAGATTTTCCTGGACCACGTTCTCGGCCTCGAATCCGCGACCATTCCGGAAATGTTGGCGATCCTGCGACGCACCTATTGCGGCACGATCGGTTTCGAGTTCATGCATATTTCCGATCCGGCTGAGAAGGCCTGGATTCAGGAACGCGTCGAGGGGCCGGACAAGGAGATTACCTTCACGCGCGAGGGAAAGCGCGCGATCCTCACCAAATTGGTCGAAGCCGAAGGTTTCGAGAAGTTCTGCGATCTGCGCTTCCGCGGCACCAAGCGTTTCGGCTTGGACGGCGGTGAGGCCATGGTCCCTGCGCTTGAGCAGATTATCAAGCGCGGCGGCGCGCTGGGCGTGAAGGAAATCGTCCTTGGCATGCCCCATCGCGGCCGTTTGAACGTCCTCGCGAGCGTAATGAGCAAGCCTCATCGCGCGATCTTCCACGAATTCAAGGGCGGGTCCTTCACTCCTGACGAGGTGGAGGGATCGGGGGACGTCAAGTATCACCTCGGCGCCTCGTCCGACCGCGAATTTGACAACAACAAGGTTCACCTCTCGCTGCAGGCGAATCCGTCCCACCTTGAGATCGTGGACCCTGTGGTGCTTGGGAGAGTGCGCGCCAAGCAGGATCAGCTGCGCGATGTCACAGAACGCAGCATGGTTCTTCCCTTGCTCATCCATGGCGACGCGGCTTTCGCGGGCCAGGGCGTGGTCGCCGAATGCTTCGGGCTGTCCGGCCTCAAGGGCCACCGGACTGGCGGCTCTATCCATTTCATCGTGAACAATCAGATCGGGTTTACGACCTATCCGCGCTACTCGCGGTCGTCGCCCTACCCCTCCGACGTCGCGAAGATGATCGAGGCGCCGATCTTCCATGTGAACGGCGATGACCCAGAAGCGGTTGTTTTCGCTGCAAAGGTCGCGATCGAATTCCGTCAGAAGTTCCACAAGCCTGTCGTGATCGACATGTTCTGCTACCGTCGGTTCGGCCACAACGAGGGCGACGAGCCGGCGTTCACGCAGCCGCTTATGTACAAAAACATTCGCAGCCACGCGTCCACGCTCGAGATCTACACCAACAAGCTCGTCGGCGAGGGGGTCGTTACGTCGGGCGAAGTGGAAAAGATGGTTGCGGATTGGCGCGCCCGACTCGATGCCGAGTTTGAGGCCGCCCAGTCCTACAAGCCTAATAAGGCCGACTGGCTGGATGGTCGCTGGTCGGGTCTGCGCGCCGCCGACGCGGTGTCTGACGATCCGCGCCGCGGCGAGACCGGCCTGCCGGTTGAGAAACTCCGGGAGCTTGGCAGAAAGATCAGCCATATTCCGGAAGGGTTCAACGCCCATAAGACGATCCAGCGGTTTATGGAGAACCGCCGCCAGATGATCGAATCCGGAGAAGGGTTCGACTGGGCCACCGCGGAAGCGTTGGCGTTCGCCTCCCTGTGCGACGAAGGACATCCGGTTCGCCTGTCGGGTCAGGATTGCGAACGCGGGACGTTTTCGCAGCGCCATTCCGTTCTGATCGACCAGGAGAATGAAGAGCGGCACGTTCCGCTCAACAACATTCGCGAAGGGCAGGCGCGTTACGAAGTCATCAACTCGATGCTCTCCGAAGAAGCTGTCCTGGGTTTCGAGTATGGCTATTCATTGACCGAGCCGAACGCGCTGACGATGTGGGAAGCCCAGTTTGGCGACTTCGCCAACGGCGCCCAGGTCGTGTTCGATCAGTTCATCTCCTCGGGTGAGCGCAAGTGGTTGCGTCTTTCCGGTCTCGTGTGCCTCCTGCCGCATGGCTATGAGGGACAGGGGCCTGAACATTCTTCGGCGCGCCTCGAGCGCTACCTGCAAATGTGCGCGGAAGACAATATGCAGGTCGCCAATTGCACGACGCCTGCGCAGTACTTCCATATCCTGCGACGGCAGCTGAAGCGCGATATCCGAAAGCCGCTGATCCTGATGACGCCGAAGTCGCTTCTGCGACACAAGCGCGCTATTTCGCGTCTGGATGATATGACTTCGGGGACGTCCTTCCATCGCCTCCTGTGGGAAGATGGGGAGCATGTGCGGGGCGAGCGTCCTAAGCTTGCGAAAGACGATAAGATTCGTCGCGTGGTGCTTTGCTCCGGCAAGGTCTATTTCGACCTGTACGAAGAGCGCGAGAAGCGCGGCATCGACGACGTCTACATCGTTCGTGTGGAACAGCTCTATCCGTTCCCGCTGAAGGCGCTCGTGGCCGGCCTTTCGCGCTTCAAGAAGGCCGATATCGTCTGGTGTCAGGAGGAGCCCAAGAACATGGGATCCTGGACGTTCGTCGAGCCCTATCTTGAATGGGTGCTCTCTCAGACGGGCGGGAAGGTGAAGCGGCCGCGTTACGTTGGACGGCCCGCGTCGGCAGCCACCGCGACTGGCCTCTTGTCTAAGCACATGGCTCAATTGAAGGCTTTCCTCGACGAGGCCTTCGCCGAATAGCCCCTTGCCCCGCATCGTTTCACTCACAGAAGGGCGTCGCTAAGGCGCGAAGCAAATGAGTACAGAAATCAGGGTTCCTACTCTCGGCGAATCCGTCTCCGAAGCCACGATCGCCAAATGGTTCAAGAAGCCGGGCGACATAGTGAAGGCGGATGAGCCTCTTCTGGAGCTTGAGACCGATAAGGTCACTCTTGAGGTCAACGCTCCTGCGGGCGGGGTTCTCGCAGAGATCACCGCGAAGGACGGCGAGACTGTTTCTCCGGGCGCTCTTTTGGGTCAGATCGCAGAAGGCGGGGCCGCAAAGACCGCGAGCGCGCCGAAAGCCGCCGCGAGCACGGCTGCCGTAGCTGCGGCTCCGGCCGCAGCCAAGCCAGCCTCTGGTATGCCGCCCGCGCCTGCCGCCGCGAAAGTGGCCGCAGACGCCGGCGTCGATCTCGGCCAGGTCGCAGGTTCCGGCAAGCGGGGCCAGGTGCTGAAGGGCGACGTGCTCGCAGCTATGGCGGCTCCGCCTGCTGCAGCGGCGCCGGCGCCTGTCGCGGTTCGCGCTCCCTCGCCCGCGGATGATGCGGCGCGCGAAGAGCGCGTGCGCATGACCAAGCTGCGCCAGACAATCGCGCGCCGCCTTAAGGACGCACAGAACACCGCTGCCATGCTGACGACGTTCAATGAAGTCGACATGACGGAAGTCATGGCGCTGCGCGCTCGTTACAAGGACGTGTTCGAGAAGAAGCACGGCGTGAAGCTGGGCTTCATGAGCTTCTTCGCCAAGGCTTGCGTGCAGGCGCTCAAGGAATTGCCCGCGGTTAACGCTGAGATCGACGGGACCGACCTTGTCTACAAGAATTATTATCACATCGGCGTTGCTGTCGGCACGGAGAAAGGCCTTGTGGTCCCCGTCGTGCGTGACGCCGACACGCTGAGCCTCGCGCAGATCGAAAAGACGATCGGCGACTTTGGCAAGCGCGCCCGTGACGGCCAGCTCAAGATTGAGGAGATGCAGGGCGGGACCTTCACGATCACCAATGGCGGCATTTATGGATCTCTGATGTCTACGCCGATATTGAACGCTCCTCAGTCTGGCATTATCGGAATGCACAAGATCCAGGAGCGCCCAATGGTCGTCGGCGGCAAGATTGAAGTGCGGCCCATGATGTATCTTGCTCTTAGCTACGATCATCGCATCGTGGACGGCAAGGAAGCCGTGACCTTCCTCGTGCGCGTCAAGGAAGCGTTGGAGGATCCGGCGCGTCTCGTTCTCGACCTCTGATCGCTTAGCGCCACAGCCTTGGGGCTCTCGACTCTAAGTGAGAGCCCCGCTCGCAATGGAAATCAGCCCATGTCTTACGATCTTGTTGTGATTGGAACCGGTCCTGGCGGCTATGTCTGCGCAATTCGCGCAGCGCAGCTCGGCATGAAGGTGGCTGTCGTCGAGAAGCGCAAGACTCATGGCGGCACGTGTCTCAACGTTGGATGCATTCCTTCGAAGGCCCTTTTGCATGCATCCGAAATGTTCGCTCAGGCGGAGCATGATCTGCCTGCGCTTGGCGTCGTGGTCAGCAAACCAAAGCTCGACCTTGCGGCTATGATGAAACACAAGGACGATACGGTCGCAGCAAATGTGAACGGCGTCGGCTTCCTTCTCAAGAAGAATAAGGTTGAGTCATTTCACGGTCTGGGCGTCATAAAAGCTCCTGGCAAAGTGGATGTCGTAGCTGACGGCGGAAACGTCACAAGTCTCGAAACCCGCAACATCGTGATCGCTACAGGTTCTGAGGCGGCCATTCCTCCGGGCGTCAATGTCCAGTTCGACGAGAAGACGATCGTTTCGTCGACTGGCGCGATCGCTCTGGCGAAGAAGCCAGAAAAACTCGTGGTTATTGGCGCTGGCGTGATTGGCCTCGAGCTCGGCTCGGTCTGGAGCCGTTTGGGCACGGAAGTCATAGTGGTCGAATATCTCGACCGCATCCTTCCCGGAATGGACGCGGAAGTCGCGAAGCAATTTCAGCGCATCCTCGAGAAGCAAGGCTTCAAGTTCCACCTTTCCTCGAAGGTGGTCTCTGTCGAGAAGGCGTCCAAGGGCGCCAAAGTGTCATTCGAGCCCGTCGCGGGTGGACAGGCGGTCACCCTTGACGCCGATGTCGCGCTCGTCGCCACAGGGCGTCGCCCTTACGTCGATGGCTTGGGACTTGAGGAGATCGGCGTGGCGATGGACCGGGGGCGCATCGTCATCGATTCAAGGTTTCAAACGAATATTCCTGGCGTCTATGCGATCGGCGACGTTGTCCGCGGCCCCATGCTCGCGCACAAAGCCGAGGATGAAGGAATGGCCGTTGCGGAAATCCTGGCCGGCCAGCATGGTCATGTGAATTATGACGTCATTCCCGGCGTGGTCTACACGATGCCTGAGGTCGCAACCGTCGGAAAGACGGAGGAGGAACTCAAGGCGGCGGGCGTTGCATATAATGTCGGCAAGTTCCCGTTCACCGCAAATGGACGCGCGCGCGCGATGCGCGCCGCCGAGGGCTTTGTCAAAGTGCTCGCTGATGCGCAGACCGACCGCGTGCTCGGCGTGCATATCGTCGGCATTGGCGCCGGTGAACTCGTGTCCGAGGCCGCAGTCCTGATGGAATTTGGTGGATCGTCAGAAGATCTCGCCCGCACTTGTCATGCCCATCCGACGCTTTCGGAAGCCGTGCGTGAAGCTGCGCTGGCGGTAGACAAGCGCGCTATTCATATCTAAGGCGACGAAAGACGCCGCGGGCTTTTTGTCCCGCGGCGGAAGCGTTCAGAATATGCTGCCGATCAGCATGGGCGAGGTCGCGGCGATCGCCATAAGCGCCGTTCCGAAGACGCCCAGCGCACCGGCGACCCACGCCAGAGCGATCGCGCCGGTGATCACGGCTGAGGACGCCAGAACGATGCCGATCTGCAGAAGCGCTGAGGAGATGTCGAAGATGTCGCCTTTGGCTTTCTGGACTTCGCGCGACGATTCCGCTTTTTTCGCGCGCGCCATCAATTCCTGACGACCTTCGCCCGTCTCAGGCTCGCTTTCATAACGTGCGGCCGTATTGCGCCAGTCCTTGATGCGCTTTTCGTAGTTTTGCCGGACGCTGGCGTCCGTCACCGTCAGCAGCCTGACCTCCATGTCCTCAGCCGCGGTGAGAATGCTTGTGCGACGGATGGTCTTGGCCTGGTAGAACGACCAGAGGTTGGACGCTTCTACGTTCAGCTCGATCGCTTCGTTGTCGGCGTTGGATCCGCCAAGTTCTGAAAAAGCCAACAGAAGCGCCAGCACTGCGATCAGCAGCGCGACGCCGCGGTTTCCGTCGGACGTTTCCTTGATCTCCTGCGCGTCAGTCATGGGCCCCCCTCCCTGTCATCCGAATCGCGGGCGCACCTGGGATGACATAACCCGGGCTCATGTGAAAAGGGGGAGCTAGCGCGCCCGGGGATGGGCGCTTTTCCAGGCGTCGAGCAGCCGGACCGAATCAACTGCTGTGTAGACCTGCGTGGTTGATAGGGAGGCGTGGCCGAGAAGCTCCTGAATGGATCTCAAATCCCCGCCTCGGGCCAGAAGGTGCGTGGCGAAGGAATGCCGTAGCGCGTGGGGCGTTGCGCTGTCGGGCAGGCCCAAGACGCCCCGCAGGCGCTCCATGGCCAGCTGAATGATACGCGGGGAAAGCGGTCCTCCTCGGGCGCCCACGAAGAGGGGGCCGTCGAGGGGGAGGGCATAAGGGCAGAGAGCCAGATATTCCTCCACAGCCTCCCGAACCTGCGGCAGAACCGGCACGGTCCGGGTTTTACGCCCTTTGCCCACCACGGTGAGCGCGTCCGCGCTCCCTATGGGCGCATCGCGGCGCGTGATGTCGAGCGCTTCGGAAATGCGCAGGCCTGAACCATAGAGCAAGGCCAGCACCGCTGCGTCGCGGGCCAGGATCCAGGGCTCCCGTGGATCCCCTGCGCGCGACGACGCGAGCGTCGCCTGGACCGCGCCGCCCGCGGACAGTGGCTTCGGCAGGGTTTTGGCGATTTTTGGGGATTTCACAGCCGTGAACGGAGCCGTGGAAGCACGGCCTGTCCTTTCGAGACATCGCGCGAAGGATCGTAAGGCGGCGAGGCTGCGAGAGATGGAACGGCTGGTGAGGCCGTCCGCTCGGCGCCGGGCAATATAGCTGCGAATGTCCGCAGGCTTGAGGGCGAGCAGGTCGTGAGGGCCGGCCGCTCTCCCGTTGCGCGCCTGCAAGAAAGCGAGAAAAGACCGCAAGTCCCTGCCGTAGGCGTCCAGAGTGTGGGAAGAGCAGCGCTTTTCAGCCGCCAACCAGCCAAGCCATGCCGAGGCCTCGCCCGAAAGCTCAGGCGACGCTTCGGGGAAAAGCTCTGGTGCAATCTTGGCTTCAGGGGGCGTGCGCATCGCGGAGCATCTTCGCCAGCGCGCCTGAAGGAAACCTTACTAGGCGCCAGCCTGAATCTGTTTGATCGCTTCCGCCATGAGTTCGTCCATGGTCCGACGGATCTGATGTTCCGACTGGCTCACGCCGGCGACGGAGAAGTCGCTCTGCACCTTGCGAAACACGTCCTCATCGCCTGATTCCTCGAAATCCGCCGCGATGACGGTTTTGGCGTAAGCCTCGGCGTCCGCGCCGGACTTGCCAAGCTTTTCAGCGGCCCAGAGGCCGAGCAACTTGTTTCGACGCGCGGTCGCCTTGAAGCGCAGCTCCTGATCGTGAGCGAATTTCTTCTCAAAACCCTCTTCGCGCTTGTCAAAGCTGCTCATCGAGCGACTCCTCGGTTTAGTGGGACGAGCTGGATATAGATGCGCCTGCGCCCGATTGAAAGACCGTGGTCAAAGGCTAAGGGCGCATTGTACCGCGTGCGCGGATCGGATAGTTTGTCGACGCAGGGCGCTGCATGCTTTGAGAGGCGAGCGTTCTGCAGTCTGGCCAATTGGTTCCGCCTTCCGGATCGTCCGTTGCAGGCGTCGCTCCGTCGGTCGACTGCCCTTATTCTCCAGAAACGGTCCGATCTGATGAACCGTCGCCGCCGCATCTATGAAGGCAAGGCCAAGGTCTTGTACGAAGGCCCCGAACCCGGGACCCTGATTCAGCACTTCAAGGACGACGCCACCGCCTTCAATGCGAAAAAGCATGAAGTGATCGATGGCAAGGGCGTGCTGAATAATCGGATCAGCGAATATATCTTTCAGCATCTCAACGAAATCGGCGTTCCCACGCATTTCATCCGCCGCCTGAACATGCGCGAGCAGTTGATCCGGGAAGTCGAAATCGTTCCGCTGGAGGTTGTGGTCCGCAACGTGGCCGCAGGGTCTCTTTCCCAGCGTCTAGGGATTGAGGAAGGCACGCCTTTGCCGCGCTCGATCATTGAATTCTATTACAAGAACGATGCACTGAACGACCCGATGGTCTCGGAAGAGCACATCACCGCGTTCGGCTGGGCCAATCCGCAGGAGATCGACGACATCATGGGTCTTGCGATCCGCGTCAACGATTTCCTTTCGGGTCTATTCCTTGGCGTCGGCATCCGGCTTGTCGATTTCAAGATGGAGTGTGGACGGCTCTGGGAAGGCGACATGATGCGCATCGTCGTCGCCGATGAAATATCCCCCGATTCATGCCGCCTGTGGGACATCAAGTCTTCCGATAAACTTGATAAGGACAGGTTCCGTCGCGACATGGGCGGTCTGGTGGAGGCCTATAGCGAGGTTGCTCGTCGTCTCGGCATCATGAACGACAACGAGCCCGTTCGCACCAGCGGACCAAAGCTCGTCAAGTAGACGGAACTCAGTTCCCAATCAGCAGGCGGCCTCACGCACACGCGAGGGTCGCCTGCGCCGGTTTCAAGACCCGATCATGGATGGAACGATGAAAGCGCGCGTCACAGTCACGCTGAAAAGCGGAGTGCTTGATCCCCAGGGCAAGGCGATCGAGGGAGCTTTGCGCTCGCTTGCGATACCCGGCGTCGAGAGCGTGCGTCAGGGAAAGATTTTCGACATCGAACTCTCCGCGACCGACAAGGCGCAGGCGGAGGCGGCGTTGCGCGATGCATGCGAGAAGCTGCTCGCCAATACGGTTGTTGAAAACTATCGCATCGAAATCGTTTGAGGCTCTCATGCGCGCCGCCGTCCTGTTGTTTCCCGGACTGAACCGCGAGAGCGACGTCATGCGTGCGCTCGAAATGTCGAGCGGGGTGAAGCCCACGCTGGTTTGGCACGCCGAGACGGAGCTGCCGGCGGGAACGGATCTCGTCGTCGTGCCGGGCGGGTTCAGTTACGGCGATTATCTGCGGTGCGGCGCGATCGCCGGACGCGCGAACATCATGGAATCCGTTCGTCTCCACGCAGAGCGCGGCGGACTGGTTCTGGGCATTTGCAACGGGTTCCAGATCCTGTGCGAGAGCGGGCTTCTGCCCGGCGTGCTGATGCGCAACAAGGATTTGAAATTCGTCTGCCGCATGCAGCATCTGCGCGTTGAGCGCAACGACACGGCGTTCACGAATCAATACGCCGCTGGCCAGACGATTAAGGTGTGCGTCGCCCATGGCGAAGGAAATTACGTGACCGACGCCGAGACTCTCGCGACCCTTGAAGGCGAGGGGCGCGTGGCGTTTCGTTATTGCGACGCGAATGGGAAAGTGGGCGGCGACGCCAATTGCAACGGCTCCGTCAACGACATCGCAGGCGTTTATTCGTCCCGCTTCAACGTGCTGGGCATGATGCCGCACCCCGAGAACCTGATCGAAGAGATCATGGGCGGCGTGGATGGACGCGGGCTGTTCGACAGCCTTGTCAATGCGCCCCGGCGGGCTGCTTGAGATCAGGAAAAAGCATCGTGCGCAACGAACCCAAGATCACACCCGAACTCGTCGCCGAGCACGGCCTGAAGCCGGACGAATACGAGCGCATCCTGAAGCTGATCGGTCGCGAGCCCACGTTCACGGAACTCGGCATCTTTTCGGCGATGTGGAACGAGCATTGCTCGTATAAGTCTTCGCGTCTTCATCTGCGCAAGCTCCCAACGAAGGCGCCCTGGGTCATCCAGGGTCCGGGTGAAAACGCCGGCGTGATCGACATCGGAGATGGAGACGCGTGCGTCTTCAAGATGGAGAGCCACAACCACCCGTCCTTCATCGAGCCTTATCAGGGCGCAGCGACGGGCGTTGGCGGCATTCTGCGCGACGTGTTCACAATGGGCGCCCGTCCGGTGGCCTGTCTGAACCTTCTGCGCTTCGGCTCGCCTGATCATCCGAAGACCCGCCATCTTGTAGGGGGCGTGGTCGCGGGCATTGGCGGTTATGGCAATTCCTTCGGCGTGCCCACCGTCGGTGGTTCGGTGAACTTCCACACGCGTTACGACGGAAACATCCTCGTCAATGCAATGGCTGTAGGCATCGCGAAGGCGAATGAAATCTTCTACGCCAAGGCGACAGGCGTCGGGCGGCCGATCGTTTATCTTGGCTCCAAGACGGGCCGCGACGGCATCCACGGGGCGACGATGGCCTCGGCTGCTTTCGAGGCTGACGCGGAGGAGAAACGTCCCACGGTTCAGGTCGGCGATCCTTTCTCCGAGAAGCTGCTGCTTGAGGCGTGTCTTGAAATCATGGCGAAGGGGTGCGTCGTCGCGATCCAGGACATGGGCGCCGCCGGCCTCACGTCATCGGCCGTAGAGATGGGCGCCAAGGGCAATCTGGGGATCGAACTCGATCTCGATAAGGTTCCCTGCCGGGAAGCCGGCATGACCGCTTATGAGATGATGCTTTCGGAGAGTCAGGAGCGTATGCTCATGGTGCTGCGGCCTGAAAAAGAGGCCGAAGCAGAAGCGGTCTTCAGGAAGTGGGGTCTCGACTTCGCGATCATCGGCCGCACGACCGACACGCTGCGCTTCGTGGTGAAGCATCAAGGCGAGGTGAAAGCGGACCTGCCGATTAAAGAGCTGGGCGATGAGGCGCCGATCTATGATCGGCCACATACGCCGACGCCCCCCAAACCGGTCGTGCGCGCTCAGGACGTGGCGGCGCCTTCGTCCGTCGCCGATGCGCTGCTCACCCTGATCGGCTCGCCGGATCTGTGCTCAAAGCGCTGGGTCTGGGAGCAATACGATCATCTGATCTTGGGCAACACGGTTCAGCGGCCCGGCGGCGATTCGGCTGTGGTGCGCATCGGGGATGGACCCAAAGGTCTGGCGCTCACAACCGACGTGACGCAACGCTATTGCGAAGCGGATTCCGTGCAGGGAGGCCGGCAGGCGGTCGCCGAAGCGTGGCGCAATCTCGTGGCCGTCGGCGCCAAGCCCTTGGCGCTCACGGACAACCTGAATTTTGGGAATCCCGAACGTCCCGAGATCATGGGCCAGTTCGTGGGTTGCCTGCAGGGCATCGGCGAAGCGGCCGCCGCACTCGATTTCCCAATCGTTTCCGGCAACGTCTCGCTCTACAACGAGACGCAAGGAAGAGGCATTCTCCCCACGCCCTCGATCGGTGGCGTCGGTCTGATCGGCGACATTCGCCAGTCAGTGGGCATTGGCTTCACGAAGGGTGACGAGACGGTCATTCTTGTTGGCGAATCTGTGGGTTGGCTGGGCCAATCCGTTTATCTCGCACAGGTTTGCGGGCGAGAAGAGGGAGCCCCGCCGCCGGTTGACCTTGGCGCCGAGCGACGCAATGGCGACGCTGTGCGCGAACTGATATCGCAGGGCGCCGTAAGTTCTTGCCACGACCTGTCGGATGGCGGGCTCGCCGTCGCTCTTGGGGAGATGGCGATGGCCGGCGGCGTAGGCGCCCAAATCGCCGAAGGGCCGCAGGACATGCCCGCCCACGGCTGGTGGTTTGGCGAAGACCAGGCGCGCTATGTTCTCACATGCCCGCAGAGCGGTGCCGATGCGGCTCTGAAGGTGCTGTCGGCGGCGGGCGTGACCGCCCGGATCATCGGAAAGACGGGCGGCGACACGTTGCGTCTGGGGGCCGAGCGCCCCATATCGGTGCAGGATTTGGCGCGCGCGCATGAGACATGGTTGCCCGCTTACATGAGCGGTCGATCCCCCGCATCCTGAATTCTAGGCGAGGTTCAATCCATGGCGATGCAGGCTGCCGACATCGAACGCATGATCAAGGAGGCGCTCCCCGACGCGACCGTCGAGATCCGCGATCTGGCGGGCGATGGAGATCATTACGCGGCGACGATCGTTTCCAGCGCTTTCAAGGGGAAGACCCGAGTGCAGCAGCATCAGTTGGTTTATGCGGCGCTGAAAGGGCGCATGGGCGGCGAGCTCCATGCGCTTGCGCTCACCACTTCGGCTCCGCAATAGGCGCCGTGCGACAAGTCATGTATTCTGGCTCCGAGGCGAAGCCTTGACCTTCGCTGAATGAGGAATTGAACGATGAGCGACGTGCTTCAGAAGATCGATCAGACCGTCAAAGCCGACGACGTGGTGCTCTTCATGAAGGGAACGCCCCAGTTCCCGATGTGCGGCTTTTCAGGGCAGGTCGTGCAGATCCTTGATTACCTTGGCGTCGCCTATAAGGGCGTGAACGTCCTGGAAGACGAGGATATTCGGCAGGGCGTGAAGGATTACGCCAATTGGCCGACCATTCCGCAATTATACGTCAAGGGCGAATTCCTTGGCGGCTGTGACATTGTGCGTGAGATGTTTCAGACGGGCGAGCTCGCGACGCATCTGGCGGAAGCGGGCGTGGCCGTCCAGCAACCGCAAAGCTGATCGAGACGCCCGCCCGGTCGGGTGGGGCGGGTTTGGTCTGCGGACGTCATTGGTCGGAGGTGTCTGATGCTCTGGCGCGCCCTGCTTTCAACCCTCGTTTTCTCCGTCGCGGCTATCGCAGGCGCGACGGCTTGGCGCTCGCCCGCGCACGCCGCCAGCGGACGAGTGACTTTCGACGTGAACGGCGTCGAACGCGCGGCGCTCATCGTCGAAAAGTCGCGTCTTCGCCGCAAGACACGTCCTGTGATCATCCTGTTGCAAGACGCCGAGCGAAATGCGCCCATTTATCGGCGCGCCTTGCGCTTCGAACGATTTTCGGAGAATGGCGGCATTTTCGTTCATGCGGAGCCGTTGCAGGGCGTCTGGTCTTTTGGCTCGCCGGAAGGAACCGCGCGCGAGATCGCTTATCTGCAGCGGCTCGTTGAAACGGTGACCGCCAGTGCTCTGGCCGACAGGAGCCGAGTTTATCTTGTCGGGGTCGGGGCCGGCGGCGCTGCGGCTTTGCAAGCTGTCTGCAATGGCGGCGAGCGTTACGCCGGGGTCGCAGCCATCCTTTCGAGTTTGCCGCCTTCGGCGCTTGAATCCTGCCGTCCGTCGCGCCCTGTTCCTGCGCTGTTTATCGCCGGCAGCGCCGACAAGCGCGTGCCTCTGGAGGGCGGGCATGGCGAATTGCCCGGATATTCCGGTCCGTTGGCGCCGGTCGAGGCCGTCGCGGTCGCTTTTGCGAAAGCAGCCTCGTGTGGGCCGCGCCGTTCGCGCGCGGACCTGCCGGATCGCGACAAAGCCGATGGCTCCCGCGTGATCGTGGAAAGTTTTTCTGGCTGCAAAGAGCCGGTTCGCCTGGTCCGAATTCAGGGCGGCGAGCATGTCCCGCCAGTGCGGGCGCGGGGCGCGCGCGTGCCCGGCCAGAACCGCGATCTAAGCACGTCACGAACCGTCTTGGGCTTTTTTCGGCTTCCGGGCGCGTGAGGGGCCGCCCACGTCGGCGAGCATTTGGCGTAGGCGCGCCTCGGTCGCGTCCGCGTCTCCGTGAACCCTGATGGTCTTGAGACGATTGGTCGCTCCGCTCAGGAGCGTCGCATGCGAGCGCGGCGCGCCGAGCGCGCTAGCGAGAAGCCGTAGAGTCGCTTCGTTCGCTTCACCCTTTTCAGGCGTTGCGCGCACCTTCGCCTTTACGACGGTTCTGCCATCGGAGAGTTGCTCAAGACCGCATATCTCGTCGCGCGCGGATTTCGGCGTGAGCCTGATCAAGATGACGAGCCCTTCAGGCGCGCGGGTCCAGGCTCCGGCGTTCAAAAGCGGCCGACGCTGGGATAGACATAGTAGATGATGACGCGCTCGAGGAAGAAAATCGCGAGAAGCAGCACAATCGGAGAAATATCGAGCGCGCCCATCCGCGGGAGCCGCTCGCGAATGGGACGCAGGACGGGCTCGGTGAGCGCCTGCAACGTCGCCCAGATCGAGCGCACGACGCCGTTGCCATAATTCACGACGTTGAACGCAAGAAGCCATGAAAGCACGGCCGAGGCGACAATGACCCATGTGTAGAGATTCAAAACGAGGAGTACCACGTCAAGAATGGCCCGCATGCGCGACCTCCGTCTGAACTGCGTTCGGGTGTACCTGTCGCAGGGCCTGCGGGCAAGACGACCTGGGCGCGCTAAAGATGCGTTGACAGACAGGCGCCTGACACGTAAATCACGCGCGCCGACCGAGAGGTCAGGGGCTGTAGCTCAGATGGGAGAGCGCTGCAATCGCACTGCAGAGGTCAGGGGTTCGAATCCCCTCAGCTCCACCAATATTCGACGCACTAGATCAGTCGAGCCAATCCCGCCCGTAACCATCGCCTTTCGTCGCTGCCGATAGACAAGCGGCTGCGCCAGATCGTGTGCGGACGTCCGGACGTTATCTTTTCGTAAACCAAGCGTTTTGAAATCGATACGATCCCATCTGTTTTGGCGACTGTAACGGTCCCGGAGACATTCGGACGATTATCTCCACGCTCACGGTTAATCCTAACTGGAGCTGAAAATGTTCAAGAAAATTCTCGCTGTCTCGGCGCTCATGATCGCGCCGGTCGCCGCCTCCGCCGCTGACCTTCCCCGTCGCTCGGCCGCTGTCGCTCCCGCCCCCTACGCCGCTCCTGTTTTCGCCTGGTCTGGCTTTTACGCCGGTCTCAACGGCGGCTACGCTTGGGGCGATTCGAAGTTCAGCGCCGGCCGCACCGGCTCGGCCGACCTCGACGGCTGGCTGGCTGGCGCACAGCTTGGCTATAACCATCAGGTCGGCTCTTTCGTTCTCGGCGCCGAAGGCGACTTGAACTGGGCGGATGTGTCGGGTTCGGCTGTGTGCCATACCGCGCCGCAGACCTGCAGCTCCAAGGTCAACTGGCTCGGCTCCGCGCGCGCGCGCGCCGGCTTCACCGCCAACAACATTCTGGTTTACGGAACTGGCGGCTTTGGCTTCGGGGGCTTGAAGCTGAGCGATACGACCGGCGTGTCGGCCTCTGAGACGCGCGTGGGCTGGAGCGCCGGCGCCGGCGTGGAATACGCCGTCGACCGCAATTGGTCCGTCAAGGCCGAGTATCTCCATTACGACCTCGGTAAGGAGACATTTGGTTCGGCGTCCGCCAAGACGACCGTCGACGCTGCGAAGCTCGGCGTGAACTATCGCTTCGGCGGCCCGGTCGTCGCCCGTTACTGATACGGCCCATCACGGTCAAGAGAACGCCCGCGCAAACATGCGCGGGCGTTTTCGTTTTGGTGGGCGCGTGCTAACAGGGCGCGTAGATCAGGAATTCGTCATGCTTGCCGCTTCCGACCATTGCGACGCCGCGCCCACGTCTCCGACGAAGCCCTCGCTCGTTGGCATGACGCGCGCGCAGCTTGCGGACGCGCTGCGCACGATGGAGCTGCCGGAAAAAGAAATCCGGATGCGCGTCTCCCAATTGTGGCACTGGATCTATTTTCAGGGCGCGTCCGATTTCGAGCCCATGCACAATATCTCCAAAGCGCTGCGCAAGAGGCTCGATGAGCGCTTCACGCTGGCGCGTCCGCAGGTGGTCTCACAGCAGGTGTCGAGCGACGGCACCCGCAAATGGCTGTTCCGTCTGCCGCCTGCTCCCGGCGACCTGCTCGCGGACAAGGGTCGCGGCGCGGAAATCGAATGCGTCTATATTCCCGAAAGCGACCGTGGCACGCTCTGCGTGTCGAGCCAGGTCGGCTGCACGCTCACCTGCACCTTTTGTCATACGGGCACGCAAAAGCTCGTTCGCAATCTCACGTCGCAAGAAATCGTCCAGCAATTGGTAGGCGCTCGCGATCAGCTCGGCGATTACCCTGGGTTGACGCCGCCGACTGATGGGCTGATCCCCTCCGGCGAGGGCGTGCGCCCTGTCTCCAACATCGTCTTCATGGGTATGGGCGAGCCGCTCTACAATTTCGACAACGTATGCGACGCCATCGCAGTCATGTCGGATGGCGACGGCCTGTCCCTGTCGAAGCGGCGCATCACCGTCTCCACGTCGGGCGTCGTCCCCGAGATCCCGCGTCTTGGAGCGCAGGCGGGCTCCATGCTCGCCATTTCGCTGCACGCCGTGCGCGACGATCTGCGCGAAAAGCTCGTTCCGCTCAACAAGCGGTATCCGATCAGCGAGCTTTTGCAGGCTTGCCGCGATTACCCAGGATTGTCCAATGCGCGGCGCATCACGTTCGAATATGTGATGTTGAAAGGCGTGAATGACTCTCCCGCCGACGCACGGGAGCTTGTCCGTCTGCTGAAGGGCATTCCTGCGAAGATCAATCTCATCCCCTTCAATCCCTGGCCCGGGGCCCGTTATGAATGCTCCGACTGGGACGTCATCGAACGATTCTCCGACATCGTGTTCAACGCCGGCTACGCCAGCCCGGTGCGCACGCCGCGCGGCCGCGACATTCTGGCCGCCTGCGGACAATTGAAGAGCGAAACCGAGAAATTGCGCGCCCGCGCGCGGATGATCGAGGACTAGGCCAAACTGAACCAGATGCGCGGGCGTGAGGCTCTCGCGCGGTGCGCGCTGGTTGGACCTGATTGGAGCCGCCGCGCCGGCCCGACAGCGTATGAGCGGGTCAGCCCTTTCAGTTTTGTGGTCATGCTCCAGTCTATCGCCAGCGTGGCGTTGGCCCCGAGCGCCAGCTAATCGATCGGGCATGGCGGGATCGTCGGGTCCATCTCGCTCTCTCGCCCAGCCTGTTTCGGATGTGGCCCGTCCGCCGCCTGTCCGCTTGTGGCGTGGCGCGGGCGATTTTCTGGCGGACGATCTCGCGGCCGCCTCTTCTATCTGATGACGATGCATACGGCGGCTTGCTCGCGCCTGCATTTTGAATCACATTGCGGCGTCCCAGCGCGCCGGTCTGGCGCGGTCGCCGGAGATTTTTTCATGTGCATTTCGATTTTGGCTCGCCAGTTCGCCTGCATTGGCCTCGCCTTTTCTTTGTTCAGCCAACCTGCCTCAGCCGCAATTCTGGCGCGGATAGATGGCGTAGCGATCACCGACGAGGATATGCGCCTTGCGGAGGAGGATCTCGCCGGCTCCATCCCGCCGGAACTGAACGGAGATGAAAAAGAGACCTATGTGCTCGACTATCTGATCGACATGCGGCTGGCCGCGCGTAAGGCTGAGGCCGACAAGCATGGCGACAGCGCGGAGTTCAAGCGCAAGTTGTCCTTCCTGCGCGAGAAGGCCCTCATGGAGGCGCTGCTTTCGAAAGTGGCGAGCGAATCCGTCAGCGAAGCCGAACTGAAGAAGGTCTATGACACCGCCGCCAAATCACAGCCGCCTGAGATTGAGATGCGCGCGCGCCACATCCTCGTCGAGACGGAGGAACAAGCGCGCAATGTCTGGCGGCGCGTTCTGCGCGGCGAGGATTTCGCGAAACTTGCGGATGAAGTCTCCCGCGATCCTGGCTCGAAGGGCGGCGACCTCGGATGGTTCGTGAAAGAGCGCATGGTTCCCGAGTTCGGCGAAGCCGCCTCGCGCCTGAAACCCGGCCAGACCTCCGAACCCGTTCGCACGCAATTCGGATGGCATGTCATCAAGCTGGAAGACCGTCGAGAGAAGCCTTTTCCCGCCCTTGAGGAAGTGCGCGACCAGATCCAGCGCTATGTCGTTCAGAAAGCGCAAACCGATGTGATCATGGGACTGCGTTCGGCGGCGCGCATCGAACGTGAGAAGCCGGCGTCTCCGCCGTCTCCCAAGTAAGAAAAGCCAAAGCGGGGGAAGTCCCGCACAGCATGAGGTTCGTTTCGTCCATGGCAAAGCCGGCGCCCCTTTCGCCTCTCGCTCCCAAGAATATCGTCAATCCGCCGACCGTTGATGGCGTTCGCTTCGCCACCGCCGCAGCCGGAATTCGATACGCCGGGCGCACAGACGTCATGCTTGCTTTGCTTGATAAAGGCACGCAGGCGGCAGGCGTCTTCACGCGTTCAAAGTGCCCTTCCGCAGCGGTGGATTGGTGCAGGGCGAAATTGAAAGGCGGCAAGGCGCGCGCCGTGGTGGTGAATTCCGGCAATGCGAACGCCTTCACCGGCAAGGCGGGCGCGCAAGCCGCAAAGCGCACCGCCGAGATAGCGGCGAAGGCGACCGGCGCCTCCGCCTCAGAAATCTTTATCGCCTCCACGGGCGTGATCGGCGAGCCGCTCGACGCGTCGAAATTCGATCCTGTGATGGATGGGCTTGTGGCGAGCGTGCGGCCGGACGGCCTGCTTGATGCGGCGCGCGCGATCATGACGACGGACACGTTTCCGAAGGTCGCTTCCGCGCACGCGCAAATCGACGGCGTTGAGGTGACAGTCTCGGGCATAGCGAAGGGCGCTGGCATGATCGCGCCTGATATGGCCACCATGTTGTCTTTCGTTTTCACGGATGCTCCGATCGCTGCGCCCGCCTTGCAGGCGATGCTCTCGCGTTCCGTGCAAGCCAGTTTCAATGCGATCACGGTCGACAGCGACACGTCCACATCCGACACCCTCATGCTCTTCGCCACCGGCGCCGCCGCTCGGCGCGGCGCGCCGAAGATCGCTGAGGCGTCGGATCGTCGTCTCGCGTCCTTCAAGCGGGCGCTCGATTCGGTGCTGCTCGATCTCGCCCATCAGGTGGTGCGTGACGGCGAAGGGTGCAGAAAATTCGTGGAGATCGTGGTCGAGGGCGCGGCGAGCGCTGCGGCGGCCCGGCGCATTGGCCTGTCGATCGCCAATTCTCCGCTTGTGAAAACGGCGCTCGCTGGAGAGGACGCCAATTGGGGGCGCGTGGTCGCCGCCGTCGGGAAATCCGGCGAAAAGGCGGATCGCGACAAGCTTGCGATCTGGTTTGGAGGCTTTCGCGTCGCGCATAAAGGTCTGCGCGATCCCTCCTACAGCGAGGAGAAGGTTTCGGCCTATATGAAGGGCGAGAAGATCGACATTCGGGTCGACGTCGGCGCAGGGAACGGACGCAACGTCGTGTGGACCTGCGACCTGACCAAAGAATATGTTGCGATCAACGGTGATTACCGCAGCTGATCTATCTTGAGCTGAGCCATTAATTCGGTCATCATTCGAAGGCTGAGGAGCCTTCAAATGATGCGATTCGCTTTGGCCGCGTTAGCGGCGATGTCACTTTCCGCCTGCCAGTCGACGCGCGGTCCCATTCCTGCGCAGGCGACGTTCGTCGCAAGGGAGGCCGCCTTTATCCATAAGCGCGGCGAAGGCCAGATCGAAGGGCAAGCGTTCATCGTCCTTCCCAATGGCCAAACCCGGCTGGCGGCTGGCGAGGCGGTGCGGCTTGTGCCCTCGACCGCTTATTCCCGCGCCCGCATCGCGCATCTTTATGGCGATCGGAAATTCGTCCGCGCGCGCGACATTCCTGAAACGCCAGCTCATCCCGATTACGTCGCCCACACCCGATCGACCGTCTCCACGTCTTCCGGCCGATTCCGTTTTGAAGGCGTTGCGCCTGGCGATTATTTCGTCGTCACGCAAAAGATCTATCGTCAGGAGGGCGGCCTCCTCTCCGAAGGCGGGGCCATGTATGAAACCGTAAGGGTGTCGGGGCGTGAAACGGCGCGCGTGGTCGTCGTTGGCCGCTAGTGCTATAGGAACGCGCGAGGAGATGCGTTCCATGAAAATCCTGTTGGTCGCCGCCGCAGTCCTGATCGATTCTGACGATCGTGTGCTCATCGCTCAGAGGCCGGAAGGAAAAGCTCTCGCGGGTCTTTGGGAGTTTCCCGGCGGCAAGGTCGATCCAGGCGAGCGGCCCGAGGAATGTCTCATAAGGGAATTGCGCGAAGAGCTCGGCGTGACCGTCAAGGAAACGTGCCTTGCGCCCGTGACCTTCGCCAGTCACGCCTACGAGGATTTCCATCTCCTGATGCCCGTCTGGGCCTGTCGCAGATGGGAAGGCTTCGTCCAGCCGCGCGAAGGACAGGCGCTCAAATGGGTTCACCCGCGGGATTTGCGCGCTTATCCCATGCCGCCCGCCGACGTTCCGTTGATACCGGCGCTGATCGACCTTGTGAGTTGAATCAGAGGAGCGCGCCGAGCACCGCGCCCTGAATCGCCAGCGCGCATAGCCAGTGGCCTCCGTCGATCAGAACAAGCGAGAGCCGTGTCTTCAGATAGGCGTAATTCGTCGCCAGCGTGGTGATGACGAAACCAAGCCAGCAAATGGCGCCCACGAGAACGCCCGAGGCGATCGTCACTCCCTTTTTCGCCGTATGGGCGATCACGCCCGCAAGGATCAGCGCCATTACGAATTCTGCGGTCAGCGACACGATGAGAGCGATGATCGTCGCCCGTTTGTCCGCGCCTTGATCGGCTCGCCCGCCCGGCAGGCCCGCGGCCGCAGTCCACCGGCGCGCGAAGACCCCATACCAGAGCGCGCCGAAGATCCATGACGCGGCTGCGGCTGCGGCGATTGCGATCCAGTCTATGTTCATGGACGCGCCCTCCCGATCAGACGCCGCCCATCTTGCAGATAATCTTCCATTCCTCCGCCGTCACCGGTTGAACCGACAGGCGCATGGAGGTCACGAGGGACATGTTCTTGAGGGAGGGCGTCGCCTTCACCTGCGCGAGCGTCACGGGCTTTTTCAATGGCTTCACGGCCTTGAAGTCCACCATGCCGAACTTTCCGCTCTCGTCGCTCGGATCGGGATAGAAGAGCTTGATGACCTCGACGATCCCGACGATCTCCTTGCCCTCGTTCGAATGGTAGAAGAAAGCCTGTTCGCCAAGTTTCATCGCCATCATTTGCTGTTTGGCGAGATGATTGCGGACGCCGTTCCAGTGCGTGCCCTTGGCGCCCGCGGAGACCTGCTGCTCCCAGGACCATACGGAGGGTTCGCTTTTCACAAGCCAGTGGGCCATGGCGATCACGCTTTCGGTTCGCCGACGACCCAGCGCCAGGAACGCAGTTCGACGGATTGAAACAAGCCTGCCTGCGCATAGGGATCGGAATTCAGGAGGCTGCGCGCATGCGCCTCGTCCGCGCAATCGAGGATCAGCATGGAGCCGTTCATCTGGCCTTCCGCATCAAGAAACGGACCGGCGACTTTCACATGCGCGGCGTTGGCGCCGAGCCATTCCACATGGCGCGGTCGCGTGTCGAGCCGGATCTGCAAGGCGCCGGGCTTGTCGGCGCAAAGCGCTATGAAATGCATGTGGTCTCCCTCTTGCGGTCGCGCGCAAGCTAGACGAGCCCGAGGGGAGCGGCAAGACGCCCTTCTATTCGCTCAGCGCGCCCAGGGCCCCTGCCGCTGCGAAGGGCGCCAGGGCGAGCGAGGCGAGGCTGAGCGCGCCTAAAATGAAGAACGGCGGCCAGAACGGCGAGGTCGCGACGGTCACGGAACTTGCGGCGGACACTCCGAAAATCAGCACGGGAATAGTCAGCGGCAGGATGAGGATCGCCATGAGAAGCCCGCCGCGTCGGAGGCTGGCGGTCAGAGCCGCGCCGATCGAGCCCAGAAAGGTGAGCGCCGGCGTCCCCACGACCAAAGTGGCCGCCAGCGCGATGAGCGCGTCCCATTCCAGCGCCAGCATCAAGCCGAACAATGGCGCAGCGAGCACAAGGGGAAGACAGGTCGTGAGCCAGTGGGCGACACATTTGGAGACGACCACCAGCTCGAGGGGCGCATCCGCCATGCGCAGCACGTCGAGGGATCCATCCTCCTGGTCGGCCTGAAACAGGCGGTCAAGGCCAAGCAAGGTCGCCAGCAAGGCGGCGATCCACAGGATCGCCGGGCCGATGCGCGCAAGCAGGTTCAGGTCCGGCCCAATGGCGAAGGGGGTGATCGTCACGAGGATCAGAAAGAAGACGACGCCCATGGCGCCCCCGCCGCCGATGCGCCCAGCCAAGCGAATGTCGCGCATAAGAAGCGCGAGGAACATGCCGCTCATGGCGCCCCCAGCCGCAGTTCGGTCGCATCCTCAAGGCCGAGCGGCGCGTGGGTCGCGGCCAAGATCATGCCTCCGCCTGCGCGATGGGACGCCATTTGTTCGGCGAAACGTGCCTGAGACGCGGCGTCGAGCGCAGTCGTGGGCTCGTCCAGAAGCCAAAGGGGACGGCTGACCACCAGAAGGCGGGCGAGCGCCGCGCGCCTTTTCTGGCCAGCAGAAAGCCAACCCGTCGGCGTGTCGAGGACATGGGCGAGGTTCATGGCCGCAAGCGCCGCCTGTGGGGACATGCCGGCTCCCCCGCCCAGGGCGTCACGCCAGAACCGCAGGTTCTCGCCCGCCGTCAGCGCGCTCTTGAGGGCGTCGGAATGGCCGACGTAATGGGCGCCGGCGCTGACGGGCGCGTCGGGCTCCAGGTCCGCCCCGCTCAGGCGGACGACGCCTTGCGCGGGCTCCAGAAGGCCCGCGATGCAGCGCAGCAAAGTGGACTTCCCGGCTCCATTGGGCCCGGTCAGCACGAGTGCGCCGCCCGACCGAAGCTCGAACGCGAGATTTGCGAACAGCGTTCGCCCGCCGCGCGCCAGCGTCAGTTTTTCGACGGTCAGAACCGCAGACATCAAGGCCTCGAGTCCCGATTGCGAATCGGCGTCCTCAGCGCGCCGGGTTCGACCATGTTCGTGTAGCCCTTGGCGCAGAAATTATCTATAAGCCGCGCGTATTCCAACTTCTCGAGACTCCGGGACGGATCGATGGCCTCTCTCGACAGCTACAAGTGCCGCAAGAAACTCACGGTGGGAACCAAGACCTACCACTACTTTTCGCTGAAGCAGGCTGAGAAAAACGGATTGAAGGGCATTTCGCAGCTGCCTTTCTCCATGAAGGTCCTGCTCGAGAATCTCCTGCGCTTCGAGGATGGCCGGTCCGTCACCAAGGAGGATATCGCCTCCGTCGCGGCTTGGCTCACCAACAAGGGCAAGAAGGAGAAGGAAATCGCCTTCCGTCCCGCGCGCGTGCTGATGCAGGACTTCACGGGCGTTCCCGCTGTGGTCGACCTCGCCGCCATGCGCGACGCGATGACCAAACTCGGCGGCAATCCCGACAAGATCAATCCGCTTGTGCCCGTCGATCTCGTGATCGACCATTCGGTGATCGTGGACGCGTTCGGCACGTCGAAGGCGCTCAAGAAGAATGTCGAGCTCGAGTATCAGCGCAACGCTGAGCGCTATAACTTCCTCAAGTGGGGCCAGGGCGCGTTCGACAATTTCCGCGTCGTGCCGCCGGGCACCGGCATCTGCCATCAGGTGAACCTGGAATATCTCGCGCAGACCGTCTGGACGCGCAAAGAGAAATACGCGCCTGCGCGCGGCAAGGCCACAACCGTCGAGGTCGCTTATCCGGACTCCCTCGTGGGCACGGACTCCCACACCACGATGGTGAACGGCCTCTCGGTGCTGGGTTGGGGCGTGGGCGGCATTGAGGCGGAAGCCTGCATGCTCGGCCAGCCTCTCTCGATGCTGCTGCCGGAAGTCATCGGCTTCCGTCTGAACGGCAAGCTGCGCGAGGGCGTGACCGCCACGGACCTCGTTCTCACCGTCACGCAGATGCTGCGCAAGAAGGGGGTGGTCGGCAAGTTCGTCGAATTCTTCGGCGCGGGCCTCGACTCGCTCTCGCTCGCCGATCGCGCGACCATTGGCAATATGGCGCCGGAATATGGCGCGACCTGCGGCTTCTTCCCCGTAGACGTCGAAACGCTGGACTATCTGAAGATGTCCGGCCGTGCGCCCGCGCGCATCGCGCTCGTCGAGAAGTACGCCAAGGCGCAGGGCCTGTTCCGTACCCGCACCACGCCTGATCCGGTCTTCACCGACGTGCTCGAGCTTGATCTTGCTGAAGTGCGTCCGTCCATGGCCGGACCCAAGCGCCCCGAGGGCCGCGTGGCCCTCGAGAACGTGGCCTCGGGTTTCGCCGACGCGCTGGAGAACGAATATCGCAAGAGCGCCGACAAGAGCCAGCGCTATTCTGTCGACGGCAAGAACTATGATCTTGGCCACGGCGACGTCGCCATCGCTGCGATCACGTCCTGCACCAACACGTCGAACCCGAGCGTCCTAATCGGCGCTGGCCTGCTGGCGCGCAACGCCGTCGCCAAAGGCCTCAACGTGAAGCCGTGGGTGAAGACCTCCCTGGCCCCTGGCTCGCAGGTGGTCGGCGAATATCTCGCCAAGGCTGGCCTGCAGAAAGACCTCGACAAGCTCGGGTTCAATCTTGTTGGTTTCGGCTGCACGACCTGCATCGGCAATTCCGGCCCGCTTCCGGAGGAAGTGTCCGACAGCATCAACAAGAACGGCATCGTTGCGTCCGCCGTGCTCTCGGGCAACCGCAATTTCGAAGGCCGCGTCAGCCCCGACGTGCAGGCGAACTATCTCGCTTCGCCGCCGCTTGTCGTCGCTTACGCGCTCGCTGGCACGGTCACGAAGGACCTGACGCAGGAGCCGATCGGCAAGGGCAAGGGTGGCGTGGACGTCTATCTGCGCGACATCTGGCCGAACTCGAAGGAGGTGCAGACCTTCATCGGCAAGTACGTCACCAAGAAAATCTTCAAAGAGCGCTACGCGGACGTCTTCAAGGGCGACGTCAACTGGCGCAAGGTGAAGGCGCCCACCGGCAAGACGTACAAGTGGGACATGATGTCGACTTACGTGCAGAACCCGCCGTATTTCGAGGGCATGACCATGGAGCCCGCACCGGTGAAGGACGTCAAGGACGCGCGCATCCTCGCGCTGTTCGGCGACAAGATCACGACCGACCACATTTCGCCGGCCGGCTCGATCAAGTTCGCCTCGCCCGCCGGCCGCTGGCTGTCGGAGCGTCAGGTGCGTGAGGCCGACTTCAACCAGTACGGCACGCGTCGCGGCAATCATGAAGTGATGATGCGCGGCACGTTCGCCAACATCCGCATCAAGAACTTTATGAACAAGGGTGCGGACGGCGCAGTGTCTGAGGGCGGCGTGACGGTTCATTATCCGTCGGGCGAGAAGCTCTCGATCTATGACGCCGCCATGAAGTACGCGGCCGAGGAGACCCCGTTGGTCATCCTCGCGGGCGAGGAATACGGCAACGGCTCCTCGCGCGACTGGGCGGCGAAAGGCACGCGCCTTCTGGGCGTGCGCGCTGTGATCGCCCAGAGCTTCGAGCGAATCCATCGCTCGAACCTGGTCGGCATGGGCGTGCTGCCGCTCACCTTCGAGCAAGGCACGAACTGGCAGACGCTCGGCCTCAAGGGCGACGAGAAGGTGACCATCCTCGGCCTCGAGAAGGGATTGAAGCCCCGCCAGAAAATGGAGGCGCTCATCACCTTCGCCGACGGCTCCCAGAAGAAGGTCCCGCTGGACTGCCGCATCATGACGCTCGACGAGCTCGAGTACTTCCGCCACGGCGGCATCATGCAATACGTGATCCGGCAACTGGCCGCCGCCTGAGCCGCGACGATCTCACATGCCGCCGGCCTTCGGGCCGGCGGTTTCTTTTTGGGGCTACGCCTTGAGCATATGCCCGCCTGCGCGCGCCCTGCGCCCGAGCGCCTTGCCAAGCCACGCCGCCCCCGTTAGCAATCGCGGCGAATTCGACCTGAACCAAGGAAAATCAAATGGCGACTTACAAGCTTTTCCTGCTGCCGGGCGACGGCATCGGTCCCGAAGTCATGGCGGAAGTGGAGAAAGTCGCCGGCTTCCTCGGCCAGGCGGGCGTGGCGCGTTTCGAGACCGAGAAGGGGCTCGTGGGCGGTTGCGCTTATGACGCGCATGGCAAGGCGATCAGCGAAAGCGACATGGCGCTCGCCCAGTCTGCCGATGCGGTGATTTTCGGCGCCGTCGGCGGTCCGAAGTGGGACAGCGTGCCTTACGATGTGCGGCCGGAAGCCGGCCTTCTGCGTCTGCGCAAGGATCTTGAGCTTTTCGCCAATCTGCGCCCCGCTATTTGCTATCCCGCGCTGGCGGACGCCTCGTCGCTGAAGCGCGAGATCGTCGAGAACCTCGACATCATGATCGTGCGCGAGCTCACCGGCGGCGTCTATTTCGGCGAGCCCAAGGAGATCATCGATCTCGGCAACGGGCAGAAGCGCGGCATCGATACGCAGATCTACGACACCTATGAGATCGAGCGCATTGGCCGAGTGGCTTTCGAGCTCGCGCGCAAACGCCGCAACAAAGTCACGTCCTCGGAAAAGCGCAACGTCATGAAGTCCGGCGTATTGTGGAACGAGGTGATCACCGCTTTGCACAAGCGCGAATATGCGGATGTGGAGCTCGAACATCAGCTTGCTGACGCGCTGGGCATGCAGCTCGTGCGCTGGCCCAAGCAGTTCGACGTGATCGTCACCGACAATCTGTTCGGCGACATGCTCTCCGACGTGGCCGCCATGTTGACCGGCTCGCTCGGCATGCTGCCGTCCGCCTCACTCGGTGAAACAAATCCGAAAACGGGCAAGCGCAAGGCGCTTTACGAGCCCGTCCATGGGTCGGCGCCGGACATCGCCGGCAAGGGTCTGGCCAATCCAATCGCGATGATCGGCTCGTTCGCCATGTGCCTGCGTTATTCGTTCGGGCTTGGCGAGGCGGCGGACAAGATCGAAAAGGCGATCGCTGACGTGCTGGGCGCCGGTCTTCGCACCGCCGACATCAAGGGCGATGCGCCTTCGACCGTCTCCACGACGCAGATGGGCGACGCCATTCTCGCGGAGCTGAAGAAAGCCTTCTAGGCGTCTGCGTTCGGCGGCGTCTAGGCCAGTCCCTCGCCTTTGTTCCGCAACTCCGTGGAGGAAAGGCTGGAACGCGGGCCGTGCAGAAAGACGAAGCCCGGCGCGCCTGCATTCGAAAGCAATGCGCCGTCGGCTTCGTCGAAACGATGTCTTGCCAGAAAATGGGCGGCGCGGCTGTGCGCCGCCTTCAGCGTCGAAGCCGGACGATCCACGACGGCGATAGGCGCAAGTTTCGCGATGTCGCGCCAGCGCTGCCAGCGGTGAAACGAGGCGAGATTGTCTGCGCCCATGATCCAGACGAATTTCGTCCCCGGACAGCGCTTCACGAGATAATCGATCGTGTCGAACGTGTAGCGGGTGCCGATACGCGCCTCGATATCCGTCACCACGATACGGGGATGGCGGGCGAGCCTTTCTGCGGCCTGCATGCGCACGGAGAGCGGCGGCAGTCCCGAATTCTCCTTGAGCGGATTGCCCGGCGTCACCAGCCACCAGACCGCATCGAGTTTCAGCCTGCGCAGCGCGATCAGCGTGGCGAGCCTGTGGCCTTCATGAGGCGGATTGAACGATCCCCCGAACAGGCCGATGCGCATGCCCCGTCCATGACGCGGCATTACGACAGGCGCCATATGCTGCGCCGCGCCCAGCGCGCGCTGCTCTGATGAGGCTTCGATCTGCGCGTCTATGGCCGCACCTGTCCAGAGCCGCGCACGCGGTATTTGAAGGACGTCAATTGCTCCAGGCCGACGGGCCCGCGCGCATGCATGCGCCCGGTCGCTATCCCGATCTCCGCGCCGAAGCCGAACTCTCCGCCGTCAGCGAACTGGGTCGATGCGTTATGGAGCACAATGGCGGAATCCACCTCGCGCAGGAAGCGTTCGGCGCGCGCCTCGTTGCGCGTGACGATGCAATCGGTGTGGTGCGAACCGTAGGTCTCGATATGGTCCATGGCCGCGTCGAGGCCGTCCACGACTTTCGCGGAGATGATCGCGTCGAGATATTCCGTCCGCCAGTCCTCCTCCGATGCGGGCCGAACGCGCGGATCAGACTTTTGCGCCGCCTCATCTCCGCGCACTTCGCAGCCTTCATCGAGCAGCATGGAGACCAGAGGCGCAAGATGGGTGGGCGCCGCCGCCCGGTCGACAAGCAGGGTTTCCGCGGCTCCGCAAATCCCTGTGCGCCGGAGTTTGGCGTTGCGCAGGATCGTTTTCGCCATGTCGAGATCGGCGTCTGCATCGATATAGACATGCACGATGCCTTCGAGATGGGCGAAGACGGGAACCCGCGCCTCTTCCTGCACGCGCGCCACCAGGCTCTTGCCGCCGCGCGGCACGATCACGTCCACCGCGCCATCGAGACCACGCAGCATTTCCCCTACTGCCGCCCTGTCGCGCGTCGGGACGAGCTGGATCGCGGCTTCAGGCAGATTGGCGGCGCGCAGCCCCTCGACGAGGCATTGATGGATCAGGCCCGACGAATGAAAAGAATCCGAGCCCCCGCGCAGGATTGCGGCGTTGCCGGCCTTGAGGCACAGGGCGCCGGCGTCGGCGGTGACGTTGGGACGGCTCTCGTAAATGACGCCGATGACGCCGAGCGGCGTCGCAACGCGCTCGATCTTTAGGCCGTTGGGCCGTTCGAACGTCGCCAGCACGCGCCCTACAGGATCAGGGAGGGTGGCTATGTCCTCGAGACCGCGCGCCATGGCGTCAATGCGACGGGCGTCGAGCATCAAACGATCGAGATTGGCCTTGCTCGCGCCGGCCTGTTCAGCGGCCTCCATGTCGCGCGCATTGGCGGCGACGATCTCCGACGTCTTCGCACGCAGGCTTGCGGCCGCGCTCGTGAGCGCGCGGTTCTTCGCTTCGCTCGAGGCGAGGCCCAGCGCATGGGCGGAGGCGCGCGCGCGTTGGCCGAGGTCGCGCATGATGCTGACGACGGATGCGGCCGGGTCGCTGGTCATGGTCGAGTTCCGGGATTTTTGTGAAATGCTCATTTCAAGCATAACAGGTTAGGACGGGGGCCGGTAGCCGGTCCCTGAGCGCGGCGTTCAGTCTCCGACGAACGCCATGTCGTCGCGATGGATCATCTCCGCGCGGCCGGGCGCGCCCAGCACCGCTTCGATGTCGCGTGAGTTCCGGCCGACGAGCTGGCCAGCCTCCGCTGCATCATAGGCGACAAGCCCGCGGCCGATTTCCGCGCCCGTCCCGTCCCGGATCAAAACGCAGTCGCCGCGCGCGAAAGCGCCCTCCACGCGGGTCACGCCCGCGGGCAGCAGACTGCCGCCCTTCAGGAGGGCGCGCGCCGCGCCCGCGTCCACATGAACCGTTCCGCGTGGCTCGAGTGAGCCCGCGATCCACTTCTTGCGTGCGGTGACAGGATTTGAAGGCGTGAGGAACCATGTGCACCGTCCGCCCTGCGCGATCGCGCGCACGGGATGATCGGGACGTCCGTCGGCGATCACCATATGCGCGCCGCCGCCTACGGCGATCTTCGCCGCTTCGACTTTGGTGCGCATGCCGCCGCGCGACAATTCGCTGGCCGCGCCGCCGGCCATCGCCTCGATCTCTGCGGTGATGCGCGGCACGACGGGAAGCAGTTTCGCGTTGGGGTCTTCGTTAGGCGGCGCGGTGTAGAGGCCGTCGATGTCGGACAGCAGCACGAGAAGATCGGCGCTCGCCATGGTCGCGACGCGCGCGGCGAGGCGGTCGTTGTCGCCGTAGCGGATCTCCGTCGTGGCGACGGTGTCGTTCTCGTTGATGATGGGCACCGCGCGCATTTCAACAAGCCGACCGATGGTCGCGCGCGCGTTGAGATAGCGGCGCCGTTCCTCCGTATCATTCAGCGTCACGAGAATTTGTCCCGCCGTGATTCCGCGCGCAGACAGGATTTCGGACCATGCGCTTGCGAGCGCGATTTGCCCGACCGCTGCCGCGGCCTGGCTGTCTTCGAGCTTAAGAGGACCACGCGGCAGTTTCAGAACGGAGCGGCCGAGCGCGATAGAGCCGGAGGAGACCACAAGCACGTCCCGACCCTGGCCATGCAGCTCCGCGATGTCGTCGGCGAGCGCCGCAAGCCAGGCGCGTTTCACCTCGCCCTGCGTCTGATCGACCAGAAGCGATGAGCCGACTTTCACGACAATGCGCCGGAAACTGGAAAGTGTGGGGACCGTCATCGATCTTTCACTTCTGGCTCGGAATGGCGGTTCAGGGCGCCCAGGGCGCGGGAGGCGGCGAGGAGGCGTTTTCCTCTTCGCGCGCAGCCTCCATTTTTCCTGCGAGCGCCCGCAGCACATCCTGCACGCCCGAACGGGTGGCGGCCGAAAGCAGCATCGGCGGCGCGCGCTTCTCTCCCTCCTGTAAAGCCGGGCCAGCCGTGCGCATGGCGCGCTTGATGCGCTCGACTTGCGTCTTCAGCGTTTCGGCGTCCACCGTGTCGATTTTGGACAACGCCACGATCTCGCGCTTCTCGGCTAGCTCATGACCATAAGCTTCGAGTTCGGAGCGAACGATCTTATAGGCCTGGCCTGCGTGCTCGCAACCTGCGTCCACGAGATGCAGAAGCACGCGGCAGCGTTCGACGTGACCGAGAAAACGATCGCCCAGGCCCAGGCCTTCATGGGCGCCTTCGATCAGACCGGGAATGTCGGCGAGCACAAATTCGCGATCGTCCACGCGCACGACGCCAAGTCCCGGATGGAGGGTGGTGAACGGATAGTCGGCGATTTTCGGTTTGGCGGCGGAGACCGTGGCGAGGAAGGTGGATTTGCCTGCGTTAGGCAGGCCAACGAGGCCCGCGTCGGCGATCAGTTTGAGCCGCAGCCATATCGTGCGCTCCTCGCCGACCTGCCCGGGGTTCGCGCGCCGCGGGCTGCGGTTCGTCGACGTCGTGAAATGCAGGTTTCCGAAACCGCCGTTGCCGCCGCGCGCGATCACGATTTCCTGCCCCACTTCCGTGAGATCGGCGATCAGCGTCTCGTTGTCTTCCTCGAAGATCTGGGTGCCCACCGGCACTTTGAGGATGACGGATCGGCCTTTGCCGCCCGCGCGGTTGCGGCCCATGCCGTGCATGCCCGTGCCCGCCTTGAAATGCTGCTGGTAGCGATAGTCGATGAGCGTGTTCAGTCCATCGACGCATTGCGCGATCACGTCGCCGCCGCGGCCGCCGTCGCCGCCGTCAGGCCCGCCGAACTCGATGAATTTTTCGCGGCGGAACGACACCGCGCCAGCGCCGCCGTCGCCCGAGCGAATGTAGATTTTGGCCTGGTCGAGGAATTTCATGACAAATGCCTATCCGGGCGGCGCCCGTCAGGCAACGCCAAACAATCAGTGCGGCTCACGCCGCGTTTTCAGTTGACCGCGGCGGTCTCGCCAGGCGGAACCGCTCGCATGGGGTCACGCCGCCGCGCGCCGGCAGGTCGGCCAGCGCCGACCCAAGCGCGGCGAAGCCGCATTTCTCCAGAACCCGCCGCGAAGGCGCGTCCCCGGCGAGAATCCGCGCATGGATCTCCTCTAACGGCGCCATGCGCAGCGCAAGGTCGATCAGCGCGCCCGCGGCTTCGCTCATCAGGCCCTGTCCCTGATGGTCGCGGCCCAGCCAGAAACCCAGCGTCGCGGCGCCAGGGCGGGTCGCATGCAGGCTGATCACGCCCAGCGCGTCCCGGGGCTCGCGCTTGCGCACGAGCGTCAGAACGGCGGAGTCCCCGCCGGCGTTCGAGCGCCGGCTCGCGAAAATCCATTCCGACGCGTTCTGTTCGGAGTAAGCAAGCGGCAGACTCGCGGTCATTTCCGCCACCTGTGGGTCGCCGCCCATTCGGGCGAGGACGCGCGCATCGGCGCTCCGCGGCCAGCGCATCCAGAGGCGCGGCGTTTCGATCCGGAAAACGTCGTCGCGAAAAAGATCGGGAAACATGATCGCATCCAGTTCGCGCCCGGCCCGGCGGGCGTTTCGCCAAAACAAAAGGGAGACCGAAGTCTCCCCTTTTCATCCGGCGTCCGGACCCGTCGCGATCATGTCGGGAAGGGTCCGCGGGGCGTGACGCCGGCGGGCCCTTCGAGATGAGCCACGCCTTATTCGGCGGCCTGCAGTTTCTGCGCCGGCACGACCGATACGTAGTCGCGGAACTTCGACGACTTGAACTCGACCTTGCCATCGACGAGCGCGAACAGCGTGTGATCCTTTCCGATGCCGACGTTGCGGCCCGGATGCCACTTCGTGCCGCGCTGGCGCACGAGAATATTGCCGCCGACCACGTTCTCGCCGCCGAACTTCTTGACGCCAAGACGGCGGCCGTCGGAGTCGCGGCCGTTGCGGGACGAGCCGCCTGCCTTTTTGTGAGCCATTTTCCTGCTCCTAAATTCGTCAGAGCGCCTCAGGCGCCCTCGGGTTGAAACCTTGCGGGTCTAATCAAGCCTCGCTCAAGCCTTAGTCAGGCGGCCTGGATTTCAGTGATCCGAACGATCGTCAGATCCTGGCGATGGCCGCGCTTGCGCTTTGAATTCTTGCGGCGGCGCTTCTTGAAGGCGATCACCTTCGGGCCGCGAGCCTGCTCAATGATCTCTCCGATCACCTTGGCGCCGGCCACGTTCGGCGCGCCAAGCTTGACCTTGTCGCCATCGGCGACCATGAGCACTTCGTCGAAAGTGACCTTCGAGCCGGCGTCGCCGGCGAGAGTCATGACCGTAATTTCATCCTGGGCGGCGACGCGATACTGCTTGCCGCCGGTTTTGATGACTGCGAACATCGTCTTCTTCCGTGTTCATCCGGACTCGCGGCGAACCGCCGACCGGCTTTTTGACAGTTGAACCAGCGAAACTCTGTCCTCATCAGGCCGCCGAACTGGGCGGTCCAAATGAAAACGCGCGGCGAGCGCCGCGCTGAGCCCGGCTCTTATGCCGGTGAGCCCTCGCAGAGTCAAACACTTTCAAGCCTGGGCCGCGCCGGCCGATTGATTGACAAGGCAGGACCCCAATCATATCTCTGACCGGGCTTTTGGGCCGTCTGTGAGGCGCCGGTGACATGGCTTAGCCGAAGCCGCCGGGCGGCGGCGCTGCGCGCGGGGCGCGCGGTTCGCGCCAGCCGGAAGCCGGGGGGGTCGCCCGGAGAGGGGCCGGAACGGCCGCCGTTGCTGGTTGGCTCGAAAAAACAAGGGTTTCTGATGTTCGCTGCCTTTGCGAAAAAGATTTTCGGCTCCGCCAACGATCGCCGTCTTAAGACTCTTGCCCCCAAGGTCGCCGCGATCAACGCCATGGAGGCGGAGCTCGCAAAGCTCAGCGACGATGAGATCCGCGGCCAGACCGCTAAATTCCGTGCCGAGCTCGCCGCAGGCAAAACTCTGGACGACCTTCTCGTGCCCGCCTTCGCCACCGTGCGCGAGGCCGCCAAGCGCACGCTCGGCCAGCGCCATTTCGACGTGCAGCTCATCGGCGGCATGGTCCTGCACGGCGGCGGCATCGCCGAAATGCGGACGGGCGAGGGCAAGACGCTGGTGGCGACGCTCGCGACCTATCTCAACGCGCTCGCGGGCGAGGGCGTGCATGTGGTCACCGTCAACGACTATCTCGCGCGCCGTGACGCCGAATGGATGGGCCGCGTCTACAAATTCCTCGGGATGAGCGTTGGAATCATTGTCCACGGGCTCGACGATGAGGAGCGCCGCGTCGCCTATGCGGCTGACATCACCTATGGCACCAACAACGAGTTCGGTTTCGATTACCTGCGCGACAATATGAAATATGAATTGTCGCACATGGTGCAGCGCGGCCACGCCTTCGCCATCGTGGACGAAGTCGATTCGATCCTTGTCGATGAGGCGCGCACGCCGCTCATCATCTCAGGTCCTTCCGAGGACAAGTCTGATCTTTACTTCGCCATCGACGCTCTTATTCCCTCGCTCACCCGCGAGCACTATGAGATCGACGAGAAGCAGCGCACCGCCAATCTCACGGAAGCCGGCAATGAGCGGATCGAGGAATTGCTCGCGCAGGCCGGGCTTCTGCGGGAAGCCTCCTTGTACGACGCGTCAAATGTGACGATCGTCCACCACGTGCAGCAGGCGTTGAAGGCGCATACGCTCTTCCAGCGCGACAAAGAATACATCGTCCGCAATGGCGAAGTCGTCATTATCGACGAATTCACCGGCCGCATGATGCCGGGGCGTCGCTTCTCCGAAGGCCTTCATCAGGCGCTTGAGGCGAAAGAGAAGGCGACCGTGCAGCCTGAGAACGTGACGCTGGCCTCGATCACGTTCCAGAACTATTTCCGCCTGTATAAAAAGCTGGCGGGCATGACGGGAACGGCCGCCACGGAAGCAGATGAATTCGCCGAGATCTACAAGCTCGACGTTGCGGAGATCCCCACCAATCGGCCAGTCGCGCGCGTGGACGAGGACGACGAGGTCTATCGTACCGGCGAGGAAAAGCTGCGCGCGATCATCCGCGAGATCGAGTCCGCGAACGCCAATATGCAGCCGATGCTGGTGGGAACGACCTCGATCGAGAAGTCTGAGCAATTGGGCGACATGCTCAAGGCCCATGGCTACAAGCAGATCGACTTTGAAGATCCGCGCGGCCTTCAGGCGCTCTACGCCGCCGCGCGCGTCGGCAAGCCCTCAAAGCAATTCGCTATCCTGAATGCGCGTTTCCACGAGCAGGAAGCTTTCATTGTGGCCGAGGCGGGCGTGCCTGGCGCGATCACCATCGCCACCAATATGGCGGGCCGCGGCACCGACATTCAGCTCGGCGGCAATGTCGAGATGCGCGTCCTGCAGGAATGCGCGGGCATCGAGGATGAGGCCGCCCGCGCCGCGAAGGAAGAGGAGATCCGCAGCGAGGTCGCCTCTTTCAAGGAGCGCGCGCTTGCGGCCGGCGGTCTTTACATCATCGGCACCGAACGACACGAGAGCCGGCGCATCGACAATCAGCTGCGCGGACGCGCCGGCCGTCAGGGCGATCCGGGCCGCTCGAAGTTCTTCCTGTCCCTGCAGGACGACCTCATGCGCATTTTCGGCTCCGAGCGCATGGATACGATGCTGACGCGCCTTGGCCTGAAAGAGGATGAGGCGATCGTCCATCCCTGGATCAACAAGGCGCTCGAGAAAGCGCAGCAGAAAGTCGAAGCCCGCAATTTCGACATCCGCAAGAACATCCTCAAATACGACGACGTCGCCAACGACCAGCGCAAGGTGGTCTTTGAGCAGCGGCGCGAGATGATGGCGCTGGAATCCGTCGAGGACACGGTCGCCAATATGCGCGCCAATGTGATCGACGAAATGATCGGGCGGCATATCCCCCGCGATTCCTATCCGGAAGCCTGGAATGTCGACGGCCTCGCGGCGGATCTTGCGAACATAAACCTCAATCCGCCGGTTACCGACTGGGCGAAGGAAGAGGGCATGGGCGAGGAGGAAATCTCCGAGCGCATCCACGCCTTCGCCGATGAAGCCTACGCCGGCCGCGTGGAGCGCAACACGCCCGACGTGATGCGCATGGTCGAGAAACAGGTCGTTCTTCAGGTTCTCGACTATTTCTGGCGCGAGCATCTCGTGCAGCTTGAACATCTGCGCCAGGTCATCGGCTGGCGCGGCTATGCGCAACGCGACCCGCTCAACGAATATAAGTCCGAGGCGTTCGAACTGTTCAATGGGTTGATCGCGCGCTGGCACGAAGTCTCCACGCAGCAATTGCTGAATGTGGAGGTCTCCTTCGATCAGCCCGCTCCGCCTGCGGAAGATCAGGCGCAGGCCGCTATGATCGATCTCGACGAGGTGAACGCGCGCATCGCGGCCGGCGAGTTCGCGCCGGAGAATCTCTTGTTCCAGCCCGCCGCGCTTCCGCCTGCCGAACCGGAGATCGTGCGCGATCCCAACGATCCCGCGACATGGGGCAAGGTCGGCCGAAACGAGCCATGCCCGTGCGGTTCGGGCAAAAAGTACAAACACTGCCACGGAACGGCCGCCTGACTTTCAGAACTTCTGCGGCGATCGCCGCCATGGCGGTCGCTCGTTTGTGCGGAGCGGAGCGTTCATGCCGGCGAATATTGAACCAGTCTGCGCAAGCGTCGTCGCCGTTCACCGCAACCCAGTCCATGGCTTCACGAAGGAGCCCGCCGCAGAAATACGTCTGCTGGAAGGGCTGGGCGTTGAGGGGGACGCGCATTGCGGAGCCTTCGTGAAGCATCGCTCGCGGGTGGCTGTCGATCCCCATCAGCCCAATCTGCGGCAGATTCATCTTCTTCATGCGGAAGCGTTCGACGAACTCGCCGCGAAGGGCTTTGCGCTTTATCCCGGCGCCATCGGCGAGAACGTCACGGCGTCCGGCGTCCCGCTTCTCGACCTGCCGCGCGGGGCCCTGCTGCGTCTTGGCGCTGAGGCCGTGGTCGAGCTCACGGGCCTGCGCAATCCCTGCCGGCAATTGGATCGCTTCGCGCCCGGCCTGATGGGGGCGATGGTGGAGAGGGGCGCGGACGGGCGGCTTTTGCGCAAGGCGGGCGTGATGGGGATCGTGCGCCGCGGCGGGCTTGTGCGCGCGGGCGACGTCCTGCGCGTCTCCGTGCCGCCGGGCCCATTCGTTCCGCTCGACAAGATCTGAGCCGCCTGCTTCGCCTTGGCTGGAAAATCCATCCGCTGGGCTAAGGATGGGGCGCTCGCGACCGTCTTCATCGCCGCACGAGGGAAATGGCGATGAAGACACCTTGGTTCACCCAGTTCGGCTTCGACGGCCTCGAGCGGGAGACGCTCGACAGCATTTTCGAAGACCTCGTTTGCGAGGGCAGCGAGGAGGAATTGCTGTCGATCCTGTTCGGCGTGCTCCAGAGCTTTCTCGACAGCGCCTGGAACAGCGCGGTCGCCGGCGACGAGCTCGGGCGCAAACATGCGGTCTATGGCGCGCTGGACGTCATCGCTTTCCTGCGAGAGCGCCTGCACAAGGGTTCGCAACGCCCGGCCAATGGCGTGCTGCGCCGCTTCTACAATGCGGTGCATCGCCAGATCATCGATTCGTGCCGGGATGATTCCGCCGAAGGCTTCCGCGGCGTGCGGCAGTCGATCGCGAAAGTGGTCGAGCCTCCCTATTCCCAGTCCTTCTTCCGCAATTGCGCGCAGGAGACGCGCATCGTGCGCGCGGAGCTGGTGCGCTTCCTCTGCTCGCCGGGCATGCGCAGGGCGATCTCGCCCGCGCGCCGGCCGCTGTCGTCGACGCGCTGAAGCGCGTTCCTGAACGCGCGATGAACAGGCCTGCCACGTCGCGTTCAGGCGGCGCGGACTATCGTCTCACCATGACATCGGATCCCGCCGGGGCGGGGCCGGACTGGAGGACGAGATGACCGCTTTCCGCAAGACAATGACTGGCGCCGCCGTCGCGCTCGCCTTCGCTGCGCCGCTCGCGGCTTTCTCGACGGAAGCTTCCGCCGGCTCGCGCTGGCGTCAGCACCAGCACCATCGCCACGGCGGAAACTGGGCGGGCCCGCTCGCCGCCGGCATCATCGGCGGCATAGCGCTCGGCGCGCTCGCGGCGTCGTCCTCGCGTCGCTCGCATGTCGAATACGCGCCGTCCTATTATCAGTCGGGCGGCTATTATCCGGCCTCGAGCTATTATGAAGGCGATTACGGCGCGACGACCTGCGTGAAAGAGCGCCGTCCGGCCTATGACGATTGGGGCCGCTTCGTCGGCTATCAGAAGGTCCGCGTCTGCTATTGAGCGCGACGTGAAAAGAAAACGCCCTCCGAAAGGAGGGCGTTTTTGCGTTTCGCGGCTCAGCGCGGAATGGACGAATAGGCCATGAAGTTTGGCGGAAGCGCGGGTTGCGCGCCGCGGATCATCGGCGGCAGTTCCGACGTGCGCTGCCGCTCGCCGGGCTTCGCGTTGGTCGCAGCCGGCGCAGCGGGTTGCGCCGGGGGCGTCGCTGCGGGCGGCGTGTCGGCGAGCCCCAGCCAGCGCTTGTAGAAGGGCGCGGACGCCGTCGGTTGGGGCGCAGGCGCATAGGCGGCGGCGCTGGCGGGCGCCTCGCGCTGCTGCACCGTGGCGCCGCTGCTCGCGGTCTCTGTGCGCGGGCGCGCCGCAGCGGGCGGGACGCTGCGCGCGGCGGTCTGCACGGCTGCGGGCAAGGGCCGGCCCTTGTCGTCGAGCGCGATCTCCACAGGTCCGCGCTCCAGCGCTTCGGGGCGGCTCACCATGGTCACATGCGCGAAGCTCGCGTGCTGGCCGCCGTCCGCATATTGCAGTTTCACGGGGCGCACGCCGCTGGCGACGAGTTCGGCGACTTTGGCGTCGTCAGCCTGCCGCTTCTGCGCCACCAGCCTGCCAAGCGCCTCGTCCTGCTGCAGGGGCGGGCATGCGGCGTTGGCGTCCAAGCGGGCGCCTTCCGGCGCGGAGGCGTTGAACACATGGCGCCGGCCGCAGAAGGCGACCTGCGGCTCGCGTTTCGTCACCTCGAAATGATCGTAGCCTTCCTTGATCTCGCGCCAGAAGCTCATGTTCGGGTCGAGACGATGTTTGGCGAGATTCTCCGCAGTCATTCGGAACGGCATGGTCTGCATCTGGATGCCGCGCTGCCCGCCAGCGAAAGCTTCGCGGGCGATGGCGTAAATCTCGCCCATCTGCTCGTCCGTCATGGAGAAGCAGCCTGCCGATGCGCAGGCGCCATGCACCATGATCGCCCCGCCCGTGTAGCCCTTCGCGCGGTCGAGCGCGTTGGGATAGCCGACGTTGAAGGCAAGGTAATATTGCGAGTTCGGGTTCATCTGGCCGGGGGTGACCGTGTAGAAACCCTCAGGAACCTGACGGTCGCCTTCGCGTTTTTTCGGACCCAGCTGGCCGGACCAGCGACACATCGGATAGGTCTTGAGATGCGTGTACGTGCCGTCGGCGCGCATCTTCCAGATTTCGAGCTCCGCTTCCTTCTTGTAGGCGCGGATCAGGATGGGGGCGTTCTTGTTCGAGCCCTTCTGCTCCATCAGGGCGACGGTCGCCGCAGGAACCGGCTGCAGCGACTTCGCGTTCTGGAGCGAGGAATCCTGACAGCCCGCGAGGATGGCGGCGGCGCTTGCCGCGAGAAGGAAATGACGCAGGCCGCCCGCCCGGGGGCGCGCGTCCGAAACGACGCGCCAGGGCGACCGACCGTGAGCGGGAACCTTGGGCGCAGGGAACACGAACTCGTTCAAACGTCGCATGAAGCCGCCTGATTTTCACTCTGCGTGCGCCGCGCCGAACGTGGAGTTCGCCCGAGGTCAGGCTCAGTCTGGCACGAACGCGAAGCCGCGTTCAACCCTTCGCCAATGAAAATGAACGCCCGCTTAATGTGGCGCAAGTAAGTCGGGCGCAAGCTGGTCAATGAAGCCTGTACGGGTCAGATCTTGCGGCCCACCGCCAGGAACTTCGCCGCCCGCGCGTCCCGGATCTTCTCAGCCGTCTCGCCATCGAAGGCGGCGATGGCTCTCGAAACCGCCCTGCCCACGGCGTCGATCGCTTCCTGCGGCGCGCGATGGGCGCCGCCCACCGGCTCGGTGACGATCTCATCGATGATGCCGAAGCGCAGAAGGTCCTGGGCCGTGATCTTCATGGCCACCGCCGCGTCCTCGCGCCGCTTGCTGTCCCGCCACAGGATCGAGGCGGAGGCTTCCGGCGAGGCCACGGTGTAGATGGAGTGTTCAAGCATCAAGACCCGATTGGCCGTCGCGATCGCGACCGCGCCGCCGGACCCGCCCTCGCCAACGATCACGGAGACGTTGGGCACGCCCAGCGCCAGGCAGGCGTCGGTCGAGCGGGCGATGGCTTCCGCCTGGCCGCGCTCCTCTGCGTCCACGCCCGGAAAGGCTCCGGCGGTGTCCACAAGCGAGACGACGGGCAGGCCGAACCGGTCGGCGAGCTCCATCACCCGCACCGCCTTGCGATAGCCCTCGGGGCGCGCCATGCCGAAATTGTGACGCAGCCGGCCCTGCGTGTCGGAGCCTTTTTCCTGCCCCATGATGCAGATCGGGCGACCATCCAGCCGGCCGAAGCCGGCGACGACCGCCTCGTCCTCGCCGAACTTCCGATCGCCGGCGATAGGGGTGAAATCACTGATAAGGCGGTCAATATAGTCCCGGAAGTGGGGCCGGTCCTGATGCCGCGCGACCAGCGTCTTCTGCCAGGGGGTCAGGGAGCCGTAGAGGTCCGCAAGCGCCTTGGAGGCCTTGACCTCCAGCTTGGTCAATTCGTCGGCGATGGAGATGCCGCCGTCGCGCTCGCCGACCGCTCGCAGCTCCTCGACCTTGGCTTCAAGTTCCGCGACGGGTTTTTCGAAATCGAGATAGGAGCGCATCACGCGTGGGCCTGAGCCGGGGGGTCGGCGGAGGCTGGAAACTGGCCGCTCGCGGCCTTGAAGTCAAGGCGAGGCCTGGCGCGGATCACTGAGCCGCCGAACGCCCGCCCGCGCCGTAGCGCCGCTCAATATAATTGGCGACGATTTCCTTGAACTCGGCCGCTATTCCGGCGCCGCGCAAGGTCATCGCCTTGCGTCCGTCGATGAAGACGGGCGCGGCCGGAGTTTCGCCCGTGCCGGGCAGCGAAATGCCGATGTCGGCGTGTTTGGATTCTCCGGGCCCGTTCACGATGCAGCCCATGACGGCGACGTTCAGCGTCTCCACGCCCGGATAGACGCGCCGCCATTCCGGCATGGAGGTGGAGATCCAGGTCTGGATGTCGCGGGCGAGCTCCTGGAACACGGTGGATGTCGTGCGCCCGCAACCCGGGCAGGCGGCCACCAGCGGCACGAAGGTGCGAAAGCCCATGGTCTGTAGCAGTTCCTGCGCGACCTTCACCTCCAGCGTGCGGTCGCCGCCCGGCTCCGGGGTAAGCGAGACGCGGATCGTGTCGCCGATCCCTTCTTGCAGCAGAACGCCCATGGCGGCGGACGAGGCGACCACGCCTTTCGAGCCCATGCCCGCTTCCGTCAGCCCCAGATGCAGCGCGTAATCGCAGCGCGCGGCCAGCATGCGGTAGACGGCGATGAGGTCTTGCACCGCGGAGACTTTGGCGGACAAAATGATCCGGTCCTTCGCAAGGCCGATCTCCTGCGCTTTTTCAGCCGACCACAGCGCCGAGCGCACCAGCGCCTCGCGTGTGACGGCGCGCGCGTCGAGCGGCTGGGGCGAGCGCGAATTCTCGTCCATCAGCGTGGTGAGCAATTCCTGATCGAGCGAGCCCCAATTGGCGCCGATCCGCACGGCCTTGCCGTAACGGATCGCCAGTTCGACGATCGCGGCGAACTGGCGGTCCTTCTTTTCCTTGAAGCCGACGTTGCCGGGATTGATGCGGTATTTGTCGAGCGCCTGCGCGCATGCGGGATAGTCGGTCAGAAGTTTGTGGCCGATGTAATGGAAATCGCCCACCAGCGGCACGCGCACGCCCATGCGCTCGAGCCGCTCCTTGATGTGGGGCGTCGCCGCCGCCGCTTCGTCCCGGTCGACGGTGATGCGAACCACTTCTGAGCCGGCGCGCGCGAGCGCCGCGACCTGCCGCACCGTCGCCTCCACGTCCGCCGTGTCGGTATTGGTCATGGATTGCACCACGATGGGCGCGCCCCCGCCCACGACCACCGCGCCGTCCCCCTCGCCGATCCGCACGCCCGCGTTCGGTCTGCGCGGCGCAGGCCCGGCGAAAACGGCGTCAGCTTGCATAGGTCGGGTCGTCGTCATGGCGTGGCCTTTTCGCATGCGTTATGTTTTGCGACGTCGTTTGCGCAGGCCGCGCAGGCGCCGGACACTTCGATCACCGCGCCCTGGCTGCGAAAGCCAGCGGCGGCTGCGGTTTCCGCGAGGCTGCGGGAGATGTCGGGCGAGGCGCTCTCCTCCACCCTTCCGCAGGCGTCGCAAATCAAGAAAACGACCGGCTCGGCATGGGCGTGCCTGCGCCCGCAGGCCACGAAGGCGTTGCGGGAGGCCAGCCGGTGAACGAGCCCATGGTCGAGCAGATAATCCAGCGCCCGGTAGACGGCGATCGGGGCGGGCCGCCGGCCTGTGGAGGCCGCCAGTCGGTCGATCATGTCATAGGCGCCCAGAGGGCCGCCTGCGCCGCATAAAAGGTCCAGAATGGCGCGCCGCCCCGGGGTGAGGTTGAGCCCGCTCAGGTGGGCCCCATGCCCTTCGCAATGGACATGGTCTTGAGCGTGCGTATGGGCGCGCCCCGCCGCGGGCGCGCGGCTGTGGGGGCCCGCAGCCCTATCCGGCCCGGGGCCTGCGCCCGCAGCCGCGGGCTGGGCGGATTTTGGAAAATCAGCGCTCATCCCTCCAGTATAGGCTCTCGCGGCGGTCGAGGCTAATGCGACGAGAGGCGCTGTCGCTTTGCGCGACGTCTATGCGTAGGCTGCCCTCATGGGGCTCGGCGCGCGCCCCGAAGGAAGCCTCCCCGGAGCGGACCATGAGCCTGAAATCCCGCAAAGCCCTCGTCACCGGATCCACCAGCGGAATCGGCCTCGCCTGCGCAAAGGCGCTGGCTCGCGAGGGCGCGGACGTCTGTCTGAACGGGTTCGGGCCTGCGGACGCCATCGAGGCGGAGCGCGCCGGCATCGAGGCGGAGTTCGGCGTGCGCTGCATCTATGACGACGCGGACATGAGCAAGCCCGATGAGATCGCGCGCATGGTCGCGCGCGCGCAGGCGGAGTTCGGCTCCCTCGACATTCTGGTCAACAACGCCGGGATCCAGTTCGTCTCCCCGATCGAGGATTTTCCGGTTGAGAAGTGGGACGCGATTCTCGCGATCAACCTGTCCTCCGCTTTCCATACGATCCGCGCCGCCACGCCCGGCATGAAGGCGCGCCAATGGGGCCGCATCGTCAACACCGCTTCAGCGCATTCGCTTGTCGCCTCGCCCTTCAAGGCCGCTTACGTCGCCGCAAAGCATGGCGTCGTCGGCCTGACTAAAACCGTGGCGTTGGAGCTCGCCACGTCGGGCGTGACGGTCAATTGCGTGTCGCCTGGCTATGTCTGGACCCCGCTCGTCGAAAAGCAGATTCCCGACACGATGAAGGCGCGCGGCATGAGCCGCGAGGAGGTGATCGAAAAAGTCCTTCTGACGGCGCAGCCGACCAAACAATTCGTCACCGTCGAGCAGGTGGCGGCCGCAGTCGTGTTCTTGTGTTCAGACGCCGCTTCCCAGATCACCGGCGCAAATATTTCTATGGACGGCGGATGGACCGCCGCCTGACGCTCAATCTGCGCGCAGGGCGAATACGGTCGTCGGTTTGACGTCGGCGTCTTCTATGTCGCGGGATGTAGGCGCGTCATAGCGAGCAAGCGGCTCCATCAGCGCACGCGCGAGATAAGCGCGGCCAGGATCTCCAACCAGAACGCGCGCGCCCCGCTTCGTCAGCGTGCGCAGCCAGTCCGTCACACGTCGCGCCATGTCGCGCTCATAGCTCACGTCGCCCGCGAGCACGACGTCCCAGCCTTCGTCGCGGCCGACGATGTCTTGCAGCAGCGCCTGAACGTTGGCCCCGTTCTGCGCGCTGTTAAGTCGGATCGCAGTGGCCGCGAAAGCGTCGATGTCGCAGGCTTCCACCTGCGCCGCGCCTGCATGGGCCGCGGCTATTGCGACGAGCCCGGAGCCGGCGGCGAAATCAAGAACCCTTTTGCCGCGCGTCTCATGGGGGTGATCAAGCGTATAGCGGGCGAGCGCCTGCCCGCCGGCCCATGCGAACGCCCAGAAGGGCGGCGCGAGTCCGATCTCGCCAAGTTCGTCTTCGGTCTTGCTCCAAAGCGCCGTGGCTTCGTCGGCCATGTGAATGCTGATCGACGGGACGAGCGGAACAGGCCGCACATGGGTATGGGCGCGGATGAACGCCGCGCGTTCATGCTCGTTCATGCGCCGCGCGCCGCGGCGAGCCAACCAAGGCCTTCGCGCGTGCCTGCGCGCGGATTGTATTCGGCCGCCACATAGCCAGACCATCCTCTCGCGGCGATCGATCGGAGGATTTCGGAATGGTTCACCTCCCCCTCGTCAGGTTCATGGCGGCGGGGCGCCGAGGCGATTTGGAAATGGCCGATCAGCGGCCACAACGCCTCCATGCGCATGAGCAGGTCGCCTGCGACGATCTGCATATGGTAGACGTCGAACATCAGTTTTACGCGCTCATGCGCGAGGTCTGCGAGAATGTCCCGCGCCTGTTGCGGATGGTTCAGGAAATAACCCGGCCGGTCGCGCGGATTGATCGGCTCGATCAGCAAAGTGAGGCCAGCGTCGCGGGCGAGGGGAATGGCGCGCTCGAGATTGCGCAAGAAAACCTCGCGCGCCCGGTCGCGCTGGTCCGGCGCCACGCAGCCAGCCATGCAATGGATGGTGTCGACGCCGACGGCGGCGCCCCAGGCGATCGCCTGATCGAGCGCGCGGGCGAAATCGTCCTCCCGTCCGGGTAGGGCGGCGAGCCCGAACTCCCCGGGGCCGCCGGGCGCCGTGTTGATCCCATTCATCGTGAGCCCCGCATCGCGAAGACGCGCGCGGATTTCCTGCGGCGCATGTTCATAGGGAAAGTGGCATTCCACCGCATCGAAGCCCGCGGCCGCCGCCGCCGCGATGCGCGCGGGAAAAGGCTCTTCAGGAAAGAGCATCGAAACATTGGCGGAAAAGCGAAGCGAACTGACGGTCATGAGCGGGTCCTGGGCCGGCCGCAGCGTAACGGCGCGCGCGGGCGCGCGCAAACGCGGTCATTTGTTGCTTCGCGCGCCGGTCCGGTGCTATGCCGCAGGGATTGATTTCGCCCCGCATCCGGCTTTCGCAGGGAAGGCTTTCCGCAGGGACAGCGACGAGACAGATGTTCAAAAGACTTTATCACTGGACCCTTTCCCTCGCGGAGAAGCCGAAGGCGACTTACGCGCTGGCGGCGGTTTCCTTCGCCGAGAGCTCCTTCTTTCCCATTCCCCCCGATGTTCTGCTCGCGCCGATGGCGCTGGCGAAGCCACAAAAGGCTTGGTTCTACGCTGCTGTTTGCACAGTGGCGTCGGTTCTTGGCGGAATCGCAGGCTACGCCATCGGCTATCTGCTTTACGAAACCGTGGGCCTTTTTCTCATCAAGCTTTATGGCTACGGCGACAAGGTTGAGGCGCTGCGCGTCTTCTATGGCGAATGGGGCTGGGCCTTCATTCTTGTGAAGGGTCTTACGCCCATTCCCTACAAGCTCGTGACCATCGTCAGCGGGCTGCTCGAATACAATCTCTTCCTGTTCATTCTCCTGTCGGCGATCACGCGGGGCGCGCGCTTCTTTCTGCTGGCGGCCGCGCTGAACGCCTGGGGAGATCGAATCCGGGCCCTGCTTGATCGCCATTTCGGCTTGTTTCTGGGCCTAATTCTGGTGTTCGTCGTCGGCGGGTTCTGGGCCGCCGCGAAAATGTTCTGAGTGGAGGGGCGAAGGGGGATGCAGCCGGCGCGGATCATTCAGGACGCCACCTCTGCGCAGCTCGCGCTGGCGATCGCCGCCGGCGCGGCGGCGACTGTAGGCGGCGCCTGGGCGTTCGAATGGTGGGGCTATGCGCCGTGCGATCTGTGTCTTCAGCAGCGTTGGGCCTATTACGCCAGCGCGCCGCTGGCGCTTGCGACGGCGATTCTGGCGCAAGCGAATTTTCGGGCGCCGGCTCTGATCGGCTTTCTGCTTCTCGCCGCCGCCTTCAGCGCAAATGCGGCGTTCGGGGCCTGGCACGCCGGCGTGGAATGGGGCTGGTGGCGCGGACCGACGGGATGCACGGGCTCCTTTGCGCCCACGGGCGACATGGGCGATTTCATGCGCTCCATGGAAAGCGCCCGCCTTGTGCGCTGCGACGAGCCCGCCCTGCGGATCGTCGGCCTCTCCCTTGCGGGCTGGAACGCGATCGTCAGCGCGGGGCTTGCGGGTCTGGCCGTCTTTGGCGCCCGCGCACGCTGACGCGCGGGCTTCGCTGGGCCCGCGCGAGCGGCGTAGCGTCTTGTTTAGCGAGCAATGACGCGTCCCTGGCGTCGCGCGCCGTCGCGGATCACGATGCGCTGCGCCGCCGGGCGATAGGACAAGCGATGCTGTGTCACCCGGCGTGGCGCCACATGGCGGACACGGACCACATTGCGCGTCCGCGCCACAGGCGCCCCATAGACTATGCGGCGCGGCGCATAGGTCACATAAGGTTCTTCGTAATAGACCGGCTCGGCGTAGCCGTATCCATAACCCGCGGCGGGATAGCCATATCCGGCGTATCCGTAGTCGTAATAGGGATCCGCGTAATAGCCGCCGGCCCAGAGCGGCGCCGTCGCAAGCGCTGCCACGCCGCCGATCAGGGCGCCTGCGCCCCAGCCCCATCCGCCGCCCCATCCGCCGCGGTGATAGTGGTGATGGCCGCCCCAATGTTGTCCCGAGTAAGCGCGCACGCCCGCGCGCTGCGCCTGCGCTGCATCAAACGCGCCCGATCCAAGAATCAGAGCCGAGGCCGCCGCTGTCGCCATCAATGTCGTTTTCATGTCGCGTCTCCACATGCAAAGGGTGCGACTCAAACACGTCAGCGCTGGAACGGTTTCATTTCACGTCTGATTCGCTTTCGCGTCCGCGCAGGACGATTGTCCAAGACAGTCCGGCGCCCCAGCGCCGGACTCATTGGCTCAGGTTGACGTTCGCGCATTGTGCAGGCGCGCTTTAGAAGCGGCAGACGCGCACGACGCGCCCGAATCTGTTGCGCCGGATCACGCAGCGGCGCGGGCGCCAACGACGACGCGGGCCCCAGCCCCGGTGGGGAAAGCCGCGGTGCCAGGCGGGCCGCGCATTCGTCGCAGGCAGGTCGGCGTCCGGCGCGCCGTGGTCGATCGCATTCAGCTTGTCGAACAGCGGCGCAGCTGTCGCCTGGGAAGCGCTGAGGCTGAGGGTAGCGGCTGCGCCTGCGACGCCGAGCAGGGAGGTCAGGAATGTACGTCGATCCATTTTTCTTCACCATCTGTTGTCCCGCACCGGCGCGTAACGTGCGCGGGCTTGCATGGTTCCGTGCGCGGACAGTGACGCAACGAAGGCGGGCACGGCTCTTGCCTTTCTCAAGCGGATTCGGAGGGGAATGGCGAAATGCGAATCGTGCATGTGATCGACAGCGGCGGGATCGGCGGCATTGAGAAACATGTCGAGACGTTGTGCGCAGCCCAGCGCGCGGCGGGCTATTCGGCGAGCGTGCTCCTGTATCAGGCGCATCCGTCGCCCTGGCCTGGCGTGCTGAAGCAGGTGGGCGTGCCGTTTGACGTTGCCGGCGGTCTGCGCGGATTGTTCAGGCGTCTGCGCTCCAGTCGTCCCCATGTCGTTCACACGCATGGCTACAAGGCAGGCGTGATTGGCCGTATCATATGTCGGCTCATGGGAATTCCAGTCGTCAGCGCCTATCATGCCGGCGAGCGTGGCCCATTTCCGGTTTCTCTTTACCAGCGCATCGACGAGGCGACATCCAGCCTGTGTCCGCGCCTCGCCGTCAGTCGGCAGATCGCCGCGCGCTTGCCCGCGCCTGTGCGCGTTGTGAACAATTTCGTTTCGCTCGCTCCCCTCGATGCGGCTCGTGAACTGCCCGCATGCGTGGCTTTCGTGGGACGATTGAGCGAGGAGAAGGGGCCGGATTTATTCTGCGAGCTCGCCGCGCGTCTGGCGCTGCCTGACGAGGCATGGGTGATTTATGGCGATGGCCCCATGCGCGCCGGGCTTGAAGGCGCTTATGGCGGGCAGGTGACGTTTCGCGGCATGGTCACGAATATGAACGCGGAATGGGCGCGGATTGGAGCGCTTGTCATGACCTCGCGCGCCGAGGGCTTGCCTTATGCGGCGCTCGAGGCGCTCGCGCATGGCGTTCCTGTTTTGGCGCATGCGGTGGGCGGTTTGCCGGATTTGCTTGCGGGCAGGCCGGACTGGCTCACGCAGCGCGGGCAGGCTCCGAGCTGGCCAGAGGCGCTTGCGCGCTGGCGCGCCGGACGGCTGGCGGATTCGCGCGCATGGCGCGCCGCCGCGCGCGCGCTGGTCGCGCAGGCTTATTCCCCTGAGGCCTGCTTACCGCAGATTTTTGAAGCTTACCGCGAGGCGGGCGCGGCGGTCTGACGCCGCAAGCCTGCAAGCGCCAGGCAATCGCCGGCTGCCGCCCGAAGCAATCGGCGTTCGCCCAATCGCGCGTAAGCTTTGAGACGCCACCCCAGCGCGGCCAGCGGCGCCGCGCGTTCCGCGGCCCATTCCGCCTGCGCGGCGAAGAGCCGCCCTTTCGCGACGGCGAGCGCGTTTTCGAAGCCCGCGCGCCCCTCGTAGCGCGCGACAATACGCTCCATCGCGAGAATGCGCGCGGCGCGCTTGCGCGTCTCTCCGCCCGGCCGCATCAGATAGGTCATCGTCACGTCGCGCCCGGCCAGCACGGGTCCCGCGCCCGCCAGACGCAGCCATAAATCCCAATCCTCCGCCGAGGGAAGGTCCTCTGCGAAGCCGCCGGCGCGCATCAGCGCCTCGCGTGAGGCGACCACGGTCGAGGCGCCGATGAGATTGGTCTGCAACAGCGTCGCCTCCGCGTGTGGCAGCGGCGCGTAATCTTCCTGCGGAGCGGAGAAGGACCAGAACTCATAGGCCGTGCCATGGCGCCCGCCGTCGGGATCTACATGCAGATAGTCCGTAAAGCTCAGGGTCGCGTCCGGGCGCGCCTCATGGGCCGCGATCTGACGACCGAGCTTGCCAGGCTCCCACAGGTTGTCGGCGTCGAGGAAAGCCACCAGAGGCGCGCGCGCTTCGGAAATAGCAAGATTGCGGGCGCGGGCGGGGCCCTCGCCGCGCCCCAGAATGAGTCGTACGTCAGGCCTTTCGTCGCGAAGCCATTGCGTCGTCGCGTCGGTGGAGCCGTCATCGACAACGATGATCTCCGTCTCGCATCTTTGCGCGTCCACGCTGGCGAGCGCGGCGGGAAGGAAGGCGAGGCAGTCGCGCGTGGGAATGACCACGCTGCAGCGGGGATTGGATACGTTCACCGGCCTTTCCCCAGCGCCATGACAGCCACCGTGCGCAGAATGATCGACACATCCGCCCGCAGGCAGCTCCATGCGCTTGCGATCTTGAGCGCATAGGCATGGTCGTGGAGGACTTTCTTGCGGACGTCTTCAATATCGGCATCATAGCCAAGAGTGACCTGCGCAAGGCCGGTGATGCCGGGCTTCAGGCCATAGGTGCGCTCGACATAAAAGGGGATCTCCGCTTCGAGCTTGCTGAAGAATGCGGGTCTTTCCGGGCGCGGTCCGACGATAGACATGTCCCCAAGCAGAACGTTTACGCATTGGGGGAGTTCATCAAGCCGCGTCTTGCGCAGGAAGCGTCCGACCCGCGTGATGCGCGGATCCTGATCGCTGGACCAGACTGGGCCGGTCTTGCTCTCCGCGTCCGCGCGCATGGTGCGGAACTTGATGAGGTGAAAGAGGCGCGTGCTGCGCGGCGTGCGTTCGCCCACCCGCAATTGGCGGTAGAAGATCGGGCCGGGCGACTCAAGTTTAATTGCGAGCGCGATCGGGACGAAGAGAATCGCCGTCACGAGCAAGGCGCCGGTGGCGAGCGCAATATCCAGCGCGCGCTTGGCGGACGCCGCGCCGGGGGAGACATAGGTCTCTTCGTCCGTAGATGCGCTCCAGGCCACGGGTTTGCCCAGCACCCAGCGTGTGGCGCCAAGCCCCGCCGCGGCATAGCCGGACACAGCGCGCGCGAAGATCGCAAGCGGACCGCCGCCCTGAAGGGCGCCGATCGCCGCCAGCGCATAGCCGATCGCTTGCGGGACGAGTAGGGCGAGCCCAATCGTTTCGCCCCGCATGGCGAGCGCGAGGCTTGAGAGAAACGCGACGATCAGCAGAAAAGGCATGAATGCGCGCAACGCCTTACCTGACGCGAAGACGAATGCGACACGCGGGCGCTTTAATGAGAACAGGCTGCCGCACAAAAATATCTGTTGCAGGTTGCCCGCGCCAAGTCGCATGCGCCGACGCCAGTCCTGCCGCGATGTGGAGGGCTCGAGCTCCTCGATCTCGATTTCCTCGTCGAGCACTGCTCGTCGCCCGGCTGCGACGATGCGCATGGGCAGGACGAAATCATCATTGATCGTATCGGGCGCAACAGCCGGTAGGCCCGCAAGCCGCATCGCATAGAACGCGCCATTTACGCCCATGGGCGAAGCGGCGCGGGCTTCAAGCGCGCGGATCTTGTTTTGATAGGCCCAATAGGCGCGCTCCCCGGCTTGGGCGTGAGGCGAGATCACATAGCGGCCGCAAACGACGCCGACGTCGGGGTCGGCGAACCAGCGTAATGCGAGCCGCAGCGCGTCGCTGCGCACAGCGCTGCTCACGTCCGTCAGCACGGCGACGTCGGCGTCGACGTCACGCAAGGCTTGCGCCAGCACGCTCGCTTTGCCGCGATTTTGCAAATGCTCCGTCACAATAACCTGCACGTCCTCTTGCGCCAGACGCGCCGCCTCCTCTCGAGCGAGGCGCGCCGTCGCGTCGCTGCAACCGTCGCACAAAACATAGATCGCAAATGACTGCGGCCGGTCCTCCAGCGCAGCCAGATTGCGCAGCTTGTCGATGATGCCCCGTTCCTCCTGATAGGCGGGCACGAGGACGGCTACGCGCAAGCGCGGCGCAGGCCCGTTCGGGGGCTTTTCCAGCGCTCGCGCCAGCGCGCGAAGCGCGAGCGGATGCCCCAGATGGTGATAGGCGACGAGGCCTGTAGATAGCAGGGCGAGGGAAAGCATCAAAGATCAACTCCTGTGAGCTTTTCATAAGCGTCGATCATGGCGATGAGGCTGAACGTTCGCGCGAAATCGCGGGGTGAGGCCTCAAGCGGGCTTTGCAGGCGCTCGTCGATCGCATCAGCCAGTGCGCGCGGATTTTCAGGCGCCACAAGGCGCGCCGTGCGCGGGCAACATGCCTCGCGCGTCCCACCAACGTCGCAGGCGACGACGGGGGCGCCGGATGCCTGCGCCTCCACAAGCGCGAGCGGCAGGCCCTCGGCCCGAGAAGGCAGGACAAATGCGTCTAATGCGGGAATGACCGTCTTCACGTCGCCGCGCAGGCCCAGAAAGACGACGCGTTCCGTTAGGCCCGCTGCGTGGGCTTGGCGCTCCAGCGCTGCGCGTTCAGGCCCGTCGCCCATGATCGCCAGAACGGCCGGCGTGCGCATAAGCGCCAGCGCGTCGATCAGCACGTCAACGCCTTTCACCTTTTGCAGACGCGCCGCCACGCCGATCACGAATCCCTGCGCCGGCAGGCCGAGCTGCGCCCGCGCCAAGGCGCGATCCCCGGGTTTGAAGCGCTCAAGATCGACGCCGTTCACGACCCGCGCGACCCGCTTGCCGGTGCGCCGGGTAAGGCTGTCGGCCACATAGTCGGAGACGGCGGCGAGGCGTGGCGCGCCGATCGTCAGCGCCGCCGAGAACAGCCGCATGCGTCCCGGCGAATCGAGATGCCAGGCGTCATGCTCCACATGCGCGCGAACGCGCACGCCGGAAAGGCGGGCAGCGATGGCGCCATAAATCATAGGGCCGATATGATGGGTGACGACGGCGTCCGGCTTAAGCCGGCGCAGCGCGGCTGCGAGCGCGCCGACGCATGCGAGATCTATCCCGGGCCGCTTGCCAAGCGCGATCAGGGAGCCGTCCATGTCGGCCATAGCGGACCAATCGCGCAGGAGGCTGCGCGCCTCGCCTTCCAGACTGATCGTGGCGACGCATGCACCCCAGCGCCGCTGCAGGCTGGCTGCGACGCTCTCCAGACCGCCTGGCGCGAATTTCTGCACTATCTGCACGACGCGCATGACGCGACTCCTTCGCTGGCCCTGCGCAAGGGCCATGCCAGCGCGGGTGGCTGTGATACGGGGGTCGGCGCGCTCTTTCATCGCGTTTCGCAAAGGGCGCCGGCCGCTCTCGCCGTGGTCGCCGTAGCGTTTCGCAAAAAGAGGCGGCTTGCGGGGGCGCGGCCGCCGTTTCATATAAGTCGCGCGAAGGAGCTGCTTCATGCGCCGCCCCGATATGCTGAGCCTTGATGTGCGCTTGCGCCGCGCTGAGCGGGAGGACGTCGCCCGCCTGGTCCTGGTGCGCGCTGACGCCGACGCGGCGCATGCTCAAGTGCATGACAGCCTGCATCCGCGCGAGGCGGCTGAGGCGGCCGCAATGGGTTCTTCCGCCGCTCAAACGCATTTTTCATTCGGTCGATTCGCTGCGAAAGCGGCTTTGGCCGCCTTGCGCCCCAGCCTTCAGGCGCATGAGACGGAGGTAGGCCGCGGCGTCTTCGGCCAGCCTGTCGTCCTTTCGCCGCAGGCGGGCGGTCTTGCGGTCAGCATTTCCCATTGCGGCGGGCTTGCCGCAGCCCTCGCCTTTCCGCAGGGGCATCCTCTCGGGATCGACGTCGAGATGATCGGCGCAGTCGAGGCCGACGCCGCCAGCGCCCTTGTCTCACAGCGTGAGCTTGCCCCGAATCTTCCCGATCAGGAGGCCCATGCGCGAGCGTGGAGCGCTAAGGAGTGCCTCGGGAAGATTCTGTGCTGCGGCCTTGCCGCGCCCGCCAGCGTGTTCGAGATCGCAGGCTCACGCGAGGGGGCTGAACCACGCACGCCTGGCGCCCGCTGGGGCGGGCGCTTCCTCACGCATGATCAATACGCTTTCTTCACCTTGCGCGCGGGAGATCACGTATTCGCCATGGCGCATCCGGCGCGCACGCAGGTCGAGATGGATGCGCTGCGACTGACGGCCTTCATTGCGGGCGGCGTTTAGCGCCTGATGAACTCAGGCCACATGTTTGCGGTCTTTTGCACCACCTTGGGCGCGATGGTCGTCGTGCGCCTGCAAGAGGCGATGCGTTCCTCCAGGGGCGTCCATCCAGTTCAGGCCAAGCGGCGTGGCTGCGCTTTGGTGGCATGTTCAGGACTGTCGCATCGGCGAATCATGTAACTTCGATCATGGATCTGGGAAACGCGAGCGAGGCGGAGCGATGATTACGAGGCAGGCCGGCTTTCAGCGGATGACGTCGTGAGCGCGCCCGCACGCGGATCTTTGCTGGCGCCTTTCCGCGTCCGCAGCTTCAGGTTTCAATGGCCGGCCGATTTATGCACGTCCTGGGCCTTCGAGATGGAGACGCTGATCCTCGGCTGGTACGTGCTGGTCGAGACCCAATCCGTGCTCATGTTGACGATTTACGCCTCGATGCAGCATTTGGGCACGCTTCTGTCGCCCATGTTCGGCGTCGTGGGCGACCGGATCGGCCAGCGCAAGCTTCTATCGGCCATGCGGGGATTTTACGCGCTTCTTGCCGCAACGATCATGGGGCTGGCGCTCACGCAGCTGATCAATCCCTATCTCGTGCTCGGCGTCGCTGCGCTTATGGGCATGGTGCGGCCTTCCGATATCGGCATGCGTACGGCGCTTGTTGGAGAGACGGTGCCTCAGGCGCAATTGATGGGCGCGATGAGCGTGCAGCGCACGACGCAGGATTCCGCGCGCATCGCCGGGGCGCTGACGGGCGCGGGAGTCATGGCTTCTTTGGGCATGGGGCCTGCCTATGTGGCGGTGACGTGCCTTTACCTTGCAAGCTGCCTGCTGACGCTTCAGACCGGCGCTGATCGCGCTGGCGCGCGCGCGCACAAAGAGCCCGCCGCGCAATCATCGCTGCGTGACTTGAAAGAGGGCGTCGTCTATGTAGCGACCACGCCTTATCTGCTAGCGACGATGATCCTCGCTTTTCTTCTCAATATGACCGCGTTTCCGCTCATCAGCAGCCTTCAGCCCTATGTGGCCAAGGAGGTTTATGGCGCCGATCAACAGACGCTCGGCTATATGAGCGCTTGCGCCGGGCTCGGCGCGGTGGCTGGATCCATCGCGATCACGCGCTTTGGATCGCTGTTCGATCCCTCCCGGCTGATGATTTATGCGAGCATCGGCTGGTATTTGGTCTTGTTGGTCTATTCGCAGATCGTCACCGCGTCCGCTGGCATGGTGGTTTTGTTCTTCGCCGGTCTTGCGCAATCAATCGCCATCGTTTCCATGGCGACCGTTCTTCTGCGCACTTCCGATCAGAAGTTCCGTGGGCGCATCATGGGCGTGCGGATGCTGGCGATCTATAGCAACATGCCCGGGATTCTGGCTGCTGGATATCTTCTGCCGCGTTACGGCTTTGCGATGGTCGCCACGGCTTATTGCGTGTTTGGAATCGTTATGACTCTCGCCATCGTCATGTATTGGCGCTCGGCGTTATGGCGGGAGACGCAAGCGCGCTAGCGGAGGCGATGAATCGTCGCATCAGCGTATGGATCTCTTGAGGGCGCAAAAACGGATAAAAATGTCCCTGCCGCGGGATAACAGCGAGCGTAGAATTTTTGACCTTTTTCTCTAGTTCGCGTGCGAAGCTCATGTGGCTATCGCCGGGAATCAAGCCCTCGTTCTCGCCCACCATAATCAGCGTCGCGATGTCGCATTCGGCCATCCCTGTCGTCGTGTCCGTTTCCTGACGGGCGACGACGTAACGCAGGAACGTTTCGAGGGGTGCGAGGTTTGCGATGAAATCGGCGAGAAAGCGCTGCGCGCGCGCCTGCTCCGCTTCGTCCTCCGATCGGCAACCCGTGCGCAGCGCATGGCTGCGGGAATAGCCCTCATAGCCCTCCGTCACCAGCCTGTTGCACATTTCGACCGAGATCCCGCGGCTTTTGTGGGTTCCGCCGGGAGAGGCGAGCATCAGGGACTTTACGCGGGAGGGCATGTGGATAGCGATGTATTGCGCGATGCGGCCGCCGTTTGAATGTCCGAACAAATGGGCGTCGTGGACGCCCAGCTCATCGAGGATCGCGAGCGCGTCCGTAGCGAGCGCGGGAATAGAAACGTCCGCGCCCGTCATATGCGAATCGCCCGTTCCTCTCTGGTCGAAGAAGATCACCTGAAAGTCGCGGGCCAGAGCCTCGATTTCAAAATGGCGCCAGAGAGAACCAGGAAAGGCCGTGGCGGCTAGGAGGAGCAGCGGCGGTCCGCTGCCCATCGTCTCATAGTGAATCCGGGCGTCAGATCGTGTGAGAAGGCCCATGGCGTTAATGGGCCGCGTTTCGAAGGCCTAGCCGCTCAAGACGTGGAAATATTTCGTCCCGAAGATGCGGCAGCTCTGAGACGTAATTCACGAGACCGAGAGCCATGCCGTCGAGGCAGCATTCGCTGAGTTCCAGAATTTGCTGCGCGACTTCATCGTAGCTGCCAAACAGCATGTGCGTTCCGAGTCCGCTGATGAGACGCTCTTTAAAGTTTTTGATTTCGTCATAGCGACCGTCTCGTCCCTTAAGGCGGATCTTCGCGGCGGAGTCCGCGGCCTCCCAGTCGCCGTACTCATGGACGATGTAATGCAGGAACTCCTCAGCTTCTTTCCGGGTCTTGCGGCAAATCATATGGCCGCTTGCAAACAATCCGAACTGGCGTCCATTTCCCATGGCGCGAATGGTGGCGATATTGTCTTTCAGGCCGGCGCTGTCGCGGATGGAGGTGAAGAGGCAATCCACGTGACGCGCCGCGAAGCCGCGGCCTTCGGGCGAAGCGCCCGCGCTAATCAGCATGGGCAGTCGGTCGGCCCAGGGCTTCGGCTTGCCGGAGACGCCTTTCATTTTCATCCAGCGTCCCTCATGGTCGAAGGGTTCGCTTTCGCTCCAGATCTTCTTTACGACGTCAACCCATTCCTCAGTATAAGTGTAGCGGATGTCATGGTCGATCAGCTCGACGCCGAACATATCGAATTCGCCCTGATTCCAGCCAGAAACGATGTTGAGCGCGAATCGCCCTTTGCCGATATGGTGAGCCGTCACCATTTGTTTGGCGGCGAAAACCGGGTTTGCGAAGGGGATGTGAAGCGTTGCGCAGACGGTGATTGCGGATGTGCAGGAGAGCAAGCCGCACGCCCATGTCAGCGTCTCGAATGTGCTGCCCTGAAAATCTATCTTGCCGTCGTAACCATTCCACCGCCCGATCGGCAAGAGAAAGTCCACGCCTGCTTCATCGGCCGCGATGGCCGCCGCTTTGTTATTGTCCCATGAAGCGACCCATCTCTCTGGCGCAGTAGTCATCGTAAGTCCGTTCGAGCAATTCATACCGAACAGCCCAATCTTGAACTTGTTGTCGCCGTATAGACCTGTCGTTGCGGGCGCTTCCATCATTGATCTCCGATAGTCCATTCATTTCGAGAGTGCGTTTAGCGTGTCCCTGACACGCTCGACCAGAGGTTCAGGCGCGCTCATGATTTCGCCGACCATGTCGGCGATCTTGGCGCCTGACAACGGGCGCAGCTCGAGTCCCATCCGGGTCGCTTCCTCTAAGAATTCAGGGTCCGTCACGGCAAGGTCGAAGGCGCGCCGCAAGGCTTCAAGCCGATCCTTCGGAATGTTAGGCGGACCGTAAATGGGCCGGTGCATCTCAAACTTCATGAGCAGGAAACGAAGCATGCGCTTGTCTTCGTCGTTGTTCACGAGCTCGATCAAAGAGGGCACGTCGGGAAGGGAGGGAATTCGCTCAAGCCCGAATTGCATCACGATGCGCGCCTTGCCGGACTGCATCCAGTCAGGCTTTTGAATGGTGAGATTGGAATAGGCCGTGTTGCTGGCGTTGAGTTCGCCACGTTCGATTGCAAGAAAGACTTCGTTGCTTCCTTTGTAACCCGTGATCACTTCAGATTGCAGGCCCAGGAGGTTTCGCGCGAGCATTGGGAAGATCGAATTGTCGCCGCCGATGGTCGTGGAGCCGAAGCGGGTTGGAATGCGCCGCATGTCCTCCCATGTCTGTATGCCTGCTGCGCCCCAGACCCAGGAGATCTGCGGCTCGCGCACAGGGGTTCCGATCCAGCTGAGATGGCGTGGGTCCCAGTTGGAGTTCTTGCCATCCGCGGACATCAGGCGCAGGCGGGGTTCATAGGGCACGTTGCTTGTGCCCATGCCGATGACGGTTCCGTCCGTGGGAGCCGCGCCGAAGAAATAATTCGTCATGATGACGGCTGCGGCGCCCGGCATGTTGCGGACGACGAAGTTCGGATTGCCCGGGAGATGTTTGGACATGTAGCGAGCGAGCGGTCTGGAGGTCAGGTCGTAGCCTGTGCCCGTGGCTGAACCCACAATGTATTGCAGCTGCTTTCCCTTGAAGAAAGCGGCCGCGTCTTCGGCGGTGGCCCCAACCGTCGTCGTCAGGAGGGTTAAAGCCGAAAGAGTCATGTTCATGCTTTTCGCCATCGTCTGTCCTCCAACGGCCGTGATGGTTGTTTTGTTTTTATTCGAGAGATTATTTGCCGGATGTTCCCTCTACGGCGTCCGCCGCCTTGGGAATCATGGCTTCCCGCACGCGCTCGCGTATCCCCGCCGGCGCGGTGATAAGATCATCGATCACCTTCGCGAGTTCCGCCCCAGTCATCGGGCGCACTTCAGCGTTTTCTCGACGCGCTTCTTCAATGAAGATGGGATCCTTGATCGTCAGATCGAATGCGTTGCGTAGCGCGCGAACGCGTTCTTGCGGCACGCCCGGAGTGGTGGCGACGGGGCGTCCCACAGTGATCGCCTTCGACATAAACTCCAGCAACGGCCGATCGGCAGGCGGGACATCCTGCTCCAGCAGGAGCGGAACATTGGGCAATTCAGGTTCGCGCGCGAGCCCAACCTGAACGAGCGGAACGATAAGGTTATCCCTCAGATAATGGGGTTTCGAGGCCATGTAGCCTGTGTAGGTGTTGGTGCCGCGGCCCTCCACCTCTCCCCGCTCCATGGACAGGTCGACCTCCTGGCCCGCCTTGTAGCCCATGATAATCTTGAACTTCGTCCCGAGCACATTGTTGTAGAACGCCGGCAATTGCGCCGAGACGGAGCCAGCGCCCGTTGCGCCGATCGTGGTCGTTCGCACCTTCGCCTGTTCGAGCGTCTTCGTCTGCGACGTGTGCCAGACCACAAGCAATTGGTTCGCGTTCACCACATTGCCGATCCAGTGAAAGGCGCGCAGATCGACGCGCAGGCTGGAGTTGAGGCCCAGCGCCTGATCGATGGGAAGGCCCTGACTCACCATGGTGAGGATAGAGCCGTCTTTAGGAGCAGCCTGGCCGACAAAATTCGCTGCGGTGATGCCGCCGCCTCCTGGCATGTTAATGGGAACGATGACCGGCTTTCCCGGGATGTGGCGGCTCATGTTGCGGGCAAGCAGTCTTGAATACTGGTCGTAATCTCCGCCCGCTGCGGTGCGAATCACGAATTGCATCTGTTTGCCGCGATAGAAATCCTCAACGGCGTCGGCGCAGGCCGGATGCGCGCTGATCAAAAGCGCGCAGGAGAAGAGCGCGCCGCCGCTCGCCACGGCCCGCGCGGGCGGACGTTCATTGATCCACGTAAAAATACTTAGCATCGCTGTCCTCCCCGTTCTTTTTCATTGGTCTTGGAGATTGCGTCGCACGTCAGGATGAATCCTGCCTCCACCACCTCGCGAACTCAAAGTCCGGGCCCCCAATCGATCGCACAATCGTGGCGGATGACCTTTTGCGCGTTGCGGGAGGATATGATGGCCGCATATGCATGCTCGTCCCCCCGTCTGGTTGTTGTTTGAAGTCAGTCTACTCTGCGCTGAGCTCCCCGCAAGGACATTCACCCCACGGCGTGTTCCGCTTTCAGGACGATTTCTGGAAACCTTACGCGCGCGAGCCTTGGCATGGGCATGCGTTTTGACCTATAGTCGCATCAAGCCTTTGAGAAAGAGGCGTGTAGGGGAGACGATCTCCGCTGGAGTCTGGCGTGCTGTTTCAGCCGCGCGGGACGAAGAGCGGGGCGGCTTGACGAGAATACGGAAGCCGCGGCCAGGGGCCGATCAAACAAGACATGGGGGAACGCTTGAGCGGAACAAAAATCACTTCCTTTCGGACGCTTCCCTGCACCATGCCAAAGGAAGATCCCACCTGGCGTTTCGCGCTTGGGGCGAGCCCCACGACCGAAGGATGGATCGTCGAGCTGCAGTCGGAAGACGGCGTGCAGGGCTTTGGCTACGCTTCGGCTACGCCGCATATGGGCGCGGTGAAAGAAGCATTGAAAGGCCAGCTCGAGTATCTCGAGAAATCCGTTGTGGGCGCGGATAGCGCTTGCATGGAGGCCATTCATCTGAAGCTTGAAGCAGCGATGCGCGGCGCCCCGCAAGCGAAAGCGGCGATTGATTGCGCGCTGCATGATTTGAATGCGCGGCGCATGGGGGCGCCGTTATGCGCGCTGTTTGGCGGGCCGGTGCGTCACAAGACGCCGATCCTGCGAATTCTCGCCATCAAGACGCCGCAGGAAATGGCTGCGCAAGCGCAGAAACTCGTGGACCGCGGATATTCCTACCTCAAGATCAAGGTGCATGGAGAGGTGAGCGAAGACGTGGCGCGCGTAGCGGCCATTCGCAAGCAGGTCGGCGATGATGTGCATCTGACGATTGACGCAAACCAGTCTTATAGCGTCAAAGACGCGATCACCGCACTGAGCCGCATGGCGCAGTACAACATCGATCTCGCAGAACAGCCGGTCCATATTGATGATCGTGAAGGTCTTGCGCTCGTGACCCGCATGTCTCCGATCACGATCGAGGCCGATGAATCCGCTGGCTCTCTGCGCGATGTGTATGACCTGGTTTCGCAGCGAATAGTCGATGCGGTGAGCCTCAAGATCCCCAAGCTTGGAGGTCTCCGCAACACACTCGCCGCTGCGCGCATTTGTGAGGCCGGCGGCGTGCGCTATAGGCTCGGCGCCGCAGTTGGCAGCCGTCTTTTGTCCGCCGCCGCCATTCATCTCGCTTGTGCGTTGCCCGGCGTGGATTACGCCTGCGAGTTGGGCGAATTCGAGCGTCTGTTGAATGATCCTTTCGAAGGAATCGAGATCAAAGACGGATTCCTCACTTTGCCCGAAGGCGTCGGCGCTGGCGTACGATTGCGTCAGGTGGGCTAGGCGGCCCCAAGCAACAGATTGATAAAAACGAATCAAGGGAGGAAAAAATGGCAAGCGCGCGCATTCGCACATTCATGCTCGGAGCCATCGGCGCCATTGCTATGATGACGCTGACTCAGGAGGCGAACGCGCAGGCTGAAGCCATTCTGTTGTATCAGGGCCCGGATCGTGAGAAGCGCTTGCTTGAGGGCGCTCGCAAAGAGGGGCAGGTCGTCATCTATTCGGCCATGATCGTAAATCAGGCGCTTCGTCCGCTCGTTGATTCCTTCAACAAGAAATATCCCGGCGTCCGTGCAAGCTATTGGCGCGGTGATTCCGAGGATATCGCCGCTAAACTGGCCGCTGAATATAGGGCTAAAAATCTCGGCGTCGATGTGGTCGAAGGGACGGGAGTCGGAGAGCTTGTGATCGAGGCTGATCTCGTTCAGCCCTTCTTCACGCCTGAAGTCGCGCATGTGCCGGAGAATCTGCGTGATCCACGTAATCTGTGGGCGCCGACCCGGTTGAGCTATTTCTCCGTCGCCTACAACACGCGTCTCGTTCCGCCGGAAAAAGCCCCGAAAACTTTCGAGGACCTGCTTGATCCGCAGTGGAAGGGCAAGATGTCCTGGCGCATTGGAAGCTCCAGTGGAACCACTCTGTTCATCACCAATCTCCGCATGGCCTGGGGCGAAGAGAAGGCCATGGACTATTTCCGCAAGCTAGCGGACCAGAAAATCGTGAACTTCGGATCCGGCAGCGCCAGAACGCTGGTGGATCGGGTGATCGCGGGCGAATATCCTATCGCGCTGAACATTTTCGCGCACCATCCCCTGATCAGCGCAGCCAAGGGCGCGCCGGCCAGCTCGCAATTGATGGATCCCGTAGCCACGACCACGGCGACGGTCGCAATTCCCAAGGGCGTTCGCCGACCCCACGCTGCTTTGCTGCTGGTGGATTACATCATCTCTAAGGAAGGGCAGCAGATCCTTTCGAGCGCGGATTACTTCCCGGTGCGGCCTGATGTCGATCCCAAGCCGGAGCTCGCGCGCGTTGTGCCGCACAAGGCCGGTGTGCCGCAAAACTTCGTCTTGCCCGAGTCCTTGGGCAAATATGGCGACAGTTCTGAAAAGATCTTTCAGGACCTTTTCCGCTGACGCCTATCTGACAAGGCCCGGAGCAGAGCGCAATGAGTCTCCAAGCAACGAGTCCGGATCTCGCGACGCAGGCCGCGCCGCGACTGGGGCGTATTCGATTCTCGCCGCTCATTCTGACGTTGGCGATCATTCTCGCGCTTCTGATCATTCCTCCGGCGTGGTTCCTTATCAATGTCAGTTTGCATGTGAGCAATCCTGACGGAACGCTGGGCGAATTCACGCTGCAATATTACAAGGGCCTCTTCACCGAGCGTTTCTTCCTCCCGTCTCTCATCAACACGATCATCTATTCGCTGGGAACGGCCGTCGTCGCCCTGTTTTTCGGCATAACGCAGGCGCTGATCGTCGAGAGGACTAATGCCCCGGGGCGTCAGTGGGTCTTCCTCGGCGCGATCATCGCGCTGGGGATTCCCAACGTTCTTCACGTGGTCTCATGGCTTCTCATTCTCGGGCGCGCAGGACCTGTGAACGACGCCATCACGGGCACGCTCGGGCCTGACTTCGCCATCAATGTTTATTCCATGTGGGGCATGATTCTCATCGAGGGAATGAATTTCGTTCCTCTCGTGTTCCTTCTCATGTCGGCGGTTTTGAAGTCGCAGGACGCCTCTTTCGAGGAGGCTTCGATGATGAGCGGCGGGCGGCCGCTGCGCACTTTCTGGTCGATCAGCATCCGCATGGGCATGCCAGGCATTCTGGCGCTTTTGCTTCTCGTTTTCATCCGCGCTTTCGAATCGTTTGAAGTACCTGCCCTTGTAGGGCTTGCGGGCAATATCAACGTTCTCACAACGAATATTTACCAGAGCTCTCGCGGGCGCGGTTTTCCGAAATATGGTGAGGCAGGCGCTTATGCGATTTGTCTGCTGCTCATCGTCTGCGTGCTGATTTACCTCTACAATCGCCTGTCGCGGAACGCCCACAAATATCAGTCGATCACAGGCAAGGGCTATCGGCCGCGGGTCGTCGATCTTGGGCCGCTTCGCTGGGTGGGGTCCGGGGTTCTCGCGCTTACCTTCATGCTGGTGACGGGTCTGCCGATCCTGATCCTGATTTTCGCCTCCCTGCAGCCCTTCTATGACGGCATGCGGCTTGAGTCCTTCGCGCGGTTCACCTCCGAGAATTACCGCCTTCTTCTGGATGCGCATTCCTTCCACGACGCGATTGGCAACACATTGCTCATGGGAGCCGCCACCGCCACGGCGGTCATTCCGCTCACCGCCATATGCGCCTGGCTCGCCGCGCGGCGCGCGCCCGGCGCCTGGGTGCTGGATCAGCTCGCCACGGCGCCGCTGGTCTTCCCGGCCATCGTCATGAGCGTGGCCTTTCTCTATGTCTTCGTGAATGCTCCGATCGCGATTTACGGCACGCTCGTGTCGCTGGTGATCGCATCGACCTCGCGCTACCTCCCCTATGGCATGCGCTACGCCTATGCGGGCGTGCTTCAGATCCACAAGGAGCTCGAAGACGCGTCGGCCTCATCTGGCGCCCGCCAGCTCACCACATTCATCCGCATCGTGATCCCGCTTCTGGCCCCCGCGCTCATCGGCGGTTGGCTGTTCGTCTTCCTGTTGTCGGTTCAGGCGGTCTCGCTGCCATTGCTGCTGGTGGGGCCGGGATCGGAAATCGTCGCGGTGACCCTCTTTGATCTGTGGCAGAATGGACAGGTCACCGAGCTTGCGGCCATGGGCGTCGTGTGGATCGCGCTTATGACCGTCGTGAGCAGTATTTTCTACTATGTCACGCGCCGTTTTCAGATCTCCTAGCGAGCCTCAGCTATGCTCTCCATTGAAAATCTTGTGAAGAAGTACGAAACGCGTTCGGGCGAGCCTGCAGGCGGAGCGTTCGATATTTCGTTCGACGTTAAACAAGGTGAATTGTTCACGCTTCTTGGCCCTTCGGGTTGCGGAAAGACGACCACATTGCGTTGCATCGCTGGACTGGAGACGCCCAATTCGGGCGTGATCAGACTCGATGGCGCAGCCATTTTCGAAGGGGCCTCGCGCGTCTCCGTGCCCATGTATGACCGCGACATCGGTATGGTGTTCCAGTCGTATGCGATCTGGCCTCATATGACGGTGTTTGAGAACGCCGCATATCCGCTGCGCGTGCAGCGCGTGAACAAGCCGCCGAGGGAGGAGCTTGAAAAGCGCGTTTTGCGCGTCCTTGAAATGGTTGGTCTTGCCCGCTATCGCTCGCGCTCAGCCACGCAGTTAAGCGGCGGTCAGCAGCAGCGTCTGGCATTGGCGCGCGCGCTTGTTCGCGAACCCAAGCTGCTATTGCTTGATGAGCCCTTGTCGAATCTTGATGCGCAATTGCGTGAGCAGATGCGCGCTGAGCTTAAACGCATTCAGTCGGAATGGGGCGTGACAACGGTCTATGTCACCCATGATCAAGCTGAAGCCATGGCGATTTCAGATCGAATCGCGGTCCTTAATCAGGGTCTGCTGATGCAGATCGGTGGGTCCGAAGAGATTTATGAGCGCCCCACGTCTGAATTCGTGGCCAGCTTCATTGGTCGCTCCAACATTCTGACAGGGAGGTTGCAGCAGGATGTCGCAGACAACCAATTCGGACTCGTTGAATCCTCCATCGGGCCTGTGCGTTGCTGGTTCAGGACGCGCGCAAACGCCGGCGCCGCCGTCAAATTCGTGATCCGTCCGGAAAACGTCGAGTGTTCAAAGACGCCTTTTGGCGAGACCGAGAATGTGTTCCGCGCACGGACGACGTCGCGCGTCTATTTGGGCGAGATCGCGGAGCATACGTTCGATCTCAATGGCCAGGCGCTGCTGGCCCGCTCTCACCCATCAGTGGGTCTGCAATCCGGCGAGGAGGTTTATGTGCGCTTCGCGCCGGATCGCACGATTGCGATTTGCGAATGAGGCTCAACCCAGCGCCTTCTCGCGCAGGCCGACGCGTTCCATTCGCGGTAGAAGTTCCCGAATGTGGGGGAAATCGTTCACATAGTTGATCATGCCCATCGCGGCGCCATCCAGCCCGACGGCATGAAGCTTCTGGAAGGTCTCGACCACATCGTCATAGCTTCCGATGATTGGGTAGCCTGCGCCGCTTATCAGGCGCGCCTTTAGATTTTCCTGATCCTTCATCCAGGTGTTTTTACGCGTGCCGCGCAACCCGGCTGAATATTCCGCCGCTTCCCAGTCGCCTTGCTCATAGACGATGTAATGGTGGAACTCCTCCGCCTCTTTTCGGGTCGGGCGCGCCATCACATGGGCGCTGGAGAAAACGTTCCTTGTCTGCCCTTCGGGCGCGAGCGCGCGGAAGGATGCGATTTTTTCGGGAATGTCGTCGAGCTTGGGAATGGCCGTGAAAAGGCAGTCCGCATTGGTTGCTGCGAATTGCCGTCCAGTCGGCGAATTTCCAGCGCTGACGAGCACAGGGCGGCTGCCCCAGAAGGGCTTTGGCTTGCTGAGCACGTCCTTGAGTTTGTAGAAGCGCCCATCATAGTCGAAGGGCTCATCCTCCGACCAGATGCGCTTGACGATTTCGAGCCATTCGTCGGAATAGGCGTAGCGGTCGTCATGCTCGTTGAGCGGCACGCCCATCATGCCGAACTCGCCCGGGTTCCAACCCGAGACGATGTTGAGACCAAAGCGGCCTTTTCCGATATGGTCAGCCGTCACCATCTGTTTGGCGGCGAAGACCGGATTCACGAAAGCCACGTGCAGCGTGCCGAAAGTGGTGATCTCGCGGGTGAGGGCGAGAAGGCCGCAGGCCCATGTGAGAGTTTCGAACGTGGAGCCCTGCGTGTCTGTCTCGCCGCGATATCCATGCCAGCGGCCGATGGGGAGCAGAAATTCGAGCCCGGCTTCATCTGCGAGCTGCGCAGCTTTAACATTGTTGTCCCAGCTGGCGTCCCACCGCTCCGGCGCCTTGGTGAGGCTGAGGCCGCCTGAGCAATTCATCCCAAAGAGACCGAGCTTGAA
>Ga0315903_10000084_pt1 | contig 129902 bp, 133 predicted proteins | sample LakEriMetagenome_7_FD_203524 | JGI IMG/M metagenome (GOLD analysis project Ga0315903, IMG submission 203524) | Freshwater fungal communities from buoy surface, Lake Erie, Ohio, United States - Buoy 2 MA119 | ecosystem: Environmental > Aquatic > Freshwater > Lake | place: USA: Lake Erie, Ohio... | reverse complement strand
TAGTAAATCTAGCACCAGCTGCTGATGATGGTAATCTAATAGCATCATTAACTGCTGCGGTTGCGCTAGTAACTACGTTAATATTAGACGTTAAACCGGTTGCTGATCCTTGAGTAGTACTGTTCGCAGCTACACCTAAACTAACTGAAACTGTAGTAATACTGGCCGCAAAAGTAACATTACCAGCAGAGTCAATCCTGAATCTTTCAGTTAACACACCGTCTTGTGCAGTTTTTATCACAAAACTTGCATCTGCTGTTGATCCAGTAAAAGATGTTTGTTCTGTCAATATTTCAATACTTGCAGCATTAACAGCAGTACCTCCACCATTTGCTATTTGAAATAATATTCCAGTGCCGTGACCAACTGCGCTAATACCTCTATTTTGAATAGTAATTGGATAATTTAAACTGTTATCATCAAATCTTAAAGTTAATCTTCCTATGCTATCAGCAGTCAGTGTTCTTGTAGCAACTCCGGTGCCAACTTGAAAATTAGTTGTAGCCGTTACAGAAGCTGCTGTAACTCCGCCGGACAAAGTAAGTGTATTAGTCCACTGCGGTGCTGTGCCTGTGCTTTGCAAAACTGTATTTGCGCCGCCAATGCCTAAAAATGTGCTGGTACTTGATGCAGTATTATAAGGTAGGCTGCCTGCAGCGCCACCTTGTACATTGGTAGCAGAAGTAGCATTACCACTTAATGCTGCACTAATGGTTCCTGCTGCAAAGTTACCCGAAGCATCTCTTAACACTAATGCACTTGCTATGTTACTGCTGCTAGCTCCGGCAGCTCCCCCAGTTTCTACCCAAAAACTACTTGTGCCGTCATTAAATCTTTGATATATTTTTTCATCAGAACTATCAAACCATATTTGTCCAACATCTGGTGTAGTAGGCGTGCTTGTTGATGTAGTTACAAAATTTTTGCCGTCAAATTGTTTAAACCAGGCAGTGCTGTTATACACTTCATAAGAAGTTTTATCAGTGTTGTATCTTATTAGACCGTTAGCGCCTGTTGGTTGATTGGCGTTAGTACCAACTGGTAGTTTTACTGCACCGGTTGATCCTAAAACAATTTGATTAGTAGAAGATGCAAAAAGATTAATTGTACCAGTAGTTACATCTGTGGTAAGATTTGCAGTGCCTGATGTTGTACTGGCAATTTTTAAAATGTTGCCAGTAATTGCGCCGCCTACTGTAGTCGTAGTAGCACTGCCTGTGCTGGTTCCTAAATTAATAGTAGTGCCGTTAGTTTGAAAATCTGTACCTACAAATAATTTTTTTGTTATTGCGGCGCCACCTGGGGAATATACCGCGGCTGCTGTATCTGACGCACTTGTAGAATCTGTTGAAGACAGAACCTGAAGTTTTTCGTTGACCACAAGGCCATTTTTGACTCTAAAATCTGCTGTTGCCATCGGTTTCCCTTTCCACCGTTATTCTATTTATTATAAGTTTACTAGTGTTCTATTTGGTCTCACTTTAACTGTATTACCTGTAGTTGCTTGTCCTAGTAATCTTACATTACCGCCACTGATGTCGCAGGTAAATGTAATTAATTCGTTTGATCCTGTTTTTACCACTGCATATTCTGTTAGAGTAGCAGTTGTTCCGTCGTGTATGACTAATAACTCGCTAGTTTGATAAGTGCCGTTATCGGTTCCTGCAGTACAAGTTATTGATACAATATATTTTACCACACGATAAGTTGCCACGGCCCATGTATCTACTACAGTTGTGCTTGCATTGGTTATACCTGTAACCTCGGGGCTTGTACCAATGCTTGCTCCACTGATTGTTAAATTACCGTTAATATTAACATTAGAGGTAGCACCAGTAACAGATGTTCCAATATTAATTTCTGTTGTAGAACCGCTAACGCCGCCTGTTCCAATGTTTATAGTTTTTGTTGCACCGCTAACAGTGGCAGCAGTATCTAAATTTGTAGTATGTGTGGTAGTAGCGGTATTACCAATATTAAATGTTGATGCTGATGTTGTAAGATCGCCGCCGTTGATTGCAACATCGGTTGCAAAGGTTGCTGTTGTACTGCTGATTGTTAGTCGAGCAGTACCAGTAGGATGTTGTGTAAACCCTGTGACTCCGCCAGTACCAACTTTAACAACAAAATTTCCGCTAGTGCCCGAGCCGGTTGCTAGTCCTGGTTGTATTACTAGATCAGATGCTGTGACGTTAACACCCATGGCGTCGCAACCTCTGATTGTTGCACCAAATGCAGGCGCTGCTGCTCCCGATGCTCCTACTACTAATCTACTAGTCCTTAATACAATTGAATTTATTCTAACAATAGTTCCAAGTTGTGTTACTGCCGATGCAGTAACAACATTACTTGTATTAATTACAAAACTGTTTGCTGCTGCAGATGCACCGTATACTGGCCATGTTCCGTCTAAATTAGTAAGAGTAGAACCTGCAATCGTAACATAATCGCCCTCGCTTATACCAACACTAACAGGAGTTTCTTGGAATGTAACTGTTACCGCTGACAGTATTGAACTGGTAATGGTTGCACTTAGATAAACTTCCCCGGCGGATCCAAATCCAGTAACAGTTGTACTTGCTGGTATAGTACCTGCTGCTACTGTTACTACCTGTCCAACTCGTATGCTAGTGGTATCCGCAAAAAATAAAATTGCAGTTCCGTTGCCTGAAGTTGCGCTAGTGGCTTTTGTAAATGTTGCTAAGTTAACTGATACATATACACTAGTTGCTGCCGTATAGCTGACCACATCTGATGCTAAATCAATACTTGTACTTGACTCGCCGATAAAGGTCGAACCTGCAGCCGATCCAACACTAACAGTCCGAGCATTGGTATCAAATATTGATGCTTTTGATACTGAGCCAACTGTTATAGAGTTGCTATTTACTGTTAGTCCTTTTGCTAGCGTTAAGTTTGGACTCCACTGGGGTGCGGTACCAGAACTATCAAGCACTGTTCCAGTAGCACCAATGGCTAACTTACTTAGAACATTAGTTGCGCTAGAATAAATTATATCGCCAGTTGCATAACTGGTTAGAGCAGTACCACCTTTAGATGTAGGAACTGCACTGGTTAAATTACCCGGATCCAAGAAATAACTGCTGTCGTAGGTGTCTAATGTGCCAGCGTCAATAACACCTGCCTTGATGAATACCTTACCAACAGTTCCAACGGTACCAACATTAAATTGATCTGTATTAAAACTAGCCACACCTTCGTTTGAATAGTTTCCGCTGGCTAAGGCAAGGTCAACTCTGTTTACATCTAATGTAACTGTTCCAGTATAAGGACCAGATCCAGTGCCAGTGACTGTTAAAGGACTGTTTAATGCTTTATCTACGCTTTGTACAACTGGGGCCCAAGAACTATCGCCTCTTAAGAATGTTGAGCTATTAGCAGTTCCTGCTGATGCTAGCCTAGAAGTACTTACTACTCCGCTTACAATATTACTTGCATCAATAGTACTTGCTGATAAACTATTCCAGTTTCCTGCTGTTCTAGAACTAGTATTAACAATTGCAACCACTTGAACATTTTGTGTGATTATGTGTGCAGTGCTGCTGCCTTGCGCAGTTATATTTAGAGGATTAGTTACTAATCCACCGGTACTAATTAAAGCATCGGATCTTAAAGTATGAATAGTAAAGCTGTTTGTAGTTATACTACCTACAAAATAATAAGTATCAGAACTAATTGCAACACCATCAATACTAAAAAGACTAGCACCAGTAATTTGAATAGCATTGCCTGTGCTTAACCCGTGTGATGATATTACAATTGTGTTGCTTACTGTATCAATCACATATCGAGTAAGACTGTGTGTACCGCTACTAGATGATGTAAACGTAATCTGTGTTGATAAATTATAATCTGAGTATAATTCTAAATTATCTGCATCTAATCTTTTTGCGTATACAACGGTATTGTTTGTTAATCCGCCAATAGCGACATTAGGAGCACTTATATATCTTAATGGATCCCCATTATTGAATCCGTGTCCAGTTTTTGTAATTTTGCTAGTAGCATATGTTACATCGCCACCTGTACCTATATCCGCTGCGTTGAAAGAAATTGCTAAAGAGCCGGTTAATGTAATAGTGTTTACAGTTGCATTGTTATCTGCAACAAAGTCTGGACTTCCTGAGCTTGCAATAAACGTTTGGCCGCCAATTAAGTCAACATATGCTCTTTTTTCAATTTGAGATATTGTAATACTAAATGCTGTTCCGCCGCTTCTTCCGCCAATATCTGCATCAGCCGCTGACAGTGTATCACCAACAATATATCCGCTACCGCTTCTGACTATATCAACACTAGTAACTGCGCCACCGGCAGATACAGTAATATCGGCTTTTGCTCCGGTTCCTGCTCCGCTAGTAGTTAATGATACACTTCTATAAATTCCGGCAGTTAAATATCCTGAACCTGCTGTTAAGCCTGCATTGTTAACTGTTGCAACTGCGCCTGGTCTATATTCAGTTAGTACGCCCTGTGCTCCAGTTGATGCACTAGTAATAACGCTTCGAACAGTTCCTGTGGCTGCGGTTGTTGTTACTACACTTCCTGCATTAGTGTAGGTAAATGTTGTTGGATCAACGACTGTAATTTCCGCAACACTGTCAAATGTTGAATCACTACATACAATCTTTACAAAACTATCGTTAGCTAAATTATGATTTGTAGCAGTAACAATGGTAGCTACATTACTACCATTTCTAGCAACGGTGCTAATAGATACGTTAGTAAAATTATAAGTGCCCGATGTATTAAGTTTTAAGAACTGACTTTCTAAGCTATAGGCTAAGAAATAATTGTCAACCGTTGCACTTGTTGATCCCACAACGGTAGGATTAACCGCAGTGTTAGTATCTGACGGAGTTGCATCCCCGTTAATAGTTAAATTGTTTACAGCATTAAATGTTGCATTAAAAGTATCTCTTGTACTTGCAACTACAATGCTAGTCGAACTAGTTACTGACCCTTTTAAATATCCTGTTGCTCCAGTAACTGCCTGTGTAATTACTGCACCATCAGATGCTGTTATTGCAGAACTTAGAGTTAAATTTCTTTGTTCGTATTCTTCGCTAGTAATATCACCGTTTAACAAATCTGACGGAGGAACATCTTCCCACTGATTTACTCTTTCTCCGTAACCAAGCACGGTTGTACTTACAAATGTTCGTGTAGCTGGTAATAAATCGCTGTTGATCAATCCGTTAGCATTTAATTGAATTAATGCTCCCGGAATTGCATTTGTGCTTACGCTTTGGTCAATAAACGGACCTAGTCTATTGTTCATGAACGATCTAGCAGCTAACTGAGTATTAAGTCTACTGTCGCTAGCACCGCCTGGATCATTGTCGCCTAAATCAGGATCTGTTGAAATCGCTGTAATAATAACATTTGATAAACTTAATCTTAAAGTATCTAAAGTACCTACAGTAACTTTATTATTAAATGTAATATTACCTGTTCTGTTAAACGCTGTAATAAAATCACCAACTTTAAAGTCGCCTAGTTCGTTAGTACCTGAAGTATAAACTCGTCCAGGTAATTCTCGAACTTGTTCATATTCTGCTCTGCCTTCACCGCCGTTTTGTGGTAACGCATTATAGTCTGTTCCCGAACCAGCGTATTCCCAGGTGTGTCCTGAACTATTAACAATACTTGGTCTATGGAACCAGATTTGATTTTCTGGTAAATTGCTTAGATTAGTTAATACTCCGCCAACTTGTGTACAATTAATTGAAAATCTTGCACTACCTAAATCAGTTTTTGACACAACTGACGATACCCCAATAGAAGTCACTGGAGTAGGGTTAGTATGATCAGCGTCAATTGTACTAGATCCTGTGAATAATTTTCTTACAGTACTAGAGCCGATGATAACATTATTAATAGAAACTACCAGTTCATAGGTCAAAGGATCATAACTATAAACATATGCACTGTTTGGATCGGCTCCGGTTACTCCGGTAATTGCTCTTCCTGGAACAAAATTATACACTCCAGCTGCTAGTGTAAGTGTTTGATAAGTGGTATGATCTTCAATGATATCATTTACGAAGAACTCTTCAACACCTGTAATAAAGTATTGGGTTCCTGATCCTACTGCTAGAACATTAACTTCAAATGCTAAACTTTCATCATAAAATAATTTAAATGTATTAGCAGTCAAATACCCTATATAATATGTTTGTTCGTCGTCAAGCCCACTAATTATAGTTCCGCCATTGGCGTCGTATACTACTGCATCAGTGTTTAAAAATCCGTGACTGTTAATTGTAAAAATATTTGTTACAGTATCTACAGCAGTAGCAGAATTAAATGACACTGTAGTAGTTGCTGGTGCAAAACTGCTGGTAATGTCAACATTTGAGCCGTCTCTGACTCTGATTACAAATTGTTCAATTGGAGGACCTGCTCGTCCTAACCCGATTATTTCTAAAGTCTGAAAACCGTCAACTGTACCTGTAGCAACTGCTATCGACTTATCAAAATCAAATGCACTAGGACTGTAACCGCTAGATCTTAAGGCATATAGACCAAAGTTAGTAGCAGAGTTAGTGATCGAAACATAGCCGCCGCTTTGACAGTAAACACCGTTAAGTAAGAAAATTTGGAAACAGCTAACAATCTGAGAGTATGCATCGTTAATAACTCGCCAACCTGTACCGCCAAAACTTAACATGGTAAACGCATTAGCAACCATGGATTTACCTTGACTTGGTGCCGGACCGCTTACGGGATTTTCAACTTCTAACTGGGTCGGTGAAGTGTTAGGATCTATAACTTTACTACCGTCAATCAATACACCATTACCGCCTAAGAAACTGATAATAGAACAGTTCTGAATGTATGGAGAAGTTGTAATAACTGGTTTTGTGCTTGGTAGATATGTGTAACCTACTCTGCTAGTACCTGCATCGGTGTAATCGTCAAACGATACTGTATAGTCCCATGTAAATTGCGGAACAAAGCTGGCATCAACTGCATCTCTAAATGTCATTTCTGCAAAATAACAACCGTTACGCACACGTAACATATCTTTATTTGCATTCAGTGGTCTAATAATACAACTTCTTAGACCGTCACCTTTAACAACAACATTGTCTGGTACAATAATTGGGTTGTCTTCAGAATAGTCGCCGGCTGCTACTGAAACAATTACTCTAGTACCGTTAACTGCTCCCCCCGACGTGTAAACAAGTGCCGAAGCTAGTTGTAGCGCACGTTTAACAGTTTTAACCGGAGCACTAACTCCGTCATTTAAATCGTTACCTTTAGCATCTGACACATAAATTCTATTACCGCCAAATGTATCTACATCTCTAAAACTAAGATTACCTGATCCATCAGTTCCTAATACTTGTCCAATAGATCCTGTTGCTGTAGGTAATGTTAAGGTGTAATCTGCAATAAGAGTGTCAGGTGCTTTGATGCCTATATAATTGGAGCCATTGGCAGTAAGTTCACTTAATTTTATACTGTTGGCATTTTCGACTACAATGTCGCCGTGCGATTGGACTTCTGTTGGGGTTATGATAAGTTGATCAGCGCCGTCAATTGTAGCCTTAATATTGCTTGTTGTAACACCATCATCGTAAGCTTCTATTTTTGTGTCGCCTTGGAATGATCGTTTTGTAATATCACTAACAGTTGTATCTTCTTTTTTAATGAAAACTTTACCGTCAGCCGTATTAATTACAAATTCTCCAGTGTCAAGTTGCACGCCTGTGGGAGCTACACCAGATGTTGTTGACCGTTTGTGTCTAATACGAGTTGACATTAAATTGTTCCTCCGTCAATGACGTCTGTCCATGTTGGTATGTTTGAACCGTCAGTGGTTAAAATTCCATAACTTGTTGTGGCATTTGATCCTGGATTACTAGCGGCAGTAACTTGTAATGCGCCAGTAGTGTTTCCAAATATTATACCGTTCGCTGTAAATGTTCCAGCGCCAGTGCCTCCATATTGCACTGCTAAATCTGTTCCTAAACTTAATTCGGTTGCATATACATTACCGGTCAGTCCGTCAATAATTGTAGTTGAATCGTCAGCAAATACTGAACCTATTAAGTCTCCAATCAGTCCGCCAGTTGCAGATATTGTCCCAGATAAAGTTAATGATGATGCTTGAATAGTGTTTGCAACTAGTAAACCGCCATTTACTGTTACTGTTGAAGTTGGATTTAGCTCAATATTGCCGTCAGACGTAACTACTAGTCTGTTAGCAGTTATTAAATTACCACTTAAACTTTGTCTTAATAGTGTACCTGCCATAATTAAATATCCACATAACTCACTGTCGCTGCTACTACGCTAGGTGTTGAACAACTAGCTTGAATAGAACTGTTGGTTGATAAAATCATTCTTTCTGCTGAAAACACAAATGTATCGTTTGGATCAATTGGTACAGCACTCAATACTATATTAGTTGCACTAGGTGATGCTGATGGCTCGCAAACATATAAGTCTACGGTTACACCTGCACCACTATTATTACATAAAAATACTGTAGTCACTGCAATACTAGTACCTGCTGCAATTGTAGGAATTATGTTTTGATTACTTCCAGTTAAAAGTGTGTTTTTAATTGCCATTTGAATTCCTTATAAAATTAATGAGTACAACAAAGATTTTGTTTTACTGATTAATTCATCTGTTGTTCCGCCTTCGTTAATAAAATATAATCCTGTGCCGCCGTTGCCTTCTCCTGCTTTTGCGTAAATCTTTTTGTAGCCAGCTCTTAGTGCAGGGTCAGATGCTTGATTTTCTAAATTCATATAAGCATCAAAATCAATATTATTTGTAGTTGCTGTAATAATTAAATTACCTGTAGTAGTTGTAACAGTACTGCTAGATAAATTTAAATTGTTTACATTAAGACCAGTTGAGTTAATAAAGGCTTTCTGTACTCCGTGTACTAGAAAATCAACTTTATTTGCTAAAGATACTGCGCCAGTATCTGTTACTTGAACTGATGTAATTAACGGATTGCTTCCTGATTTTATTCTATCACTAGTAGTATTAGTTACATAAGATTGTACATAATCTACTAATGCTTTCATGTTTGGAACTATATCATCGCCTTTACTTGTATACGGAATTGCACTATAGTTAATAACTTGTTGTTCGTAGTTAACTGTATTTTTAACTGTTATAACTCCAGTACCGTTACCTATAAGATTTAGATCTTGATTGGTTCCTGTTTTAATGCTGTTAGTTTTAATACCTAATAAAGATCCGTCAGCTTCCTCAAAAACCCATGTACCAAAAGTAGTTAGAGCAGTTGAAGGATCGTAATGAGATTCTGTTTCTTTAAACAATAATCTTGCATCGCTGTACGCACCACGTTGAATATTAACACCGGCAGAGTTCCCGTTTTGAGAAACTCCGTTACCTTGTTCGCCGGCATTAATTTCAATAACATTGTCAGTGACAGTTAGATTAGTTGACTGAACTGTAGTCGTTGATCCGGTAACTAATAGATCGCCGTTTACGGTAATAAGCCCATTTCCGTCCGACGTATCTAAAAATATACTACTACCATTATCAACGACTATTTTGTAGTCGCCGCCAGTTACTCTAACTATCTTTGACATGTTTATTTCCTAATTATACTGCGGTTAATGTTAACTGTGTCGATGTTGAATCGTCGTCAACAGTCCATGTATAACGATTGTCACTCCAGTCGTATGCATAGTGCGCTGTTAGTCTTTTAACTCTAACAGATCCTGCGCCAACTACGGCACCAATAATATTCATTTGTCCAGCAGTTAATGAACCAGTTGCTACGTCAACATTAGTACAGACAAATGCTGTACCAGCAGTTATTTCTGCTTCAATTGTAGTAACGGCTGAGTTAGAACCTGTGGTATTGTTTTTACAAGCAAATTTATTACGACTTGTCTGCTTTAGAATATTTCTATCCTGTCTAATAGCAGTTCCATCGTGGAAGTTACATTTGATTGATTGATCTGGATTTTCGTTGCTTAAAGACCCGAAGTGTCTTTTGTTAAGAGGGCGTCCCATTTGTTTTCTCCTTTATGTTGACGTTCTAAGTCTACGCGGCGGGCTACCGCATAAGTCTCATTGCTGAGTTCTATAATAGACATAGTATTTATCCGTGCGGAGATTTCTACGAATCGTGGTATATTTTAATAGCTATAAAATCTATTAGACCTAGCTCACTGTGGGGGTAAAATAAATGAGGTTGTAGTTCTATTACTACACCAAACGATGGATCTTGGATTTCTTCGGCTGTCCAAACTCTGCCCCATAGATCGTTATTTGATCCGTAAGTTTGATCATTTTCAGCTTTAAGATTAAACTTGTTTTCCTCTATGATTTGATCTTGATAACATAAAGATATAAGTTTATCTTGTATTCTTGAAAGACGTTGTGTAACTAGTTGAACTTCTATTCCTAAAATAGTACCTAAATTTTCAAAATTAAATTCTGTTGCCCAGACTTGTGCTGCAGAATTTCTAAAACTTACATTAGTGACTCCAGAAATATAGTATAATTCTTTATCAGTAAGTGCAAACCCATCAGGTCTTTTTATTGCATCTAAGTTTGTCCAATTTACATTGTCGTCGCCGGTTGGCATTTGAAAAATAGTTTGTGGGGTTTTTCTAATTTCAGTAAGCATAAAAATATTTACCTAAAAAAAAGGACTCCGAAGAGCCCTTTTTAAAATTAAAAACTTTTGTAAAGTTTTTAGATTAGCTAAACTTAACGTTAGCTGTAGTGATGTTAACAAGACCTAGGTAGTCAGCTGCGTTACCTAAAGAACTTGCTGTGTTGCTTAATTCAACATATCCATAACGAGTCATAAAGCTTACGACTGGTTCGAATGTTGCTGGATCTAGAACAACACCACTGCTCATTAATGGAATATATGGGCAGTAGAATGCAGCAGCATCACTTTCGCTTGTACCTTTGTAACCAACTAGAACGTTATCAGTAGTTGCATAGCTGTTTACATAGATCTTCATTGCACTGTTCAATGTACCAACAAACTTAGTGTTTGTAGGTGCTTCGAATGTACCTTCTGTTGTTCTTGCGAACGCAGAAGTTGTAGCACTTTGAAGGATTGTTAATGCTGTTGGGCTAACAACTGCCCAGTTACCAGCACCGCGACGTGTACGCTGAGCGATCAAGTTAGCAACACGATTGATTTGAACAGCTAATGCAGCGTGTTCGTCACCAACGAATGTAGCTGTACCTGATACAGCAGCTTGGTTGTATGTTTCAACAGCTGAACCAGCAAGAGTTGTTAGACTAGCTAGAACTTCTTGATCGATTTCAGCGGTAATTTCTTGTGCTAAAGCAGCCATGATTTCTGCTTCGATGTCAATGCCTTGTTGAGCTTGTGCATCTTGAGCAGCTTCAAAAGTCCAACGAGCACTTAACTTACGAGTTTTTGCCTCGACAGTTTGCTTTAGGATTTGGATGCTTAGTTTGTTTCCAGCAGCACCTTCTAGAGTTGCTGTTGATGCACCTTTACCGGTACTTTCGTTACCGGAATATGCTTCAGCAATCTTGAATGGGCTTAATGCTTCTTCACCAGCAACAACACCAGCACCTGCTGAAGTTGTAGCATAGCGAACACGTAAAGTGTGAATTTGACCAACAGGTCCAGTCATTGGTTGTACACCAACTAGTTCGTTAGCAATAACTGTTGGCATTACTCGGCGGATAACCGGTAGAATAACGCGATTCAGTGTTGCAACGTTTCCAGCAGAAGTAGCACCAGCAGAAGGACTCTCCATCAAATACTTACGAGTATTCTCAAGAGTGATTGACATTGTTGATCTACGAGTGCCGGAAAGACCTTCTAAAAGGGCCTCTCTTGTTTCATTCCAACGGCCGTGTAGTAGTTCTGACATTTAATTTCTCCTTAAATTTTTAATCCAGCGAGACGTCGTATATCTACAATATTTGAGTCGTTCTCGCTACTACCGAATTGATTTTCGTTTTTGTTACCTGTAACTTCTTTTGCCTCGACAAGTGCCTGTTTCTTCTGTGGAGCATTGCCAGCTATTACGGCTGGTAGGTACTTATTAAAACTATCATGTAGTTTTGATGTCTGTACGCTTTCTAACAATTCAACCATGATTTCTTTATGGTCTGCACTTAGCGGACTTAATAATTCGTTCATTGCTGATTGACGTTCTTTGCTCTCCATAAGAGCTTTAATTTCTGCATTTTTACCTTCGACAATTTTTTGTGCTTCTGCTGCTCTTGCTTTAGCTTCAGCAACTTCTAAATCTTTTTTGTCTACGATTTTTAGCAGTTTTGATGTTTCTGATTTTTCGCTTAGGTAACTTGTTTGGTATTCGCTAGCGAATGCTTCAAACACTTTACGTCCAAAATCATTTTTACGAGCAACATCGATATCTTCTTTCAGTTGTTTTAGTTCTTGAGTTAGACCTTTTTCAACTGTAGCTTCAACTAATTTTGCTGCTCTCTTAATAAATGCCTCTTTAATCTTTTCAAATTGCTCACGACCTTCGCGTACTACTCGTACTTTAGTCTCTGCTAGGTCTTGTTTGTCTGCGTAAAATTCTGCAATTTCTTGAGCCAAAGCTTCGACAACAAAGCTTTCAAGTTTCATAAACTTGTCAGCCATTTGAACTTGATCTTCATGCAATTCACGAACTTCAGCTGCTAGTTGACGAGCAATAAACTCTTTCACTTTTTCAGCATCTTTTTTCATTTTAACTGCATACTTGGCTTTTGCTTCTGCTAAGCCTCTGCGATCATCTTCAAACTCTGCGATTTCTTCTGCTAGTCTATCAGTTAACATACGGTCAATGGCTTCCACCATAACTTCTTTGTCATGCTCATAGCGTTGTGCAAATTCTTCGCGTAGTTGTTGGGTTACTTGTTCGCGATTCTCTGTAAGTCTCGCATCCCAAGCAGCCTCAATCTCTGCTTTGATCTCTTCCGAAATCACATTGTTTTCCATCAGGGTTTTTAGTGCTTCCAACATGTGATTCTCCTTTTATTGGAGTTTGCTTATTATACCTAATAAGCTCTCTTTGAGATACTGCTGCGCTCTAGGGTCACCTTGCACCTCTTTAGCAACACGTATGCTGCGATACCCTCCTCGGGTATTCATCAAATGTTCATAAATTGGTGTAGGGTAAGCGCCTGGAGCACTTGGTTGAGCCACCACATCAACTGTGATGATCTCAAAATCTGACACTTCACCGGAACCGTCTTCTTTGACGTTTCCGGATCCGCGACTCGATACTCCTAATTTGACTCCACTCTCCAACATGGTCTTAACTAATTGGCCCATTGGGGTAGGTAGAATCTTTAATTTTCCATAACCATTTGGACCGTCCATCCACATCTCAGTAATCATGTGGCTAACTCTGTCCAAATTTACTTTCAAATCGTCAGGATGATCAACTTCACCTAAAACCGAATATCCACCGCCGATTTGATCATTGAGGGTCTTGACAGCCTTGCCGATCTCGTTTACAGGATAAACTCGTTGATTTTGATTTCTAATTCCGCCCTGAATGCAAATACCTTTCATGTAAAGATTTTTGCCATCGTGCGGATCAGACTCAACGATAATCTTCGCCTGATCAAACGATAAATTTTCTCTTAGGTATGATGTTATTGTCATCTAACGATCCTATTAACGGCGGCCAATAATACTTTTTGTATTTGTTCCGCCTACTTCACCTGCGCCCTTTTTTTCTGCGCCGTGACCTTTGGTATTGTTCCACTTGGTAGCACTTTTGCTGCCTGGAGTGTTAACATTACCTGCATTGTTTTCTTTGGTTGAAGGATTTAATAGTCCACCTTTGGTGCTTGCACTTTCAGGTTCTACTCCGCCTTTTGTAATATTAGCAGTTGTTCCGCCCATATTATTTTTACCAGCTACAATGCTTTTTGTGTTGTCAGCTTTTTCGCCTGCGCCTTTCTTTTCAGCGCCATGTCCTGCTGGTACTTTTTCTACGTACTCACGCATAAACATATCATCTTCCATTTTTGAATCTTCTTCGTCGTCCATGCCCATATCCATGTCGTCGTCGCCCATGTCGTCACCGCCCATGTCGTCACCCATGTCGTCATCGGACATTAGTTTTTCAAATTCTGCTTTTAGATCTTCTAGAGCATCTTCTAAATCTTGTACGCGATCTTCTACATCGCCTTCGCCGTCCATGTCGTCGCCTGCTTCAATATCGCCCATGAAATCATCTGTAGCATCCATTGAATCATCATCTTCGTCGTCCATGCTCATTTCCATGTCGTCGCCTGCTTCGTCAAACGCAAAATTTTCTTCCATTTCTTCGTCGTCTTCGTCGCCAGTAGACTCGTCTACTTCTTCGTCGTCTTCATCTTTAGCTTCTTCAATATCGTCAAAGTCTTCTGCTAAAAGATTTTCATAGATTTCGCGAGATTTTTCTACTACAATAGTGTGAAAAATTTCTTTGGCTTTTTCTTGGTCTTCGTTAATTAGGTATTCAAGCATCTGCTCGAATTTAGCGCGATCAGTCATATTAGGTCTCCTGTAAGTTAAAAGGCTGTCGATTTATTTACGTGATATTTCAAAAAATAGTACTATAATGGTGTAAAAATTAAGTTTTTTAATTCCATACTTGCATTAGTCTTCGAAATTCAGAATACTGCATGTGTTTAAAATTTTTAAACTTCCACAATGGATCGTGATATTTTTCTAAAACTAGTCTATAAAACTTTGTATGTGGATGTTTTTTTATAACATTTTCTGTTTGTCTAAGCCAATTTCCATAGTATGTAGCATGATCTGTAGAGCGTTTATAATTTTCTGTATCTGCATATACATTATTAAAATGAGTTTCGGTTCCTGTAAAATCAAACCCTAAAATAAACACTTCATCTGCTCCGTGAGTACAGGCCAATTGCAGTGCAGTTGGTCCAGAACTCCATCCTAGACTAGGTTTAAAAAAGTTCAATCCTTGAATATCTTTAAATCGAGCACTGTTATTTGTCCAAACTTGATTGTTTAGTTGGTACCCTGTTTTAGAAATTTCTAATATCATTTTAACATCTACAGCTATTAGATAATCCGGGTTAAAGGTTCTATATAGGGCGTTGCACCCGTAAATTGTCCCGTGGGGTCTAAGTTCTTCTGGTTGAATGCAGAGGCGGCTGCGCCCGTTTCCAAGTACAAAACTTCTCATTTATTTGTTATGCAGGTGGTGCTTCAGGAACTTTGTACATGTCAGTAATGAATTCAAGCTCTTCTTCCTGTTCTAATATATGCTGTTCAGAGCTTTTTCTTAATTCATTAATTTGTTTTAGTGTTAATCTTGTTTTTCTTGTGTCTTGTCGCGAGAGTACGCTTTCATCCTTAGAAGGATCATATCTCATGTCATTACCAAGACCTTTGATGTCTGGATCAATATAAAATAATTCTCGCAATATCATAATAATATTTATGCTGCCGGTGGAGCTGCTGGTGCTGCTGGTGCTGCACCAGCGCCTGGAACTGCTGCTGCTGGTGTTGCTTCTGCAGGTGCCATTTCAGGTGGAACCGGTTGATCTGCTAGTGCGCCCATGTCTGCGCTTAGGCCGGCTTGACTTACTCCTGCGCCCCGCATTTCTGCCGAACTGTCAGTAGGTATAGGATTAGCTTTACCGTTTTCTTCAGCCCATAAACGTTCGTTTTCTGCAATTTCTTCTTCGTTCATTCCTAAGAATCGTTTTAATGCAAAACGTTTTGACATAAACGGTACTTGCGATAACTGAGCAAATGTACTAATTCGTTGTGTATCCAATTCTGCTTGTCGATAGCTGGCAAAATTTTGTGGAGGCTGAAACTTTAATTCAAATAATGCAGAATCAATATTAACACCTCTCTTATGTAGGTATCGTTTAAATTCTTGATCAAACATATCTTGAACTAGACTCTGTAGTCGTTCGCAATATCTATTAAATCTAAGTTCCTGTATGTAAGCAGTTCCCACACGACCATCATTATACTGTGCTTGACTGTCGTCTGCACCAGTAGGTAGATAGCTACTTGGAATACGTAAGCCGCGGAATAGTTTATTAGTAAAATATTTTAAATCGTCAATTTCGCCCAAGTTAGTGCCGCCAGGCAGTGTTTCTACTTTTGAACCTCTACCTTCAGCAGTCTGAGGGAAAAAGAAGTCTTCATTGATGCTTAATGGATTATATGCCGAGTCTACAACATTTGTGCCGCCGCCAGTTTGACTAGGAATTCTTCGTTGATGGATTTCGTTCTTTACTCTTTCAACAAATCCCATGGCCAAGTGACTGGGCATGTTACCTACATCAATATAAAAAACTCTACGCTCTGGAGCACGTTGCACTCGATAGATAATAATAGCGTCTTCAAGTAATTCTTTTTGTTTATAAACTTTAAAAATATTTTCTAATAAACTATTACCAAAAGGAAAGTTATTGTCTAAACCTTCACTAAGACTTAGATGCACTACATGTGTTGCATCAATTGCAAATTCGTTGTCGTTATTAAAAAATCGTGTACCTGAGCTTTGTGGGTAAGATCCTACCATGCCTCGAACGGCTGCGCCACCTGCTACGTATGCTGTTCCTCTATTGTTAGTACTAGTTGTATTTGGACTTATTTGTGTTGTAACTAAGTTTTGAAAATTAATATTCAAATCTTTAACTACATACTGCTCGGGCTTTTTGCCTTCGCTTTCGTTGACTATAACTTTAACAACTTTCCCAGCATCTACATAGTGCCATTTGCCGTCTTCTGGATCTCTAACAAAGAATACATCTCCAAATTTAAAAAGATTTCGCATGATTCTAAAAATTCTAGTCTCAAATTTTTGCATTTTTGACCAGTGTTGCAGGTATTCTTTTAGAATCCTAACTTCAGTGTTAGTGGCTTTATTCTTATAATATATAAAAAACGGTGTATGATTAGACTTGTCTTTTTGGCTACAGAAATCTGCTAGAATATCTAAGGCTGCGTTGACCTCTGAATCCATATCCATAGTATCGTATTGAAGATAACGCTCAATACGATTAGGAGCGCCAACGTATACATCTGGAAGGTACGAACTGTAATTAGTTTTAGCTGGACCTGCACGATTAGACGACAGCGTCAAAGGGCTGTAGGTTCCTTGTTGAGATCCGGCCGGTACCGGTGTAAAGTATTTTTTCCAACTCATATATTATCTAGCGTAAATGTTGCCATTTAGTCCTTTGGTTGCTTTAATCTGTCGCTTAGTATTGTCGACCATGTTATTAGTACTTGAAAGCATCTGTGCCATTAGCATATTTAAGCTTTGTAGTGATGTATTGAGGTCGTTAAGAGTAGCAGTTCCAGAATTTATTGCAGTTGTTTCTGATGGCGTATCTGCCTTTTTGGTAGGCTGAGGCACTTCGGCCATATTCATTTTACTAATACCCTTGGCAAGATTAGCCAATTGATTTTCAGTCATAACAGTTTCTTTACCGTGCAGCATTGCCATAGTACCTGAGCCAAAATCTTCTATAAGTTTACCTACACTGCCTACAGATCCGTTTTGTCTTGAGATTGTTGGCATACTTAATACTCGAACGTTTAATCCTTGATTGCCAGTTGCTAGTCTCATAAGTGACGACACTGTATCTCCGCCACCTTCTGCTTCCTCAGCAGCCGCTTCTTCTTTCTTTCTTCGTCTATTTTGAACGTCTTCTAATCTACTTTCTCCAGGAGTCTGTCGAGCTTTTCTTTGCTCTTCGGCAGTCCGTCTGTTACTTTCAGATAGAGCAGCGTCAACAAGTTGTTTAGTTGCACCAGGACCTTGTGCTAATATGTTTTGAAGATACTTATTAGTATCCATATTTTGAGCCTTGGCTTGTTTTTCCATTGTAGCCATTAATGCATCTTTACTTTTATCATTTTTCAAGAACGCCAGTAAGCCTCTCATCTCTGCAGAGTCAGCAGTTAGTCCTGTACCTCGTTCTTTTGACTCAGCTAGCCCCTTTTGTATTGCGTCTATCATTGATTTACTGTCTGGTCTTTGATCAGAAATCATACCTAACAAGTTTGTAAGTGCTTTATCAGTTTTTTGTTCGGCTTCTGCTCGTATTTTATTATCTTTACCTTTTGCAGCATCTAGAGTCTTGTAATAATCGTCAAATGCTTTGCCAATAACTTTGTTATTCTGTAATTGTCCGTAAGTTGCTTTTTGTACGCCTGCAGAAAGATCGTTTAGATTGTTGGTTACAGCTTTTGTTGTCCTAGTTACACCGTCGCCGTTTGACTTTTGCTCTTTAGCAGTATCTGCATTAATCTTTTCTAAAACTTTTCTTTGACCTTCTCGAGTGTTAAGATCAACTTTAAGTTCTTTAGCAGTAGCTGCCATCCGATCAGAAAACGCTGCTACATTCTGATTAGATTCTATAGCAGACTGATTTCCTTGCGATGCTAGAGTCATCATAGCTTCTGATCTTTGATTCGCAGCGTAGGCTATAGCAGCTTCTTGTGTCAGACGTTTAGCAGTAGCTTCGTCGCCGCGTTTAGCTGCATCAGCTGATGCTTTCATTAATCTTTGAGCTTCACCTCCGGCCATAGCGAACTTTTCTGCCATGTCTTTAGAAGGACGACCCATAGCAAACATCTGTTCTTGTAGTTTAGCAAAGTCTGGCCCTGCTATTTTACTGGCTGCGGTCATAGAATCAAATGCTGTTTTTACACCTTCGCCACCTTTTCTTAAGGCAAGGTCAACTGCTGCTCTTACTTGTCCGTTTTCTTTTTGTTTTCTTAACTCGTCTTCTTGTTCTTTACGACTTTTGCCTGTTATCTTGGCAATAGCATCCATCTCAAACGCTAATGATTCTGCTTGTTTTATAGCATTAGCTGTTGCTTCAGCGTCATTTAAATTTAAGCGTTTTTGTTGACTAATTGTGTAGCTTAGGATACTGTTCAAATCTGTAGAGGTATATCCCATTTTGGTCAAATTATCAATTAGACCGCTTTTGTCAAACATCTCCTCACTAGCTTTAGCAAATAACTTTGCTCCTTCATTAACACCACCTGGTAGTTTTGCAAATGCTGTACTGTTCTTAGCAATTACCTCACTAAACTCTCTAAGAGGTAATCTTGTACCTGCACTGGCCATTCTTAATTCTACTAGACTATTTCCAAAAGAAGCACCGGTGTTACTGAGTCCGTCTAATGTGGTTATAGTGTCTTCAAGCGAAGTAACAATGTTACCGCCCACTTTTGCTATACCGCCAAGTGCTTTACCTATGTGGCTGTCTGATGCTATAAGATTTTGACTGACAATGTTAAATCCATCAGATACTTTAACGCCGCCCTGCAGCATTTTGCCAAATCCTTCAGACGCAATACCAGTAGCTGCTTTACCTAATCCTAGTAATTCACCGCCTACTGCATCTATTGTTTTGGTCCACTGCGAAGGAGGTTTTCCGCCTGGAACAGACGGAGCTGAAGGCATTGACGGCCCGCCATCTTTCATAGCACGTTTAAATGCTTCGCTTATAATGTCTATGTCGCCGCGGTCTAAAGGCATTTATTTTTTCCTAAAATATGAGTATATAAATACTCGTATTATATTTATCTGGAGTAAAAAATGAGTAATCCGCTACAAAAATACTTTAGACAACCTAAAGTATTTGTGTCACTGCCCAGCAGAGGCATGTATTATCCTAATGGTTCGTTTATCGGCGATTCTAATAATGTACCAATTATGGGCATGACAGGCATGGATGAAGTATTAGCCAAAACCCCTGATGCGCTGTTGAACGGTGAGGCTACTGTAAAAATTATAGAAAGCTGTTGTCCTTATATTAAAAGTGCTTGGAATGTTCCTAGTCTTGATCTAGAATTATTATTAGTGGCCATTAGAATTGCAACCTATGGGGACAAAATGACTATAGATCATACCTGTAGTGAATGCCAGCATGAAAATAGTTACGAAGCTGATTTGAAAACAATAATTGATCATTTAGGCGCCATTAAAGCAGAAAATACTCTAATAATTGACCCTATAAAAATTAATATTAGACCTTTAAATTACAAACAAATCACCGAAATTAATCTAAGAAATTTTGCAATTCGTAGGCAATTATATCAAGCACTAGAACTTCAAGATCAAGAAGAACAGCAAAAAATTGTTGATACAGTCTACGAAGAAATGGCTGCAATCAAAGCTGAATCTATAATTGCTCGTATAGAAAGTGTAGAAACATTAGAAAATGTTGTTGATAATGTTGAACACATTACTGAATGGATTAGAAATTCAGATAGAGAACTGTTTGCCAAGGTCACTGAATTCTTTGATCGAGCACAGGCAGCATTAGAGATTCCTAAATTTCCTGCTAAGTGTTCTAATTGCGGACATCAAGTAGATCTTGAAATCACATTGGATCAAGCAAATTTTTTCGATCAAGCTTGATCACTAAATCAAACTCTGACATTGAAAAACTGATCAGCCGCTTTGAAAATCAAATCAAGCAGATAAAACACGAAATTTTTAGAATAAGTTGGTATATGCGGGGAGGTGTCAGCAGCACTGACCTGTTCTATCTCTACAGTTATGAAGATAGAGAAATACTGGCCAACATCATTGATGAAAATCTCAAAGCCAGCCAAGAAGCTGGTCTTCCTTTAATTTAAAGACCAGCAGCCTGTAGAGCTTTTTTCAGTTCTGGATCTGTTGCAAACTGACTGTAGGAACCTGGTTCTCCGGGTTTAGCAGGATCTGGTTTAGGACCATTAGGTTTCCATTTACCATCAGCTGGCTGTGTTCCCTGTCCTTGATCTGGTTTTGCAGGATCTCCAGGCTTGTTAGGCTTTGCATCACTCTTAGTCCATGTACTGAATAGTGATTTGACTTTGTCAATTGGTGCAGTTGCTAGGAAGCCAATTGCATCGCTGGCTTTAATATCTCCAATGATTGGATAGGTGATAATCTCTGCTATAGTTTTCTTGCCTTCATCACTGGTGGCCCAAGTCATAAAATAAGTCATAGCAATTTCAGAAGCAATTAATAATCCAATTCCGAGACCGCCAGTGGCAGCAGTTTCTACTAGACCAAACGCACGAACTAGCCATCTTAAACCCATGGCTGTGCGTAGAGCATACTTGATAAAGGAACTGGCAGCAATGATAGTTACGATTGTGGCTAATAGCTGTTTACGAGTTTCGTTGTAGTCTTCATTGGCCTGCTCTTTGGTAATTTCACCAGCAGCAACTTGTCGAGCTAGTTCCTTTTCTACAATAGCAATGTCTGTCCAATAACCAGTAGCAAGATCTGCGTAGCCTATCAGTCTTAGAATACGTGTCGTAGCACCGCCAAGTTTTAGAAAACTAGCTCTGCCCAGCTTATTGTATGCAGGCTCGTTCCTACGTTCTTGAATTAGATCAATTAGATAATTTTTACCTGACTGTATTTTTCTCTGTATTTTTCTACCTCGCTCTACCTTACTGCGACGTTCTGCTCTTTTATCAGGATCAGGACCTGAAGGTGTTGGTGCAGGCGCACTAGGACTTGGTGTAGGTGTAGCTGGTGGTGTTAGTGGAGTAGGCACCACAATAGGGCTTCCAGGACTAGCGGGTACATAACTAGTAGGACCAGCTTCAGCGATAAGATCAGAAATTCTCATGATATTTTATTTATTTAGAATGATTTAAGATGAACTGCGTTCATCTGCTCTTCGCTAACGCTCGAGCTTTTCTTTATTTAATGATATAATTAGAAGTTATCACGTATGTGATAACTGTTTAAAATTCATGTAGATTGTTTAGGTCAAACGGAACCTCCTACAGGTTCCAATTTTCATGTGAGTTGCCCCAGCCATACGTGGAAGTAGGTGTTTTTACCGTGTACTAATGGGCTCTGACCTTTCCCAACCTACGTCGATACGCTTAAAAAGCGCCTTAGACCTCGTTCCTAGTGTCTAAGTTTTTATAGCACGGTTTTTCGTATGCTAACATTCATACTATATCAATGCGTTGGGCATATGGTTCGAACCCTCTGACTCGCTTCCAATTTTTCAGGATAGTGGATTAACTCCACGGGAGTGCATCAATATGTTACGTGTCCGATTTCTTACGTCGGTTTTTCCACAGCGGTATTACAAACTGGCCCGCTAACCTTAAGTGTTAGATGATTTTAAATTGTGTTCTAGAAGAGCCTGTCTAAGCGATGGTGAACTGCCTACACGTACATTGATTATGCCATTATAGTAGTCGTCAGTTTCGAGAACTCTACGATCAAATTGTTCTCTTGCTTCAATATAACTACATTCTGACTTGCTTTTACAGTAAAAGAGAATTTCTCTGAGAAAGCGATCAGGACCTAATGTTGTAACATCTTGATTGAGCCTGTCGTTTGAGCCATAGTATTTTTGCCAATCGGAGTCTATTTTTGACTTAATGCGTTTCTTTTTTTTAGTACCGTTTTTAAGTGTTACTGTTTTATAGCTAGTTTTACTGAATTTTGCCAGTTTTTTGCCTATATATTTTCTGCCTGTAGCTGTATTAGTGATAAGATACACGAATCCCACACAGTCTTCAGGCAATTCTGTAACAAGTTGATTTTGATAATACCATGACATCAACTTGTTTATGCCTCGTCGTCTTGTTTGTCCTGTAAAAGTGATTGTTTGTATTTTGGTGATTTAATTTTTGGTTTGTTTTTTCTTACTTCGCCTATTTCTACTCGTCTAATTGTAGCTAATCTTCTAATTTCAGATAGCAGTGCCCTAGCTTCAATGCCTGAAGTATGCGTCTGTTTAGTTTCCCAACGCTGATTCGCCTCAAAATATTTTATAAAGGTTCTAATTATTTGTTCGTGAATATCACTAGTCATTTAAAATCTCTAAATCTGAAGAATAAGATGTGAACCCGTTTTCTTTAATAACTTTTAAAACATTGTTTACACGCCCTACTAACTCATCCTTATGACTGATTAGATAGATGTTTTTATTACGTTCCCTAGCCATCTTCTTTAAGACGCCAAGAGCATTTTCAACACCTATTGCATCTAGACCGTTGTCAATAAGTTCATCAACAAATAACAGATTAATATTCTGATATAAGCTTTCCCATACATCTCGGAAGCTCCAACTTAGGCCTAGTATAAGTCTATTTCGTTCGCCTCTACTTAAATTATCAAAATCTAAATCTTGACCTAGTTGTGTAATTTCTACATTTAAGTCATTTAAGAATGTTACTTGATGCGGTAAGCCCATTTTGTCTAAGTAGAACGACAACCTGTTGTTTAGATAAGCTAAATTCTGATCTATAATTTTTTTACGAATAAAAGAATCTTTGTTAGTCAGTAATTTTAACAGAAACTCTTGGTGCTCTTTAAGATTATTCAAGACGTTTATTTGATCCCAAGTAATTTCTTGTAAGGCAGTATTTTTTAAATCTTCAATTTGTTCAGTATAGGGATCAGTCTCCTGTTGTCTTTTACCTAAAGATTCTATTAAACTTTCAAGATTGTTTTGATGTTTAAGTGCTTCTTCAATAGTATCGTAAAAAGTTGAAGGTCTGCCGTTAATATCACCTATCTCTTCAAGTTCTTTTACAGTCTGTGCATAATTGTTAGATACACTTTCTAAGTAAGTACACGCATCTTCTAGATTTTTTTCTGCTAAAATTTTCATTTCGTCATGCTTGTGATCTTGCAGCATTTGTTCGCATGATGGACATTTATGATCTTTAAGTTTTTCTACTTCTTTTTCATATTTTTTAACAGTCTTATCTGCCTGTATAATTGCAGTTTCTAGCGTAGCCTTTTCTTTGTTTAAACTTTTTATTTTTGCTGCCAGTTCGTCATAACTTTTTAATTTTGCATGTTGCTCTAGTTCTTTTTCTATATCAACTGACTGTAGTTCAACAATTTTTTCAGCTAGTTTAAGACAATCAATCTCTCTTTGATTATGCCAAGCTGACTTTCTAGTCTCTAACCCAGCAATGCTTTGTTCAATTTTTTCGTTTGACTTTTTTGCAGCTTCAATGTTTGCGTTTTCTTGCTGCACTTGTTCTTTAGTTTCTCGTATCTGCTCTTTTAGCGACTCTGCTTTTTCACTTAGAAGAGTTATACCTAATAGTTGCTCAATAATTGATCTCTGATCATTAGCTCGCATACTTAAAAACGGCTCAGTGTAGGTATTAAGAGCTACAATATGTTTAAACATATCGTGACTCATACCTAAAAGATCGTCTAAATCTTTTTGCGTTTCGCGCATATCTCCTTGAGCGTCGTCGGTTTCATCGCCTTCTTGTTCTACATCGTTGATATAAAACTTTAAGATATTAGGTTTACGTCCTCGTTCAATCCTATAATCTATTCCATCTTTTTCAAAAGACAGGGTAACTAACATATTCTTATTGTTAATTTTATTAATTAGATTGTCTTTTTTAATATTTGTCAATGCTTGACCAAATAATGCATAGCTTAAGGCGTTGACAATAGTAGTTTTACCAGTTCCGTTGCGACTGCCACCATCGTCGCCGCCCATGTCTAGATTTTCGCCTAGTACAAGTGTTAATTGCTCTCGTTCAAAATCTACAGCTTGGGTTTGATTACCCACACTCATAAAATTTTTAACAGTTAGATTTTTTATTTTAATCATAGATTATTGTAGATTGATAGTAAAACTTTTGAATCATATGTCTCGCTTTCTATGTTTACTAGTTGACTGGACACTATTTGATCTACTGATTCAAATGCTCGAATATCAATATTGGTATTGATTTCAATTTCTTTCTTTTCGGGAATTAGAGTAAGTTCTCTAATGTCATAATCGCCCATAAATTTTTCTTTAATAAAACTAGCTTCTTCGTAGCTGATGTCAATGTCTAAGCTAACACGAAGATGTGCTTTAGGTAGTATAATATCTTCTGCACGATCAATCAAGTCACTAAGCTTAGTAGTTCTAAATGTAGGTTGCCCTGGCCATGTATGGTATTCAGGTTGCTTACCCCATTCAAGTACCATCATTCCACGATCGTCGTCCCAGTTATCTGCGTAATTGTGCGGGAATGCATTGCCAATATAAATCATATTCTTTTGTTGCTGACGTTTATGAAAATGTCCGCTGAATCCTAATTCATAGTTTTGAAAATCGCTTAATTTAATGTCTCCGTGGTCCGGCATCTGCACCATGGCATTCATAAAAAACGTCGGCAATTCAAAGTGGCCAAAGATGTATTTGCCCCCTGACTTGCCAATAGTTTTCCATTCATCGCCTACTAACCACGGACACATTGTTACATCACCTATGGTTACTGGTTTGTGTACAACTGTAATACCAGGAATGTACTTTCCAAATTCTACACTATGTATATCCCGTTTATCTTTGTAATAAAGATCGTGATTACCAGGAAAAAAATAAAATTGATCAAAAGCTTGGCCCAGTTTTTCAAGGGCTCTAAGGCTATAATCCATCGTAGTGATATTAAGACTGTTGCGATTATGATGCCAATCGCCGAGAAAAATTCCAGTATCACAGCCTTCCTCCTTTGCTTTAGTAATATACCAGTCTACAAAATCTTCGCAGTCTTGATTGTGTATGCTGCTATTTGATTTTAACCCAAAATGTATGTCAGTGAAACACGCTGCTTTCTTAAACAGGTTAGTCATCGTACCCCTCGTTTCGCTTTGAAGCAGCAGCATACTCTGCCTGCCCCGTTCTAGTATAACTAGGATTCATTCCGTTTATTTCCAGTATGTCGTCTCTAATACTTTGATTTCTTTTTTCAATATTGATTATTCGAACGAAGCTATTAGTAACAGCAGCAGTGAAATAAGCAAAAGGATTATCTGACTTTGACTCATCGAATTGTAGTCCTATCTGTGTTAGTTGTAAAATAGCCTGTCCGCGCATTTCATCGTTGTATGTATAACCTCTAACATTACCTCGTGTGGCGTAACGTTCGCAAAGTTTAATATACATTCGGGCTAGGGTATTTGTTATTTGTCCATGATCCTTACTGAACTTTCCTTTTTCTAGATCGCCCTTCCAGTGGCTTTTTCCTACACACACTAGTATGTCGTTTTCGTCAAATTTCCAGTGTTGGAATGGAGGAAAGTTTACTTTGTCCCTGCCATCAGCAGTTGTTTTAGGATTCTTTTTTCTAGTGGCATTTAATGGAATATGATCGTAAGTCATGATTCTAAAAACCAAATCAGTTTTCAGAATTTTTTTGTAATCAACTTCGCAGTCGGCTTGTTTTACTTTTTCCTTGGCAGCTTTACGTCGTTCATATTCTATTTGACCAAGTCTTTTCGCTTGGTTACGTTTAGCTTCTGCGATTGTTCGAATATTAATTTTGTCAACATGCGGTAAAATTATATCATATCTGTGATATTCTGGTTTAGAATAGCTGGAATATGTATTTTTTGATTTGTGTATTTCGTCTAATAAGTCTTTATTGTTAAGATAATTGATTTTTACGGTCATTATGAATCCTTTGTTGTAAAATTATAAACTATGCACTTAATTTTGTCAATAAATAATGGACAAGGAGAACGTCGAATGCCAACAAATTTTGATCCGGCATCAATTGCAAGAACTGCCGGTACAACTGCAAGAACTATTGGGTCCGGTATTTCTGCTGGACTCGGACTAGCTGCTAACTTAGGCGCAGCACTTAACAACATATCCGATCCACAAAAGCTACTATCAAGTCTTCGAAGTATAGGATTACCACCAGGTGGAAATATCCTAGGATCGTTTGGCGGAGCAAGTGCTAGCTTTAGTGATGGACAAGACTGGCGTGTTCGTCTTAGCCTACCGCCAGGTACATTTTTTGATAAAAGTCCGGTACTGAAACCGTTAATTGATGCTGGCGGGCTAATTTTTCCTTATACTCCTAGTATAACAATGTCCGGTGCTGCCAGTTACGGCGATCAATCTCCAGTGCATCAAAACTTTGGATTTTTTGCATATGAAAATTCAAAGGTTGATCAGATATCTATTCAAGGTACATTCTATTCCGAAGATGGCGTACAGGCAGCGTATTGGCTTGCTGTGGTACATTTTTTACGGAGTGCTACAAAAATGTTTTCAGGACAGAGTGAAAATGCTGGTAATCCTCCTGTAATTTTAAAGCTTAATGGCTATGGAGATTACGTATTTAAGAATATTCCTGTGGTGGTAAAAAGTTTTCAAATAGGATTACCTGCCGATGTTAACTACATTACTACAAAAGTAGGAGCCCCGGGCTCCCAAACAAGCTCAAGACCTTCGTTGTCAATTCCTGGACTACAAAATAATATAGTTGGCGGAGCCTTTGGAGCACCACCTCTTCCTTCTAGTTCTTCTTTAACTAATCAAGGTCCTCCGATGGGAACAACACATGTTCCTACTAAGAGTGAGATAACAATAACTCTACAACCTGTTTACAGTAGAGAAACTGTTAGACAATTTAGTTTACAAAAATTTGTTAACGGTGAATATGTTAATAACCCTGTAGGATTCGTATAATGGCCAAATATTCTACTACCAGTCCTTGGTTTACTACATCGTTTACTAATGGTTATTTAGATTTACTAGCAATACGTCCAGTAAGTGCCGAACCCGATGACTTTCTTTATACCATTGAAAGTCAATATACACACCGACCAGATTTATTAGCTTATGACCTATACGGCACTCCAAGATTGTGGTGGGTCTTTATACAAAGAAATTTAGATATTTTACAAGACCCTATATTTGATTTTACTCCAGGAAAACAAATTTATATACCTAAAGGGTCAAGTTTAAAAGCAGTGTTAGGAGTATAATATGCCACCAGGTTTTTTCCCTCCAGGCTATACAAGCCCTAATTACCCAGGTGCAACTACAGCATCAACTGGCAGTAATACTACAGTAGGCAATACAGGACTAGCAAAGAATCTGTCAGTTTCTGGAAATGTTAAAGATCTAGTATCAGCCGGCGGCAATGCATTAAAGCAGATAGCAGCTAATAATTTACCAGGGATTCCTTCCTTACCTAATGTTAAAATTTTAGAGTTAGCAGATGTTGGAAAGTTATCAGAATACAGTGCAGCAGAAAAAACTATAGTTCCTATAAATGAAACGCCACCGTTTCCTAACATCTTAGGTGTTTACTCTACAGTAAACTACATTTTTACCCTGTCGGTATTGACTGATGAAGAAATTAATTTTCCTGATGAAACATATCGAAAAGGAATATTTCGTCCAAACACTATCGTCCTTAGAAGCGGTAGCGGACTTCCGGATAACAGAATCCCTACAGCTATAACAACACAGAATAACCCTTCGGGAAAATTTGATTTCTTTATGGATAATTTGCGTATCGAAGGCGCAATGGGGTTTGATAAAACTACAGGAAATACAAATGCTACTGGATTAAGTTTTCAAATTACAGAAACTTATAGCATGGGATTGTTTATGCAGGCTATCCAAATTGCAGCTAAAAATGCCGGACATCAAAATTATCTTACAGCACCTTTTTTACTTAAAATTGAATTTGCAGGGCATGTAGACAGCGATAATACATCAGTTAATATACCAGGAACTACTCGATATATTCCTTTAAAATTAAGAGAAGTTGAGATGGCAGTTGATGCTAAAGGTGCAACATATGCAGTTGAAGCATACCCATGGAACGAACAAGGGTTCGCAGATTCTTACTCAATGCTACTGACAGAAGTTAACATTGCTGGAGCAACAGTACAAGAAATGTTGCAATCAGGACCAAAGAGTCTTCAAAAACAAATAAATGATAGAATTAGAGAAACTGCAAATAAAGACACACAAGCTCAGGTTTCTGTTCCTGATGAAGTTGTAATTTTATTTCCTACAGATTTAAAAACAACAGGCAACGTATCAACAACATCAACAACTTCTGCTACAACGAATCCTAATCAAGTAGGTGCTGCAACTACTATTGAAAACAAATTAGGAATTAGCAAGGGAGGGGATTCTGCATATTACACTCAATCCTCAGTAAACAAAATTGGATCAGCTCAGATGGCATTTGATAGTTCTCGAGCAGCTGATAAAGAATTTGCCAAAGATAATGCTGCATACAATGAATCAAGCGGATATTATAATCGAGCAGGAGTTGTAAGTCCAGTAAACACTTCTGATTTTAGATTTAAACAGGGTAGCAATATAACCAATGTAATCAATCAAGTTATTTTACAAAGCGATTATGCTAGACAAGCAACTAGTAATAATCAAATTACTAATGAAGGAATGATTCCTTGGTGGAGAATTGAAACACAAGTTTACAATAAATCAACTGATGCTAACTTAGGACAAACTGGAGAGAAACCTAAAATAATAGTATATAGGATAGTGCCGTATCTAGTACACTCGAGTAGATTTATGCCACCTAATACACCTCCTCCAGGGATTGATAAACTTAAAAAACAAGCAATTAAAGAATACAACTATGTGTTTACCGGTAAAAATCTAGATGTTTTAAGTTTTAACATGCACTTTAACGCAGGCTTTTATCAAAGTTATACTGCTGATTCTGGTATTCTTAATCAAGATGTTAAAAAACAAACACAAGAAAGCGGCGCAGTTGACGAAACAGTAGAAAGAGCACAAAATTCTACTGGGAATACAGTGATACCAGATAACTCAATGGGCACTCAACGAAGATACGATGCAATTAGTACTCGTACTGATAACGCCGGCGGTGGCGGAATTGAAACTGTAGAAACACGAATCGCCAGACAGTTCCATGATATTTTAACTGAAGGCGCAGACATGCTTGCTGTTGATATGGAAATTATCGGAGATCCGTACTATCTTGGTGATAGTGGAATGGGTAATTATACTGCACCAGAAACAAGCTTAATTAATATTAATGCAGACGGTACTATAGATTATCAAAGTGGCGAAGTAGATTTAGTTTTAAATTTTAGAACACCAGTTGATTTGAATGAAAATACCGGATTTTACGAATTTGGTCCGGATAAATTAGTAGCAGAGTACAGCGGACTTTATAAAGTTCAAACTATTGTTAGTAATTTTTCTAGGGGTAAATTTGTACAGCAATTAAGTATGACACGAAGAATGATACAAGAACTTAAAGATGAAGCTCCTGCTACACCTTCTCTTGCAGTTGCTTCGGATAATCCTCCCACATGGGAACAGACACAAGCTAATGTTCTTGCTGCTATTACTAAAACTAACCAAACTGGTGAGAAAAATGTAGTAGATAATAAAGGAACTGTAGTACCTGTAACACCACCAGTTAGACAACCATTTACAATTTAAAATATGCCAGAGTTAACTAGATCATCGCAAGAATCATTACCAAATCCAGGACCGTTTCTGGCAAAAATTGTCAGCCACCTCGATACAGAGTACATGGGGACATTAGAAGTAGAACTATTACATCCTGTGGGAAACAGTGATTCAAGGGAAGGACAGGTATTCCAAGTCAAATATCTAAGTCCTTTTTATGGAGTCACTAGTGCAGATTTTTTAGGAAAAGATTCTGACAACGATACTTACGATGAAACTCAAAAAAGTTATGGCTGGTGGATGATTCCACCGGACATAGGAACTACAGTAATGGTTATATTTGCTAACGGTGATCCTAAAAAAGGATTCTGGATAGGCTGTGTTCAAGACAGATATATGAATTTTATGGTGCCAGGAATGGCATCAACAAGCTATAGTAAAGATGGCAAGAAACCTACAGTGCCGGTTGCAGAATATAACAAAGATATAAACGAAGCAGTTCAAGATCCAACTAAAATTAAAAAACCAGTACACACTTATCTGCAAGATGTTTTAGAAACTCAAGGGTTATTAGAAGATGATATTAGAGGTCTTACAACATCTAGTGCCCGCCGAGAAGTTCCTAGTGCAGTATTTGGAGTGTCAACCCCTGGACCAGTAGATAAGTCCGGAAAAAGAGGCAAAGTTGGAAAATTTGAACATAAGATTGCAGGAGCATTTGTCAGTAGATTAGGCGGGTCAACTTTAGTCATGGATGATGGCGACGATAAGTTTTTAAGAAAAAAAACTGCTAGTGAAGGCCCTCCTGAATATGCAAATGTAGAAGCAGATGAAACAGACGGCGACAAAAAAATTCCACATAATGAATTGATTAGAATTCGCACTCGAACTGGGCATCAAATACTATTACATAATAGTGAAGATTTAATCTACATTGGTAATGCTAGAGGAACCAGCTGGATTGAGTTATCAAGTGATGGAAAAATTGATATCTATGCTGAAGATAGTATAAGTGTACATACTGCACAGGATTTAAATTTCTTTGCAGAGCGTGATATTAATATGCAGGCCGGACGCAATTTTAATACTAAGGTTGCAGGTGAAATGCACACACATGTCAATAAAGATAGTGTATTAATTGTAGATGAGAATCAACGAATTTTAGTTAAAAAGAACGTTGAGTCTACAGTTAATGAAAATTTTAAACACACTACAAAAGGCAATGTTGATTGGAAAACTACAAAAAATAATGCATTTACTGCCGGAGCTTACACTTATATTAAGAGTGGAAGCCAACATATTGAAACAGCAAGCAAAATTCATATGAACGGACCATCTGCAACAGCCGCCGTTGAAGCTCAAGTTCCTAAAGAATTAAAAACACATCTGTTGCCTACTGATACTGGTAGTAAAGGAAACATGATTATGCGAAGAATGCCAACGCATGAACCATATCCTCAACACGAAAATTTAAATCCTACTGAAGTTAAACCTACAAAAACTGATAGAGATGTTGACGGTAGATACGAAGGACAATCAACATCTCTATCATCAGCAGCACCACAGTGGAAAAAACTAAGCATTGTTGATACATTTAGAAAAGGGAGTTAAATAGTTTATGGTTACTGGAAACAGATTATATGAAAATATAACTTTACCTGCTCCTAAGCAGGCTAACTTTATCCCTGGCGCACGGACATATCGTGGGTTCAGTACACTTTCTAGTGATACTAACTCATATACTCTCTATGATCTTAACTTGATTAAACAGGATATCATTAATCATTTCCATATCAGACAAGGTGAACGATTAGAGCAGCCCGAATTTGGTACTGTAATTTGGGATTTATTGTTTGAACCATTAACTGATCAAGTGAAAAACTTGATAACAAAAAATGTTGAAACTATCATTAACTATGATCCGCGTGTTAGAGCAGATCAAATAATTGTAACACAGTACGAAACAGGTATTCAAATTGAGTGTTCACTGACTTACTTGCCTTATAACATTTCCGAAGCCCTAAGATTTAAATTTGACCAGGATAACGGGCTTATCAATTAAACACCCAGATAATAAATTCCAATAAATATATCTGTTAATAGGAAACAGATATGTCAGCAACTGATAGACAAAATAGACTTTTAGTCGCAGAAGACTGGAAAAGAATATACCAAAGTTATAGAAACGCAGACTTTCAAAGTTACGATTTTGAAAATCTTCGTAGAACTATGATTAGCTATCTTCGAGAAAATTATCCAGAAGATTTTAATGATTATATTGAATCTAGCGAGTACCTTGCATTAATTGATCTAATAGCATTTTTGGGACAAAATGTTGCATTTAGGGTTGATTTAAATGCTAGAGAAAACTTTTTAGAACTTGCAGAACGCAGAGATAGTGTCCTACGTCTAGCTAGATTACTAAGCTACACGCCAAAAAGGAATATTCCTGCTAGCGGATTACTAAAGTTCACTAGCGTAAGCACTACACAAACAGTTGTTGATAGTAACGGACGAAATTTATCCGGACAAACTGTATTGTGGAATGATCCTGCTAATACTAATTGGTACGATCAATTTATTAAAATAATAAATGCAGCTATACCTGCAAGTAAACAGTTTGGAAATCCGGACGATAAAAAGACAGTATACGGAGTCCCAACTGAACAATATAGATTTCAGAGCGTAAATGCAGATGTTCCGGTTTACTCGTTTACAAAAACAGTAGACGGCCGTAACATGGATTTTGAAATAGTTAGTACTGTGTTTACTGGAGCTGACGAAATATACGAAGAGTCCCCTAGCGTCGCAAACAATCTTGCTTTCCTTTATAGAGAAGACGGAAAAGGCCCAGCAAGTAATTCAACTGGATTCTTTTTACATTTTAGACAAGGTACATTAAATCAAGGAACGTTTACAATTACTCAACCTTCAACTAACGAAGTAGTTGACCTTGACGCTGTTAATGTTAACAACAGCGACATGTGGCTTTATAAAATTGATAACAATGGATTTGAAACAGAGCAGTGGGCTAAAGTTCCTTCATTAGAGGGTAACAATATCATTTATAACAGTCTGCAAAAAAATATTAAAAATATTTTTACTGTTATTACACGATCAAGTGATCGCGTAAGTTTATCGTTTAGTGACGGTACATTTGGAAACTTACCGCTTGGCACATTTAGAGTATACTATAGAATTAGTAACGGATTAAATTATACAATTAATCCAAAAGATGTTAGAGGAATCACTATTGATATTCCTTACGTTTCTAATATTGGTCAAGTTGAAACACTGACAATTACAATGTCATTACAAACAAGTGTGGCGAATTCCGCAGCATCGGAAACAAATGCAGAAATTAAAAATAATGCACCGGCTACATATTACACACAAAATAGAATGATTACAGCTGAGGATTATAATATTAGTCCTTTATCAGTAAGTCAAAGTGTAGCAAAAATAAAATCAATCAATAGATCTAGCAGTGGCATAAGTCGATATTTTGATCTAGTTGATCCAACCGGGAAGTATAGTAAGACTAATTTATTTGCCGACGATGGGGCTGTGTATATTGAAAAATTTATTGACAATTTTAAATTCAGTTATTTGACTAGAACAGATATTGAGAGTGTCATTTATAATGAAATTTCATCTATCTTAGAAAAAAATACATTAAGAGATTTTTACTATTCAGAATTTCCAAATGTAGATACCGCACCGGTTGATGTTAAGTGGATAAACGTAACTTCTGATACTAATCAGTCTACCGGATATTTTACCGACCTATCTGAAATTATTCCTTTTAAAACAGGAGCATTTACAACTACTGAGTTAAAACATATAGAATTTGGAGCCTTATTAAAATTTGTAGTACCTAATTCTGCAACACAATATTTTGACACATCCGATAGCAATAAAATTGTTACTACTACTGAAAACACCAGCCTAATTCCTAATGCATCATCGGTGCTATGGACTAAGGTTGTTAGCGTATACGGTGACGGCACAAATAATAATACTGGTATTAAGCCAGATGGTGCTGGAACAGTACTATTGAACGATGTGATACCGTCAAACGCAGTGTTACAACAAATTATCCCTAGATGGCGCACTTCTCTTGAGACTACTGTAGTCAGTACAATGGTTGATTTAATTTATTCTAATAAACCATTTGGACTTCGATACGATGTTAATACAAAGACCTGGAAAATTATTTTTGAAGCCAATCTTAACCAAAGCACAACATTTAGTTTAGGCAAGGCTGGAGATATTGGAAATTCAAAATTAGATAACAGTTGGATATTTTTATTCACAACTGACACCGAGTACTATACTGTCCAATATAGACAACTAAGATACATCTTCGAAAGTGATAAACAGATACGTTTTTATTTTGATGCTTCGGATAAAGTATATGATGTGAAATCAAATACTACAATCAAGGATAAAATAAAAATTTTACGAATTAATACACGACCGTCGTTAACTATTCCCTATACATTAGATTTAGATTGGGAAATTTCTGAAGAGTTTAAAGGATTAGATGGTTACGTAGATACTAAAAAGATTCAAATTACATTTACTGACACTGATGAAGATAGTGTAGTAGATAACCCAGAATTATTTGAACAACTTATTAACAAAAGCAGTTCAAAGTACTATGTAGTACTTGAAAAATATTCAATCGCACAAGGGCAAGAAGATTATAGATATCTTTCAAATACGGGAGAAGTAATAATTCTACCCTCAGAAAGTTCTGTGATTAATTTTAATGACTACAACGACAGTCAGCATTTTTATTTTGTTGATACGGATGTAGTTAAAAAATTAAATCTAGCCCAAGGAAAATTAAGTTTTAGTGATTCATATCGAGTATTTCAAGGAAGAGATAATTTAAATTTTCAGTATATTCATAATGCTGATTACGAATCTAGAATTGATCCAGGCCTTACTAATATTGTAGACATTTTTGTTTTAACTAAAAACTACGATAAAGAATATCGAAGATACCTACAAGGAAGTTTAACGACCGAACCACTACCACCAAGCAGCGATGAGTTGTTTAATTTATTATCTACAGATCTTAATAAAATAAAATCTATTAGCGATGAAATTATCTACCATCCTGTCAAATATAAAATTTTATTTGGAAATAAGGCATCTCCGGACCTTCAAGCAACCTTTAAAATTGTTAAAAATTCTGAAAAGGTAGTAAGTGATAATGATATTAAATCAAGAGCGTTATCTGCAATAAATCAATTTTTCTCTTTGGAAAATTGGGACTTCGGAGATAGTTTTTACTTTACAGAACTAGCAACATATGTGATGAATCAATTAGCACCAGATATTGTAAATTTTATTATTGTACCTAATAAATCAAATTTATTTTTTGGTAGCTTATATGAAATTCAAGCAGAAAGAGATCAAATATTTGTAAGCGGAGCATCTGTGGATAATATTGAAATTATTTCCGCAATTACTGCAACAAAAATTAAGAGCTCTGGTGAAATCTTTATACAATCAACAACACTAAATGAACAAAATATTCTTAGCAGCACGATTGGGAGTGTTTAATGGCATACGATAAAAATCAAAATGAGAACGGCGTCCCTATAAATTCAAACGAAAAAAGAAGATCGTCAAGTCTTCTTCCTAGATTTTATAGAACAGATGCTAACAAAAAATTTACCGAAGCCACTATAGATCAACTAACACAGCCTGGAAAAGTTAAAAAAGTAAATGGCTACATTGGAAGAAAAAACGCCAAAGCAGTCACGGCTAGCGATATTTTTATTGAAGCATCGGATATTGATAGATCTAATTATCAACTTGAACCTGCAGCAATTATTCAAGACTACTTAGGCAATGTATCATTTTTAAAAGATTATATAGATCACATTAATCATGTTAAGATCAACAACGGAATCGTTGATAACCATGAGAGATTAAACAAGCAAGAATTTTATTCTTGGGAACCTCATATCTGCTGGGACAAATTTGCTAATTTTCAACAGTATTTTTGGTTACCCTATGGCCCTCCTGTTATTTCTGTAGCAGGACAACAACTAGCAATAGAAAGCACTTATACTGTTGTTACTGTTGACGAGGGAGATAACCGGTCTTTTGTTTTCACACCAGACGGATTAAGTAAAAATCCTTCTTTAACATTATACAGAGGACAAACTTATAATTTTATAATTAATTCTCCAGGAGAACCATTCAGTATTAAAACTGAACGAACTATTGGCTCAACAGATCGTTACTTGCAGGGTGTAAGTCAAAATGCTGTAGAAGTAGGAGAAATTAAATTTTCAATTCCTGAGGACGCACCGGACTTTTTATTTTACACAAGTGAAAATAATATTGATACTTCGGGCATATTTAAAATACAAGACATTACAGAAAACACATTTTTAGATGTTGAAAAAGACATCCTAGGCAAAAAGACTTATACTATGTCTAATGGTGTTTCTTTTAGTAACGGAATGAAAATTAAATTTACTGGAACTGTATCTCCTGAAAAGTATTCTAATTCTATTTGGTATGTTGAGGGTGTAGGAAATAAAATTACATTAGTAAGCGAAAAAGATTTAGAAATCATCAGCACATATACTTCTGATAGTCAGGTGTTGTTCGATGACACTCCTTTTGATTTTTTACCTTTTAGTGATGCAAATAGTTTAGCTGCATCAAAAGATTATATTACTATCAATAGATCAAGTCCAGATAGAAATCCGTGGGCTAGATATAATCGATGGTTCCACGAAGATGTGATTAAAACTAGTTATGAATTAAATTCTTTAGCGCCAGATATTGATCAGAGCGGAAGAGCAAAAAGACCAATTATTGAATTTGATGCAGGTGTAAAATTATATAATTTTGGATCAGTTGCAAAGAAAAATGTAGATTTAGTAGATACATTTACTACTGACGTTTTTAGTACTATTGAAGGAAGTTTAGGTTATAATATTGATAATGTAGATCTAGTAAACGGCCAGAGAATTCTGTTCACAGCTGATACAGATATACGAGTTCAAGGGAAAATTTTTGAAGTTAAGTTTATCAACGTAAAGCCAGCCAATCGACAAGTTGAATTTAACGGAATTACAAATGTAGAAATTCCGACTAACCACCTTAATCTTGATATTGATCACGGATTAGTTAACGGAAGACGAGTAGAATATTTGTCAAATGGTAACACTGCAATTGGTGGACTAGTTAATCGCCAAGTTTATTATGTTTACGTAGTTGATAATAAAAGAATTAGACTATATTCAGATAAAAATCTAACACAAGTTGTTACCTTAACCTCGCAAAGTGAAGGAAATCACTTGCTTGATATAGTAACGGTAGCACAAGATCAAATTACTCTAATTGAAACTGACGATACTGTTCCTATTAACGGAGAAACAGTTCTTGTAAAGTTCGGCCAAGAAAATCAAGGATCAATGTATTATTATAATGGATCCATTTGGAACAAAGGCCAGCAAAAAATAACAGTAAATCAGTCTCCTTTATTTGATTTATTTGACGAGGATGGAAATAGCTTTGCAGACATTTCTGTTTACGACGGATCAAGTTTTGCAGGAAATAAGATTTTTTCATATAAAACTTCTTCACTTAGTGCCGACTCTGAATTAGGGTTCGGGTTATCTTATCAAAATATAGCAAATGTAGGAGACATATTATTTGAATTTAATCTATTAACAGATTATTTTCAATATAAAGAAAACTTTGTTACACTATCAAAAAATACAGATACTGGATTTTTAAAAATTATTCACGGATATAATCTTGAAGAATATTCTAATGGATGGTGTAAGAATTTAATTACTAATGCTCAACCTATTATTAGAATTTACGAAGGTACAGAATATAAGAATAACTTTCCTATTGACGTATACGATAATGCAAACGATTTATTAGATCTTGAAGTTAGAGTTTTAATTAACGGTAAAAGAATTCCAAAGACTGCGTTTACTGTAGAAACAGGAATAAACTACAAATACGTATCGCTTAATCAAAACAGTAGAATAACAATTACAGATTCAGATGTAATAACCTTAAAATGCTTTGCAAAACAAGCTAAGAATAAAAAAGGATATTACGAAATACCTTTAAGTTTACAAAATAATCCTTTAAACAATAATTTACAATACTTTACTTTAGGCGAAGTTATTGATCATGTATCTTCAATCTCTGAAAATATTCCAGGATTTGTAGGAAATTATATTGGACAAGGTAATCTTAGAGACTTAGGAGACACATCCTCGTACGGTACACGGTTCGTTCAGCACACATGTCCGTTAAATTTTAGCCTTTATCATCTTGGTTCAAAAACTGCTAATGTTCTAAAATCTGTTGAAGACGCTAAAGAAACGTATGCAACATTCAAAAGATTATTTTTAAGACTAGCCGAAGAATCAGGTTCTGGCAGCAATATTAGGGACCATGTTGATGAGATTTTATATCAAATAAATCAACAGACTCCTAAAACAAATCCTTATTATCTAAGCGATATGTTTGCCTATGGACCAAGTAAAAAAACTGAATATCCTGTGTTGGATTCTCGTGTAAAGATGTACCCAATTTCTGATGTATTTGATATGTCAGCATTATCAAATAAGTCAGTTTTAGTTTATCTAAATGGTGAACAACTACTTTACGGATTGAATTATACCTTTACTTCTTCAGGATATTTAGAAATCATCTTAGACATCAACGAGGATGACTTGATTGAAGTATATGAGTACGAGTCAACTGACGGAACTTTCGTACCTCCTACACCAACAAAATTAGGCATCTGGCCAAAGTTTGTTCCTGAAATTTTTCAAGATACAACTTATATTGAACCTACAGATGTTATACAAGGACACGACGGAAGTATTACTATTGCATTTGGTGATTATAGAGATGAATTGCTTCTAGAGTTAGAAAAAAGAATTTATAATAATATAAAAATCTCTTACAATCCAGAAATTTTTAACATTGAAGATACTATCCCAGGTTACTTTAGAAATACAGACTATGATTTAGATGAATACAATCAAGTCCTATCAAAATATTTTTATTACTGGTCAAGCCAGATAGATCAAGATTACACTAGATTACCAACGTATGACAGAACTAACGGCTTTACTTTCAATTATAGAGGAAACATTGCACCTGACGGAAGACCCGTGCCAGCACACTGGAGAGCAATTTATAAATGGCTCCTTGATACAGACAGACCGCATTCACATCCTTGGGAGGTTTTAGGATTTACTATTAAACCTGTATGGTGGGAATCAGTATATGGACCAGCGCCATACACTGCTAATAATAGAATTCTTTGGCAAGATTTAAATGACGGTGCAGTTCGAGAGCCAGGAAAACCAGTAACTAGAAAGTTGCACTACAAGCGGCCAGGACTGATAGATATGATTCCTGTTGACCATCAAGGAAGATTAATAAGTCCGTACGAAACCGGAATGGTCACTGGCGTAATAAATCCAAGCCCAGCCGGATATTTAGAATTTGGAGATCAAGGTCCAGTTGAGACAGCATGGAGAAGATCAAGTCTTTATCCGTTTGCTGCGCTTCTAGCCTTCTTAACCTTATCTCCTAACAAAACATTAGGAACTTGCTTTGATAGAAGTAGAATTGTAAAAAATAAAGCCAATCAGTTAGTATACAAAGACACCAATCTTCGTATAAGACTTCAGGATATAATTTTACCTTCGAATGTTAATGATGCTACTCGAGAATATTCCAGCGGATTAATAAATTATATCTCTGATCATATTTTTACTATCAACAATTATAATATTTCTAGTTATAAGAGTGACTTGTCGTCTTTAACAAATAGAATAGTCAGCAAACTTGGCGGATTTACCAGTAAGGAAAAATTTAGATTAATTCTTGATTCTAAATCTCCAACTTCTAAAAATAATGTATTTGTTCCGCAGGAGAATTATAACATTGTTCTTAACACTAGCTCTCCAATTAGAAAAATTTCTTATAGTGGAGTTATTATTGTTAAAGTGTCTGACGGATTTAATATTGCAGGGTATAATCAAGACGAACCGTATTTTAGTTACTATTCTAAATTACAAGACGGTCCTACTATTAGAATTGGCGGAATAAGCGAATCATTTACAGATTTTGATACTAACCAAACTTATGTAGCTGGAAAAGTAATTAGATACAACGGAAGATATTATAGAGTAAAAACTAATCACATAAGCGGAGATACTTTTGATAAAGATCTTTATGTCTTATTACCAAGTCTCCCAGAAACAGGCGGAGTAGTTGCCACTCTTGGTAAAGTTTGGGAAAAACGTAAAGTATTAAAATTAAGTTACGGAACTACACTTAGTACAATACAAGAAGTGGTAAGTTTTTTAGAAGGATACGGTATCTATTTAGAAGACCAAGGATTTGTATTTGACGACTTTAATACTAACACTGAAAGTATTTCTAATTGGAACACCAGCTTAAAAGAATTTATGTTCTGGGCTACTCAGAAATGGAAAACTGGAGCAGTTATCTCTCTAAGTCCTGCAGCAGAAAAAATTACTCTTAATACTGAGTTTTCAGTAGTTAATGATATTAAAGATAGTTTTTACGGATATAACATTTTAAGAGTTGACGGGCAAAAATTAGATCCTGATCTAACAAGCATTTATAGAACAGATAACAATTATTCAGTAAGTCCTGCAAACACTAGCCACGGAATTTATTCAGCTACTTTTTATCTAATACAAAAAGAACATGTAGTTGTTATAGATAATAGAACAATGTTTAATGATGTTATCTATGATTTAGAACCAGGGTATCGTCAAGAAAGAATTAAAATAAACGGCTACCTTACTCAAAGCTGGACAGGCGGATTTAGTATTCCAGGATTTATCTATGATGAAGCAGTAATTAAAGATTGGGAGCCTTGGACAGATTACTCGTTAGGAACAATTGTAAAGTTTAAAGAATTTTATTATAGTGCAAACAAATTTATTCCCGGAGTAGAACTGTTTAATAGTAATGAGTGGAAGCTACTATTAGAAAAACCTACACCTAGGTTAATTCCTAACTGGGATTATAAAGCAGAACAGTTTACTGATTTCTATGATTTAGACACAGATAATTTTGATGCAGGCCAACAAAAAGTAGCGCAACATTTAATTGGATATCAAAATAGACAGTACCTTGAAAATATTATTCGAGACGACGTAAGTCAGTATAAGTTTTATCAAGGTATGATTATTGAGAAGGGCACAAAGAATGTTTTAAACAAACTGTTTGACGTTTTAAGTGCAAACGACCAAGATAGTCTTGTGTTTGATGAAGAATGGGCTGTTAGAGTAGGAGAATACGGTGCAAGTGCAGCGTTTGATGAAATTGAAATTAAACTAAAAGAAGATAATTTTAAAATTAATCCACAGCCAATTGAATTTGTTAATTCTATTGATTCTAATATTGTTGACTCTGTTTACAGACAAGTGCCAACAGACCTTGTTGTTAGAACAGTTAATTATTCTAGTAATCCTTGGCCAATAAGATCTCATAAAACAAGATTTTTAAGAACTCCTGGGTATGTAAGATACGACGACGTAACACTTAGTGTTGATTCTTTACTTGACCTTTTAGATCAAAATCCAAATGAATTTTCAATAGGAGATTACATTTGGTGCGCCTTTGAAACATTAAATGCAGGCGGCGATTATTGGAATGTTTATAGAATTACTCGAGCACCATTTACTATTATAGGTGCAACATATGACAACGGAATCTTAACATTTGAATGTGATATAACTCCTAATTTATCTATTGGGGATGTATTTGGATTACAATCGTCAGGCGACGCTGACGGATTTTATACAGTGTCTGATCTAATAGACGATACTATAGTTGTAGAAAAAGAAATTCCAAACTTTCAAGGATTATCAGGCGCAACTAGAGAATTGATTTTTGTTAGTCAGAGACTTGAAAGTATTGATTTAGCTAATGAAATTTTATCTACAAATATTAAAGCCGGAGAACTGATATGGGCAGATTCAAATGAACAGTCTAACAACTGGGCAGTTTGGAAAAATTCTCCAGTATATGCTAAAGTAGAATTAAAAAATGATGAGCCAAGAACCGAAGAAAAATTTGGTATTGCCCTAGCTACAAACAAGCTTGGAACTACTTTGGCTGTAGGAACAGAACAAAATAAAGTATTAATATACAATGTATTCAATGGAACTTGGGGAAGACTACAAGAACTTACTGTGTCAGCCTTAGGTCCTATAGCAGATTTTACAAATAGCGGCTTTGGAACTAAATTGGCAATGTCAGAAGATGCAGAGTGGTTAGCTATTGCTGCTCCTCGTGCTTCTAACATTAAAACAACTTACCGCGGCAATTATAATTCAACAGCAAATTATAATGAAAACGACATTGTTCGAGTTGGAAATGTTCATTGGCAAGCTGCAACTAACTTATTAGATGCTGAAACATCAACTATTGATCAATTTGCTCAAGACTGGACTCCCGCAAGATTAATCGAAGCAACTAAATCAGGAACACCTTCTGGCTATGTTGGTCAAGGATTGGTTGTTTTATACAAAAGAATTGCTGATGGAACATACAGAGTAGTAACATCATTTACTAGCCCTCATCCTGTATTAAACAACGAAGAATTTGGTACAAAGATGAAGTTCTCTCAGTCTAATGGAGAGTATATTCTTGGTATAACAAGTCCTCTATCTGGAAAATTATATCTGTATAGATACTCTAACGTAAGTGACGATAGCGGCATTGAGTGGCACATGGATTATGATAGAAGGTATCGTGGCGCCTTTAGCAGTTTAATTGAGTATTACCAGGGAGATTTAGTATTTTATAATCAAAGTATATATGAAGCAATTGAGGATTTATCTGCCGGTGCATTTGATATTGATCAATGGACAGTAGTAACTGATAAAAATATATTAGGATATTTCCCCAACGATGTATTAAACATTGAGGACACTAGCCCTGCTTCTGATAAGTTTGCTTATGATTTTGATTTTTCTTCCTCAGGGGATCGTTTAGCAATATCAGCCCCTAATGCAGACAAGGTATTTGTATATCAGTATAATGGCAATAGCTACGATCTTATTTTACCAGTATTAGAACCAGCGACAGGCGATCTTGAAGCAAACACAAGATTTGGAGCCAGTGTAGCATTAAGCAGTACTGGAGATTCGCTAGCCATTGGAATTACAGACATAGTAGGCGCTTCCAACAACGGAAAAATATTTGTCTATGATTTAACTAGCGAAACCTATGAAAAAGCTCAAATTATTCGTAGTATCAGTGATGAGGTTGACGAAAGATTCGGGTCAACCATTGAGTTCATGAATGATGATAAAACACTATTAGTGTTTAGTAAGAAAGGCGACACCTTCCAAGACGGCAGCACTGTTATTCTAGATAACGGAAGAATAGATATATTTGACAAGTATTATACTAACTTCATATATGGAGAAAGTTTAACGTTTAATGATTCTTCCTTACTAAAATACGGAGAAAGTATTGCGGTAGCCGATAGTACTATACTAGTTTCGGCACCAGAGTATGACGATAGCTACGTTGAAAATACAGGAATTGTATATTCATTTAAAAAACTAAAAACTCAATACAGTTGGAAAAAACTTTATCAAGAGTCTGCAGTAGTAGACGTTGAAAAAATTAAAAAATTATTCGTTTATAATTCAAGAACAAATACATTATTAAATTACCTAGACGTAATAGATCCTGTGCAAGGAAAGATTGCCGGACCTGCTGATCAAGAAATTAAATTTAAAACCTATTTTGATCCTGCGATCTATTCTTATAGTAATAACGACTTAAACGTAGATGAAGGTTTAGACTGGACGTCGGAACAGGTTGGCGTATTATGGTGGGACTTAACCAACGCAAAATTTTTAGACAGCTATGTTGAAGACCTAGTATACAGATCAAGCACATGGAATACCTTGCATAAAAATGCAAGTATTGATATCTACGAATGGGTAGAATCAAAGATTTTACCATCTGCATGGGACGATATTGCAGATACTGAATCCGGTTTAAGTCAAGGAATAAGCGGTCAAAGTTTATACGGCGATAATGCCTACAGTATTAAGAAACGATACGATAGTATTTCAAAAACATTTAAGAACACTTACTATTTTTGGGTTAAAAACAAAGTTACAGTGCCATCAGTAGCAGGAAGAAATATCAGTGCTACTGATGTTGCAAATTTAATTTCAGATCCAAAAGCTCAGGGATATCAGTTTGTTTCTTTCTTATCAAAGAACAGTATAAATCTTTATAATTTTAAATCATTACTTGAGAATAATGATGTAAATCTAAATTTCCAGTATTGGATAATTGATAAGACAGATAACAATTCACATTATCAGTGGAAAATTATTTCTGAAAACGAGAATACATCTATTCCTAAAGAGATTGAAGAAAAATGGTTTTACAGTTTAGTAGGCAAGGATGCTAATGATAGACCTCTACCGGATTTAAATTTACCTATTAAATTACGATATGGTATTGAATCTAGGCCAAGACAGAGTATGTTTGTTAATAGATTAGAAGCATTAAAACAACTATTTGAACGTGCAAATTCTGTACTAGCTAAAAATCTAATAGCAGATGATTATGACTTGAGCGATTTGTTAATGACTGAACCAAAGCCCTCGTCTGTTTCTAGACTTTACGATAGAGTTATCGATACAGAATTAGAATTAAGATTTATTAATACTGATAGTCTCCGCCAGGCAATATTAACTCCTGTTATTACTGATGGACGAATTACTGAAGTAGTTATTAGTAATTCTGGATATGGATATACAACTGCACCGTCTATTAAAATATACGGATCAGGAAAAAATGCAGATATACTACCAGTAATAAACTCAAAAGGCCAAATTACTGAAGTTTTAATTAATAATCCTGGACAAGGATATTCAGATGGTACACGATTAACAGTAAGATATTATAGCGTACTTGTTAATAGTGATTCTGCTGCTCTTAATCGATGGAGCATTTATCAGTGGGATAATGTTTCCTGGTTTAGAGCAAAAACTCAAACATACGATGTAACTCAATATTGGGATTATATTGATTATTATGCTACAGGTTACAACCAATTTACTAAAGTAGATTATGCAGTAGACGGTACTTATCAGCTACCATTACTTAAAACCAAAATTGGAGACACAGTTAAAGTTAACAATATAGGATCAGGCGGCTGGATAATCCTTGAAAAATATGCAGATAGTACAAGTGTTGATTATACTCAAAGTTATAGTGTCGTTGGTCGTTATCAAGGAACTATACAATTTAAAGATAATCTTTACAAATATAAAGAAGGTGGTGTTGGCTACGATGGAAGTTTATTTGATTCTGACGGGTACGATGAATTTGCCTCAGTCGAATTAAGAGTAATTTTAAATTCTTTTAAAGATAAAATTTTTGTCGATACATTAAGAGTTGAATATTTAAAACTGTTCTTCTCAAGTATTAGATATGTACTATCGGAGCAAACATTAGTTGATTGGGTATTTAAAACTAGTTTTGTAAAGGCAAAACATAATGTAGGTAGTTTAAAACAAAAAGTTACCTACAATAATGATAACTTAGATAATTTTGAAGATTATATTAATGAAGTTAAACCTTATAGAACTAAAATTAGAGAATTTATCAGTACGTATAATACAGTTCAAAATACTCCGTTAAGTCTAACAGACTTTGATTTACAATCTACTATTAGTAATCAGGATACAATTATTCCAGTAAATGTTAGGGTTTCTGAGACCGTAAATGCGGTTCCTCCTGTAACAGAGATTAGTGGTACTAGTGTATTATCGGAATATCCGTGGAAACATTGGTATGATAATGTTGGATTTACACTAAGTTCGATTGAAATCGTAGATGGAGGTTCTGGATATATAACAGCCCCAACCGTTATTATAGAAGATAGTTATGGAGTAAAAGCATCGGCAAAAGCATTTATTTCAAACGGACAGGTGTCTAAAATTCGAATAATAAATTCCGGAACTAGATTCCTTAAAGCACCAATTGTAACTCTTTCTGGAGGAACAGCCTTATCAGACAATTATGCTAGAGCTGTAGCAATTATTGAAAATGGTGTCGTTAGAAGTTCTATGATTAAAATGAGATTTGATAGAACAACTAGAACATATGCAGTAACTAGTATTCTTGAAACAGAAACATTCTCTGGCGACATTCAAGTAACAGGAAAGAGGTTACAATTTGATCTAAAATGGGCACCAAATACTGAGGTTGGGAAAACTTTAATTACAATTAATAATGTTGAAATATTAAGAGATGATTATAGATTAGTTGTTAAGAATACACAAATAAATGGATTTACACAGTACTACGGATCTGTAATTTTTGAAACTCCGCCGACAAAAGGTGCAACTGTAGTTATTAGATATAATAAATCATCTATACATCTTAATGCTGCGGATAGAATTAATTTTTATTACGATCCTCAGACTGCTCAATTAGGTAAGCAACTAAGTCAATTAATGACAGGCGTTGACTACGGTGGCGTAAACATAGTTGGTCTTGATTTCAATATACAATACGGCTGGGATAACTTACCTTGGATGACAATTCCGTGGGACACATTTGATGATTCTTTTGATGATTATGTCTATACCGGTGCGAATTATGAAGTAGTTTTAGATTATGTTCCTGCATTAAATGAAGAAATTAACGTTTATATTAGTAGGTACGATCCTGAGGACCTAAGGTCTGTGAACGGTTATTTGCCGCCTGTTAGAATCGACAACTATGATTATGAAGGTGTTCCTATTCCTGGATACCCTGATGCAGTAATGGCTACATTTGTAGGAGACGGAGTAAATCAAACAGTGGTGATCCCCGAAGATAAAATTACAATTAACAGCAATGATATTGTTATTGTAAGACGATCAACAAGCGATGGCAGCTATAAACCTTTAGAAACTAACTATGACATACGTCTTGACGGAGGACCAATTGATTATTCATCTGCTACAGGGTTAAATGCAGATGATATTATTATTGACGGTGACGGATTCGTTACACCAACGTCAAGTTCGGCACCCGAAGAAGTTGTACCAGGACATATTTCTGACACTGTAGCAATTAAAGTTTATAATAGACCAACAAGCGGGTCTGCAAAAATTATCTCTAAAAATTACAAAGGAGACAATTCAACATCTAGTTTTACCCTTGATCAGATTCCAAATGGAAATGCTGTATTAATTGTAAAATTGGACGATCAAATTTTAACCAGAGGTGTTGATTATCAGTACGATTGGAAACTAAATGAAGTTAAGTTAACAGCAGCAGCGTCTAATACACAGATAGTTAACATTACATCTTTTGGATTAAATTCATCTAATGTAGTTGATTTAGATTATTTTATAGCTGACGGTGTTTCAACAGAATTCATAACTAGAGCATCTTGGTCAAGTAATTTTGAAGGATTCGTTCTAGTTAACGGCGAAGCAATAGACTATGTTTTATTTGAAACTGATGAATCATATGGAGAATCTAGTATAGGTAAATTAGGAATAAAATTTGCAGCACCGCCTGAATTAGATTCTGTGATTACCTATGCAATTACTCCTATTATTGAAGGAACACCAGTACTTGATAAGATGTCAATTATTCGATCTGAATCTTTTGAAGCAGAGGAAGAAGTGTTTAGTTATACTCTTACTATTCCTATAGGTAAAAAATTACCGTTTGGAAGAAATTCAATTGTAAGAGTAGGACAAGAAGTTTTAAGATCTCCTAGAACATTTTATTTTACATTAAGTGGAGGTCAGTTAACTTACAATATTCCTCAATATCAGTTAACTCCAAGTACATTAACTATCTCTAATTTATCAGTATATGTTGATGGTAAGCTGCTATCTCCTGTGATTGATTATACTTTTAATGGTGCAGGAATATCGGTTACATTGTTAAGTTCTTCGTATGTCGAAGGAACAGTGCTATCTATTGCAATTTTAACTGATGCTGATTACAGAATTGAAATTGACAGTGGCGGCGTAACTAACTTAATACTTACAGAGTCATATCCAACAGGTACTGAGGTTGAAGTTATTACATACTACAATCATGATATCCTTAATGTAGAAAGAACAAATAACAAATTAGAATCCCAAGGTACAATAGTTCCAATGTCTGCAGACTATTATGAATTTAAGAAAAATACTGCCGGTATGTTTTCTTTAAAGGCACCAGTGTCTTCAGACGATTATGTATGGGTAACTAAGAATAGAAAATTATTAACTCATAGTGTAGATTATTCTTTACATCCTTTAAAACAATCAATAATGCTGTCTGAAGATCTAATATCTAGCGATATAGTTGAGATTATAGTATTCAATGATCAAGTAACTGAGCAAGCAATTAGTTACATGCAATTTAAAGATATTTTAAATAGGGTGCATTATAAGAGATTACGCTCTGACAAGCAAACTTCCTTAGCAAGAGAATTAAATTATTATGATTCAGAAATTGAAGTTACTAATGGAAGTGTGTTAGCAGATCCATTAAGTTTAAAAAATATTCCAGGAATTATTGAAATTAACGGAGAACGTATAGAATATCTTTATAAAAATGGAAATATTCTAGGTCAGTTAAGAAGAGGAACTTTAGGTACAGGTGTACCTACATTACATAGTTTTGGTATGCTTGTACAAGATATTAGTTTTTCAGAAACTATTCCTTATAATGATGAGTTAATTATAGAAAATCATTATAGCGACGGTAGCACTAAATTAGTACCGTTAGAGTTTACTCCAGCATTAACATCAGGAACCGTAGCCGACGGAAGTACTTTATATACTGGATGGCGCCGATCATCAACCCCAACACAGTTTGGACAGTGCGATGATGTTGAAGTGTTTGTCGGGGGTTGGCTAGTAATGGGAGATTGGACATCAGATACAAGTTACAATTTAGGAGATATTGTAATTTATGGTAGCTATAACTATAGATGTACAAGCGATCATATAAGCTCTGATAGCTTTTTTAATGATTCAGATAAGTGGAAATTCTTTACTGGAAACAGAAGATTAAAGAAACATCCTTATGAAGTACACTGCTTAGATAACGGACCCGAAAGTCCTGGAGCAGATGTTGAATTTGATGCAGATTTTGCAGTCGATGGCACTACAAAGGGTGTATTGTTAAGCGAAATTCCAAGTATTGGAACTAAGATTAGTATAGTTAAACGACAAGGGAAGATTTGGAATGAGCCAGGGAAATCCTTATCGTTCTCTAATACTCCAATAGCAAAATTTTTAAAAAGATACGAAGGAGCATGGCCTAATAAAACACCATAATCTTAAAAAATAACAGATATGTTATTAAAATAGTGTATTATGCGTGTTGATAAATAATTTATTAGCGAGATTATTATGCAAGGTAAAGATCATTCAGGATTACATATAGAAGGCCATATAAAAATATGGCACCCAGACACGGGCGAAATCGTTGTGAATAAAAGAAATGCTATTCATTATGAAAACATTAGCATTGCCCTTGCTGAAAGTATTGCGAACGAAGGGCAAGGATTTATACAAGAAATGGTATTTGGTAACGGGGGAACTACAATTGATCCTACCGGAATTATTACATATTTGACACCAAATTCAACAGGCACTAATGCAACTTTGTATAATGAAAAATTCTCTAAAGTCGTTAACGATAGACAAAGAACAAATATAGACCCTACGAGAAATAGGGTCGAGACTAGACATGTTACAGGAACTAATTATACAGATGTTTTTGTAACTTGTTTTTTAGATTACGGTGAGCCAGCCGGACAAGAAGCATTTGATAATACGTCGAATAATAACGGAGATTTCGTTTTTGATGAACTTGGTCTTAGAGCGTACAGTGCAACAGGTACTGGAAGATTGTTAACTCACGTAATATTCCATCCCGTACAGAAATCACTGAATAGGGTAATTCAAGTAGACTACACCGTTAGAATTCAAAGTCTAACTGGTTTAAGTGAGGTGTAATATGGGATACTACCTAGTTAATTACACTGATACTAACAAGGAACCAATACAGGTACAAGACCAGATTGGGGATAACTCCACTAGTATAAAATTTACCGGAAGGAATACTACCTCTTACGGTGTTGACATAGCTGAAAACTTCTTACACTTATTAGAAAATTTTGCCAGCAACGCCCAGCCAGAAAACCCAGTTACCGGACAACTTTGGTTTGATGCAAGTCCTAGCACCCAACAATTACAAGTTTTTGATGGAGAAAATTTTGTTCCTGCTGGAAATATTTTTAGAGCAAGCGCAACTCCGACCTCAGGACGTCCAGGCGATTTATGGGTTGATACTGAAAATCAACAGTTGTACCTATACAACGGTTCATCTTGGGCATTAATAGGACCAAACTTTAACGAAGTCAATAAGACTGGTGCTGAAGGCGAAACAATAACAGGTAAAGATGGCCAAGATTATAATGTTGTTACAATGTTTTCAAACGGTAATCGTGTAGCAATCATTAGTAAAGATAGATTTTCACCTAAGGCAGCAATTCTTGGGTTTACAGAAATAAAACAAGGTATTAATGTTTCTGCTTTAAACTTTAACGATAACACTGAAACTAATAAACTTTGGGGAACAGCGGAAGCAGCTGACGGGCTAGTAGTATCTAATAAGATTATACCAGCGGCGAATTTTTTGCGGTCAGATGTAGCATCCTATACTAACTATTCTTTTTCTGTTAGAAATGATGGAGGCATTAGTGTAGGAGCAAATGCATCTACATCTATTAGTACAGATACTGCTGGATCAGCAAAGATATATCACAAAACATCTGGATCAAGTATTGACTTTGTAGTTAATAACGGCGGAACAGATTCAGTTGCATTAAGAATTTTAGCAACAGGTCCTAGAGTTGGAATTAATAATTTATCTCCTGATACAGAATTAGATGTAACAGGATCAGCTAAGATTAGTAATAGCTTAACTGTATCAGGAACGGGCGCATTATCTATTGCAACCGCTGGCGGCATAAGCGTAGAAAAATCAGTAACAGTAGGAGAAAATCTTAGTGTTGCTGGGCAAATTACCTCAAATAGTATTATACCAAACTTAGATAGTTCTTATGATTTAGGAACTAATCCGTCAGTATCTGGCGGAAAAGCATGGAGGAATGTCTATGCTGATAAAGTATATTCAGGAGAATTTATAGGTCCCGTGACCGGTAGTTTAACTGGAACAGCAACTTCGGCTATTAGGTTAGTTGGTACTACTAACTTTAGTATCACAGGGGATATTTCAGCTCCTGCTATTGCGTTTAATGGCGAGACTGTTGGAGGGAATGTACAATTCCAAGCAACATTAAGCCAAAACCTTGTAACAAATAAAACTGAAATTTTTAGTTCCGAGTTTACTGATGAACTATTAATACACAGACCTAATACGGGTTTAAGAAAAGTAACTAAAGCAAATCTTCTAAACAATGTTCCTATTATACCAGCCGGAACTATTCTACCATATGCTGGAGAAACTCCTCCAAGCGGATATTTATTTTGCGACGGTAGCGAGATAACCATTGGTGCTTATCCTGATTTATTTGCAGTCATTGGATACAAATATAAAGAACAAACTCTTTTAATTGGTATCAATACATTTGCCTTACCGGATATGCGAGGAAGATTCGCACTAGGTAGAGATAGTATGGACAATCAGACCTTTATTACTAGATCTACTCAGTTTGATTTTGTGATAGACGATCCGGGCGATGGTTACGCAGCAGTATCAACAACTTATACTAATGTTCAAATTAGCGGCGGAGACGGCGTAGGATTAACTGTTGATGTGATAGTAAATTCTCTTGGACAGGTAACATCGGTAGTTCTTAATGCCAAAGGAACAGAGTTCACTGAAGGTACATTTACCGGGGCACTTGTTGTTGGATCAGGTATACCTTCATTACCAACTCCGGTGTCACCGGCAGTAATATTTGTAACAGTAACGTTACCAATAACAGGATTTTCTGGAGCTAGACCTATCATTGATGGTAGTGTCGAAACTCCGTTTAGTACAACTATTGGAAAATCAAGTGGTAATCCGGAGGTTTCGATAGCTGTAAGCCAACTTCCACAGCATAGCCACAATCTAAAAGGTGGTGCAGGAAATCAATATTATGCTGTAAGACAAGTTGCTGGAACTCCACCGGATCTTGATGCGATATCGGGATTAGGAGGCACTGCACCTTTGCAAGCACAATACTTAACAAACAGTGGCGGAATTGACACAACAGGCTCGTTAGGACAACCAATTGATGTCACTAACCCATTTACAACAATTAACTACATAATCTTTACTGGGGTAATTGCATGACCTATAAAATTAATAACACAGAAAATGTAGAGATTACTCAAATTATAGATGGAACCATTGATCAAACTACAGATCTTACCTTAATTGGTAAAAATGTTTCCGGCTACGGTGAATATATCAATGAGAATTTTTTAAAACTATTAGAAAATTTTGCATCTACTACTGAACCATCGAACAAAATAACAGGACAGTTGTGGTTCGATACTAGCGTAAACAAATTAAAAGTATATGATGGTTCTAGATTTAAAGCAGCTGGCGGTTCAACAGTCAGTTCTACACAACCTGCACTAGCTCAAGGCGACATTTGGATTAACCCAACTGATAATCAAATGTATTTTTATGATGGGTCAGATTTAGTATTAGCTGGACCAGTATATAAAAGTAGTCAAGGTCTTTCAGGATTTACAGTTGAAACAATTTTAGATACAACTGAAACAAGTAGAACTTTAGTTTATCTCTGGTGCGCACAAATATTATTAGGAATTTTTAGTAAAGACACTTCAGAATTCACACCAAAGAAAATTATACCTGGATATCCTTCCACTAACGGTATTTCAAATACAATTAGAAAAGGGTTCAATCCTGGAACTATTTCTCCTAAGTTTTATGTAACTGCTTCAGCAGCAGAAAATTTAGTTGATGAAAATGGTACAGTTAGATCCGTGTCTAATTTTATGACAACCTATCAAGACACTGGGACAATAGGTACAATAACTATTCAAAACTCTACTCCTTTAAAGTTAGGAGAAGCAGACGAAAGCCAAATATATGTAGATGATACAATATTTGAAATCTCTAGTAATGCGATCAATCAAGGGTTTAGTATTAAAGCATTACGGGGCGGTGGCCCGATATCTGCTTTAAAAATTGAAACATTAGAAGGTCGAGTTGGTATCTTTAACGAATACCCAGAATATAATCTTGATGTAACCGGTGATGCAAGAATTACAGGCGACTTAATTGTCGAAGGTGAAACTGTTACAATGAATACTACAGTTATCACTTCAGAAGATAAAAATATTGAATTGAATCGTCCTGCATTGGGCGATAGTACTGCTCAGACTGATTTAAGTGCCGACGGTGGCGGAATAATTTTAGTCGGAGCAACAGACAAAACTATATTATACAACTTGTCAAATGATGCTTGGGAACTATCTCAAACTATTAATATTCCTACCGGAACAGAATACAGAATTGACAATTCTTTAATTTTAAGTTCTACCACATTAGGCCCATCTGTAGTTAGTTCAAGTTTAACTTCTTTAGGAACTCTAGCACAACTTAACATTGATAATATAAACATTAACGGAAATACTGTAAGTTCTACAGATACAAACGGCAATATTATTATTAGTCCAAATGGATCAGGATCAGTTGATGTTAATTCTAGTTTAATTAAGAATGTAACAGCTCCAGTAAGTCAAACTGATGCAGCAAACAGATCTTATGTTGATACTAGACCTGTAGGGTTTTCATTAGATATTACAGATTTACCGGCACCAACTGATGACAGTATTGCATTAGTCTGTCATGACATTTATCCCGAAGATGAATTTCGAGTCGGTGCTGTAGCTAGAGTACACTGCACTTTAGATGATAATATTAATCCTGTATCTAGATTTTTAAAGAAATTTCAAGTTACTGCTTCTGCAACAGTTGCATTATCGACTGCTGCTAGAGCGACAAATTTAGCAACAATTACAGTTGGTAGTCCTCATGGATACAGCACTGGAAATGTAATTGATATTGTTTGTTCAACAGACACTACATTTAGTGCCTTAACAAGTATTACAGTAACTGGCCCAAGCTCATTTACCTACAGTAATCTGGGCACAGATCAAGGATCATTTTCAGTCGTAGGAACTGCCGAAAAACATGCTTGGTCCTTTGTAACTAACCTAACAAGTAGCGTTTGATGATAAATATTTTGAATAAAGGGGTAATTAATGCCGTACACAATTGATAGATACAGTGGCGCTTTCGATCCAATAATCGTAGAAGATGGCACTGTTGATAGCACTTTAGATATCAAGTTAGTTGGAAAAAACTATGCCGGATACGGAGAAGTGCAGAATGAAAACTTTGTACATTTGCTAGAAAATTTTGCAGGCGGAACTGAGCCACCTCGAAAAATTGCCGGACAACTTTGGTATAATTCTAGCACTAAAAAACTTAATTACTTTGACGGTACACGATTTAAAGTCGCTGGCGGCTCTATTGCTAGTGGTCAAGAACCATCGGGATTAGTAGCAGGCGATTTTTGGTTTGATACAGACAACGACTTGTTATATGTTTGGAACGGAACAGAAAAAGTTCTAATTGGGCCACAGGGTATTGCCGGACAAGGCACTATTCAAATGAAGGCACTTGAAGTTACAGCAGATGACAATACTCTAAGATATATTATTGCAGGTATCGTAGAAGATATTGGAGTATTTACAGTAAGTTCTTCGGCCGATTTTGTATTATCGGAACCAGATAAACCTACTGAATTAGAATACTTTACTGAAATCAAAACAGGACTCACGCTAAGTGCCGATGCAGGATATAAGTATCACGGAGTAGCATCTGATGCTGATCAGTTAGGTGGAATCCCATCTTCAGATTATGTTACTAAATCCGGTGTAAATGCAGCGTTTACTAGCGTAGCATCATTTTCTAATTCTGGTTTTACTGTAGGAACTTCGACTCCTAAACTTGAATGTTTAATGCAAGGGTCGGATCCTACAGTAAGAGCTACTGGCTCAAGTTTAACATTAGGTGTAGGTAATGCAAAACTTATGCAGATATTTCCAACTAAAATTATGCCCGATGTTGGAAATACGTACGATATTGGTGACCCTGGAGCAAAGTATGCTGTAGTATATGCTACACAATTTAATGGTACTGCTACACAATCTAATACTTTAAGAGAAGCCGGCGGCAGTTATGCAGCAGCTGATATTACCGGCACTTCCGGAACGATTGTTTGTAGAACCGATACTTCAGAAGTAATAGATGGTACTACTATACCTCCAGGCTCAATCAAAGGCGAATATTTTACAGGTATTGCTTTACAAGCACAATTTGCTGACTTAGCAGAAAAATATCTAGCTGACAGTGACTACATTGTAGGAACCGTAGTTACTGTAGGCGGTGACGCTGAAGTGACTGCATCACAAAGTGGTGACAGAGCACTAGGTGTAGTAAGTGGAAACCCTGCTTATATGATGAACAGTACACTAGAAGGCGGCACATACATTGCTTTAAAAGGAAGAGTGCCAGTAAAAGTGGTTGGTCCAGTAAACAAAGGTGACCGATTAATTGCGGCCAACGATGGTTGTGCCGAAAGAGTTGCGGTAGGTAACACTATTAGCAAGGGAATTTTTAATATTTTCGCTATTGCCCTAGAATCAAACAATGATTCTGGTGTCAAATTAGTCGAAGCAGTTATTTTATAAGGAATTGAAAAAATGGCAAAAATTACAGCAGCACAATATAATGCTATTCAATCTTCAGTTGCATCTATTTTAGGCACCGGTAGCGGGAATTCTGGTTATGGACAATCAGTAGCTTCTTCTCAAGTTGTGGCAGGATCAACTATTAGATTGAGTCAGTTTACAAATCTACGAAACGATTTGATAAGAATCAGAAATCACCAGGGAGTGGGTATTACTAACGGCTCCGGAGCAACTGGTAGTCCAGCTGGTTCCTATAATCAACTTATTGTTCCAACAAGTACATCTGTTATTTCTGATGCGCTTAGAGTACAATATACCAACATGTCCGGACAAATTGCAACAGACAAACTAGTTAGACCAGCTGAGGCTAATTTAATAGTTTCAGTTATCAACAACACAGTAACGATCCCAGCTCAGTTTTCGCTAACAACATTAGCAAATGCGGCTGGTTCAAATTCAACTACTGCTACTTTTAATGGTACTAGAGTTCATACTATTACTGTTACTGGCAGTACTGCTAATCCAGCAAGCGGTAATCAAGGGTCAACAACAGCTAACTCCGCTGCTAATCTAAGACATTTCTTTAATGCAGGCGGAAGTTTTAGATTTAGCGCAAGTCGTACCGGTGGATCAGTTAACAATAAAAACACCTACTGGACAGCATTGCTTAATTTTGGAACAATTGAGTTTAGAGGAGATACTGTTACTGTTTCTACTGCTGGTTTGTATAGCGGTACAGTTACTACTAGTGTTAATTATAGAACATTAACAACTAGCCCACAGACATTCTTTACTATTGCTGGTTCAGTTGTAACTGGTGCGACTAACACTCCGTACAATACTGCTTCTGTTACTATGACAGCTCAAAAAACAGCAGACAACTCGGGAATGACATTCATCATCACTTATAATGATGCTTCAGTTGGCGGCGGTGGCCCTAACGATGAACAAGTTGACGGAACATTTGCTAGTAACTGTGCTTTATTAAGACCGGTTGGAACTATTCAAACTTCCGGAACTAACAGTGTTACAATTGTCGCTCCAACAGTTACATCCACAATGACTTAATCAAGACTTTAGATTAAGGCTTAAAAAAAAGATAACTATACTTGCTTAGGCAGTATAGTTATTTTTTTGGAGTAAAAATGGACGACAAAGTTCAAAAAGCGTATGAAGTTGCCAATTATATGACAACTTTAGCTAATCAAAAGTCAATTTTAAAGCAAGAATTCAAACAAAATCTAGTTTATTTTTTCCAAGGGCACACGTTCCAAGTATCAAAAGATCTAATAACTTTTGTAAAAACTCTTATAGACTTGAAACAAGATACAGATGTGGTGCTTATAGATGATAACGACCTTCCCATCAAGATCAAAAATCTTAATGTGTTTTTAGAAGATATTCTAAATCAGTACTTTATGGCAGTTAACAGTTATCAAACCAAATATCAACAATTAAAACTTTCTAGAAAGGTTGAGAGTTTAGTTCAATTATGACTAAGGGTGTCTTAATCTTTGCCTTCAATAACGAAACTATTGATTATGTTAAATTAGCCAAGCTGGCTGCTAGTAGAGTCGCACAATTTTTAAAGGTACCTGTTACATTAGTTACTGATGTACAAGTTGATAAAGAAAATTTATTTGACAATGTTATTCTTTTAGCGAAAGAATTGGGTCAAAAAAGATTATTTCATGACGGGTCTTTAAAAAACTTTGTCGATGAGTGGAATAATCTTTCTAGACACACCTGTTATGACCTAAGTCCTTACGATGAAACTTTAGTAATTGACTGCGATTATATAATTAACTCTGATTTTTTAAATTGTTGCTGGGGTAAGACTAGCGATTTTTTAATTTTTAAAGATAGTTTTGATCTAGCTAGTTGGAGAAATATCAAAGAATTTAATCACATTAGTGAATATAGCATTGATTTTTATTGGGCCACTGTTTTTTATTTTAGAAAAACTGAAAAGAATCAATTATTTTTTAATTTAGTTGAATATATTAAAGATAATTGGAGCTATTATGTGATGATGTATCAAACATTAAGTTCAAATTATCGAAATGACATCGCGTATAGTATTGCGATACATATGTTTAATGGGTTTTCTAAAGAAAATTTTATAGAAATATTTCCAGCCAAAATAGCATATGTATTAGATAAAGATCATATCTTATCATTTGAAGATAATAAAATGACATTTTTATTAGAACATCCCTCGTCTGCTAATGAATACATTGTGTCCAAGACTGAAGGTATGGATGTGCATGTTATGAATAAACTTAGTTTACTACGATTAATGGACAATAAGGAATTATATGTCTAAAGGTCATGTTATTTTTGCTCAAAATTCTGATGTAAACTATCTTAGACAGGCATACGCACTTGCATTAAGTATAAAATTACATAATAAAATAAATCAAGTTTGTGTTATTACTAATGACAAAGTACCCGAGCACTATAAAAAAGTATTTGATTATATAGTCGAAATTCCGTGGAATGATGAAGCTAAAGACAGTGTTTGGAAAATTGAAAATAGATGGAAAATAATTTATGTAACACCGTTTAAAGAAAATTTAGTTTATGACAGCGATATGCTATTGTTGAATTCTAATGATCATTGGTGGAATGTTTTAAAAAATAAAGATGTAGTGTTATCTAGCAACGTGTTTAATTATCGAGGTAATAAAATTACTTCTAATTATTATAGACAATCTTTTGAAGAAAATAAATTACCAAATACATATTTTGGATTACATTATTTCAAAAAAAATGAAAGTTCTTTTGAATTTTATAAATGGTTAGAAATTTTAACAAAAAATTATCAGACCTTTTATCAAAAATTTTGTCCTAGCACTCAACAAACTTGGGCTAGTATGGATGTTTCGTCGGCATTGATTTTAAAAATTTTAGATGTTGAGGAACAATGTACACTAAAAACTCTGTCAATCCCAACCTTTACACATATGAAACCAGCATTACAAGATTGGTCATTGTTGCCCTTTTCTTGGTATGATACTGTAAGTAGTGTGTTTACTGATCAATGCGAATTAAAAATAGGAAATATTTTGCAAAACGGTGTATTCCATTATGTAGAAGATGAGTTTTTAACACATGAGATTATTCAAAAACTTGAAAATAAATTAAAGAAAAATGCCGAAGAAAAAATATAATCCAACAGACATATTTTTATATTTTAATGATAGCGGAGTTATAGAATCTATAAGTCCTGAATTAGAAGAATCTAAAAAATTTATAGCTTTAGACTTTGACGAACAGCAAAAATTTTCAAGTAGTGGATTTCAAATTGGTAATTGTATGATAACTTTTGCCGATGACGGTAGTTATGAAATTAAAGAAGTTGAAAAATCTATACCTCCTACAGTACACAGTTATATTCACATTATTAGACCAATGATTGATTCACGTGAAGAGTGCTTGATTCAAAGAATGTCCAATTGTTGGAGATTTAGACTTTCGCCTACAGTTAAAAAAAGAATATTAAGAGATCAAAATAGGAATATAAATTTCTATATTTGTAAAAAACAAGACATACACTTTTTAATTAGAACAATAAGATTTCAATTATATGATTTAGTTGAAAATGACTTTATCGAAGTTCCGTATGCTTACGAAAACGAAAACGATTTAACAAAGTTTTCAATGGTAACAGAACAGTATTTTAAAACATATGGATTATTATGACTAAAACTTTTAACATTATTGATTGCGATGTGATATATTTGAGCTATGACGAGCCAAACGCTGAAAAAAATTATGCAGATTTGCTAACTAAATGCCCGTGGGCAAAGCGTGTACACGGTGTTGAAGGATCTGATTCAGCGCACAAGGCCTGTGCAAAATTAGCAGACACCGAAAGAATCGTTATAATTGATGGAGATAACATAGTAAATCCTAAATTTTTTGAACAAACAATTGAAATTGATTCAGAAGAGTTATATAATCGAAGTGTAGTGTCTTGGTGTGCATTAAATGTAGTAAACGGATTAATGTATGGAAACGGTGGGATCAAAAGTTGGCCCAGAGAGTTCGTGTTGAACATGAAAACTCATGAAAACGCTGACGCTAATAATCCTCAAAGCCAAGTTGATTTTTGTTGGGATATTAATTACATAACATTAGACGAATGCATGAGTTGGGTGTATAATAATGCTACACCTTGGCAAGCATGGCGGGCCGGATTCCGTGAAGGTGTCAAAATGAGTTTGACACAAGGAGTTAAACTAGAAAATACTAAAAAATTTATTCACAGTGTACATAAAAAGAATTATCATAGATTGTTAGCCTGGTTAAATGTTGGATCAGATGTAGAAAACGGTTACTGGGCAATGTTCGGGGCAAGACAAGGATGTTATATGACAAATTGTACTGATTGGGATTATGTAAATGTTAGAGATTTTAAATGGTTAAATCAATTTTGGGAAGATCAAAATGCAACACTGACTGAAGATCGTATGAAAGATGAAGTAGAAATTTTAGGAGAAAAACTTAAAAGCGAATTAGATATTCCTGTGAGTAGTCCGCTTGATCCAATACAGAGTAAATTTTTTAAAGAAGTGTTTACTAACCCTTCTAGAGTAACTACTGGTGCTAGAGTTGTTAAACGATGATGTATGACATTGTGTTTATCAGCTACCAAGAACCTAATGCTGAGGAAAATTACAAAAATTTACTAAACAACTTTCCAATGACAAAACGTGTACACGGAGTTAAAGGAATACATCAAGCACACATTGCCGCAGCACAGAAATGTTTAACTAAGATGTTTTGGGTTGTTGATGGTGATGCAAAAGTGTTAGAAGATTTTAATTTTGATTATAATGTTTCTAATCAGTATCTAGAACATGTTCACGTCTGGAGAAGTCTAAATCCAGTTAACGGACTAGTGTACGGATACGGAGGAATCAAACTTCTCCCAAGAAAACTAACTTTAAATATGGATGTTTCTAAACCTGATATGACAACTAGTATTAGTAGACATTTTGTTCCAGTTTCCCAGGTTAGTAATATTACTGTTTTTAATACTGATCCGTTTAATACATGGAAAAGTGCATTTAGAGAGTGTGTAAAATTAAGTAGTAAAGTAATTGATAGGCAAAAATCTAATGAGACTGAGGAAAGATTAAATGTTTGGAGATCAGTAGGATCTGATAAGCCTTATGGAGAATATGCAATTCGCGGTGCGCATGAGGGTACTAACTACGGAACTGAAAACAAAGGCAACGTTGATGCCTTAAAAAAAATAAACGACTTTATATGGTTAAAGGAAAAATTTGATGGAAATTAAAGATTTGTTGGATAGATTTGAACTGTTATTCAATACTAATGAACGAATATCTGATTTACGCAGGTCTTATACTGATAAAGACTTTTCTAGTATTTTTAGATTATTAGATAATGAAGAATTAAGAAAAGCTGTAATGGAGAAAAATCTACACAGTATTTTTAGACTTTTTGATGAGAATGAATATACTGAGGATATAAGAAAAGCAGTCATTGAAGAAAATATGTATAGTATTTTTAGAGTTATTCCTAATTTAGAAAACGATGGAATTGAAGAATTAAGAAAAGCTGTAACTGAAAAAAATTTACACAGTATTTTTAGATTAGTAGAAAATGAAGAATTAAGAAAGGCAGTTGTTGAAGAAAATTTATATAGTATTTTTAGGATTTGTAATAATGAAGAATTAAGAAAATTAGTACTAGAAGACAACGTTTGGAGTCTTTGGAAGATTTTATCTAACGAATTAGAAACACAGTTTGTTTCAGCATTTAAAAGTTTTTATATTGAACAAGTAAATTATGATGACGATTGTTTTTCTCGAGGACAACTAGCTAGCAAAATGTGGTTAATACATGAGCTAAAGAAACTTGATTTAGATTTAGGAACGGTATTTTTATGTGCAGGCTGGTACGGTACTCTTGCTGTAATGATGTTCGAAAGCAATTTAAAAATTAACAAAGTTAGAAGTTTTGATATTGATCCTAGTTGTGTTAAAATAGCAGAAAGATTTAATAAACCGTGGGAAATGGATTCGTGGAAATTTAAAGCTGGAATTGCTGACATTTTAAGCTTAAATTATAATAAGACAACTTACGATGTTTTTAAGCCAGACGGAACAACAGTAACTTTAGTAGATATTCCTAATACGATAATTAATACTAGTTGTGAACATATAGGAAATTTTAATCAATGGTACGAAAGTATACCAGATGGGACACTAGTGATTTTGCAAACTAACGATTATTTTGACATTGAAGATCACGTAAACTGTTCTAGTTCTTTGATTGACTTTACAGACAAAACTCCGATGAGAGATTGTCTGTACGAAGGTGAATTAGAATTACCAAAATATAGGAGATTTTTGAGAATTGGATATAAATGATTTTGATTTAAGAACTCTTCAAAAAGAATCTGCAAGAGCTCTAGTAGCTATAGAAGCTACCAACAATAATATTTTTAAATTTAACCAGCAGGCTCATCACGATAGCCAAAATTGGTATAAGGCTGTAATTGAATGGTATATCAACGAGTATGGTGGATTACCAAGTCATGTTGGTCCAGGAAAAGATGTTAAATTAGTTTTGGATAATTAATGTTAGAATTTACCAAGCCATTAAAAATTTATTTGTTTAAAGAAACTAACGAAGTTAGTTTAAGTATTCTTGTCAGCTCTAACACAGTAAACACTTACATGTTAAAGGTGGAAGATTTTGAAAAAATATTAGGATTTTGGAATAAAAAAGGTGGATGTCAAATACAAACTGATAATGCAGTTTGGCACATCCAATATAAAACTTCGGGACCTAGACCAGAGTCAAAACCTGTTGCATATGTTAGAATAGCAATATACTTAAAAAGTCAAGCATTTCATTATAGAGTAGATTACGATGATGTATATGAAATGCAAAAAGATTACTTTTATCAAAAAAATAATAAAATGTATTGGGATAAGGAAACACAATGAATCGAGAAGAATTTTTAAATAGATTTTCTCCAGGTACACATCCAACAATGTGTCCTTTGTTATTCAATCATTTTAGTACAGAAACTAAAGGACAAATAAAATTTTGTTGCGAAGCAAAGTATAATCCTGACATAGAAAAAGTTGACGGTAAGTCTACAAAGATTATAGAAATTTTTAATAATTCATACTACAACGAATCTAGAAAACGGATGATAAATGGAGAAAAACTTTCAGAATGTGAATCTTGTTGGATCAAAGAAAAACAAGGATTAGTTTCTAAACGATTAGAAGAGTGGAATGTCTTTCAACAAAATTATGATACTTCATTACCTGAAGATTTTTCTAATTGGGAAAAGTTTGATACAAAGTTAGTACCCAGCTATTATAATTTGCAAGTAGCTAAAACTTGTAACTATGCTTGCATTATGTGTTCTACAGATTGGTCTTCTTTAATTACTTCTATAGGGCAAAAAATGGGAGAAGAAAAAAAGACAATGTTGTTAAATCAACGATGGTGGTCTAATAATCCAGGAGAAGAACAATTAGATAAAAGTGAAACTTTTTGGGAAGGGCTTAAAGACATTGCAAATAAGTTAGAGCATCTGTATGTTACAGGCGGCGAACCTTTTATTATTAAACCTCTTTGGAACTTTATAACCTTTCTTGTTGAGCAAGGTTACTCATCAAACATTGTATTCTGGTGTAATACAAATACGTCTCAGTTTAGCGAATACCAATTAAATCTTCTTAAAAGTTTTAAAAGTGTAGAATTAAATTTAAGTATTGATGCGTATGGCGAATTGAATGAATATTTAAGAACGAGTTCAGATTGGAATAATATTGAAAAAAATGTTAACTTAGCGGTCAAACATGTAGACGATAATTTCCAACTTACTTTAGTACCTGTAGTCAGCGGGTTAAATGTAAGATATTTAGATAATTTAATTTATTGGTGGAAAAAAACACTTGGAGATAAAAGATGTGTAATTAAACCAATTATACTCACTTGGCCACGATCAATGTCTATTAATGTTCTTCCAAAAAAATATATTATGAAGTCAAAACAATCTTTAATTAATGTTATTAACGATTGTAATTTAGATTATAAATCAGACTTTCAAAATGTTTTTGATTTATTAGACAATCACGATTTTAGTACAAGAGCAAATAATAAGTTAAAAGAAGAATTTCTGTATTTTCAAGAAGCAGTAAATAAAGATTATTTAAAACAATTTAGTTATCTATTTGAACAAGATGATATACCACTATAACGACATTAGAACTGTACACTTAGAAGTTACAGATAGCTGTAACGCAGCCTGCCCAATGTGTGCTAGAAACATTAACGGTGGCGAAGACAATCCTCAGTTACCAAACACAGAATTACATCTTGATGATGTTAAAAGAATATTTACAGTTGAGTTTATACAGCAATTAGACAGACTATATATGTGTGGCAATTATGGAGATCCTATTGCTGCTAGAGATACTTTAGAAATATTTGAATATTTTAGACAATCTAATCCTAAAATGAATTTAAGTATGCACACCAACGGCAGTGCGAAGAAACCGGATTGGTGGGCACGTCTTGCTCAAGTTATGGGAAAAAATTCTAATGTAGTGTTTAGTTTAGACGGATTAGAAGATACTAATCATCTGTACAGACAAAATACTATATGGTCTAAAATTATGGAAAATGCTCAGGCTTTTATAAATGCTGGCGGCAGGGCAAGATGGGATTATATTGTATTTGAACACAACGAACATCAGGTCGACGAGGCCAGAGCATTAAGTGGGAAAATGGGGTTTGAAAAGTTTCAATTTAAAAAATCAGCAAGATTTTTCAGCAATGCCTCGGGCGCAACAAAAGACACTCATCAAGCGGCCAATCGTAAAGGACAAGCAACTACTCTTTTAAAACCTCCTACTGATGACAAGTATAAAAATACAGCATTAGCAGAATTAAGTAAAATTGATAAAAAACTAGAAGATACTATTTCTTTTGTTCCAAGTAAAGCAGAAGAAGCATTCATTGTGCAAAGTAAACAAAAATTTCATATTGATCCCTCTAAGAAAAAACCAATGGAGAAGTATTGGGACGAAGTTCCAATAAAATGTAAAGTAGCAGAAGAAAAAAGTCTTTATGTTTCAGCTGAAGGTATTGTTCAACCTTGTTGTTGGACCGCCGGACAAATGTATGTTTGGTATTGGTTACCAGAAGGCGGCCAAATTTGGCAAGCAATTAATAAAGTAGGAAAAGAAAATTTAAATGCCAAAAATCACAGTTTAGAATCAATCGTAAATGGATTATATTTTCAAGATATTGTTCCTAATAGTTGGACCAAATCTAGTTGTGCTGACGGGAAATTACAAATCTGTGCCAAAACATGTGGTGTAAAAAACGATATGTTCAGTAACCAATTTGCCAATTAACATAATAACTAAATATTTCCATGACACAAAAATATCCATCAGACACATTTTGTATTCTTCCTTGGATACATTTAAGTACAAGACCTGACGGTAGTATGAGAGTATGTTGCACTGCTAATGCTAGCGGTGTTGGATCTACAAATGCTGAAACCGGGGGTCATGTCGGAATGTTGAAGACAGAAGAAGGTAAACCAGCTAACTTAAATGTTAGCGATTTCCAATCAAGCTGGAACAGCACTTACATGAAAAATGTAAGAAAAATTATGTTAGATAATGGACAGCCAGAAAGCTGTTCAAAATGTTATAAAGAAGAAGAATCTGGTCATGTAAGCAAAAGACAATGGGAAACTAACTATTGGGCTCAGCGTGTGGACATCGATCAGTTAATTGCACAGACAACAGATGATGGACAAGTCCCTCCTAATTTAAAATATATTGATCTTAGATTCGGATCTAAATGTCAATTAGCCTGTGTAATGTGCAGTCCGCATGATAGTAGTAATTGGATTCCAGAATGGAATAAGATCCATCCTACTATACAGAATAGAGAATTAAGCAAGACCATGGCATGGGAAAACAAGGGCAGTGTTAACGGCTCAAGTTTTAATTGGCATAAAAATAATCCTCTTTTTTGGCAGCAATTCTATGAACAAATCCCGAATATGCAACAGCTTTATTTTGCAGGTGGCGAGCCATTAATCATAGAAGAACATTACGAAATTTTAGAAGAATGTATAAAGCAAGGACATGCTAAGAATTTAGAACTTCGTTATAACAGTAACGGAGTCGAATGGCGAGAAGATTTATTTGAGTTATGGAAAGAATTTAAACTTGTTCGATTCCATTATAGTGTTGATGCAATAGGTGAAAAGAATGCCTATATTAGATATCCTAGTAAATGGGAACGTACAGAAGAAGTATTTAAGATTCTAGATACACAAACATCTGACAACGTAGAAATTACAGTTGCATGTGCAGTACAGGCATTGAACATTTATTATATTCCAGAATTTATCAAATGGAAATTACAACAGAACTATAAAAAGATTAACATGTGGCCATTTGGTGCAGGTGGAATTAATCATCATTTTGTATATTGGCCACCACACCTAAATGTCAAGATCTTACCTCAATGGTTTAAAGACAAATGCGAACAACACTATGAGGAATTTATACCATGGTGGATAGAAAACTGGGAACTAGGTGTTCCTGAATGGCATAAAGGTAAGGTAACAAAAGAACAGTGGCTTAACGCCGAGTATGGTATCAAAAGATTGCGCGGCATGATTAAATTTATGAAATCAGAAGATTGGACTAACCGATTACCTGAAACAACAGAATATTTAAAAGCACTTGATACACATAGAGGTTTAAATTTTGAAGAAATTTTTCCAGAAATGACAGGAGTATTTTATGGAGTACACTAAAGGTTTAAGAAGGGAGCATTATATGCTTCCAATGGATCATCCTATAGCAGTTGAAAATATGCGTAGGCATATTAGCCGAGCATCAAAATCTGAAGATGCAATGTTTTCAAAAGAAGAATTAGATTGGATTTGGAAATTTGCATTTGCCGGAGGCAAAGAAGTTAGAATGAATAAAAACGGAACTGTGTTAGTAGCAGGACAGTTACATGAAGTTTATTTAAAATTTAAAGATAGAATCGATCAGTGTTTAGGTATACCTGCTGAAAAAAGTCCACAAGTGGGCGGTAATTATTTTATTACTCCCCAACAATATGGATTACATAATGATAGTATAAGGCCTGAAGATTTTACAACTACATTTGATAAAGTCCCGTTGAATCACGAACAACGAAAATACACTTGTTGGAAAAATTGGTTGTTACCTTTATGGATAGGAACACATCTTAATGAAGAAGATGGTGGACAAATTGTATTCTTCGATCAGCGACATATTGACTGGGCGCATGTTTATAATGGTGGCGGTCTAGTTCCTAATATTGCTAGTGTGTATAAAATTACCACTGATTACACTGAACTTCAATTCTATGACGGTCAAGGAACTGCTGTTCCTAAAGAAAACAATGCAACACCTTTTGATAAATCTGTTTTTGAGCAGGTAATGAATACTCCGTATGAAAGATTAAAAGGTTTAAGTGCTGAAACTATTTTAGATTGGGAACCAGGTAAACCTATGTGGTTCGATGCAGTACAGTTGCATAATACTAATGAAGGTACTAAGAGCAAAGGTAAAAAATTATGGAACGCTAAGATGGGTTTATTACTAACTTTCTTAGTTGAACTCGATGATGATTTACTTATAGAGTGGCGAAAAGAACAAGCTAAGATGTAATTATAGATAGGGTAGTAGTCTAGGAACAATTAATTCTTCGGCTACTATCCTATTTCCTTGACTACTTAAATGGTGTCCGTCGTCTACAATATAAGAATTAAAATTGTCACCTAATTGTGTTTCAACATCAAAATCAAGTAGATCAGTTGTGTGAGCCTGAAAGATATTATTATGTTTTTCCCACCAGATATTCCGATGACTATAGATTATGTAAGGAGTATTAGATTTTTCTAATATTTTTTTAATCGAACATATTTGACCAAAGTATAAACTTTGATCATCCCAGTCGTAAGAGTAACTAAGTTTAGCAGCCATTCGATAATCTCTGTTATGTTTATGCCAGAATTGATCTATAGCTTTTCCGTAATTTGGATTCCAGAACACAAAACTTTTTCTTAAAGAAACATCACACTTATAAATGTTTGGATGAGAAACAGTAGGAGTCCAGTCTAAATTATAATGACCAGTTCTTATATGATGTCTACTGTCAGAAGTAACTTGAAATATAATAAAATCGTAGCCTTTACCTATCTCTGATTTTAGTACTTCAAATTGTGTTCCAAGATCGCAACCACCATGGGATGCACTGTAATAGAGAACATCAACATTTTTCTCTTTTAATACTTCGACTGTATTTTCAGGTACTCCTTTTTGTCCTTCGTGATTAAATTGACTCCAACTGCACCCTAAATGTAATATTTTTTTCATTTTAATTTTTCAATAATTTTTGGTATTAAAACATTTTCAGCTATATATCTGTCACCGTTGGGCGACATATGAAATCCTCTGTCGATGGCAAATTTCTTAAAAGTTTCAATACCAATGTACTCGTTAACACAAAAGTCTAGTTCGTCGTATATTTCTTTAAGTACTAATTGAGATATCCGAGTTTTATCTACCATTTGTTTCGAATCGTGTGCATATATTAAAAACGGAATATTTCTTTTTTTAAGTAAATTTTTAATTGTTACTATTCTACTTAAAAAAATACTTTCCCAATTAAAGTCGCCCGCATTTAAAAGTTTGGCCATTTTTAAATATGTTCCTTTATTCGACAGATAAGGCCAATGTTGATTAATAATTTCTTTATGCAGCGGCATCCAAAAAATATAGTTTTTAATAAGCCAGTTTCGACATTGTACAATATTAGGATGACTATCTTCTTTTTCCCATACAATATCAGAGTCTAATAGTTGACAATGAAATCTGTCAAATGTAGTTACTTCAAATAAAACAAAATCAATTTTTTCTTTACCGTTTAAAATGTTTAATAAAATTTCAAATTGAACACCTAATCCACAACCGCCCATAGCTGTTGAATAATAGTTTACATCAATACCTCGATTAATAAGGCCTTCTGTTACAAAAAATGGTAAGCTATGATTAGGTACACCATTTACTTCACTCCAACTACTTCCAAGATGCAATATATTCTTCATATGTTTTTTTATAACTTTCTATAACTAAATTTCTGTACTCTTTATATTGTTGAACTGGCCATCCATGTACAATAATATGTATTCTGGGAGTTTTACTATTGTTCCAAACAGCATGATTCGTGCTTATATCTATTAATCTAACATCTCCAGATTTCCATGGTATAACTCCGTAGTTTTCCATACCAAATTCGCAACCAACTGGATTATTTAACGCTATATTAATTGCTTGTAACTTTCTTTTATTGTTATCTCTATGAGGCATAATGTAGCCATCTGGTTCTAAAAGCATAAATCGTACCCTGAGAAATTTATCTAAAGGCCAACAACTTTTTAACCACATAGTTGTTATAGGACATTTGTCGGCTATCTCAGTCCAATGATAGTCGGGAAGATCTTTTAAATTTTCGTATTGTTCGTCACCTTGAGTAATATGTTTTCCTCGTCCGTGAATAACAAGACTTTTCCACCCTCTGTGATCTTCGCCTTCGTCTCGATGAGAATAAAATTCGTCAAGAAGAATTTCAGCTTCTTGATACATCTGTTCATGGGGAATCTCAACATTTAATCTAAGAGTTCTTAAGTTTGATTCTTCAATAATCCATTTTAACTGAGCATCTAAATTTAGATGTTTTGGTATCTCAGTTAAATTATGATAATGATTTTCTTCTTTCCTTTTCTCGAAGAATTCCGAGATATTCAGTGTAGTATTCATATAATTTTTGTCTCCAAGGAAAGTTGAATTCTGTATCAGGATCTAAACTAACATCTTTAACATGCATTAACGCATATCCTCTTGTCGATGCTTCGCTAGTAGGTAACATTCCTAAAAAATAACTATCATTTTTTGCTAGTCTTTCTGCACTAGCTAATGTTTTTAACATTAAATTAAAATGAATTTGACTGTACAAGTATGCTGTTTTCCTATAAGACAGAATATTGCTAAACGCATACAATGTATTACCATTCATCCTATTAATTAAATCTTCTATTTCAAAGAAGCTTTCTTTGAAATAGTTACAATTCAGTTCTAGTAATCTAAACTGCATTTCGGAATAAGGTTCTACAAGCCCGTTTAAAAATTCTTGTTCTGATTTTCTAATAGACTCTTGATTGCTAACTTGAAGATTGTACCCGCTAGAAAAACATAGTTGGTCATAATCTTTTCCGATATAATTGTCTAAAACATTTTTTGTAAAATTGATTGCAGATTGACTAATATCTCTAAAATCTACAGTAGTAGCATTAGGGCACTTGTCAATAATCTGTAAGGCTTGTAGTCCGTTTGCGGGAGTTACAATTCTTTTAATTTGCGGGAGTTCAAATTTTACAATTGGTTCATTTGTACAATTAAAGATAGTGTCGTCAAACGTACATTCTATACGTAGATAAGATCCGTACTTTAAAACTAGATCATCGTATAGGTAAAACTTATGCTTTCTTTCTTCTGAAGTCCACGGCCTAATTTTAAATCCGTGTTCTAACAATTTACTAATAATTAATCCGCCTGGCTTTATCTTTTTATAGGTCTTTGTTCCATCACCTTTATCAACTGATAAAGGAGTGTGGTGATCATGAAAATTGTTCTCGCTCCTACTGATATTTGTACATGTTTGCTCTCCAGGAGAATTATACATAGGAGATCCGGATTGTTTCCAATCTTTAACATCTAATATAAAACATTGATTGTGTAGTTCGTAGTATTCTTCACCTTTGTCTAAAAGATGTCCAATTAGAGAATACTCTGGATTTTTAGAAACTAACTGTGCTAACCATATTGGATCAAATGTGTTTCCTGGTCTTGTAAAAATGACTTTAGGAGCTGTTTCTGTTTGTAAACTTTTAAATGCATCGTCGTAAGATAAAAAGTATTTGTAAAGCATGTCGTGCCTTACAGATGCTTCTAGAAGATTATAACCAATTTCCTGACCTAAGGTGTCTTTATAATCCTTGTTATCATCAACAATGTATATGATGTATGTATTTTTAACTAGTTTTCTCATGGGTTCTTCAAATTATGTTGGCTAGTTTTTACTAGCTAAATATTTATATGCTACTATTTCAAAGTAAAAATAAGAGGAAGATGTGAGCTCCAAAATACTAATAACCGGAAATAAAAATTTTGGATTGTCTTCTGAACTATTTAAAATATATCCGGACGCTACTTTTGTATCAAGGACAACTGGCTACGATTTAACCTCAGCGGATGGACAGTTATCTCTAGCCAAAAAAGTTTTAGATTACGATATTTTTATAAATTGTTCAGCACTATGGAAATTTAACCAAACTGTACTACTAGATGCAGTTTATAAATCTTGCATAGAAAACAAAAAAGATCTAAAAATAATTTGTGTAGGATCAACAACTGATCGAGTTAAAAAAGGCGGAGCATGGTTATATAATGCAGAGAAAAAAGCTTTGAGAGATTATTGTAATACACTTTCGATGAACGGTGTATGGCAAGGAGGTCCTACAGTCACTTTAGTAAGTTTTGGTAGTTTATCTAATGTACAACATAAACATCCAACTAGGACTTGTATGGATATTAGTCTTGCAGCAAATTACATAAAATGGGTTATTGAACAGCCTAAAGAATTTCATATAAACGAAATAAGCATAGACCCAATTCAGAAAGTTTAACATGGAAAAATCAGAATACGATTTTAAAAAAATACCGTTTGAAAATATAGTTCGTGTTGGACAACGAAATATGTTATATAGAGACCTTTTTACAGTAAGTTGGTTATTAGGCAGATATTGTAACTATCGTTGTAGCTATTGTTGGCCTTATGCACGGAGTGATAAAAAAGATCATAGACCAACAGAATTATGTATTAAAACTGTAGACGAAATTAAACGACAGGCTAGAGAAAGAGGATTTAATAGTTTTCATTTTAGCCTTAGTGGAGGCGAACCAACCTTTCATCCAGGGTACATAGATATTTTAAATCATTTGAATAATGATGCCCCAAATACAAATTACACCAGTGTTCATATGACAACTAATATGAGCAGAACTGTAAAATGGTTTAACGATGAATATTGTCCTGCTGTTAGTAAATTCCACCGTGCAAGTATAACTGCTAGTCTACACACTGAACATGTTGACACTAAAGAGAAGCTAAAAGAATTTGGAGATAAATTAGAACTTTGTCAAGACCATGATGTACAAGTTACAATTAATATGGTCATGGTACCAGAGTGGTTTGATAAAGATTATGAAAACGCTCTTTACTTTCATAATAGGGGTATTAATGTTACATTAAAGCCTCAAAGCGATCCCACTGCTAGTCGGGTAGTAGATGGTTATACTTCTGAAATGTTAGAAAAGTTACATAACGGAATGCCTCAACGGGCGTTTACTGAAGCTAAAGCTGCCACTGCTAAACTAGTCTCAAGACCATTTCCTACTTTTGTTAAGATGCCTGATCCAATTTATAAAGCAGAAAATCAAAATATCCCACAACACTTTCAAGTAGAATTTATAGATAAAGAACAAAAGGTGTGGTACATGGATCAGGCCGAACGATTTAATGCCTTTAATTTTAACAAATTTGAAGGATGGGAATGTAGTAGTGGATATCGAGGTATTATTATACGCGAACCAGACGGAAGCATCAAACGAAGTTATAGCTGTCACGATGTGCCATTGGGAAATATAGAAACAGGTTTTAGATTATTTGATAGTCCTAAACCTTGTATTACTCCAAGTTGTGTAAGTAGTGCCGATAGTAAAATTCCTAAAAGAGCACCTAATACTGAACTACCGTTATTTCCTGGAGATAAAACTTATGCTAAGTAAATCTCATTTAAACGTACTACAAGAGAGAGTTAAAGATAAAGATTGGGTATGGTTAAACAGAGACATAGTTCATCTTCTAGAAGGTAGAGGAAAACGTAAAATAGGCGTAATTAATTTTGATGTAGCAGCTTTAAAATATTGGGATAACCTTGGCAGGATAAAACTTTTTATTGTTGGCCATAGCATAAAGAAATTAAAAGAATACCCTAAACTTTTATTAATGGTCAGAAATGAAGCGTTACCAAATTACAGATGGAAAGAAATAGTAGACTTTATTTTAGAAATAACAGGAAAAAATATTGAAGATATAATGGTTGTTGATGCAGGATATACTACAGACGGAAGTTACCCTCACATAGGTACAAATCCTTTTGTTATTAATCCTGTATTGGATCTAACAAGTGTAGTGCGAGCACTAACGCCTATTTCTCAAAGAAAAACTTTTTACAATTCTTTATCAAGAAATCCAAAAAATTTTAGATTATTATTTACTTTAGAATTAGTTAAACGAGACCTTTTAAATTTAGGGTGTGTGAGTTTTGGAGTTTCAGACGATTACGGGGACGAATTATATAAAGAATTAATACCTGCAGAATACACACATTTGTTTCCAATGTATGCTGACGGAATAGTAAAAAGAAATCAGTATGTAGTCACTTACCCGCCCGAAGCAATAGATTCAATAGTAAAAGTAGTTTTAGAATCTACTTATGACGATTCTATTATACCTGGAACAAAATGTACTAACTACTGTGGAGGTATTTTTAGTGATAGAGTATTTTTAACAGAGAAAACGTTTTTTGCTTTTCAATCTTATCAGATACCATTATTTGTAACAGTTAAAGGGCATGTGCAAGCTGTTAGGGATCACGGGTTTGATGTCTTTGATGATATTGTAGATCATTCTTACGATTTAGAACCAAATCCGGGTAATCGAATAAAAATGGTAGCAGAAGAGCTAGAACGTCTTTTAAAGAACAAAGATTCCATAATGTCCGTTACTAATCTCAACGAGAGGCTAAAAAAGAACAATCAGCATAGACAGATTGTTCAAGAGCAGATCGGAAAAAATCTTAAAGAAAAACTTACTGAATGGTTTAATCAGTAATAAAATTATTGATCATAGGAACTACTTTAGAAATTACTTCTGCACATGCACGAGCAATTTCCATGTGTTCTTTTTGTGTTCCATTAGAGGAACGAAGTTCGATATAATGTATCCAGCTACGCAATGTACCGTTCATATATAAACGACTTTCAATAAGCCCTTCCGGCAATACAGCACGAGCTTGTTCTTTAGCTATACCGTTTTCAATAGCCCAATTATATGCCATACGTGCTTCAGTAATAACATTGTTCTGCCACCGACGCCATTGTTGTTGTAAGTCGTCATCGTCGGTTTCTATACTGTTCTGTCGATTAGCAGTATCCTGGAGTCGTGCCTCTCTATGTACAAAGTTAAGGTCCTTTGTTGGATCAGCGTAGCGTTGACTAAATTCTTGAAAGCTAAAACTACGATGTCGTAGCATTTGCCTTGCAATGTCTCGTGTTGTTTCGATTTCTAAACACACTGATACCATTTCAAGCGGACTCCAATGTTTATGTTTAACTAGATAGTTAATTAATTTTTCGCTGGTTCCTGTATTGAACTGATTACTTGGATTACTTACTCTTGCACAAAAAGCTATAAGATCTTGTGCATCTTCGAGCCCTTGTGCAAGAATTTCAGGAGATGGTGTACTATGTGATATTAACTTTACTTTCATTTTAACTTTCTATTTTTGAAGAATTTTTTAGTACTGTTTGTAATGTCTACTCTAAGTCTCTCTGTGTCGAGTTTAAAATTAACATGTTCTATGTCATCTTTATAAGATCCGAGCATTTCTCGAACTTCCTTCTCAAAATCACTCCACGATGTATAGGATAATTTTTTTTCTACTTCTATTGACCAAACTTTTTTATTTTTGAAAACAACATCAATGGCATGTATGTATTCAATTGGTATAGCATCAAATTCAATTTCTTCAAAAATTTCAGACCAAGTATCGTTGATATCTTTAGGAAACCATTTGTTTTCGCTCTGGTTTTTTCGTTGGGACAAGATCTTCCGCCAGTCTTCTTAAGTTTGCAGCTTCCTTACTTAGTTTGTCTGCTTGACTTCTGTATAGTTTTGCAGTCTCCTCTGGTGTTGCATTTGGATTAGGAGTAACTAAATCAGGTTCAGAAACTTTCGGTACTTCTTGAATAGTAGCCACATCTACTGTTTCAGATTTTGGACCTTCTGATTTACTAGGCGATTTAAGAGCTAATTCATCTACAGTGGTTCCTCTTTGCTCGGCAATCATTTGATTTAACTCAGACAGCTGAATAGCAGTAGTATGATTAGGAATCATTTCAATATCTTTAGTAGCTATTCTAACTAGCTTTCCTTCAGCATGTAAAGCTGGTAACATCATTCTACCATCTGAAAATGGAACCCTAGCTAATACCTCGCCAAACTCAAAGGAAGCTTGTGCAGTATTACCTTCGACGCAGCTAATAATCGCGTCGTGTTGACTGTCTGATAATAACTCTGTAGGAACTATAAGGCAATAACTAGAGTCACCAGGCAGTGTTCGAAAAACGACTAAGCATTTTTTTGCATCAGCCTTAACGCGACCTACGTGTTTAAGATCCATTAGATGCTCCTTTAGATACAGCATTTAAGAATGCAGTAAGTTTATTATAAGTTTGTCCAACTGCCATCATTTCTGCAGGCTTAAATGCACCTCTTGAACTAGCAATGTCAACAATCATTTTCATTGCAGCCAGATCATTGATGTTTAATTCGGTACCAGCAGCATTTTGAGAGCCTGCCTCGGACTGAGCTTCGGCAGACTGTGCAGTTAAATTAATTTGATTTTCTTGTGTTTCGTGTTCCATAATAATCTCCTTATACACTATATATGATAAAAATTTGTTTCATAGAACAGAAATGAGCAAAATTATGATTCTTGAAATTTTGGATTTTCGTAGTAGGCATATGTTCCAAACGGCGGAACAATTTTATCATTACCGTGAATAATAAAGACAGTATCGCAGTAATTTTCGTCACCCCAACTACCCCAAGGATATCCATCAGTAAACATGATAAATTTCTTTGGTTCAATATTGTTTTCTTTCATATAATGCCAATTAGCATCAAAGTCAGTACCACCGCCACCTTTGACTTCGTATCCTCCGATGTCGTCATTATACCCGTCAAAATCTGCCTCGTTGTAAACACTTGTATCAAAGCACCAAATCTTTAACTTAAAATCTTTGTACTCTTCCATAATTCCTTTAATTTCTGAAAGGAAATCTCTAGCTTGATCATCGCCAATGGATCCACTCATATCTAAAGAAATAGCTATATCGATAGTTTCGTCAAATCGCATACCTGGTAAAACAGCACCAGTGTGCCAACCTTTTCGATTTGGACGCATAAAAGTATAATCGTTTTTAATAGTGCTTTGGATTTGTTGACGTAGCAATGTGCGCCAATTTATTTTAGGTTCTGTTAATTCTTTAATTAATCGTTCTACACCCGATGGCACATTACCTGCGCCTGCACCTTGAGCTGCTTGAATAGTAGCATCTCTGATCTCGTCACGAATTTTTTTCAATTCTTCTTTTGAATATGACGGCCTACCGTCGCCGTTATCTTTATTCCAGTCAATGTGTTCGTCAAGTAACTGACCTAGAGCTTTAAGTTGCTCTTCATCCATGTTTGAAAAGATTTCATCATACACTTGTTCTGCACCCCAACCGTAATATTTGGAGTCATGAAATATTTTAATTTCTGGCGGAACTTCTCCGATCTTGTCTCGAACTAATTGACCATTTACACAATAGTCAGCAGCCGCGTTCCAAATGAATCGATCACGGCCTTCGACACGACTCATATGATCAAACACATTATGTAGAATTTCGTGTGCAACAACAAATTCAATTTGTTTGATATTTAGAGTTTCGAAAAATTTAGTATTATAGTATAAATGACGTCCGTCAGTAGCCGCAGTAGGACACCAATCGTCTGCTTCTTTAATTTGTAGACGAGTAGCCATGTTACCAAAAAACGGATGACGTAGCAGGAGACCAACTCGAGCTACAACAATTTTATCAACGATTGGATCAGTATTATACATATTTTTCCTTAACTGTTAGTATGTACATATTATAACACCGCCCGTAGGCGGTGTCAATGTTTAATGGACCAAACAATTATCGATCGGTCGCTTGGCTAATATATTTGCCATATTTAGCATGGAAATCGTCAAAACATTCGATCTCGTCTGGATCTAATGGCAGCTGATACTGTGTAAGTGCTAACTTAGTACCCATAATAACCAATTCAGTTTCAAAGTTATTCATGATAAAGTTAAAGAAATTGTTAACTTTTTTGTTCCAATCCTTATCGTTTTTATCACATGCATCTTTGAGTTCATAGCACAAACTAATAGTCAAAGAGTACATAGCTGAAATCTCTTTTGATTCCATCTTTTTAACCTTGCCAGTTAACACATCTTCAGGCTTAGGCATCTTGCTAGCCACTTTACGATGTGCCATAAATTTAATAGCAAGACCTTCGCCCACTGCACCTGATACCAAGTCAGTAAGAGTGTTCTCGTCACCGTCTTCGTCGTCGAGTAATTCACTTACAAAACTCCAAGTACGAGGAGTAGCAAATGCACGACTAGCAGACTTAGGATCAAAATCATAAAGATCTTTTTTGCTGAAAGAAAGGAAACCAACGACATCCTTATTGATCTTATTTTCAGTAGCCCAACCAAAGTAGTCGTCCCAGTCTACACGCATTTCCAAGTGAACAAAACGGTTCGCCAATGGAGCAGGCATACGATAAGTAACACCCTTGTCGCTTTCGCGGTTACCAGCGGCAACTAGAAAAACATTGTCAGGCAATTCATATGTGCCAACACGACGATTAAGAATCAACTGATAGGCAGCAGCCTGTACTGTGGGCGCCGCAGAATTCATTTCGTCTAGGAACAAAATGACATTTTTATATTTTGATGCTAGTGCTTTACTGGGCAATTCAGATGGGGGAGCCCATGCCATTGTACTATTGTTAGAATCAAAGTACGGAATACCTTTGATGTCAGTCGGCTCCCAGAGGCTCAAACGAACATCAATTACATGAGCATCAAGCTCGACGCCCAACTGCTTAATAATGTCCGACTTACCGATACCCGGAGGTCCCCAAAGGAATACAGGACGCTTGTGCTTGAATGCTTTACGCAAACCTTTTTTAGCAGCATTGGGTCCAACTTGTCGAGATGAGATTTCGCTCATTTATTATCCTTTAAAAAAATTGTGGTTAAATTGTGTTACAGTCAGTATTATATGACAGAGTTAGGCAACTGTCAAATACTTTTTAGCCATTTTGGACTTCTTCTCTGTTTTTCATAGCTTTAACCAATCCGTATTTTCGAATGTCGTCCGAAAACATGTAAAGTTCAAAAGCTTTTTTTTCAGAAAAAACAACCAAATAACTGTTAGTAAGATAATAAGGACAATCAATATATCTATCAAAAAATATGATTGTTTGGGGACTTAGTTCGATTGGTTCAGTGAACTTAACTTCGTAACTTCTTAACTCTAGCTCTTTGGTTAAGAAATCGTATCCTTCATCGGATAATCTCAATCCGCCTTCTTTTTTTGAACGGTGACTTTGCCACCATTTGAACATATGAATTTTTATGTTAGCAGGATCACAAGATTTTTCTTTTTGTTTAAGAAAAATTTTTGTGTATGTTTCCTTGGCTATCATTTAACTGGATCGCCGGATGTTAATTTATAAACTTGAAAATCTTTACAATTAAACATTTGATTTAATTTTTTAGCAAGATTGTGTGCATGTCCGGGGTTACTAAAACTGACTTTTTTATATTTTGGTCCAGGGTAACTAGTTAAACTATTAAAACTTTTTAAATTGAAAGGACTACCTTTATAGAAGACAGCCCAAACTGCTTCTGCTTCTAAAATTTGATCGCATTTATAATTTTTTTTATTTACTTGTTCCAGAAGAACTTTTGGTTTTGGTCTCGACATATATACGTCTCCGAAATGTACGTATATATTTATCCATTTTTTAGTTAAAAACCACCACCGTCCATTTTTATAGTAACCGATTCTCCAGATGTTTTTTGTAGTGCAGAAAGAACTTCTGTATAGTCTTGCAGCAGTTTAGCACTAATTTCACCTAAACAAAATGCTAAATTTTTAGCAGTTTTTATATCTAACTTAATTTCTCTTTGTTGGCTTAGTTCTGCAGCCCTTACCTGTTGTATAAACTGCTGAATAGGTAATGTGTTAATAGTATTATTTTGCATGACTAAGTACCTGTTTCATTTCTAATTCAGTTTTAAAAGGTCCTCTGGATTCATATCTTTCAATAGTGATTAGTTTAGGACAGAACGATTTTACCCATCCTTTATCAAATCTAATGGTATAATATCCTGCACAGTATAAACTTTTACTTTGACTACTCTTTGTAAACAAAGGTAATTTTCTCTTAATATCAAAAAGAGGATTGTATGGATGACATGGTGTAGGAAATCCGTAAACATCTCTTACTTCTATTGAAGAGATTTTAGTTTTGATAGATTTTCCAAAGAAATCTTTTCCAAAAATTTTAGTTAGTTCGTCTTTACGATTAAAATATTTTTCGCCGTCTTTGGAACTTAACATAAACTTGTTGTTTTCTTTTTTATGTAAGATAGCAACCTTTTCACCATCTTTTTCTATTATCCAATACTTTCCTTCTATAATGGGTTTAGCTTTTAAATTCATTTGTATCCTTTATAGATTTAAATTAGTTCAACTTCTTTACTAGTATATTTGGCAGCGAATGGTTCTGCATATTGTTGAATGTTGTCTGAAATTTTTTGTAAGTCAAATAAATTACAAAATTTTAACATTCGAATTCCAACTTGGTCAATTTTCTTAGGAGAACTAGTCTGTGCATGAATAGTTTCTTTAATCAAAGATCTAATATGATCAGGTTGTGCAGTTAGATCACAGAGCTGTACATTTCTATTATAGTCGTCGAGCACTCTATGTTCAACACCGTTATGATCCATCCAACGTTGTAACATGAGATTGTTCCACGCGAATCCTTTTGAGTTTCTATCTTCAAACGCTTCTGTTAGTCCTACTTTATTTTTTGTTCCTTTAACGCGAACTCCTGGGTATGCTGAAAACACATTATCGCTTGTATCACCTCGCATACATTTTTCGAATAGCAGCCATTGTGGATTAGGTGCCGGCTTCGGCTGCTTAGTTTTTTTATCAATTACTTCTTTTCCTCGATCGTCAAAATATCCTTTGTGCGTAGTAGTTACATTTGCTACGCCGTTGTATTGCCGAACAGTTGGAGAAATTAGTTGTGCAAAGTCGCTGTCAGTGCTAATAATAACATGACTGTCGTGAGGATGACTTTGTATCCATCCTGCAATAAGATCATCTGCTTCTAACTGTGGGTGTTGTAACACAGTACAATTAGATTTCTCAGTAATGAATTCCTTAAACTTATCAAAGGTTTCCCAAAAGAGTTTATCTTCTTCTGCTTCTTTTGGAGTCATAGCAGCTCGAGTTTCGGCTCTATTAGCCTTATAGGGCGTATAAACGTCTTTACGCCATGATCGACCTTCAAGACAGAATACAACATGCTTGCCCTCAAAATCTTGCCAGGCCTTTTTAATACTGTTAAAAGTAATATGGAGAGCCATACCAAGTTTAGTATCAGCATCTCCACGAACTACGTGCCTAGCACGGAAAAATGTATTAGCAGTATCTACTAGAATATATGTCATGAAACTTCTAATTTGCCTTTTGAAATTGGAACAACGTTAATATATCCGGCTCCTCGAGTAATATCTTGACCTTCTTCGGCTAAGATATTACGAGCAAGGTCACGGAACCATAAATCAACAACAAGCTCGTCTGGATCACCATCTAAACCATAACCCGCTTGTCTTAATTGTACAATAAAGTATTCGTTCCAGTCAAGTTCAAAAAAGCCATTTCTAGGATTTTCTGGATTGACCTTAGTATCTAAAACAGCAATATAAGGTTCTTGGTTAGCAGTAGCTCGTTCTTTTGGCGTCATTTTAGCCAATTCTTCTTGTTGACGAGCTTCTTCTTCTGCCTTTTTAGCTGCTTCTTCGCTAGCTTTAGCTTCAGCTAAACGAGCTAATGATTCAGCTCTTTCTTTTTCTAATCGTTCGATGCCCGTTATTTTTTTAATAAAGTTTTTCATTAGGTTCCCCATTCGTTTTTAAATAACGGCACTTGAAGTCGATCACTGTACCGCCATCCTTTTTGCATTGCCATCTGTGCCACTGTTCTATTATTAAGATTGTACACCCGTTCAACACCCCCGACAGGCATAAGATAAATGTGACCTTCGAAACCGTTATCGCGATATTCTTGAACTGCCTGTTCTGCATCTTTAAGATCCTCTTCAGTGGCGACTACGAATTTTAGATAAGTGTGTCCTAGTTCTTCATATTCTCTAACGATATCTGGACGTATAGCGTCTTCTTTCTTCTCTCCGCTTACACCTAGTTTTGGACTCACGCTAAACGTAAGATTGTGATACCCTTGTTTGTGTGTCCACTTTTCTAAGTACTTTCTAAAATCTTTAGATATTTCTTGAGTACCATTTGTTTCAAATGTTATATCTTTTAATTTTTTCATTTTATCGTGACTTAACAAATCTGGATAAGCACGTTGCCAACCTAGCAAAGGTTCACCGCCTGTAATAACAAGATGCTCACTGCGCCATTTATTATAAGGAAGTAATTCCATTATTCTATCAACTATAGCATCTACAGTTAGCATAGGGCTTAGATCTTTAAATGCTGGATGCCAACTTGCATAACTATCACAGCCTGTAGTAACTAACGGCAGTTCTTCGTACTTATGAAAAGATTCAATATTGGCATGTGTATATGCAATATCATCTGCTTCAATACTAATCTCACCGCGTGGCATACCAAATCCGGCGCATTTAAAATTACAACCGTATGTACGTAAGAAAACAGAAGGAACACCCATAAAGCGTCCTTCGCCTTGTATGCTATAAAAAAGCTCTGCTATTTTTATTTTACTCATCTTTTTTCTTTCTAATATAACTTTCTCTTAATTTGTCTACATATTCTATAGAAGATTTTAAAACTTCAGAATAATTAAGAGCTTGTTGTGTTGTAAGAGAAATCGACGACTCTGTCTCTATATAGCCCTTAGTTAATAATATCCAAATTTGTTTTAGTCGATTAATAGACCACCATTTAGATTTAACTGTGGTATAGATTGTAATATCTATACCTATGTCGCTGGCTTCTACCCAAAGATCGTGAGAATGATTTGCATCGTGACAATTACAGGCAATACGGTAAGACACTGAGTCCCCCCATTCGCCCGTTTTATAAATTCCTTCTGCAGGTATCTGCGGTGTCATTGCTTTAATACCTCTAATGTGGCTATCTTAGCTATTTTCTCTCCAAAGTCTTCATCCTTACCAATAACATACATCTGATTATGACTACGATCACTGTTACGATCATGATATCTAAATTCTACTACTTTACCGCCAACAGCATTGTATACAGTAAACTGTAAAACAGCATCGCTATTCAATTGACGAGTTTCATAAACACTGTTAGGAATACCAATGCCTAAAGATTGTGATTTTTCCATACCGGCGTCCCACGCTTCCTTAGACCAATCTCTGAATTTTTTCTTAAACCATTTTTTAATCATCGTTCATTCCTGCAATAAATTCGCTAACGCGACGTTCTGCTTCTTCTCTATCAACAGCCATTAATGTTACTGTCAATACATTGTTTTTGTCAAGCTTAACATCATACGGCATCTTGCCATTAAGAACAAATCCTTCGGAGACATTACGTACTACTTTGTACTCTCTAAGATTTTTCATCCTATGAATAACATCTTCGACTTTTTTGTCCATTACTCTCTTTCCATTGATGAAACTTCAGTAACTATAGAAACTACCTGTTCTAAATTTTGACAAAGTACTTTAGCAGTTGCCCAGTCGCCGTCGGAATTACGTCCCGACACTTCTACCATAAATCCGTTGTCATACATATTGATAGTAAAACTATCTCCTACTTTTGCTAGCTTGTCGCCTATATTCATTTTATTTCTCCTTGTTTAATAAATTACGATAGTTGCATAGATCATCTATTAACGGCGAATGCCCCCATAATAAAAATTCTTCGGCAGTCCATCCAATATAGTAATCGTTAGCTTCTCTTCTTTCGGGCCACCAGTCGACAGGAAATTCCTCATCTCCTAGTAGATCCCATTTTTCTCCATTTATAATTTGAAAACTAAATTGTTCTTCAAGTGTTCCTGTTAAACAAAGATACTGATCTTCATCTACTTCTATTATATCATCTTTGTTAATTAAAGTCACATTTAAGTTTCTTTCATTTTATTATCTTGGAGCAAAATCTTGTTGTAGTTTGATGTTATCAAAGAATTCTTTTTTAGTGCCTTGATCATCTTTGAACGCACCTTTTAATACTGTAGTCTGTGTAAGACTACTATGTGCCATAATACCTCGATTCTCACAGCAGCCATGTGTGGCCTGAATGTACACACCTACATCTTTAGCGTCAGTAGCTCGACTAATTTCTCTTGCAATATCGTTGGCCAGTTCTTCTTGTAGAGTACCGCGTCTAGCACACCATTGAGCGATTCGAGTGTACTTAGATAAGCCAATAAGTTTATTAGCAGCAATGATACCAATATATGCTACACCATTAACTGGTTGATGATGATGACTACACATACTTCTTAATTCGCTACGTACTACTAACATTCCTTCATATCGTTCTTCTGAATCGTTAGGAAATGCTGTACAGTCCGGCGCCGGGTCATATCTTCCTGCCATTATTTCGTTGAAATACATTTTAGCAAGCCTGCGGGCTGTGCCTTTACTGTTAGGATCGTTTTCGCGATCAATCAGCAGTGTGTCTAGTACACCTTCAAATGCTTCTGTAGCTTCATTAATTAAGTGCTCTTTGTCGCTGTCATGAAGATAGTCGCTGATATTGTCTCCTGCCCAGAAACGCTTTCCTTCTCTTTTCATTTTAGCACGTAGTACAGCAGATAATGTTGATTCTTGGTAGCCACCATCTCCGGCCATAGCATCTAAGCCAGTCTCGTCGTTGCTTTCATACATTTTGTTATATACCATAAGTTTTCCTTTATTGCTATTTTACAATGTTATTTAGGTTTAGTCAACCTTAAAAGAGTATTTTTCTTTACGGCTGCATCAAGAGTATTTAGGTTTACACTATGATCATCTGCATATTTTAATAGTGCTTCTGTATCTTTAGGAAAACATGCTCCACCGAACCCATAATACTTGTCAGGCCCGGGCACTTGCATATGACTATCGCCTATGCGCTTGTCCATATTAATCAAATTAGACAGTTGCCTCCAATTGTAACCTTTCTTATCGGATAATTGATATAGTTCATTCATAAAGACAACTTTTGTAGCAAGGAAACTGTTAATGGAATATTTGACAAATGCTGCTTCACCGATACCGCATAGTTCAATATGCCTAAGTTCGGTTTGCAGTTGTTTAATAATTCTTATTGCTTCTCTTTGATAAGCACCAACAGTGCCGCCAACTATAGTCCATTCTGCTCTAGCAAAGTCTGTTATACCAGATGAGGCTCTAAGAAATTCTGGAACGTAAACTAAATTAGGTAACAGTTTACCCCAGTCTTCGTAAAAGTCTGGCGGCGCAGTTACTTTACTAATAATAGTTCCAGTAAATCCAAATTGCAATTCTTTTAAAACACTCTCAATAATACTAGTATCACATTGTCCGTCTGCACCTTGCGGACTTGGGACACATATAAACACACAAGAACATTCTTTTTTTAGATCATAGTAAGTTGTGTTCCATCCCTTGGCTGGATCAATAATAACTGCTTGAAATGGAGGCACTATGCTTTGTGCTATTGCTTCTCCAACATAGCCATGACCAATAATTCCTATTTTTTCATACATTACAAATACTCGCTTAATAATATTTCACATAATACACGATCTTTTTCTGATTTAAATGTAAATGTCATAAAGTGTGTAGTAGGATGACTAGTATATCTGTGACCAGGTAATCCAAATACTTCCATTACCTTAGCACAGATTTCAGTCCACGGCATATCAGGGTGCTGCCAATTGATCCATACTGTGTGTGGATTTTTTATAGTTTCCTTTTTCGGGTATAACATGTCTAACTCCACCTCTTGGATCCTCCATATCGCCTATACGTCGTGGTATCATGTGTACGTGGGGATACATCACTGTTTGTCCAGCTGCTTCTCCAACATTTTGGCCGATGTTAAAAGCATCCCACCTTTCAGCTTCAACACCCTCGTGTCCGAACTTGTAGGCTGCTTTGTAGCATTCCCAGAGATTGTTCCAGTTTTCTTGGGTAGGCACAAATAACAAATGCCCTTCGGTAACTGCATAAGCGTCTCTGAAGACCCAGAAGTCTTTGGTTCTGTACTCGATTTCTGTCCACGGTGCTCTTTTTTCATTTAAGGCCTTTTCAATATCTGTCAGCATACTCGTTCCAAACCATATTCATTAATGTAGAATAATTATCCCAGGCCTTTTTAACAGCAGGGTTATTATTTCTTGCTTTAATCTCAATCATTTCTTTACGCTTTATATGATTGATGTAATCTTGATCTCCACGAGATTTAACAATTACGTCATTCATTCTTTGATCAATTTCGGCTAAGGCATGAAAGTTATCTTTAGGTATTAGAATATCATAACACTCTAAATCTTCTGTAGCAAAATAAAAATCATGTGCATCCTGATAAGTGCTAACCTGTGGTGGTTTAGCCTTTCTAATAGTGCGTGAACTAGGCCTCAATTGAATATCCCAATTACAGCAGAAACGATCTAGTTCTTTATTATCCACGCCAAAAGTTCTCCCAAGGATATACTATCCAGCAATCCTCTTCAGCCTTGTTAATTTCATTAGCTGAGTAATCTACTTCTTCTTTGCTGGCAAGATTATTATGAATTACAGCAAAACGAACATTATTGTTCCAAACAGTATCCCAAGCAAAGTGATTTGGTAAACATCCGCTAGGCCAATCTTTCTTAATCCACGCTATAGTAGCACCGGTGTCGTTGATGTCGTCAACAATAAGAATTTTTTTTCGATAAGCAGGATCAGTTTGAGTACCTGACTCCCCTCGTACTTCTTCAGGAACATAACCAAATGCATCTTCGGCCATACCTAAGTCGCTGACACAATCTCCACCGTCGCGTAAACTGACCTGTAATGGTCGCATAGGAACATCAAGATATTGACTAAGCATTACTGCTGGAACAGCACCTCCTCTTGTAATACCTACAATATAATCCGGACGCCAATTATCATTGTTAATTTGTTTAGCTAGTTCAAGAACGTGTCCTTGAACGTTTCTCCAAGTTAAGTAAATTTTTTTCATCGTACACCGTTTGCTAAGGTTGTCCAAAGCTTTCCAATTTCCTCTTTGCTAAGGAAAAAATCGTAAGTGCTAGTATTAGTTAATTCACCTTCGTCGTTATACTGTTCTCCAGTAAACATAAGATGGTTAAAGCCGTCTGGCTTTACACAGTTGTTAATTTTTAACCGAAGCTTCCATGCAGCTTGATCTGTTATTAATTGTTCAATCATTTTGACCCCTTTAAAGTTTCCCAAGTTTTATATTCTGCTAACGCTTTGTTGTATTCATCATTAATCTTCTTAAGTTTTGAATACTTCTCTTCCATTATAACATCTCTTGTAGGAATGTTCAACATAGTTTCTATTCGTTTTAATCTATTATGGAGGTCTTCACCATTCCATTCTATTCTGCCGTTAATTTTGATACTAGGGTCGTCGCTATTTGGAATTTCCATAACAGGTTTGCCCTTACTGTTATTGAATTGAGTAGTTGTACTTGTACTTGTAGTAAACGAACCTGTTCCACCGCTTCCACCGTTACCAGCAGACACATAAATTTGGCCAGTAGTTGTGGTAGGTATAGTAAACGTCGTCATACTACTTGTATCCTTTACGTTCTCTTTCTTTTCCGTCAAAATCTTCTTTAACCATTTTATAAACTTCTTTAAATTTTCGATATGCGATTTCCAGTCCAGGATATTCTTTACACATTTCTTGAACACGTTCGTAATCTGGAAATCTACCATCAAACTCGTCTTTATAAAAATTACTAAAAGTAGTAAAAGAATCAATACCAGATAAATCTACTGTTTCTATATTGCCTATTGTATAAGATCCTGAATTATAAGGTGTACCTGTTAATGTTATAATGTCTGATGTAGTCAAACTTGGAAGACTATTCATATCCCAAGTAACAGTAATGTCCTCGGGCTTTAACGGCTCAAGTTCATCTAAGGTTATTGTATAAATTGGTTCCTGCGAAGTATTGCTCACGTAATGCCTCCGTTTGTTTATGCAACATTGGCAGTCTAGTTTCGTAAAAAGTCATATGATCTATTATTGTTTTTACCAACATTTGCCTATGGTCCAAATAATTGTCCCAAGTATCTGTCCAGTTGCTAGGATATTTGAATGTGTCAAAATACATTTCTGTATATGAAAGTCTGTCTGGAACCATAGGAATAGCATTGAGTACGCATCCTTCATAACAGCTGATGCCTAGGGTTTCTTGTAGGTTAGCACTAAACACAATCTTAGCTTCGCCTAATAAGTTATGATATTCGTTTTTTGTTAATTCTTGTTCTTGACAAATTACAAATTCATATTGTGGTAACAGTTCTTTTAAATCTCTAAAAATATTGACCTGCTTCTCGGGAGCCAGTCTGTGAGGAAAGAGAATTAAATCACGCTTAGGCATTCCTTGATATTGTGTGAAAATGTCATGAAAATATTCCATAGGCCATCCTGTGCGTACAACATTAGGCCAATCACCCTTTAACGCATCCTGCAAATCATCTTCTAGCCATGGATTTTCCGTCAGCCCGTTGTTCAATAAATTGCGTACAAACATATCAATATGAAAGTTTGTAGCAAAGTAATTATAATCAATAGCATAAAAAAATGACTTCTCGGCATGTCTTACCCAAGGTTCGTTACCAATTAGACGACCTAAGAAGTCCTGAGGGTCATAACTGCCGGCATGCCATAGTGCGTGTATCTTAATTGGAACACTAAGCAGACTGCTCATATACTTTAAATTAATGATACCGGGATGCCAGGCATCAGTAAACACAAAGTGATCAAATGATTTTATCTTACCGGTAGTAAACAGTCTACTAATCTCTTCAGTTTGACGAGACTTATAGACATTAGTGCCGCCAAAATTAAGGAAGGCGCCAGGAGTAGTGGCACTAGGAATATCCTCAGGGCCAGATATAACTTGAACATCATAACCTTTCTTTTTTAAAATACTAGGTAAATGAGATTTCCATTGGGCAGTATACCTTGTTTCTACTGCCTCAAGATCTACTATATAGACTGTCATTATCTTGTATAGTGTTTTTTATGACCGTTATATGATCCAGGTCTGTCGTTTTTCCATCTACGAGGTCTAGTTGATTGCAGATATTGATTCCAGATAGTGCTTGATTTGTTATATAGATCTGCCGGATTAAAAGGCAGCAATTCGAATCTGCAAAAATTATGATAAGCTTCTAGATCATCGAAAATTTTTGTTACTTCAGGTTTCATAACAAAATATTTTTTAAGACGTTCTTGAGACATATTTTTCCTTAGTTGTTAATTATTAATATTTGATAAAACTACCATTTTCTCCATCTTCGGAGACTTCAATCCAAACTTCTCTGCCTGGATACTTATTGGAAATCATGTCATACAATTCATCTGACATCATTTCGCAACTTTTATGATCTAGCGACAATACAGCTTGTTCGCTATTATACAATTTTTCAAGCCATCTTTTAAATTGGATAAACTCGATATCTCTGTCGTTATGAGTAACGCTGATCCACACACGAAAGTGAAAAATATGACGGTGAGGATGAGCAAGGAACGATACATCATATTCATCTCCTGTTGCTAGGTTAGTGTCTGTGGCTGCTGCCGGGTAACAATGGATCCCTTCCTTACGAAAGGTAACCCAAATCATTTTATTTGGACGTACATCTTGTTTAATAATCATTTAACGATCTCGTCATTATTGTATTGCGACCAGTCTGTAAATTTGTTACGATTCATTAGCGTATGTAGACTGTGTGACCATACGCCAGGATTAGTTGCTTTAAAATCTTTATCATCAATTTTAACCATTGTGTTATAGTTCCATAGTTTTATATATGGAATCGGCACACGAATTTGAGGAATAAAATTATCATATTCACAGTAACCTGATTCATGGAATTCCTCTACTTGATTTATAGGAATATCAAGAGAACACAGATAATCTTTTCTGAGGAAATAAAATATCATTTCTTCCCATAATTTATGTTCCTCGTATGTTTGAGGATTGAAACTATGATTAGCCCCAAAGAAAATATGCTTGATGTGATATGATCTATCTAGTTTTGAATTTTCTTCATTAACGATATTTTCTATATCGTCTATGTTGTGTACTCCAGTAACAAACATTGTACGCATTCCGAATGCAGGAGTGTGTTCAACTTCATTTCCGATGAAAAAATTTACATCGTTTTTAATACCGTCTTTATAATTACGCTGCATTTTTTCTATTTTCTATTTCGAACTTAATAATGTTTTCAACTAATTGATTGAGTGTAATGTCTTGTTTGTGTGCTAACTCGTATAATTTTAGCATTAAATTCTCTGGTAAGTCAAGTTCAATCATTACTCTTTCATCATAAGGTTGTCCATTAACAATGGCCTCGGCCTTTTCTAAGAAATCTTCAGCAATATCCAAATCAGTGTAATTAACATCGTCCCATGCTTGATTAAGATCAACACCACGACTACTAGCTTCGTCGTCGTGTGCAAATTTATAATTGGGATTAATTAATCTGTAGGCACGTTGATTTTTATAATCATATACACTAACTTCATAAAATTCTTGAGTTTTGGTATCGAATACAATACTAACACTATGTCCGTCGTGGTCACCGTTCCATGAGTCTAATCTATAAGCATCGGAACCGTAGCATTTCCACATGTATTGACTACCTTCGGTGATACGGTAATCAACAACTTCCATAAAATCTTTAATTGTGATCATTTTTACTTTCCTCGTACTGTTTAAAAAGTTTAGTTACAGGTTCCATTCTTTCTTGAAAAATATCCGGACTTGTTTGAGATGTTTTATTCATATCGTAATGATCAGGATAGTGTCGTAGACACCATCTTGCTTCATCTCTGATAATTTTAGGAACTCGGGGAGTATGCTGCGGGTTACACAAGTTTACTAAAAGCTCTCTTGTTCTAAGCACAGCTCGAAATCTTTCGTCTGGTAAAGTCATTCAAATAATGTATCAAAGGTTGTTTGAACAGGTTCGGTTAGTTTAGGAATTTTAATATTAGCAACGTTGGCGTCAATATCGAATAGTTTATCTGCATAGGTATGAGCGTTTACAGTTCTTTTTCCTGTTGCTCCTCTAGTGCCAATAATACTCATCCAATATTTGGAATAATCTTCAATGATTTTATCTGACTTTCCTTTGTCGCTTGTAGAAAATATTTCGTTAACAATGTCCTTATAATAAACTCTATCAAAGCGTTCGTCAACTAACATTGACGGAATTTTCCCCAAATCATATTGCCGATTGGCTTCTTGTACAGCATTAATATGCGCCCAAACATTATGCCCCATTTGAATGGCATAGCTAAATGAATCCCAACTAGTACTGCCTTCTTTACCAATTTTGTTTAAATCACCAGGTGCATATATACATACATCTTTTATACTACATTGATCAATAATTGGACTAGATTCAAAATTTTCAAAAACTGCATCTTGGATCACTACGTCTTTGAATAGTCTAGTATCGTTGGCATACTTTTTGTCGTCAACTGACGGAACCATTCTATATACCCATTTAGTTCTATCTTCGATTTCTGTTTGAACATAAATTTGACCGTTTGCGGTTGCAAGGAATGGACTTGCACAGTCAAATGATATAGTAAAGTTTTCGTTATGGTGTTTTCTTATAGCACGTTGTAAATCAGTTAGTAAGGTAGCCCATTCTAGTTTACTGGTTCCTAAAAAGTGCATCCAGTCTTGTTGATCTTTTTCTAGCAAGCCGTCGAATCTTAAAGAGTTGATTCTTTTTAGAACTAGATGTATATCACACATGTTTTGACCGCCCATGGCCCAACCGTTAAATGCACGGTCACTGTACTGCTTAGGGTCACAATACTTTTTCATACGCTGATACCAATCTTCGGCATCTGCGTGATTTTCGCCTTGCAGAACATTTAAGAATTTACAATTACCATTTCTGTTGTTTACGAAGTAATCATTATTGATATACGTTCCTTGCACTGCTTCTGCATATGTAGTAATACCGGTAGCCTTTTGTCCTTCCGGACTACGAGCGACCCATGCTGGAATATCAAGGCACATACCGTAGTCCATAAGTGTATCCATCCAATTTAACACTTGACTGCGTTTCTTTTGTGCTTTAGGACAGTTAGGATCTTTCCAATCTGCTTCCCAGACACCTTTACCAATTTGGAAACCGCCCGAGTCACCTAGTACCCATGAAGTACTGCGGTCACGATTACGAAACATGTCTTCACTTTCGTCTTGTTTGTTAAGATCTAAGTTAGCATGACCTGCTGAATACAGACAGTGATCATAATAAAATAATCCTTTTTCTGGTTCAAGATAATTTAAACTTTCTATACCATTGACAAAACTTTTAGGAATACGTGCAGGGTCAACGTAATTTCCGTACCGTTGCTTACCAATAAAGGTTGCGTAAAACCCGCTAGTTGCCGGCAAAAAATATGCATAATCGTTTTGAGATGCAGTTAAATTTTTATTCATTTTAATTCTAACTTATCTAATAAATTGCCTACTTTAACATCTATTTGACTAGTTGCTGCTAGATTACTAGGACCACCACTGATACTTTGCCCACCAATTATAGTTCCAGGGGGAATAGTTCCAGGCAATACATTAGGCCACTGAGTCTGATTAGGCGTGTATGGAGTTCCAGTACCTGTAGTAGTTTTTGTAGTATATGTAGATCTATATGCGCCTGCACTTTCCAGTTGCTCTATTCTTCTACTTAGATGTCTCATATCTTCGACTACTCTACGTAGTGGTCCTTTAGTCAAACCACTAGGATCATTTTGCGCATTAACCATAGCACTAATAAGAATCAGATTCTTTAATGCACGTTGTACTGCTGGATTATCTGAACTCATCGCTGTATCAAATAAGTCCACAAATGTCTCTAAATCAAAATCTGCTTGATCTTTTTCTCTCATTCCACTCATAACAATCCTCCTGCCCTAGCAATTCCAATTAGACCAACTATGATCCAAAATCCATTTAAAAGTGTATATGCTTTGTCTTTCTTTATAGTTGCACAATACGTTAAAAGTACAGCATCTATAGTGTTAAAAATCCAAACAAACATAAAAGGACTTGCTGGCCCTAACCATGATACTAATGTAAAACTTATAATACGCATTACTACTCCAATCATTTCCATTTGAGGAATATGATCTTTAACATAGTTTAATACGAATGTCATCGTTATCCCTTATTTTGTCTGTGCTGGGAGAATGTAGTTGTAGTTTACCAGACCACTGTCTACACTGATCATCATAGCTCCAGCATCGCTAATCATCAGTTTTTTGTCTCCGCTTAGATTTAAAATACTTAACACTTGCGACACTGGCCATGCCCATGTCTGTTTTAGTTTACTTTCTATATCTGATTGGAATACAAAGCTTCCTGCGTGAGTGCCTGCATCACCAAAGAATAACACTAAATTGTTGTTTTCAGTTTTTACTTGGAAAGTCGACTCTTCACTATGTGCTTGAGCTTGATACTTTAGTCTTTGAATTGAACTAATGCTCGGTTCAATACTAACATCCCAATTGGCCCCTTTGAATTTAACTGTTTTAAGTTTTTCGTTAATAATGTCGGCGTTCATAAAACGATAATCGTTTTTAAAGTCACCAGTTGTATTTTCAAAGTGAATGCCTGTTGGAATTTCTTCGCCATTACGCACAGCTCTAGTTAATTCGATTTTAGCATCTTCTTTGTATTCCTCATAGTTTAAGTGAAGTTTTAGTTTATCAAGATTAGGCATTCCAAAAACTCCTTGGAACTCTTCAACCGGCTCATGTGATTTTGCAGAGAGTATAACTGATCTATCTTCAGCCATTGCTTCAATGGCAGTCTCAGTCTCAGTTCCTGTAATTTTTACCAAAGGTAAAATAGACAGGCTATGTGTATGTGCTACGATGTCTGTTAAAATATCTTTCATTTTATTTTCCTTTTCTGATTGTATTTAGAATTTTCAACTAAAATCAAATAAATTGTTAAACGTATTATTTTGTTCAGTTGATCGAACATCCCAATTTAGGACCCCGATTAAGTTTTCTAGCTTGTTATCTATAATAGTTGCTTCCATTTCTAAATGATCAAATGGCAGCTCCTGGAACCACTTAGGCAATCGTAGTTCATCTGTAGGATAAGCTACTGATGTAAACCCTAATGGATTTTCTTTTAATTTGCATACAATGACTTTCATTCCGTCGACAATCTGCATAGAATATTTGTCATCGTACATACGCTTTAGCGTATTCCAATTTATGCTTGCACGAACATGTCCAGGCATATTAGCTTTACCCTGCCGCTTTTCTTTAGCTTCATAGTCAGTAATATTGTTAGCACGTTTTGGACTACCTTTTTCCCAACCAGGACGAGATTTAAATTCAGTCCTAAATTTAGAAATATGCTCTAGCACTTGTTCTTCATTGGCACCTGTTAATACTTTTTCAAGTACATCGCTCAGAAAGTTCTGAATAAATTCTGGCGTATCGCTACGTTTAAGATCCAGACCCATGGCCTTAATCTTACCAGGCTTTCCATCTGTGTCTGTGCGCTTGCCTTCTTTATCGTAATACAATACTGCATAACGTTTCTTAGTAATGAACAATGCTTTTGAACCAACAATTTCTCGACCAGCTTTAATTACTTCGCCTCTGGATTTAGGACAATGAAATGTATTTTCCATAAATCCGGCAAATGTATTGTTTACCTCTTGGCCAATCTGATCGTAAAGCTGTACTACTGTTTCTTTGGTCCACGGGATCGCGCCCGAGTCAATATCTTTTTTAAGCGACCGATAAGCAGAAAAATAACAGCTATCAGTATCGCCGTAGATAATAGCTTTTCCAACATGATCATATTCTCCAGTAATTATTTCGTTGACTTTACTTGCCATGTGTTTGGCAATTTGCCGTCCGGTAAGCGTCGTTGATTGACCGATTCTTTTATCGAAAAACCTACAGCCAGGATTAAGAATAGCACCATACAAACTATTAAGATTAATCTTCTTAACCAACTGTCGCTTATCCCAATATTCCTCTTCAATTTTGTTACTAGCATTTATACACTCTTTAAGTTTAGCCTGCATTTCTTTACGTTCTGCATACCAACGCTTTAACAAACCTGGAATAATACCTTCTTTTTCATAGGTAAAAATAGTTCCATTTGCAGACATCATCCACGGTTGATTACTGTCGTAGATTAATTTATAAATTTCTGCACCACTCATGACAACTTCTTCACCGTTTTCAAAGTCAATAGTGATAGCCGTCGCTTTGTCTTTTTTAATTACAGATTCAAATTCTAAACTACCAAACATGCCTTCCCATGCTGCTGCAAATGATTTCTTTTTAAGAGTCATTTGTTCGTGGACGTATGTTTCTGTATATACAGGCCTTAGTTGTCCAACAATAGTTTCCGGACCCATGTTTAATGCTCTAATAGCACTAGGATAAAGACTGTTAATATCTAATGAACCAACCCAGTCTTGCAAGCCTTCTTTAGGATATGCAACATAAGCACCTGCTGCTTGTGTATCTTCATCTTCATCACGCCTTGGTCTATTAGGCACCTGAAAGCCACGTTGATGTGCTTCATTAATGATAGCCTGCTCTGTAACTGCTACTGCACCCATAGTAGTCTGCAGTAACACAGTACATTCATGTGCAAGTGTGTTGGCTAGATCTATAAATTTTAGTTTATTGTCTAGTTTATTCAGTAGTGCTACGTCTTGTCTGTTATAGACAATAAATTTATGAAAGTCATTGTTGTATAATTGATCTAAGGTACCTTCATAAACAGTCTTGGTTTCACCGACTTCCATTTCTCCAATAGCATCAAGTCTATAAGAATGCCTTTCTTCATAGGTGTATTTTCTATAAAGTTCAAGACTGTCTAAATGAACTCTCCCTATCAGATCATAGGTCACGGCAGATTTACCGTATTTTTCGTATTCTCGTTTTTTAGGATACTGTCCGAACAGACAGAATCTTTTAGTATCTTCCTTACTTAGTACACGAGTAACACGATTAACAGTATAAGGAATATCATATCCTTCACTGTTCCATCCACTTAAAATGTCTGCATCTTCGATAAGATCAAGAAATGTTTCTAACATATCTCCTTCGTTTTCAAAAAGATGTGTATCAGGTACGTCTTTAATAAGATCTCTAGCTTGATCTATTTTTAAAGTTTTAGGTGGAATAGCTAAAGTGATTAATTGATTAAGCCATTTTAAGTATACAGTGATTGCCGTAATAGGCATAAAAGCATCTTCCGGAGTACTGTATCCTCTTTCAGGGTCGAAGTCTACCTCGATGTCAAAGAATGCAATGTTTAGTTTTGGTGCATCTTGATTAAGGTAGTTCTCACTAAGACATACAAATACTGGATTGATGTCTGCTTCATAAAGTTTTTTATTACTGTGGATAGCCATTTCCTTACGGAAATCTTTTGAATTTCTACAAACTACGCGAGACAGCGGGTCTCCGTAAATGCTTGTAAATTTACCACGAGGATCGGGATAGTAAAAAGTATAACGAACTGGAAAATCTTTAAATTCTCTTTTTCCCTTGTTGTTTCTTTCTACTATTTTGATGACATCAGAATCTCTATCAAAATAAGCGTCTACGTACAAATATATCTCCTATGCGATTTTCGGCTCGCAAATACCAACAGATCCATTTATGGCTGGAACAACCTTCTTATTAGTCTTTAGGAAGATTATTGGTTATACCAAGTATAGCTTCAACTTCTTCCCACTCTTCTTCGTGTACCTTCCAGTTATCCTTGTGTGCAATTTTAATTGCTTTTGTGATTACTGAAGGTTTAATATTTAGTTCCTCTGCAACTGCCTTAACAGTTTCTTTCAATCCTTCTTGCAGATCTTCAACTTCTCTAAGTACTTGAAAGCCTTCGTTGATTAATCTTTCAAGTTTAGCTTTTTCTTCTGGTCCATACATTCTTGCCATAGTTTTTCTCCTTGCCTAGACTGAGTAATTATATGTTATTAAAAAGTAAATGTCAACTGTTTTATTTTATGCAACCAACCAAATGTAATCTTGGATGTTCACTGAAATTGGCAAAAGTATGTTCGAGTGTTGTATCAGTCCAATAAATTTTGCCTGCTTCTAAATTAAACATAAAGCCTTTTCTAAAAACAAAAAGTGCGCCTGGATTGGTTATAATCGGTACGTGTATTCTAGTAGAATGATCCTTGTGAATAGTATAACAACTTTTTGGTTCTACCCACATTAGCCTAGTTCTAAATAAGTTATATTTGGTTACTAATTCTTCAATAATTGTGTTTTTATAAATGTCGTGTAAAAAACAGTAGTCCCATTCTGTTCGTCCGTTTTTAAGACTTTCGCAAGGTTCAGTTTGACTAACAGCATCTCGTCTATATTGAATCCCAGTTTGTTGACTCCAATTTGATACTACCCAACTTATTTCTGGTTCTAATTTATAGTAACAATTTAACAACGGTTCTGTATCTATGGATTCTAATGTTTTCAGCATATTGTAATTATGTAAATCGATATTTAACCAAAAATATTGTATTCGATATCAAAATCATGTATAATACAAACTTCTTAAACGAACTATGGTGGACTTTATGAAAAAAACTGTATCGTTGATTGTGCTTGCTTTTTATACAACTACCGGTCATGCTTTTAATGATGATCCAAATGCACTGTTTAGCACTAACAATAACTATACTACTAACTCTACTATTCAGTGGTTTCCAGTAGATAATGTTCAAAAGACCTGTGATACAGAATCTAAGAAGCGTGGATATGGCGGAATTAGTTGGTCAGTGAAGGCTTGTAGTTTTTTTAATGGTAACCGTTGTGATATCTATACTTCAAAACAGTTAAACATGCACACACTTGGACATGAAGTAAGACATTGTTTTCAAGGTAGTTGGCATTAAAAAAGCGCCCCTCGGCGCTTTTTTATTTGAGTCCTGATAAAAACTTAATTGTATCTAGTTCTACTGATTCTGCTGCGGCTTTTCTTGGAACTATTTGGCCTTGCGTATTCAAAATTAATCCAATTTTCATCAATCTTTGATTTAGCATAACTAGATCATAACCACTAAAATCGCCTGCAAGTTCTTGGCCTAACTCTCTACTCCCTCCCCAGAGTGTTTTGTAGGATGCTGCAACTTGATTAAATTCTTCTGCATTTTTAATTGTATCTAATACACCGTACACGGCCTGTTCGTCTGTTCCTGCTCCACTGATAGCCTTACTGATAGCCGACGCTTTACTTTTAGCATCAGTGCCTCCTGAAGTAGCGGCATTAGGGTCAGTTGGTTGAGTTCCCCGTCCTGAAGTGGCACTGTCAAACCCTACCCATAGTTTTGGATTCGGATGTTGGAAACCAGGAATAGGATTACCAGTCTTAGGATCATATCCATACTTCTTCATAGCTTCTAAGTATTTAGGACTGTTTAACCACATGTAACTTGTTCCTGGGCTTGGCTTAACATTATGGGCTGTGCCAACTCCTAGCATAGTCTGTGATTCTTGAAATCTTGGCTCGTACAGATCTTTTTCTTTAGCTGCCTTGATCTTTTCAAACATAGTGCTGGCAGCAGCTTGTGTTGCTGGACCATATTTGCCATCTATAGCAACCTTGACACCATGCGAGTTTAACCAGTGTTGATAAGCACGAGTTCCAGGATTTACATTGTATTTTGATTTAGGTTTAGGCTTGTCTTGATCAGTGGGATTGGTTTGATCAGTAGGAGTATCTTTTTGATCTTCTGGTGGCTTGTTTCCAGGCCAGTCAGGATTAGCTTTACCGTCTTGATATGAGTATTGGACTTTTTTAGGATCATATCCTGTAGGGTTTGCAGTAGTATCTCTTCCAGTCGCATTTGCACCGCTTAGTTTGTTTGCTGCATAACTCATTGCAGGTTGTTGTCTAATTAGTTCCTCTGGACTAGCTTCCGCGATATAGCCAAAACTTTCAATGAGTTTGTCAGACATACTAGGCACATTTTTGTTTTCCTTTTTTACAGATTGTATTTCAGTTTCTAATTTTACATCTGTATCTGTGGATTCTAGTAATATTTTTTTGCTAGAAATTGTATCTAGTTTATTAATTAAATTTTTTAAATCCATGGTTTATCCTAACAGCTTTTTAGTTAAGTCTTTAAGTCTTGCAACTTCAGCACTTTCTTGTATTACAGGTACTACTTTTTTACTTTCATACATACTACCACATTCTTTTAGGCCATGTACTGGACACTTTTTACCTTTGGCACTATGATTGCATTTTCCTTCGCCTAGCGCAGCACTAGAATTTGCTTTCTTTAAATCAGCAGGTGTGGCTCTCATACCTGGTACTGTAGTTGTTGCTGTACTTGGTATCCCAGATTTTTTCTGAGCAGGAGCAGGGCTCATTGCAAGACGAGTGTCTTCTTTGACTTTTTTAGCAAACGGATTTTTCTTCTTATCAGCAACTGCCTTTTTCATAGGCTCTTTTTTGTTGCCATCTTTGTCCATGTCTAAGAAATCTGGCTTAGCACCTTCTTTAACTTTTTTGTTTTTCTTCGGAGTATCTTCTTCATCGTCAACATCTTTATCAGCTTTACGAGTGTAAACTGTGCCAGTACTAATTTTCTTTTTATCAAACTTGCCGGTGCCTTTTTCTTTTTCGTGGCGTGCTTTAGCATCTGCTACAGTTGGAAAACCTTCTTTAACGTCTTTCTCTTTATCTTCATCGTCTTTTTGCTTGCTGCCGCCGTATCTGGATCCTTGCTTCTTACCAGCACTGCCACTTGGCTGAGGACCTTTTTTATCTTTTAGATACTTTTCCATTTCGTCAAAGCCTTCTTGCATCTCTTTTTCTTTTTTATCTAAAGAGGCTTTAAGCTTATCCATTTTCTTTTTGGCTTCTGTGAGTTTTTGTGTATAGACATTGCGAATTGACTCAACATAAAGATCGCTATTTTCAAGCTTTTGTCCGTAATCACTAAATTTCATTTCGTACTCTAAATAGTGATATACACTAGCAATATAGTCTGCAGCTTTGGTAATCTTAGCTTGTACCCAGCCATCTAACTGCTGATTGTCATCGAGCATTTTAAATAACTTAAAACTATATTGTGCTAGTTTAAAAAGGTCAGCACGGGCCATTTTACCTTCGTGATCTCTTTCAGACGGAATTAAATCGTGATGCATGAGTTTCTCCAAATTTATTCTATATTTATCGTTTGACAGCGCCGCCGCCAAAAATGTTGCCCTTCATATCAAGAGCATTTTTAGCAGTGCCGTCAGAGTTTTTAGCTTGAACTGCTTTTGGTACACTTGGTGCTTTTGTACCTGATTTGCCTGGACTACCTGTATAACTTTTCTTTCCTCGATCTTTACCTATGGCAATATGAGGACTAACTACCGTGCCTACATTAGCAGCGGTAGTGGCTCCAGCAGTTGCAGTTTCGCCAAGAAGCTCCCTTAACCTCATAATTATCCTTCAAATGCATCCAATGCATCGTTCCAGTGCTTGATACGATCTTCCATACCAATAGTACCACCGTTAATTCTTTTACTTAGTAGTACAATATCACCTTTGTCGCAAATTGCATTGAGTTGATTTTTATACCAGAACCAACAGGCTGTTAAAACCGCATATTCTGGATATCTTACATAATCTGGATTTTCTATTAAGGTATCATCTTTAAACAGATCACGACTACATTTTGTGTAATTGTCTTTACCTGTTATTTGTAGAATACCACGTCCACGATATTTCCATCCATCACCACTTGATTCTGGACCGTTCCCCATTCGTCCGCCATATATTTTGTTAGCAATTTTTTCAGGCTTACGTTCGTATGCCTTTGCTGATGCGTCATCTGGGAAGTACTTACCAAATAATCCTCTTAGGCCTTTAGCACCGTAGTTTAGATTCTCTTGCAGAGCAGTAAAATCGGCACTTTCGTGCTGGCATTGTGCAATGAATCCTGCTACTCGAGCAGGAGTTGTGATGTAAAATTGCGGAAGATAGGTATTAAATGCATTATACCAAATATCCAACTCTTTGTTTTTGTGTACTACTTTTTTTAATTTATTTAGGGTGAAATCAAATTCAAACATACTGTTCTCCTTACAGTATATTTAACCTTTTTTTATGTTATTATATCTTTGATATTTTTAACTTTTAAACCCGAGCTACGGGTTTAGGGGCAGGTGCTTGTGCTACAGGCGCAGCAGCAGGTGCAGCAGCAGGTGCAGCAGCAGGTCTAGCAGCAGGTGCTTGTGCTACAGCAGTAGGGGGTGTTTGAGGTGTTCCTCTAACTTTAGCCATGGCTAAATCTACTTCTTTTTTAATTGTATCTGCAATACTAGCCACTAATGTGTTAAGTCGTTGTTTAGTTCCTTGCGGGTCCGATGCTAGGTCTTGTTCAAGAGTAACTGCTTCCCCTTTGATGCCAGCATAGGCTTCTGCATATAATTCTCTAGCCATGCTGTAGGCAGTAGCGGGAATAGTAGTTACGAATGACCCAAAGGTACTTGCTACATCAAGTCCTGCGCCAATTATATCCCCCTGACTGATACTTTGTCCACTTTGCCAAACACTCTTTAGTTTATCATACGCACCTTTAAGTGCAATTACAGTTCCTACAACAGGAATACTTTTAGCTACAACACTGGCAATTTTTCCTGATAATCGTTGTTTGACAACATTTATGATAGCATCTGCACCTAGTTTAGGTACACGTTGCAGAACAGCAGCTTCGGAGACGATTTCATAAACTTTCATTGGAATGACCTATAGGGTTTTCACCGGTTAAATAAGGAAGGCTAAACCATAGTTGGAACCATTCTGGAGTTCCTGGTTTAATCTTATGTTTTTTCATAAGTTCGCCTTTTTCATTCCCTGTGAGACTAATATTACTACCTTCCCACACTTGGTATCCTTTATGTGAACTTATACCGGATAATTTTTTTAATTCTTCTAGGGTCATTGTAGAGTTGAACGTAGCATCCAGGAATGCTTTTTATGAGCATCAAGTCGACCAGCCAAGAAATCAGCTAGACCATCTTCTCCGCTGGAGTTAGCTAGGTCAAAGGATAATTTTAAGATTTTTATCATACGCTCTGAATCTTCAAACAATTCTTTAATCATACCTTGAGCTTCTGGAATACTAGTCTCGTCTTCAATTTGACTTAACATACTAAAACGAGTATAACTAGCTGGAACAAATGTGCCTAGAACACGAATTTCTTCAGCGAACTGATCTATACTTTCGTAAACTTCTTCATATATTTTTCCAAATAGGTCGTGAAGTTGTGGGAACATAGGTCCTGTGACATTCCAGTGATAGTTATGAGCTTTTAAATAAAAGCTAAATTCGCTTGCAAAGGCAATTTTAAGTGCGTTCTCTAATTTGTCCATAGTGTAATATTTATGCTCACTTTAGATCTTCAGGGTAGCGAATCCGTTGATCGGGCCAGCAGCCGGCCACATAACCCCAAACGGTCCTAGGGTATGTTTCTTTTAGCATATGCTTTCATAGCAGGCCCCCATTTAGATTCATCTAATGGTATGCTCTGTGCTTTGTGCTTAACTTTTCCTTGCTTTTCTGCTTTCTTAGCATCTTTATGCTTGCCTGCACCTGCTGTTTTTGCGTTTTTAGCTACAAAGTTTCTTGGTTTAGGTGGCTCAGCAGTTTTAGCTTCTTTCATGTCATCAATTTCTTTTTGTTTTTCGGCTGCTTTCTTTTTATATTCTTCTGGATCAGGTAAGCCACTTTTCTTTCTTAATTCTTGATGCTTCTTATATAACTTTTCTTGAGCAGTTTCTGGCGGATGTTTAATTTTTATTTTAATTTTACCTTCCGCCACATTAGGTTTTACTTCCCCGCGTGGAGTTTCGTGATCACCCACTTTAGCATTCTTGTAAACTTTTTTGCCTGTGTTAGGGCTGATGTAATAATCACCGTTCTTGTCTTTACCAATGCTTTTTATTTTATATCTGGCACCGCCAGAGCCTTCCGCCACACCTTTCTTTTTGGCTTTTCTTTCTGCGGCTCTGCGAGCAACTTCCTCAGGAGTTACTGGTGTGCCGTCGGCATAAAACTTTTGGTCTTTGCCATATCGAGCCTGACGGATCGCCTTTTGTGATTTGGCTAAAGCAATAGCATCTCTCCATTGTCGTGTATCCTCAATATCATCTGAGCCTTCCGCCACACCTTGCTTTTTAATTTTATCTAACTTTCCGTATAAAAATTGCAGTTCAGCGTCTACACTGTCATAGGCAAAAGAACCATATTTGTTTTCTTCCTGTTCTGCTTCTAACTCTCGAATTTTGGCTTTGATTTGTTCAATATTGTCAGAGCCTTCCGCCACACCTTCTGGAAACTCTCGATTAGGTTTGCCACCTATGTGAGATGTCCTAGGATGTCTTGTAACTGTGAACTTTTCTCTAGGATGCTTGTTCTTTAGTTCTTCGTATGCTGCTTTGGCTTCTTCGTATGTGGCATGTTTAGGTTTAAGACCGGTCCACATCTTTGAAGGCATTTCTAATTCAATGTCTTGTTCAGTCTGACGACGAACTACATAATAGTAGTCTTCATCCTGATTATCTTCTTTTAACATTTTAGAGATATAAGGGTCTTTCTTTATTTCTTCTACAAGTCTTTTTACTTCAGAAAGCATAGTTTTTTTAAATTGATCAGGAGTTACTGATTCTGCAACCTTATCTTTTTTCCCAGTGAATTCCCCCATGCGATCCGAAGCCTTACTCATTAAGTCTTTTACTTCTTGGTCGCTTAATTCGGGGCTCATTGATGATCGCCATAATTTAAATTTTTCTTCTTCGCTTGCATTTGGATTTTTTAATATATCTCTCATTGGTGTGGCCCTTGGTCCTTCCTCTCCTGCATTAGGATCATTAGTTTCTTGTCTACTAATTACATTCAATTCTTTAAAACTATATGGAATATTTCCTTTTTTATCAGGAGTTCCATTATAATTTTGAACATAGCTCAGTGCTTTTTTTTGATCTGCGCCTACAACTACAGTAACATTATCATAGCCTAAACTATTTAATTTTGATAACACTCTCGTAAGGTCTGGCATCTCGTCGCTAGCAGTTTGAAAAATATGTCCTTTTTCTGGGAAAACTTTTTTATAAATTTCTAATTTTTCTTCTGGGGTTATTGGATCATCCTTGCCCACTGTTTTGCTAACTACAAAATACGGATCTGCTGAAAGTTCATCTGCATGAGTTACTACGCTACTGGCTAAGAACATGTGGCCTTTATGTCCCATACCACGTCCCCAGCCTACTACTGCACTTTTACTCTCGCCTGTTCTTGTTAAATCTTCAAATAAATTATTAATTTTCATTTCAATCCTTTTTTGGAGACCAAGTATCTTGATCAATCGCTTTTATAAATTGACCAGGAATGTCATATTTAAATTTTTTACCTGGATGTGCTTGTGCATATCCTTCTGGTTTAGTTTGTCTTATACCGCCGTGTGTTCCTAAACTAGCAGCAGCAATCACTTTCATTTTAGCATTTGTAAGCATCTCTACAGCTTTTAGAGTAGAATCTAATCCTTCCATGTCTGACAACATTTTTTGATTTTGTCCAGCACTTAATTTTGTTGGCGACCAACTTTGAAATGCTTGAGTAAGATTATTTTTTCTAAGATTAGCATTTAAAAACGTATATAAAACACTTCCCGGATTACTCAGTCCAGGCTTTGGAGACAAGTACCTTGAAATAGCACTAGAAACTTTTGGATTATTTAAGTATTCTTCTATTTGATCTAATTCTGGAACTTCTAATCCTTCTAGTTTTTCAATGTAAGTAGTACCTTGAACTATAACATCTTCTGTGCTGAGTGCTTCTGCATCTGGATATCTTAACTCGTCACTGCTACCAAGTTCTTCGTAATAGCCGGTCACTGCTACCATTATTTTAGCTCTTTTAATTTTTTCATATAGTTGTGATTCTGGTCCTATATGAAACGAAGTTATATTTGGAGTAAAATCAAATTCACCCGTTGAAGGATTAGGATCTCCGGACCAGCCAGGCTGTCCAGGTCTAAAAAGTATTCCGCCTTCAACATATCCCTTTTGTGGACTGGCTTTTTCAAAATAATTCCATAATCCAGAAATTTCTTGAGCAAACTTTTCTCTTTCTTTTTGTTTTGCTGGATCTAGTTTTCCTGTGCCTAATATAAAATCTTTTATATCTTCGGGATCGTACATCACAGTTTTAATACCGTTTTCTAATTCCTGCTTGCCTCTTTTTAAGTATTCCCAAGCATTTTTAGGTATAAGACTAAACCGTCCTTCAGCATCTCTGCCCCAATAGACTACTGGATTTCCGTCCCACTTTAATTCAATAGTCTTAGGATCATCTACCATATCTCTAAGTCTTTCGACTGCGTGAAGCCCGCCCTGTACTCCATTAGTAATTACAAGGTCTTCTACGTGTTGATATTTTCTACCAACTTTAGGAGCAGCAGCTTCAAACAATTCTCTTAATTTCATCGGACACTCGCTATATTAATCATTTGCCTAAACCAAGTAGTTGTTCCAGGAACATAACTTTCTGTTTGTGGAAAATATTTTGTTTTAATTGCTTGATACTTTTCAGTATATGGTTCTAGAGCCTTTAGCATTTTTTTAGGTGATCCCATGTCATCTGCACTTGCCGTTGATCCAATAATTACTTTTGCGATTTTGTCTTTATCGCTGGTTATTAATTCTTTAGTATTTCTATCAACCAATCCTTTATAAGGACTCATCATTAGACTTTCATGACCAGGAAGTTGACTCATATTAGCTAAATCTGCCCATATAGCGTGTAAGGTTCCGCCCTTCATTGTAGGTTCGTCGTAGTCATGAGTGTGTAAAGGTTGGACTTCAGCAGCATTTTCTACAGCCATAAGATCAACTTGTACAATTTCCTCGCCTTCGCCAGTAGGAATGCCTACGTGAATACTAACACCTGTTCTTGCGGCAAAGTATCCGTTTTCTTTAAAATAGTCCTCTAGAGCCTTACGACTTAATTTTAATTCTTTTGCAGGAAAAACTGACATTAATTCTTTTGCGTCAATCAGTGCATCAATATCACTACTGATTTCTTTCTTACCTGCACTGCCAATAGGATAGACATTGATGCCATCTGGTAATACCTGTTGAAGATTTTGCATTGCACTTTGGAAATTTCTCTTATTAATTTCTTTAGCACCTGGAATTACGTTTCCACCTTCATTTACATTAATCATAATGACCCTCTTTAATATTGGTCATTTCTTTTTCGTGTAATTTACCGCACATGTCTTTATAATCTGATTTAGATAATTCTAAATGCATACTTTCTTGAGGAAATTTATTTTGATATAAATCAAAAGCCTTTTTACACATAGGTGCAAACACTACAGGTTTTAATCTGCGACCTGCATCTATATAACTTTTAAATTTATGAATAAATGGAAAATAGGTTTTCCTATAAAATTCTGGATCATTGTTCATAAAATAGATAACATCTTCAATTAGATCAAAATCTAATGTATCTTTATCTTTTTTTCTTGTAATATCTAAAGGGTTCATTTTATCCATCTCTTTTACCATGCTCTGCATGACCAGTAACGTGCCTTCCAACGTGGTCCTGGATTAGCACAATTGTGTCTTGCTCTAAAAGATTTTCTGCGACCAGGAATATGTTTTTTAATACTTAACTTTTTGTCGCCGAAATTTACTTTAACTACTTTGCCATTTGGCTTCTTAACATAAACTTTAGATTTTTTAACATCGCCAGCCATGGGTTTGCCTAATGACACGCTGCGTCCTTGGTATTCTGCTTCTGTTAATTCATCATGGAAGGTACAGCCGTGTTCTTCTAATAATTTAAGAGTAGCAGAGTCTGCTTCGATCAATACAGATTCACTCCACTCAGCAATGACCCAAGTTTCAATGCCTTCATCTTCTGCTAGTTCTATATGGAAATAATCTCCAGAACTTAACGACCCTTCATTTTCTATTTCTTCGATATGCTCTAGAAGACTTTTATTTTTATATTGTATTCCTTCTGCTGGAGTCGGAGTTTGTGCCGAGTAATTACTAGTATTCATAGGAGCAGAAGGTGTTGTATACATATTATCATCTACATCTCCTGATGCATTCTGACCTTTTTGCATCTTTAAATAATCATCATATTGACGATTTACATAGGCTTTGAAACTATTAGCAGTTAGCTCTCCTGACATATATTTTTGATACATTTCTTTATTTTTAGGATCAGGACTATCCTTCATCTTCATTACGCCAGCTTCGAATTCTTTTGCAAAATTAGGACTATTTACATACTTGTGTACTTCTGGAATAACTTCGCCTATCAGACTAGCAGCAGCCGCATTTGCTCCTGCACCGGCATCTCCTGCTTTTAATCCAGTGATTAGTCCTCTTACTCCAGCCTTGGCAAACATCCAGCCCATTTTTAGTTTATCTAAAAACGACAAACCAGCAGCATTGGCCATTTGGTTTACACCTTTAGCTACTCCTACTGCTCCGCCAGCATAATTACCTTTTTCAATATCTCTCATGCCTTGTCCTGTTTGAGAATCTGCTGCGGCTAATTGATCTGCTCTTTGTTGCATAGTTGGTGCTGCTTGTTTTTTAGGAGCAGCATTGGGCCCTACTCCCGGAGGAGGACCTTCATTTAGTATATCTAAATATTTTCTTAATGACATTTTATTAGATTCCTTCATTAACACACCTAGCTCTTGTTGCGATGGTTTTCTACCAACGAAACTTTGTTTATCTGGTTCTTGTCTTTTATCTTCTGGATCAGGACCAGTTACGCTATAAATTTTATTCCCACCTTGTTCAACATCCTTGCCTGCACCACCAAATCCTATACCTTGATCCATAGAAACAGTATTAGCACCAACAGAAGTACTAGCACTAGTGACTGTGCTCTGATCTGGACGCTGTTTAGTAGACATTTTAATGTCGCCTACCTGCGCATCTGTATTAACAAGGCCGGTTTGCAAATCAATCTCTTTTCCAAATCCGCCTAGATTAGGAGTGGCATATTTTATTGCCTTGCCGGATTTATCATATGTAAATTTGCCAAATGCTCCAGCATATGATCTTGTGCCATCGGGATTAGAATAGACTTTTTCGCCTCCATTAAGTTCCCCATCAGTTGGAGGAAGAGCAGGAATTGGAGGTACTTTGACTTGATTAGATTGTTGTTCGTTTAAAATATCTATATAATTTCTTAGTAATGATGTAGTCATAAAAAAGCCCCTTTACGATATTTATCGTATCGAGACTCTTAATAAACAGCTTTTAAGCTTGAACTACAGTTTCTACTTTAGTAATTGTACGTCCTAGGAACATTTTAACCATAGTGAGACTTTTTTCATCTTTGACATAAAAAAACCCACCGCCCGAACTTCGATCCTTGCTTAGATCCTTGGCTGCACGTTTAGGCAATCTTATTTTTGGATTGTTTTCGCACCATTGTACAAAATTAGCATGGCACTGTCCAGATACACCTAGTGTTACTTTAAAACCAAAATTTAACTTTTTAACTAAAATTGTACCTTCTGTCAACGAATTTACATGATTAGGATCTGGAATTTCTATGTATTTTATTTCATTTTTACAAACATTAACTATTGCTTCTAGATCTTTTTCAGTATTGATATAGATACTAACTGTTGGAGTTTCTACTCTTGACTGCCAATTTTCAATAGCAGCCAGTGTTGATGCTAATTTGTGTGCGCGATTTTTGTCAGAAGAAGATGCACGTCTTGAATAATAAAGATCATCATTACTATGATAAAACTTGTTTATTCTTTCAACATTGGATCCTCGAAACCAGCCAGCTACTCCAGAAGTGAATACAACTTTATATTTGTATTTGTTCTGGAATAGCTTAGTGCTATATTTTACATTATGAGATTTCAAGAATTTCATTTGTTATAATTTTAGACTTACTAACTTTTGGTCGTAGTGCTATTTTATCATCTTCTATAGAAATATTCAATATTCCGCCCTTCTTAAGATCACCAAATAGTATCATCTTAGCTAACGGACGTTTAATTTCTTTATCAATTACACGCTGTAAAGGACGAGCACCCATTTTCTTATCAAACCCTTTTTCTACTAACCAGTCAATTGCGTCGTTATTGATTTTTAGTTTAACGCCTTTTTCTCTAATTTGATCACGCACTTCTGACATGAATTTTCCAACAATCTTGATCATTGTTTCTTTTCCAAGCTTGTTGAATGTAACAATGCCATCAAGACGATTTCTAAATTCTGGAGCAAAGAATTTCTTAAGTTCTTTATCTTCGTAGACTTTTTCTTGATCACCAAACCCAATAACATTCTTTTCAGACTCTGCTGCACCTGCATTAGTAGTTAAGATTAGAATAATATTTCTACAATCTGCCTTTTTACCATTACTGCCTGTAACAAATCCGTTGTCCATAATTTGCAACAAAATAGTTGCCACATCCGGATGAGCTTTTTCAATCTCGTCTAGCAGTAGTATACAGTTCGGGGATTCTTGGATCTGTGTAATTAATAATCCGGCATTTTCTTCGAAACCTACATACCCAGGCGGACTGCCAATTAGTTTAGATACTGAATGTTTTTCTTGATATTCACTCATATCAAATCTAATTAGCTTGACTCCGAGGTGCTTGGACAGTGCTTTAGCAGTCTCAGTTTTACCGCAACCCGTTGGTCCCATGAACACAAAACTACCAACTGGTTTATTTTCAGATTTTAACCCTGCTCTGCTTACAAGAATCTTATCTACAACTTCGGTAATTGCAAAATCTTGTCCATAGACGTCTTCTTTAATTTGAGATTCTAAATTAGCTAGATTTGAAGATTCTTGTTCTGCAATTGTCTCTGCGGGAACATTAACCATTTTACTAATTTCGTATTCAATTTCATTAGTAGTGATTATTCTTTCATCAGCTAATTTAAGATTAAATCTACTTGCAGCACAGTCAATTAAATCAATTGCCTTATCTGGTAATTTCTTATCTGCTTGATACTTAATGCTAAGTTTTACAGCAGAATGAATTGCATCATCTTTAATTTTAACTTTATGAAAAGTTTCGTAGTATTTTTTAATTCCTTTAAGGATTTGTATAGTCATTTCTGCAGTAGGTTCTTCTACTGTAATTCGTTGGAATCGACGCATTAGTGCGCGATCCTTTTCAAAGTACTTACGATATTCTTCCCAAGTAGTACTAGCAACAACTTTAATATTACCTTTGCTCAGTGCAGGTTTCATCATATTACTGAGATCATTTGCACTATTATTTGCACTTCCTGCTCCGCTGATCATATGTGCTTCATCGATGAACAGGACAGTTTTTCCTTTTTTGCTTAGGCCTTTTAATACTGCTTTAAAGCGTTCTTCAAAGTCTCCACGATACTTGCTACCTGCTAACATAGCACTAATATCTAAATTATAAACTGTATATTCTTTAAGGAAATCTGGAACTGCACCTTTAACAATATTATATGCAAGTCCTTCAGCTATTGCAGTTTTACCTACACCTGGATCGCCTACAAGAATTACATTACTCTTTGATCTACGTCCAAGTGCTAGAGAGATATTTTCTAACTCGTCAATGCGTCCAATAACAGGATCAACTTTATTCTTCTTAACAGCTTCATTTAGATTTGTAGTAAAAGCTTTTAGAGCACGATCGCTCTGTGTGTCATGTGATTCAATCTCTTCCTCTTCTGCTGCATTATTAATATAATCGAGGAATTTATCTTTATCAATGTCTGCTTGTTGAATATAAAAATGTGCCCAAGATTTTTTTTCGCTCATAATCGAGACAAAAACATCTGTAGACTCAATTTTTTGTCTTCCATGAAACAGCACTTGAGTAAATGCTCTGTTTAACACTCGCTCAACTGCTTGGGTTTTTTTTGGCTTAGTATTATCGCTGATTACTATATCATTTAATTTATTTTTGATATAGAGTTCGACATCCTTTTTTAAGCTTTCTGGATCTGAACCATATCCGCTAATGCAATTAGTAAAACTTTCATCGCATAACATAGCATACAGCAAATGTTCGATTGTAAGATATTCATGATTGAGTTTTTTAGCTACATCGATTGCTGCTTCAAATACCAACTGCAAATTGTCACTTGGTTCTACCATATCTTTTCCTTTGTTTTTTAATTGCTAAATCTAGTTTTAATTTACTTATTCGGTCTGTAAAACAGACACCATTTAAATGATCCAACTCGTGTAAAAAACATCTAGCATCGATTCCTTCTAGTGTTAGTATATAAGATTTTTTATTTCTGTCAAGAAACTCGACTACTATAGTTTTAGGTCTTTTAACTTTAAAAAATAATCCTGGAAAGCTTAAACATCCTTCTTCATCTTCAACTTGTTCTGAACTTGCACTGATTATTACAGGATTGAATAGAGCAAATGGTGTATACACTTCAGGCATATTTTTAAGATGCATAACGAATACCCTGGCATTGACTCCTACTTGACTTGCAGCAAGACCAATACCGTTTTCTTCTGCCATTAACTTGACCATTTCCTCTTCTAGTGTTAGAGGATTAATAACGGGATTATCAAAGTCAAAGTCTGGTAAGACTTCTTTTAAAAAATTATCTGTGCTTTTGAGTAATTTCAGCATGAAGTTCCTGTATCTTGTTTTTTAGAATTGGATCAGTAATAGCTGGTATTTCTATATCAACTACTACAATAAAATTTCCTAACTGTCCGTTATGAATACTTCTAAATCCTAATCCTCTTTTAACATAATGACTGTTTGATTGAGTTCCAGGATTAATAGTAATAGTACTAATTTCATCAGTAACAGATGTTATCTCTTTTATACACCCTGTCATAGCTTCAAACGGGCTTATTTTGAGATGCGAAAAAATATCATCTCCTTTTCGTTCAAATCTTTCATCAGGTGTAACAAGTACAGTAACATTTAAATCGCCTCTAGGTAGGTGGGCGAAAGAATCGTCTCCATATTTTGCATATCTAATGGTTTGACCGTTAGCAATGCCAGGAGGTACATCAATGGTTAAACTTTGATCTTTACCAGACGGAAGCCTATAATTTGCTTCTAGTTGAGTTCCAGTGAATGCTTGTTTAAATGTAATGGTGCATTGAATATTTAGATCCCTATTTTTTTGACGCATTTCGTGTCTAAAGAAATGGCCAAACATATCTCCCATACCGAATCCGAAAATATCATTCATATTTCCGGTATTAATATTAATAAAGGGGGATCCGTTTCGACTCATATCGTACTCTCTGCGCTTGTGTGTGTCGCTTAGAGTTTCATATGCTTCGGATAATGACTGAAAATATTTTGTGTCTCCGCCTCTGTCGGGATGATGTTTCATAGCCAATTTTTTATAGGCTTTTTTAACATCATCCTGACTAGCGTTTTCTGAGATTCCTAAAGTTTCGTAATGGTTCATGATAAACATTATACACTACAAAAATCACAATGTCAACTACTCTAATGGATTCATTGTGTCATCTAGCGGGGTATTTGGAATAGCAGGTTTTCCAAAAGCTGGAAGATCACCAACGCCCGTAGCAGAAACAACTCCCATTCCTGCAGCCGGAGCAGCAGCCATAGGCATCATTGGACTAGGTCCAACTGGTCTTGGTGAAATCGACGGCGAAGGTGTAGGAGCACTCGGTGGAGGAGGTTTATTAGCTGCTTCTATAGCTTTCATTCTTAAATCTTTGTCGTCACCTGCTAGCATAATGCCAGACAGTGTACCAGTTAAGAATGTTGCGATAGGTATAATGAGTTCAAAAAACTTATTATCAACAGGGCTCATTCCATTCATTGGTTGAGTTACAAAAATTAGACTGTATAACACTACAAAAACAATTCCAAATAGTGTTAGGCCTAGAACTATACCAATAAAAAACTTTAAACGAGCTTGAAGCTCTTCAGACGTATATCTTGGTCCGTCCCATAATTCTTTAATCATTTACATTCTCCTTTACTTGGCGCTGGTACAAATACAGCATTTCCTTCTTTATTAATCATTACGTTTTTTTTTTCGTAGTTTGTTAAGTCTTCTGGACAGGTTCCATTGGCACTACAGTAGGGTTTTTTACATTGTTTTTCTTCCCAGTTGTCTGGGTCTTGACATGGATATCTGTATCGCTCTTCACATCCAGATAAGAACATTAAAACGGGTAATAGTACGATCCATTTTAGGTTCATAATCGCTCCTTCCTTAATATGCTAATATTTATCCAATTTTGGAACTAATCAAGTTTTGATTATTTTATTGAATCTGATATAGATTTTTGATTTTTGTACCACTCAATCCAGTCATCAACTTTGCCTTTGCACCCGTGATATTTTGAATAATTTTTAATTACCACTTCTGCGGTTGTACTTAATTGTTTAGTACCTGCAGGAACTTTTTCAAGATCTGGACAAGCTTCTAATAACTCAGATGGTACATCCGGAAATTTCATTTTAACAGGAACTGGAGTAGAACATCCTACTAACATCAGACTAACGAGGATTATAGGAAATTTCATTTATCTTCTCCTTTTACCGGATTCTCAGATGCTTCATTTAACAGTTCAATCACTCTAGGATCCACTTCGCATTTAGCATCAACTTCTTTGGCTATTTCTTTTATCTTATCAACATACACAGTTTCTTTTTGTTTAATAACTTTAGTTCTATACACAATCTTTTCTTTAATTACTGTATTAACTTGTTGACTTTTTTCTTCTGCTACTCTAATTTGTTCTTCTAATTCTTTTATACGTTGCTGCCATTTTTCTTCGTTTGAAAAACCTCCTAGAAAATATGCCGAAGCACCGTATAAAATAATACCAACAAGTTCCATAGGAATCTTGTAGTTTTTAATCATAGGTATCCAGGAAATTAATTTACTAGCAATATATAAAACCACACCAACTGTTAACATTGAATAAGTTAACCATATTAACCAACTATCAGGTATAAAATTAAACATCCACATTATAATTTCTCCAGAGATACTGCATGATTGTTATTTTCAAAAATAAAAGTATTTCCAATTTTAGTAATATTATAGTTGCCTAAATATTTTGTTAGATACAAGATTTCAGCCATGTCTTTACTTTCAAGCATGAATGCACCAGGTGTACTGTCGTAGACAGCATTTTTCTGTCCAAAGTTTTTTATTTTCATTCTTAAAGGCTCAGCATACATTTTTTGAAATACCAGGGTATCATCATTGACATCAATATTTTCAATAAAACTCCTATTAAAAAAGTTACTGAAATTGTTCATATAACTTTCTTTAATTCTTAAATCGTAAGCATCTGGACTAGTAGGAATGATTTCATTTAATCTTGACATTTCTGCTTCTTCAGACTGAAAGCTTTTATAATATCTAAATTTAAAGTTTTCAACATCGGCTAACTTACCAACACCGTCTAACATCTCTGTAATATTTTTAGCAGTATCTTTGTTTCTTTCAATTTCTACAAATACTTTATATTTGTCATCTTTTACTTGTCCTGAGCTTATGTCAGCATCTAAAATAAAACTATATCCGTTTTCTAAAAACTTAACTAAATCTTTAGCAGCAGCTTGACCAGTTACCGTAAATGAGATCGTTGATACATCTTGGTCAGACCCCATTTTGCTAACATAACTGTCAACTTCAAAGATATTATCTACTAGTAATTTTAAATCGCCTTTGCGTAGGTCTTCGTTTAAACTATTCATGTAAATCCTTTATACTGCCGGCGCAGCAGGAGCAGCAGGAGCAGCAGGAGCAGCCATTGCAGTAGCATCTGCTGGCTCTGCAGGACTAGCTGAAACTTTACTTGTACGACCAAATTTAGTTTCTTTTAATTTTGACATATAACCTTCGTATATGTCTTCTACCAATTTTTTTGGCATCATGATTTCAACAATCCAAATAGATGTACGATCTAGTTTACCTTTTCTAGTTCCTGGTCTTACATCATCCGGTGTTTTAATTTGTCTTGGTTCAATTAAGGAACTTTTTTTATAGTTTACTTTGCATCCGTATTCAAGAAGTCTTTTAGCTGCCATTGGATCCGGCATTTTTTTGTGAGGCCACATAAAACTAGCAGTTATCCAATGTCTTTCTACGATAGGTCCTTCGGCTAGCTCGCCGTCTTCCCAATTTTCGTAAACATACATATTCATTTCGTCTAAAACACGCTCAAAATCTTTAAGAATAGAGAGGCTATTATTTGTAGAATAAAGAGATTCGACGTTCTTTATTACATCTAAAATATCATGCATTGTTGGATCCTATAATTTGCACAATTATTTATCTGCTTTTAAACGATATCATACTATATTATTATTTTGATAAAACATTAAATATCTGTGTAGGACCTCTGTAGTTACTGGTGGGTACCTACAAGTCCTACTTTTACTTTAAAGTAGGAGAACTTAATGAGTAAACAACGAGTGAAAAAACGTTTTACCTCAGAAGATAATATAATCAATTTCCCAACATTTTTGCCTCTTAAAAAGAAGCAAGTATCTTTAATCCCTCGCAACAAGCACCAAGAAACTTATGTATCAAAACTAAAAGATAGCAGAAAAGACATAGTGTTTGCTGTTGGGCCTGCTGGAACAGGAAAAACCCTGTTGGCAGTACAAGCAGGAATCAAATATTTGCAAGAGGGAAGAGTTGAAAAAATTGTTATTACACGACCCGCCATTTCAGTAGACGAAGATTTAGGATTTTTACCAGGAACATTAGAAGAAAAAATGGCGCCCTGGACTAGACCTATATTTGATGTGTTACTTGAGTATTATCAAAATAAAGACATCGCTAAAATGTTAGAGGAAGGAGTGATCGAAATAAGTCCGCTTGCGTATATGCGAGGACGAACTTTTAAAAATTCTTATATTGTAGCAGACGAAATGCAAAATGCTACAAAGAGTCAAATGAAAATGTTATTAACTAGATTAGGAGAAAATTCTAAAATGGTTGTAACAGGAGATCTGGCACAAGCAGATAGATTAAGAGACAACGGATTGATGGATTTTTGTAATTTAATTGAACAAAAACAAAATTTAGAACATCTTGATATTGTCCACTTTGACAAATTAGATATAGAAAGACATAATGCAGTAAAAGAAATTCTAGATATTTACGGAGATTAAAATAATAGGGGAGATTACTCCCCTATTTTGTTTACCAATATTCCTGAAGATAATAAGAAATTAATTCCCGAACGATCACGATAGTCTTGGCAGTAATAAACACGCCCAATTCCTGATTGGTATATAAGTTTGGCACATTCAAGACATGGACTATGTGTGATAAAAATATCAGCACCAGCGCCACTGTTGCTACTACGAGCAAGTTTGCTAATGGCGTTTGACTCTGCATGAAGCACTTCTGGCTTAGTTTTTAAATTATACGGTTTGCCAGTTTCGTCTGTGTACTGCCACTCAGCAGCATCAATAGTCCATTCGTTGGCATATATACGATCTTCGCAGTCATTATTCCAATCTGCAGGCATACCATTGTAACCGTAACTGATTACAGTATCATCTTTGACAATCACTGCTCCCACTTGTAATCTTTTTGCATAGCTTAACTGAGCAAGACGTTTCGCCCAATCCATATACAAATCAATAAACTTTTGTTTCATGGTACTGGATTTCCATTATCGTCAACTTCTAACCAAGTATGATCTCCTAGCCACTTTACTCTAGCAATATAATCATAATGTGCCGGAGCCCCAGTCGTCCAATCATTTGGGCCTTGATGGCAAAGTCTAGTCTTGTTTATTTTATGATCAAACGCTATCCAATATATTTGATTATGGTATACTTGGAATTGATACTCTGCGGCATGAACAGCATCTGTGATTTCTAAACGACGTTTAATTTGTTCTGCTTGCTTTTGTAGTACCTTTACCAGTTCCATTATTCTATCATATTCTTGTTGCGCATGTAATCTGGCAACATTGATCATGATATCTTTTTGCTTAGTTACGGGAACTAAATCAAATTTAGGAGATCCAATATCAATTGGATATGGAAGAAGATTTTTTCTTGCTGGATCTTCTGGCTCAAATTTCATTAATATGACTTAATCTAATTAAGGTTGCTGCAAGGTTAATTTCCGGATCAATAACTAGTGTATGATCAACTAGTCCTTGTTTGATAATTAAAATAGCCTTTTCTTGCTTTTCTTCATCTCCGAATATACTAACGTTGTCATATAACCATCGGAAAATTTCCTCCATTTCCTCAGGTCTGGCCTGACTGCATACAAGCTTACGTGCTTCTGATATTTTTCCTTTTTTGAATAGTTCTACCATTTCCAACTTGTAGTCTTGTTCACCAGTGTCTCCTTTTTCCGGAGTATGTAAACACTTATCCATACTATTCATTTGAACAGTGTTAATGCATTTACGTAAGTCTGGATACGTTGCCTTTACGAACGTGTCAAGCGTATCCAAGTCGAAATCAACTTCTTCGCTAACAAGTATTGTAGCAACACGAGCGGTAAACTCAGTAATATCCGTTCGTTCAATGTGAAATCCTTGACATCGTGAATGTATAGCAGGGATAATGCGATTAGGGTAGTTGCAGGTGAGGATAAAACGAGCAGTTGTATGATACTCTTCCATAACTCCGCGGAGAGCAGCTTGTGCATTAGGGCTAAGATAATCGGCTTCATCTAATAATACCACCTTAAAATTTCCAAAAGGAATCATTTGTACAAAGTTTACAATTTTGTCTCTTACATCTTCAACACTATTTGTACGACTAGCATTGATTTCTAAAATATCTAAGTCATTAATTTCTAATTCATTTAACAGTATTTTTGCTAGAGTTGTTTTTCCAATACCAGCATTACCGCTAAAAAGCAAATGTGGAATACTGCCTTGCTTAATCCAACTTTCAATTTGCTCTCGCTGATGAGTATCTCTAAAGACATATCCGTCGATTGTATTCGGGCGATACTTTTCTACCCATAGTTCTTTCATATAATTTTTCCTAATCCTAACCAAATAAGTTCGTCTAGCTCTTGCTGATAATCTTTACCTAGTCTACGCTTCTGGTATATAGTCTGTAAAACTTCAGTACCATCACCGAAGCTATCGACGCCGGTACCACGACTTTCTAGTTCTTCAATCAAATCCTCAGTGTCAAAATCTGATAAGTCGATATCTACATCAACTTCAGTTGAAATTGTTTTATATACCATTATACAACCTTTTTAGTTAATTCGTGTAATCGATCAGCGCAGTCACGGATGTCTTCGCTGAGATTTCCTTTACCCATTTTTGTTTCAATCATGCGAGCAATTTGATGTAACATCATGATTGCATCTGTATATTCTCTATCGGTCATTATGTTCCTAACGGTGGTTGATTTTGTACACGCTTAATGTCTTCGGCATATACAACACGATTTCTTAATTCTGTGGTGCTGAAACTATGTTGTCTATTATTAAAATACAATTCGATTCCTCTAGCATTACATTCTTTTTTTCCTGTAAAATCTTTATCTATGTATTCTATACCTAGTATTCTAACATTAATAGGATAACTAAGCAAGATGTCTACTAACTCTTTTTCAGTGCCGTACACTACGATTTCGTCTACATACTTACAAGCTTCTAATTGCACATATCTTTCAAAGATAGTCTGTATTGGTTTATTTTTTTCTCTTGGACGATCAATAGTAGGGTCTGTTTGAAGTCCTACAATTAAATGATCACATACACTTTTAGCTTCTTTGAGCATCATGATATGCCCGGCATGAAATAAGTCAAAAGTGCTACAAGTAAATCCGATCTTCATACAATTTCTTCAATTACACCTAGCACTTCGGCTAGTACAATGCACACACCAGCTAGCCAAATGTTTCCGGCCATTAATACACCGCCAGCAAATATTCTAATTCCACTTTTAGCAAGGCTAACATAAAAATGCCCTTTACTAGTATCTTTAGGTTGTATATCAAGCACTGACATAGTTTCTCCATATTGTTTAGATATTATACAGAAAAAAATAGGGCCTGTCAATGGCCCTATTAAGATTTTTTATCTTTTAATCGTAGGCAATGTATTCGTCACTTGGTTTTTGATCTGTTTTAATCAAAACAGCATCAATGTCTACTCTTCGAATAACAAATTCTTTACCATCCTCTTCGACCTTAACACCTCTAGTCCAACGGCCGTGTTCTATTAGAATCCAATCACCGACCTCAACATCGTTTTGTTCTGGCCCAATTGCCCATACTTGACCCCACCGTGGCTTAACTCCTCTAGTCTTTCCGTCGTCACTAGGAATATAAATTCCACCAGTTGTAGTGATCCCGTCAAAATTCATATTCGTTACTAGAATATTTTTTCGAAGAGGTTTTATAGTTCCTTTTACAACGTTCATTTTTGGACCTTATTAGTTACACTTTTTTTCTTTAATGGTTTTTGGAACTTTTTATCAATTAGGTCTTTTTGTTCAGCAAACTTTGCACCTGGAACAGATACAGTTGGCTCAGAATGAGGAACAGAATCTGCATGAGTTGTGTAATATTCTTTAACAGCATCTTCTCGTTTTTTAACTATCTTTCCTCCTGGACCAAGTTCGTCACCTCGGGCATTGACTCTAACATTACCAACTGCTAAAGTAAGTTCATTTTTTTTGCGTAATTTTTCTAAATCAATTTCTTTTCCTTGCATAGTTTTATACACTGTGCGTCCTGGTGATTTCATGCTCATAATATGCTCTCCTTATCTTAAGAATTCTTTCCAATCTAATTTGTACTTTATACTATCAATTTTATGTACACCAATTAGATAGAGTACATAACTTGCCACACTAGATCCTCGTCCTACTCCCCAAATTATGTTTCTTTGTTTAGCAGTATCTACAAAATATTTAAGCCAACGTAGTAGATCCAACATATTTCTTTTCCGAAATTCTTGTAATTCTTCGATTAATCTTTGATAATTTTCTTCAGGACATGTCTGTACTAAGTAGCTTTCGATGTCCATTTTTTTATATTCTTCGGGCATAAACCATTCTTGTTGCGATGTTTGATCAAAGGTTTCCTGATCAATAGTATCATTTGAACGGACTTTTAGTAGATTATCAGTGAAAGTGTTAAATTTTAAAACATCCGAACTAGCTTCAACTAATGTATTATTTAGACACTCGAGATTTTTTTCATATAAAATTTCGATTAGATCTGAGTCATTAAATATTGGACGTTTAAATTTATCATAATGCATAGCACTATTTTAATTTATTTTAATCAAGTTGTCAAGATCTGTATCTCTTTTTTCGTTTTGCTCTTGCCAATATTTTGCACGTCGTTGTGCAATTTCCATTTTGTAATGTTCTAATAAACTAACAACTTGTCGCTGTATATCTGGATTTCTTGTCATCCAATATTTCCTAGACAAATCTTGTATTTTAGTTTCGATTTCAGAATCTTTAAGATTAGAACAATCGACTGCTAAAGGGTGCATTACCAATCTCCAATGTATTTTAAAAAGACATTAGTACCACCGTCCCTAGACCATACTTCTATAATTCTAATTGTTCCAGGAATTGGTAATGTAAATGTTACTGGAAATCCTGTATCTTTTTTAATAGTACCGCCACCTTCTGTACTAAAATTAAGAATGTACTCTCCGAGGGTATCGCCCTTAATTTCAACTGTTAGTTTTGCCCAACCTTCTTCTGGCCAATCTTCAAATCTAAGAGTTGTATTTCCCGTAGCAGTAAACACTTGATAAGGACCGTCGACAATACTAACATTTACAGTTCCGTTAGTATTAACTGGTCCATATACTTTTCCATGTAATTCTGCATAAATTGCGTTATATAGGGTATTACCAAGAAGATCATTATCAACTGCTATGTCACCTTCTAAGGGTTCTTTCAACACTACTTTGGATTGTAAATCACTAAGTTCACCTGCTGCAACTTCTAAAGCAGTTTGTATATAACCAAAATTATCTCTGAATCCTTGACTGTTATTATCTTTTCCAGCTTTTGGATAAGTGGGATCGATCCCACTTGGATCTATTTGACTTGTCATGTTATTGTTACCTTATCATCTTTAAATGCGATATATTTACCTAATGTATTTTGATCAAGAACGTAATCAATATAATATCTATCTACAGTATAATCTAAATCTTTAAAATTAAAACCACTGTTCTTTATGTTTAACAGTATGTAGTCACCTTCTCCGGGCTTGCAATAGCATAATATTACCGCCTTGACATATCCTAATTCTTGTTTAGATCCCGGCTGTACAGTCCTCATCCACGAAAATAGATAGTTTCTTTCAGTACTGGCGTTCGGCATATTCTTTAATCGATATTGCCAGTTACTAACGCTGTTTGGATAACGTGTTCTTGGCTCGGGATCGCTGACCTGTAAATTAGTTTGATCTACGCTTATTCTTGTAGTTGGTCTTGGTGCGTAGGGTTCTTTTTTATTTAAGTCGTCAATTCTGTCTAGTCCATACCATTGTATATCAGAATTATCTACAGTAATTGGCGGATAATCTTTTTCTTTAGTTAGTATTGTAGGAGGTAGATGTTTTTTCCCTATTTCTAATGGATCAATCATTTCTACGTAAATTACCTCATATGCAATTCTTTGTGTATCTAATGGAATTCCGTAAGCTTTTTTAACCTCTCCAAAAATGAATCTTTTCTTTTTGTGATTCAATCCAATCGCACTTACGTATTCAGCAGCAGTTTTTGTTTCAATGCCTGCGTACACTAGCATTCTTAAATCTTTTTGAACTCCAAATAACGAATCATTTAATCTCCAAAGCTTATTAGGAGTAAAAACGTTTGAGTCATTTATAAAGTTTTTAAATTTTTCGCGTTGATCTAACGATAAAAATGGTTGCACATAAATGTAGCTATAAGGCTTATCATTAGGTGTAGTAACTATTATATTAAATTCTTTAGTTATAGCACTATAAAGATATTGATCTTGAGCCAATACTGTAAATGTAAACACTCTATCAACAGTGGTTGTACCTCCGTCTAAGATAAAATCTCTGTTATCAAATGTTGTTAGACCTGGGTTATTTGGAAACTCAAATTGATTAACTCTACCAACAATCTCCCCGTCAAGATTTAGACTTAGGCCGGGAGGTAAGCTACCTTGTATAATAGCGTAATTTATTAACGGATTTTTAGCAATTGAAGTAGCTTCTATTTTAAAAGTACTGAAAAAGTTTCCGCCAATAGAACCTAAGTCGGTGTCAGTGATCCAAGACATTGTGCTGTCAATTTCTCCAAGAATTTTTACACTAAAAGTTCTTGCAGTAGACGCAGTTTCTGTTCCTGAACTATACCTAGTTGCAGTGATTGTAAATTTATAATTTTTAGTTATAGCTGATTGATAAGGTACTACTCCGAATACTTCCCCGTTTCTTGAATCAAACATCATACCTGGAGGTAATCCATATAACTCCCATTGCACTAATTGAAATCCAAGTCCTGTAACATGCGGTATTTTACAAATATAATCTTTTCCTAAATAACTTGCACGATCGTTAAGTTCGTAAACTTTGCTAAAAGTTCCAAGATTTGAAACACTGTCGGCTACCTCAATCCAATAAAGGAGATCATTGTCGTCATTAAAATTACTAGTAGAAGTGTGTCCTTTACTACATTGATAAAGTTTTGTATTGTGTAACACAATTTGATTAAAGATATAAACAGTACTAGGTTGCCATTCTCCTACATATGGTTTTCCTCTGTTTTGAAATCTAAATTTTCTAGAATTTATTACAGTTACTTCAGCAGAGTCAACTGTAAGGTTAGGAATACTACTGACAATTTTAATTTTATCGCCAGTTTTTAGTCCGTGATTGTAACTTTGTGTTACTGTAACAGTATTAGTTTTTCTAATTAGTGTTTCAAAAGTTTGTTGAGCTACCCATGATCTATCTACAATTTCTAAGTTATAAAAAACTGGATCAACTATACCTGGACCTTCATATACGTCAAGTAAGAATGTAAGATAATTATTAGCTCTTTTTATTCCTAGATCAGTAGAAGTTAACCACAACGGAGATCTAAGATAAGTGCTGTCAACAGTAAAGACTCCATTACCGGCAGTAGTAATAACGTTATCTGCTCTTAAGAAATCATCACCAACTACATAAATGTTGAATTGTCTTTTAGCAACAACGTCACCGTCGCTTACACTAACAATAAATTGATATTTTCTGTTAAGTTTTCTTGGTGTAGTTGAATTGTTTGCAAAATCATAAAAAACACTATCATAAACAAAACTATCATAACCGTTACTAGATCTATAGCCAAAGTCATATCCTACACTGTCATATAATCCTTGATCATAATATCCTTTGTCGTCAGTTTGTCTAATAATTAGTGCCGGTTGAATAAATCCGGTAATTCTTCCATCTTCAGTTAAAATTAAACCAGGAGGTAGTTCACCTGCGCCCTTGTCAATAAAATATTTTAGAGTTTGTCCTGTTGGAGTGTCAAAGTCTATAGCTGTAAGCGGAAACTCTACAAAACTACTGTCTAATATAAAATAGTTTTGATTAGTACCAATTGGTAAATCGCCCGAAGGTGTAATCCAAACTGGAGGATCTGCTCCGTTGATTGTAATTATTAAAGTTCGATCTGAAATTGCAGATCCTCTACTAGCTCTAATAACAAATTCAAAATCAGTAGGTCTAGCTACTTCAAAAGGTGTTCCTACTATGCTACTACTTTCGAGTCTTAGACCTGGAGGAAGATTTCCTGATATTTTTGTAAATGTCACATCTGTACTGTCGTCACCCGCATCAAGATTTGTAAAGTCCAAGGGCAAGGGCAAGTCAACAACTGTTCTTTCCTCAATACTTGGAAATTTGTAACCAGATTTAACAGTCCACGACGGTAATAAACTCATATCTATTCCTATAATAATATATTTACCCTATTTTGATGTTATTTTTAATCGTAAAAAAAGGCGAGCTAAAAACTCGCCTTTTTATAAATTAACTAGATCAGTTTAGATCGTCCCAGACAACTGGGCCAATTGCGCTGCATACTTGTAATTTAGTTGAAGTTGTATTAAAAATAACTTCTCCAACCTCTACACCTGTAAGTGCATCTCTTTCAACAGAAGTTAATGGAGTAAATTTTACTCTTGGAGTTGTAATACTTAATGTTTTAGAAGGATCGTTAACAAATGTTATAGGATTGATTTCTGACATTACTAAGTTTCTTTGTACGTCAAATCTCTCATTTTGTCCGTCAACGAACCAAATTTGTGTTGAAACTCCGCTACTGTTAGCAACAAAGCATCCAAGACCGCCTGGCATAACATTACTGCTTGGTGCACCAGTAAGAATATGACCAAAGCCTGCAGACAGTACAAAATTATCACCGTCCCATAAGTTAAAGCTTAGGATACCTGCACTATCATAATTTTCAACTGGTAATTGTGCCGTCGGAGTACCTCTAGCACGGCAAAGAGCAACGGAAGGTGGTTGAACACTTGGGTCGCCTGGATTACCAAATATATTGATAAACGATGTCATTGAATTGCCGCCATAGATTGGATTAAATCCAACTTGTGTTTCCCATGCTCTAACTTCTAATTTTGCTCCGTAATCTTCACCGTTTAAGAAACCACCAATGGCTACTACACCTTCACCGCCCGTTGGTACGATAGCAATGTTATCGTCGTTATGGAAACCGTCTGCATATACATGATAACCTGGGGAGATAAAAATATCCCCGTCAACTTGAATATCACTTAACATGTGTACTACATTAGCTAATTCAATTGCGCCTGAATCATCTGTGCTAATTGAGCTACCGTTGAACACTAGGTTATTTAAAGTAAGTGTGTTAGTGTCATTATCCCAATTAACACCCGAACCTACATCAGTAACAGTTGTACCAGTGGTTGCATAATAGGCTAAACGTCCAGCGATACCTGCTCCCACATTTCCTGAACCACCGCCACCTGCATTGGCAGTAACATCAAACGTTCCGTTACCTGTGCCATTATCATTATACGTAATAGTAATATTTGTTTGTGAACCGTCTGCAAACATAGCAGCTACGATATCTTCTACTTCTTCAGTAGTTAATCCGCCACCGCCTGATGCATCAGTATCGTTTACCCAGTTAGTTCCGTCGTATTTTAAAACTTCCCCAACTGTGGGATCTGATATTACTACATCATTTAGTGCTCCTAATGTAGTTGCACCTCCACCACCACCTCCGCCACTGACTGCAATACCACCTGCAGTTGTTCCATCTCCAACCCAGACTTCTTTTTGGTCTGTGGTATAAATTAGTTCACCGCTAGCAGGAGTAAATGATTCCCTATCGGAGTCTAAACCTTGTCTAATTCTTAAAACCATCGTAATCTCCTAATTAAAATATTCCAAGATCAAGATCAATGTCCTGATCGAACGATGTAGGAATGAATGACCCAAAATCAATATCCTGCTGAGTCAGTAAATACTGTATTGGATTATCAAAACTATTTCCAAAATTTCCAAAATCCCAAGATAATATATTTCTAACATCGATACCGTACACTGTTGATTCGATATTGTTAGCATTAACTTGATTAACTGTTAATAATCCAAGTCCATTGTTCCACACTAATTGATTATTACTAGCTGAAACGGTAGTCCCATTAGTGGGATAGTACGCAAGTCGTCCGCTTGAACCGGTGTTGACTGTACCAGCATTATTAGTAATGAATTGATTTAAAGTGTCAAATGCACTGTTAACTTTACTAAATGCAGAACGCAGATCATCTCCAGTTCCGTCATTGGCATAGTTTCCTAAATTAATTGTATCTATGGGCATAATAATTAATCTCTTTTTTTTATTTATCAAAAAATGAATTTAGACCTGTTCAAGGATTCTGAACTCGGGTAATAGCCCAGAAATCCCAGGATAAATCTGAATTCTCAACTACGCTAAACGGCATATAAAAGTAACCTTTTAGTCCCCAATTAGCTCCCCAACTGTTTCTAACTATAAATCTTCTACTAGATTTATCAAAACCTACTAGCATTACAGCATGACCTCCTAAAAATTCTTCGTTTGCAGACGGCATAGGCATAACTCCTGTGTATGCTACTTTGTTGCTGACAAAACTTTCGTAAACTGCAAATCCAAAAATAACAGGAGTTTTTTGTGAAACCGCATTTATAACATCACTAAATGTTAATATTCTACGATATTCTGTTACTTTTCTTTTCAACGCATCTGTATAAGCTTGTTTATTAGGAGCCTGAGCAAATCTTTTAATAGTATAAGGCCAAAAAGTTTCAAGCGGAGCTCCCCATTTACTGACAGCTCTAATACCATCTCTAATACTAGCTCCGCTATCTTCATTTACGGTGTTCATTAGTACACGTTCTTGATAATAGATAAAAAGTCTACTTACATCATGTTTTTTATTAAGTTTTCTGTTTACTAATTCAATGGCTCCTGCTAGTGCCTGCCCAGTACAGCTTCCTAACTGTCCTTGATTTTCAATAGGACTACATTCGTTTCTAAAATCAATATAATTTACACTAGGAACTACAGACCTATTATAGGTGTAATCCCTAGAATCAAATTTATCACGGGGTAAAGAAAAATTTATATTGTTTTTATTAAAGTTAATCATAATTTTTATTAAACCTTATTTACCCAGTAGTGTGATTAAAATTATTGTCATTTGTTATTGATTACCAAGTATCCCCACTCCAGGCCAAACGCTTCCAAATATTACCGCTAGACGCATAATTTGTGCTGGTAAAAGTCAAAGGAAATACCGCGTTATAAGGTGTCTCAGCACCTGTGCCTATATAGATGTAATTGTCATCGCTGGATAAATTTACCACTGTGCTGGTTGCCCCACCGTCACTGTCAGAGATAATATCTCCTTCTGTGATTTGAAGTGTGTTAGCATTTTTGGTCAATTGGAAAACGTTGGTGTTAAACACTGTCTCACCATTGTAAGCAGTAGCAACAGTGATCTGATGTCCTACTAAAACGTAGTTTGAGGTACAATAGTATATGTAGGAACCATTAAATGCTACTTGCCCTGCTTGATCTCCAGCTGCTCCTATGCTGGTTGCCGGTGCTGGTGCAAATACTCTAAACTTATTACTTACTATATCAACTTGGCCGCTTTCTTGATTACCAATAAACACGTTACCACTGCTGCTATTGTAGCCAATAAGAATAGTAGTATCTGATCTAAGTTCTACTGTGTTTGCTCTGCCGTCTATAACCAGTGTAGGGCCTCCACCGTAGGTAGTTTCTATGGCCATATTGCCTGGCAATGTCAGTGAACCATCTTCACCAAATGTCCATCTGTGTAGAGTTGAGTCTGACAAGTTGATATCAATGTTGATGTTGCCTTCACTATGTATATGGCCTGGTATGGTTAATGAACCATCTGTGCCAAACTGCCAAACATTATTACTTACATTAGGAGTGGTTATTTCAATACCACCATTGACTGTTGTTCGTACATTATGATCATCAGTGCCTAAGAAGATACTGGTTTCAGCTAAGTTGCCTGTGGTCAAATGTAAGTGATGCTCAACATTAAAAGTAGGTGCGTCAGCGTTGATCAATCCTGATTGAACACCTAAACTCGAAGGGTCATAGTTATTCTCTTCAGGTGATACACGAATAGTAAACTCATTGTCATCACTGTCTAGTTCAAAACTAATAGTGCCGTTACTGCCAGTCAATACTACTGTGCCTGATCCTGGATCTGATATGTTAGCACCCTCTGGATAGATCCACCAGTAGAGCGTTTGGTCAGCGTAAGTAGGTGAATATATGTAGAAAGTAAGAGTATCACCAACTAGAGCGGTGTTATTATAATAGTTTATGTTTATACCATTGTCGGTATAGGTATAGTTGGGTGCTCCGCCACCTTTGATCACCAACTTCTGACTGGCCACATCTGGACTTGCTGGAGTAAGTTGAATTGTAGGATTGCTGGTAACATATCCTTCAGTGATAGTACCACCTGCTGGCAATGTCACTGTGCCAGTATCGCCTAAAACAACGGAATACACACCGTTAACTAAACTGTTGTCGCCGCCAGGTGCTGTGTATAAAGTACCTATGAGGAAGGCGCCAACTTCTGTTTCAAGAGTAACTGAGTCAGCACTGACAGTTAACGCATTGTCTGAGTCAGTTAGATCGGCGTTGACTACTCCAATGTCACTGGCTGTGCCGTTGAGTGTGCCGCTGAGGTTTGCGACTGTAACGCTCCAAGGGCCCGCTGCGAACACATTGCCCGTGTCTGAGATTTGTAGCACAGCGGCATAAACTTGCTGGTCAACACTACCAAATCCGCCTGCCAGTGCCACATAACCCTGTCTAACTGCTATGTTGCTGCCACCACTTTCTGGGCCAAACAACGTACCAGCAAATGTCCAACTATCAGTGTTTTCAATAAATCGTTGCCATTCCACTAGACCATCAAGACTGTATTTGGCCACTACCCAAGTAAACGTTTCCGCAATCTCGTCGCCATTAACGCCTGATATATAAAGTTTGTCATCAGGTCCAACTACTATACTAGTAGCGGTTGAAATACAGTCGCCTTCCACACGACGACTCCATTGTTTAACACCCGTGCTGTCAAATTTAACCAAGGCTATACCAGTACCAGGAAAAGGGCCGTCGGTAATGTCAAATTGTCCGCAAATGTAGATATTGCCATTGCTGTCAATGTCAGCATCTGCTCCTGAGCAGTCATAGTCTGCGTCAAACTGTATGGCCTTTTGCCAAGCAATAGTTCCGTCACTGGCATACTTGACCACTACCATACGGTCGGACATGTCTTCGCCAGTAGTTGTTCCTACTCTAATTTCCATGTTAGTGGATCCAGATCCTAACTGACTAGCATTAAAAGTACCAATCAAGTCGCCCTCGTAGCGATTGCCATCTGTATCAACAATATTGCTAAATGTAGGAACGCCGTCAGTGAAGGTAACATCATAAGTTAAACCGCCAACAGTTGCTCCTAGTATATCGGTAGTCCAGTCTGGATCGCTAGCAGGAGTAGCAGTTAGCGTAACAATCGTGCGATATGGTTCTGGATAATTAAGATTATCCACGGTACCAACAGCCACTATCTCACCAGTAGGACCCACTGCCATACCATAGGCCTGTTCGTTAGTCTGCCCGTCTAATTTTCTTGTCCATATAACATTACCGTTAGTTTTGTCAATCTTAGTAACGGTTAGATAACTATCGGTTCCGTTATTAGCCCATCCAACCATAACAGGATTGCCATCACTGTCCACATCAACTACAGGACTTGAACTGGCAAAGCCAAAGTCATAAATTTTACTCCACGCTACGCTACCGTTGCCGCTGTCAATTTTAGTCAGTGTGGATACGTTATAGGCGTAAACGTCTCCGCCAGTTTGTCCTGCGACATAAATCCAACCATCAGCATTGTCAACGGCCAGGCCCCAACCGTCTGTTTCAAGGTCGTCGGCAAATCTTGCTGTCCATATTTTAGTGCCAGTATCAGTGTACTTGCCCACTGAGAAATATCTGACGCCAATACCAAGATCAGGCAGACTATGACTGAACAGAGCAATGACATTGCCGTCACTGTCATATTCTATGCTGTTTGCGATTTGTGGGAAATCTGTTTCGGGAGTACTGGACACAAATGTCTGTACCCAAATATTATTGTTGGCCACACCACTTAATACTGAGTTGCCTTCGCTGTCCACAATGTCTCCACTTGTAGGTAAGTGTAGTACACCGTTGGCATCAAACTTCCACTCTTTGTTGCTACCTGTTTCTTTTTCTGTAATGATCTTGAGAAAACCTTCTGTAGGGTCTCCATCGGTTGCGTCATTGCCCACATCCAATGTTACTAATTCTGTAGGGTCATTGCCTGAGGAGTGACGACCTTCTGCGTTCCAGAATCTTAATGCTGATGTACTATTGCCATCAAATTCGTCAATGCCAGTAAATCTTACGCTGTTGCCACCTGTGATGTAAACATCGCCGTCGTTGAACAGACCCGCAATACCTGCATTGAGATTGTTTAAAACAATGCCGTCAGTACCGTTGAATATTGCTGTGCTTGGCAATACAGTTTTACCTGTGTCGTCAAATGTCCAAGTTTTGCTTAGACGTGTCGTAATCAATAACACTTCCAGCCCTCGGTTAAAGGTGACTGTTTGCGGTCCAGCATTAAATTCCGCAGTAATATCTTGATCAAAGTGCAGAGCCCAAGT